>Ga0308166_1000012_pt1 | contig 573054 bp, 521 predicted proteins | sample PhyCR2_2_FD_202137 | JGI IMG/M metagenome (GOLD analysis project Ga0308166, IMG submission 202137) | Phyllosphere microbial communities from UC Gill Tract Community Farm, Albany, California, United States - DLSLCC.R2 | ecosystem: Host-associated > Plants > Phyllosphere > Unclassified | place...
GGGACGGGCTGTGCGGTTCCGGGACGGTCCTCGCGTGACTTATCTGCGTTTAAATAGGCTCTCACTGCGCTGCGGATTGTCCCTCCACCGCACAGCCCGTCCCCCCTTCGGTCAATGTGCCGCCGGTTCGGGAAGAGCGCTTAAAACACTTTCTCAATGACAATGGTTATCTTTTCCAGAATACGATGATGTTGGCTTGATTGTGGTGCCCGGTGGGGGCTGCGCAGTTCCGTGGGCTTGGCTATGGTGCCAGGGGGCGGGCTGTGCGGTTCCGGGACGGTCCTCGCGTGGCTTATCTGTGTTTAATGAGGTCCTTACTGCGCTGCGGATTGTCCCTCCACCGCACAGCCCGTCCCCCTCCAGTCAATGTGCCGCCGGTTAGGAAAGAAAGGGAAGGGCGCTTAAAACACTTCCCCAATGACATTGGTTAACTTTTCCAGAATACGATGATGTTGGCTTGATTGTGGTGCCAGGGGGACGGGCTGTGCGGTTCCGGGACGGTCCTCGCGTGGCTTATCTGCGTTTAACGAGGCTCTCACTGCGCTGCGGATTGTCCCTCCACCGCACAGCCCGTCCCCCCACCAGTCAATGTGCCGCCGGTTAGGGAAGAAAGGGAGGGGCGTTTAAACACATCCTCGATGGCTAAAGCTAAGTCTTTCGGAATACGGCGATGGTGGTTTCACTGTGGTATGTGGGGTACGGGCTGTTCGGTTTCGTTGGATTGGTTTTGGTGCCCGGAGGACGGGTTGTGAGGTTCTGTGGGTTTGGCTTTGATGCCTGCGGGACGGGCTGTGCAGTTCCGGGACGGTCCTCGCGTGGCTTATCTGTGTTTAATGAGGTTCTTACTGCGCTGCGGATTGTCCCTCCACCGCACAGCCCGCCCCCCTCCGGTCAATGTGTCGCCGGACAGGGAAGAACAGGAAAGGGACTTAAATCTAATCCGCAGCGATAAAAACTAACGCTTCCAGAAAGCGGCGATGTTGATGAGTGGGCTGGCGGGTACTTCGGCTGAAGCATCCGCAGCGCTGAACGGAGAGAGAAGGCGAGGATTCACCGCAGGGAAGCGGTGAAAGACGCAGCCGGGCCAGGGATGGCCCGTCTGCGGCGGTCCGGCAAGCCTGCGAACGAAGTGAAGGCACCGCGAAGCGGCGCGAGGACCAGCGCGGCCGGAGAACCCGCCAGCCCGCGCAGGCACCGAACCCGCAGGCAACTAAGCTCCGACTCAAATCTCTGCGCAAAAATCAATTCATCGATCAACTGAAAACTTCACCCTGCCATCTGCCATCTGCCATCTGCCACCGGCATCACTAGCTCACAGAAAACCCTAAGCAGAACGTCACCCAACGCATCAATAAATTCCTCTAAAACAAATCCCAGAAAGAAAAGGCTAACGCTTCCAGAATACTACGATGTTGATGAGTGGGCTGGCGGGCTCTTCGGCTGAAGCATCCGCAGCGCTGAACGGAGAGAGAAGGCGAGGATTCACCGCAGGGAAGCGGTGAAAGACGCAGCCGGGCCAGGGATGGCCCGTCTGAGTCGGTCCGGCAAGCCTGCGAACGAAGTGAAGGCACCGCGAAGCGGCGCGAGGACCAGCGCTGCCGAAGAACCCGCCAGCCCGCTCAGGCACCGAACCCGCAGGCAACGACCCCTTACATCAGCAGCCCACAAGAAGGCGGCAGCCGACACTCTAACGCATCCGGCATCACCTCAATATGAAACTCAGTACCGCTCAGCGGCTCACCGTCCAGATTAAACGTCATCTCATTCGGTGAACTGATCTTCAGCCACGGCAAAGAAGCATTAACCAGATTAGGATTCTCCTCATCGCTGGTCAGCTTATGCAGCAGCGCGGGCAACAGCTCCTGCGACGTGGCAATCGTCAAATCCAGCCTGCCGTCATTAATCAGCGCCTGCGGACACAACACCTGACCGCCGCCCGCCTGACGCCCGTTGCCGATGCCAATCACCAGCGCATCACCCTGCCAGTCGAAATCCGGCCCTTCAATCCGACAGCTGTCCGCCTTCAGCGTATCCATCCGCATCAGACCGTGAATAACATAAGACGCGCCGCCCAGCGCTGACTTCAGCTTCTCCGGCGTCTCCGTCGTGATCCGCGTACCGAAGCCGCCGGTAGCCATATTGATAAAATAACGATCGCCGTTCACCCGCGCCAGATCGATAGCCGTGGCCTTACCAATAATGGCCAGCCGCAGCGCATTCTCCATATCGGCGGGGATCCCGGCGCTGGTGGCGAAATCGTTGGCGGTGCCCAGCGGTATAAGCCCGAGCACCGGGCGCGACGCCTCGGGTAAACTGGCCAGCGCGGTCGCCACTTCATTAATGGTGCCGTCGCCGCCGGCGGCAATCACCGTACCGGCATCCAGCGCCACCGCTTCTCGCACATAGCGCTCACCGTCGCCGTATTCCCAGGTTACGCGAACCTCCAGCCGACAGCCTTCCTCGCGCAGCGTGGCAATGGCATTACGCAAATCTTCATTACCGGCGTTCTTACCGTTTAAAATCGCCAGTGTAAGCGGGTAGTGTTCCATCATTCAGTCCTGGTGTTCATGGCGGATAGCGTCAACATATAGCACAGGCAACTAAGTACAGGGAATATCACCACTAAGTATAAAAAATAAAATCAGAATATTGGAGGAGGGAAGCATGAAAAAAATCGAAAAGAAAAGCCCGGACGGGGGAGCCGACCGGGCCAATGAGGTGGTTCCTTTTGCTCAGTTCCCAGCTTTAGGTCAGAGCGTACAGAGAATGCCGTTTAATGTTTGTCATTAGAAGCACGCGCATCATAACGGGGAACCCCAACGGGTTATGTGATCGGATTCTAAGATCGCTAACCTCACGAAACTTCTTTTGCTGACACTGTGACGTGAGGATCCCGCGTCGTGGTGCCGGAAAGATTACGCATCAGCAGCGCAAACTGTAAATCCATCTCTTCCGGCAGCGGCAGCCAGACCAGATGACCGTTGCCCGGCGCGACCTCAATCGGCTGCGACTTGCCGTTTTCCATCTGGTTTAGCGTAAAGTTGATATTACCCGCCGGGGTCATCAGCTCCAGACTGTCGCCGACGCTGAATTTGTTTTTGACATCCACCTGGGCCAGCGCACCTCGGCGCTCACCGGTAAACTCACCGACAAACTGCTGACGATCGGAAACCGAATAGCCGGCCTCATAGCTCTGATAGCTGTCGTGAGTGTGACGGCGCAGAAAACCCTCGGTATAGCCCCGGTGGGCCAGCCCTTCCAGGGTCTCCAGCAGCGCAGGGTCGAAAGGCCTGCCCGCGGCGGCATCATCGATGGCGCGGCGATACACCTGCGCGGTGCGCGCGCAGTAGTAAAATGACTTGGTACGGCCTTCGATTTTCAGCGAGTGGACGCCGATAGCGGCCAGACGCTCAACGTGTGCCACCGCCCGCAGATCTTTCGAGTTCATGATGTAGGTGCCGTGCGTATCCTCAAAGGCGGTCATATACTCGCCCGGCCGCATCGCCTCTTCGATCATAAACACTTTGTCCGTAGGCGCGCCTTCGCCCAGCGTCGGTTCAACGTTCTGCACCGCAATCGGCTGCTGGCGGTGAACGATATTGCCGATCTCGTCCTCTTTGCCTTCCTCAACATTGTACTCCCAGCGGCAGGCGTTGGTGCAGGTGCCCTGGTTGGGGTCGCGCTTGTTGATATAGCCGGAAAGCAGGCAGCGGCCGGAGTAGGCCATACACAGCGCGCCGTGAACGAAAATCTCCAGTTCGATGTTCGGCACCTGCTGGCGGATCTCGGCGATCTCTTCCAGCGACAGCTCGCGGGAGAGGATAACCCGGGTCAGCCCCATCTGCTGCCAGAACTTCACCGTCGCCCAGTTGACCGCATTCGCCTGCACCGACAGGTGGATATCCATCTGCGGGAAGGCCTCGCGCACCAGCATAATCAGGCCGGGATCGGACATAATCAGTGCATCCGGCCCCATATCGACTACCGGTTGCAGGTCGCGGATAAACGTTTTGAGCTTGGCGTTGTGGGGGGCGATATTGACCACCACGTAGAATTTTTTACCCTGCTGGTGGGCTTCGTTAATCCCGATAGCCAGGTTTTGGTGGTTAAATTCGTTGTTGCGCACGCGCAGGCTGTAGCGTGGCTGACCGGCATACACGGCGTCTGCGCCATACGCAAACGCGTAACGCATATTTTTCAGCGTGCCGGCCGGAGAGAGCAGTTCCGGTTTAAACATGGGTTCTCAGTCTGATGTCAGGTCAGATATTGCCAGGATGGATGCGGCGGACGGTCACGGATAATGGCCGCCCGCCGCGGATTTCGGAGCGGGATTGTAAGGCAGGTCAGCGGGCGGACTTTTGATCTAAATCAAACGGCAGATATCGGCTTCCCAGCGGTAGCCCATACCGTAGACCGCGCGAATAAAGGGCTGGTCCGCATCCAGTGATTCCAGCTTGCGGCGCAAATTTTTAATGTGGCTGTCGATGGTGCGATCCGTCACCACCCGATAGTCGTCATACAGCTGGTTGAGCAGCTGCTCGCGCGAGAAGACTTTCCCCGGCTCGTAAGCGAGGGTTTTCAGCAGGCGGAACTCAGCCGGGGTCAGATCCAGCGGTCTGTCGTTCCAGCTGGCCTGAAAGCGATTTTCATCCATGCAGAGCAGCGAAGCCTGGCTGACCGCGTCACGCGGGCGCTGGCAGCGTTTAAGAATGGTTTTCACCCGGGCGACCACTTCACGCGGGCTGAAAGGCTTGCAGATATAGTCGTCGGCACCGATCTCCAGCCCCAGCAGACGGTCGATCTCTTCAGTTTTAGCGGTCACCATAATCACCGGCAGCTCGGAAAAGCGCCGCAGCTCGCGGCAGACCGACAGGCCGTCAAGCCCCGGCAGCATCAGATCAAGCAGCATCAGGTCGGGCTGGTGCTGTTTGACCCACGGCAGCGCCTCGTCTCCGCGCAGCAGATGGTGGGTGCGGTAGTTAGCGGCCTGAAGATAATCCACCAGCAGCTGGCCGAGCTTGGGCTCATCTTCAACGATTAAAATCAGCGGTGCTGCGCTGTCCTGTTCCATCCCGGTTCCTTAATCTTGCGCCCGTCAGTGCGGTTTATTCGGTAAGTTTACCGTAATTATTACTCCTCCGGCAGAAGAATGCGCCGCGCTGAGGCTGCCGTCGTGCGCCGCCACGATATTCTGACAGATAGCCAGCCCCAGTCCCGATCCGCCGCTGGCGCGGTTGCGCGACGCCTCCGCCCGGTAGAAACGCTCAAAAATCTGCGTCAGCTGCTCGTCGCTGACGCCCGGTGCGCTGTCCTCAAACCGCAGCACGTTGCCGCCGCTGCCGGAGACCAGTGAAATGGTCAGGCCGCCGCCGCTGTCGGTATAGCGCAGGCTGTTTTCCATCAGATTGGTGAACAGCTGCACCAGACGATCCGGGTCACCAAACTGTGGCGCTTTTTCCGCCAGCGACAGCGTCAGCGTCAGCGACATCTGTTCAAAACGGGGGCGGAAACCGTCCGCGACCATCTCCAGCAGCGGCACCAGGTCAATATTGCCTTTGCGGTAGGCCAGCGCCCCCTCATCGGACAGCGACAGCTGGTGGACATCATCTACCAGTTTGGTCAGCGTGGCGACTTCTCCCTGCAATGAAGCGATGGACTCCGGCGTCAGCCTGCGCACGCCGTCCTGAAGCGCCTCCAGCTCGCCGCGCAGGATCGCCAGCGGAGTGCGCAGCTCGTGGGAAATATCCGCCATAAACGCGCGGCGCATCCGCTCGTTCTTCTCCAGGGTGCTGGCCAGGCGATTAAAATCCTGCGCCAGCCGTCCCAGCTCATCACGGTTGCCGGAGGCGACCCGGGTGGTAAAGTCTCCCGCGGCCAGCTGATGCGTCCCTTTCACCAGCCGTTTAACCGGGGCCAGCAGCCCGCGTGACATCAGCCAGGTGACCAGCGCCGCCAGCAGCATGGTCAGACCGACGATCATCCAGCTGGTGCGGTTCTGCTGACGGTCAAAGTTGATGTCGGCGATGCGCGTCAGCCCCTCGGCGGACGAGCCAATTACCCAGCCCACCACCTTGTCATTTGAGGTGGTGATGGGGCGCCGCGTCCCTTCCGGCGGCACCGGGCCGCGCGGACCAATCATCACGCGGTAGTCCTGGTCAATAATCCAGAACTGCGTGCGCCAGCCGTGGGGCGGCAGCTGGCTGCCGGACTCGGGGTTTTGCTCCAGCGAACGCAGAATATTGAAAACCAGCCGGTTGTTATTGCGCAGAAACGTCCAGCTGCCGTGCTGCTCGTACTGGTCGGCCAGCGCGTCGCTTAGCAAATTCAGGCGCTGCTCGTTGCCGCGCTCAATGTAATCGATAAAGCCGTGCTCAAAGCTCAGCCGCACCCCCCAGTGCATGGTGATCAGCACCAGCATGCAGGTGGATAAGATGGCGGCGAACAGCTTGGCGGTAATGCCGATCCGTAAGCGGGCAAAATTCATTTTTTTCTCCTGCGGGCTAAAACGGTATTGGTCGCCGTGTCATTCGGTACGTGCCAGAACACCAGCGCCGGAAGGACAATCACCAGCGCCATGCAAAGATAGGTCCAGACGAATCCCTGCTGCATCAGCGGGCTGCCCGCGACGGCCTGCTGACCAAAGGTGCCCAGCAGCAGGCCCACCACGGTCACCCCGATACTCATCGACAGCTGCTGGACCATCGCCATCAGGCTGTTGCCGCTGCTGGCCAGGTCGTCACTGAGATCTTTCAGCGTCAGGGTGTTCATCGCCGAGAAGCGGATGGCGCTCACCATGCCCAGTAAAAACAGCACCAGCGGCATCAGCAGGCCCCAGCCGGTCAGCGCCACGGCGGGGAACAGCAGCGTCACCAGCGCCAGCGCGAGGGTGGAGCCAACTAGGGTAGAGCGGTAGCCGAAGCGGTTCACCGTCTGCACCACGATGCGCTTCATGCCCATATTGCCCAGCACCATCGGGATCATCATCAGCCCGGCGTGCAGCGGGCTGTAGCCGAGGCCGACCTGCAAGAAGAGCGGCGTCATAAACGGCAGCATGCCGCTGCCGATACGGGCGGTCAGATTGCCGAACAGGCCTATCGAGAACACGCGGTTATCAAACAGTTTCAGGCTGAACAGGGCGAGGTCGTTATGCCGGGCGTGCAGCAGATAGCCCAGCAGGGCAAAAACCCCGATCAGGATAAACAGGCCCAGCGCCAGCGGGGAGACGCCCAGCCCGCGCTGCCCGTCCATCGCCAGCGTCAGGGTAGCCATGCCGACGGCCAGCAGCAGATAGCCGGTAAAATCAAAGCGGCGTATCGGCTGGGTAAAATTCGGCAGCAGCCGCAGCGTGGCCGCTGCGCCAATCGCGCCAACGGGAAGATTAATCAGGAAAATCCAGTGCCAGCTGGCGTACTCCACCAGCACACCGCCGAGCGTGGGTCCCAGCAGCGGACCGATTTGCCCCGGAATAGTGACGAAGGTCATCGCCGCCATATACTGACTGCGCGGCACCAGCCGCATCACCGTCAGACGGCCTACCGGCACCATCATCGCGCCGCCGATGCCCTGTACCACTCTCGCCATAATCAGCCCATCCAGGCTGGTGGAGAGGGCACAGCACAGCGATCCGAAGCTGAACAGCAGGATCGCGCTAAAGAAGACGTTGCGTACGCCAAACCGGTCCGCCAGCCAGCCGCTGACCGGCAGCATGATCGCCACCGTCAGCACATAGGAAACGATCACCGAATGCATTTGCAGCGGGCTGGTATGCAGGCTGGCCGCCATTGACGGCAGGGCCGTATTGACGATAGTGGTATCCAGCGTTTGCATAAAAAAGCCGAAGGCGACAATCCACAGCTGCCAGCGGACGGAGGAGGGTGAGTCAGCTACCCCATTATGCTTCCTCCTGCACGCGCGCAGGACGCGGCTTACGGCGCAGTTTATCCATATAGAGATAGACTACCGGCGTGGTGTACAGCGTCAGCAGCTGGCTCATTACCAGACCGCCGACGATGGTAATCCCCAGCGGCTGGCGCAGCTCGGCGCCGTCGCCGCTGGTCAGCACCAGCGGCAGCGCCCCGAGCAGCGCGGCCAGCGTGGTCATCATAATCGGCCTGAAGCGCAGCAGGCTGGCCTGTTCGATGGCCTCCCGCGCCGTCAGCCCGCCCCGGCGCTGCGCGACGATGGCAAAGTCCACCATCATTATCGCGTTCTTCTTCACGATGCCGATCAGCAGCATAATGCCGATAAGCGCAATCAGGCTGAACGGTGCGCCGAACAGCATCAGCGCCAGCAGCGCGCCCACGCCCGCCGAGGGCAGGGTGGAGAGGATAGTCAGCGGATGAACGTAGCTCTCATAGAGAATACCCAGCACAATATAGACCGTGGCGATAGCCGCAACGATCAGCCAGAGCTGGCTGCTCTGCGATTTTTCAAACTCCGCCGCCGTCCCGGAGAAGCTGCCGCGCACGCTGGACGGCACGCCCAGCGCCGTCACGCTGCGGTCGATGGCCGCCGATGCCTGCGACAGCGACACCCCTTCCGGCAGGTTAAACGAGACGGTAGACGCCGCCGACAGCCCCTCGTGGCTCACCGACAGCGGCGAGTTGGCCGGCTGCCAGCTGGCGAAGGCGGAGAGCGGGATGGATTTTCCTTCGCTGTTGATCACGTACATCAGATCAAGGCTGCTGACGTCCTGGGTATAGCGCGGATCCACCTCCAGCACCACCTTGTACTGGTTCAGCGGCTGATAAATCGTGGAGATCTGGCGCTGACCAAAGGCGTTGTTCAGCAGGTTGTTGGCATCGGACACCGAGATCCCCAGCCGGGCCATGGCTGCGCGATCGTAGGTCAGGGCCATCTCCGCGCCTTTGTCCTCCTGGTCGGAGTTCACGTCGGTCAGCTCCGGCAGCGCGGCAAAGGCGCGGCGAATTTTCGGCTCCCATTCGCGCAGGTCGTCAAGGCTGTCGGAAAGCAGTGAATACTGATAGCTGGCGTTGGACTCCCGCCCGCCCACGCGCAAATCCTGTACCGCCATCATAAACAGATTGGCGCCCGGCTCTTTCGCCAGCTTAGCGCGCAGCCGGGCGATGATCTGCTGGGCGCTTTCCGTACGCTCCGACAGCGGCTTCAGCGAGATAAACATCGAGCCGCTGTTGGTGCGGAAGCCGCCGGTAAAGCCAACCACGCTCTCCACCGCCGGGTCGTCATGAACCACGCGCATAAAGTCTTCCAGCTTGGCGCGCAGCGACTGGAAAGAGATGCTCTGATCGGCCTGAATAAAGCCCATCACCCGCCCGGTATCCTGTTCCGGCATAAATGTCTTCGGAATAACGACGTAGAGATACATGGTCAGTCCGATGGTGGCGAAAAACACCAGCAGCGTCCAGCGGGCATGATTGAGCACCACGTGCAGACTGCGGCCGTAGCCGCGCTGAACCGCCAGCAGCAGCTTGCCAAAGCCGCGAATACGCGGCTGCTGATGCGCAGGCTGGCGACGGAGCAGCAGACCGCACATCATCGGCGTCAGGGTGACCGAAACCAGCAGCGAAATACCGATTGCCACCGACAGCGTCACCGCAAACTCGGTAAACAGGCGGCCGATCAGCCCGCCGAGCATCAGCAGCGGCAGAAACACCGCCACCAGCGAGATACTCATCGACACCACGGTAAAGCCGACTTCACGCACCCCCTGAAGCGCCGCCGCCACCGGTTTCATGCCCGCCTCAACGTGGCGGGAGATATTCTCCAGCACCACAATGGCATCATCGACGACAAAGCCGGTGGCCACGGTCAGCGCCATCAGCGACAGGTTGTTCAGGCTGAACCCGCAGATGTACATGGCGGCAAAGGTGCCAATCAACGAAACCGGAACGGCCACCGCCGGGATCAGCGTGGCGCGGCCCGAACGCAGGAAGGCAAACACCACCAGGATCACCAGACCCACGGAGATCGCCAGCGACTGTTCCACCTCGTGCAGCGACGCGCGGATAGTGGGGGTGCGATCCTGGGCAATCTCCAGCTTGATGGAGGCCGGAACACTTTTTTCCAGTTCGGGAATTTCGGCGCGGATGCGATCCACGGTGGCAATGATGTTGGCCTCCTGCGATTTGCGGATCATCAGCAGGACAGCCGGTTTAGCGTTCGCCATTCCGGCGTTGCGGACGTCCTCAACCGAGTCAACGACGGTGGCGACATCGCTCAGGCGTACCCCGGCCCCGTTGCCGTAGTTGACGATCAGCGGCGCGTACTCCGCGGCGGTTTGCAGCTCATCATTGGTTTTTATCTGCCAGCGGTGCTGCCCATCCTCTATCGCCCCCTGCGGACGGCGCACGTTGGCATTGGCTATCGTCTCCCGCACCGCGTCCAGTGAAATCCCCTGATTAAACAGCGCCTGCGGATTGAGGTTCACCCTTACTGCGGGCAGCGAGCTGCCGCCGACGGAGACGTCGCCGACGCCTTCAATCTGCGACAGCTTTTGCGCCAGCTGGGTCGAGGCGTAATCGTAAAGCTGGCCCGGCGAGTAGGTGTCCGAGGTCAGCGTCAGGATCATGATCGGCGCATCGGACGGGTTGGCCTTGCGATAGGTGGGGCGCGAAGGCATACCGCTCGGCAGCAGGCTCTGGGCGGCGTTAATTGCCCCCTGTACGTCGCGCGCCGCGCCGTTGATATTGCGGTCGTAGTCAAACACCAGAATGATGCGGGTGCTACCGAGGGAGCTGCTGGAGGTCATCTCCGTTACCCCGGCGATGCGTCCCAGCGATCTCTCCAGCGGCGTAGCTACCGACGAGGCCATCGTCTCCGGCGAGGCGCCGGGCATCGAGGCGCTGACCACGATCACCGGAAAGTCTACCTGCGGCAGCGGTGCCACCGGCAGCAGCCGGAAGCCCAGTATCCCGGCCAGCAGGATGGCAACGGTCATCAGAATGGTGGCCACCGGTCGGTGAATAAACAGGGCGAAGAATTTCACTCGGCCTCCCGGCGCGCCAGCCGCTGGCGGGTAGCGTGGGAAAGACGATCGAACAGCAGATAGATAACCGGGGTGGTAAACAGCGTCAGCACCTGGCTAACAATCAGGCCGCCGACCATGGCGGTGCCGAGCGGCTGACGCAGTTCGGCGCCGACCCCGGTACTCAGCATCAGCGGCAGCGCACCGAACAGTGCGGCCAGCGTGGTCATCAGGATCGGACGGAAGCGTAGCAGACAGGCCTGATAAATGGCGTCGTACGGCGACATGCCCTGTTCACGCTCGGCCGCCAGCGCGAAGTCAATCATCATGATGGCGTTCTTCTTGACGATCCCTATCAGCAGAATGATGCCGATAATGGCGATGACATCCAGCTCGTCACCGGCGATCAGCAGCGCCAGCAGCGCGCCGACGCCGGCGGTCGGCAGGGTCGAGAGAATGGTAATCGGATGGATAAAACTCTCATACAGAATGCCGAGCACGATATACATCGCCACAATCGCTGCCACCACCAGCCAGACGGTGCTGGAGAGCGCGTCCTGGAAGGCGAGGGTGCTGCCCTGGAACTGGGTCATGATCTCCGCCGGCATCGCCAGCGTCTTCTCCGCCTGGGTCACGGCGTTCACCGCCTGCTCCAGCGAGTAGCCGTCGCTGACGTTGAACGAGAAGGTGGCCGACGGGAACTGATCGAGATGGTTGATACTCAGCGGGCCGTGGCGCTGTTCCACGCTGGCAATCGCGCTGAGCGGCACGCTGCCGCCGTCGCTGCTTTTCAGGCGAACGGTTTCCAGCGCGGCCAGTCCCGGCGTGGCGCGGGTATCGTGCTCCAGCACCACGCGGTACTGGTTGGCCTGGGTATAGATGGTGGAGATCAGGCGCTGACCGAAGGCGTTATACAGCGCATTGTCTACGTCGGCCAGCGAAATGCCCAGCCTGCTGGCCGTATCGCGATCGACGCGGATATAGGCCTCCAGGCCGCGATCCTGCCAGTTGTTGCTGACATCCTTCAGCTCGGGCAGGGTGTTCAGTTTCTCCAGCAGTTTTGGCACCCACAGACTGAGGGAGTCCAGCGATCCGGCCTGGAGAGTAAACTGGTACTGGGTGCGGCTGGCCTGGGTATCGATGGTCAGATCCTGCACCGGCTGAAGCCACAGACTGATGCCGGGGATCTTCTCCACCTCCCGCTGAAGACGGGCAATCACCTGCGGAATGCGGTCGTCGCGCTCATCCAGCGGCTTCAGATTAATTTGCAGCCTGCCGCTGTTTAGTGCGGAGTTGGTGCCGTCAACGCCGACGAACGAGGTCAGACTCTGTACCGCCGGATCTTTCATGATCACCGAGGCCACCTCCTGCTGGCGCTGCGCCATGTTGGTGTACGAGACCGACTGGGAGGCCTGCACCGTGCCCTGAATAATGCCGTTATCCTGCACCGGGAAGAAACCTTTCGGTATCACCATCCACAGCAGGACGGTAATAGCCAGCGTGCTCAGCGCCACGCTCAGGGTCAGCCACGGATGGTTCAGTACCCGACGCAGCAGCACGCCGTAGCGGGCGATTATTTTATCAAACATCGCTTCGCTGGCGCGGGAGAAGCGGTTCTGCTTACGCAGGGAGCGGGCGGTCAGCATGCGGGCGCACATCATCGGCGTTAGCGTCAGCGACACCACGGCGGAGATCAGGATCGCCACCGCCAGCGTTATGGCAAATTCGCGGAACAGTCGGCCGACGATATCGCCCATAAACAGCAGCGGGATCAGTACCGCAATCAGCGAGAAGGTCAGGGAGATAATGGTAAAGCCGATCTCGCCTGCGCCCTTCAGCGCGGCGGTAAGCGGCTTTTCCCCTTTCTCGATGTAGCGCGAGATATTTTCAATCACCACAATGGCGTCATCAACCACGAAGCCGGTGGCGATAGTCAGCGCCATCAGCGTCAGGTTGTTGACCGAGAAACCGCAGAAGTACATCACCGAGAAGGTGCCGACCAGCGACAGCGGCACCGCCACCGCCGGAATAATGGTGGCAGGAATATTGCGCAGGAACAGATAGATAATCATCACCACCAGCGCGATGGCCAGCAGCAGTTCAAATTTTACGTCGTCAACCGAGGCGCGAATATTGGTGGTGCGGTCGGTCAGCAGCTGTACGTCAACGGACTTCGGCAGTGAGGCGGTCAGCGCGGGCAGCATCTCGCGGATATTATCGGCGGTAGAAATAATGTTGGCACCGGGCTGGCGCTGAACGTTGAGGACAATCGCCTGCTGGCGGTTAGCCCAGGCACCCAGCCAGCTATTCTCCGCGCCCTGTTCAATGGTGGCCACATCTCCCAGTCGCACCGGCGCACCGTTCTGGTAGGTGACGATCAGCTGACGATAGCCTTCTGCGGTTTTAATCTGATCGTTGGCCGACAGCGTGATGGCGCGTTCCGGCCCGTCCAGGCTCCCTTTTGCCGAGTTGACGTTGGCATTGCTGATGGCGGTGCGCACCGTTTCACTGGTTATCCCCAGCGACGCCAGCGCCTGAGCGTTCAGCTTCACCCTGACCGCCGGGCGCTGCCCGCCGGAAAGCGATACCAGGCCGACGCCGGACACCTGGGCTATCTTCTGCGCGATGCGGGTTTCCACCATATCCTCGACCTGCGTCATCGGCATGCTGGTGGTGGTCACGGCCAGTGTCATGATCGGTGGATCCGCCGGGTTAACTTTACTGTAGACCGGTGGGTTCGGCAGATCGCTCGGCAGCAGATTGGTGGCCGCGTTGATCGCAGCCTGCACTTCCTGCTCGGCCACGTCCAGCGGCAGGGTTAGCTGAAACTGGAGCGTGACCACCGACGCGCCGCCGGCGCTCTGCGAGGACATCTGCTTGAGTCCCGACATCTGACCAAACTGACGCTCCAGCGGGGCGGTCACGGCGGAGGTCATGACATCCGGGCTGGCGCCGGGGTAAAGCGTCACTACCTGAATGGTTGGATAGTCAACTTCCGGCAGCGCGGAAACCGGCAGCGAACGATAGCCAATAATCCCGGCCAGCAGGATGGCAATCATCATCAGGGTGGTGGCGACCGGGCGCAGAATAAACTGACGCGACGGCCCGCCGCCGGCAGGTACAGGCATTTGCTCCATTAGTCACTCGCTCCCCTGGACGGCTGGGCGCTTTTACCCGAGGTTAGCGGCGTGGCCTGCGGTGCCACGATCTCCACTTTTGCACCCTCGGTCAGACGGTCTATCCCGTCGGTGACGACCTTCTCACCGGCGTCCAGACCGCTGGCAATCACCACTTTGGTGCTGTCCTGGCTGCCGACGGTAACGGCTTTTTTACTGACCTTATCTTCGGGGCCTACCACCCAGACGAAGTGGCCGTCGTTGCCCATCTGAAGTCCCGCCGCCGGTATTACGATGGCATCCTGTAGCGTATCGACCTTCAGGCGTGCGTTGACAAACTGATTGGGGAACAGCCGATCGTCCTCGTTGGTGAAACGGGCCTTCAGCTTCACGGTGCCGGTAGTGGTATCGATCTGGTTATCCATACTCAGCAGCGACCCCTGGGCCAGCCGCGTTTTGTTACTACGGTCCCAGGCCTCGACCGGCACGGCACCTCGCTTTTGCGCCGCAAGAATAGCGCCGATATCGTTTTCCGGCAGGCTAAACACCAGATCGACCGGATGCGTCTGGGTGATCACTACGATGCCGTCGGTATCGCCGCTGGTAATGTAGTTGCCGAGATCGACCTTTTTCAGCCCGACGCGGCCGTCGATAGGCGAGGTGATGCGGCTGTAGGTCAGATTCAGCTGGGCGCTGGCGACACTGCCCTCATCGGCTTTGATCGTGCCCAGCGTTTCGTTAACCAGCGCGCGCTGGGTATCCAGCTCCTGCTGCGAAACCAGGTTCGTTTTTACCAGCTTTTCATAGCGGGCGAGGTCGCGGCGGGCGTTGGCCAGCGTCGCCCGATCTTTCGCCAGCTGACCTTCCGCCTGCATCAGAGCTACCTGCCACGGGCGCGGATCGATCTCTGCCAGCAGCTGCCCGGCCTTTACCTGCTGCCCCTCGGTAAAGTGAATGGCGATCAGGTCACCGTCCACCCGGCTGCGGACGGTCACGGTGTTAGCGGCGGTGACCGTGCCCAGCCCGGACAGATACTGCGGTACGCTCTGGCGCTGTGCTTCAGCAGCCTGTACCGGGGTGACGGCGGCGCCCATGCCGCCGGGGCCGCCCCGACCACCGGGACCCCGTCCCCCTTTACCGCCCGCAGGCTGACCATTTTCGGCAGAGGTCGCCGCCGGAGAATCAGAATGACTATGCCACCAGTACAGCCCACCGCCAGCCAGCGCGGCAATAATAATCAGTGGGATAAAGGGAATACGGCGCTGTGCTTTCATTAACTGTTTTGCTCTCCGGTAGCGGGAAAAAAATCCAAACGGAACAAATTGTGTCCTTTGTTAATTTTAATCCAGTTCAACTGCTGAAAAATGAAGGAATTAAGGATAACTGTATAGTTGTCCGTTGTCTCTGGTCGCTTTTGTTCACATTCTGCAAATTATTAGACAGTAATTTGCGAAGCGGCATTTAGTTAGTCTGCTAAGATTGAAACCGTTTGACCCATCAATCAGGAGAGTGAAATGAGTACTTCAGAACATCGCCAGCTCGGTCGTTCCGGCATTCAGGTACCGGTGCTGACGTTTGGTGGCAACGTTTTTGGCTGGACCATTGACCAACCTACGTCCTTTTCCCTGCTCGACGCGCTGGTGGAAAAAGGTCTGAACTTTATTGATACCGCGGACGTGTATTCCCGCTGGGTGCCGGGGAACCAGGGCGGCGAGTCGGAAACCATTATCGGCAACTGGCTGAAGAAAAGCGGCAGTCGCGACAAAATTATCCTCGCGACCAAGGTCGGAATGGATTTGGGCGACGGGAAAACCGGGCTGGCAGCGGACTATATCCGCCGGGCGGTGGACGCGTCGCTGCGGCGTCTGCAAACGGACTATATCGATCTGTATCAGGCGCATCGCGATGACGAAGACACGCCGTTGCAGGAGACGCTGGCAGCCTTTGATGCGCTGATTAAAGAAGGGAAGGTGCGGGCGATTGGTGCATCGAACTACTCGGCTGAACGCCTGAGAGAGGCTTTAAACGTCAGCAGCGACCAGGGACTGGCGCGCTATGAAACGCTGCAACCGGAATACAATCTCTACGATCGTCAGGGCTATGAAAGTGGCCTGGAAGCGGTAGTGAAAGAGCACGGGCTGGGGGTGATTAACTATTATTCTCTGGCCAGCGGCTTCCTGAGCGGTAAATATCGCCGGCCGGAAGATGCGGCGAAAAGTGCGCGCGGGAAAAGTGTGGTGGAGAAGTATCTTAACGAGCGCGGGCTGAAAATCATCAATGCGCTGGTGCAGGTGGCGGATCAGCATCACGCCACGCCGACCCAGGTGGCGCTTGCCTGGCAGATTGCCCGTCCGGGCATTACCGCGCCTATCGTCAGCGCCACCTCGCTGTCACAGGTTGATGAACTGGCTAAGGCCGCCGTGCTGAAACTCAGCGAGGAAGATAAGCGCCTGCTGTCAGAGGTGAGCAGCTACTGATACGCTGCCCACCGCCGCACGGTGTCCGTTGCCGTTAGCGGAACATCACCTGCGCCCAGCGCGCCAGCCCTGCGGTTACCGAGCCAAAGTCATCGCCGCTGGCCAGAGGGATATCCGGTAGCTGCTGCTGAAGTGCCTGGCGCAGTACCGGTGATTTGGCGCTGCCGCCGGTGAGGTAAATCACATCAGGGCGGGTGCCGCTGGTTGCCAGCGCCAGCGCGACCTGCTCCTGGATACGCTCCAGCGGTTGCGTAATCGCCGCCTGGAGCGCCGCGCCGCCAATCGTCGTCTCCAGCCCTTGATCGATAAAGTCGAGGCTGGCCAGCACCTCCGGCCGGTCGGAAAGGGCAATTTTACTCTCTTCCGCCGCCCGAACCAGACGGTAGCTCAGGCGCTGCCGCCACACTTTTAACAGGCGTTTGACCTTCTCCGGCTCGCGCGCGTCGCGGATCAGATCCTGCAACTGTCTGCTGCTGGCAGCGGCATAAAAATCACTCTGCGCGGGAACGTCGTTGATCGCCACAGCGTTCCACCACGGCAGGGCGGGCAGGCCCGTTCCCTTCAGCGTTTCACCGCCCAGCCCCAGCAGCGGCATCAGCTCCTTAAAGGACAGCATAATGTCCAGATCGTTACCGCCCACCCGGCAGCCGCTGTGTCCCAGCAGGCTGGCGCTGCGATCGGATTTGTCATGCCACTGCGGTCCCATCAGCAGCATCGAACAGTCGGTGGTTCCCCCGCCGATATCCACGACCAGCACGCGGGACTCTTTAGTCAGGGTTGCTTCAAAGTCCAGCCCGGCGGCGACCGGCTCGAACTGGAAGATCACATCGCGGAACCCGGCGCGGTCGGCGGCGCGGGCCAGAATGCCCTCCGCCTGGCGGTTGGCCTCTTCGCCCCCCAGTCCCTGGAAGTTAACCGGACGCCCAATCACCGCCTGGGTCACATCGTCGCTCAGCGAACGTTCGGCCGACTGGCGAATATGCAGCATCATTGCGCAGACCAAATCTTCAAACAGGGCAACCTGCTGAGGTTTCAGGCCATTGGCCCCGAGGAAAGACTTCGGTGATTTAACAAACCACACCTCTTCCGGGTCATCCATGTACTGGGCCAGCGAAGCGAGGCCAAACTTAACGCTGGCCGGCGTGACCTCGATATCTTCCTCGCGGTTGAAAGACACGGCGCGGCGCAGCAGCGCCTGGCTTTCGGCCTGCGGGGTAGGCACCTGATGATGGCGGAACAGCCATTCGCTTACTGCTTCTCGCGTCGGGGCACACAGCATTGAGGGTAAATAGGGTGAGCCCTGCTCTAAAGGCAGCATCTCTGGCTTGCCCTGGTTCATGATGGCAACCGAGCAGTTTGCCGTACCGTAGTCGAAGCCGATAAACATCGTTCCCTCCGCCGAGTGTGGAAAAAAAGGGGGCGACTTTAGCCTGGGCGGGTCAGCAGAGCAAGGGGGAAGAGGGGTTTTCGCCGGTTACAGATGACAAATTTGCTTTACTGCGGGGGATGGTCGGCCGCGCCGTAGATCGCAACCCGGCCCCGGCCGCTGTTTTTAGCGCGATAGCAGGCGATATCCGCCTGCGCCATTACATCGACGGCGCTGCTGCCGTCGCTGTTAAATGAAGTCAGACCAACGCTGGCACCCACGTGATAGCTCCGCTCTTTCCACTGAAAATCGTATTCGCCGATTGCCGAGACCAGGCGGTCGGCGATCCCGGCCGCATCTTCCAGCGTACATTCCGGCAGCAGCAAACCAAACTCATCGCCGCCAAGACGGGCGAGGAACCCGCTGCCGGGAAGCTGGCGCATCATGATCCCGGAAAGTTCGCGCAGCAGGGCATCCCCCGCGGCGTGGCCTGCGCTGTCGTTAACCGCCTTAAAGCGGTCGAGATCGATAAAGGCCAGCACATGGCTGCGACGAATGTCGCTATGCGCGGTCATCAAAATTTTCAGCTGTTGCTCAAAGCGGGTGCGGTTTGGCAGATGTGTCAGCATATCGTGTGAGGCGCTGTAGCTCAGACGCTTGAATATCTCGCGAGCCACGCTGACATCCTGGATAACCATCACGCTGCCGATACTTTCACCCTGCGGCGTACTCAGTGGTGAAAGACTGTATTTGATCGCGTACTGTTTTCCGGCCCGGTTATGCAGCACCAGATCTTCATCCGACATCGCGGACTTCTGATGCTGCGGCAGGACGCAGCTAAGCACGATCTCCTGCCCCGGACCTTCTCCTCCGTGAGTAATGCGCAGAATATCGGTAATCGGCTTACCGACGGCATGATACTGCGACCAGCCGGTCATTTTTTCCGCCACCGGATTCATAAAGATGACCTGCATCTCTTCATCGGTGCTGATCACCGCTTCATCTATGGCGTCCAGCGTAATGTGCATCCGCTCTTTTTCCTGATCGAGCGCCTGGGTCAGCAGCCGGAAGGCCGACACATCCTGATTGATACCCAGCATGCGCGCGGGCTCTCCCTGCTCATCCAGCAGCATGTTTGCCTGGCTGCGGATGATGCGCGTTCCCGCACTGGTTTCGATGCGGAATTCCGCATCGACCGGGGAGTGGTTTTCGACCGCATTGGTGAATGTAGCAACGGCCTTATCGCGATCGGCGGGGTGCAGAGTCGTGCTCCAGCTCTGATAGGTAACCGGCGAGTTCACGGGCAGATAGTAAAGCAGATACATCCGGCGATCCCAGTTCATTTCACCGGTTTTCAGATCCCACTCCCAGACGCCGATCCCCCCCGCGTCGTTGGCCAGCGTGATGCGCTCCATCAGCTGTCGGTTCATCTTCTCGGTCTGCTTCAGCCCGGTGATATCTTCAATCTGGGAAATAAAATAGAGCGGCTGCTGTTCGCTGTCGCGCACCAGTGAAACCGCCAGCAGCGCCCAGACAATGTGACCGTCGCGGTGGAGATAGCGTTTTTCAAGACTGTAGCTGGCAATCTCGCCGGCCAGCAGCGCGGTCATTTGCGTCAGGTCCGAGTTAAGATCCTCCCGATGACTGAGCTGCTGGAAGGTCAGCGCTTTCAGTTCATCCTGGCGGTAACCCAACAGCTTACACAGCGATTGATTCACCTGTAGCCAGCGGCCGTCGGGCGAAACCAGCGCCATGCCGATGGCGGAATACTCCATGGCGTGACGAAACCGACTTTCGCTTTCGGAAATATGTTTACGCTCTTCACGAAACGAATGCATGACCAGCGTCATCATATGGCTGGGGATCAGCGCCAGCATAAACGGCAGCCAGGGAACCGCAGTCAGCAGAGCCGTACCGTTGAGTTCTTCCGGAATAAGCTTCAGCACCTGCATCAGTGAAATCATCGACACGGTAGCCAGATAGACAATAAAGGCCGCCAGGCGCGGCAGCCGGACCGCGCTGTAGAACAGAATGACGATAACAAAGGCGAACGGCCACGGCAGAAAGCGCAGCGCCAGCCAGCTCAGTAACAGGGTGGTGAGCAGGGTCAGCAGCGTTTCCACCAGCAGCCGCTGCTTAAACAGGACGTCGCGCTGCCACAGCATGGCGACCGGCCCCAGCGCCAGCATCCCCACCACTTCCGAGGCGACCCAGGTAGTAAAAAATTGTGCCATCGAATGGGGGCGGGCTTCCAGCAGGGTGCTGGCCAGCAGCGCCCCGACCAACGGCGTGACCAGCCCCACCGCAAGCATCATTTTAACCCAGCTGTAGAGGGTATCCAGCGGCGCACGGCGGTCGAGCAGCACGCGCAGCAGAAACCCTCCCGCCAGCGCCTGCGCAAGATTCGCCAGTGGGAAAATCAGATTCGATAAGCCTGGACCGAAAATGATGGCATTGGCACAGATAACTCCTGCCATACAGCCGCTGAGCAGCGGCAGCAGCGAGCCTCGTGGACTGCGGAATACCACGATGGTCATCAGTGCGGTGGAAAACCACAGCGGCGATATCTGGCCGCTGATTTTAATCAATTCAAGGCAGTAAAGAGTGGAAGTCAGGCTCAACAAAGCCAGTAGCAGACTGTCTAGCCACTGGGAACGGCTGCGTTGTACGTTAACTAACGTTTCTGAGGCCATCCAGTTCATCCAGTACGGCACCAAAGCGTGGCGCAATTTTCATCTCTTATGTCATGCTAGCATAAGATAATCGGCTTGCAGTCAACAGATTGAAAAACCTGCGATAGCGCAACGCGGAGAAACCACCGCCCGGCTTAGCGGCCCTGATTTAACAGGTCTTCCCGGGTCCAGGCATGATCGATACCGGCTAACTGAACCGAGAGTCGTTGCAGGAACTGTTGCGTGGTCGCCACCTGGCCATTGCCAAGCAGCAGCATCGGCAGCAGCAGTACCAGGCAAAGCTGTGCCAGTGAAAATCCGCGCGGCCGGGTGGCGCGCTGGCTGATTAAAAACGCCGTGCTGAGCGTGTAGCCGAGGATCAGGCCCGCGACCACTTCGCTGACCGAATGGGCGTTCAGCTCCAGACGTGAAATACCCACGATAAGTGGAATCAGATAGCCGACGGACAGCATCAGTTTACGCCAGACGGAAGAGAGACGGGCGCTCAGCAGCCACAGCATCACCGGCCACAGGGTTGCTGCCATCGCGCTGTGGCCGCTAAAGCCGGTAAAATTAAAGCGGGCGCTGCCAATGCCATATCCCAGGAAGGCGATTTTGGACAGGCTGACGATAAAACCTGCGCAGCCGAATGCCAGCAGCCAGAACAAAACGACGCGGCGGTCATCGTTTTTCCAGTAGAGCAGGACGGCAATAATCACGGCCGTGGGCAGCAGCAGCATGCTGTCACCAAAATAGGTCAAAATGGTCATAATGTGAGTTGGCACGCGGTTTCCTTGTTGCTTTTTTGCTTCAGGTATCTTACCGAAGGGTTATGCCGCAATCTAATGGTAAAATCTGAAAGTGTACGGGGCGCATTTTTCTGGCATCAGCTGGTTGAAATCCCTATAATTGCGCGCGCTATGCCCTTCATTTTTCAGGCTGGGGGGCGGTTTATCCTTTCATTATTTGTCTCGGAATCAGGTCGTTAATTTATGACTGACAAGTCGCACCAGTGCGTCATCGTAGGTATCGCAGGGGCTTCCGCCTCGGGGAAAAGTCTTATTGCCAGCACGCTTTATCGTGAAGTCCGCGACCGCGTAGGCGATGAGAATATTGGCGTCATCCCGGAGGATGCCTATTACAAAGACCAGAGTCACTTAACCATGGAAGAGCGGGTTAAAACTAACTACGACCATCCGAGTGCCATGGATCACTCTCTGCTGTACCAGCACCTGCAAATGCTTAAGGCCGGGCAGCCGATTGAACTGCCGGTCTACAGCTATGTCGAACATACCCGTACGCAGCAGACGATAACGCTGAAGCCGAAGAAGGTCATTATTCTGGAGGGTATCCTGCTGCTGACCGATGCGCGTCTGCGCGAGGAAATGAATTTCTCTATCTTCGTTGATACGCCGCTGGATATCTGTCTGATGCGCCGTATGAAGCGTGACGTCAATGAACGTGGTCGTTCAATGGATTCCGTTATGGCGCAGTACCAGAAAACCGTACGGCCCATGTTCTTGCAGTTTATTGAACCGTCCAAGCAGTATGCCGACATTATTGTCCCGCGCGGCGGGAAGAATCGGATAGCTATTGATATCCTCAAAGCAAAGATTAACCAGTTCTTTGAGTAACCCCGCAGGCTTCAGTATGAGCAGGCGACGGTAGCTGAAGGGCTTGTTTTCCCCGGCCTGCTGTAACCGGTAGTTTTTGCACGTCTTTAAAGGTTGGAGTACCTGTTATGAGATTATGTGACCGTGATATTGAAGCCTGGCTCGATAATGGCAAGCTGGGGATCACGCCTCGCCCACCGGTAGAGCGTATCAGCGGTGCAACCGTTGATGTTCGCCTCGGGAATCAGTTTCGTACCTTTCGCGGCCACACGGCCGCATTTATTGACCTCAGCGGACCGAAGCACGAGGTCAGTGCCGCGCTCGACCGGGTAATGAGCGATGAGATTGTCCTGCCGGAAGGCGAGGCATTCTTCCTGCATCCGGGCGAACTGGCGCTGGCGGTTACCCTGGAGTCTGTTACTCTTCCTGATGACCTTGTCGGCTGGCTGGACGGGCGTTCTTCGCTGGCGCGGCTGGGGCTGATGGTGCATGTGACCGCGCACCGTATCGATCCGGGTTGGCAGGGTCGGATAGTGCTTGAATTTTATAACTCCGGTAAACTGCCGCTGGCGCTTCGTCCGGGGATGCTAATTGGTGCGCTGAGCTTTGAGCCTCTTTCCGGGCCTGCCGCGCGCCCCTACAACAGCCGCCAGGATGCAAAGTACAAGGATCAGCAGGGCGCGGTTGCCAGTCGAATTGATAAAGACTAAAAGGTGGCAGAGGCATGGGGGGGAAAGGGATGAAAAGAGTAATAACCACGCTGGCCATACTGCTGGTGGTTATGGTTGCCGGATTGACCGCGCTGGTTGCGCTAATTAACCCCAATGATTTTCGCAGTTACATGACCCGGCAGGTGGAGCAGCGCAGCGGCTATCAGCTGGCGCTGAACGGGGAACTGCGCTGGCACGTCTGGCCACAGCTTAGCATTCTGTCCGGCCCGCTGACGCTGACCGCGCCCGGCGCCTCACAGCCGGTCGTCAGTGCAGAAAATATGCGGCTGGATGTCAATCTCCTGCCGCTTATCTCCCATCAACTTTCCGTTAAACAGGTGCTGCTGAAAAATGCCGTTGTTCGGTTAATTCCGGAAAGTCAGACTCAGCGTCCTGCCGATGCCCCCGTCGGTCCTGCGGGCAGCACTATTCCGTCAGCGGTCGATGACGTCACCCGCGGCTGGAAATTCGATATCTCCCATCTGCAAATTGTTGACAGCCTGCTGGTCTGGCAGCAGAACAACGGCGAACAGCTCAATGTCAGGGATTTCAATCTGCGGCTCGATCAGACCCAGCCGCGTCAGGCTTCGCTGGAGTTGCAAAGCCGTATCAGCCGCGACCAGCGCGAGCTGCGGCTACAGCTAAACAGTGAGCTGGATATTTCCGGCTATCCGCGGCAGATCAATGCGGCGATTAAACAGCTGGACTACCAGTTGCAGGGGGCGGATTTACCGCAGAGCGGCATTCAGGGACAGGCAGTGATGAATGCCGCCTGGGATAGCGTTAAAAAGCACTTTAGCCTCAGCGATATTAATTTCAGCGCCAACGACAGCGCACTGTCGGGTAAAATTTCCGGCACCCTCGGACCGCGGCCGCAGGTGGTCGCCGATCTGAACGCGACGACGCTTAATCTGGACTCGCTGCTGGGGATCGCAGCCCGCTCCGATGATAGCGCGGCTGAGCAAACCCGGCGCGCCGGCCCCGCGCCGGTTATTGCTGAAGCCCCGCCCTCGAATAACGATGATTCTCCGCTCAACGCCGTAGACGGTAAGCTGAATATCAAGGCGAACAAACTGCGCTGGCGCGGAATCGATGTGGCGGATGTGCAGCTACAGGCTGATAACCAGCGGGGGCTGCTCAATCTGGCCACCCTGAAAGGACAAATTGAGGCCGGACGTTTCTCACTGCCCGGCACCATCAATGTGCGCAGTGCGCAAACAGCGGTACAGCTGAAGCCCCTGCTACAGCAGATCAACATTGCGCCGCTGCTGAAGGCGTTTGAACTGCCCGATGTGATCAGCGGCAGCCTGTCGTTGAACGGTGATTTCAACGGCGCGGGTTTGACGGTCGAAGATTTCAAACGTCGCTGGCAGGGCAGGGCGACGATGAAGCTGGAAAATGCGCAGCTGGCCGGACTGAACTTCCAGCAGATTGTTCAGCGTGCCGTTGAAGGAAACAGCGATAAGGTGCGCGGGGAACGCGATGACAATCAGCCGAATTTGCAGCAGATCGCCGGAGAGGTGGAGCTGGACGACGGGCTGATGGACTTCACGACCCTGAATGCGCATTCCAGCGTGCTGGACTATACCGGCAGCGGCAGCGTTGACCTGGTGAAAAAGCAGCTTGATATCAACTTTGGCGTAACGGTAACCCAGGGCTGGCGCGGCGACGACACGCTGGTTAAACGCCTGCAAGAAACGCCGGTGCCGCTGCGTATTTATGGCCCGTGGTCGACGATCAATTATACCCTGAAAGTCGATCACCTTCTGCGCCAGCAGCTGCGCGATGAGGCAAAACAGCGCTTAAAAGAGTGGATGCGCCGTAATCCGGAAACAGAGAATAACGGCGACGTTAAAAAACTGATGAAAGACCTGTAAAAAAACGACCGCTTCGGCGGTCGTTTTTCGTAGCGGCGCAGGGTCAGCGCGTTAGCTCTCTTCTACCGGCCGCGGTATGATTTGCACCTTCTGCACCCGGTGGTTTTCTACCTGTAGCGTACGCAGAGTAAAGCCTTCCAGCTCAACTTCCTCACCCGCCTGTGGGATATGCTGTAAATGCTCCATCAGTAGCCCCGCCAGGGTGTTGTACTCCCGCTTTTCGCCGAATGAAAGATGCAGGTGCATCGCCAGATCGTCCAGCGGCATATGGCCGTTAGCGGTCCAGCTACCGTCCGTGTTTCGCTGAATATCATAGCGGGGATCCAGCCGTTCGCCCTCGTTAGGCAGATTTCCGGCGATGGTTTCCATAACGTCGCTGAGCGTCACCACGCCTTCAACCGAACCGAACTCATCAACCACGAAGGCAAAGTGGGTGCGGGCGCTGCGAAACTGCTCCAGCGCATGCAGCAGCGACAGCTGTTCAGGGAAGACCAGCGGCTGACGGACCAATGCCCGCAGATCCAGGCTGTCGCCGTGCAGTGACTGCTTCAGCAGATCGATAACGTGGACGACGCCAAGCGGCTCTTCGCTGTGTTCGGTGATAATCAGCCGCGTATGCTGATTCTCATCCAGCCGGTCCATAATCTCTTCCGGCGATTCAGCCAGGTCAACGTGTTGGATATCATGGCGCGAGGTCATGATACTGCTGACGCTGCGCTGACCCATTGCCAGCACGCTGGCGATCATCATCCGCTCCTGGCGGTTGAAAATGGCCTTGGTTCCGCGGCTGCTGGCGACCAGCGAGGCCGTCTCTGCATCCAGCTCCGCGGGTTCATGGCTGCCGCCGAGCAGGCGCAGAACCGCCTCGGCGGTCCGTTTACGCAGCGGCGCTTTTGCCGACAGGAAGCGGCGGCGGTTAAACTGTGCCAGCTGGTTGAGCGCTTCAATGGTCACCGAGAAGCCGATAGCCGCATACAGGTAGCCTTTCGGGATCGCGTAGCCGAAGCCGTCGGCGACCAGGCTGAAACCAATCATCAGCAGGAAGCTGAGGCAGAGAATAATGATGGTGGGATGGGCGTTAACAAAATGGGTCAGCGGCTTACTCGCCAACAGCATCAGCATAATCGAGATAATAACGGCGGCCATCATCACACCCAGATGATCGACCATACCTACGGCCGTAATTACCGAATCGAGGGAGAATACGGCGTCCAGCACCACGATTTGTGCCACTACGGGCCAGAAGCGCGCCCCGCGTTTCTGTGCGTGTTGCTCTTCATCCTTCCCCTCCAGCCGCTCGTTCAGCTCGACCGTGGCTTTGAACAGCAGGAACACCCCGCCGACAATCATGATTACATCGCGGGCGCTGAACGCGTGGCCGGAGAATGAAAACAGCGGCGCGGTAAGAGAGGAGAGCCAGGAGATCGACGCCAGCAGCAGCAGGCGCATAACCAGCGCCAGGAGCAGACCAGTGACGCGGGCGCGGTCACGCTGACCGGGGGGAAGCTTTTCCGCCAGGATAGCAATGAAAACCAGGTTATCTATCCCCAGCACCAGCTCCAGCACCACTAAGGTGACCAGTCCGGCCCAGATAGACGGGTCGGCGATCCATTCGAACATGGTATTTCCCTACTAAACTAAAATCGTTATGCAATGATGAGTGCGAATTCCCGCTAATTCAACTTATCGTAACCGGACGTTAGCATTTCCCAACGGCATAATAAGTAGAGCAACGTTGATCGGGATTATATTTTTTCCCCGGCAGGATGTTTTTTCAGCAAAAAAGAGCGAGTTAAAAAGGGGATTTTCTGTCCGGCAACGATTATTAATTAGTCCTGTCGGTAAGGGAATTTTCAGATTAAGATTATACGTGACGATTGACGCCGTAATGCATAATCAGTAAACGCTTATTACTTCATTTATATGGAAAATATATGACCAAGCTTAAGGCAGTTATCCCGGTTGCAGGTCTCGGTATGCATATGCTCCCTGCTACAAAAGCCATTCCTAAAGAGATGTTGCCGATTGTGGATAAGCCGATGATTCAATATATCATCGATGAATGCGTGGCGGCCGGCATCAAGGAAATTGTTCTGGTCACTCACGCTTCCAAGAATGCAGTAGAAAACCATTTTGATACCTCCTATGAGCTGGAGGCGCTGCTGGAAGCCCGCGTTAAGCGCCAGCTGCTCAGCGAAGTTCAGTCCATCTGCCCGCCGGGCGTGACTATCATGAACGTACGCCAGCCGCAGCCGCTGGGACTGGCCAACTCCCTGCTGTGCGCCCGCCCGATGCTGCATGACCAGCCTTTCGTGGTGCTTTTGCCCGATGTGCTGTTAGACGATGCCTCCGCCGATCCGCTGCGCTATAACCTGGCGGCTATGGTTGCCCGCTTTGAAGAGACTGGCCGTAGCCAGGTACTGGTTCACCGTCAGCCGGATGCCGATCTCTCTGAGTACTCGGTGATCACCACTAAAGAACCGCTGACCGTATCAGGCCGCACCAGTCAGATCGTCGAGTATGTTGAAAAACCGGAACAGCCAGAGCAGTTGGACTCTGATTTATCCGCCGTCGGACGCTACGTTCTGTCGGCCGATATCTGGCCGGAGCTGGAGAATCTTGAGCCGGGTGCATGGGGTCGCTTTCAGTTAACCGATGCAATTGCCAATTTGAGCAACAAAAGACCTGTCGATGCGCACTTGCTGAGTGGACAAAGCTTTGACTGTGGGCGCAAACTTGGCTACATGAAGGCCTTTGTGACCTGGGGGCTGCGTAATCATGCCCAGGGCCGTGAATTCCGTGATGAAGTGAAAAAGATTCTGGCGAAATAGTTCGCGATTAAACAGCGCTGCCGGTCATTCAGCAGCAGGAAGGAGCCCAAATGGCTATTTTAGTAACGGGTGGGGCAGGGTATATCGGGTCTCATACTGTACTGTCACTGCTTGCCCGCGGTGATGACGTGGTAGTGTTGGATAATCTTAGCAACGCCTCTCGGGAATCAATCAGCCGTGTTGAGCAGCTCACCGGCAAGCGCGCGGCGTTTTGTGAGGGTGATGTGCTGGATCGCGCCTGCCTGCGCGATATCTTCGCCAGCCACGATATTACTGCCGTGATCCACTTTGCCGCGCTGAAAGCGGTGGGGGAATCAACGCGTAAGCCGCTGGAATACTATCAAAACAACGTCAGCGGTACGCTGGTGCTGCTGGAAGAGATGCGCACGGCGGGCATCAGTCAGTTTATCTTCAGTTCATCGGCGACGGTTTACGGCGTCGATGCCCCGGTTCCTTATGTGGAAACCACCCCGATTGGGGGAACGACCAGCCCATACGGTACGTCGAAGCTAATGGTAGAGCAGATCCTGCGCGACTACGCCGCCGCCAGCCCGACGTTCAAAACCATCGCGCTGCGCTACTTCAACCCGGTTGGCGCCCATGAGTCCGGTCAGATTGGGGAAGATCCTAACGGCATCCCTAATAATTTGTTGCCTTATATTGCCCAGGTTGCCATTGGCCGTCTCGACAAGCTGCGGATCTTTGGTGATGACTATCCGACCGAGGATGGGACGGGTGTGCGTGATTACATCCATGTCATGGATGTGGCGGAAGGGCACCTGAAGGCGCTGGATCACCTTAATGCGATCGAGGGCTATAAGGCCTATAACCTGGGTGCGGGTAAAGGTTACTCGGTACTGGAGATGGTTAAAGCGTTTGTAAAAGCCTCCGGTCGTCCGATCCCGTACGAGACATCACCGCGCCGCGACGGCGACCTGGCCGCTTTCTGGTCAGATGCTACGCTGGCCGATAAAGAACTGGGCTGGCGGGTTTCACGCGGGATTGATGAAATGATGCGTGATACGTGGAACTGGCAGTCAAATAATCCAAATGGTTATCGTTAATAATCATTTATTTCGCCTGATTGATTTTAAAAGCCCCGTTTAGGGGCTTTTTTCTACCTGTTTACGGGTGCAAAAATTTTCATGCAAGGGATTACTGGCTGAATTAAATGAGAAAATTCTCATTTTTCTGTCTTATCCCTCATTGAGTCAAAAAATCAACTATAAACGATGCCTATTCGAGCACTCATGGCAATTATCCCTACTCTTTAAAAAATTTTTCAAATTAAACTTGTGTGCGTAATGGCTAAGCCTGAGAATTAAGCGATTCGTTCGGCAATCCTTAGCGTTGATTTGCTTTCAGGATTTATCTGGGCAAAAAAATTAGCCAGATGGCCTAGTCTGACTATGCTGAATAGGGGTGATCACGATTATCGTACTGGCGACTCAAGCCAGGGGCGGTAGCGTGGTTTCAGTAAGCACGAAATGAAAGTCTAAACAGACACTGGTACACATATGCAAGAGATCGTTCTCATTTTTCTGGGAGCATTAGCGCTGTTGTTTGCTGCGAGGAAAGTGGCTCGCAGGGTAGGGTTAGTGGATAAACCTAACGCGCGTAAGCTTCATCACGGACACATTCCGCTGGTTGGGGGTGTTTCAGTCTACTTCTCTTTGTGGATCCTCTATGCGTTACAGCCGGGTTGGTTACCCGATTTCGGCGTTTATATGATTTGTGCGACCCTGCTGCTGCTGGTTGGCGTGCTTGACGATCGCTTCGATCTGCCGGTGATGCCGCGTATGGGATTACAGGCGCTGGTGGCAACGATCATGATGTGGAACGGTCTTTACCTCGCTTCACTCGGGAACATCCTGTTTGGCTATGAGCTGCTGCTCGGAACCGTTGGCTATGTCATTACCCTGTTTGCGGTCATTGGTGCCATCAACGCATTCAATATGGTAGACGGAATTGACGGCCTGCTCGGCGCGCTCTCCTGCGTGACCTTTGGTTCGCTCGGCATCATTTTCTTTATGGGAGGAAATGATGAGGTTGCCATGTGGTGCATGTGCCTGATGGCCGCCTGCATGCCTTACATTCTGCTCAATCTTGGCATTCCATGGGGACGAAAGTTCAAAGTCTTTATGGGTGACGCCGGCAGTATGCTGATTGGTTTTACCGTAATCTGGCTGCTGATTATCGCCACTCAGGGATCGGATGCCGTGATGAAACCGGTAACGGCGCTCTGGCTTATCGCCGTGCCGCTTATGGATATGATGCGCGTCATGATTGCCCGCATTCGCCGCGGTTCCAGCCCGTTCCGTCCCGACCGTGAACACATGCACCATATTCTGATGCGTGCCGGGCTGAGCGGACGCTGGACTCTGCTGATCATGACTTCTGCACAGGTCTTCTGCGGTATGCTGGGCATTATTCTGGAAGGCTACCGGGTTTCGGATAACTGGCAGCTGTCGATTTTCGTCGTCAGCTTCATTTCCATGATGCTTGCCCTACAGTCGGTTGAACGACTGAAGATGACCTTTGGCCGTTTGCTGGCCGTTAAATAGCGCCATAGAGATGCGCCGCTGAAAACCGAGTATCATAAGCTTCCGTGGACATCGTGACGTAGAGAGAGAATTAGCGAGTGAAAATTTTAGTGACCGGCGGTGCCGGCTTTATCGGATCGGCCGTGGTGCGGCACATTATTAATGAGACTGCCGACAGCGTGGTCAACGTGGACAAGCTCACCTACGCTGGAAACCTCGAATCCCTCTCTACGGTCAGCGACGATACCCGCTACCGATTCGAAAAGGCGGACATTTGCGACGGTAAGGCAATGGCGGCCATTTTTGAGCAGCATCAGCCTGATGCCGTCATGCATCTCGCCGCCGAAAGCCACGTCGATCGCTCAATTAGCGGACCGGCAGAGTTTATCGAAACCAATATCGTCGGCACCTATGTGCTGCTTGAGGCCGCACGCGGCTACTGGAATACGCTGAGCCAGGAGCGCAAAGCGGCCTTCCGCTTTCATCATATCTCCACAGACGAGGTCTATGGTGACCTGCCGCATCCGGATGAAAGTCCCGATGCGCCGACCGCGCTGCCGCTTTTTACCGAAACCACGCCCTACGCACCGAGCAGCCCATACTCCGCATCCAAAGCGTCAAGCGACCATCTGGTTCGCGCCTGGCTACGCACCTACGGACTGCCGACGCTGGTCACCAACTGCTCTAACAACTACGGCCCTTATCACTTCCCCGAAAAACTCATTCCGCTGGTGATCCTCAATGCACTGGAAGGAAAAAATCTGCCGATTTATGGCAAAGGCGACCAGATACGCGACTGGCTCTACGTCGAGGATCATGCGCGTGCGCTATATACCGTGGTGACCACGGGCCAGGTCGGAGAGACGTACAATATCGGCGGCCATAATGAGAAACAGAATTTGCAGGTGGTTGAAACTATCTGCGATCTACTGGATGAAATTGTGCCGAAGGCGCAGAGCTACCGACAACAGATTACCTACGTCGCCGACAGACCCGGACACGATCGCCGCTATGCCATTGATGCGGATAAAATTTCCCGCGAGCTGGGCTGGCAGCCACAGGAGACGTTTGAAAGCGGCATCCGTAAAACTGTGCGCTGGTATCTGGATAACGCGGCCTGGGTCAGCAATGTGAAAAGCGGGGCTTATCAGTCCTGGATCGAGCAAAATTACAGTGAGCGCCGGCCGTGAATATTCTGCTGTTTGGCAAAAATGGACAGGTAGGCTGGGAGCTTCAGCGGGCGCTGGCCCCGCTTGGGCAGGTGACCGCGCTGGCATCTGACTCTACGGAATACTGTGGCGATTTCAGACATCCGCAGGGAATAGCCGATACCGTACGGCGCCTTAAGCCGGACGTTATCGTCAATGCGGCGGCCTGGACCGCCGTAGATAAGGCGGAAAACGAACGGGAACAGGCGCAGCTGATCAACGCCGAGGCCGTCGAGATCCTTGCCAGAGAAGCCCAGCGGCTGGGTGCGTGGCTGATCCACTACTCCACGGACTATGTTTTCCCCGGCAGCGGTGAGCGCCCGTGGCGCGAGGACGATGCGACCGATCCGCAAAATGTTTACGGTGCCACGAAGCTGGCCGGCGAACGGGCGATTCAACGGCACAGTGAGAAGCATCTTATCTTCAGAACCAGCTGGGTCTACGCCGGGCGGGGGAATAACTTCGCAAAAACGATGCTGCGGCTTGCGGGAGAGCGTGAGGAGCTGTCGGTGATTAGCGACCAGTTCGGTGCCCCGACCGGAGCCGACCTGATTGCCGACTGTACCGCGCATGCAATCCGTCATGTGCAGGGCACTCCATCTGCCGCCGGGCTGTACCACCTGGTTGCTTCCGGTACGACCACCTGGTTTGACTACGCCAGCCTGGTGTTCGATGAAGCCAGAGCAGCGGGTATGGCGCTGGCGCTACAAAAAATGCATGCGGTGCCCACCAGTAGCTATCCGACTCCCGCGGTACGTCCGCTAAACTCAAGACTTGCCACGGATAAATTCCGCCAGGCATTTGGTCTGATGCTGCCCGACTGGCGACCCGGCGTGCAGCGCATGCTGCGCGAACTGATTGAATAGCCGTTGACGGCATCCTCGCGTTAAGCCTACGAAAATGATTTATAAGAGAAAAATATGAAGCGTAAAGGCATCATTCTTGCCGGTGGTTCCGGAACCCGTTTGTATCCTGTCACCATGGCGGTTAGCAAGCAGCTGCTCCCTATCTACGATAAGCCGATGATTTATTACCCGATCAGCACCCTGATGCTGGCGGGCATTCGCGATATCCTGATTATCAGTACGCCGCAGGATACGCCGCGTTTTGAACAGCTGCTGGGCGACGGCAGCCAGTGGGGACTGAATCTGCAATATAAAGTCCAGAACAGTCCGGATGGCCTGGCGCAGGCGTTTATCCTCGGTGAGGAATTTATCGGTGAAGACAGCTGTGCGCTGGTGCTGGGGGACAATATTTTCTACGGCCACGATCTGCCAAAAGAGCTGCAGACGGCGGTGAGCCAGTCGTCCGGTGCTACCGTGTTTGCTTATCACGTCAACGACCCCGAGCGCTATGGCGTGGTGGAGTTTGATAAGCAGGGGACGGCAGTTTCACTGGAAGAAAAGCCGCTGGAGCCAAAAAGTAACTATGCGGTGACCGGGCTGTATTTCTATGACAATAGCGTAGTGGAGATGGCGAAAAGCCTGAAGCCCTCGCCGCGCGGTGAGCTGGAAATCACCGATATCAACCGGCTTTATATGGAGCGTGGTGCGCTTCAGGTATCGATTATGGGCCGCGGCTATGCCTGGCTGGATACCGGCACCCACCACAGCCTGATCGAGGCCAGTAACTTTATCCAGACTATCGAAGACCGGCAGGGGCTGAAAGTATCCTGCCCGGAAGAGATTGCCTTCCGTAAAGGGTTTATCGATGCGGCGCAGGTCAAAAAGCTGGCTGAACCCTTAGCCAAGAATGACTACGGCAAATACCTGTTAAAAATGATTAAAGGTCAGTTCTGAAATGAAGGTAATTCAAACGGCGATCCCGGACGTGCTGATTTTTGAGCCTGCCGTTTTTGGCGATGAGCGGGGATTCTTCTTCGAAAGCTTTAACCACCGGGTTTTTGAACAGGCGGTAGGCCGTAAAGTCGAATTTGTGCAGGACAACCACTCTAAATCTGCCCGCGGTGTGCTGCGCGGATTGCACTATCAGCTGGCGCCTCATGCGCAGGGAAAGCTGGTACGCTGTACGGCAGGTGAAGTGTTCGATGTGGCCGTCGATATTCGTCCCGAATCTGAGCACTACGGTCAGTGGGTTGGCTATATGCTCTCGGCAGAAAATAAACGCCAGCTTTGGATCCCGGAAGGGTTTGCTCACGGTTTTCTGGTCCTGAGCGAGCATGCTGAATTTTTATATAAGACCACAAATTACTATCAGCCTGAGAGTGACCGGGGGATCATCTGGAACGATCCGACGCTGAAAATTGACTGGCCGTCAGGTGACGTTGTTCCAGTACTGTCTGACAAAGATCGTAAGCAGCCGCTGTTTAATCCTGCTTAACCTGACTCTGGTATTACAACGATTGACTATGCTAAAAAATGGGCTGTTCAGAAGTATCATCATCCTTGCCTCCGGTACGGCATTGGCACAGATTATTAATCTGGTATTTATTCCGCTTATTACCCGACAATATGGTCCTGAAGCCTATGGCATGATGGGCAGTTTTATGTCCGTAATTAACATTCTGATCCCTCTTTCTGCTTTGAGTTATCCCATTGCAGTGGTACTGCCTAAACGCGCATTGATGGCATCACTCTTGGTCAGACTGAGTCTTTGGCTGGGATGCATGGTAGCGGTATTGTCAGTTCTGTTGCTGATTGTCGGGCAGATATTTTTTCCACAGGCTTTGTTTAGCGATAAATATCCAATGTGGTTCTGGCTATTAATGCCGATAATGATCGTAGTTTTGCCCTTTCAGCTAACAGGGCAACAGTGGTTAATTCGTACGCGAAGCTACAAGCACATTGCGAATATTTCCGTTATTCAGGCCGCGATAGTTAACGTGATGCGGGTCGGTGGTGGGATTATTTCTCCGTTACCAATTACCCTGGTGGTGATAACCGCACTGGGATACGTACTACAGGCTGGGCAATTTTTTAGCCGCGCATTACGATCTGGCCTGAGCATCAAATCCCGGGCATTTCAGCGCGGCCGTTTGCGTAAAGTTGCCCGTCTCTATTACGATTTCCCAGCGTTCCGCACACCGCAGGTACTGATCAACTCTTTGTCTCAGAGTTTGCCAATTTTCATCATTGGCTACTACTTTGGCGCTGCTGAAGCGGGATTTTACGCGCTGGCGCAGACCATTTTAGGCGCACCTGTCACGTTGCTCAGCGGCGCGATTAGTAACGTCTATTATCCGAGGATGAGTGAAAGGGTAAATAGTCGCCTGCCGATTTTTAGGTTTATCCTTAAGTCAACGTTGCTGCTAATGCTGATTTCGGCGCTCATTTATCTGGTAGTTATTTTATTCGGCCCATGGATTTTTAGCCTTGTTTTCGGTGATAAGTGGCACATGGCTGGAGAATTTGGTCGATGGATGGCCCTCTACTGTATTTTCTGGTTAGCTGCTCGCCCGGCCATTGATTCTATTCCGCCCTTGAAGATTCAGCATTTCTTTCTGGCATACGAAATCATGTCGCTAGTGTTACGATGTGGTGCATTAATGTTCGGCGTAATGGTCCTTAAATCCAGTTTGGGTGCGATGGCCGTTTTTTCTCTAGTTAACGCATTTGCCTATCTTTCGCTTTGTGTTTTGGTCATTATTATGGCGAAGAAGTTTGATAAAAAAATGGTAAACCATGATAACTAAAACCACCCCATATGCTGATTATGACTACCGGAAATACTTGGCGCTATTGCTAAATATCCTTCTGGGTTTAACTATTGTCTGCGTATCATTTCGTATATTAGCGCCGGCTATTTTTCTGATGTTTGTATCCAGTGTCGTTCTGTTAAGCCGGTTCAAATCCCCACTGCGAACGTATCTTTTCGTTGGTTATATCATGATGTTTTTCTGCTCATGGTATCTGTTGGGACTGAATCACTTTGAACGTGGGCCGGGGAAATTTACCAACCTGGTTTTGTTGTTGGTATTCAGCTTTATTTTATTCTTTCTTTTGGGATATCAGGATACGCGCTATCGTAGAAAAACGTGGATTAACTTTTTCTGCATAAGCAGCATTGTTTATGTATTAATCGTCTGTGTATACAGTTTTCTAAAGGGTTACCCTGGATATAACTTAGTTTATGATGTGATTAACGGGAGTGAAGAGAATTCACCTCTTTATGCATTGCAGTTAGTATTATTTACTATCGTCTGGTTAAATAATAACTGGCAAATGCGTAATATTGTGATGTTAACGATAATGTCACTTCTCTGTTTCTCGTTTAGTGCTGTTTATCTTGGCTCCCGCGCAGCCTTTATATTGTTGGTTTTATTTTTTGCTTTTAAAATTCCAATAAACTCCAAACGCCTTGCGCTGATGTGCGTTATGGTATCGAGTTTGATTTTATTTTTATTAATATTTGATTTTTCGCAGTATAGTTCATTACTCGATTTTGGTGGTTTCTCTGACAGGGGTATTGATAGCCCACGATTTAGCATGTTGGTTTACGGTTTTACCCATTTCCTTGACTATCCCTTCGGTGGAATGCAGGTTCAGGCAGAAGGCTATACCGGGATTTGGTTCCACAATATGCTGCTGGATTTGGTCCGAGTTTCAGGAACCTTTGTGATGTTTATGTGGGTTCTGGCATTATTATTTATTGGCTCAATACTGGTAAAATACCGTAAGCATACACGTTATCTGATTGTCTTTATTATTCTCAATATTGCTTTGATGCAGGATCTTGCATTCGACGGCTTCTTTAACATTATGGCATTAGAGTTTTATATAATGGGCCATGCAATTTATCTTAGAAATGAATTTAAAAGTAAAGTAACGAGGCGAAATGTTAAAGAAAACACTATTTATTGATGAGTCACCCGTTTATGGTGGTCACGAAGAAATGTTTCTTAGATTATTGACTCGTTTAGACCGCGCTAGTGAAGAAAATATTACTATTTTAGTTAATGAAAAAAATAAAAAGTTAATTGAAGAAGTTGAAAATTTTAAGGCCGCCTCAGGAAAAAAAATAAACTTGGTAACACACCTGTTTTCAGGCTATCCAATCAGACCGCTAACAAATTTTTTTGCGTGGCGAGATGCCCTGGCGATTTATCGTACCATTAAAAAGGGTCATTTTTCTCAGGTGCTGGTAGTGCAGGGAACCGTTGAGATCGGTGGGTTGTCACTGCTAATTGCCAGAATGGCAGGTTGTAAAGTCATGTCTTATCTGCCGATAACTAAAAGAAGCCGTCTTCTTGGCGTAACGCTGGGCGGGGTAAGGGACTGGATTAATCGTAAAGTTTATTATCAGTTGGCACATCAATTTATTACCATATCCGATTTTAACAAAAAAGAAATGGTGGATGATTTTGATGTCCCTGAAGAAAAAATCCGCATTGTTTATAATTTCACTGACGAGCCGTCATCGGGGCATAGTGAAAAACCTGTGGAGTTTTCCAGTAAGATAAATTTTTTACTGATTGGCCGTATCGATTTTCTGCAAAAAAAACAGCAGGACTTTTTGCGGGCTTTAGTTGAGCATCGCTGTTCTAAAGACCTGTGCGTACACGTCGTTGGGGATAATGACTCCGCTGAGTCACAAATCCTACGCGCTGAGTTTAAAAATAGAGACAACATCGTGTTTCACGGGTGGTGCAATGCCCGGCAGATCTCCGCGTTGCTCCAGTCTGCCGACGGAGTGATCATGCCTTCCAGATTTGAAGGCGTACCCTTAGTGATGATCGAGGCTGTGAAGATGGGACGTCGGGTGATAGGAAGCGATGTGGACGGCATGAAAGAATTTTTGCCTAAGTCATGGCGCTTCCCTGTCGGTGACTATGCACAGGCAGTCAGGATGATGGAGTCTGCCTCTGAGCTGGGCGGAGAGGACGCGCTCTTACTCCAAAAAACGCAGGCTGAATTTGCCAGTAAGTTTAATCCCGAACGTTCAGCTGCTGCTTTTAACTCGATTATTGATGCAGAAGAGACTTCGCCAAAAATCTTGTTAGACTGCCGGCTGATGACTAAGAAACCTACCGGCATCGCTCGCTACTCTGAGAAGTTCCTGGAGTACTACATAGCAAAATACGGAAAGGGTAACGTCACTGCTTTATTGAATGAACCTCGTTCGGATATTCATTGTCAGCAGCAGGTCATCACCCTTAAAGCATTCAATCTGCTTCACTGGTTTCAGTTCCCTGGCTGGTTAAAACGGCAGCGCTACTCCCACTATATAAGCTTTCATTACTCGGGATTAATGCGCCCGGTAAAGGGAGTGAAGTCGGCCGTTACGGTACACGATTTAATGTATGAACTTGTCCCTGAGTTTTTCAGCGGATGGGTGAAGAAACTAATTGGAAGACGCTATTTTCGCTTTCTTGTCGGTAGAAGTATGGCTTCAAGCGATCTGATTTTTAGCGTTTCATCCACGACACGCCAGGATGTTACCGCGTTGTATGGACTGGATTCTGCAGTGACCGGAGAGGGGCTATTCCTTACCGCAGAACCTGATGCAACGATTATTACAGCGCTGGGCTTACAGGATAAGAGCTATCTGCTTTATATCGGTAATAACCGGCCGCATAAAAATATTAACGCTCTGCTTGCGGCTTTTAGTAAGGTTCGCCAGCATCAGCCCGATCTGTCGCTGGTGCTGGTCGGGCATACCGCAGAATCTTCGCAAGAGGGAGTCATCTACCCTGGATTCGTCAGTGATGAAGAGCTTGTCGCGCTTTATCAACATGCCAGAGCCTTTGTTTTTCCCTCACTTTATGAAGGCTTTGGCCTGCCAATAATTGAGGCGCTGGCGAATGGGTGCCCGGTTATTGCTTCGGATATTCCCGCGTTCCGGGAGTTTGCTAACGATAATATCCGCTATTTTGAGCTGGGTAATCAGCAAGAGTTGATTACACTTATGCAGGCGGAAGTCGCGTTCAACCCGGATCAGGCTGCCGCTGTATTGCAGAGATTTAGTTGGAAAAGCACATGGAGAAACCTTGATAACATTCTGGATGGCTGGTTATGAAAAAGGTGACTGTTCTCCATGATTTTGACGGTAAACCCTACTTTAAAGCACTTGAAAAAGTTGCAGATGTCACTTATTTAAACACTCGTCCAATCCGCTTTATGCTGCGTGATTTGATAAAGTATCGAAAGATTCAAAGTGAGACTCTACAGTCACTGTTTTTTCTTTTTAAACTGCCGTTCATCAGACGAGAAACCATCCTGCTTGGCATGGCTCCCTTTAACGCCAGGCTACTGATTTATAGCTGGCTGTGTAAACACAATCACGTGTATTTACATACATCCTGGCACCAGTGGCAGGGTGAGGTTCCGTTCGAATATCCAGGGCTCGTTAGGGGATGGTTAAAACGGGCATGGCGTCGGCTTTTGCCAAATTTTGCAGGAGTAGTGGCGGTAACCTCGGAAACAAAGCGATCGCTTAGTCAGTTTCTACCGGAACTTGAAGAGCGAATTGTCACCATACCGCATGTCGTTGATATTGATCCCATAGATGATGACACCTTTGAACACAAGTGGGCAGATGTGCCGGACAGCCTTTTGTTTACGGGAAGACTTACCGCGGCTAAAGGGGTTAGAACTTATCTCGACGTTGCCCATTACGCGCAAGAACATTTTCCTCAAGTCAGTTTTCATATGGCTGGCCGGGGTGAGATGGAAAACGAAATTAATGATTATTTACGTAGTCATCAAAATTTACGCTGTCACGGTTTCATTAGCGACAGGGAGCAACTCCAGGCGCTGATGGCGCAAAGCCACTTTTTGCTGCTTCCCTCACATAGAGTCAATGGCTGGGAAGAGCTCTTTGGCCTGGTGGTGATTGAAGCGATGAGCCAGGGATGTGTGGTTATCGCCACAGATCATATTGGGCCAAGAGAAATCATTGCTCATACTGAAAACGGTCTGCTTTGTACTGAAGATGATTTCGTTGAGATTGTTAAACGCGTACTGGGGAACCTTCACTCCGATCGTATCCTGTACGCAGAAATGGCCAGAAAAGCACTGGCAGACAGCCGCAATTATTCAATGAAGATAGTTGCTAACAAATGGTTGGATTTGATTAATAAGTTTTGACTATTCAGGTGTAGAATGAATATCTATATTAGCGTTGTTTCACATAGTCATGCTGACATGATTAAAAAGATAAACTGTTTGCCTGCACTGGCATTGCAATTTAATGTGATAATAAAATGTAATAAAAGTCAGGATGCTGAAGAATTACGTGGCTGGTGTGAGCAGCATAACATTATAATGCTGGATAGTGATTACGGCTTAGGTTTTGGGCAAAACAATAATTTTGTTTTTCGCTATTGTGAAAATAATTTTAGTTTGAATGCGGATGATATTTTTATTGTTCTTAATCCTGATCTGGTTATCTCAAGTAGTGATGTGTTAAAACTGGTCAGCGATATGCAAGAGAATAAAGTAAAGTTTGCTGCGATCAACTTGTTTAAAGACAGTGAAAAAACTATTTATGATAATTCCATTAGAAAATTCCCTACTTTAAAGGACTTCTTTAGCTCATATATTATCGGTGTAAATGACTGTATCATAGATAAATCTAAAATAACCGAACCAACCGAAGTGGACTGGACTGCCGGATCGTTTATGGCGTTAACAGTTGAGCACTATAAGCGTCTGTCAGGATTTAATGAGCGTTATTTCATGTACTGCGAAGATATTGATATTTGCTATCGTTCAAAACTAATGGGTGTTCCGGTACTGTTCTATCCTGATATTCACGCGTTACACTTAGCCAAGCATGCAAACAGACGCGTATTTTCTCGTCACTTTTTCTGGCATTTACAAAGTTCATTCAGATTTCTTAGCTTCAAATATACCCACCGATTGAGTTAATCATAACTATATCGTAATTACTTTATTTTATAAGCTGACGAAATAATTAAGTATTACTAATGATAAGTGTACTTTAAATTCTCTATCAAGTTATCAGATGTTACCTGGGGCGATAATTACGCTACTTTTTTAGGGGGTATTTGGTGAGTTTGATTCAATATATCTGACAATCGCACCAATCACTATCCACGTTACCTAAACCTGAGTTAACATGTCTGGAACATTGACCGCAGTCACACTACTGCAGGTAACATCACGTAGACAGGAGTAGGTATGTCCAAGCAACAGATCGGCGTTGTGGGTATGGCTGTTATGGGCCGTAATCTGGCACTCAACATTGAGAGCCGCGGCTACACAGTTTCTATCTTCAACCGCTCTCGTGAGAAGACTGATGAAGTTGTTGCAGAGAACCCGGGTAAAAAACTGGTTCCGCACTACAGCATCGAAGAGTTTGTTGACTCACTGGAAAAACCGCGTCGTATTCTTCTGATGGTGCAAGCCGGTGAAGCGACCGACAAAACTATCGCTTCTCTGACTCCACACCTGGACAAAGGCGACATTCTTATCGACGGTGGTAACACCTTCTATAAAGACACCATCCGCCGCAACCGTGAACTGTCTGAGCAGGGCTTTAACTTTATCGGCACCGGCGTTTCCGGTGGTGAAGAGGGTGCCCTGAAAGGCCCATCTATCATGCCTGGTGGCCAGAAAGAAGCTTACGAGCTGGTTGCTCCGATCCTGACTGAGATTGCTGCACGTGCCGAAGGCGAAGCCTGTGTGGCTTACATGGGTCCGGACGGCGCGGGTCACTATGTTAAAATGGTGCACAACGGCATCGAATACGGCGACATGCAGCTGATTGCTGAAGCCTACTCGCTGCTGAAAGGTGCGCTGGCTCTGAGCAATGACGATCTGGCGAAAACCTTCAGCGAGTGGAACGAAGGTGAGTTGAGCAGCTATCTTATCGACATCACTAAAGATATCTTCACTAAGAAAGATGAAGAAGGCAATTATCTGGTTGATGTGATCCTGGATGAAGCTGCTAACAAAGGCACCGGTAAGTGGACCAGCCAGAGTTCTCTGGATCTGGGCGAACCACTGTCACTGATCACCGAGTCCGTCTTTGCCCGTTACCTCTCCTCGCTGAAAACTCAGCGCGTCGCCGCATCTAAAGTCCTGACCGGTCCACAGGTGCAGCCGGTATCCGGTGACAAAACTGAATTTGTTGAGAAAGTGCGCCGCGCGCTCTATCTGGGCAAAATCGTTTCTTACGCGCAGGGCTTCTCTCAGCTGAAGGCAGCTTCTACCGAGAACAACTGGGATCTGAACTACGGCGAGATCGCCAAGATCTTCCGCGCGGGCTGCATTATTCGCGCCCAGTTCCTGCAAAAGATTACCGATGCCTATGCCGATAACGCCGACATCGCTAACCTGTTGCTGGCACCGTACTTTAAAAATATCGCCGATGAGTACCAGCAGGCGCTGCGTGACGTTGTGGCCTATGCCGTTCAGAACGGTATCCCAACGCCAACCTTCTCTGCCGCTATCGCTTACTATGACAGCTATCGTTCAGCGGTACTGCCAGCGAACCTGATCCAGGCTCAGCGTGACTACTTCGGTGCGCATACCTATAAGCGCACTGACAAAGACGGTGTGTTCCACACCGAATGGCTGGATTAATTCTGCCGTTAGCCTCCCGCTCTGCGGGAGGTTTTTAACCCTTACGCTAATTTTCAGACGAAACCGAACCTTTACCGTTAATGTTTTAAGTATTCTTCTCAAAACACTCCGCATCTGCATTTTTTCTCCTTTGTATTGAGCATATAAAACCATGAATCAGGATAAATCTAATTCCGAGCTTCGCTCGTCTTACCCATACACAAATAACAGTAATCCGGATGCAGAACTCGATCTGGTCGATATTTTGGTTCATCTATGGAAAGGGAAAAAAACTATTATTGCGGCAGTATTTATCACCGTACTGCTGGCGGTCTGCTACGTTTTATTCGCTAAAGAAAAATGGACATCGGAAGCAATTGTTACTCAACCCGCCGCTGGCCAGGTTGCAAACTATAATGCCGCGCTCAGCATACTCTATGCGCAAAGTCCGCAGGATAAACCGGGGCTGGGAACATTACAGCAGCAATTATTTAGTCGTTTTAGCAGCTCAATTTATGCTCTTTCCAGTCAGCTTGAGAATCAGGAAGAACCTTTGAAATTGAAGGTTGAGCCGGTGATGAAGGGCACCAGTGAGCCGTTAAAAATTTCGTTTACTGGCGAAAGCGCAGAGGCGGCGCAAAAGAAGCTGACCAGCTACATCCAGAAAATAAATGATGACGTGGTTGATGACTATGGCGCAGATATTCGCCGCAGTCTGAGCGTCAAAACCCGTGAACTAACCGATTCCCTCGATACGCAAAAGCAGGTTGCTATTGATAAAAAGCAGCAGCGTATAGAAGTTATTCAGCAAGCGCTGAAAATTGCTGACGCCACCGATTTAAACCATTCTCCGCTTAATCAGGCGGAGTTTCTCTCCGACGATACGCTTTACCTCCTCGGTACCGTTTCGCTCCAGGCAATGATTGCCAATGAAGCGACTAAGCCGCTTTCTTTTGATGAGAATTATTATGCGACTCAGCGCGCGCTCCTGGCGATGACTCATCTGAAAATCCAGGTTGATAACCTCCAGTCGTACCGCTATATCGCCGCAGCGGATCTACCCATCCGTCGCGACAGCCCGAAACGTGTGCTGACGGTGATCCTGGCCGCCATTATTGGTGGCGTGCTGGGCTCAGCTATCGTGCTGGGTCGTCTGGTTAGTCAACAGTACCGCCAGCGTAAGCAGTCTTAATCGCATCACCGTGACGTAAACCCGTCGAGGGGACTCGAAGTCTGGTTGAACGTTCAGCTGAATAATGTGGAACCGTAATCTCCAGGAGATTACGGTTTTTTTTTGGCCAGCGTTCAGAAAATGCGCTGTCGGTTTCCGGTTAATTGAACTTTACTGGTGTATTGATCTTACTTTCTTACACAGTGTTACTTTTAGCCGGAGCCTTTCCATGACTACACACGCTCAACCTGAACATATTCAACAGGCCGTTGATTCTGCCTTCGAGTTATACGCCCGTCTGCCCGGCGGTAAAAATGCAGACTATATCCCCTATCTGGCCGACGTCCCGGACGCGCTGGCGGCGGTCGTCGTTGTCACGCGTGACGGCAATATCTATCAGGCCGGCGACAGCCGTTATCGCTTTGCTCTGGAATCTATCTCTAAGGTCACCACCCTGGCACTGGCGCTGGAAGACGTGGGGCCCGATGCGGTGCAGGATAAAATCGGTGCGGATCCGACCGGGCTACCCTTCAACTCGGTCATCGCGCTGGAGTTGCATAACGGTAAACCGCTATCGCCCCTGGTCAACGCCGGTGCAATGTCTGCGGTAAGTCTGATTACCGCGGCGGATAGCGAGCAGCGGTGGCAGCGCATCCTTAAGATGCAACAGCAGCTGGCCGGTGGTGAAGTCGCGCTATCGGATGAGGTTAACCATTCCGAACAAACCACCAATTTTCACAATCGTGCGATAGCCTTCCTGCTTTACTCGGCGGGTACGCTGTACAGCGATGCTCTGGAAGCCTGCGATGTCTACACCCGCCAGTGTTCGGTGCTGTTTAACACCGTTGAGCTGGCAACGCTGGGGGCGACGCTGGCTGCCGGGGGAACGAATCCGGTGACCAAACAGCCGGTGCTGAATAGCAGCAACGTGCCGTTTATTCTCGCTGAAATGATGATGGAAGGGATGTATGGTGCATCCGGGGACTGGGCCTATCGCGTGGGGTTACCCGCCAAGAGTGGGGTGGGCGGCGGCGTTGTTGCCGTGGTGCCTGGCGTTATGGGCATTGCCGCATTTTCCCCGCCGCTGGATGAAGAGGGCAACAGCGTACGTGGACAGAAAATGGTGGCCGAGGTCGCGAAACAGCTGGGCTATAACCTTTTTAGCGTGTGAGGCAAAAAGGGCCGGCGGACGCGGCCCTTTTTTATTTGCGTGCGTTACTTATGACGCTGACGAAGATTATCAATCACCGCCGACAGATCCAGCCGCTGATCCTGGAGCAGAACCAGCAGGTGATAAATCAAATCAGAGGCTTCGTTGGTCAGCTCTTCACGATCGTTGACCGTCGCCGCCAGTGCGGTTTCCACGCCTTCTTCCCCTACCTTCTGCGCGATGCGTTTGGTGCCGCTGGCATACAGGCTGGCGGTATAGGAGCTTTTCGGATCGGCATGCTTGCGTTCTGCCAGCAGCTGTTCGAGCTGATAAAGAAAGACCCAGTCGGGCGCGGCCGGCGAGAAGCAGCTGGACGTTCCGAGGTGGCAGGTCGGCCCTACCGGATTAGCCAGCACCAGTAGCGTATCGTTATCGCAGTCCGGGGTGATACTGACCACGTTCAGGAAGTGCTCCGAGGTTTCACCCTTGGTCCACAGGCGTTGTTTGGTACGTGACCAGAAGGTGACTTTGCCCGTTGCCAGCGTGGTATCCAGCGCCTGCGGGTTCATATAGCCGTGCATCAGGACTTCACCGGAGACGGCGTGCTGGACGATAGTGGGCATCATTCCGTCGGTTTTCACCCAGTCCAGTGCGGACAGCTGTTGTTCAGTTAACATACGCGGATCTCCACCCCTTTCTCTACCAGGAACGCTTTCAGTTCACCAATATTAATAATCTGTTTGTGGAAGACGGACGCCGCCAGGGCACCGTCAACGTCGGCATCGCGGAAGGCCTGATGGAAATGCTCCATCGTGCCCGCACCGCCGGAAGCGATCAGCGGCACCCTGCACACGGCGCGGACCTTTTGCAGCTGGATCAGATCGTAGCCGTTACGCACGCCGTCCTGATTCATCATATTCAGCACGATCTCACCGGCGCCGCGTTTCTGCACTTCCTGCACCCAGTCGAGCGTTTCCCAGGTTGTCACGCGGGTACGGCTCTCGTCGCCGGTATACTGATTAACGTGGTATTTGCCGCTTTCGCTGTCATACCAGGTATCAATTCCCACCACGATGCACTGCACGCCGAAGCGATCCGCCAGACGGGTGATCAGCTCAGGATCGGCCAGCGCCGGAGAGTTGATAGAGATTTTATCCGCGCCGTAGGAGAGCAGCAGCGCCGCATCGTCCACCGACCTGATCCCCCCCGCCACGCAGAAGGGGATATCAATCACCTCGGCTACGCGGGAGATCCAGCTCTTATCTACCACGCGGCCATCGGAGGAGGCGGTGATATCGTAGAAGACCAGTTCATCGGCACCCTCCTGAGCATAGCGCTGCGCCAGCGGCACGATGTCACCGATGATTTCATGGTTGCGAAACTGCACGCCTTTTACTACCTGGCCGTCGCGAACGTCCAGGCAGGGGATTATCCGTTTTGCCAGCATGAAATAGCCTCCGATACGGTGAATTTATCTTCCAGCAGCGCACGACCCACGATGACGCCCTGCGCACCGCAGCCGCGCAGGGCGGCGATATCGTCCAGCGAACCGATCCCGCCGGAAGACTGGAAGGCAATCTGCGGATAGCGCGCGGACACTTCACGATACAGTTCGACGTTAGAGCCGCTCAGCGTGCCGTCGCGGGAAATATCGGTACAGAGTACGTGCTTCAGACCAAACGGCAGGAACTGCTCAATCACCTCTTCCAGCGTGATCCCGCTGGCCTCCTGCCAGCCGCTGATCGCCACTTCTTTGCGGTTGTTGGCATCAATCCGTACGTCCAGCGCCAGCACAATCGCCTCGGCGCCGTACTGTTTGAACCACTGCTGAACCTCTTCCGGCTGCTTAACCGCCGTCGAACCCACCACGACGCGGGTTGCGCCCGCCGCCAGCAGAGCGTCAACATCCTCTTTGCTACGAATGCCGCCGCCAACCTGCACCGGTACGGTGACGCCCGCCAGCAGTTTGGTTAGCAGGGGGATCTGGCGCGCAGCCGGATCCTTCGCACCGGTCAAATCCACCAGGTGCAGAACCGTTGCACCCTGCGCCTGATAGTCCTGCAAACGCGGCAGCGGATCGCTGCCGTAGTCGCGCCGCTGGCCGTAGTCGCCCTGGTGCAGGCGCACCACCTTGCCATCAATCAAATCTAATGCCGGAATAATCATGCCGGTTACATCTCCAGGAAATTTTTCAGCAGCTGCGCGCCAGCGGCACCGGAACGCTCCGGGTGGAACTGAACGCCAAAGAAGTTATCTTTCTGCACCGCGGCGGTAAACGGGGAACCGTAGTGACACTGCGCGATGGTGTACTGATTCACCGGCATCGCATAGCCGTGAACGAAATAGAAGTACGCGCCGTCCTCAATACCGCGGAACAGGTGATTGCCCGCTTTCGAGGTGATCTGGTTCCAGCCCATATGCGGCAGCGGCAGGCCCACGTCCTGCATACGCTCTACCGGCTGCTCAATAATGTTCAGCGTGGTGATACCGCCGTTCTCATCACTTTTTTCGCCAAGCAGCTGCATGCCGAGGCAGATCCCTAGCACGGGCTGAGTACAGGCTTTAATCAGATCGATAAGGTCGCGTTCGCGCAGCTGATCCATCGCCGCCTGTGCGGTGCCGACGCCGGGCAGAAACAGCTTATCGGCATTCAGCACCACATCCGCTTCACGGCTGACCTGCGGGTCATAGCCCAGCCGCTGTATCGCCCACTTTACCGAAGAGAGGTTGGCGCAGCCGGTATCCAGGATCACCACATCCATTACAGCACCCCTTTTGAGCTTGGCAGAGTGTTGCCTTCAACGCGGATAGCCTGGCGCAGGGTGCGGCCGAAGGCTTTAAACAAGCTTTCCACACGGTGATGATCGTTCTTGCCCTTGGTGCGCAGGTGCAGCGTGCTGGCCATGGTGTAAGAGAGCGAGCGGAAGAAGTGTTCAACCATCTCGGTGCTCAGATCGCCCACGCGCTGGTAGCTGAACTCCGCCCGGTATTCCAGGTGCGGACGGCCGGAGATATCGAGCGCGCAGCGCGCCAGGCATTCGTCCATCGGCAGCACGAAACCGAAGCGGCCAATGCCGCGTTTGTCGCCCAGCGCTTTCAGCAGCGCTTCACCCAGTGCCAGGCCGGTGTCTTCCACGGTGTGATGATCGTCGATGTACAGATCGCCCTTCACATCGATATTCATACGGAAACCGCCGTGCGTCGAGATCTGATCGAGCATATGGTCAAAGAAGCCCACACCGGTGTTGATTTTGCTGTCGCCTTCGCGGTCCAGCCACACTTCGACCTTAACCTGCGTCTCTTTGGTGTTGCGGTTTACCAGCGCATAGCGATCGCGGCTGGTCAGGTGTTCTTTAATTTGCGTCCAGCCCAGACCGTTAGTGCCGTAAAGCAGACCGGCGATCCCCATATTGTTCGCCAGCTGAACATCGGTGGCGCGATCGCCGATAACGTAGCTGTTAGCGGTATCCAGTGCGCTTTCAGCCAGCCACTGCGCGACCATTTTTGTTTTGGGTTTACGGCAGTCGCAGTTATCTTCCGGCGTATGCGGGCAGATCAGAATATCGTCAAACTTCACGCCCTGCGAAGTGAGGATCTGCATCATCAAATTATGGGGGCCGTCGAAGTCAGCCTGCGGGAAACTGTCCGTGCCCAGCCCGTCCTGATTGGTGATCATCACCAGCCGGTATCCCGCCTCCTGTAACGACAGCAGGGCAGGGATCACGTCCGGCTCAAAGGCCAGCTTATCTAAGCGGTCCACCTGAAAATCTTCCGGTGGTTCAGAAATAAGGGTGCCATCGCGATCGATAAAAAGGACTTTCTGACTCATGCTTGCTCCTGAGATGGGGTTGCGCCGGGTAACGATTTCAGCGCGCTGATAACACGGTCACACTCTTCACGGGTGCCGATGGAAATACGCAGGCATCCGGAAAGGCCCGGCTGCTTATTCTGGTCGCGCAGAATAATACCCTGATCCCACAGGGTCTTGAAGACCTGACTGGAGGCGGTAAATCGCACAAGAATATAGTTGGTTTCGCTATCAAACACCTGCTCAACGCAGGCGCACAGGCGTAAATCGGCGATCAGCTTCTCGCGGGTCGCGATCAGCTGGCCGACGTGCTCACGCATCAGGGCAATGCCCTGTTCGCTCAGCGCCTGGCCAGCAATGTCCGCCACCGGCGTGGAAAGCGGATAAGGGGCGATCACTTTCATCAGCAGGGCAATAACTTCGGCGCTGGCCAGGGTAAATCCGCAGCGCAGGCCGGCCAGGGCAAAGGCTTTCGACAGCGTTCGCAGAACAACCAGATGCGGATAGTCTTTCAGCCATCCGGTCAGCGTGGCCTGCGGGCAGAACTCAATATAGGCTTCATCCGCCACGACCAGCGCTTTACCCCGGGCCATCTCCAGCAGCGCGCGGAAATCATCCGGGTTGATCAAATTACCGGTCGGATTGTTTGGGCTACACACGTAGATGAGCTTAACCCCGTCCAGCTGCCCGGCAATCGCGGGAAGGTTCAGCTGCCAGTCTTCGCGGGCTTCCACCGTACGATACTCAATACCGATGGTTTCCGCGCTGACGCTGTACATACCGTAGGTCGGCGGACAAAACAGCACCGCATCTTTACCCGGTTCGCAGAAGGCGCGCATCAGCAGCTCAATACCTTCGTCCGCCCCGCGGCTGACCAGCACCTGGCTGGCCTCCAGCCCGGCATAGGCTGCATAACGCTCAATCACCTGGCTGGGCTGGCATTCGGGATAACGGTTCAGCGTCTGCCGGGTCAATTCAAACGGCACCGGCAGCGGATACTCATTGGCGTTCAGCCAGACGTCACCGTTCCCGCCGAGACGCCGCGCGGACTGATACGGCGTGAGCGCGCGAACGTTTGCGCGGGCCAGCGCATCGATAGAATTCGTGCTCATTGCTTCTCCTTCAGTGCGGCAACGCGCAGGGTAACGGCATTTTTGTGGGCAATCAGCTGTTCAGCGCTGGCGAGGATTTCAATGGTCGCGGCAAGGCCCATAAAGCCCTGCGGTGTCAGCTCCTGCACCGTCATCCGTTTCTGGAAATCCGCCAGTCCGAGGCTGGAACAGGTGGCGGTAAAGCCGTAGGTCGGCAGCACGTGGTTTGTCCCGGAGGCATAGTCGCCCGCTGATTCCGGTGACCAGTCACCGAGGAACACGGAGCCAGCGCTGGTAATATCGTCCACCAGGTCACGCGCCTGGCGGGTCTGAATAATCAGGTGCTCCGGCCCGTAGCGGTTGCTGATCTCTACACACTGCTTCAGGTCGCGCATCACGATCAGGCGGCTGCTTTCCAGCGCTTTTTCGGCGGTCGCGGCGCGCGGCAGCAGGGCAAGCTGACGGTCAACGGCTTCGGCGACCGCTTCCGCCATCTGCGGCGACGGGGTCAGCAGGATCACCTGTGAATCCGGGCCGTGCTCCGCCTGTGACAGCAGGTCGGAAGCCACGAAATCAGGCGTCGCGCCCTCATCGGCAATCACCAGCACCTCAGACGGACCGGCGGGCATATCAATCGCCGCGCCGTCAAGACGCTGGCTGACCTGACGTTTCGCTTCGGTCACCCAGGCATTACCCGGCCCGAAAATTTTGTCCACTTTGGGCACGGACGCCGTGCCGAAGGCGAGGGCGGCGATGGCCTGTGCACCGCCAACCTGAAAGACTTCCTGCACGCCGCACAGCCTGGCGGCGTAAAGGATCTCATCGGCAATCGGCGGAGGGGAGCAGAGCACCACGCGACGGCAGCCGGCGATACGTGCCGGGGTTGCCAGCATCAGCACGGTTGAGAACAGCGGCGCCGAGCCGCCCGGGATATATAAGCCTACCGAGGCCAGCGGACGGGTAACCTGCTGGCAGCGCACGCCGGGCTGCGTTTCAATATCCACCGGCGGCAGGATCTGCGCGACGTGAAAGGTATCAATGTTGGCGACCGCAGCGGCCATAGCCTGTTTGATTTCAGGACCAAGACGGGCGCAGGCGTCATCAATGTGTCGTTCGCTGACGCGCAGCGCATCAACCTGCGTTTTGTCAAAGGCCGCGCTGTATTCTCGCAGCGCGTCGTCACCGTCGCTTTTTACCTTTTCCAGGATGCTGCGTACGGTGGCACTGATGCTGTCGGAGGCGGAAATCGCCGGGCGCATCAGCAGCGCCCGCTGCTGCTCTGCGCTGCAATCCTGCCAGACAACCGGGGTCATCATCGTCGCCATGGGTTTACTCCATCATCTTCTCAATTGGCAGCACCAGGATGGAGCTGGCCCCGAGGGATTTCAGCTTTTCCATGGTTTCCCAGAACAGCGTTTCGCTACTGACCATATGCATGGCGACACGGCTCTTATCTCCGGCCAGCGGCAGAACGGTCGGGCGCTCGGCACCCGGCAGCAGAGAAATAATATCTTCCAGGCGTTCGCTCGGTGCGTGCAGCATGATGTACTTGGATTCACGGGCCTGGATCACCCCCTGAATACGGGTCATCAGTTTATCAATCAGCTGCTGCTTAGCGGCGGGCATTTCGCCATCGCGCTGGATCAGGCAGGCTTTTGAACGGTAGATGACTTCTACTTCGCGCAGACCGTTTGCTTCCAGGGTCGCGCCGGTAGAGACCAGGTCACAGATGGCATCCGCCAGGCCTGCACGGGGAGCAACCTCTACGGAACCGTTTAACAGGCAGGACTTGAAACTGATGTTTTGTTTATCGAGGTATTTCTTCAGCAGGTGCGGATAAGAGGTGGCGATACGGGAGTTCTGTAAACAGGCCGGGCCGGTGTACTCATCATCGACCGGCATCGCCAGCGACAGACGGCAGCCGCCGAAGTCCAGGCGACGCAGGGTGAAATAGCGCGGATCTTCGCCCTGTGCCCGGCGGGTCAGCAGCTCTTCCTCCAGCACGTTTTCACCGATGATGCCGAGATCAACCACGCCGTCCATCACCAGTCCCGGAATATCGTCATCGCGCACGCGCAGAATATCGATAGGCATATTTTCAGCGAAGGCGATCAGACGCTGCTGCTGCAAATTGATTTTAATGCCGCAGCGCGCCAGCAGTTCACGTGATTCATCGCTTAAACGGCCTGATTTCTGCATAGCTATGCGTAAACGGGTATTGTCTAACATCGGTGCTAATCCTCTTTTCCTGTCTGCTCTTATCGTAATAATGCCGGCGGTCAAATTGTCATATCAGCGTTCGGGCGGGACGTAGCGTCCATAAAAAAGCCCCCGGAAGAAGATCTTCCGGGGGCCGATTTCGCGTTTCTGCACCACTGGAAGATTCTGATCGTCTTCCAGCACACATCGCCTGAAAGACTAGTCAGGGTGATGGTGGTGATGATGGTTAAACTGAACGCGAGTCATAGTATTCTCTTGGATGAATGTATATTCATTTCGTGACAATTAACCTAACCAGAATGGCTGTCCGACGCAACCCTTTTTTCATGATGTTGAAAGATTCTCTATACTCACAGGGAGTTGTCTCCTGCAAACGGCTGGCGTAGCCTGTCAGCATTCGGGCAGCAACTAACGGGAGAGTAAAGGATGAAAAAAGTCGGAATTGTCGGACTTGGCTGGCTGGGACTGCCGCTGGCGCAGTCGCTTGCGGCGGCGGGAATGCAGGTGGTGGGCAGTAAAACCACCCGCGATGGCGTTGAGGCGGCACGGATGTGCGGTATTGAAAGCTACCTGCTGGAACTGACCCCGGAACCGGTGTGCGAGGCCGACGATCTGGACGTGCTGCTCAGCGTGGATGCACTAGTCATTACGCTGCCGGCCAGCCGGACGGCAGCCGGCGGCGAGGGCTACCGGCGATCGGTGCAGGCGCTGGTCGACAGTGCGTTGGCCTTCAACGTACCGCGTATCATTTTTACCAGTTCAACGTCGGTTTACGGCGAGCGTTCCGGCGTGGTTAAAGAGAGCAGCGAACTGACGCCGGTCACCGTAGCCGGGCGCACGCTCCAGGAGCTGGAAGACTGGCTGCATGACTTGCCGCACACCTCGGTCGATATTTTACGCCTGTCCGGGCTGGTGGGGCCGGAACGTCATCCCGGACGTTTCCTTGCCGGTAAGGAGGGGCTGAGCAACGGCGAACAGGGCGTTAACCTGGTGCATCTGGATGATGTTATTTCGGCGATTCGCCTGCTGCTACAGCGGCCAACGGGCGGCCACCTCTATAATCTGTGCGCCCCAGGACACCCGACCCGGGCGCAGTTCTATCCGACGGTCGCGCGGCAGCTGGGCCTGACGCCGCCGACGTTTACCCCGGGTGAAGAGACGAAAGACGGCGGTAAGATTGTTGATGGCAGCAAGATCTGTCGTGAGCTGGGCTTTGAATACGCCTATCCTCACCCGGAAACCATGCCGCTCTCTTAAACGCCCAGCCGGTCACGTAGCGCATACCATGCGGCTCCCAGCGCGGTAAGTGGCACGCTCAGGCTCCGTCCTCCGGGGAAGGGCAGGTGGGGGAGCCTGGCAAAAGCGTCAAAGCGCTCCGCGTCGCCGCGCATCGCCTCCGCAATCAGCCTGCCGGACAGGTGAGTAGAGGTGACGCCGTGACCGCTGTCGCCCTGCATATAATAAACGCCGTTTTCCAGCCGGCCAAACTGCGGCATCCGGGACAGGGTGAGTAAAAAGTTGCCGCTCCAGGCATAGTCCAGTTTGATTCCGGCCAGCTGCGGGAAGGTTTTGAGCAGCTTAGGCCGGATCAGCGTCTCAATATCCTGCGGTTCGCGGGCGCCATAAATCACCCCGCCGCCGTACAGCAGGCGGTTGTCCGCGGTCAGGCGAAAATAGTCCAGCAAATAGTTACAGTCTTCTACGCAGTAATTACCGGGCAGCAGTGCCTGGGCCACCTCTGCGGGAAGCGGTTCGCTAGCCACGATTTGTGAGCCGCAGGGCATACTTTTCTTTGCCAGCCGGGGTTCAAGATGCGGCGCGAGATAGGCATTACCGGCGAAAATAACGAACCGCGCCTGGACCTCGCCGCGCGCGGTGCCGATACGATGCGGTGTGCCGTAGCGTACGGCGGTCACCGCCGAGCGTTCATAGATGCGCCCCCCGAGCTGACGAATTGCCCCGGCTTCACCCAGCGCAAGATTTAGCGGATGAAGATGGCCGCCGCGTCGGTCCAGCAGCCCGCCAACGTAGCGATCGCTGCCCACCTCGCGCCGGATATCGGCCCGATCGAGCAGCGTCAGCTGATGGTTGCCGTAACGATGCCAGCGCTGGGACTGGGCATCCAGATGCTGCATCTGCCGCGGGGTCAGGGCGGCAAAAATACCGCCGGGGCGATAATCGCAGCGGATCGCGTAGCGGTCGATGCGGTCGCGAATAATGTCCGCCCCCTCAAACATCATGCTGCCGAGCAGCCGCGCGATCTCCTGCCCGTAATGCTGCTCAATCACATCGACATCGCGACTATAGGAATTAACCACCTGGCCGCCGTTGCGCCCGCTGGCCCCAAAGCCAATCTGTTCCGCCTCCAGCAGCACCACGTCGTAGCCTGCTTCGGTCAGAAACAGCGCGGAGGAGAGCCCGGTAAAACCGCCGCCGATCACACAAACGTCGCACTGAACACTCTCCTCCAGCTGTGGCCAGGCGTCGTGCGGATTGGCGGTTGCTGCATAGTAGCTATTCACATGCATAGTTTTTTCCCTTTATTCCAGACGGTGCGGTTAAAACGTCGCAGGGGTATGGGCACTGATAATGCGACAGCGCTGGTTTGAGGCGTTGGTAAAGCTGTGCGGGTGGCCGGTATCAATGACATAGCTCTGCCCGGCGTGCAGCTGATAGTTCTGGCCGTTGATGCTCAGGATTATTTCACCTTCCAGCAGCGTGCCGGTTTCCTCCCCCTGATGGCGAATTTTCTCGCCGGTCGTCGCCCCGGGCTCATAGGTTTCCAGCAGCATCGCCAGCGTCCGGCGGGCGTTGCCGTTGTGGATCAGCCGCAGAGAGACGCCCTGACCACCAATATCAATCAGCTCGTGCTGTTCAATCACCACCTTAGGGACATCATCCGCCACCGGCTCGGAGAAGAACTCAGAAAGCGACAGGCCGTAGACCTTCAGTAGCTTTTGTAGCGTGCTGACGGCCGGGCTGACCTTATCCTGTTCTATGGTGCTGATTGCGCTGTGCGTCAGGCCCGAAAGTTCGGCGACGCGGCGCTGTGACAGCCCCATTTGCTGTCGAAGCTCGGACAGTCGCCGTCCGGGAGCCAGGGTCACTTCGCTCATTGCTTTTCCTTCCTGTAGCGCCGACCGGCCTCTGTCAGCCCGTCAAACAGCGGGCGGGAATCGCCGGATTCGGCACTGCGCCACTCCGGGTGCCACTGAACCGCCAGGGCAAAGGGATGATCGCGATAGCTGACGGCCTCGATCAGTCCGTCGGCCGAACGTGCTTCAACGCGCAGCGCTGAGCCCAACGAGCGGATGCCCTGCTGATGCAGTGAATTGACCCGCAGCCTGCTGGCACGGTTGACCAGTGAGGCCAGCAGGCCGTCCGGCTCCAGCCACACGTCATGCACCGGTGCATACTGCTCTTCCAGCGTCAGCGTCGGATCTTCGCGATGATCCTGCATTCCAGCCACCTGATGAAGCTGGCGGTGCAGGGAGCCGCCCGTAGCCACGACCAGCTCCTGCAATCCGCGACAGATCGCCAGCAGCGGCATCCGTTTTTCCAGCGCGAGATGGACCAGGGCAAAGGCCAGCCGATCGCGTCCCGGATCGGTCTCGGTTTCTTCACCCGGCTGATGATAGTGTCGGGGTTCAATGTTGCTCGGGCTGCCGGTCAGCAGGATACCGTCGAGGGCCGCGATAGCGTTTTCTAAAAGATCGGGGGAAGACATCAGTCCGTGCGGCAGCGCCAGCGGCACACCACCGGCAAGCAGAACGGCGTCCAGATACTTGTTATGAACCATTTGCGTCGGATGACCGCTTTTATCGATCTGGCACATCACTACGCCAATCAACGGCTTGTCAAAAATAATGCCCATCGTGCCCCCATTTCGCTGTTAAAAATATCTGCCGGAAAAGACGGCTGCGGCGCAGAGCTGTGCAATATATTGTCAATCTAGCAACCGTCTGGGTAATATTCAAACGTAATAAGGCGAAAAATAAAGCGATTGGTTACATTTGCACACTCTTTAGGTTAGCGCTATGTTAATAGTGTGGCTGTTATTTTGAGCAACGCTCAACAACGAAACGAACCGGGTGGGTGGCATCATGACCAATATTGTCGAAGTGGAAGATTTTACACGGCACAGTGAAGAGAAACGAACCAGCGCGTTCCAGAGTGAAGTGCAAACTTACCTGGAACGCCATCCTGAAACGCAGTATGTCGATATTCTTCTCAACGATTTAAACGGGGTTTTTCGCGGTAAACGCATCCCGATTAGCAGCCTGCTGAAACTGGAAAAAGGCTGTTACTTCCCGGCTTCAGTCTACGCCATGGATATTCTGGGCAACACCGTCGAAGAGGCCGGTCTGGGCCAGATGCTGGGTGAACCCGATAATATCTGCGTACCCGTCGAAGGCACCCTTATTCCCTCCGCCTCCGACCCGCGTCACCTCGCGCAGGTTCTGCTGACCATGCGAAATCAAGATGGCACTCCCTTTGACGTTGAACCCCGTAATGTTCTCAATCAGCTGTGGCAACAGCTGCGTAATCGAGGACTTTTCCCGGTGGTAGCGGTAGAGCTGGAGTTCTATCTGGTTGACAAGCAGCGCGATGCCGAAGGCTACATCCAGCCGCCGTGCGCGCCCGGCAGCGACGAACGCAATATGCAAAGCCAGGTCTATTCCGTCGATAATCTGGACCACTTCGCCGATGTACTGAGTGAAATTGATGAGCTGGCGAAACAGCAGGGCATCCCCGCCGACGGCGCGCTGGCGGAGGCATCCCCCGGCCAGTTTGAGATTAATTTGCACCATACCCGCCATGTGCTTAGCGCCTGCGACCATGCGGTTCAGCTAAAGCGGCTGATTCGCCAGGTGGCGGAGCGCCATGGGATGAACGCCACTTTTATGGCCAAACCCTACGAAGAGTACGCGGGCAGCGGCATGCATGTGCATATCAGCATGCTCGATGCCGCCGACCATAATGCGTTTATCTGCGATGACGGCAGTGATTCACCGCTGTTGAAGCGGGCGCTGGCGGGGATGATCGATCTGATGCCGGCTTCGATGGCGCTGCTGGCCCCGAATGTCAACGCCTACCGTCGTTTCTTACCGGATGCCTTCGTGCCTTTACAGGCCTCGTGGGGGCACAATAATCGTACCGTCGCACTGCGCATTCCCTGCGGCGACAGTGATAACCATCGCGTCGAATACAGGGTTGCCGGTGCCGATGCCAATCCCTATCTGGTGATGTCAGCAATCCTTGCCGGCATTCTGCACGGATTGGATAACCAGCTGCCGCTGCCGCCGGCGGTTAAAGGTAACGGCCACGAAGCTGAGGGAAATCCGCTGCCGATACGTCAGAGCGATGCGCTGTATGAATTCGAACAGAGCTACGCGCTGCAAAAACGGTTGGGCGACCGCTTTGGTTTTGTCTGGCACAGCTGCAAACACCATGAGCTGATGCATTTTGAACGGCTGGTCACCGCGACAGAGATAGACTGGATGCTGAAAAATGCCTGATCCCCGGCAGAGGACATTACCCGGCGAAGGGAGTTAAATGCTGTCCTGAGACGAAAAGTCTTTAGGATAAGCCGTAAATTTGTAACCTAAAGTCTCAAAGGCTTGCCAATTCGCCTCTGCCTGGTGCAAAATATGCCCCCTGCACCAAAAGATACCCGTAACCGACGCTGATTAATCCCTGGCGGCGGTTATTTTTTTATGCAGGCAAGATGATTTTCGTTTTTCAAACAGAGGCCGGTCCAGAACCGGATAGATACAAGCTTAAAGCACACAGTGACGTGTTTATATTGAGGAAACAAACATGGGGCAACATTTACTCACTCCAGCTTCTGCTGGTATTCGCCAGCGCGATGACTACGGCGCGAAAGCAGGATTGCTTATTACTCCTGCCTGCACTTCCCTCAATCCTCTTAAGAAAGACTATCGCAGTACGCGAAGTTTCCCTGTGGTTCAGCCCAGAAAGGTTGACTCTATGGGGAGGCTAAATCATGTCGCATAATACCGCTACTCACGGCGCACAGCCTCGCGCGCACCTGAAAAAAACGCTGACGTTATTGCCTGTAGTGATGATGGGCCTGGCTTATATGCAGCCAATGACCCTCTTCGATACCTTTGGCATTGTTTCCGGCTTAACCGACGGTCACGTTGCGACGGCATACGCATTCGCGCTGATTGCTATTCTGTTTACCGCGCTGAGCTACGGCCAGCTGGTACGTCGTTTCCCGTCCGCGGGTTCGGCTTACACCTATGCGCAGAAAGCGATCAGCCCCCACGTCGGCTTTTTAGTCGGCTGGTCTTCACTGCTTGATTATCTGTTTATGCCGATGATCAACATTCTGTTGGCCAAAATATATTGGGAAGCACTGGTTCCCGGCGTCCCGTCATGGATCTTTGTTATCATGCTGGTCGGCTTTATGACCCTTTCTAATCTGAAAGGCATCAAAACCGTTGCCAACTTTAACAGCGTGATCGTGGTACTCCAGGTGGCGGTAATGGTGGTCATTATGGCCATGGTTGTCTGGGGCGTGGTGCACGGCGAAGGGGCGGGTACGCTGGTCAGCAGTAAGCCGTTCTGGTCCGAGAACGCACACGTCGTGCCGATGATTACCGGGGCGACCATACTCTGCTTCTCGTTCCTGGGCTTCGACGGCATCAGTTCGCTGTCAGAAGAGACCAAAGACGCGGGCCGGGTGATCCCGAAAGCGATTTTCCTGACCGCCCTGATTGGCGGCGTGATCTTTGTTGTGGTCTCCTACTTCCTGCAACTGTACTTCCCGGATATCTCACGCTTTGCGGACCCGGATGCATCCCAGCCGGAGATCATGCTCTACGTGGCGGGTAAATCATTCCAGGTTGGCATTCTGATTTTCTCCTGCGTGACCGTGCTGGCCTCAGGCATGGCAGCGCACGCGGGCGTTTCGCGCCTGATGTACGTTATGGGCCGTGACGGTGTGTTCCCCGAGCGTTTCTTTGGCTATATCCATCCGAAGTGGCGTACTCCGGCGCTGAATGTGCTGCTGGTCGGTGCGATTGCGCTGTCATCCATCACCTTTGATCTGGTCACCGCTACGGCGCTGATTAACTTTGGTGCGCTGGTGGCCTTTACCTTTGTTAACCTGTCGGTGATTTCGCAGTTCTGGATCCGCGAAGGGCGTAACAAAACGCTGATGGATAACATTAAATTCCTGATCCTGCCAATGATGGGGGCGCTGACCGTGGGCGCGCTGTGGATTAACCTCGAAGAGAGTTCGATGATCCTCGGCCTGGTGTGGGGTGCAATTGGTCTGATTTATCTGGCCTTCGTCACCCGCAGCTTCCGCAATCCTGTACCGCAGTGCAGCGAAGATTTGATGTAAGTGATGCAAAATGAAAAGGGCGCAGTGTTAAACTGCGCCCTTTTTTTTGTCCCTCTCCGGGCAAAAATCCTGCGCCGTAAGGCTCAGGAAACCAGCTCCCGGGCGTAGTCAAACAGCGCCTTAAGCTGGGCCAGCTTCGCCTCATCCCCTTCGTTCTGATTGAACAGCATCTCCAGCTCCTGAATATAATCCTGCACGCGCTGCGGATTCAGCATATCGCGGCGATGCTGAAGCCAGCGCTGCTGCTCGGCATCATCCAGCGTGCCGGGGTAGTTGCGCGCACGGAAGCGAAACAGCAGTTTTTCAATTCTTGCATCGTTAAAGGTCAGATCCAGCGCGGGCAGATTTTCCGGCGACGTCTGACGAATGATATTCATCGCCTGGCGATCGGCATCGCTGAAAAAGCCGTTATAGAGCTGGGCATCAACGTCTTCTGAAGGCGTAAACGGCTCGGCCTCGGCGTACAGCGTCACGACCTTCTCGCGGATCTCGGGATGCTGCCGCAGCAGGGCAAGATTATCCAGGCAGCGCTGCCGGTCGATACCCAGCCTTTCGGCATCTTCCGGGCGCAGCGTGTTGGCCGGCGCGACTACCGGACACTTATTAATATGCACCAGCTTCAGCGGCACCGGGGACGCATCGCCCAGCGCATCGCGGCGGGTATACAAGCGTTCGCGCAGGCCGTCGGCATCGAGTTCAAGCAGCGGGGCCAGGTCACCGGCAAGGTCGCAGGTAATCAGCGCATTGCGATTATCCGGATGCCAGGCCAGCGGTGCGATCCAGCTGGTGTTACCGCGTGTGGCGCCGAACATACCGGAGATATGCACCAGCGGCTTCATCTGCGGGATGTCCACCAGCGCGGTTATTTTTTGCTTATTACGGTGTTCGAACAGGAATGCGTACAGCCGGGGCTGTTTCTCCTTCACCCGCTTCGCCATGGCGATGGTGGCATAAACGTCCGACATCGCATCGTGGGCGTTAGCGTGCTCCACGCCGTTGGCCCGGGTCAGGTGTTCCAGGCGAAAGCTGGGGAAGCCCTCGTCGTTTTCCGGCCAGATAATACCGTCGGGACGCAGGGCATAGCAGGCGCGCATCACGTCCAGAAGATCCCAGCGGCTGTTACCGTTTTGCCAGCTCCAGCCGTAGGGGTCGTAGAAGTTACGGTAGAACAGATTGCGGCTGACTTCATCATCGAAACGGACGTTGTTATAGCCGACCACGCAGGTGCCGGGCTCGCTGAACAGGTGATGGATGCGTCGGGTAAACTCGGCTTCGCTGACGCCGCGGGCGCGGGCGATTTGCGGCGTGATACCGGTGATCATCACCGCTTCCGGCTGCGGCAGATAGTCATCTGCGGGCTGGCAGTAGAACACTTCCGGTTCACCGATAATATTGAAATCCATATCGGTACGGATCCCGGCGAACTGTGCCGGGCGGTCCAGCGAAGGACTCTTACCGAAGGTTTCGTAATCATGAAAAAGGAAGGTCGGCTGATTCGCTTTATCTTTCACTGTTTTTCTGTGTCCCTAACTGTTTATTACCCTTTGAAAACGCAGCGAAGAATCTTTCTTCCTAACCGTTCTACGTTAACACCGTGCCGGTTTAGCAATGGCGGCTCTGGCTTGCTATGGTAAACCAAAATCCGGCGGGCCAGAAGTCAGCCGTAAAGAAGGTTGTCCTGGCGACAACATGCAGCGATACTTTAGCGCAGGTTCACTATCTGAAATTGGGGAATATATTGCCTGTCAATAAACTGGCCCTTTCGCCGGTCGGACTGACCAGTTCGAAGGCCGCGGGTATCCTGATTATCAGCAGCGGCAGCGGGGCGCCGGTATCGAAAGCGATCTATACTCAGGGCGCGCGGGATTTGCAGCAGATGGCCTCGATGACCAAAATCCTCACGGCGATGGTGCTGGCCGATCTGAAACCCGATTTAACCCAGCTGCTTACCCGTACTGAGGCAGATTCTGCGCTCGGCTCCGGTGGCAATCTGAACGTCGGCGAGTCAATTACCGTTGAAGATGCCTTCTACAATCTGATGCTGCCTTCTTCTAACGTGACCGCCAATATGATTGCCAGAGTATGGGGCGGTAAATTACTCAGCAGGGAGGGGATATCCGGCTATACCGACAGGCAGGCGACCGTTCGCTGGGTCCGCGAGATGAATGCCAAAGCCCGTTCGATTGGCATGGGTTCGGCATTTTTTACCACGCCTTCCGGTCTGGGTAATAATCATGCCAGCGTTATCGGAGCGCTGAAAATGATCGCCCGCGCAACGTGCTATCCGCAGATCGTCCGCAGCTGGAATACCCAAAACTACCGTCTGAAGGTGTTGGGTGAAACGCCGCGTATTGAAATCATCACCAATACCAATGCGCTGTTGTTCTCTGAAGATGAGGTGATCGGCGGGAAAACCGGCACGTTGGCCCCCATCTATAATCTGGCCTGTGTAGTCACTCTGCCGGACAACCAGCTGCTGTTGGTGGTAACGCTGGGGGCCGAGCGGGCAGGGGATCGCTTTGCAGACTGTAAGGCATTAATTGAGGCGGTGAAGATGCAGTACCTCACGCCCAGGGCCAGCTAGCTGCGCTACAGGTGAGAAGGTTCATACTTTCTTGCAATTTCATTACACACTGCCACGTCATATCTCGTAAAACATCCGCAGTTTTTGGTTGTTAATTCGAGGAGTTAGCGTGAATAAGCGTCAGTTGGTCAGTCTGTCCGTGGTTCTGTTACTCAGTGCCGCCGCCCGTGCCGAAGTTTCCCCCGCCGAAAGTCCACTGGCCGTTGCGCCTGCGGTGCCGTCCATCGATGCGGCCTCCTGGGTATTAATGGATGCCACCAGCGGTCAAATTCTGGCGGCGGGGCATCCCGATGAGCGGCGGAATCCGGCAAGCCTGACCAAGCTGATGACCGGCTATGTGGTGGATCGCGCTATCGATAAAAAACGGATATCCCGTGACGATATCGTCACCGTGGGTACAGATGCCTGGGGCGCGGGAAACCCGGTGTTTAAAGGCTCCTCGCTGATGTTCCTCAAGCCCGGCGACAAAGTCTCCGTACGCGATCTCAGCCGGGGGGTGATTATTGACTCCGGCAACGATGCCTGCGTGGCGCTGGCCGACTACGTTGCGGGTAGCCAGACCAGTTTTGTCGCGCTGATGAATCAGTATGTCGATAAGCTGGGAATGCACAACAGCCACTTTGAAACCGTTCACGGCCTGGACGCGCCGGGCCAGTTCACCACGGCCCGCGATCTGGCGCTTCTCTCCCGCGCCATTATCGACGGTGAGCCGGACTTCTATCAGATGTATGCGGAAAAATCGCTGACCTGGAACGGCATCACTCAGCAGAACCGTAACGGTCTGCTGTGGGACAAAACGCTGCACGTTGACGGATTAAAGACCGGGCATACTGAAAGCGCCGGTTTTAATCTGATTGCCTCCAGCATTGACGGCAGGCGTCGCCTGATTGCGGTCATTATGGGTGGAAAAAGCGCGAAGGGCCGTGAGGAGCAGGCGCATAAGCTGCTGACCTGGGGACAGGCTCATTTTGATACCGTTCAGCTGTTCCACGCAGGCAGAGAGATCGGTCACGAGAAAGTTTGGTTTGGCAGCCCGCATAGCGTTGCGCTCGGCAGCGAGGAGGACATCTACGTGACTCTGCCTCGTGAAGACGTGCAGAAAATTAAAGCCCGCTATGTGGTTGAAAACAAGGATCTGGAAGCGCCGCTGGCGCTGCATCAGCGGGTGGGGACGATTGAACTGGTGGAAGGGGATCGGCTGATTAGCCGCTATCCGCTGGTGACGCTGGCGCCCGTTAACAAAGCCGGCATTATGGTTCGCATTGAGGATTACATTATGCGTAAGCTGTAAACACGCTTTCGATTGAATTGATACACATCCTCCTCTTTTGTTTTACTTCAGCAGAGACGACGGTATTTATTAACATATTATGCAAGAATAGAAATGAATTCTTTCTATAAAGTTGAGAGTATCGATGTTAAAAGATCTGCGTGATGTGGCACTATTCAATGCAATTGCCGACGGTGGCACGTTGTCTGAGGCCGGTCGCCAGCTTGGAATGTCGCTGGCAGTGGTCAGTAAGCGGCTGACGCAAATGGAGCAGCAGCTCGGCGTCAGACTGTTCCACCGGACTACGCGCCATGTTTCGTTGACCGATGAGGGGCTGGTGTTTGCCGAACACGCGGTGCGCTTGCAGCAGGCGCTGGAAGAGATCGATATCGCGCTGGCAAACCGGCAGGGACACGCCAGCGGTACACTGCGGATCACGGCACCGCACAGTATGGGGCAGCGCTGGCTGGCGCCCATTCTGAATGAATTTATCACCGAGCATCCCGGAGTTAAACTGCAGCTGCATCTGAGCGATCGGGTGGTGGATCTTGCCGCCAGCGGCTACGACCTTGCCATTCGCTTCGGTGCGCTGGCCGATTCACGGCTGGTCGCCCGTGAACTGGCGGGTAACCGGCTGGTGCTGTGTGCGTCGCCGGGCTATGCGGAAAAGTACAGCCTGCCGCAAAAGCTGGAAGAGCTGAGTACCCACAGCTGCATTGTCAACGGGGATACGCCGGTCACCGAATGGCGATTCGGCAGCGGTGAACGGCAGCGCAGCGTGCCGGTGAATTCACGTTTGCAGGTGAACACCGGCGAAGCGGCACACGCGCTGGCGCTGCACGGAGCAGGGATTGCGATGAAATCAATCTGGGATGTCGCGGAAGATCTGCGTGAAAAGCGCCTGATACAGGTGCTGAGCGATTTTCCCCTCCCGGCCGCGCCACTGCATGCGGTCTGGCTTAGCGGCCGCCACCAGCCGCCGAGAGTCAGGTTGTTTGTCGAGAAACTGAGGATGGAGCTGTCCCGATACTGGAATAATTTTTAACCCCTGACATTTGACGTCGCGGGATCTATGGCACCCACCGCTGCTGAACTCAGTGCGTGAAGCGCTAAGCGAGTAACAAACACCACAGGATAAGGAAGCAAATGTGATGAGAGTGGAGATTCAGCAATTACCGGCAGGGCAGATAGCGGCATTCAGCCTCCGGGGACCGTGGAACGTTACCGTTCCTCAGGGCTTTGCTCTGTTGACTGACTGGGTTAGCAGGAACCGGCTGAAAGGAGAGTGGCTGGCGGTTTATCATGATAATCCGCAGGAGGTGCCTGCCGAACGGCTGCGTGTGGATACGGGGATTGGCGTACCCGCAGGCTTCACTTTGCCGCAGGACAGCGAAGGGGTGACCCTGAAAGCCATCCCCTCCGCGCGCTACGCCGTCGCCCAGGTGAAGGTCAGCGACGGGGATTTTGCCCGGCCGTGGAATGAGTTTTTTGACGAGTGGTTGCCAGCCAGCGGTTACCGGCGGGCCAGCGGCCCCTGTTTTGACCGCTATCTAAATGACGGTTCGCAGAGTGGCGTCTGGGATATGCTGATCTGTATACCCGTGGAACGGTGTCCGGAATAAGGGCGGCAGTCCGGTGATACAGGTTGCAATAAAGTGAATGATTTTTCCTAAAACAGACTGACAGGTTAAAGAATTGCGAACGCGCGGTAATCCCAAATATATCTGTGGCTTACCGTGATAAAAAGCGTTAAAAAAAACATGATTATCCTCCCTTCCCGCCTGCCGATTCCCCCGACATCGGGTATTATGGCTCACCGTTATTGTTTCTTTCTGGAGTGAATTTGCGACCTGACAAACCGCTTTCGGCTCTGCATTTCAGCGTATACCGTAACTACCGCGTGGTTCACGGTGTGCGTATCGCGCTGGCGTTTATCGTCACCTTTTTGCTGGTTCGCCTGCTGGCGATCCCGGAAGGCAGCTGGCCGCTGATTACGCTGGTCGTGGTCATGGGCCCCGTCTCTTCCTGGGGCAATGTGTTTCCCCGGGCGCTACAGCGCATCGGTGGCACTATTTTCGGTTCCATATCCGGGCTGATCGCGTTAAAGCTGGAGCTGTTTTCACTGCCGATCATGTTGATTTGGTGCGCCGCCGTCATGTTTATCTGCGGCTTCCTTACGCTGGGCAAACATCCGTACATGGCGCTGCTGATTGGTATCACTCTGGCCGTCGTCTGCGGCGGTGAGCCCGGTGACATGCATATGGCGCTGTGGCGGGCGGGTGATGTGATACTGGGATCGCTGCTGGCGCTGCTGTTTACCAGCATCCTGCCGCAAAAGGCCTATACTCACTGGCGTATTCAGCTGTCTGACTCACTGCTTGAAACGGCGAAAATTTATCATGCGGGCTGCTCGCCGAATCTGGTCGATAAACCGCGTCTTACCCGGCCACTACAGCGGCTGCTGAGTCGCGTTGTGACAATGCGTTCGCTGATTGACCCGGCCAGCAAAGAGACACGAACGCCGCGTTCGGTATTTGAGGCGATTCAGACGCTCAACCGGAACATTGTCTGTACCCTTGAACTCCAGCTAAATGCCTGGTGGGCGTCGCGGCAGAGCCATCTCATCCTGCTTAATGCGCCCACGCTGCGCCGCACCCAGCAGATGACGGAAAACATGCTCCGCACGCTGTCCAGAGCGATTGTGGAAGCGGATACCCAGGTGATGGCGACTAACGGTGAGGAGCTGGCGGCAATCAGCCGTGAGCTGCGCCAGCTGATTGCCGAGTCGGGCTACGATGAGCGGGTGGAGACACCGATTCACGGCTATGTCTGGCTGAGCCTGGAAATGGCCCATCAGCTTGAACGGCTATCCGAACTTTTGCGCCTGGCGCTGCGAAAGTAAAACGATTCAGCAACAACTTACTGCGGGATGAGGGATGCCAGGGTAAGATAGCGGTATCCGGTTCAGCAAACTTAATATTGCCATCGGCCGAAGCCGATAGCGACGACAGTGATGCCTGTACACAGGCCCTAAATAAAGGTGTATTCATGGAAAATGCAAAGCAATCATTTCAGAACGTACTGGAGTTCGTACGTATGTTTCGCCGCAAAAATAAATTGCAGCGTGAAATTATCGACAACGAAAAGAAAGTCCGTGATAACCAGAAACGCGTGCTGCTGCTTGATAACCTGAGCGAATACATTAAACCGGGTATGAGCGTGGAAGCTATCCAGGAAATCATTTCCAGCATGCGTAGCGATTATGAAGATCGTGTTGATGACTACATCATCAAAAATGCGGACCTGTCGAAAGAGCGCCGCGAGCTGTCCAAAAAACTGAAAGCAATGGGCGAACCAAAAGCCAGCTAACGGCATTTGACGCGTCTGAGCCGGGCCTGTGCCCGGCTTTTTTATTTGCCCCGATCGTCACCCTGAGCCAGCACCCGCGCCAGACGTTTCAGCTCTGCCGCAACCTGTCCGCTGCCGCTTCGGCCGTTAAACACCGGGGCCGTGCTGTCGCGAACGATAAGCGTGGTGGCAAATGCCGCCAGCGGTTCTGTCCTCTCCGCTGCTTCCACGCGCTGTACCAGCCAGTTAACGCTGCTTTCTCCCAGCAGGCGCATATCCTGACGCACGGTCGTCAGCGGCGGCTGATACCAGGCGCTGTCGGCCGTATCATCGTATCCCACCACGGAAACCTCTGTCGGAACGATGGCACCTCGCTGATGGAGCGCCTGCATTGCACCGAGCGCCATCTGATCGTTAGCCACCAGCAGCGCCGAGGGCAGTTCACCCGCCTTAAGCTGCATGACCGCCTGATAGCCCGACCGGGCGCTCCAGTCTCCGTACAGCTCGGCCAGCGGCTCCAGCCGATGTTCATGCAGTACCTGTCGCCAGCCCGCCGTACGTGCGCGCGCTGCAACGGAATCTTGCGGGCCGTTCAGCAGCGCGATACGCCGGTGGCCAAGCGTCAGCAGATGTTCTACACCCTGACGCGCCCCGGTCTGTACACTGAAGATACAGGCAGACACCCTGGCATCCTCTGCCACGTCCAGAAACAGAGACGGGACCGCTCCGCTCATCGACTCAATCTGCTGAGCCGCCGCTGACGCCAGCGGCAGATTTACCAGCAGCGCATCCACCCGCTGCGACAGCAAATCGCTAACGGCCGCCTCCGCGCCTTCCTCTCCGGCCATCGCAATCACCAGATGCCAGCCCAGTTCACTGGCCCGTCGCTGGATAGCCGAGGCAATCTGCGCCGGAGCCAGCAGCGCCAGATCGCTGGTTGCCAGCCCCAGCGTACGGGTATTTTTACCCGCTAGCTGCTGGGCAACGCGGTTAGGCACGTAGTTCAGTGACTGCATCGCCGCCTCTACCCGGCTACGGGTTGACTGTGCGACCCGGCTGGAGTGATTCAGTACCCGGGAGACGGTCTGGTAGGAAACGCCGGCGGCACGGGCAACATCTTCCAGCGTTACGGAGCGGGATTTCATTATTAACTCCTGTTAGTGGTGGCGAAGGATATCAACAAACGCAGTGCCCCTGTTTAGCTCTGGTTTAATTAATTATCCTGCGCGGCCATATAATCTTATGCAGATGATCGCTTTTATCCTGCTGTAACTGACTTCATTTTACCCTATTTAGACAACGGCGGCGTGCTGGCAGCGGGTGCGCATCGCAAGGAAATAAGGATATCAAATGTCTGAACATCCTCTCTCTCATGACATGGTCATTCGCTCACTGGCGATGCGACACTGGAACGACACCTGTACCGATCTGCGTGCGGTCGATGCGCTGGAGCAGGGCAAGGTGCTCTTTCTTCCCGAGCTGGCGTTTAATCTCAGTCCCGATGAACTGGCGCTGCTGACCCCGGCACTGGTAGATCCCAAACGTAAGAATATCAGCTATAACGCGCAGAGTGGCTACCTCCAGGGCGTGGCGCAGAACGATAAAACAGTGCCGGTAAAGGCTTTGTTGCAGCGTCACCATGACTATGCGCTTCAGCTGGTGAGCAGTTTGCTCCCGGAATATAAGTCGGCGCTTCACTCGCCGGTGAATACCCTGCGTCTGCATCCGGTCACCGCCTGGCGCGATTCAACCTCCTGGCGTAAAGATGATACCCGCCTGCACGTTGATGCCTTCCCGTCACGTCCTAATCACGGTGAACGCATTCTGCGTATTTTTACCAATATTAACCCGCACGGTGAAAGCCGTTACTGGCGCGTGGGTGAGCCTTTCCCGGTGCTGGCGAAGCGCTTTATGCCGCGCCTGAAGGGGTTCTCGCCTTTAAGCAGCTGGATGCAAAGCCGTCTCGGGATCACCAAACGCTACCGCAGCCACTACGACCACCTGATGTTACAGCTGCACGATACGATGAAAGGCGATGAGCACTATCAGCAGCAGGGTCCACAGGTGACGCTTGAACTGCCGCCGGGCAGCAGCTGGATATGCTTCTCCGACCAGACGCCGCATGCGGCGATGAGCGGTCAGTTTATGCTGGAGCAGACCTTTTTTCTGCCGGTCACCGCGATGAAGAATCCGGATAATGCGCCGCTGACAATTTTACAAAAACTGTTGCAGCGGCCGCTAATCTGACGTCCATGATGCAGGCAGGAGCCTGCATCGCTATTTCTGAGCATCCTGAAACATAAAAAGACTTTGCATAAAGCCTATGCATTTACCATGATAATTAAGACACTTCCTTTCTGGTTAAAAGCTGGAACTACTCTTGCAAAACTTCAGAGTTTCTCTGCGGCAGACCGTTCAACATAGCTCGTGGTATTCCAAAAGGCGTTCCAGCCGGGTGCTGTTCTGGCGTGAAATAACCCCGCTGGCCGTCCCTATTTTTTTTGAGAACCTCTGCGTATTACTGATGGGCGTGCTCAGCACGTTTCTGGTCAGCTGGCTGGGGAAAGAGGCGATGGCCGGGGTCGGGCTGGCCGACAGCTTTAATATCGTGGTGATCTCTTTTTTTGCGGCGATCGATCTCGGTACCACGGTCGTGGTCGCGTTCAGTCTGGGTAAGCTTAACCGCGACAGGGCGCTGGCTGCCGCCCGGCAGTCGCTGGTGATCATGACCATTTTTGCGGTACTGCTGGCCGTGGCGATTGAATTTATCGGGCCGCAGATCGTCGATCTGATCGCGGGAGAGGCCGAACCTCAGGTCAAAGCGCTGGCGCTCTCCTATCTGCAAATTACCGCCTGGAGCTACCCCGCTGCGGCGATTACGCTGATAGGCTGCGGCGCGCTGCGCGGGGCGGGCAACACCAAAATTGCGATGCTGATCAACGGCGGGATGAACATCCTCAACATCGTTATCAGCAGCGTACTGATTTACGGCTGTTTCTCCTGGGACGGGCTGGGCTTCACCGGTGCCGGGCTGGGGTTGACTATCTCACGCTATATCGGCGCCGCGGCGGTGATTTATGTGCTGGCCATCGGTTTTGTGCCGGTGCTGAAGATTTCCCTCAGAAGCTATTTTTCACGTCTGAATCTGCACATTGTGCGAGAAGTGCTGGCGATTGGCGTGCCGGCCAGCATTGAATCCGTCTTGTTTAACGGGGGCAAGCTACTGACACAGGTGTTTGTCGCCGGAATGGGTACTGACGTCATCGCCGGTAACTTTATCGCGTTCTCCATCGTCTCGCTGATTAACCTGCCGGGGAATGCCCTGGCCTCCTCCGCCACGATTATTGTCGGCAAAAGGCTGGGGCGCGGCCAGCTGGCTCAACCCGAGCGCCAGCTGCGGCATATTTTCTGGTTATCTAATATCGGGCTGTGCGCGCTGGCGCTGCTGACGGCGCCGTTTGCCGGAATACTGGCCTCGTTTTATACCCAGGATGCGGAAGTGATCCACGTAGTTAAAATGCTGGTATGGCTGAACGCGGTCTTTATGCCGTTCTGGGCGGCTTCGTGGGTGCTGCCTTATGGTCTGAAGGGCGCGCGCGACGCGCGCTACACTATGTGGGTGTCGCTGTTCAGCATGTGGGGCGGCCGCATAGTGATCGGCTATCTGCTGGGGATTGTGCTGGGGTTTGGCGTTATCGGTATCTGGCTGGGGATGGTGGTGGACTGGATGATCCGTGGCTGGTGCTTCTGGCGTCGGCTGGACAGCGGCCGCTGGCTGTGGAAATACCGCCAGGTTCCTAAATAAAGGCGGCGCGACTGCCGCTGGCAGCCGGGTAGAACTTGCGGTGAAGATTTTTCATAGATATATTTTTAATGTTAATGCGAATCATTATCTATTTAACGTTCGATTGACGATAGGGAGAGTGTTATGACAGTCACGACGGTAACAGAAGCGGTACAGGCAGCGGCGCGTAACCAGTTAACGATAACGTTAGAAGGTGCGCGCAATATCATTGCGGCGGCGCAGCAGAAAGCGGCGGAAAACGGCTGGCATATCAGCGTGGCGGTAGTGGATCACGCCGGACAGCTGGTTGCGTTTGAGCGAAGCGACGGTGCCATTGGCATCACTCCCGATCTCGCGACGGGCAAGGCGCGGACGGCCGCCCTGTTGCAGGCTCCTTCAGAGGAGTTCGAGCAGTTTATTAACGGCGGTCGGCCAAGTTTCCTTGCCACTCCCGGCGTCACTCCGCAGGAGGGCGGTGTACCTGTCTGGTTTAACGGCATGGTGATTGGTGCCGTTGGCGTCAGCGGCGCGCACGGTGGCAACGATTCGCTGGTGGCAGAAACGGCGATACTGGCGCTTGGCGTCTGAGGCGCGCGGCGGCGATTGATGCGTGAATTTATTTCCGCCTGGTCATACTGACCGCGGGAAACGTGCCGGACCTGGCTCCGGCAAGCTAAGGAGAATTATCGTGTCCGATAACAAAAGCCGCGCACCGAAACGCGTGCGCAATGAACTGCGTTTTCGTCAGATTACGGTCGCTGCCAAAAGCAAAGTGGCTGAAAACTTCTGGCGTATTGACTTTACAGGCGACGACCTTTCCGGCTTTGTCTCACCTGGCTTTGACGACCACATCAAACTTTTCTTCCCCGACGCGGCGACAGGTGTGCTGAATCTGCCGGAGGTCACCGCCGATGGCGTGGTATGGAAAGAGGGCGCGCGTCCGCTTTCACGCGACTACACCCCGCTGTGGTTTGACGGTGTAAAAAATACCCTGACGCTGGATTTCTTTATTCATGACGGCGGCGTGGCCAGCGACTGGGCAGAACGCGCGCAGGTGGGCGATCCTCTGGCGATTGGCGGCCCGCGCGGATCGACGATTGTGCCGGAAGATTATGTGTTCCAGCTCTATGTCTGTGATGAAAGCGGTCTGCCCGCGCTTAAACGCCGTATGGAAACCGTCGAGGGTGAGATCCGTAAAGTGTTTGCCTTCGTGGAAGAGGGCTGTGGCAGGGCCTACCTTGACGATCTGAACGGCTTCGACGTGAGCTGGCTGGGCAGCGGTAAGATGCAGGGTGAGAGCGTGCAGAAGCTGATTGACCAGCTGGACACCGTTCAGCTGCCAGCGGAAGACTACTTTATCTGGCTGACCGGTGAGGGCGATGCCGTTAAGCGGCTGAACGACTATTTTGTTATCGATCGCGGCTGCGATGAAAACTACGTTCGCGCGGTGGCCTACTGGCACCAGAAGTAACCTTCTGCGGTGCAGCGGCCGGTTGCCGGATGATATTTCCGATAACGGGCCGCTGCACCGCCGAAAGCGTTACTCGCTTAAGCGGTAGCGTGCCAGCCAGTGGGCATACGGCGCGGGCAGCACCCACGACGGATCCTCAACCTTCAGCTTTTTCGCCAGATAGTAGGGATAGTGCGGATTCGCCAGATGTGCACGGCCAATCATCACCAGGTCCATCTGCTGCTCTGCAATGACCCGTTCAGCAACATCGGGCTGCTCAACGCCCCACGAGGAAGCCACCGGCAGACCCGCCTCACGACGAACGCGCTCGGATACCGGTGCCAGGAAGCCTGCGCCCCACGGGATCTGCGTTTCCGCAACGGTGAAGCCGACGCTGACGTTCAGCAGATCCAGTCCGCCGGAACGCATGCGTTTCGTCAGTTCAATGGACTCACTCAGCGTTTGCTCGTCGTTTCCGTCATACTCAATCACGCCAAAGCGTGCGGTCAGCGGCAGATTCTCCGGCCAGACTTCACGCACTGCTGCCAGGGTTTCCAGCAGGAAGCGGCTGCGCCCGGCTAAATTACCGCCGTAGCCGTCCGTGCGCTGGTTAGAGTGGGCGGAGAAGAAGCTCTGGGCCAGATAGCCGTGAGCAAAGTGGAGCTCCAGCCACTCAAACCCGGCATCGCGCGCGCGGCGGGCGGCGGCAACAAAGTCGCTTTTAACCCGGTTAATCTCATCCAGCGTCATCGCCTGCGGCACTTTGGGCAGATTATGGCCAAAGGCGACGGCGGAGGGCGCAATGGTCTGCCAGCCGCGGGTATCGCCTTCGGCAATATGGTCGTCACCTTCCCACGGTCGGTTAGCGCTGGCTTTACGGCCGGCGTGACCAATCTGAATACCGGGAACGGAACCCGCCGCCTTGATGGAAGCGGCAATACGCGCCATGCCTTCTGCCTGCACATCATTCCACAGGCCGGTACAGCCGGGCGTGATTCGACCTTCAGGTGAAACGGCGGTTGCTTCAACAATCACCAGCCCCGCACCGCCGCGCGCCATCGCGGGATAGTGAACCTGGTGCCACTCATTGGTAACGCCGTCAATAGCGCTGTACTGACACATCGGCGGCACGGCAATACGGTTACGCAGCGTGACGTCTTTCAGTTTAAACGGGGTAAAAAGCGCGGACATAGACAACCTCATTATCGGTAATCGGACAAACCATCCGTTTGTCATTCAGAATTTACCAGAATAGTCGATGAGCGCGAATCTTCGCTTGGTTGAGTGTGCGCCAGAACCCGGGGCGGGGATTTAAGAACGTGAATGCACTCAGGTGCATTCACGGTTAAGCGAAGGAACTACCGGCTAATTGTTTGTTGCAGAGCCGCGATAGAGGAGGTGACCCCGGCTTCAACGGACATGGTCAAGTCTTCCATCTCCAGAGAAACCCAGTCGTTGTAGCCCATCATGCGAACCACGGAGAAGAACTCTTTCCACCACTGTAAATCCTGGCCGCAGCCAACGGCCACGTAGTTCCAGGCGCGATTCGCCACGTCTTCCACCGGCTTGGTTTCCAGTAGGCCGTTGATGTTCACCAGGCCACGCTCCATGCGCACATCCTTGCCGTGGCAGTGGTGGATCGCCGGACCGAGGGCGCGGGCGGCGGCGATAGGGTCAGCACCCATCCACAGCAGGTGGCTGGGATCAAGATTCAGACCCACCGTTGGGCCCACCGCATCGCGCAGGCGGAACAGCGTCTCCGGGTTCCAGACCAGCATGGAGCTGAAGTTCTCCAGGGCAAATTTCTCCACGCCGCACTCTTTTGCGCGCGCAACCAGGCCTTGCCAGTAAGGAATGGCGACCTCGTTCCACTGATAGTCCAAGCAATCCTTCAGCGTGGGCGGCCAGCTGACGGTGTAGGTGATCCAGTTCGGAATGGTGTCGTTCGGACTGGCCGGAGGCAGGCCGCTCATCATCACAATTTTTTTAACGCCAAACTCGCCCGCCAGGCGCAGGGCATTGTCGGTATCCTGCTTGTGACGCTGGCCGAGTGCGCCCGAATCAAGTGGGTTGCCGGAAACGTTCAGCGCCGCAATCTCCATGCCGCGGCTCTCAATCGCGTGCAGGAACCGCTGACGCTGAGCGGCGCTTGCCAGCAGCGCTTCGGTGGGGACGTGCGGGGCAGGGGACCAGCCGCCGGTCGTCATCTCAACGCCTTTTACGCCCAGCTCCAGCAGTTTGTCCAGCATCTGCTCGAACGGCAGATGGCCGAGGCTATCGGTACAGAATGATAATTTCATGATGTGTCCTTGACGTCGTTATTCGTAGTTAACCCAGGTGGAACCGTTATCGGCAGAGCGCACGCAGTTCTCAATCCAGCGCACGCCTTCCAGACCGGCGTCGATGTCCGGATAGATCAGCGTATCCAGTGTCTCAGTGTCACCACGCTGTGCTGCGCTGATGGCGACAGCAAATTTGAGATAGATATTTGCCCAGGATTCGGACAGCCCTTCGGTATGCAGTGCGCCCAGGCGTTCGTCGGCCAGCGCGCTTTCGTGCAGATACGGCATCCCGTGATGCATCAGCTGGTACGGCTGGCCCTGGATCTGATATTTCAGCTCACCCGGGTTATAGTCGCTCCACTCCAGGCTGGCTTTAGACCCGATGACGCGAATAAACTGGCTGTCCATGGATCCGGCGTTGACCGACGATGCCCACATGCGGCCCACCGCGCCCCCGACGTAGTGGATCAGTACCGTGGCGTTATCCTCCAGCGGCGCGCGGGACGGAATAAAGCTCTGGCGATCGCACAGCAGCGATTCAATCTTCAGCTCCGGCAGCACCAGCTGGGAGATATAGAACGTGTGGGTGGAGATATCGCCCAGCACGAAGCTCGGACCGGCAATTTTCGGATCAACGCGCCATTTCTGCGCATCGCTGAACATCTCGGCGCTGTCGTTGGCGCTGAAGCCGTGGGTATACTGCATTTCAACCATACGCACGTCGCCGATTTCGCCGCTGGCCACCATCGCCCGCATCTGCATCAGCAGCGGGTGGCCGGAGAAGCCATAGGTCACGCCCACAATCAGGTTTTTCGCTTCTGCCAGCGCTTTAATCTCCCGTGCTTCGGCAGAGGTAAAGAACAACGGCTTTTCACAGATGACGTGGATACCGGCTTCCAGCGCGGCTTTGGCTATTTCGTAATGGGTGCCGTTCGGCGTTGCAATACTGACCACCTCTACGCCGTCTTCCCGCTTGCCTTCTTCCGCCAGCAGCTGACGGTAGTCGTCATAGCAACGCTCCGGCGCAACGCCCAGGTTGACGCCAAAATCACGACCGCGTGCGGCGTCGATATCGAACGCGCTGGCCACCAGCCGGTAGGCCGTATTATCACGCAGCGCGCCGGTGCGGTGTTTGTAGCCGACCTGGCTCAGACGCCCGCCGCCAATCATTGCCCAGCGAAGAGGGCGAGGGATTTTTCTTTCACCGTTAAGCATTCAAAACTCCTGAATAGTGGTATGCACCCGGGTGCATAAAGAGAGCTAAAAAAAGTCGCGGCGCGGGATCCGCCTGTCGTTTCCCTGGCCGCTGCTGGCATTAACCGCGGTTGACGCATCGAGTGATGACTTCAGCCGCTTTATTTCTGATAAACCGCATCGTATTTGGCCACGTTTTCTTTGGTCACTTCACCGTAGGGGATCCAGTTATAGGTTTCGGTTTTTTTCTTATCCAGCATATCGCTGGCCACCTGCACGGAGCCAATCGCCTGGCCCGCCGCATCCTGGAAAATGGTGACCACCATACCGCCGTTTTTGATGTACTGAAGACCGTCCGGCGTGCCGTCAATACCGGCCACCATCACGTTATTGTTTTTCGCCTGGTTCAGTGCCAGGATCGCACCAATTGCCATCTCATCGTTGTTCGCGGCAATACCGTCAATCGGCGTGCCGTTCAGCAGCCAGCTGGATACCACGTCAACCGCTTCATTGCGCTGCCACTTGGCCGACTGCTTTTCGATCACCTTCATTTCCTTATACTTTGCGATAACCTGCTCGGCGGCCAGAGTTCGCTGGCGCGCTTCCTCAGTGGAGAGCGCCCCCATCAGAATGGCCACGTTGCCCCGGTAATTCATTTTCTTCGCCAGCGCTTCCATCTCCATAGTGCCGCTCAGCGCGGAGTCCGACCCGACATAGGCCATCTGCCCGGTTAGCGCGATTTCCGGTTTACGATTAACGAAAATCAGCGGGATATTGGCCTTTTTCGCGGCGTTCATCATCGGCTGCACGCCCTGGGTATCCACAGGATTCAGAATAATGGCGTCCATTCCCTGATTGATAAAGTCGTCCACCTGCTGTGCCTGGAGCGCGACGTCGCCTTTGGCATCGGAGAACTGCCCGTTAATGCCCTGCGCCTTCAGCTCTTTTTCCATCTGCGTTTTCAGAATTGAAACGAAGTTAAGATCGATATTTGCCAGCGCGATGCCGATGCGATGCTCCTTTGCGCCGGCGTTAACTGAAACCAGTGCGGTAAGCAGGACTAAAAGTAATGTTATATTTTTCATCTTATTACTCTCTCAGGTAGTGTAGGGTACCGTTTTGCTACCGGGTGCAAAAGTTGCTGTAATTATGGGCTCTGCTCCGGTGACGCCTCTGAATCTCGCCTATCGTCAACCTGTAGTCAACGGATGAAATGCATGTTTCACGGCGGCGATCACATAAAATTAATTTTTTGCACCCGGTTGCATAGTATTTTGCAGTTGGGTGCTTAAATGAAAAATTCTTTATTCCTCCGGCATAACGGCCCGGATTTGCGTTTAGCGTCAGAATGTTGCTTTTCGGTGTTTATTTTCCTGCGTCTTTAGCGTTCAATGCTGGAACTGAGGTAACGCGAAGACACAGAAGTCATGAGCAAAGACACAACAAAACGCCATAAGGCGACCGCCAGCGATGTCGCTGCACAGGCGGGCGTCTCCAAATGGACCGTATCGCGGGCGTTTATCAACGGGGCATCCATCTCCGATAAAGCCCGCGAACGGGTGCTGACGGCGGCAAAGGCGCTGGGCTATCGGCCTAATCTTTTGGCACGCAGCCTGTCGAAAAAGCGCACGCAAACTATCGGCGTGGTGATTGACCAGCTGCACAATCCACACACCATGGTGCTGATTGACGCCGTAACGCGCCAGCTTCAGGCCCGTGGCTATATGGCGATGCTGCTGAATATCACGCCGGGCGAAAACTACCGTTCGGTAATGTCGCTGGCGGATCAGCTTCAGGTCGACGGTATTCTGTTCCTTGGAACGATCCTGACGGAAGAGCTGATTGCGGTCGCGCACGATCTGCACCATATCCCGCTGGTACAGGTATGCCGCTACAGCGAATCACCCGAGATTGAGGTGGTGAATGTTGACGGTATTCAGGCCGGAAAAGAGATTGCCGGACTGCTGCTGGATCAGGGCTTTAAGCGTTTCGGTTACATGCGAGGGCCGGATACCGCCAGCCGTCATTTGCAGCGTCTGGAAGGGTTTGAGCTGGGCCTGGCCGAAGCGGGGCAGCAGGTAACGACACTGCTCACCGCCGGTTACTACGTGCGGGAACTGGGGTATCAAGCGATGGAGCAGTATCTGAATCTGACGCCACCGGTGGAACGTGTCGAGGCACTGTTTTGCGAAAACGATATTCTGGCGCTGGGTGCGCTGGAAGCGATGCGTAAGGTGGGGGCATCGATTGCGGTGGTCGGCTTTGACGATATCGATGAAGCCAACACGCTGGGCTGCCAGCTGACCAGCTACAGCCAGCGCGTTGACCGGCTGGTAGAAGAGGCGCTCAGCCGGCTGATTGACGGCAAGCCGGGAAAAAGCGACGACTGGCGCAGAGGAGAGCTGCGCGTCCGGCAGTCGCATTTACGGCGCTGATCGCCCAGCTGCGCGCCGATCGCTCAGCCACCCGTGGCGTGACGCCAGTTGGCACGATACGGGCTAGCCGCCATACATTTTGACCAAAGGCGACGGGCGGCTATCGGGCGCTACTCGTTGCCCCACTGATTAAGGAACTCGGCAATCTCGTCAATACGCGGCGCGGCGATACCGGCTTCATCGGCCATCTCCCGCTGCGTTTCTTCGCTGATTTCCTCGTTATTCATTAAACGAGTCAGCAGCAGCTCAAAGTAGCGCGCCAGCGGTTCACGCTCTGACTCACTCACCGGCGCTGCGCTTTCCGCAGCATACTCATCCGCAATATCATAATATTTAAGCGGCACGTCATGTTTCATCGTTTGCTCCTGAAATGGCTGCGTCAGCCTTCTGCGTTACGGCACTGTGTGGATTGGCTTTATCAGGCAGAGCCACACGGCCTCTGCGCTGAATCATCTTTGTCCCGGCGGTGGGGCTGCCGTTAACGTTGACAGTGTACTGCATTGTTGCCCCCCGCCCGGTAATGTTACGGTCAGATTTATGCGCCCGGATTATTCAGAAACCAGGCTGTCCCGCTGCGTGGTGAGCAGGGTTCGCATATCGTTCCCCGTCGGAATTTGGTGGATCCTCAGGTCGAACTCCTCGATGACGGCAAAGATATGGTCGAAAATATCACTCTGGATAGCCTCATACTCTGCCCACGCCGTGGTATTGGTAAAGGCATAAATCTCCAGCGGTAACCCTTCCGGCACAGGTGCCAGCTGTCGGACCATCAGCGTCATATGTTTGTGGATGCGCGGGTGCTCTCGCAGGTAAGCGTCCAGATAGGCGCGCAGTGTGCCGATATTCGTCAGTCTGCGGCCATTGAGCACGGAGCTTAAGTTGACCTCCGCCTGAGCGTTATACTCTTTTATCTCCTGCGATTTATCTTGCAGGTAGCGTCGCAGCAGGGGATTCGCATCCAGGCGCTGGATCTCCGCCTCTGTTAAAAAATGGACGCTTGAAATATCAATATGGAAGCTGCGCTTAATTCTGCGACCGCCCGACTCAGACATCGAGCGCCAGTTTTTAAATGAGTCAGAAATCAGAGCGTAGGTTGGGATCATCGTAATGGTATTGTCCCAGTTACGAACTTTGACCGTAGTGAGGCCGATATCGACGACCGCGCCGTCGGCGCCATATTTCGGCATCTCCAGCCAGTCATCAATTTTTAACATATTATTTGCTGAAAGTTGAATACCTGCCACCAGCCCCATAATAGGATCTTTGAAGACCAGCATCAGTACCGCGGTCATTGCCCCCAGGCCACTGAGCAGCAGTAGCGGCGATCGCCCGATTAAGAGGGAGATAATCATGATGCCAATAAAGATGGTTGCGACCAGTTTACCGCTCTGGAAAATCCCTTTCAGAGGCAGCTGACGGGCCAGCGTACTTTTATGCAGAACTTCAAAGAGCGTATCGAGCAGTGAGAAAAAGACCAGCAGAGAAAACAACATAATCCAGGTTTGTGTCGCCGTAACGATGATGGTTTGTGTCTCACTGCCTTGGTGGAGCCACAACAGGGCCTGCAAGTAAATAATCACCCCTTGCAGCAGCAGCGCACCCCGTTGAAACAGCTTGTGCTGAGTGATGGCCTGCTGCCATATCCGCTGCGACTGCTGGCCCTTACGCTGGACAACCGACAGTACGATACGGTGCAGGATCAGGTGAATAACTACTGAGATCAGTAAAATCACACCCAGTACCATCAGCAATGAAAGCAGGTCGGTGGATTCGACGCCGAAGTTAGATAGCCACTGATTGATTTTTTGTTGCATTACTCTTCCTTTTAAAACAATTACATCTCTGTGAGCCGAGGTGTTAACGAGAACAAGTGTAGTTACAATTGTTCAATGAAACAACCATGTAAAAACATGGGGTTGCGAAGTGCCGCACGTCGCAAGACTGCATCAGCGGCGGTGATGCGATTTTCTCAACTGGCGCTTTATCTCTATAACCTGGCATTTCAGATTGAGCGCCTGCCGCTATGATACTGGCAATGGCTTCATCCGGAGCAGGCCTGCTGGCCGGGTGGGCTAAGCCAATGTTGGTTATCGCTGGTATTACAGGAGTATCTCTTAATGCGCGTTCACTTTATCGTACATGAAAGTTTTGAAGCCCCGGGCGCTTACGAAACATGGGCAAGGGAGCGTAATCATGACATGACTTTCTCCCGCGTTTATGCCGGTGAAAAACTGCCAAATGATGCAGAGGGCATCGATTTATTAATTATCATGGGGGGTCCGCAGGATCCTGCCATTACCCTGGAAGAGTGTGCTCATTTTGATTCGAAAGGGGAGCAGGCCGTCATCTCTGCAGCAGTGAACGCCGGTAAAGCCGTCATCGGCGTTTGTTTAGGTTCGCAGCTTATCGGTGAGGCGCTTGGCGCGCCGTTTGCCCACAGTCCGGAGAAAGAAATCGGCAAGTTCCCGATTATGCTGACGGAAGCCGGCCGGAAAAATGAGATGTTCTCCCATTTTGGGCCAGTGCTTGAGGTCGGTCACTGGCACAATGATATGCCGGGCCTGACTCCTGACGCTGACGTTATCGCCTACAGCGAAGGATGCCCGCGTCAGATTGTGGCGTATTCAGAACGGGTTTTCGGATTCCAGTGCCATATGGAGCTCACCTTAGATACGGTTGAACTGCTTATAGCCCATTCTGAGCAGGATCTGAGCCGTGCCGCAGAATACCGCTTTGTCAGCACAGCGGAAATGCTGCGCTCCTATGATTACAGTGAAATGAACAAGGCTTTATTCACCTTCCTCGATAAGCTTGAAGCGCGCTGTTTATCTGCAACTTGAAAGGGATAATCGAAAAAGGCGTGGCGTTAACAGCCAGGCCCCGGATTCGCCAGCCGGGTGAAAATTCGCTATTATCCGCAGCCACTCTTGCTGCGGACAGCGCGATGTCTACGATTATTGATACCTTTATTGCCCCGCCGTGCCCTGAGCAGATCGAGATTGTCTATCAGGACGAGCATCTGGTGCTAATCAACAAACCGGCCGGGCTGCTCAGCCTCTCGGGGAAAAATCCGCAGAATATTGATTCGGTGCATCACCGGCTGGTAAAGCTCTTCCCCGGCTGTACCCTGGTTCATCGACTGGATTTTGGCACCTCCGGTCTGATGGTGATTGCCCGTAACAAGGCTGTCAACGCTATGCTCTGCCAGCAGTTCAGCCAGCGTGCGGTAACGAAGCGGTACAGCGCGCTGCTCTGCGGCCATCTTAAAAATAATGACGGGGTGATAGAGGCGGCGATTGCTAAAGATCCGGCGCTGTTCCCGCTGATGTCGATTTGCGCCGTTCAGGGGAAACCCGCCCGTTCCCGCTATCGGGTAGTGGAACGTATTGATCGGCAGGGAGAAGGCGGGGTGCTGATGCCGTTAACGCGGGTAGAGCTCACGCCGGAAACCGGGCGTACCCATCAACTGCGTATTCACTGCCAGCTGCTGGGACACCCTATCCTGGGCTGCGATCTCTACGGCGGTCGTCTGCTGCCGGGCAGCGAACAAACCGCACGACTGATGCTGCACGCCTGCGAACTGCACTTTGTGCACCCCGTCAGTCAGGCGTGGATCAATGTCGGCCATGCCAGTCCGTTCTGAACGCGAACGTTCCCGGCGGCGGTAATTACCACATCAGATCGTCTGGCACTTTAAAGTCGGCATACGGATCGTCTTCGTCCTGCTCTTCCTGGCTCAGGGCGCTGTTCAGTACAATGCTGTCCGCATCCCGCTGCGCGATTTTATCGGCGACAACCGCCGGGATAATCGCGTACCCGCTCTCACCGCTCTTCTCGTTAATCAAGCGCGCAATGGCAAGACGACCGCTAATCAGCTGAGTCTGAGTCAGCTTATCCACCATGATTTTTTTGATCACGCTGCCGTCGGTGAAGTTAAACCCAATGTCGCCTCTTGAAATGTCGATTTTATTCATTTCAATCAGCTGCTTGACCTGGAATTTATACTCCTTCGACAGCGCAGCCTGTTTTTGCTGTTCGCTCAGCTGCTTATCGCGCTCCTGCTGCGCCTTTTTGTTTTCTTCTACCGCTTCTCTTGCCTCACGAGCCTGAACGCGTGATTTTTTAGCCGTTTTCTGGACTTTGGCCATTTTTTTGCTGGTGACCAGTCCAGCTTTGAGCATCTGCTCTTGCAAGGTAAGTTTTGTCATCTTCGTATCTGAACCCGTTGAATAATGTGGAGGATTATAGCGATAATTTTTGTCGCCTGTCCTGCTGCTGCGGGTAAAAGATCGTGGCTATGCTGATATCAACGCTGAAAGGGGGGCGGGGGAACGTCTGAAGGAAAGAAAAAACAAAAAGCCCGCTCGGGTTTCCCTGAGCGGGCTTCTCTAAATATGGCTCCTCTGACTGGACTCGAACCAGTGACATACGGATTAACAGTCCGCCGTTCTACCGACTGAACTACAGAGGAATTGTTGGAACGGGGCGCATCATATCCAGCGGGGGAGGGGATGTCAAAGGGTGATTTCATCCCCTGGGTTTAACTGCTGAATAAATCACCAGATAAGGCGTTTTTTGTGCCCTGGTACACATTTTTGCGTGCTGCTTTGCAAGATGTAACTGCATAACTTGAGCCGTTACACTGTTTTTCGCCAGGATGATCACGTTTATTTCATTATCACATTGCAAACAGACATTATGAAATATACATTTCGAATAGCTTTTCATTTTGTTCCATTTTAGCCCTCAAGCAACAGGAAATCACATGAAACAAGTCAGAATCGGACTGATCGGCACCGGCTATATCGGACGCTGCCACGCAATCGCCTATTCTCAGGCATCCACCGTCTTTAAGCTGAAAGGCGAACTGGTGCGTGAGATGGTAGCGGAAGTCAATCCGGATGTGGCGCGCGCTCAGGCTGCCGCACTGGGGTTTAACCGTTCGACCGGAGACTGGCGTGAGCTGGTCGCTGACGAAAATATTGATGTGGTAGATATCTGCGCACCTAACTTCCTGCATAAAGAGATGGCCTTAGAAGCCATCCGTCACGGGAAACACGTTTATTCCGAAAAGCCGCTGGCGCTGGATGTGGCCGACGCGGAAGAAATGGTGCGTGCGGCAGAGAAAGCCGGAGTGAAAACGCTGGTTGGCTTCAACTATATGAAGAACCCGACCAGCCAGCTGGCAAGAGAGATTATCGAACGTGGCGAGATCGGCGACGTCGTGCATTTCTACGGTACGCATAACGAGGACTACCTGGCGAACCCGAACACGCCGCTGGACTGGCACTGCCAGAAAGCGCTGGCCGGACTGGGCGCACTGGGCGATCTGGCCGCGCACATTGTGAATATGGCGCACTACCTGGTCGGGAACATTGACGAAGTCAGCGGCGATATGATGACGGTAATCAAACAGCGCCCGGACCCGAAAGATCCTTCCCAGCTGCGCGATGTAGAAAATGAAGATCAGGCCAGTGCGCTGCTGCGTTTCAGCAACGGTGCCCACGGCGTGATTGAGACCTCGCGTATCGCCTGCGGCAGCAAAATGGGCCTGACCTATGTAGTTACCGGCACCAAAGGCACCATTCGCTATACCCAGGAGCGGATGGCTGAGCTTGAGCTGTACATTCATGACGATCCTGCGGGTCGCCAGGGTTTCAAAACTATTCTTACCGGTCCTGCTCACCCGGACTACGCGGCGTTCTGTATCTCTGCCGGTCACGGTATTGGTTTTAACGATCAGAAAACCGTTGAAGTGCGCGACCTGATTAACGGTATTGCCGCTGACGATCGTATGTGGCCAGACTTTGCTGAAGGTTTACAGGTCTCCAAAGTGCTGGAAGCGATTGCCGTTTCCGCCACGGAAGGGCGCTGGATGAAGGTGTAAATCCGCGCTTAAAGACGGGTCGGCTGACAGGTCGGCCCGGTTTACGTTCCGCCCCGTTTCAACCCATTTGCCCTCTATTTATCGTCGTATCTCTCCCCGTTTCAACCCATTTGCCCTCTATTTATCGTCGTATCTCTCCCCGTGCCCCCGGTCAGTTCTTTTACACCTGTTCAGCGCTGCCGACAGATCCCCTTGCAACCTGAACGGCCTTTCCGGTAGGGCGTTTAACTTCGGGGTCATTTTGTGTATGATAATAATACTCATTTACAACTCTAATCACAGACTATGAAACCTCTCTCTTCTGCCCTGCGTTTGCCCGGTGTCGGCTGTCTGCTGCTGCTCAGCAGCGCGCTGGCTGGCTGCGACGGACCGGCTGCGGATAAACAACCCGCGCCACACGACGGTAAAGCGCAGGAAAGTGCGATCCACAGCGGGGCGCAGCACGGGGATCCGTCCGGCGATCGGCATGCCGACAGCGGTGTCGCGCAGAGCGGTCCCGGTCAGAGTGAAGGGCAGCAGAGCTGGCCGCGTACGCTGCAAACGCCGAAAGGCCCGCTGACTCTGCAACGCGCGCCAGAGCGGATTGTCTCCACCAGCGTAACGATCACCGGCACGCTGCTGGCTATTGATGCGCCGGTCACCGGGTCCGGCGCGACCGGTCGTAACAGCAGCGTGGCGGACGAGCAGGGGTTCTTTACCCAGTGGGGGCCGGTGGCGAAAGATCGGCAGGTCAGGGCGCTGTACGTAACGGAGCCGAACGCCGAAGCGATAGCCGCCGACGCTCCCGATCTGATTGTGATATCCGCCACCGGCGGCGACTCCGCCATCAAACTCTATCCGCAGCTGTCGGCCATCGCTCCCACGCTGGTGATTGATTACGGCGACAAAAGCTGGCAGGCGCTGGCGATCCAGCTGGGCGAAATAACCGGCCATGAGCAAAACGCCCGCGAGGTGATTAGCCGCTTTGAGCAGCGGGTGCAGAACGTGAAACGGGCGATAACGCTGCCGCCGCAGCCGGTGTCGGCGTTTGTTTACTATGAGGACGGCCGGGGGGTAAACCTGTGGACCGCAGCGTCGGCGCAGGGCAAGCTGCTGACCGAACTGGGCTTTACGCTGGCGATGCCGCCGGCTGAGGTCCACGGCGGCACCAGCATGGGTAAACGCAACGATATTATCCAGCTGTCCGGTGAGAATATGGCGGCGGGGCTGACCGGTAAAACGATGCTGCTGTTCTCCTCCGATGACGACACGGTCGATAAGGTCAGGGCGAATCCGTTCCTCGCTCACCTCGAACCGGTCACCGCGCAGCGCGTGTACTCAATGGGGCCGGATACGTTCCGGCTGGATTATTACAGCGCCAGCAACATGCTTAACAGCATTGAGCGTCAGTTTAAAACCCGTTAGCTGAACGCGAAAAATTCAGCCTGTATCGACAGAAGAGGATAGCCAGGGATGTCGCTCCCCCCATCATCGCACACCGTGCCGCCCGCTGCGGCTGCGGCACGTTATACCGGCAGGCTGACCGGCGCGGCGCTCTGCCTGCTGCTGCTGGCCGTGGTCTGTATTGCCAGCCTGAGCATCGGGGCGAAAGCGATTCCGCCGTCGGTGGTGTGGCAAAGCCTGACCGGTCAGCTGTCGGGGGCCGATAGCACCATCGTGTTGAACGCGCGCCTGCCGCGTACGCTGGCCGGACTGCTGGTGGGTGCGGCGCTGGGCGGAGCGGGGGCGGTGATCCAGGCGCTGACCCGTAATCCGCTGGCCGACCCGGGGATCCTCGGCATCAACGCCGGTGCAAGTTTCGCAATGGCGCTGGGGATGACGCTGTTTGGCGTCAGCGGCATGGCGGGCGGGCTGGGCTTTGCCTGGGGCGGGGCGCTGGTCGCCAGCGTTGCCGTCTGGCTGATCGGCTCACTGAGCGGCGGGCGGGTCAATCCGGTGCGCCTGACCCTGGCGGGCGTGGCGCTCAGCGCGGTGCTCGGTGGGTTTACCTCCTCCCTCTCGCTGCTTAACCCGCAAACCTTCGACCAGATGCGCTTCTGGCAGGCGGGTACGCTGGATATCCGCAGTCTGCACAGCGTCGGGGCCGTAGCCCCGGCAATTGTTGCTGGCGTGGCGCTGGCGCTGGTGGCATCGCGCTCGCTGAATAACCTGAGCATGGGCGACGATCTGGCCGCCGCTCTGGGGACCCGCGTCGTGCTGGTTCGCGTGCTGGCGCTGCTGTCGGTCATGCTGCTCTGCGGTTCGTCCACGGCGCTGGTCGGGCCTATCGGATTTGTCGGGCTGATGGTACCGCACGTTGCGCGCTTCTGGGTTGGTGCGGACAGACGCTGGATCCTGATCTACTCCTTCCTGTTGGCTCCCATCCTGCTGCTGACGGCGGATATTGCCGGCAGGCTGATGGTGGCCGGGGAGCTGCGGGTATCGATAGTCACCGCGCTGATTGGTGCACCGGTGTTGATCTGGCTGGTTCGTCAGCGAAAAAATTAAGGAAATCGACATGCACACCCGAACCCTGCTGATTGGCCGCGCCGACGGCCGGATCAATCTACGGCTGAAGTCGCGCGTACTGTGGGTCAATCTGCTGCTGATAGCGCTGGCCGTGCTGCTGGCGCTGTTTGCGCTTTGCTACGGCACGCTGCGTATTACCCCCGGCCAGGTATGGCAGGCGTTGCAGGGGGAAGGCCCGCGCGGTTTCATCACTGTAATCGCCCAGTGGCGCGCGCCGCGGGTGGTGATGGCGCTGGTACTGGGTGCCGGGCTGGGCGTCAGCGGGGCCATTTTTCAGTCGGCGATCCGCAATCCGCTCGGCAGCCCGGACGTGGTGGGCTTCAATACCGGCGCCTTCACCGGTGCGCTGACGGTGATTATTCTGTTTAATGGCAGCGACTATCAGATCGCCGCCGGTGCGCTGGCCGGCGGTATTGCCGCCGCCGTGCTGGTATATCTGCTGGCCTGGCGGCAGGGCATTGTTGGCTTTCGGCTGATTATCGTGGGTATCGGCATCGGAGCTGTGCTGTCGGCGCTCAACAGCTGGCTGATTATCAGCGCCTCGCTGGAAAGTGCCATGAGCGCCGCCCTGTGGGGAGCCGGATCGCTGAACGGCATCACCTGGGAAAAAGCACAGCCCGCGCTGCTACTGATCCCGCTGACGATTATCGCCGTGCTGCTGACGGGGCGCCGACTTCAGTTTATGGAAATGGGCGATGACAGCGCCCGTGCGCTGGGTATTCATGCCGAATCCAGCCGGATAGGGCTGATGCTGGGCGGCATTATTTTAACCGCTGCGGCCACCGCCAGCGCCGGTCCTATTGCCTTTATCGCGCTGGCGGCCCCGCAGATTGCCCGTCGTATGACGGCTTCAAACGCGGTGCCGCTGTTCTCCGCCGCCACGGTCGGCGCGCTGCTGCTGCTGTCGGCGGACGTGGTCGCCCAGCACGCTTTCAGCGGCATTCAGCTGCCGGTCGGTGCTGTCACCATTAGCATCGGCGGCCTCTATTTAATTGGGCTGCTTATCAGGGAATCCCGTCGCCTATGACCGAAATACCGTGTGCATCCCGCCTGGCGGCAGCCGGGTTGACTCTGGCCTATGACCAGAAAATTATCGCCAGCGAACTCAACGTACGGATACCGGATCGCCGGTTTACGGTGATTATCGGCCCTAACGCCTGCGGTAAATCCACTCTGCTGAGGGCGCTGTGCCGTTTGCTAAAGCCGCGCAGCGGTCAGGTGCTGCTGGACGGTCAAAATATTCATCAGATGGGAACCCGGGCACTGGCACGGCAGCTGGGTCTGTTGCCGCAGCATGCCATCGTCCCGGAGGGGATCAGCGTGCTGGATCTGGTGGCGCGCGGTCGCTATCCGCACCAGACGCTGTTAAAACAGTGGAGCGAGGCGGACAGGCAGGCGGTAGATATTGCCATGCGCGCCACCAACGTGAGTGAGCTGGCGCAGCGTAGCGTTGATGAACTCTCGGGCGGCCAGCGGCAGCGCGTATGGGTAGCGATGGTGCTGGCGCAGCAGACGCCGCTGCTGCTGCTGGATGAACCCACGACCTGGCTGGATATTGCCCATCAGATTGAGCTGCTGGATCTGTTCCGTCAGCTCAACCGGGAGCATGGCCGCACGCTGGTTGCGGTGCTGCACGATCTGAACCAGGCCTGCCGCTATGCTGACCACCTGATCGTGATGAAACAGGGACAAATCGTTGCCGAAGGGGAACCGGCGAAAATTATCAGCAGCGATCTGGTGCAGCGGGTTTTCGGCATGGCCAGCATAGTGATTGACGATCCGGTGTCGCATACGCCGATGATCGTGCCCTGCGGGCGCTATCATCGGGCGACGGACGACGTTTCGGTTTGACTAGCTGACCAACGGCGTATCCCTGTTTTCAACGACGCGCTCTGTGGCAAAGTCGGCCAGCAGCCAGCGCAGGCCATCAATTAATCCGCCGCGCCAGCACAGTGAATCATGCCCGCCGTTGAAAATACGGAACTGCGTACGGTGGCCGGCGGTAGTCAGAGCGTCATGCATCTGCCGGCTGAGCGGGGCCATATCCCCCTCACGGCTGCCGGCCTCCATAAACACCGTCAGGCGACCGGGTGGAAACTCTCCCCGGACCAGCTGCGCGGTCAGCCAGCCCATCTCCTGCTGGCCCGGCGCGTTGAAGCTGCGGATCAGCGCCAGATTCGGCCACCAAAATGAACCTGACTGGCTGAGTACGCGGCCAAAACGGTGCGGGCGTTGCAGCCCGGCATAGGCGGCCGCCAGTCCACCATAGCTCTGTCCGGCAACAATCGTGCGCTCCGCCTCTTCGCTGAAGGCCGTGTGGCTTCGGGCCAGCGGCAGCAGCTCCTCTTCCACCGCCTGCCAGAATGCCGGATTACAGGGCAGCTCCTGCTCCCGGGCGTTCATATCAATCACATCAATAAACAGCCAGACGGCAGCGGGCAGATGATGGCTATCGGTTTCACAGTCCAGCGCGGAAAACAGCGGGTTGTCCACCGCCCAGTTCTGCCCGTCCAGCAGCAGGATCAGCGGTCGGCTCTCCGGTACGTCGCTCTGCCCCGTGGTGTACAGCCAGATACGCCGTTCGTTACCCAGCAGGCTGCTCTGCCAGCGGAACTGGTGCAGGCGGCGTGGATCCGGCTGCGGCTGCTGGCCGGTGTCCCGCGCATGCCAGGGGGACTGTTCCGGCGCGCCCGGCATATGGGCGGCGGAGAGCGCGTGGCGGAAGCTGTTAAACGGCACACTGTGGTTAAGCGGATCGCTGATGGCGAAGGGAAACAGTGACATCCACCACGCGCGCTGCTGAGACGCCCGCTCTTCCGTATCGGCGCTAAAGGGGGGCGGTAGCTGGGCGGCTTCCGCCGGGATCAGACTGTAGCTGCCGCGCCAGTGCGGGTCGATGTCGGTCGACCAGAACCAGACATCGGTTCCCGGCAGACGCTCGAGGCTCTGCGGCTGTGGGCTGTGATGATCGGTAACACAGTTGATATCGATAAAGACCCGGCGCACCGCAGAGCGGGACGCATCACCGGCGGGATCGCGCCAGAAATAGGTCATTTTCACCCGCTCCGCGGAGATCTCTTCCACCAGCGGCGTGCCGATACGGGCCACTTCCCGCCACCAGGCCTCTTCACCGACGTTAGCCTCGGTCAGCAGGGCGGCGACAAATCCGGATGGCTGGCGCGGAGGTCGTGGCCAGAGCGCATTGGTCATGATTGCTTGCCTCTATGTACTTTGCGTGGCGTTGAATCGGAGATTCAGTGACGCGAAAAATGGAATGTCTGGATTAAATAATATTGAGAATTATTTGCATTAGCAATAAATTGCCGTGCATTGATAGATATAGTTACGATTGATTATCTAAATGATAACTAGATTGAGAATCATTTTTATTTGCAATAAAGTATTGCAGTCCTTTTCTAAGGATCATTTCGACCCGTCGAGTGTTCTTTTGGCAAGCAGTTCCTGAATGGATAATCAATCAATGTTTAGCATGATAAAAAAACAGTCAAGATCAGGCTGTGCAGTGCATTCCCACACCCACGCGGCACGTGTGTTGGTGGCCTCTACGCTGTTTATACTGCCAGCGGCGCACGCAGCAGGGGTATCCGAGGCGGAAAATACGCTGACGGTGACCGCCGAGGCCAGAGAGAGCGTTATTGCTCCGCTTAAGGGCGTGGTGGCAAAAGAGAGCGCGTCAGGAACGAAAACCGAGACGCCGCTGCTCAGAACCCCGCAGTCGATCTCGGTGGTGACACGCGACCAGATGGACCAGCAGGATCCCGCTACGGTTGCCGACGCACTAAACTATACCAGCGGCGTGGTGACCACCTATCGCGGCAACTCCAACCGCAATGATGAGGTGATCAGCCGCGGCTTCCGCTACGCGCCAAAGCTGCTGGACGGCCTGCACTTTGGCCTGTCCAGCCAGAACGGGGGCGCGGGCCAGTTCGATCCGTGGATGCTGGAGCGGGTAGAGATGGTTCGCGGTCCGGCAGGTGTGCTGTATGGCCAGGTCAGTCCCGGCGGCGTGGTGGTGATGACCAGCAAACGGCCCACCGCACAGACGATCCGCGAAGTGAAACTGAGTGCCGGCAACCGTCATCTGGCGGAGGCGGCGTTTGACTTTGGCGGCAGGCTGAACGATGACAACACGCTGTTCTATCGACTGAACGGTATTGGCAGCACCAGGCATGAATTTGTGAAGGATAATAAGCAGCAGCGGGTTGCCGTTGCCCCCGCCCTGACCTGGCTTCCTAACGAGGACACCAGCTTCACGCTGCTCACCAGCTATCAGAACGATCCGAAGGCGGGATCGCGTAATTTCCTGCCGCGCCTGGGCACGCTGTTTTCCACCAGCGCGGGCTACGTCCCTTATGACTTTAACGTCAGCGAACCCGACTACGACAGATCGAAGCGTGAGCAGGCTTCCATCGGCTACAGCCTGGAACACAGCGTTAACGAGGCGATCTCCTTTACTCAGAACCTGCGCCTCACCCACCGCGATGAGGACTATAAGTATCTGGTGTATAACGTTAACTCTCCGGTTAACGACCATACCATCACCCGTCTGGCCCAGCATGAATCGCAGATGACCAACGAGTTCGGCGTGGATAACCAGCTGAAGGGCGTGTTTGACACCGGTGCGGTACAGCATACGCTGCTGGGTGGCCTGGATTACCGCTACAGCCATATCGATTATAAAATGTACCGCGACCGCGGCAGCGACTATCCGATTGACTGGGCAAATCCAACCCGCACCGCCGTTGATGCCGGCAGGCTGGCCCTGGTCTCCAGCGATCGGAAAACCCTGAACCAGTTTGGTGTGTACGTACAGGATCAGCTGGAGTGGAACGAATGGAACCTGGTACTTTCCGGCCGCCACGACTGGTCACAGGTCAACACCCGTGACCGCACCAGCGGCGGCTCAGAGGTGAGCTATAACGATAATCAGTTCACCGGACGCGCGGGTCTGCTGTACGCGTTTGACAACGGAATTTCACCGTACATCAGCTACAGTACCTCGTTTGAACCCAGCCTCTACCAGAGTGCGCCGGGCAGCGACCCCCTTAAGCCGACCACCGGCAAACAGGCCGAGATCGGCGTGAAATATCAGATCCTTAACGATACGCTGTTGACCGTCTCTTGGTTTGATATTACCCAGAAAAATCTCGCATCCTTTAACCGCAGCACCTACTTCTATGAGCAGATCGGTAAGGTTAAATCACGAGGCATAGAGGCCGATCTGCACGCGCAGCCCACGCCGGAGATTGCGCTGATGGCGGCCTATACCTATACCGATGTGGTGACGAAAGACTCCAATACCGCGGCAGAAATAGGCCACAGCCCGGCGGCGATCCCGCGCCATGCGGCTTCAGCATGGGGCAGCTATAGCGTCCTGAGCGGGGCGCTGAATGGCCTGACGCTGGGAACCGGCGTTCGCTACATCGGCGATGCGCCTGCCGATGCTATCGGCCAGTACGAGGTGCCGCATTACACCCTGTATGATGCGATGGCGAAATACGATCTTGGTCAGGCCGCCGCCTCTCTGCGCGGCGCATCCGTGCAGCTGAACGTGCAAAACCTTAGCGATAAAAAGTATGTTTCGTCGTGCAGCGGCGAGTACGCCTGCTTCTACGGCGTGGGGCGTACGATTATTGCCTCGTTAGACTATCGCTGGTAAGACGGATTTAACTTCACGCCTTCCTGGCGCGCGTCGGTAGCGCCCGAACCGTGGCCGCTTTCTGAAAATGAGAGCGGCCTTATTCATTGCGACGCAATTTCTGCGATAATTCCACTCCTGAAATCACCGTCGTCACGCCCGAGTATGCTCTTCCGGCCGGCCGTTCTCGCACCTCGGCGGTGGTGATTACCGACCCTAACGCCGACGCCACAGGAGTACGATCCGTGAATCAGAGCCAGCGTGAACATATTGCTACGGTCATGGCCAGCATCAGCAATGGCGTTCCTGTACCGGCAGCCTGTCCGCATGACCGGGCGATCCGTGATTCCTGGCAGCGCTGCGTGGAGCACCACGGCCTGGATCCGAGCAGGATGCAGGAGGCGCGCATACTGCCCTGGCACGAGCTCCACTCGTATCGTCAGGAGCTGGAAGAGTTTCGCCATATTGCCCGGCATGGCCTGTCGGATCTGTACCGCCAGATTGCCGCAGCCGGGTATGTGCTGCTGCTGACCGATGCCCGCGGTGTGACCGTTGACTTTATGGGTAATGCGCATGCCGAAATCAGCCTGCGCCGCGCCGGACTGTTCCTGGGCGCGCAGTGGACCGAGGCCGTTGCTGGGACCTGCGCGGTGGGCACCGCGCTGGCGACCGGTCAGGCGCTGACCGTGCATCAGGCCGATCATTTTGATGCCACCCATATACCCCTGACCTGTACCGCCGTGCCGCTGTTCGACTCGCAGGGTAAGCTGAATGCGGTGCTGGATATCTCGGCACTCAGTTCGCCGCAGCCAAAATCCAGTCAGCTGCTGGCGTTACAGATGGCCAGGCTGTACGCACGGCAGATTGAAAATGCCTGGTTTGCGCATCGTCATCGCGGCGACTGGATGCTTAAGCTGAGCCCCGCCTCGCCGTTTAATGAGGTTAGCCCCGAGTTTCTGATCGCCTTCGATGGCGGCGGCAGGGTGGTTGGCCACAATCCTCGGGCGCAGCGCATGCTGGAAAACGCGCTGGGGCTGTCGGCCGCGTCCCCTCAGGATCGCAGTACGCTGCTGGGGATGCCCATCGAGAAACTGTTTAATACCTCAATCGACAGTTTACCTGACTGGCTGGCCAGCGCGAGCGGACGGCAGGGAACGCTGGAGCCTGTACGCGGCGGCGAAAAGCTGTTTGTTACCGCCGTCCAGCCGACCCGTCAGCCGTCGCGCAGGCGCACCGCCGGATCGACGACGCTACCCCCGGCGCTGGCGGCGCTGAACGGTGGCGATGCGCCGCTGCAACAGCAGCTACAGCGTGCCGCCAGGCTGTTACCGGCATCGTTACACCTGGTGGTTCACGGAGAAACCGGCAGCGGTAAGGAGTATTTTGCCCGCGCCTTCCATCATGACAGCGGCCGCCGCGACCGTCCTTTTATTGCGGTAAACTGCGCCGCTCTTCCGGCCTCGCTAATTGAAAGTGAGCTGTTCGGTTATCTGCCCGGCAGCTTCTCCGGCGCGGGCAGCAAAGGTCGGCGCGGGCTGATTCAGGAGGCGGACGGCGGAACGCTGTTCCTGGATGAAATTGGTGATATGCCGCTTGAGATGCAGACGCGTCTGCTGCGGGTGCTGGCCGAACAGGAAGTGCTGCCGGTCGGAGCGACCCGCCCGATCGCGGTAGATGTGCGGGTGATTTCTGCCTCTCATCACGCCCTGGATCGGCTGGTGGCGCAGGGGCGTTTCCGTGCCGATCTGCTCTATCGCCTTCAGGGGGCGCGGATCTCTCTGCCGCCGCTGCGCCAGCGTAGCGATCTGGACTGGCTGATCGACAGGCTGCTGGCCGGTCGGGTTGAGATTGCCGCCGCCGCCCGCCGCCGTCTGCATCAGCACCGCTGGCCGGGGAATCTGCGTGAACTGAACAACGCGCTGGAGTATGCCGCTGCCGTCCGTGACGGAGACCGCATCGAGGAGAGCGACTTACCGGAGGGACTGGCGAGGTTCGCTGAGCCTTACCGTGTTGCCGGATCTGCGGACAGGACAACCTGTGAGGCTGCGGGTGGCGAGGAGAACCCCGTCTGTGACGAAGCCGTTTCAACAGGGTATTCTGCTTCTTACGGTGCCGAAGATCGCCCGACGGCGGCAGCGGCTGAAGGCGCTGAGCGACCCGATGCGATGCTGCCGCCCGAAGCTCAGCGGCTGGTGGACTCGCTGCGCGCTGCGCGCTGGAATCACAGCGCGGTGGCGCGACAGATGGGGATCAGTCGCATGACGCTCTATCGCCGTATGCAGCGCTACGGCATCCGGTCGCCGCTGCATCAGAACTGATCTTCTGGCGGGCGCGGTATCGCGCCTGAGCGGGGGGATCAATAGAGTAGTTTAACGAGCGCGCCGCTTTACGGGTGACACCTGTAACATCTTTCTGCCAGGCAGCCGTTATGCTGCCTGAAACTTCTTTTGTTCGCAGGATGTTAACTTTTTTAGCACTGGTTACCGATTGCTAATCAGCCAGTCGGCGGAGACAAACCGGCTGCTGCACGCGAATCGTGATTAAAGGTACAGAATGAAAAATACTGACCAGAGCGTCGGGGAGACCGGCGGTCGATTTTCTCTGCCGCCGACGCGGTTGACGTTTTGCCCCGATCCCACGCTAGCGGAGGACGGCCTTTATGCCCGCGCCGCAGACGGTGAGGCGGTTGCGCTGCTGTGGCATTCACCGCAGTCGCTGGTGGTGCCGGGCAACTATAAGCATTTCGCCAGGCTGGAGACGGTGAGTGCAGAGTTTGCCTCCGCCGGCTGTCCGGTTTTTCTGCGCAGGTCCGGCGGCGGGCTGGTGCCGCAGGGACCGGGGATCATCAATATCAGTCTGGCCTATCCGATGTGGCGCACGCTGGGCGAGGCGGCCGGGGAAGTCTATGAGCATCTGTGCGCAATCCTCAGCGATGCGCTGGGGGATATGGGGGTGCCGACCGGCTGGCAGGCGGTTGAGGGGTCGTTCTGCGACGGACGATATAATCTGGCCTGTGGTGAGGGCGAGGGTGCAAGAAAGATTGCAGGAACGGCGCAGTACTGGCGGTCGGTGGCGAATCAACCTGCCGACGGGCCTCGCTGTCATGTGGTGCTGGCCCATGCGGTGTTGTTGGTGGATGTCGATCTGACGATGGCGCATCAGTATGCCAATCGGTTTGAGGCGGCGCTGGGCAGCGGGCGTTTTTATCAGGCGGCGAAGACGGTGAGTGTGGCGGAGATGCTGTCCGATGCGGATAGGCATTTGCGGGATGAGACGGTGGATGCGTTGGCTGCGGCGATTGGGCGTGCGGGGGTACCGTTGCAGCGTTAGTTTGGCTGGTTGGCTGGCTGTGCGGGGAGCTCGGTGGTGGGCCGTGCTTCCGGCTGGGCGGGTCCTCGCGCCGCTTCGCGGTGCCTTCACTTCTTTCGTCAGCCAACGGACCGGCTCAGACGGGCTTCCTGCCCGGCTGAGCCTTTCGCCTGCGTCCATGCAGGCGAATCCTGGCTTCCTCTCTCCGCTCAGCGCTGCGGATGGCCCAGCCGGAAGCACGGCCCACCGCCGCCCGGCCTCCTGTTTCGCCTGTGTCCATGCAGGTGGATCTGGTTTTTTCTCTTCGTTCAGCGTTGCTTATGATCTGAAGGGAAGAACGACCTACTGCCGCCCGACCTCCTGTTTCGTCTGTTTTCATGCAGGTGAATCCTGGTTTTTTCTCTCAGCTCAGCTCTGCGATGTTGTGTTTTATCTTTAAAAAACGAGCAGGGAGTAGAAAGGGGGACAGCCTGTGCGGACGTTGGACAATCCGCAGCGCTGAGGTGTAGGCAGCGTGCCAGGAGACGCCTGCAGGGATGCAGGCGTCAGGCGGAGCCGGGGCAGGGATGCCCCGTCTCCTGCCGGTCCGTAGGCACGATGCCGGAACCGAAGGTATCGCGCAGAGCGCGACGCGAGGACGTCCGGCGGCCGCACGGGCTGTCCACCGGGCACCAATCCCGCCCGCCGCACAGGCTGTCCACCGGGCACCAATCCCGCCCGCCGCACAGGCTGTCCACCGGGCACCAATCCCGCCCGCCGCACAGGCTGTCCACCGGGCACCAATCCCGCCCGCTGCACAGGCTGTCCACCGGGCACCAGTCCCGCCCGCTGCACAGGCAGCCCACCGAACACCACTCCCCACCAATTTACTGCGGCGGACGAACCAGAATCTTAACCTGCTGCTTCTCTTTCACCAGCGCGTCAAAACCTTCCTCAACCAGATCCGCCAGATCAATCCGCTTGGTCACCAGCTTATCGGCCTGGAAATAACCCTGAGTCATTAAATCCATCACCGCCGGGAAAATATGACGATAGGCAATAATCCCTTTAACGGTACGCTCGCTCAGGACTACCTTGTTCGGATGGAACGACGCTTCGCCTTCCCAGATAGAAACAATAATCGTCTCGCCTTCGTAACGGGTGCTGTCGATACACTGCTTCAGCACCACCGGAACGCCGGTGACTTCAAACGCCACGTCAACGCCGCCGTGGGTCAGTTCGCGGATGCGGGCAACCGCGTCTTCCTTGCTCGGATCGATAACCAGACGCGCACCCAGCTCACGCGCTTTCTCGGAGCGCTGCGGCGACAGCTCAACCACATAAATTTCCGCCGCACCCGCCGCGCGCAGCGCTTCGATAACCAGCAGCCCAATCGGACCGGCACCAAAAACCACCGCCTTATCACCGGCCTTCAGCTTACTCATCCGCACCGCGTGCAGCGCAACCGCAGCAGGCTCTACCAGCGCACCCTGCTCATAGGAAAGCGCATCCGGCATACGGTGAACCATATGCTCAGCAACCGTAGTGAAAGAAGAAAAACCGCCGCCGCCGCCGGAAAGACCGTGGAAACCGAGGTCACCGCACAGATTATATTTTCCTTCGCGGCACGCTTCGCACTGCTGGCAGGACAGGATCGGCTCCACCACCACACGGTCACCGGCCTTGAATCGCGTCACGCCGCTGCCGACTTCAACCACTTCACCCGAGAACTCATGGCCCATCACGATAGGAGCGATGTCGTGGCTGATATTGTGCGGTTTGTCTACCGGAACAAATATGGGGCCGGCAAGATACTCATGCAGATCGCTGCCGCAAATCCCGGTCCAGGCAACCTTAATTTTCACCTTCCCGGCGGAAACCTGAGGTTCTTCAATATCATCAATGCGGATATCGCGGGCCTTATACCAACGTGCTGCTTTCATCGTTATTCCTCTGAGATTGGCTTCAGACCTGTCCATTGCCACGCTAAAACGGTGGCCGGAGCAGGCGCTCGCGCAGGTAATGCGATAATCGTGCCAGTACTTTCATTGCTATTCAGATAAGTTAAAAATCAATGGATTACGAGGTGACAGGATGAGAGGTGTAGCGGTGGTGTGTTTATCAGGTGACAGGAGTGTTACACCCGTATCGTTACGGGTGTAACACCTGATTAACTCAGCGGAACGGCGGTTCGTTGAAGGTGCGCAGCTTACGCGAATGCAGATGATCGCCCTCGGCACGCAGCAGGTCGATGGCGCGGATACCGATTTGCAGATGTTCCGAAATCGCCCCTTCATAGAAACGGTTCGCCTGGCCCGGTAGCTTGATTTCCCCGTGCAGCGGCTTATCCGATACGCACAGCAGCGTTCCGTAAGGCACGCGGAAACGGTAGCCCTGGGCGGCAATGGTGGCACTTTCCATGTCGACCGCGACCGCACGGCTCAGATTAAAGCGCAGAGCGGATGCCGAGTAGCGTAATTCCCAGTTACGGTCGTCGGTGGTCACCACCGTGCCGGTACGCAGACGCTGTTTCACCTGCTCCCCCGGCATACCGCTCACCTGCTTGGTGGCGTCGTACAGCGCACGCTGCACTTCAGCAATGCTTGGGATTGGAATATCCGGCGGCAGCACCGCATCAAGCACATGGTCGTCGCGCAGATAGGCGTGGGCCAGAACGTAGTCGCCAATGGTCTGGCTCTCCCGCAGTCCCCCACAGTGGCCAATCATCAGCCAGGCGTGCGGACGCAGCACCGCCAGATGATCGCAGATGGTTTTCGCGTTTGACGGACCCACGCCAATATTCACCAGGGTGATCCCCTGACCATTTTTGGCGATCAGGTGCCAGGCGGGCATCTGATGCTTTTTCCACGCCAGATCGGAAACGGTCTGCTCGGGGTGGTGTGTGTCGTGAGTGATGGTAATACCGCCGGCGCAGGAGAGTGCCTGGTACGGCGAATTCGGGTCGGCTATCTGTTCGCAGGCCCACACGACAAACTCATCAACGTAGCGGGTGTAGTTGGTGAACAGCACATAGGGCTGGAAATCCTCTACCGGCGTGCCGGTATAGTGGCGCAGGCGGGCCAGCGAAAAATCGGTACGCAGCGCGTCAAAATGCGACAGCGGAAAGGTTTCGCCCGGGGCCAGCAGCCCGTCGGCGTTCTCATCACCAATCTGTGACAGTTCGGTGGTCGGGAAATGCTTGGCGATACCTGCGCTCATACTGCGATCCAGCGCCAGACCGGAGCCGTCAATCACGTAGGGGAAAGGGATCTCTTGCTGCGACGGCAGGACTTCAATCGTTACGCTGTACTCCCCGGCCAGCAGTTCAAGCTGTTCGCTCAGATAGTGACGAAGCAGGGTAGGACGGGTAATGGTCGTGCTGTAGCTACCGGCACGGGTAAAGCGACCAAAGGCGCGAGTGAGGCGCTGGTCCGGTGCAACCCCGTCCCAGCTGACGCGCAGCTGGGGATAAACAAACAGACCGGCGGCACGCCGTGCGGCATCCGGCAGACTGCCGTCGGCAATAAACGCGGTAATGGCACTACGCAGCGCGTCAACGGCCGCATCGTACTGCGCTTCCAGTGTGTCGAGCGCGGCGGCAACCGAAAGCGACTGAATCGGTGAGTGAGTCATTAAATCTCCTTGTAGCGTTTCCCCGAATAGCCAACAGCCTAACTGAAGACGGTGATAAAAGGAGGGGGGAGCGAAATTATTTCTTACGGCTCTTTCAGTAACCGGCCGCGCGGTCGATACCCTCTTAGCTGATTTTCAGCCAACGACATTCATTTTTCTTGGTGGCGAGAAATCGTCAGCCCGTTATTTTTTTAATCCACTGAGCGGTTCAGGAAAACGGGAGAAAGAGATTGGCTGAACATCGCAGACGACTTAAAACGCTGGTAGGTGCGGGTAGCGCTATTTATGCCAGTAACGATACGCAGGCCACCTTTGGAATCGATCGCGCTATCGCGCTGGCGAAAATCGCCGAACGTGAAAAAATCACCAGGCTGTTTACCGCCGATCTGTTGCAAAGCGATCCTGCTGGTCAACGGCCTGCTGCCCGAACTGCGCAGGCGGGGATTGCTGGATGACGACTACCGCGGTGAGGATTTCCGCACCAGCCTGGAGCTGCCGCCGCTTAGCGACGGTTAATTTCATCGCTTAATGAATGCGCAGCTCCACTGCACGGCTGGCGGCAGGGCGACGTCGCACGCTGCGGCAGCTGTTTAGCTACAGGCCGCCGCCGTGCTGCGCAGCTCTGCCAGCCCGCTGAGATTCTTTTCCTGAACCAGATCCTGATTAATTTTCAGAATAACCGCCCGCACCACGTCGGAGGTTTTCTCAATATTCTGCTGCCGCATAAGAAGGGTTATCTCGGCCATTTGATGCGGGGTGATTTTCATCGACAGGCGTTTGGAGGCACGGGCCTGAGCCAGCTCACTGCTTAGCAACGGTTTCAGCTCGTCCTGCGCATAGCGTCCGCTGCTCAGTGCGTGAAGGTAGTAGAGGATCAGCGTTTTATTAAACTCCTCGCCGAGCGAAGCGTCGATCTTTTGCGTTGCCACATTCAAAATATCCAGATAGTGCGCCGGAACTCTGACCTCCAGCGACTGCCGGGTTTGCTCATACGCGTGTTTGATCTGCGGCGTACACTGGGCGGGAACAGAGACAATCTGCTGGCAGCCGTCGCAGACGGCGGCGAGAACGTTTTTTACCTGCCCGGTGCGGTCGCTGAAATCGACATCGCGCAGCAGATAGGTAGCCGTTGATTTACCGCAGCGGTGGCAGAGCACGCTCCGTGTATCGCCTTCTTTTACAATCTTCATCGATCCTTCTCCCGCTGATTATAAATGTACGCTGATAAATATGATGTCCGGTTCGATAAAGTAAAACTTTACGTACCATTGGTAGCCCAGTCTTAAGGGCTTCAATACATGGACATCAATGCTGCCATCCTGGTGGTGGGGTGAGCAGTGGTACTGTTCCTGGTGTGTGTTAGCAATAAGCTCTATAACCAGGTCTTCATCAACCTGCCCGACGGCAAACAGATTTTTAACGTCGATTTTTCCCCTGACCTGATGGTCGTATGCGCCGGTTGACAGGCAGTGTATGGCCTGCCGTTTTACGTCCCTGAGTTCCATGTTGATGCATCCTATGCTGTACGATTTTAGTCGTACGTTCAAGTGGTTTTTAAAAAAATAATCACGGATGATACTACCTGTACCGTCGGGGCTTTTTCTCACTTTTACTGAAGTAATGCGTTAACAATCGAGCTGGCACGCAAAATGCAGGAAAAGGGTCCTCAGGTTTGCAGATAATTGTTGAAATTTTTTGTTGTAGATAACGAAAAATGACGGTTTGCGCCTGAGTAGTATTGAGATTTATTATCAATGAATACGCTATACGGCTTCGATAAATTCACGCGGAAGGTAAATTTTATGAAAAAGATTGGATTTCTGTCATTCGGCCACTGGACGCCCTCACCGCAGTCGGGAACCCGGTCTGCTGCCGATGCACTGCTACAGTCCATCGATCTGGCTGTCGCGGCGGAAGAGCTGGGAGCGGATGGCGCTTATTTCCGCGTGCATCACTTCGCCCGACAGCTGAGCGCACCGTTTCCTCTGCTGGCGGCGGTCGGTGCTAAAACCAAAAAAATTGAAATTGGTACCGGGGTGATCGACATGCGCTACGAAAATCCGCTCTACATGGCGGAAGATGCGGGTGCAGCCGATCTGATCTCCGGGGGCCGCCTACAGCTTGGCATCAGCCGCGGCTCCCCTGAGCAGGTCATTGACGGCTGGCGCTATTTTGGCTTCCAGCCTGCCGAAGGTGAAAACGAATCGGATATGGCCCGTCGCCATACCGAAACACTGTTAGAGGTGCTGCGCGGTGAAGGTTTCGGCAAGCCTAATCCGCAGCCCATGTTCCCGAACCCACCGGGGCTGCTACGCCTGGAGCCGCATTCCGAAGGGCTGCGTGAGCGTATCTGGTGGGGGGCGGGTTCGAATGCGACAGCGGTATGGGCCGCGAAGCTGGGTATGAACCTGCAAAGCTCTACGCTGAAGGATGATGAAACCGGTGAGCCGTTCCATATCCAGCAGGCGAAGCAGATCCGCGCCTACCGAGCGGCGTGGAAAGAGGCCGGGCATACCCGTGAGCCGCGTGTCTCGGTTAGCCGTAGCATTTTCGCGCTGGTTGACGATAGGGACCGCGCCTACTTTGGCAACAGCGGCCGTGAAGGGGATTCCGTTGGCTACCTGGACGAGAAGACCCGGGCGATCTTTGGCCGTAGCTATGCCGCAGAGCCGGACCAGCTGATCAAACAGCTGGCGCAGGATGAAGCGATTGCTGAAGCCGATACGCTGCTACTGACCGTACCCAATCAGCTCGGCGTTGACTACAACGTGCACGTGATTGACAGCATTCTGAAGCATGTCGCGCCCGGCCTGGGCTGGCGCGAATAACCTCTCCGCCGCCGTGTTGCAGACGAAACACGGCGGCGGCTGGGCTTGCCTGCGTACTATTTCCCTATCTTAGCCAGCATCTCCGGGCGCATAAACTTATGGATAACCAGCATAAACAGCAGCGACGGCACCAATAGGATCAGGGCAGTAATTGACGATACCTGATAGTTTCCCGACATACTGGCATTAAACAGCAGCAGCGGCAGGGTAGTGATATCCGGTGCGCCGACAAAAAAGGTGCCGGTAAACTCGTCAAGCGACTCCAGAAACACAAAAATACTGGCGGCGATAATACCCGGCGCGGCCTGCGGCAGAACGATATGCCAGAAGGTATAAATCGGCCCGGCCCCAAGATTGCGCGATGCCCGTGCCAGCAGCGGATCGACCGCGCTGAATGCCGCCACGCAGATCCATACCGAGTACATCAGACCGTGTACGCTGTGTACCAGCACCACTCCGGCGATAGTGCCGTTCAGCCCCCACTGATAGAACAGGCGGGCAATATTCATATACACCGTCAGATTCGGGAACGCCTGCGGGATCAGGAACAGCAGCATAAAGGCCACCCGCAGCGGCATGGCCCGCCGCGACAGCGCATAACCCGCCGGAACCGAAACCAGCAGGCAGACCAGCACCGACAGCACGGCAATCGTGACGCTGGTCAGCAGCGAACCCGAGACGTCGCTGTAAGGGCTGAAGACCTGATACCAGTATTTAAGCCCCCACTGGCTGGGCAGCGCATGAGGGAAAAACCAACTTTCGGTCACCGTCCAGATCAGCAGGTTCAACAGTGGGCCGGTCATGACTAGCAGCATAAACACCACCAGCAGGGTTTGCAGCGGCAGGCCGATGCGCCACCTTTTGCCCAATCTGTTCGGGGCAAGGGTGGCCTGGCGTTCGATGTTCTCTTTCATTCATCACCTCCTTTTTGCCGCAGACTGTGGCGTAGATAAAACCAGGACAGAGCACCGCAAATCAGCAGTGATACTACGCCCAGGGCGTTGGCAACGGCATAGTCGCCGTAGGAGCTGACGCGGAAGGCCATATCTACCGTTAACATGGTGGGGGTGCCGGTGCCGATCATCATGGGAACGGAAAGAACCGACATCATCGTGACGGTAGACAGCACCATCGCCACGCCGATGGCGGGCAGCACCTGCGGCAGAATAATGTCGAATAGAATACGCGGGCGAGAGGCACCTAAATTCCGCGCCGCCAGGATCTGCGAACGATCCAGTGCGGCCATGGCTCCACAGATTAGTAGCGTGGCAAATGCCAGCTGTTTCCAGACAAAGGTGATAATAATGCCCTTCCAGCCGAGCCAGGAGACGGTCTCTAGCGGCGTCAGCAGGTCGCTTGCCACCAGCGCATTGTTCATCAGGCCGTTCTTCGCCAGGAAGGTGCGCATCATCTGTGCGGCAACGATAAAGGGAATAAACAGCGGTAGCCGATAGAGAAAACCCAGCGTGTTAACAATCGGCCGGCAGGGGGACAGGGTAATGACGGCGGAAAGCGTGATGGAAATCAGCGCCAGCAGCGCGAGGGAAACCAGTACCACGATCACCGTAAACAGAATATCGCTGGAGTAGAGCATATAAACTTTATGGAAGTGCTCCAGGGTGAACGCCTGCCCGTCGCGGGTAAAGGCAGCGATCAGCGAGAAGCCTAACGGATACAAAAACAGAACGGTAATCATCAGCGCCGCCGGGGTGACCAGCAGCAGATAATTCAGCGAAATACGCATAGCAGACCTGATATCAGCAAGAAAAAACGCCCGGAACGACGCGGAGCCGCATCCGGGCGTCAGAGGTCAGTTAGTTAGAAACCTGACTTTCGTAACCTTCTTTAATGTCGTTGAAGTACGGGGTAATCGGGAAATTTTTACCGTACTCCTTCAGCGCCTGCGGAGAAATTTCCGCAAACAGCTTCTGCCAGGTTGCGGCATCAAGCTTCGGCTGGACGTGCTCAGCATCAATCCCCGGATACCAGTTAAACTGTTTTACGATCCCCTCAGCCTGGATCTCCGGGCTGGTCGCCAGTTCGATAAACTCATGCGCCAGCTTTGACTGTGCCGCTTTCGCCGGCGTGACGTAATACATCGGCTGCCCCGGCATCCCCGGTGCCAGCAGAGAGAGCTTGATCGACGGCGGCAGTTTCCCCTGGTCTTTCCAGCTGTAGAACATATCTACCCACACCGGGCCCATCGAGATTTCACCCCGGCTCAACATATCGAGCGTGCCGGCGTTGCCCGGCGTGAAGGTAACGTTTTTATTGAAGGCTTTCAGTTTCTCAAACGCCTGACCCCAGTTGGCCTCCACGCTTTTATCGTAAGGCAGGGAGGAGAGACGCTGGGCATCGGTGCCGTAGGCATAAATCCAGCCCACGACAAATCCAATTCCGGACATGCCGTTTTTGATGCCGTTATAGCCAAAGGCCTGCGGATTTTTGGCGGCCCAGGCAACCAGTTCATCATAGGACGCGGGCGGCGTTTTGATTAAGTCACTGTTCCAGGCAATGGCGGTCTGACTGAGGAACATAGGCATCACATAGCCCTCTACATTCACTCCCAGCGCATTTTTGGCATTCCCGGCCGTTACCATTGGCCCGGTTTTAATCTGCGAGCGATATTTCTCCAGCAGTCCCTTCTGTACCAGCTCGCCACCGGCTTTCTGATGAACCACGGCAACGTCGATATCCCAGGTTTTAGCGCCGCTTTTATCCTGCGCAGACAGTTTTTCAATAATCTTATTAGAGCCGTCATCGCCCGGCCCGGTGCCGACCACCCGCACTTTAACGCCCGGATGTGTGGCTTCGAACTTCGGCCCCAGCCAGGTTTTAACGTAGTCCACCATATTCTGATCGCCCGCCGTGGCGACGTTCAGTACGGTGTCGGCCTGGGCACCATAGCTCAGGAATAATGCAGTGACTACCGCAGCTTTTGTTTTGATAAACATGAAATTCCCCTGAATGAAGACGAAAAGTTAACGTGCATTTATGAGTTAAAGATATGCAGGGCTGAGGGCGGAACGTGTAGCCTAACCGCGGAATTAACCGGCCAGCAGTTTACCGAGTCGGCCAGCAGCAGATGGCGATCGCAGCGTACGCTGTGACGATACAGATTACCGAGGAACGCGCTCTGCTCGATGCGGCCTTCAGCAATCAGGCCATTCTCCGGCGGCTGCGCTGACGGTGCGGAAATATCGGCGTCGGCGCTGCGGAAATAAACGGACTGTGTGTGGCTGCCGGTGAATAATGCGGGAGCGCTGCCGTGGATCCGAATATCTGTGTAAGCGTGCGCGTCGCTGAATAAAATACGGTTATCCGCCCCCATAAAATCGGCGACGAACGGCGTTGCCGGACGCTGATAAATATCTTCCGGGGTGCCAACCTGTTCAATATGGCCATTATTTAACACCGCGATGCGGTCCGCCATCACCAGGGCTTCCTGCTGGTCGTGGGTAACGATTAATGAGGTAAAACCCAGCCTTTTTTGCAACGATTTAATCTCATGCCGGACGTTTAGCCGGACTTTAGCATCAAGATTGGAGAGCGGTTCATCCAGCACCAGCACATCGGGTTCAATCGCCAGCGCCCGTGCCAGCGCCACACGCTGCCGCTGTCCGCCGGACAGCTCGGTCACTTTCATGTCCGCCATACCATCCAGTTTCACGATTTGCAGCAGTTCTGATACCCGGCGATCGATATCCTCACGCCGCCATTTGCGCAGCTTCAGGCCATAGCCAATATTGCGTGCCACCGTTAAATGTGGCCACAGGGCGTAGCTCTGAAAGACCATCGTAATATTGCGCTGCTCCGGCGCGCTGCGGGTAATATCCCGGCCGGCAACATCAATAGTGCCTTCGTTCACCGGAATAAAACCGCAAAGGGCGTTCAGTAATGTGGTTTTACCGCACCCGGAGGGACCAAGCAGGGCGATCATTTCACCTTTAGCGACGGCGAGATCGATATTATGCAAAACAACCTTATCGCCGTAGCTGATTTTCAGTTGGGCAATGTTTAAATAACTCATAAGCGTTTTCGCAATCTCATTCTTCTGCATTTTATTTAGCGGTATGAACACGTGTTCACTGCGATGTAAAAAAAATGCAACGTTAACCCGACATGATGTGAGCCTACTTTGTCGGGTATGTGTGACAGTTTAATTAAGGGTAAAAACTTTTTTTAAGAGAGGCGACAGTGACTTCATCAGTACGCAGGCAGAGTGTGACCGCGCAGGACGTTGCACTGCGGGCGGGCGTTTCGCGGGCGGCCGTTTCCCGCGCCCTGAGTAATAACGGCAGCATTTCTCCCGCCGCCCGTGAGCGGGTGCTGCTTGCGGCAGAAGAACTGGGGTATCAGGTTAATTTCCTGGCACAGGGGCTGAACCGGCGGCGCAGCCATCTGATCGGGGTGATTGTGTCGCGCATCGGCGATCCCTTCCGCAGCAGCCTGCTAGACGGCCTGCTCGGTGAGATTCAGCGCCGTGGCTTCCAGGCGCTGGTGGCGGAAATTTGCAGTGAGCAGGATCTCGCCGAAACGCTGCGCCGGTTTACGCAGTTCCGTGTGTCGGGCGTGGTGGTGACCTCCGGCAAGCCGCCGGAAGCGCTGGTCAACGAATGTGTCCAGCAGCAGATCCCGGTGGTGGGCATTAACCGTCAGCCGGACATTCCCTGCGTTGACTACGTCTGTTCGGACAATGCCGCCGGTGCGGTGCTGGCGGCGAAACAGCTGGTGAGCGCGGGGTGCCGACGCTTTGGCTGGTTAAACAATGCGGATTCAACCTGGGCCGGTCGCATGCGCGGTGCGGCGTTTCATCAGGCTTTAAGTGAACTGGGTGTGGATATTGCCAGGGATGCGGTCGCCCTTACCGCACCTGAAGAGGGCTACCCTGGCGGGCTGCGTGCCGCTGCCGGAGCGGACGATGCGCCGCTCGGCATCTTTTGCGCTAACGCGCAGCTGGCGCTGGGGTTTCTGGACGGAATGAAACAGCGTGGCAGGCACGCGCCGGACGACTTTCAGCTGATTGGTTTTGACAATACCCCGCAAACGGCACAGTACAGCTATCGACTGACGACGTTGAACCAGGATGTTGCTGAGATTGCCCGCCGGGCGATGGTCTGCCTGCTGGAACGGGCCGGCGATCCGTCACTGCCCTCGCGCACCTCATGGGTAAACGTTGAGCTTATCCTCAGGCACACCTCGCCCTCCATCATCTAACGAGCGGGCCGTTTATCCTGCACGGGTGAAATTATCGCGCCAGACCGTTGGCGCCACCCGATACGCCTCACGAAAGTTTTTACTGAAGATAAACGCGCTGCTGAAGCCGCACAGCCACGCGATGCGCTCTATCTTCATGCCGGGATCGTTTTCAATCATTTCACGCGCTTTACCCAGACGAACCCTTTTAATGACGGCCATGATTGTCGTGCCCTGCTCTTTAAATGCCCGATCCAGACTGGAGCGTGAGCAGCGCAGCACCTGAGAAAGGTAATTCGGTGACAAAACCCGCAGGGCGTAATGCTGATAAATATAGGATCTGGCCGCATTGTAGAGACGACCGTGCTGCCCGGAAGAGATTATGCCGTCTTCCTTCGCCACATCGGAAAGCATCAGCAGTGCCATATTGTGTAAACCGTCCAGCACCAGCGCCGTGTTTCTGACGTCCAGCGCGGCGGAGTGCTGATGCAGTAACATCATGTGCGATTTAAAAAACGCCATCAGATGATGATTTTCTAAAGAAACAACCGGCCTGGTCAGCCGACCGTTGAATATCCGACTCACGGCGTCGATATCCGGCAGAATATACAGCTGCTTAACATCGCTGCTGTGATAGGTGTAGTAGTCGTTGCGTTCATGCACCATCAGCATACCCTGCGGGATCTGACTGGATACGGCCTTTTTTCGTCCGCTGATGGTTTGCCTGCCCTCCAGCAGCAGCGAGAGGTAAATCGAGGGTTTTTGAGCTTTATGCGGGTCAAAAACGGTAACGTTTCGCGACCCGTATGCGCTGCAAAAGTCCCCCTGTAAGGCGCTGATGGTGGTGTGATGGGCGACGATCGCCTCCGGACGCCGATCGTCGGCGACCTCAATACCGTAGCAGGAGAGGTTCTGTGATATCTGCGAGTAGCGATCCTCGGCAGGAATATCACCTGCGTCAAGAACATGTGGTACGTATAGCTCTGTCGGTCTGGACATTTTCCAGGATATCCCGATCTTATTAGTTGTAGGGTTTTTATACACCAATAGCCGTCAGTTTTAATCCTAAACCTCGCGCGTCATCCTTCATTTCTGAATCTCTGCTTCCGGGTATACCGGGAGCCGCACAGCACCGTCAGCCGCCGCCTGCGCCGGATCATGAGGATGGCTCATGCAGAAATGAATTTTAATCACTTTTCCTCAACCACGGTCTCTGGCATAAAATATGCAGTGTAACAACTGACAACCTCAAGACGGCTGAATGATAAAACCCGAAAACAAACGTGGGAAGCCCCCGGAAAGAAATTTATAAACTCAGGTTTTACATCAGATATTAGGATACCAGATAAAATGACTAAAGAATTTGCCTTCGAAATTAAAAGCATTAGTTTTGATGAGAATTATAATCCGTCGGATAATACGCGCATTACCACTAATTTCGCGAATCTGGCGAGAGGGGAGAAGCGTCAGGATAACCTGCGCAATGCCCTGACCATGATTAACAATCGCTTCAATTCCCTGGCGCAGGAAAATAATCCGCAGGGCGATCGCTACGCCGTGGAACTTGAGATTATCTCCGCTGAAATGAATGTCGCTATTGAAGGCAACGGCGATACATTCCCGGTGATTGAAATACTGAAGACGAATATTGTTGATAAAAAAACGCAGCAACGCATTGAAGGTATTGTCGGGAATAATTTCTCCTCTTACGTGCGGGATTACGATTTTAGCGTGCGCCTGCCTGAGCACAACAGAGATCGTGACGCGTTTAGCATTCCCGATGACTTTGGTGATTTACACGGTAATCTGTTTAAATCATTTCTCCATTCAGAGGCTTACAAAGCTAACTTTAGCAAGGCACCGGTCATCTGCCTGAGCGTGTCCAGTAAAAATACCTATCACAGAACCGACTACCGGCACCCTGTGTTGGGCGTTGAATATCGGCAGGATGAAGCGTCGTTGACCGATGTTTACTTCAATAAAATGGGTCTTCAGGCGCGCTATTTCATGCCTGCAAATAGCGTCGCGCCGTTAGCTTTCTATTTCTCTGGCGATTTGCTCGCGGACTATACCGATCTTGAGCTGATTGGCACCATCAGTACCATGGAGACATTCCAGAAAATTTATCGACCAGAGATTTATAATGCGAATTCTGCTGCCGGGAAGTGCTATCAACCCAGCCTGAAGCATCAGGATCACTCAATCACGCAAATTGTTTACGATCGAGAAGAGCGTAGCCGTCTGGCTACAGAGCAGGGCAAGTTTACTGAAGAACACTTCATCAAACCCTATAAAACGGTTCTTGAGCAATGGTCTGCTAATTACGCTTTTTGATTAATTGAATTGATAAGGTTATATAAAATGAAAAGATTGTTACCTACCTCAACCGCCGGCAGCCTGCCTAAACCTTCGTGGCTTGCACAGCCGGAGACGCTCTGGTCACCCTGGAAATTGCAGGGCGATGAGTTGATTCAGGGTAAACAGGATGCGCTGCGTCTGACTCTGGCAGACCAGCTCCAGGCCGGGATTGATATCGTTAGCGACGGTGAGCAAACGCGTCAGCATTTTGTCACCACGTTTATTGAACATCTCAGCGGCGTTGACTTTGAAAAACGCGAAACGGTGAGGATCCGCAATCGCTACGATGCCAGCGTACCGACCGTGGTGGGTGAGGTGGCGCGTCAGAAGCCTGTGTTCGTTGACGATGCTAAATTTTTACGTCAGCTGACCACGCAGCCTATCAAGTGGGCGCTGCCGGGTCCGATGACGATGATCGATACGCTGTACGACAGCCACTATAAAAGCCGCGAAAAGCTCGCCTGGGAATTTGCCAAAATTCTTAATCAGGAAGCGCGGGAGCTGGAGGCAGCCGGTGTTGATATCATTCAGTTTGATGAGCCGGCGTTTAATGTTTTCTTTGACGAGGTGAACGACTGGGGCATTGCCGCGCTGGAAAGGGCCGTTGAAGGACTTAAATGCGAAACCGCGGTCCATATTTGTTATGGCTACGGCATCAAAGCGAATACGGACTGGAAAAAAACGCTGGGCACCGAGTGGCGTCAATATGAAGAGATCTTCCCTAAGCTACAGGCCTCAAATATCGATATTGTCTCGCTGGAATGCCAGAATTCGCGTGTGCCCATGGAGCTGATTGAACTGATCCGCGGTAAAAAAGTGATGGTCGGGGCGATTGACGTAGCAACTAATGCGATTGAAACGCCGGAAGAAGTGGCTAACACGCTGCGTAAGGCGCTTCAGTTTGTCGATGCCGATAAGCTCTATCCTTCCACCAACTGCGGCATGACGCCGCTATCCCGCCAGGTGGCGAGAGGTAAGCTGGCAGCGTTAAGCGCAGGTGCAGAAATCCTCAGGAAAGAGCTGTCGAATCGCTAACAGCGCCGAAGAGTAAAGTGCATGAAGTAAGCTCTGTCCGGATTAACGCTCTTCCGAACAGAGCAACGACGCAGCGCTTAACTATCGGCGGTCGTCACGCCGGCTCTGGCGTGCCGTACAGAACGTCAGAAGAACCGCGCTCAGCAGCAGCAGACCGCTGAGCGCGAAAGTACTTTTCCAGCCCACCCCGTCATACACTATGCCCCCCACCGTTGATCCAAGTGCAATCGAGAGCTGAACGACGGCGACCATCAGTCCTCCGCCTGCTTCGGCATCCTCGGGCAGCGTACGTGCGATCCACGTCCACCATCCCGTGGGCGCGGCGGTTGCCAGCATTCCCCACAGGCTCAGCATGATCGCCACGGCCACCGCGGAATGCCCGGCAACAGTGAATCCCCCGGCGATGATGGCCATAATTAAAGGAATGGCAAGCAGCGTCAGCCAGAACCTGGCGTTCAGAAAGGGGGTAACGATCAGTGTACCGATGAAACCGCCGATGCCCGTAGCAAGCAGGATCAGCGACAGCCCGGAGCTGCTGACCCGCGTGACGTTTTCCAGAAACGGCCGGACATAGGTAAACAGCGTAAACTGCCCCATAAAGAACAGACCGCAGGCCAGCAGGCCAAGGGTGACAATGCGGCGTCTGAAGAGACGGAACACCGACCCGGACGGCTGTTTATCTCTGGCGCTTTCCATCGCGGGCAGGCTTACGCATTGCCAGATAAAGGCCGCTATTGCGATGGGGACGAGACATAAAAAGGCACCGCGCCAGCCTATGGTTGCCCCGAGAAAGCTGCCGAGCGGTGCCGCTATCACGGTAGCAAGGGCGTTGCCTCCATTGAAGATGGCTAAGGCCCGGGGTACCTGATGTTTGGGCACCAGCCGGATAGCGGTCGCCGCAGAGAGTGACCAGAATCCACCGATGGCAATCCCAATAAAAGCCCGGCCCAGCATATAAACCAGATAGCTTGAAGCCGTGGCAATCACCATGCCCGACACGGCCATTAGCGCCGTCATTGCCAACAGTAAATGTTTACGATCCATGCTGCCGGCCAGGGAAGATATCGACAGACTGGTTAAAACCGCCAGGACGCCTGAGATAGCAATCCCCTGGCCTGCCAGACCCTGGGTGACCTGTAAATCTCCGGCAATCGGCGTCAGCAGGCTGACCGGCATAAATTCTGAGGAGATAAGCACAAAGACGCAGAGGGTCATTGCAAAAACGCCGCTCCAGTGTGCGGCTTTACCCTGTAACGGGGGGGTGGTCAGTGAAGACATGTTCAGTAACTCTGCAATTCGTTGGTAAAATTGAGGCATCTCCGTAGGGGGAGGCCGTTGATGGAACAACGATTAAACGCCACCTGCACGGTGCAGGTGGCTGGTTAAACGTGTCTGCTGCGGATTATTTTTTCAGGCTGGCGTCAAAAAACTGCTCAAAGCGGGTAAACGGGATCTTTCCGGCGGCGTTGTCGTACAGATCCACATGGTTAGCCCCGGGGACAATCACCAGCGCCTTCTCTTTGCTGCCGACGGCTTTATAAGCATCTTCCGCAAAATAACGGGAATGGGCATTTTCACCGGTGACGATAAGCGTCGGAATAGTAATTTCACCGGCATAGCTCAGCAGCGGCATATTCATAAACGACAGCGGGGTGGTGGCGGTCCAGGCTCCGGTAGAGTTGACGGAGCGGGGGTGGAAACCACGCGGCATACGGTAGTAGTCAAAGAATTCCTTCAGCACCGGGTGCGGATCGGCGGGTAAAACCTCCGGTAGAATGCGTCCGGCTGCCGTTACGTTGCCCTTGTCGTCAACGTAGATATCATGTCCACCGGGTGCGGGTGCGCCATTTTCCGCATCTTTCCAGCGCTGCGCGTTCAGGTACTGCAACACCGCACGTCGGTCGGCCGTTGAATAACGGTCCTTACCGTCGCCCACCCCGTGACCCATTGCCCGGCTCATGTCGTACATCACGCTGGTGGCGACCGCTTTCACTCGGGTATCCATCGCGGCGGCGTTGAGCGCCATACCGCCCCAGCCGCAGATGCCCAGGATACCGATCCGGTTGCGGTCGACCTCATTTTGCAGTCCGAGGAAATCTATCGCCGCGCTGAAGTCCTCGGTATTGATATCCGGGGAGGCAACGTTACGCGGCTGGCCGCCGCTTTCACCGGTATAGGAGGGATCGAACGCCAGCGTAACAAAGCCGTTCTCGGCCAGGGTTTGGGCATACAGGCCGCTGGACTGCTCTTTAACCGCACCGAACGGGCCGCTAACGGCAATGGCGGCCAGCTTCCCCTGGCCCCGATCTTTCGGCAGATAAAGATCGCCCACCAGGGTAATGCCGTAACGGTTTGGGAAGGTCACCTTACGGTGCTCGACCTTACTGCTTTGCGGGAAGGTTTTATCCCATTTCTCTACCATTGAAACAGGCGCGTTCGGATTGGTTGCATCAGCATAGCTCATAGTTGCGACTCCACTTAACGAGGTGCATAGCAGCAGGGCGGGTATTGCCGCCGTTAGTTTTCGGGTGAAAGATGTCATTTAAAGTTCCAGGCTCAGGAAGAGATAAATACAGGTTTCATACGGACAACGCTGCCGTGCTTTGTTGCGATAGGCCCAGTATAGCCAGCAATTTTTGTGCTGATTAGTGGCAGTCAGGTGCTAAGATTAATGCTTATTTGTTATGAATCAGGGGCCGTAGACCGCCCGGGGAAGAGAATGATGGCGAAGCGGGAAAACTATAATGACCTCTTTTTATTCCTACAGGTGGCGCGGGAAGGAAGCTTCACCGCCGCAGCCCAGCGTCTCGGGCTGGCCCAGTCCGGGGTTAGCCGTGCCGTTCGTGAACTGGAAAAGCGGCTGGGCGTGCAGCTTCTGGTGCGGACCACGCGCAAAATATCGCTGACCCAGGCCGGTGAGCTGCTGTATCAGCAGGTCCGCTCGGGATTTGATGCGCTGGATACGGGGCTGGACACCCTGGCGCACTACCGCAGTACGCCCTCCGGCACCGTGCGGATTAACGCCAGCCAGCACGCAATTGATAAAGTGCTGCTGCCGAAGCTGGCGGAGTTCAAACAGCGCTATCCCGACATCCGGCTGGAGCTGATTAGCGAAAGTCGCTTCGTTGATATTATCACCGAGCGGTTTGATGCCGGCGTGCGACTGGGGCCGGATGTCGGCCAGGGTATGGTGGCGGTACGCATTGCCCCCGATATGGAAATGGCCGTCGTCGGTGCGCCCGCACATTTTCACCGCTACGGATTTCCCCGGACGCCCGCCGACCTGACAGCCCATCCCTGCATCGCCTATCAGTTTGCCGACGGTAGCCACTATGCGTGGGAGCTTATTGAGGACGATAAAAAAGTCACCCACCGCCCCTGTGGGCAGTGGGCCTTTGCTGACAGCTATATGGAAGCAAAAGCGGCCAGACTGGGGCTGGGGCTGGCCTATGTTCCTGAGGAACTGGTGGCAGACTCTCTAAAACAGGGTCTGCTTATCCGCGTGTTACAACCCTACAGCCTGCGGCTGGAGGGATCGTTTCTTTACTATCCCCATCGTAACGTTTCGCCCGCCCTGCGGGCGGTAATTGATACGTTGAGGATTTAAGCCGGGACCGGCTGCGGTCGCCTGAGAACATTAATGTGACGGAACGGTGATAAGGGTGATGTTTTCCGACCGAAAGGCGTTATAAGCGTCCTCGTTGGCTTTTTCCTCGACCACCAGAATATCTATCTCTTCACAGCTGGCAACGGCGAAACGGGCGATGCCCGGTATCTTTTCCGCGGTCAGGCCGACCACGGTCTGGCTGCTTTGACGGATAACGGCTTTTTTAAACTCACAGTCTTCGAAATCGAATCCGGTCAGGCCAGCCTCGGCACTCATGGCGCATCCACCGATAAAAGCCCGATCGAACATCACGTTTTTTAGCTGTGCGATGGCGGTGTTTCCCACGCTGCCGCCGCTACTTTTATGAATGCGGCCGCCAAGCATAATCACTTCAACGTTGGGGTACTTTAACAGGGCGGCGGCGATATCGGGTGCGTTCGTCACCGCGGTAACTGTAAGCGCTTCGGGGAAGGCCATCGCCATCGCCAGGTTAGTGGTTCCGGCATCCATAAATATACAGCTGCCGTCGGGGACCAGGCCGACGCAGACTTGCGCGATCTTGTCTTTTATTGATAGATTCTGCTCCTTTCTCTCTGCAAATGTCCCGGCCTCGGAAAGTTGCAATACTGCGCCGCCATAGACCTTTTTGCAGATCCCTTCTTTACTCAGTTCGTGCAGATCTCGCCGCACCGTATGCTCTGAAACGCCTATCTGCCTGGCAAGCTCGCTACAGACTACCCGTCCGCGGTCGCCTAAAATTTGTCGGATCAGCGCTTGTCGTTGTTCCGGGAAAGCTGCATAATCGAGCAAGGCTGTCCTCCTGAATTATCATGATCGAGCTTAGGAGGGCATGATCGCGCAGAGCGGACGATGTTGTCAACCTTGGCTATCGCTGGGGACGATCGTTGCTTTGTTAAGAAGACTCAGAGAGAACAAGCCGATGAAAATTGCACACGTTGCCCTGTGGACAACAAACCTTGATGCCCAAAAGACGTTTTGGGCGGATTACTTTGGCGGTACGTCAAATGCACTGTATATCAGTAAAAACCGGCCCGGCTTCCGCTCCTTTTTCATCACTTTGTCCGAAGGACCGAGTATTGAACTGATGAGCCTGGACAATCTGGGTAACGGGGCAAAGGGTGAAGAGCTGACGGGATGGGCTCACCTGGCGATAACCGTTGGGTCCAGAAAACAGGTTGATGAACTGGCTGGCAGGGCGGCCGAAAAGGGGATTCTGGTGAGCGCCGGGCGGATGACCGGTGATGGCTACTATGAGGCTATCATCCGCGATCCGGACGGTAATCTGATTGAAATTGTAGGCGAATAACAAAAGAATCGGTCGGCGGGGCGATTGCGCGCTGCCGTTCAGAACGGGTTTATACGATATTCAGACAACAAAAAACCCGCGCGAGGCGGGTTTTTTTATCAGCAGAACGAAACTGCTCAGACCGGGGTCTTCATCGCTATCGTAAGCGCCGCTGATAGTTAGCGCGAATTACAGCGCTTTAACGTTTCCAGCCGCTGGACCTTTAGCACCATTTTCAATGGTAAAGGAAACCTGCTGACCTTCGTCAAGAGTCTTATAGTTGTCGCTCTGGATAGCAGAGAAATGCACGAATACATCTTTGCTGCCGTCGTTAGGAGTGATAAAGCCAAAACCTTTATCAGAGTTAAACCATTTTACTAAACCAGTCATTGTATTAGACATAGATACTTCCTTAATTTATGAGCCACATAATAGCGGCGATGGTGGCCTGTATTTAGAGGGACTTACTCGGCACTATAGGAGGAGGCTCATGAAGAAGGGTATCTGTGGATAACACTTGAACTGAGGACTGCTTTACTAAAATTGCTTTCATAAGGTCTGTTTTCCAAACCGATGGCGCTATTTAGACACAGGGAAATTGATTAAGCAATGTTTATATTTTTTTTTTTAAACACTTAAACATCCGGATGGCTACAGGGCGGATGAATACACGTGCGGGCACCGGGCAAGCCCCGTTACTCACTGGAATTGCCGATCGCCTGCCGTATTTCCCGCACGTTGCGCGCTGGCGGTGTGCCGAACTGCCGCAGATATTCACGGCTGAACTGCGAAGCGCTCTCATAGCCGACGACAAACGCGACGTCGGACGCGCGATGCTCACCGGCCAGTAAAAGCTGATGCGCCGCCTGCAATCGTAGCTGTTTTTGATATCGTACGGGGCTGAGACCTGTCATCGACAGAAAATGGCGATGCAGGCTGGCACGACTCATGCCGCTTATCTCGCACAGTGTTTCGATACGAAGTCGGCTGCTGTAATTATCTCTAATCCAGGCAACAGCCTGGCGGATACGGCTCAGGGCGCCGTCGGGTTGGGCAATCTGACGCAGCAGGCGTCCCTGGGGGCCCTGCAAGAGACGATAAAGCAATTCACGCTCCAGCATAGGGCCAAGAACCGGGATGTCATCAGGCGTATCAAGCAGCGACAGCAGACGAAACAGCGTGTCGCAAATCGAAGAGCTCATCGGATTAATGAGAATGCCGACCCCGGTTTGTTCTCGATCCTGAACCGGCGGCATGGCTGCCGCTAACTCCGCCAGCAGGCCCGCCTCCAGTTCCAGAGATACGGCGACGTAAGGTTTTCCCCGATCGTCAAAAATCTGTCCGCTCAATGGCAGGTCAAGTGCGCTGATAAGATAGTGTTCACTGTCGTAACTTAGCAAAGTATCGTTAATCGCAACCTGCTTCGAACCCTGAAGAATAAAGCAGATCATTGAACGATACAGGCAGGGTGCTCTGTCGACAGAGCCCTGGCCGACAGAGATATCCACGCGAGGAATACGTGTGAGAGTCATCCCCGTCGGAGCATGCCGCAGGGCGATATCAAGATGGGGGGCCAACGAGTTTTTCATCAGTTGACTATATCAACGATGTGAGAGAGAGCAACAGGATTGAGACAATCAGGCAATAAATTGAGCGTATCCGGCGTAGGTTCCAAACCGGGCGTTATCTATCATAAGCGGGTCAGTAAAGCACCAAACGGTGCGCCTGTTAACTTGAAAGAGACAGCTTATGATCAACAAAATCGCTCTCATTACCGGTGCCAGCCGTGGCCTTGGCCGCAGCATGGCGCTTCACCTTGCCGGTCGCGGTGTTCATATCATTGGCACCTATCGCAGCGGTGCGGCGGAAGCCGGGGCGCTGAAGCAGGAGATTGAGGCACTCGGTGGCAAGGCTGTCATGCTGCCGCTGGACATCACCGCGACCTCCGACTATCGGGCATTCTCAAACGCTTTAACTGAAACACTGAAGACTGACTTCGGCCGCGATCGCTTTGATTTCTTAGTAAACAATGCCGGTAACGGGCTTTTCTCAAACTTTGTTGATGCGACCCAGGAGCAGTTTACCTCGCTGGTCAGTACGCACCTTCAGGGGCCGGTTTTTCTGACCCAGACGCTGCTCCCCCTTGTGGAAGACGGCGGCCGCATACTGAACGTTTCATCTGGCTTCGTGCGTTTCACGTTACCGGGATACAGTATCTATGCGGCGGTGAAGGCGGCAGTCGAGGTACTGACCCGCTATATGGCCGTGGAGCTGGGCGCACGGCAAATTCGGGTCAATGCGATTGCCCCTGGCGCCATTGCCACCGATTTTGGCGGAGGGACGGTGCGCGACAGTCAGGATGTGAATGCCTGGGTTGCACAGGGGATCGCGCTGGGCCGCGTCGGTTTACCGGACGATGTCGGTGGGGCGGTTGCCGCTATCCTGTCTGACGACATGGCGTGGGCCAACGGAACCACCTTTGACATCTCGGGCGGCCAGCTGCTGTAAACCGGGCGAATCTATTTCATCCAGAGTGACGGCATCGGGCACAGATAAAACCTGTGCCCGATGCGCAGAACGCGTGCCCTCATCCGGTTAAGCTGCGTCCGAGTCCTCCCGCCTGATCCGGATGCCAAAGATATTGCGACCCGCATGGTGCTGATAGTAAGACGTCCCGCCGTGCAGCTCGGCAATCGCTTTGACCAGGGAAAGCCCCAGACCCGTTCCCGGTTCGTGGCGGGCATTATCGCCGCGCCAGAAACGCGTAAACAGCTTCTCCGCTGATTCCAGCCGCTCCCCCTGGTTCTGTACCGAAACCGCGACAGACTCGGCTGTGTTATCTACCGTCACGACAACCTCTCCCCCTTCCGGGGCATAGCGGATCGCGTTGGTCAGCAGGTTAGTAACGGCGCGCTGAAACAGCATTTTATCTGCACACAGGTCGCCGCTGGCCTCCAGACTGAACCGGATACCTTTCTCTTCGGCGGCAGGTTCCAGAAAATCGATCAGATCGTCCAGCGCATCGCGAATAGAAAAGGTCTCTTTATTCAGACAGACGTTACGGTGGTCGGCACGGGCGAGAAACAGAATGTTGCCGGTCAGGCGGGACAGATTTTCCAGCTCTTCAATATTCCCCTCCAGCAGCTGCTGATACTCTTCCAGGCTACGCGGATGGCTGAGGGCCACCTGATTCTGGCCGAGCAGGATATTGATTGGCGTGCGCAGCTCATGGGCGAGATCGTCAGCGAACTGCGTCAGGCGCAGAAAATCCTCTGCCAGCCGCTGGCGCATCACGTTCAGCGCCTCGCCCAGCGGCAAAAGCTCCCGCGGCAGCGCCTTAAGCGAGATCGGATGCTGAAGTTTATCGCTACCGGTTTCAGCGGTAATCTTACTCAGCACTTTTATCGCGGAAAGCCCCCGGCGGATCAGCAGCGGGCTAAGCAGGGCGCACAGCAGCAGCATTGCCAGACAGACCATCAGACTTTTATTACGGTAGCTGGCCAGCATCAGTGCCCGTTCGTGGGCCACGCGCGCTACGGTGATGGTCACGGGGATGCCTTCCGACTCTCCCTGCAAGCTCAGGGCCGTAACCTCAGTACCGGCGGGGCTGAACCAGCGGTGCAGATTGTCAGAGCGGGGCGGCTCACCGACAGGAAGGGGAGTCAGTTCCGGCAACGGTATGCCGGTGTGATTAAAATTAACGTCAAATTGACCCGCAGAGCGGATAGTCAAAATATCCTGCTGATTATCGATCATATGGTTGAAATAGAGCAGCAGCGAGTGGGGATTGGCACCATCCTTCAGCAGCTGCCGCAGCTGGGAACCACGATTGATCAGCGTCTGATCGTCTCGCCATATCAGCTCGTTGCGCAGGGCGCTGTAGAGCGTGAAGCCGATACCCACGCAGGCCAGCATCACGATCAGCGTAAAGATGGCGGTTAGCCGCAGGGTCAGCGAAGGGCTACGCATCCGTCTCTCCCTGTGCGGACAGTCGGTAACCCATGCCCCTGATGGTGGTAATAAGCTTCAGCTCAAAGGGGTCGTCCACTTTGCGTCGCAGGCGACGGATCGCGACATCAATCACGTTGGTGTCGCTGTCGAAATTGATCCCCCAGACTTCACTGGCAATCAGCGTTCTCGGCAGGATCTCGTCACACCGGCTGGCCAGCAGCCACAGCAGCGTGAACTCTCTGCGCGTCAGGGCGATGGTCAGATCGCCCCGGGTGACCAGCTGGCGGGTGGAGTCCAGAGTCAGATTGGCCACCTTGAGAACGGCGCTTTCCGGGTGATTCTGCCGCAGCTGCGTTCTGATACGCGCCACCAGCTCAGCAAAAGAGAAGGGCTTCACCAGATAATCGTTCGCGCCCAGATCCAGCCCCTTCACCCGGTCGCTCACCGAGTCTCTGGCCGTCAGACAGATAACCGGCGTATCGCGCGCGGTTCTCAGGGTGCGTAGCACCTGCCATCCATCCATGCCGGGAAGCATAATATCAAGAATAATCAGTGCATAGCGCTGCTCAACGGCTAACTGTAGGCCGTCCCGACCATCGTAAACGCAGTCGACGATATACCCGGCCTCCTGAAGCCCTTTGCTCAGCCAGTCACTGGTTTTCTGGTTATCTTCGATCAGTAAGATTTTCATTTTTCCAGTGTGTCATGAGTTGCGTTATTGCCCCAGGCTTTCCGCTCAGTCTGACAATATTGTCATCTTTGTGACAGCAACGCCGCCGGACGCCGGGTGTATAACTAACCTCGTCATCAATCATGGAGAACGAATAATGAAAAAGTATCTGTCTGTACTCACCGTTGCGGCCATGCTTGCCGCACCTGCTGCGGTCATGGCGGCGGGGAAAAACCTGTTAAGTGCCCATATTCTGAACCAACAAACCGGTAAACCGGCGCCGGGCGTTGAAGTGACGCTTGAACAAAAGCAGGGCAACGGCTGGAAGATGCTGAATACCGCCACCACCGATGCGGATGGCCGCATTAAAGGTCTGTATCCGGACCAGGCTCCGGTCGCGGGTGATTACCGCGTGGTGTTCAAAACGGCAAAATACTTCGCCGACCAGCAGCAGAAAAGCTTCTTCCCTGAGATCCCGGTAGAGTTCCATATCAGCTCGACCGATGAGCACTATCATATCCCGCTGCTGCTCAGCCAGTACGGTTATTCAACCTATCGCGGCAGCTGATAGCCTGTCTGACGATATGATTCTGACCGGGATCCTGTTTCTCCAGGGAACAGGATTTTGGTGCAGTCTTACCCCGGTTCGCCACTCGTTTTACTGCCAGATGCCGTGGCCATATACGCCGACAGCGTTGCTTTCGCCTCGTCCAGTCGCTGCGGAACAAGCTTATAAAACACCCAGTTCTTGATCCGTTTCGAGGTCACCATCCCGACTTTTGAGAGGGTGTGAAGATGGCCGGTAACGGTAGGCTGACTCAGGCCGATTTTTTCGGTAATGAAGCCAACGCATACGCCGTCCTCCACCAGATCTCCATCCTGCTGCTCCGGGAAATGTGACCTGGGATCGGTCAACCATTCCACAATCATCAGCCGATGCTCATTACCCAGTGCCCGGAAAATGTCGGCCACAGATACCGTAGCGTTGTTCATATAGCCATTTACCTATATAGTGTTTTTCATATATACCTTCTGGAGAGTATTATGACAAACCTGACACAAAGGGCAACGGCGAGTGTGACGCTCAAAGATATCTGTGCCGCCGCGCAGCGAATCAAAGCCACAGTGGGCAGAACGCCGCTGGAGCACTCGGCGGCGCTGTCGGCGCTGGTGGGGGCAGAAGTTCGACTGAAGATGGAAAACCTCCAGCTGACCGGCAGCTTCAAACTGCGGGGGGCGGCAAACGTTCTTGCCTGCCTTGACGCGTCCCGGCGCAGCAAAGGGGTTATCGCGCCAACGGCGGGCAATCACGGGCTGGGCCTCGCCTGCGCCGGACAGGTAGCCGGTATACCGGTATCGATTTTTCTGCCGCATTCGGCCGATCCGATGAAAGTGGCGGCAATGAAAAGCTACGGGGCGCAGGTAACGTTTTTTGACGATATCGAAGAGGCGAGGCTGGCGGCAACGGAGGCGGCACAGCGCTCGGGTGCGATGTTCGTTTCGGCCTACAATAACCCGCAGATGATCGCCGGCGGCGGCACCGTCGGTCTGGAAATTATGGAAAAGTGGATCGATGCGGAAGTGATCCTCGTTAATATCGGCGGCGGCGGGCTGGCCTCCGGTATCGCCACGGCGGTGAAAGCCATCAATCCCGCCGCTGAAATCTGGGGAATACAGAGTGAGGCCAGCCCGACCTTCGCCCGCTGGAAAGAGGCGGGTGAAACCATTCCTGTGGATTTAATGCCGTCGATTGCCGAGGGCATCAGTGGCTATATAGAGCCAGAGACGATAACCTGGCCACTGGTTCGCGACCGCGTCGACCGCGTGCTTACCGTCTCAGAAGCAGAAATCAAAGCCGCGATGCTTGCAATGCTTAACCTGCATCGCCACGTCGTTGAGCCGTCGGGCGTTCCTGCCGTTGCGGGTGCGCTCCGCTATGCCGGTGCGCTGGCGGGGCGAAAAACTGTCTGCGTGATCAGCGGCAGAAATATTTCCGGTTCCCGCTATCTCAACCTGCTGAATGAGGCTAATCGCTGAGGAGATGGACAAAGCGCACGCTTAATAAACTGAGCACGGGTTCTGCCCGGACTCAGTCAACGTACGCGTTGCCAGCCTGACGCCGCTTACGGTTTTTACCCGCTGCTTTAGCGTGGGTTGCGGGTAAAGAAAAGCGTGACCGTCGCGACGGTGATACCGAACTTCTTCATCTCGGTTTTATTAAACAGATGCGTGCCGTCCTGTAAGTACATCCAGTCGTCGAAGTGCAGCAGCCAGGTGCTGCCGTCCGCCGTGACGTTCATGCTGTAGCGCCAGTTAAAGGCATTGCCTGCCGCCTGGCCCGTCGCCACGCCCTCAATATCACCTGCGGTGCCCGTATAGCGATCGGTGCCGGTGCGCCGGATATGCCAGACGCGCTGCTGCTTCTCGCCGTCGTCATAGACAAAATGCTCGTTAAGAGTCAGCGTATCGCCCACCACGTCACCGGTAATATCAACGTGGAAGCGGCGCAGCTGTTTCCCGCTGCGGTCCTGCACCATCCCCCACGCCTCGGTTTTTCCCTCGAAGTACTGGAAGATATCCAGCGTCGGCTGCTGTTGCCGGTAGTCGTTCACCTCGGCGCTACAGCCTGCCAGCAGCATCAGCATCGCCAGCCCCAGTGTCAGAATGCGTTTCATTTTAAACCTCCGGTCAGCTGCCTGCGCAGCTCAGGATACTGCGTACGAGGATCGAGCCAGATGCCCAAAAAGCTGGCGCTGAAGGCGGCGGACTGGCGCGGACCAAGCGGAATAAAGGTTTTTTGCGCAGCTGAGGCCCGATACCAGAACTGGCCCTGTCCGCCGTTTTGCACGAAAGCCAGCTGGGTTCCGGTGGTCACGTCCGGCCAAAGGGTCGCCAGCATACGCAGCCACGCTTCGCTCTGCGGTTCGCGCGCCAGCACACCCTGCGCCTGCCACTGGTCGCGGGTGGCCTCAACCAGATCGTCGCGATCGATAGTGCGTTTATAGGTAATGATCAGCGCCTGATCCTGCTGCGGTCCGCTGTACAGGCCCTGCGGTGTAAGCAGTTGCGAGATATAAACGGTAAACGGTCCCCAGGTCAGGGTCGCATCGCCCACCTTCCGCCAGTTCAGCCAGTCGGCACTTTGGGCAACGGGCACGGCAACGGTCAGCCATAACAGCAGCACGACAGCGGTTCTCATGGCCGCCTCCCGATAAAAATATGGAACGTCATCATCAGGATCATCCATCCGGCGGCCATCCAGCCGATAACGGCAGGGGCCGCCTGCAGAAAGGTCATTGCGCCCAGGCGTTCACCGATAAGATAGGCCAGCGGTCCGCCGACGGTCGCCAGCAGCGTCAGCAGCCACGGCGGTAGCGTGGTCGTGCGGGTCAGCTCGGTCCAGACGGTGGCAAACATCAGCCACAGCGCCACCACCCACAGCGGCAGCGGCGCGCCGCCGTTGAATTCGATCAGTCCCGACCCTGTCCAGAACAGGTCCAGTACGCTTCCCGCGATGGCGAGGAGCAGGGCGTAAATGCGGTGTGCAGGCGGCAGCATCAGGCAGGCAATAATCGCCAGTGCCAGCCAGATAATCAGGCCGCGCTCGCGAAACAGCACCACCAGCGTCCAGTAAAGATCGAACGCGACAGCCATTACAATGACCTGCACACGGCGTTTCACGTGCGCTCCGCGGTCAGCTGTACTACGCTGATTGAGCGTGCGTTAAATCCGGCTTCGCAGTAGCCGAAGTAGTAGAGCCACATCCGGCGGAAACGGTCATCGAAACCGAGCTTTTCAATCTCCGGCCAGGCCTGTTCAAACTGCTGGCGCCAGTGCACCAGCGTGCGGGCATAGTCCGCGCCCATATCGAACAGATTGCGGATCACAAAGTCGGTGTGCCGCGTCATCAGATCGCTCATCGCCGAGATACTCGGTAAAAAGCCGCCGGGAAAGATATAGCGCTGAATAAAATCGACGCTTTTGCTGTAGTCGCGATAGCGCTGATCCTGAATGGTGATCGCCTGGATCGCCATTTTACCGCCCGGGCGCAGGCGCGCCTGGCAGGTGCGGAAAAAGTCCGGCAGATAGCGTTTACCGACGGCTTCAATCATCTCGATTGATACCAGTTTGTCGAATTCACCCGTCAGGTCACGGTAGTCGCACAGCAGTACCTCGACCCGATCCTGCAATCCCGCACGGGCAATACGCTCCGTCGCCCAGTTATACTGCTCCTGCGACAGCGTGGTGGTGGTGACGCGGCAACCGTAGTGGCGCGCGGCATACTCCGCCATACCCCCCCAACCGGTGCCGATCTCCAGCAGACGATCGTCGGGGGTCAGCGCCAACTCATCGCACAGGCGGGCCATTTTGGCCCGCTGGGCCGCGGTGAGGTCCTGTTCGTCAGAGGTGAACAGCGCGCTGGAATAAAGCAGCTCCTCATCAAGGAACTGGGCATAAAACGCATTGCCCAGATCGTAATGGGCCGCGATATTATCGCGCGCCTGTTGGCGGTGATTGCGCCGCGTCCAGTGGCGCAGCCGCTCGGCGGGTCTGCCGAGCAGACTAAAGCCCCGTTCCAGCTTGCCCAGCACCCGGCCGTTAAGCGCCAGGATCTGTAACAGTGCGGTGAGCTGGTGCGTCTGCCATTCGCCCTCGATCCAGGCTTCGGCGGCGGCCAGGCTTCCCCCGGTAAGCAGACGCCGGTAAACGCCGGGCGCGAGAACGTGAACGTCGGCGCGCAGCGGGGAAGCGGCGTCGCCAAAGTGAACGCTCTGCGTGCCCTCATGCACGGTAAGCGAACCTTCGCTAATACCGCTCAGCAGACGGAAGAGGAGCCATCGCGCGATACGGGCATTGCGCGGCACGGCGGGATCAAGCGCAAAGACGGGATCGGTCATCAGCGTTCACTCCTGTTAGCGGGGTGGGAGTACAGCGGCACGCGCTTGAGCCACAGCCGCAGCGCCTGCCAGTAAATCGCCAGAACGGTTTTCAGCGTCATCAGCGGGATGCGCAGCAGCAGCGAACGAAGATTCTTTCGCGTCAGCGGTTCGCGCTTCAGTATCAGGGTGGCGTCAAACACCTTCGACTCCCGGTGGTTTTCGATATGCATATGCAGCGTTTTACCGGGGCGGTTAAAACGCCAGTGATAAACCATGTCCATTGGATTAAACGGCGAAACGTGAAACGCTTTTTTTAACGGAAGCGCTCGCTGGCCGTCTACCGCATAGTAGTGGCGCTCGTTCCACGGGGTGTTACGCACCTCGGCCAGCACCCAGCGCAGGGTATCGGCACGATCGAAACAGTAATATAAATTGACCGGATTAAAGTGAAGGCCGAGATAGCGCAGCTGGGTCAGCAGCATCACCCGGCCGTCGGGACGCTCTCCTGTCAGGCTTTCCAGCCGGTCGAGGGCATTTTCTTTCAGCGGCGCGCCCAGCGGATAGTCGGCATCATAGAACGCGGCGGCGGCGAACCGGTTGCGGCGTATTCCCACGTCCGGTAGCGCGTCCAGCTCATCAAGATCCAGCCAGGCCATAAAGACGCTGTAGCGAAAATGATGGACCCTGGGCTGGTGGCGACGGTGTCGCAACACGCCGTGATACAGGCAGCTGTTCATGCTACTTCACCTCTCCGTCGGCAATCCCTTTCACCACATCGAGCGCGCTGCGCACCCCGTCCTCATGAAAACCGTTGTACCAGTAAGCGCCGCAGAACCAGCTGCGTCGGTGACCGTTAATCTCGCCGCGACGGGCCTGGGCGCGCCAGCTTACAGGGTTAAACAGCGGATGCTCGTAGACGAAACGCTTCCAGACGTAACGCTCGTCAACCGGTGTATCCGGGTTCAGGGTGACGCAAAACAGCGGGCTTCCCGCGGGCAGTCCCTGGAGAATATTCATATTATAGGTGACGCAGGCGCGGGTACGATCGCTTTCGCTCAGGCGATAGTTCCAGCTTGCCCAGGCCCGTCTGCGCTCCGGCAGCCAGCCCGCATCGCTGTGCAGCACCACCGTATTGCTCTGCCAGCCGATATCGCCCAGCACCTCGCGCTCGGTGGGCGTGGGATCGTTCAGCATCGCCAGCGCCTGCGCCGAGTGGCAGGCGAAAATCACCTGGTCAAACGCGTGCTCAGCGGTACCAACCCGGATTGTTACGCCGTCGTCGCAGCGGATAACCTGCTGCACCGGTGAATTGAGGTGCAGAGTCAGCCGGTCGCCAAGCTGTGCGAGCATGGCGCGGATATACTCACGTGAGCCGCCCGGTACTACATACCACTGCGGCCGCTGGGTAATATCCAGCAGGCCGTGATGCTCAAAGAAGTTTAAAAACAGCGGCAGCGGAAATCGGCGCATCTCCTGAAGCGACGATGACCAGATAGCGGCCCCCATCGGCAAAATGTAGTGACGTGCGAAAAAGTCGCTGAACCGGTGCCGGGTCAGAAAGGATTGCAGCGTGGCGTGCTCCTCGACGTGGGCCAGCGCCTGCTTCGCCAGACGGTTAAAGCGGACGATCTCCTTCAGCAACCCCCAAAAAGTGGGATTGACCAGATTTCGGCGCTGGGCGAACAGCGAGGGCAGAGTGTGGCCGTTATATTCCAGCCCGCTCTGCGGGTTATGTACCGAAAAGCTCATCTGCGTTTTCTGCCCGTGAACCCCGAGTTCGCTGAGCAGGCCCATAAAGCGGGGATAGGTGCGGTCGTTGTAAACGATAAACCCGGTATCGATGGCGTATTCACCCTGCGGCGTGCTGACATCCACCGTGGCGGTATGCCCGCCCGCGGTGGGTTCCGCTTCGAACAGCGTGACCTGATGATGACCGGCCAGGCGCCAGGCGCAGGTGAGTCCGGCGATGCCGCTGCCGATAATGGCTATTTTCACGATCGCACCATCCTGCGCAGCAGCGCGCGCTGAAGAAAGGCGGGCAGCGCCGCCAGCAGCCGCAGCACCATGCTGAAGCCGGTCGGGAAGGCAATATGGTCTTTCCCTTTTGCCAGTCCGCGGCGGATGGCGGTAACCGCGCTCTCCACGCTCACCTGGCCGGGCATGTTAAAGTCGTTTTTACGGGTCAGCGGCGTATCGACAAAGCCGGGCGAGACCACCGTGACTGCAATACCTTTAGGCTCCCAGTCCAGCCGCAGGCTGTTGGCAAACCAGGTCAGCGCCGCTTTTGACGCACCGTACGCCTCCGCCCGGGGGAAGGGCAGCCAGTGTGCCATTGAGCTAACCAGCACGACGCGGTTACCTGAAACCAGCTGCGACTGAAGTGCGGCCAGGCAGTTGACCGGCCCGAGAAAGTTGGTGGTCATCACGCGCGCCACCAGCTCCGCATCCACCGTGCCGTGCTCCAGATATTCACAGGTTCCCGCGCACAGAATGACTAAGTCGGCGGCACAGCCCTTCAGCGCCCGACGGCAGGCATCGCTGTCCGTCATATCGAACGGATTAATCCTGATGTTGGCGCTGTGCTGGCGCAGGGTCTCCAGCCGTTCAGCGTCCCGCCCGCAGGCGATGACCCGCCAGCCGTCGTCGGCCCAGGACTTCGCCAGCCCCGCCCCAATGCCCGAGCTGGCACCGGTAATAAGAACCGTCTTCATACGCGCACCCGCCTTTTGACGCCGCGCACCGCCCAGCCCAGCAGCGGCAGATGTTCGTAGAGCATCTCTCCGGCGTCGTAGTAGTCGCGCTGATAAATAATCAGATCGTCCCGGGTGTTCACCACAGAACTTCCCGCAAGGGTAAGAGGCTTACCTTTGGCAATTCGCGGATGGGACCAGTGCATCGTCCAGGTGACGGCAAAACGAGCGTCGCCGCACAGCGGGGCATCGATTACAAAGCGGCACCGGTCAACGTTGGTCAGCAGATGGGCAAAATAACGGTGGATCGCCGTCAATCCCCGATGTTCACCAAAGGGATCGATAAGCGCGGCGTTCTGGTGATAAAGCGCGTTCAATGCGGACGGCGGCTGCTTATCCAGCGCGGCATAATAATCCACAAACCGATCGATGACGGGTTGCAATGTGTTCATGAGTCTCACCTGGGCGTTGAACAATGTGGCGTAAGTGCATTATTCAAACTTAGACAGTGTTATCGATTCTTGTCCAAGTTTTTGCCCGGTTTATTTTAAAAAATATCAGTGATTACTGAGAATTATTGTTTAACGCTCAGCAAGGCGTCATTCCGCGCTACTGACAATCGCAGCCTGCCCGCTGCTGCCAGCGTTCAATCTACTTTTTATCCCGCACTGTCGGGCAAATTCACCGATGGAGTAAGACATTGGGTCGATCCGAACATAAAGGGTACTCTCCCTATACGACGAATATTGCCGGAGCGAATGAAGCGGCAATCTACAGCAGGAAAAACACCGTGAGTGAATCGTTTTATCTCAGTCTGATAGTGATATTTATTCTGGCCGGTCTGGTGAAAGGCGTAACCGGGATGGGCCTGCCGACCGTGGCGATAGGGCTGCTCGGCATGTTTATGCCGCTGTCGGCCGCTGCCGCGCTGCTGGTGATCCCCTCGCTGGTCACCAACGTGCTACAGCTGTTCACCGGGCCGCCGGTCATACGGATTATTCGTCGGCTGTGGCCCATGGTGCTACCGATCGTGGCGGGAACGGTTGCTGCCTCTTCGCTGCTTGTCAGCATCAATCCGGCCTGGTCCGCATTCGGGCTGGGTGCGGCCCTTATTCTCTATGCCGCCTGTGCGCTGCTGTCGCCTGCGTTGACGGTTTCGCCTGACCGGGAACGCTGGCTATCACCGCTGGTGGGCGGCATTACCGGCGTTATCACCGGGGCGACGGGGGTATTTGTGATGCCAGCGGTGCCTTATCTCCAGTCGCTTCGTTTAAGTAAGGATGAACTGGTGCAGGCACTGGGGCTGTCCTTTACAGTTTCGACGGTCGCCCTGGCCGTCGGGCTTTATCTGCACGATGCCTTTCGATTACAGCAGCTCTCTTTGTCGTTAATGTCGATACTGCCGGCGCTGGCGGGTATGTGGCTGGGGCAGGCGGTGAGGGCGCGTATCAGTGCCAGGCTATTCAGGCAGTGTTTTCTTCTGTTCCTGATGGTGTTGGGGGGTGAACTGCTGTCGCGGCCTTTTATTTAAACCGGATAGTATCGGGGGCGTGCGTTCTTCCTTTTAGGCCAGCCTGCGCCTGACGCTTTTGCGGCCCGTTACGCAATGCGCTGTCGGGTTTTCACAATCTTCACTCATTGTCTGGAGTACGCCTTCCGTTTCCTGCCAAAGCCACCTGTGTTTCCTGTTGAAAGACGTCATTATGTTCACTATCGATTTGCATCTATATAGCTTGTGATCTATATTATGGAGGTCCTGTGTGGACGATTAAGACAACGGATAGGTTTGATGCCTGGTTCAAAACGCTTTGTGCAGGTGAACGGGCCTGCGTGCTGGCTTTACTGCTCGTTCTTCGTGAAAAGGGGCCGGGGTTACCCAGACCCTATGCTGATACGATTAAAGGCTCCAGCTACAGCAATATGAAGGAACTGCGCGTTCAAAGCCGGGGTAATCCGATTCGGGTGTTTTTCGCCTTTGATACCCGGCGCGCCGGCGTTCTGCTTTGCGCTGGTAACAAGGTCGGTAATGAGAAACGTTTTTATGATCAAATGATCCCGATTGCCGACCGGGAATTTTCAAATTATCTGAACAGGCAAGAAACTAAGGAGTAACGTGATGGGCAGAACGCTTGAACAGCTGCTTGCGGATGAAAAACCAGAAGTTGTTGCCGATGCACAGGCGATGGCAGTGGACATCCTGCTTAATATTCATCTCGCTGAACTGCGCGAGAAGGTACAGAAAACGCAGGTAGAAATGGCGCAGGCGTTGGGTATTCGGCAGCCAACCGTTGCCAGCATGGAAAAGCCGGGGCGTGATTTGAAACTGTCCACGCTTAAGCGTTATGTCGAGGCGGCGGGCGGTAAACTGCGTCTTGACGTGGAGCTGCCGGATGGATCTCACTACGATTTCGCCCTTTAGATACCGGCGCTCTGTATAGCCGCGCCGGTTCGCCAGCGATCCGCGCGGCCCTTTGGTAAAATTCCGCATGAAAACATAAAGCCTGCTTCGGTTTCTTGGCCGGGATAACAAATACAATCCCTGACGCTGCTGCTGTCTTCCAGAAGGCAGTGGCATTGACCTTAATGTGCTGTTACTCATCGCGCCTGATTGAACAGTTCCTGGGGGTTATTCAGGTTTTCAATGGACACGGTGATTTCTTCAAGTGTCTTCTATGAATTCGCTCACTCATCCTTTGGGATTTTTTCAGTTAAAATGTAACTAACAAGTTAGTTATGTGCTGCCGATCGTGTTTATGTAACCTGTTAATTTATATAATTCTTCCTTTAAAAGAATCATTCTTCTGCGCCTTTTATCTTCCCATCCATCAAAATAACAAAGAGTTACCACAAATGAATCAACCGGACAGTCATAAACTATCGCTCAATACCGCCACGGTGCGGCAGAAATGGAAACTCGATCAAATCATTGAAGGATGCGCCCGACATGAAATCCGCGGCATTGCGCCATGGCGCGAGCAGGTGCAGGAGCTGGGTTTAAAAGAATCTGCGCGGCTTATCCGCCATCACGACTTGAGACTGAGTGGCTACTGTCGCGGCGGGATGTTTCCCGGCTACACAGCGCAGGAGCGCCGCGACAAGGCGCTGGATAACCGGCGGGCGGTGGACGAAGCGCTGGAGCTGGGTGCGCCTTGCCTGGTGCTGGTGGTAGGAGGGCTGCCAGCAGGTTCGAAAGATTTGTCCGCCGCCAGGCAGCAGGTGCGCGATGGTCTGAGTGAACTGTTGGAGTACGCGCGACCGCTCGGTATGCCGCTGGCAATTGAACCCCTGCACCCGATGTATGCCGCCGAACGCGCCTGTGTCAACACCCTCGCGCAGGCAAACGATCTTTGCGACCAGTTAGGTGATGACGGGCTGGGTATCGCCGTCGATTTATATCACACCTGGTGGGATCCGCAGTTTCAGCAGCAGATTGAGCGCGCGGGCGTGGGGCGGCTGCTGGCTTTTCATATTTGCGACTGGCTGGTACCGACTGCGGATATGCTGCTGGACCGGGGCATGATGGGGGACGGAGTGATTGATATCCGCGGCCGTCGTCAGGCGCTGGAGGCGTTAGGCTATACGGGTTTTCACGAAGTGGAGATCTTTTCGCAGAATAACTGGTGGCAGCGCGATCCGAATAAGGTACTGGCGATATGTAAACAACGCCACCGTGAATTTGGATAGAGGCGGGGTTTACCCAGAGCCGTCGGCTCTGGGTAGTCGCTGCTGCGCTCAGAGGCCGTAAACCGTAAGCAGATCCTGCATTCGCCGGGTAGCCAGCGGCGGATTTTGCAGCAGACCGGCACGGTCGGCGAGACGGAAAATTTCAGCATAATGGCCGATCTCCCGCGCTGACTGCATTCCACCGGCCATCGCGAAGTGGTTCTGATGGCCGTTAAGCCAGGCAAGGAACACAATGCCTGCTTTATAATACTGCGTCGGAGCCTTGAAGATTTCCCGCGACAGGGCGACGGTAGGGTTCATCAGACGGTAGTATTCGTGGCTATTGCCCAGCGCCAGTTCGTTGAGCGCGGCGGCGGCAACCGGGGCGATAGCATCAAAAATGCCCAACAGCGCATGTGAATAGTAGCCATTTTCCCCTTCAATCAGCTCGGGATAGTTGAAATCATCACCGGTATACATTTTAACCTGGGGCGGCAGGCGCTTGCGAAAAGCGACCTCTTTTTCCTTACTCAGCAGCGAAATCTTAATGCCTTCCACCTTATCCACGTTGTTACCGATTATCTCAAGCACGGTATCCGCGGCGGCGTTGAAATCTGTCGATCCCCAGTATCCGCTCAGCGCAGGGTCAAACATCTCACCCAGCCAGTGAAGAATAATTTTGCCTTTACTTTGTTCAAGCAGGCGGTTATATACGGCAAGGTAGTCCTGCGGCGATTTTGCCACAGCGGCCAGCGCCCGGCTGGCCATCAGGATAATTTTACCGTCATGCTTTTCGACCAGCTCCATCTGCTCTTCATAGGCGGCTATGACCTGCCCCAGGTTGGTCGTGGCAGAGGCCTCCAGCTGATCGGTTCCGACGCCGGCGGCAAGATCGGCTCCCGGCACGGTTTTCGCCTCGTTCAGAGATCGCACAATCAGCTCCCGGGCGATAGTCCAGCTTATCCCCATGCCGCGCTGGGCGGTGTCCATCGCCTCGGCAATATTAAATCCCAGTCGCCACAGATGGTGGCGGTAGGCCAGCGTCGAGTCCCAGTCAATGCGCGGATTGTTCAGCCAGTCCGCGCATTGCTGCCGGGGATCGATAACCACGTGCGCTGCGGCATAGGCAATCCGATTAAACGCGGGGACGAGGGTGCAGGCCCGTTCGTCCGTTGTCACAAGGCGGTAATCAGCGATTGCGCCTTGCGGCGTTGGCAGGTTGATTTTCAGCATAGTCAGCTCTTCTTTAAGTAACAATTTGGTTACTTGTAAGGTGTACTTTTTGCTCAGGTAAAAGTCAAGACGTTCGCGGCTAAAGTGATAAGCTGAACGGCCTCCTGTGGCCGGGTAACGCTCTTCATCGGCAATATTTGTTGCTGAGTTAACAACAATTTTTTGTCCGTGTTGACAACATTACTTATCCCATGTAGTAACTATCTGGTTATTTAATTAAAGTATTCAGATGTCGCAAAAAACAGGCGGCATGAATAATAGCCGGCAGGAGAATGACCATGTATTTAACTGAAACCCATCAACAGATCCGCGAAATGACCCGTAAGTTTGCCGACGAAGTGATTCGGCCTCAGGCAGAAGAGCTGGACAGAGAGGAGCGTTTTGCGGCCGAGATCTATCAGCAGATGGGTGAGCTGGGCCTGTTTGGTATCACCGTTCCGGAAGAGTACGGCGGCGTTGGGCTGGATGCCGTTGCCTACGCCGTGGTGATGGAGGAGCTGTCGCGTGGCTACGCTTCGATTGCCGATCAGTGCGGCCTGGTGGAGCTGCTGGGTACGCTGCTATCCAAATACGGTAACGATCCTCAGCGTGCCGAATGGCTGCCCGGGCTGCTGAACGCATCGCTGAAAGGGGCCTATTGCATCACTGAGGCCGGTGCCGGTTCTGACGTTTCGGGCATAAAAACCACCGCCACGCGTACCGAAGAGGGCTGGGTACTTAACGGTAGCAAGCTGTGGATCCATAATGCGCCGGTCGCTGATGTGGCCTTCGTTCTGGCGCGCACCGATAAAGAAGCCGGTCACCGCGGCATGAGCATTTTTATTGTCGATTGCTCCCGCGACGGCGTCACGCGCGGCGCTAAAGAGCACAAGATGGGCCAGCGCTCGTCGCAGGTCGGCGAACTGCACTTCAGCCAGGTCAGACTACCGGCGGATGCGCTGCTGGGGCCGGAAAACCGCGGCTTCCATATTATGATGAGCGTACTGAATAAAGGTCGGGTGGGGATTGGTGCGCTGGCGGTAGGCATTGCGCGCGCCGGTCTTGAGGCGGCGATTGAGTATGCGAAGCAGCGCGAACAGTTTGGCAAACCGATTGCTGATTTCCAGGGCGTGCAGTTTATGCTGGCAGATATCGCCAAAGACACCGAAGCCGCGCGTCTGCTGGTGCACAGCGCGGCGTATAAAATTGATACCGATGCGCCGGACACCTCGCTAGCCTGTTCAATGGCGAAGTGCTTTGCCGGCGACGCGGCGGTACAGCACAGCGGCAACGCGGTGCAGATTTTTGGCGGCGGCGGCTATATTCGCGGCGTGGAGGTGGAGCGGCTCTATCGTGATGCCAAGATAACCCAAATCTATGAAGGAACTAACCAGATCCAGCGCATGATTATCGGGCGTAATTTGCTGGCATAGCGCCCGTCGTCGGTTACCGCAATTGGCTTAAGGCTGGTCACCTCTGGTGACCGGCCTTTGCGGGTGAACGGCACGGGGCGACTGAGGCGAGACAAAGAAAACCCCGGCGTTGCCAGGGCGGAAGCGGGTGAGATCACATATTCGGGTAGTTGGGGCCGCTGCCTCCTTCGGGGACCGTCCAGACGATGTTCTGCAACGGATCTTTGATATCGCAGGTTTTACAATGCACGCAGTTTTGCGCGTTAATCTGTAATCTGGCCTCTCCTTCCGGCGCGATAATTTCATACACCCCCGCCGGGCAATAGCGCTGCGCGGGCTCCGCAAAACGAGGCAGCGTTTCCCGCACCGACAGTTCGGGGTCTTTTAGCCGAAGGTGGCAGGGCTGATCTTCATCGTGGGAGGTATTCGCCAGGTATACGGAGGAGGGTTTATCAAAGCTCAGCAGGTTATCCGGCTTCGGATAATCGATCGGCCTGCTGCGTTCTGCCGTATCCAGCTGGAGATGATCCGCCCTGCGGTCATGCAGCGTAAACGGTAGCCTGCCTTTAAACCAGTTCTGATCGATATAGTTCAAAGCGCCGCCTGCCACCGTGCCAAAGCGATGCAGCAGCGGACCAAAGTTACGCGACTGCCGCAGCTCTTCCCCCAGCCACGAGTCGCTAAACGCCTGTGCAAAGTCATCGAGGTCCCGTTTTTCATCGGGGCTTTGCTCCAGCGCCCGATAGACCGATTCAGCGGCCAGCATGCCGCTTTTCATCGCCGTATGGCTGCCTTTAATCTTGGCAAAGTTGAGCGTTCCCGCATCGCAGCCAATCATCAGCCCGCCGGGAAAGTGCATTTTTGGCAGCGCATTGAGGCCCCCTTTGGTGATAGCGCGCGCACCGTAAGAGAGGCGCTTCCCGCCGCTGAGGGTTTCGCTGAAGACCGGATGATGCTTCATGCGCTGAAACTCATCGAACGGGCTTAGCCAGGGGTTGCGGTAGTTAAGATCGACAATCAGCCCAACGACTGCCTGATTATTCCCCGTATGGTAGAGAAAACTCCCGCCCGATGCCCCGTCGCTCAGCGGCCAGCCGGAGGCGTGTATCACCTTTCCGGGGCGGCTTTTGTCCGGAGCGATATCCCACAGCTCTTTTATCCCCAACGCGTAGTGCTGCGCATCGCAGTCGGCATCCAGCTGATAACGGGTGATAAGCTGTTTACCGAGGTGACCGCGGCAGCCTTCGGCAAAAAGAGTATATTTCGCCAACAGATTCATGCCTGGCGTAAAGCCGGGCTTTTCTTGCCCTGCGGCATTCACGCCCATATCGCCGGTGGTGATGCCGGCGACCGCGCCCGCCTCATCGTACAGGATGCTGGCAGCGGCAAAGCCGGGGAAAATATCCACCCCCAGTGATTCTGCCTGGCGGGCCAGCCAGCGGCAAAAATCCCCCAGGCTAATGACGAAATTACCGGCGTTGTGCATCGGGGCAGGGGTCAGGGCCGCCGGGATCTTCCACGCATTTTCGCCATCGCGCAGCAGCAGCAGCTCATCTTGTGTAACCGGCGTTGTGAGCGGTGCGCCGAGCGACTGCCAGTCGGGGAAAAGCTCATTGAGCGCCCGGGGTTCGAAAAGCGCGCCGGAAAGAATATGCGCACCAATCTCGGCGCCCTTCTCAATAACGCAAACGCTCAGCGGGCGCTCTGCCTGCTGCGCCATCTGCATCAGCCGGCAGGCTGCCGACAGCCCGGCAGGGCCGCCACCGACGATGAGCACGTCAAATTCCATCGTTTCACGTTCCATCATAACCTCCATCTTTCGTTGCCTGCCTTTTGCGCATCAGAGTTTTGCCACCAGCTGCGGCACTATTTCGAACAGATCGCCCACCAGGCTGTAGTCGGCAATTTTGAAAATGGGCGCCTCTTCATCGCTGTTGATGGCTACGATGACCCTGGCATTACTCATTCCCGCCAGGTGCTGGATCGCGCCGGAAATTCCCACCGCGATATAGAGTTCCGGTGCGACAATTTTTCCGGTCTGACCGACCTGTAGATCGTTGGCGACCATACCCGCATCCACCGCCGCGCGGGATGCGCCCACTGCGCCGTGCAGCTTGTCGGCAAGCTGTGCGATAAGCGCAAAGTTTTCGCGGCTGCCCAGCGCGCGGCCGCCGGAGACCACCACGCGGGCGGTAGAAAGCTGAGGACGTTCCGATTTCACCAGCTCCTCATCAATGAAGCGGGAAAGCGGTGGATTATCGACGCGGCCGATGCGCACAATCGGCGCGGAGGCTCCGCTTTTTTGCGCCGCCGGGAAGCTGGAGACGCGTAGGGTTAGTACCACCAGCGGGTCGAGACTCTCGACGGTGGCGATGGCGCTACCCGCATAGATGGGGCGTTTAAACACGCTGGCGCTGACCACCGCAGTTACGTCGGAGATTTGTGCGACGTCGGCGAGGGCCGCAACGCGCGGCAGGATATTTTTGCCGTTTGCGGTGGCGGCGGCAAGGATATGGCTGTAGCCCTCACGGAGGGAGAAGATCAGCGCGGCGACGTTTTCGGCCAGCTGGTTTTGATAAGCGCTATCGTCGGCGAGCAGCACCTTGGTTACGCCCGCGATGCCTGCGGCCTGCTCCGCGACCGTACCGCAATTATTCCCCGCCACCAGCAGCGTAATCTCGCCGCCCAGCTCCAGGGCGGCGCTCACCGCGTTACAGGTCACCGCGTTGAGCTGGTTATTATCATGTTCAACAAGGAGTAAAGTCGCCATTTTAAATCACCTTCGCTTCGTTTTTGAGTTTATTCAGCAGTTCATCGACGCTGGTAACGCGCACGCCGGCCTCACGCGACGGCGGGGCATCGACCCGTAGCAGCGCCGTGTGCGGGCGTAGTTCAAGGCCAAACTCCTCTACAGGCAGGATGCTGAGCGGCTTCTTCTTAGCTTTCATCATGTTGGGCAGGGAGGTGTAGCGTGGCTGGTTAAGACGCAAATCGGTGGTGACAATGGCCGGCAGCGTCAGCGAAACAGTCTGTAGGCCGCCGTCAATTTCACGGGTGACGATGGCCTGACCCTCTTCAATGCGCAGCTCAGCGGCAAAGGTTCCCTGCGGGTAACCGCACAGGGCGGCGAGCATTTGGCCGGTCTGGTTGTTGTCGCCATCGATGGATTGTTTCCCCATCAGAATGAGCGACGGCTGTTCCTGGGCAACGACTTTCGCCAGCACTTTTGCCAGATTGAGCGGCTCAAGAGAGCGGGGGGTGGTAATGAGCAGCCCGCGATCGGCCCCCATGGCCAGCGCGCTGCGCAGCTGTTCCTGGGCCGCGTCGTCACCGAGGGTCACGACGACAATCTCGCTGACGATACCGAGCTCTTTCAGGCGAATGGCTTCTTCAACCGCAATTTCACAGAATGGGTTGAGCGCCATTTTGGCGTTGGTGAGATCAACCTGGCTAGCGTCGCTTTTGACGCGGATTTTAACGTTATGGTCGACAACGCGCTTAATGGGGACGAGAACTTTCATCGTTACCTCTCGGAATGTTTTATATTTCTACCGATTTAAGTAAATAACTATTTAGTTATTTATTCAACCGATTTTTGCCCATGATTGCGAACATGGGCGGCAATGTGCGATCAGTGTGACGCGATAATCAGATCGCTGGCTTTCTCGGCAATCATGATGGTTGGAGCATTGGTGTTGGAGCTGACCAGGCTTGGCATCACCGACGAGTCCACCACGCGCAGTCCTTCAATGCCGCGAACGCGCAGCTGGGTATCGACGACAGACAGCGCATCGACGCCCATTTTGCAGGTGCCGACCGGGTGATAGCAGGTGCGTGCAAAGCGGCGAATGTAGTTTTCCAGATCTTTATCACTTTGCGCTTCGTGTCCCGGCATATGCTCGCGGCGGATATACGGCGAGAAGGCGCTTTGCTGCATGATATCGCGCATCAGCTTGCAGCCTTCGATGGTCATTTTCATATCGTAAGGATCGCTGAGATAGTTCGGGTCGATTAGCGGGGCGTCGCTGGCGTTGGCCGTACGCAAAGCGACCCGGCCACGGCTGCGCGGACGCAGGAAATAGCTGTTAATAGTCACCCCGGAGCCGGACGGCACCGGTTCGATACCGGCTTCTACGCCCGCTCCGGCCAGAAAGTGAATTTGCGTATCCGGGTTCACCGACTGCTTATCGGCGTACCAGAAGGCGCCGCCTTCGACGATATTCGAACAGACCGGCCCTTTTCGAAACAGCAGATACTCCAGCCCGGCCCACATCATCCAGTGCGTCTTTTTGTACTTGTCATAGCTCAGGGCCTTACTAAGCTCAAATATCAGGTCGATGCCCACATGGTCCTGCAAATTCTCCCCCACGCCCGGAAGATCGGCCACGACCGCGATCCCTTTTTTAGTGAGTTCATCCGCTGCGCCAATCCCCGAAAGCTGTAGCAGTTTAGGGGAGCCGATCGCCCCGGCACTGACGATAACTTCACGGCTGGCATGCAGCCGCTGCTGCCGGCCATCCTGGTAAATCTCCACGCCCACGGCGCGCTGGTTATCGATAATCAGCCGGGAAATATGGCAGCCGGTTTTAATGGTGAGATTACTGCGCCGACCTGCATCCTTCAGATAGCCTACCGCCGTCGAGCAGCGGCGGGCATGGCGGGTGGTAGTCTGATACAGGCCGCAGCCGGCCTGGGTCGCGCCGTTGAAATCGGGATTGTAGGGCAACCCCGCCTGCTGGCAGGCTTTGCTGAAGGTTTTACTCATCAGGTTCGCGCCGACCGGGCTGGAGACGCCGAGCGGGCCGCCAACGCCGTGCCAGGCGTTTGAAAAGGTGTCGTTATCTTCGGATTTAATAAAATAGCGCTGGATATCGGCAAAGGACCAGCCGTCGCAGCCTTCATCTGCCGCCCAGCGATCGTAGTCTGCCGGGGTGCCGCGGGTGAATACCTCCGCGTTAATAGAGCTACCGCCACCTAATACCCGCCCCTGGGCAAACAGCAGCTCGCGATTGCCCAGATGGGGCTGGGGCACCGTTTTATAGCCCCAGGTCAGCGGCCCGGAGGTGAGCTTGCTAAAACCGACCGGTAAATGGATGTAGGGATTGCTGTCCTTTGGGCCAGCCTCAACCAGCAGCACTTTACAGTGGCTATTTTCACTTAAGCGCGAGGCAAGGACGCTACCCGCCGAACCGCCGCCAATGATGATGTAGTCGTACATGTCCTGTCCTCTGCCAAAAATTATTCAGCGAGCCATTTGGCGCGCTTGCCCAACTGAATATGCACGGATTTAATTTCGGTATATTCATCCAGACCGTAGCTGCCGCTTTCGCGTCCGATGCCGGACTGTTTGAATCCGCCTGAGGGCAGTTCAGGACCGCCGGCGATGGTAGTGTTCACCCACAGCCTGCCCGCTTTAAGATCGCGGAACCCCTGCACCGCACGATCCAGGTTTGAGGTCCAGATACTGGCAGCCAGTCCGTAGCAGGTATCATTGGCAATCTTGATGGCTTCTTCATAGCTGTCGAACGGGGTAACGCAGAGCACCGGGCCGAAGATCTCTTCGCGGAAAATGGTCATCTCCGGCGTCACATCATCAAAAATAGTGGGTTCGATAAACAGCCCGCGGTCGGCGTTAACCGCGCTGCCGCCGGTAAGCAGCGTTGCGCCCTCATTTTTGCCCTGCTCAATATAGCTGAGCACGGTCTGGAAATGCTTCTCGGTGATAATCGCGCCAATCTGGGTGCTTTCATCCAGCGGATCGCCGCTGCGTACTTTTTGCGCGCGCTCAACCAGCTTCTGACAGAAATCTTTATGGATTGAACGCTCAACCAGCAGGCGACTGCCGCTGACGCAGCACTGCCCGGTATTGAACAGGAAACCAAACAGCGTACCGTCCAGCGCGGCGTCGAGATCGGCATCGGCAAACACCACCTGCGGATTCTTGCCGCCCAGCTCCAGCCCCAAACGCTTAATGTTTTTTGCCGAAGCGTGTAGCGCCATCTGGCCGACGGCGGTAGATCCGGTGAAGGAAACCATATCAATGTCGGTATGTTCGGTAATATGCTGGCCGACGACCGAGCCGCTGCCGGTGACGACGTTAAATACGCCGTCGGGCAGGCCCGCTTCTTGCAGGATGCCGGCCAGCAGCAGGGTCGTGCCGGAGGTGATCTCAGCAGCCTTGGTCACCAGCGTACAGCCCGCCGCCAGAATATAGGGGTAGCGTTCTGCACCAATAAAGAAGGGGAAGTTCCACGGGGTGATCACGCCGACAACGCCAATAGGTTCGCGGGTTACCAGACCCAGCATGCTGTCGCCGAGGTTATTAAAGCTGTCACCCTTAACGCTGCGCGCCAGACCTGCGGCATACTCCCAGATATCCGCAGCACCCTGAATTTCACCGCGGGACTGGGCGATCGGTTTGCCGGTTTCAAGCGTTTCCAGCAGCGCCAGCTCATCCAGCTTCTCGCGGATCAGCTGCGCGGTTTTTAGCAGAACCGCCGCGCGCGCCGCACCGCTAATCCGCGACCACTTCCCGGAGTCAAAGGCTTCCCTGGCCGCTTTTACCGCGTCATCAACGTCTTCGGCGGTGCCTGCAGGATAGCTGCTGACCACAATATCGTGGGCCGGGCTTTTACGCACAAAAGTTTCGCTGCCGTGGCCTGCGGTCCATTTACCGTTGATGAACATCTGAAACTCGCGCGCTTTTTCGGGCAGTAAAGCGTGGTTAACCACTACAGGGCGAAATGTATTACTCATAATCCTCTTCCCATCGTTCATAGCATTTCTTACCGAACGGTAAGAGCCGGTGTGTGATCGTTGTTATCCTGCTCTGAACATGATGAGTGCTGGCAGGGTGTGCAGAGATTGCTTGATTAACTTGATGTTTTAAAAGGTTAATGTATTATATATATAACTATATGGTTACATATGTTAGCACGCTGGTTTTCGCTTGAATAAGAAAACGCCAGTCCTTGTAATGAAATTGTTAAGCGGCTAGCAGAAAGAATAACGGCCAAAAATTTTTCTTGATTTCCTCTAATGAGTAAGGATTAATCATCAGCCAGATCCGCAACCAAAACGATGTAATGACTAAATCAGCTTCTGAAAAAACAGTGCAGGTCCGTGACCCTGTTGCGACCCAAAATCGGATCCTGAAAGCCGCGAAACGAGAGTTTGCGCAGAAGGGGCTCGGCGGGGCGCGCATCGACGTGGTCGCTGAAAAAGCAAAGTCAAATAAACGCATGATTTATCACTACTTCGGTAGCAAGGAGCAGCTGTTTCAGAAAGTTGTTGAAGACTCCTATCTCGATATCCGTGCGGCGGAAAAAAAATTAAATCTTGAAAAGCTGGAGCCGAAAGAGGCGGTTGAAGCGCTGGTCCGCTTTACCTGGAACTACTACCTGAAAAATCCGGAGTTTCTGACCCTGGTCAACAGCGAAAACCTGCATCGTGCCGTGCACCTGAAAAAATCGGTGGCGATCAAGTCAGCGCAAAAATCGATGGTCGTCCTGATGGAAAATATTCTTCAGCGCGGGGTAGAGCAGGGCGTGTTCAGAGCTGGCGTCGATCCTGAACAGCTGGTGATCACCATCGCGGCGGTAAACTACTATTACTTCAATAACAAATATACCGGTGCCATTTTGTTCGATCGTAACTTCATGGATGCTGATTCCCTTCAGCAGCGCCTTGATTTTAACGTCGAAACGATAATGCGGATATTACAGCCCTGATACCCGCATTACCCCCACGAATCAAAGAGAAACAATGGCGGGGCAATCGACTTTCGGACAGAACTGCATGCGCTGCAAAATATCCCGTTCGAGGTCAACCCCGCTAACCACCGCGATCAGCTTCACCCCGGCTTCCGTTAGCTTAAAAATAGCCCGCTCGGTAACGTACAGCACCTCCTGCCCGCGCTTAAGCGCTTCCGGTCCGCTGAAGGTGATATGACGAACCTTTTGCACCAGCTTAGGAATTTGCCCGTGGGATTCAATCTGGAGCTGCTCCCCCTGCTGGCAAACCTGTAAACCTTTCGCTTCGAAGGTGCCGCAGAAAACCACCTTTTTAGCACCGCAGGTAATATCAATAAAGCCGCCCGGCCCGACGATTGTGTCGCCAAGCTGCGAAACGTTAACGTTGCCTTCCGCGTCCATTTCTCCCATGCCGAGGAAGGTGATATCCAGCCCGCCGCCGCTAAACAGATCGAACTGATCGAGCGAGCTGACAATGGCCTGCGGATACTTTGCCGCCCCGAACAGCGCACCGTCGAGAAGCTGGCCGTTGTGAATACCCTGTTCCACCATCTGCCAGCAGGACTCTACCAGCGATTTTTCCGCCATGGCGGAGATCCCGCCGGGGATACCGAAGCCGTAGTTGACCCGCATATTGGGCTTCAGCTCCCGTACCGCCAGCCCTGAAATCAGGCGGCGAATACCCTCAGCCGGCGCGTCGAGCGGGTGCTCATCCGGCGGAGCGACCTGGCCGGAGAGGGCCGGATCGTAATCGGCAAGATAGCTCTGACGCTGCGCCGGACACTCGACGATGTGATCGACCATTACGCCGGGAACGGTCACTTTTCGGGCCGGGACAAAGTGCGCAGGCGTGGTGGATTTAACCTGAGCGATGACCATTCCGCCGTTGTTATGCGCGGCTAACGCGACGGCATAGGTATCCAGATCCGCCGGTTCTTCGCTGGTGGAAATGTTTGCCACCGCATCCGCCTGCGAACCGTGGATCACCGCGACATCGACTTTAAAAGGCTTGTAATGCAGCCAGGTTTTGCCGTCGAGCTCAATGCGCGAAACGATATCCTCGCGGGTGATGTCGTTGCATTTTCCTCCGCTAATCAGCGGATCAACAAAGGTCCCCAGCCCGACGCTGGAGATGACCCCCGGGCGACCGGCACCGCTTTCGCGATACAGCGTCATGATGATACCTGTGGGTAAGCAGTAGGCTTCAATCTCATTATTACGGGCCATTTTTTGCAGCTCGGATGACCACGACCAGTGCCCGCCGACGATGCGCTTGATGAGACCCGGAATGGCCAGCCGTCCCAGACCGGATCCTTTGCCGTCGCCGATACCTAAGGCATGGATCAGGGTCAGATCCCGCGGATGCCCGGTTTCGCGATAGCGCGTCGCAATCGCTGCCATAATGTAGTCTGACTCCAGCAGCCCGCCGCCGGAGCCGGTGAAGGCCACGGTGGCGTTGTCTTTAATCAAAGCCACCGCGTCATCGACACGTTTTAGTTTGCCGTGCATTCTCGTTTCCCTCGTTGTATTTGGTGTTAATTAAACTAACTAGTTAGTTACAATTGCAGAAAAAAAATGAAGGATCAACGTGATTAATGGCACTTTGTTATCCAGCTAACATTTTCACAACATCTGTTTTGATATAACTATCTTGTTAGTTATTTAACTCATCAGTTTTCCGGAGGGCTGGCATGGTTCCATCACAGAAGAATGCGTTTGGTCGTACACATATTCAGGTCACCGCAATGGGTTACGGCGCCGCGCCGATTGGCAATATTTTCCGCCCCATCAGCGAGCAGGAGTCTGAAAACATGATCCGCCAGGCGTGGGACAGCGGCCTGCGCTATTTTGATACGGCACCGTTGTACGGGCATGGCCTGAGCGAAGCGAGGATAGGCCACGGCCTGCGCTGGTATCCGCGCGATGAGTACGTGCTCTCCAGCAAAGTCGGCCGCCTGCTGAAGCCGAAAAAGCGCGGTGAATTTGATTCCGGGGCCTGGGTCAATCCGCTGCCGTTTGAGGCGATTTTTGATTACTCCTACTCTGCTACGATGCGTTCAATTGAAGACAGTCTTCAGCGCACGGGGCTGGAGCATATCGATATCGCTTTTATTCACGACTGTGATGTTTATACCCACGGCGATAAGCAGCCGCACTACTTTCGCCAGGCGATGGACGGCGCGTGGCGCGCGCTGGCGCAGCTGCGTGATGAAGGGGTGATTAAAGCTGTCGGCATGGGCGTCAATGAATGGGAAGTGTGCCATGCGGCGCTACAGGAGGCCGACTTCGACTGTTTCCTGCTGGCCGGGCGCTATACGCTGCTGGAACAGGAGGCGTTAAAAGCGTTTCTGCCGCTGTGCGAGGAGCGCAACGCGGCGGTGGTGATCGGCGGGGGATTCAACAGCGGCATCCTGGCGACCGGGGCGATTGAGAACGCGAAATACAACTATGGCCCGGCCACTCAGCCGGTGCTGGATAAGGTCAGCAAAATTGAAAACGTCTGCCGCGATTATCAGGTTAGCCTGCCGGCGGCCGCGCTACAGTTTGTCCTCGCTCACCCGGCGGTGCCCACCATTATTCCCGGCACCCGCACGGTGGCGCAGCTTGAGAACTGTCTGGAGTGGATTGCCGCGCCGATCCCGGATGATTTCTGGCGTACGCTGCAACAACAGGGGCTGTTGGATGAAGGCGCGCCCACCCCGGCAGACCGCAGCGCCTGAGTGAAGAGTGCAGAATAAAAAAGGTGCTCCTGATGAGCACCTTTTTTGATCCTGGCGGCCTGTCCGCGTTGTCAGGGTCTTATTCCTGCGCGATGCGCAGTTGAACTTTCAAATATTGCGGCTGCGCGAGCAGGGAAGTGAAAACCTGCTGAATATCCTCCAGCGGATGGACGGACTGGCAAAAGGGCGCGGTGATAAAACGGTGATGCTGCAACAGATGTAGCGCCTGGTGCATGTCTTCCCCCATCCCGGCTACGCTGCCCTGGATCCTTTGCTCTTTTAAAATAACCTCCAGTGGCCTGATGGCGACGGTGGTTTCGCCGTCGGTTAAACCAAAGGCCAGCAGCCGTCCGCCGGGGCGCATAAACGTCAGCGCCTGTTTATACAGCTCGGGATGGCCGACGCTTTCTATCACCACATCGGCACCGCGTCCCTGGGTGAGCAGCTTTATTTGCTCCAGCGCGCGTTCGGGGTCGGTGATGACGCTATCCGCTCCGCACTGCCCGGCGATCTCGGCGCGCTGCGGATCCCGCTCTACGGCAATAATCGGCGCAGCCCCAAGCAGGCGCGCCATCTGAATATGCATATTGCCCACCGGTCCGGCGCCGATGACCACTACCGACTCCGCCACGCCGAGGCCGATTTTTTTACCGGCACGCACCACGCAGGAGAACGGCTCGGTCAGACAGGCCACGCTGTCCGTAACCTCGTCGCTTAGAGGGATTGCCAGGCGGGCCGGAACGGCCACGTACTGCGCAAAGGCCCCGTGGGTGTGAATGCCGAGCTGGCGGATTTCCGGGCAGTTGAGCAGCTCGTTGCGTCGGCAGTAATAGCAGTGGCCGCAGCCGATATTGATATCGGCGACCACCCGCTGGCCCGGCGTTAGGGTGGTGACGCGAGGGCCAACGGCAGCAATTTCACCGCTAAACTCGTGGCCGGGAATTAACGGCAGCTTATCCCGGGCATAGTGGCCGTTAAAGATATGGAGGTCCGTGCCGCAGATCGAGCACTGGCTGACGCGAATAAGTACCTCATCATCCCCGTATTCGGGGACCGGAACCTGGCGTATTTCGAATTTTTTGGCAGCGGTCAGCACCGCCGCTTTCATTAATTTGGGGATCATGGCCAGCTCCGTTTATTTAACAGTAGAAATTTTGGAGCGATCGATGGTCATCGCAATGGCCACGATCATCAGCGCCCCGAAGAAGATCTGCTGCGCCTGCGCTTCAACGTTCAGGTAGGTCATGCTGGTACGAATAACGGCGACGATCAGGGTGCCGATCAGCGTGCTCACTACGCCGCCCACGCCGCCGGTCAGCGGCGTACCGCCTAACAGCACCGCGACAATCGCCGGTAGCAGGAACTGATCGGCCATCGTCGGTGATGCGCCGGACAGACGGACCGCCAGCAGCACCCCGGCGGCGGCGGCGAACGCCCCGGCGATGGCAAAGGTGAGGATCTTCACCCTGACCACCTTCACACCGCTGGCGAGCGCGGCGGATTCCCCTGCGCCAACCGCCTTCATGTGGCGTCCCAGCGCGGTGCGTCTTTCCATCAGCAGCGCCAGCAGCAGCAGTACGGCGGCGATGATGATTTCCGCCGGCAGCGTAAAGACGGTGGTGGTCATCCAGCCAACCGTCTGGCTACGAAGATCCCCTGGAATATAAAACGCCCGCTGCCCGGAAATAACCTGCCCGGTGGCGTAAGCGATCCCCCCCACGGCGAGGGTAGTAATGAATGAGGATATTTTAAAACGGGTATGCACCCAGCCGGAAACCGCGCCGAACAGCGCGCCGAGCGCCAGCGTCAGCGGAATAGCCAGCACGCCAACTTGCGACAGCAGAATGACCAGGACGACCGTCGACATGCTGGCAATCGACTGAGCGGATAAATCTATTCCGCCGATATAAATCACAAAGGTCATGCCGAGCGCCATAATAAACAGCGTCGACGCATCCTGTAGCATCTGGAATATATTGTTGAGCTTAAGAAAATCCGGGTTATAGAGGCTGACTAAGGCCACTAATACCGCCAGGGTGAGTATCGGTAAATAGCGGGTAATTTTTTCACGCCCGGTTAACGGCGGCCGCGTCGGGCTACCGTTATTGATATTTGTCGGCACTGCTAATGATTCTGAACGGATAATTTTCATGGCGATGGGCCTTAATAACCTAGACGAAATGCTGCAATAATTCATATTGCTCCGGGCGCTTCTCTTCGCAGCCGGTAAACTGATGCATCAGTCGGCCGTCCTTAAAAATAGCGATGGTATGGGCGAGGCCGATAGCCTCCTCCAGAGAGTCGGCGATCAAAATCACCCCGCACCGCTCGTCGGTGAAGTCGCGTACCAGGTCATAGACATCCTCTTTGGCACCGATATCGAGGCCGCGGGTAGGGTGGTCAAGCAGGATGATTTTCGCCTCAGCGCTCCGCCATTTCGACAGCACCACCTTTTGCTGATTGCCGCCGGAAAGCTTGCCGCACTGCGTATCAATACTGGCGGTTTTGATCGACAGCTTTTTAACCCACGCATCTGCCAGTCTGCGTTCGTGATGGACCTGTAGCAGCCCGCCGCGGGAATAGTCTTGCAGGTTGGCGAGAGTCATATTTTCCACCACCGACATGCCTTCGACGATGCCCTCGATTTTGCGCTCGCGAGGAATATATCCCACCCCCTCGGCGATGCTGTGGGTGGGGCTAAATTTGCCAACCGCTCTGCCGTTGAGGATCACTTCTCCTTGCTCCGGCTGCATCAACCCGAAGATCGAGCGGATGATTTCTTCAGTACCCGCGCCATCGGTTCCAACCAGCGCCAGCACTTCACCGGCGTGTAGCGACAGAGAGACATTTTTATAATGGCCGGGCAGCGAAATATTTTTTAACTCGACTAAGGTCGTCTCTTGGTGAATTCGGTGCTTACGATGCTCGCGATAGTAGCGTTCATCGATATCCCGGCCGACCATCTGGCGCTGAATATTCACCACGTCGAAGCGGTCGCGGGTGAGCATATCCATGATCTGCCCATCCTTCATCACGTAGATGCGGTCGGAGAGCGCCATCACTTCATCGAGGCGATGCGAAACGAAAATAAAGGAGGCCCGGCTTTTCAGCTCCCTGACCAGCTCAAACAGCAGCTCGATCTCCTGGGCCGGCAGGACCGAAGTCGGCTCGTCGAGCAGGATAATTAAGTGGCCGCTGCTTCTCTCCTCAAGGGTTAATACCTTCGCCAGCTCCACCAGCTGACGTTGGGTGAAGGAAAGCTCGGCGGTCAGGGTGTGCGGATCGATATCCAGTTTGACTTTCGCCAGCTGCTTTCTGGCCGCCGCTGCCATCTTTTTCCAGTTGAGAACGCCCAGCTTTTTAAACGGTTGTTCAAAGCCGAGGAAGATATTTTCCATTACGCTGAGGTTGGGGATCAGCGACTGCTCCTGAAATACCATCCCGATACCCTGCATCATGGCGTCGCGCGGCGAGCGAAAGACCATCGGCTGACCGTTAATCAGCACGTCACCTTTATCATGCTGATAGGCGCCGTAAATTATTTTCATCAGCGTTGATTTCCCGGCACCGTTTTCGCCGACTAATCCGACAATTTCGCCGGGATTAATTTGCAGATTGATATTCTGTAAGGCCAGCACGCCGGGGAACGATTTACCTACATTTTTGAATTCAAGCATAATCGTCACTTCACTATTTGCAGACGTTTACGATTAGTGACTAATGCCACCGAGATGATAACCAGGGCGCCTAAAACCCCCTGCTGGATATAGGTCGGGAAGCCGAACAGCACCATGCCGTTGTTAATAACGTTAATGATCAGTACTCCGATCAGGCTTTGCCACACGCCGCCGTTGCCGCCCATCAGGGAGGTGCCGCCGACGACCACGGAGGTGATGGCGATAAAGGTATACCCATCGCCGAGGTTGCTGGCGACTGAGCCCAGGCGGGCGACCGCAAAGACGGCGCCCAGGCCGTAAAATGCGCCGGCCAGCGCAAAGCTAAGCACGCGAATACGTTTTACCGACAGGCCGGACGCGTAGGCCAGATGCTCGCCGCCGCCGATCGCGTAAAAATTCCGCCCCAGCGCGGTATAGCGCTGAATAAACCAGGCAAACAGCAGGGCGGCCCCGGCGAAATAGACCATCAGCGGGAAATCAAAAATGCGTTCGGTCAGCAGTAAGCGGAATACCGGATCGGGCAGGGAAATACGTTCGCCGCCGGTCGTCACCATGGTGACGCCAATTAAGCTAAAACCGATGCCGAGGCTGACCAGAAACGAGGGGATTTTAAGCTTTACGTGAATAAGCCCGTTGACCAGCCCGCAGGCTGCTGAAATAAGGATCGCGGCGGGGATCGCCAAATAACCGAGTTCGTTAAAACCGCCCAGTTTAACCATGATGATTGCCAGCATGGAGCCGCAGAAAGCCATAATGCCTTCAATTGACAGGTCGATGGAACCCATAATAATGATAAACGTTACGCCAATGGCAATCATTAACGGTGCGGCGCTGGCGGTCAATAACCGTGAAAAATTACGCACGGATAAAAAACCGGGATAAATAACGCTGATGATGGTGCAGAGCAGCAGCAGTACCATCAGCGGCGCCCATTTGCGCAAAAAATCTTTGTAGCCAGAATGTGATGACATGTTCGACCTTCACTGAATGAATTTATAACGTCTTCATCGAGAATAAATATCTGTAGAAGGAGAAAACTATAATTTTCGATATTGAATAGGCCCTTTTGACGCCTGCCAGAAATTATTCCAGTCGTTCACCGGCGTATCGACGATATTGTCCTGATACCATTTCTGCGCGTCGTCTTTGGTTATCATGATCGTCGGACCATAAAATTCGCGATGCTCGTGCGGTTCGGCGGAGGGTTTGAAGCTGCCGAGAGCCGCATGATGCGCCAGTGAAAGCGCGATGCCTCCGGCCCAGTAGGGGTCGGTGCTTACGGTGCAGAGGATTTCACCGCTGATGCACAGCTTAACGGCGTCCGGGGTGCCGTCGTAGGAGACAATCGGGATCTGTCCCGCCAGCCCTTCGGCGCGCAGAGCCTCAATAATGCCGAGGGTCATACTGTCGTTGGAGGAGAAGATGCCTTTGATATCATCCCCGAAGCGGGTAAGCATCGTGGACATCATGTCGTTGGCTTTCGACGTGCTCCAGTCCGCATCCTGCCAGTCCAGTAGTTTGATGTCCGGGTTCTCTTTCAGCTTTTGCATCAGACCCGCTTTGCGTTCAATCGCCGGGACGTTGGAGGCGATACCACCCAGCCCGACAATCCCGCCTTTTTTCCCTATCGCGTCAAACAGCAGCTGCGCGCACTGCTGCGCCGGTTCGTAGTCTGACCAGCTGATGTGGGCCACGTAGTTGTCGCCGAAATCCCAGGGATGCAGATCGTCGGTTTTGTTCCAGATGGTGGTAATAAACGCGCCGCGCTGCTGGCAGGCGGTCACCACGGCCCGCGCGTTAGGGGCATCGTTAGGATCGCAGCCGATCGCCAGCTTCCCTTCGGTTTTGGAAAGCAGAGCCTTGATATCAGACAGCACCTTCTCATTATTGCCCCCGTTAATCAGGCTGACCATCGGCGAGTTTTGCGTTTTCGCATAAGACCTGCCGCCGGCGGCAATCGCGTTCCAGTAGGAGTTGTCAGGGTCGCGATAGCCCCAGGCCAGCGTGAGATTTCCGCCTTCAGCCGCCATAACTTTAGAGAGTGGGCTGATAAGCGGAAGCGCAGCCATGCCGCCGAGGCCCAGGGCACTTTTCAGCAGGAATTCACGTCGGCTAATCACGCTTTGTTCAACGAATTTTTTAATAAATGACATAGCGATTTTTCCTGTCTTTTTGGTTCAGGTTAAGGAGGTTATCCCGGTGAAAAATACGCAACATGTAAATAACTAATTACTTACAAGTGAGTGATATATCACTCGGGGATGAGATTGGCAATGAAACGCTTTGGACCGGGTTTATAGGGCAGGTTTATCGGAGAGGGAGTTACATAATTTTATGTTTTACATCGTTATTTCTAAATCTTTCCTTGATCAATCAGCAAAGGCTTCTTCTCGGAGTTTTTGCCCGGATATTGCGTTTATCAATATGATTTATATTAGGTTTTATCTTCTTCCGCTTTCGGGGCTGTTTTGCTCGCGTTTGAGATATCAGTCACAAAGATTTCGCCAAAAATCTTCACCGGTAATGCATGAATTGCGCAGATCTCATTTTCGTATTTAGTAAGTAACTATTTATTTACAAGTAGTGAATGATGTGGCTATGCTTCTGGCATAATCTCACTCCATAATGGGACGAAAAATGACCGTTAAAACACGACAAACAGCGTTTATCACCGGTGGGGCGCGCGGCATCGGTTTTGAGATCGCCGTAAAGCTGGCGCAGGCAGGCTTTAATATTGCGCTGAATGATTATCAGGATTCTGTGGCGCTACAGGCTTCCGTGGCGCGCCTGAAAGAGTGGGGCGTTCACGCCGTTGCCGTGCCCGGCGACGTGGCGGATATCAGCCTGCACGACAGGATGCTGGCGCGGGCGGAGGATGAGCTGGGTCCACTGACGACCTTCGTGAACAACGCCGGCGTGTCGGTGACCAGCCGCGGCGATCTCCTCGACGTGACGCCGGAGAGCTACGATCGCTGTCAGGCCGTCAACGCCCGCGCCACGTTCTTTCTCTGCCAGGCATTTGCCCGACGCCTGCTTGCCGCGACTCGCTCCCCCGAACTGCACTACAGCCTGATCGTCGTCTCTTCCTCGAACGCTTCGGCCGCCTCGATCAATCGCGGAGAGTACTGTGTCTCAAAAGCCGCGGCTGCGATGGTGGCGAAACTCTTCGCTGCCCGTCTCGCCAGGGCGGGCGTGCAAGTGTTTGATATTCAGCCGGGTTTGATTGCTACCGAAATGACGCAGCCCTCGCTGGCCATCTATCAACAACGCGTCGATGAAGGCTTAACCCTGCTGCCGGAGCTGGGAACCCCCGCTCAGATAGGCACCATAGTGACCACGCTGGCCAGCGGTGGGATGCCCTATTTAACCGGCCAGGTGATCAGCGCCGACGGCGGAATGTTGGTTTCCCGTTTCTGATTGATACAGGTAAATCGCGATGAAAATAATTATTGCCCCGGACTCGTTTAAAGAAAGTCTGTCCGCCGGTGCCGTGGCTGATGCTATCGAGCGGGGTCTGCGAAGAGCCCTGCCTGATGCGGAATACGTGAAGTTGCCGATAGCCGACGGCGGCGAAGGAACGGTTGATGCGCTGGTTAACGCCACGTCAGGCCAGCGGATATCCATAGCGGTAACCGGGCCGATGGGGACGTCGGTGAATGGCTTTTATGGTCTGCTGGGCGATGCGAAAACGGCGGTCATTGAAGTGGCCGCCGCCTGCGGTTTGCAGTGGGTGGCACCTGAAGAGAGGGATCCCCTGCTCGCGACCAGCTACGGAGTCGGGGAGCTTATCAAAGCGGTGTTGGACCGCGGCGTTGATAAAATCATTATCGGCCTGGGCGGAACCGCCACCAATGACGGGGGGATGGGTATGTTACAGGCATTAGGCTGCCGCTGTATCACCGCTGCGGGGGAGAACGTCCCCCCAGGGGCCGGAGGGCTTGATGAACTGGCCGATATCGACCTCAGCGGGCTGGACCCTCGGTTAGGCCGGGTGGCGCTGCTGCTGGCCTGCGACGTCAACAACACGTTGCTGGGCGAGCAGGGCGCGACCGCGGTTTTTGGTCCGCAAAAAGGGGTAACCGCGCAAACGGCGGCCAGGATTGAGAGCAACCTGGCGCGGGTCGCCGCAATTCTCACATCGAAAACCGGGAAGGATATCGCCAGTCTGAAGGGCGGCGGTGCCGCTGGCGGCATTGGTGCAACGTTGCATGGGGTGCTGCACGCAGAGATGTCGAGCGGAATCGATATTGTGCTTGATACGCTGCACTTCGATGCGCAGATACGCAGTGCCGATCTGGTTATTACCGGCGAGGGGCGGCTTGATGCACAGACCCGCGGCGGTAAGGGGCCTGCCGGGGTTATCAGCCGCGCGCATGCCCACGGCTGCCCCAGTATTGCGCTGGCCGGCTCACTCGGCAGCGGATATGAAGCGCTGTATGAGCTGGGTTTAATCTCGGCATTTTCACTGGTCCCCGGCATTATTTCTTACGAACGCGCCCTGCGGGAAGCCGCCGCTCTGCTGGAGTCGGCGGCGTTTAACATTGCCTCGCTCTGGCAGCTGGCAGCGAGTCAGCCGCTGCGAAGCTAAAACCGTCCTCTGAGGAAAAAGAGATGAATATTCTTTATCGGCCCGAATTCATTCGCGGTTTTGGCACCTACAAACTGCGCGGAGAGCGCCTGACCACCGCCTTAGAACATGCCTTAAGCATCGGCTATCGGGCGATCGATACCGCGCAGATGTATGAAAATGAGATGGAGATCGGGCAGGTATTAAGCCGACATGCCGCCGCGCGCGATAAGCTTTGCATTACAACAAAGGTCCTGCCGGCGAACTATCGCCAGGAGCTGTTTATGGCTTCGGTTGCGCAAAGCCTGGCGGCGCTTAAGGTTGAACAGGTGGATGTGCTGCTGCTGCACAGTCCGCCAAAGCAGGACTTCAGCGCCACGCTGCGGCTGCTGGAGCAGGCGCAGCGGCAGGGACTGACAAAATATATTGGCTTAAGTAACTTCTCGCCTGAGCAGATGAGGGCGGCACGCGAGGAGATCGCCACGCCGCTTGTCGTTAACCAGGTTGAGTTTCATCCCTTGCTCGATCAATGCGATCTGCTACAGGCAGCGGTAGAGATGCAGATCCCGCTCTCTTCGTACTGTTCGATAGCCCGGGGAGAGGTACTTAACTATCCGCTTATTCAGCGGCTGGCGGACTATTATGCCAGGACGCCGGCACAAATTATTCTACGCTGGATTTTTCAGTCGGGTATTCAGTCCAACACGATGTCATCCAGCCCTGAGAGAATAGCCGAGAACTTTGCAATCCTTGATTTCACCCTGTCCCATATCGATATGGCGCAGATAGCGGAGTTAAAACGTGTAAATTATCGTGTTGTTTCGCTTTAAGGTTGATTTCATAACAATCGCGTTGCGCGCAGATCGGAAGACACGGTTACTTTATGTTCATCCAGCTAATTATATAATTTCATTTTTCAAGATAGTCATTATCAATATAAGTATATTGTCTCGATAACCAAAACAAAATAACCTAACATCAGGCTCATTAGCTTAAAACCCCAATATTGGGAACAGTGATTTTAACAGGAAAGAAAATGAGAATACGTTATTTAGGATGGGCCGGTATAGAGATTGATGCAGAAGGCCATACTCTTTTGATTGATTATATCCAGGATACATCCTCTATACTCTCAAACGTCCAATTCCCTTTACCCTTGCGTAGGGGAAAAGCTACTGCGGCACTGGTCACACATTTGCATTCCGATCACGCTGATCCCGTTGCGCTTTCAACTGCTGTCGCAGAGGGTGCACCAATATTCAGACCCGAGGCCACGTCAGGATCTGGCGATGACCTTAAATGGACAGCTAAGGCTGAACGACAATTTCGTGAATTAAAACTGAATACGATAATAACGTCTCACGGGAGATGGCGAGAAATCGGGCCTTTCAAAATTATGTCTGGCCCTTCTGTTGATGGGCTTGGCGATCCCCAATGCTGCTGGGTAGTTAAAGTCGGTGACAGAAGCATTATCCATGCAGGCGACACTGTTAATCATGGCTACTGGTGGTCGCTTGCGCGCGCCTCTGGTCAGATAGATATCGCTTTTCTACCTATCAACGGCGCTGTCGTTGAACTACCTCATCTCCAGCCGCCAAGCCCGTTCAACGCAACAATGTTGCCTGAAGAAGCTGCCGTTGCTGCGCATATATTGGGGGCGACTACGGTTGTTCCAATCCATCATAGCGAACTGCATCAGCCCGGTATTTATGAAGAGGCGCCCAATGCGATTGAGCGACTTTCAAAAAAATCAGCGGAGCTGGGAATAGCCGCCCGTGTTGTTAAACGCGGGGAATGGATTGATCTGGACTAAGGTGCGTCATGTTGTAAAAGAGATTAATCTAAATATCGCACCGGAGAATATATGTCTTTCATAAATAACCAGAGTAAACTGGGGTATAATACCGCAGGGCGGTCGCTCGCTGTTAGTCAGAGTAATAAAATACCTTTTATTGCTGGAATAATATGTATTGTGCTAGTAGCTATAAGTTTAAGACCTGCAATTGTTTCTAATGGTCCATTATTACCTTCGATCAAGCTCGATTTCGGGCTTTCACACACAATGGCCTCAATGCTGATCACAATACCGGATCTTGCAATGGGTGCTTTGGCATTTCCCACGCCCTGGCTGGCACGTCGTTATGGTCGTAATCGGGTTGTGCTTTTAGCTCTTGTCACATTGTTAATCGCGATAGTTTCTCGTACTTTTTCCGAGACAGTCGAAGTTTTATTATTAACGACGCTTGGAGTTGGGGCTGGAATTGCCATTGCTGGCACATTGATAGCGAGCTTTATTAAAGCTAACTTCCCTCAAAAAACCGCTTTTATGATGAGTATTTATGCTGCTGCACTGGGCCTTGGAAGCACTCTGGCATCGGCTGTAAGTGGACCTTTAGCCGATTATCTCGGAAGCTGGCGTGCCAGCTCCCTTAGCTGGGCAATTCTCTGCTTAGTGGCAATTTTAGGCTGGCTTTATATTGAGAGGGGAGAGGCACGTCTTACATCCGTTCAGAATAACATAAATAATCCTCAGCGAAGTTTGCCTCTAAAATCTCATAAAGCTTGGTTGATAGCGTTATTTTTTGCATTCAATAATTTACTTTTTTATGCTCTGCTTTCCTGGCTGGTACCCATGTTTGTAGAAAAAGGATTATCAACCAATGCTACAGCTTTATTATTAACTATTTTTACCTCGTGCTGTATGATTGCAAGTCTTTTATTTGGCCTGATAAGCAGGCAAGAGGACAGACGCTTGCTTTTGGCACTCAGCGCAATATTGGTCTTAACTGGTATTATCCTGATGACTGTTGGCGGCTCCGCAATCGGTCCCTACTTACCTGTTTCACTAATGGCATTAGGTATTGGAGGAGGGTTTTCACTCGGAATGACTCTACCGCTCGATAATACATCCGATGAAGACGAGGCGGGGAACTGGACAGCTTTCGTTCTTACGATAGGTTATCTCATTGCAGCAATCGGACCGATTGCTGTTGGATTCCTCCGGGACCTGAGCGGAGATTATACAATTTCTTTGTGGCTGCTAGTGATTATTGCGGTAGCCACGTTAATCCTTGTTCCCTTTCTGGCACCCCGTCAATTACATATAGGGGTTAATAAATAATTATCATATTGAAATATATAGTTAAATGAAAATATTTTATCGGGTAAGGAGAAAGCCATAACCCTGGTTATTTTACCGGGGCTGAAACATATTCGGACTCCTCTCACAAGAAGCAGACATAATTCTGTCTCATGACAAAATCAGCCTAAACTATTTTATACTAACTGGAACCCTAATAACTGAGTATCTGGCGTATCCACTACTGATATCTCTTTAACATTGTATTTACAGGAAAAAATGGATCGGTTTGAAGCAATGGCTATGTTCGTCAAAGTAGCAGAGCAAGGCAGTTTTTCTGCCGCTGCGCGGATACTTGGTGTGCCGTTACCTACTCTTAGTCGGAAAATCGCGGACCTTGAAGCGCTCCTGGGCGCGCGGCTTCTTATTCGCACAACCCGAAAACTGACGCTTACAGACTCAGGAGAGATTTATTTGTCTGCCACGCGCCAAATCCTTGAACAGGTAAATCAGGCTGAGCGGATAGTAGCAGGCGAGTTTTCCAAACCGAAAGGGGAGTTAATAGTTACGGCACCCATCATGTTTGGCCGAATACATGTGATGCCAGTAGTGGCTGAATTTCTGAAAGAATTTCCCGAAATTAGTATCCGCTTGATTCTGTCTGATAATACTCTTGATTTGATAGACAAGCAGGTAGACATTGCGTTGCGTATTGGCAATTTACCTGACAGCTCAATGATCGCGACGAGGGTTGGATCGATGCGTACTGTAACCTGTGCAAGCCCCTCATTATTGGCTGAGTTCGGCACGCCCTGTCACCCTTCCGAACTGTCCCAATGGCCCGCTGTGGTGTTAAATAACGCTGCGACGCCAGAATTTTCCTGGCGTTTTAATGAAAATGGTTCAGGAGCGTTTATTGATGCAATGATTTCGCCACGACTCGCCGTAACGACTTCAGAATCTGCGGTACAGGCTGCCGAGCAAAACGTCGGTGTCATAAGAGCCCTTCATTATCAGGTGATTGACGCTATGGACAGCGGAACACTGCGCATCATTCTTAATAAATATGAATGTAATACTTTGCCCGTTCATCTAATCCATACCTCAATGGGGCGAATGCCATTAAAAGTACGGTGCTTTCTCGACTTCGCCGCACCGGTATTACGTTCAAGATTAGCCACGATCGCCGCAATGAATGTTTAATTAGTTCAGATATTAACCATGTATATGGCAAAGAAGACATTTGCCAGTATTTCGAACCCTTGAGGGTAACGCGAAGGAACATACCAAAGCCATCGGATTGCTTATATTCCTTATAGTGGGGCTTCGCGTTTTTTAATTGAGTATCAGTAAGTGGTATACGAGATCCTCAGTATTGATAAAAGCGCTACCTGACTACCATTAGCACCATTTTTACCCGCAAGAGGATATAGCTAGAGTGGTTTTTGATTGATGAGGGTGAACCTGAAGGAGGGGATAATCAATTGATAAAAAGCAAAAAACCAGAGATCCGTAGATATCTGGTTTCTTAAATATGGCTCCTCTGACTGGACTCGAACCAGTGACATACGGATTAACAGTCCGCCGTTCTACCGACTGAACTACAGAGGAATCGTGTGAACGAGGCGAATAATAATCACCCCCGGCGGATGTGTCAACGGCGAAAGTCACCTTCGGCAATCAACTGCTGATGTTTACAGCAATAAGCTGATTTACTGAGCATTTCCGTAGCATTTGGCGACGTTTTCGCCCGCGGCGTGCAGTGGAGGGTGGCGATGGTTTACCCGGTCGCTCCGGCTTTGTATTATCAGCACGTCGGCTTCGCTGAATCGATTCTTAAAGCGGGCCAGGTGAGTCTGAGAACGTTAACAGGGGACAGCAATGAAACAGAGATTTCCACAGGGCTTTATGTGGGGTGGGGCAACCGCCGCGAATCAGGTTGAGGGCGCGTACGATTGTGACGGGAAAGGACTGTCGATTGCCGATGCTATTCCCGGCGGTAAATCGCGGCTGGATATTGTCTCTTCACCCGATTTTGACTTTACGCTCGACCCGCAGCGCTACATCTACCCGAACCACAGCGCCATCGATCACTATCACCGTTTTCGTGAGGACATCGCGCTGTTCGCGGAAATGGGCTTTAAATGTTATCGCTTCTCGGTTGCCTGGACCCGCATCTACCCGAACGGTATCGAGGAGCAGCCAAACGAAGCGGGGCTGAGCCACTATCAGCAGGTGATTGATGCCTGCCTCGCCCACGGCATTGAGCCGGTGATCACCCTCTCTCACTATGAGATGCCGCTGCACCTGGCCCGCGAGTTCGGCGGCTGGCAGAGCCGTGAGCTGATTGGCCACTTCGAACGTTTCGCCCGTACGGTGCTGACCCGCTTTGGTCAGCAGGTAAAGTACTGGATGACCTTTAATGAAATCAACAGCGCTTTCCATTTCCCGATTATGAGCCAGGGACTGACGGTGAAAACCGGCGCGCTGGAGGCGCAGACCCGTTTTCAGGCGCTGCACAATCAGTTCGTTGCCAGCAGCCTGGCGGTGAAAATTGCTCATGAAACCAATCCGCAGATCCAGATTGGCTGCATGATCCTGTTTGCCACCAGCTACGGCTATGACTGTAATCCGGTTAACCAGCTGGCGACGCTGAAGGAGATCCAGTCCTGTAACTTCTACTGCGCGGATGTGCAGGTCGGCGGTAAGTATCCGTACTATGCCAAAAGCCTGTGGCAGTCGCTGGGCGTCACGCTGGATATCCGCCCGGGCGATCTGGACCTGCTGAAGGCCCACCCGGTGGACTACATTGGCTTTAGCTATTATATGTCCCGCACCATCTATGCCACCGACCCGGCGGCGGCGGAAGCGCACGGCAACCTGCTGGGCGGCGCGCGTAATCCGTTCCTGGAAGCCAGCGACTGGGGCTGGGAGATCGACCCAACGGGTCTGCGCATCGCGCTGAATCAGCTTTATGACCGCTATGAAAAACCGCTGTTTATCGTTGAAAATGGTTTGGGCGCGGTGGACCGGCCGGATGAAAATCACTACGTTGCCGATGACTACCGCATTAACTATCTGCGTCAGCATATCACCGCGATGGCAGAGGCGATTGACGACGGCGTGGAGCTGATGGGCTATACCCCGTGGGGCTGTATCGATCTGGTAAGCATGTCTACCGGTGAGATGAGCAAGCGCTACGGACTGATTTACGTTGATCTTGACGACAACCTCAGCGGCAGCGGCAACCGCTATCGTAAAAAGTCATTCCACTGGTATCAGCAGGTTATTGCCACTAACGGCAGCGATCTCGGCTAAACGTCTGCGGCAGACCGGGGCGAGTCTGCACTCTCCCGGTCTGTCAGCGCTGCAATCAGGCCGTTGCCCGGCGATCGCGAAGGCTCGAACCGATAAATGCCAGGATAAACACCAGGCTGAACAGCACGACGATGGTGGGCGCGGGCGCGCTGTCGAGGAAGAACGACAGCCAGGTACCAAGGAAGCAGACGGCCATCGACAGCAGTACGGCAAAAATCAACACCGACGAGAAGCGGCGCATAACCAGCAGCGCAATGGCGCCCGGCGCGATCAGCAGCGCTATCGACAGAATAATCCCTACTGCCGACAGCGTGGCGACAATGGTCATGGCAATCATGCTCAGCAGGCCGTAGTGCAGCAGCGTGGTATTCAGCCCGCAGGCCTTAGCCTGTTGCGGGTCAAAGGCATGCAGCAGCAGATCCTTCCACTTCAACGCCACCAGCAGCGCAATCAGCGCCGCAATGATCCCGGTCTGCATCAGGTCTGCCACAGAAATCCCCAGCATATCGCCGAACAGAATATGGTCGAGGTGGACGTCGGACTCAATGGAGAGATAGAGGATCAGCCCAAGGGCAAACATACCGGAGAAGACAATCCCCATCACCGTATCGCGCTTGATGCGGCTGTTCTCCGCCAGAAAGCCGGTGGAAATCGCGCAGAACAGCCCGGCGAAGAAGGCACCGACCGCCACCGGAATACCGATAATGTAGGCCAGCACCACGCCGGGAAAGACCGCATGGCTCATGGCATCGCCCATCAGCGACCAGCCTTTCAGCACCATAAAGCAGGAAAGCAGCGCGCAGGGGATGGCAACCAGCAGCGAGATAGCCAGCGCGCTCTGCATAAAATCAAAGTCAAAGGGACTGAGCAGCAGTTCGATCACGCTCATGGCCGGGCCTCCAGCGTCTGACGGACACGGCGGCGGCGGGCCAGCAGGCCGTGTTTTGGGGCCAGCACAAACGCCAGCAGGAAGATAACGGTCTGCGCCACCACGATAATGCCGCCGGTTGCGCCGTCCAGATAGTAGCTCAGCCAGGCGCCAAAGAAGCTGGTCAGGCTACCAATCAGCACCGCAATCAGCAGCAGCCGGGGGAAGCGGTCGGTCAGCAGATAGGCGGTAGCGCCCGGCGTAACCACCAGGCAGATCACCAAAAACGCGCCGACGGTTTGCAGGGCGGCAACGGTACAGGCGGAAAGCAGCGTAAAGAACAGCAGCTTCAGCCGCGCCGGGTTGAGGCCAATCGAGCGGGCGTGGTTTTCATCGAAAAAGGTCACCATCAGATCTTTCCACTTCACCAGCAGCACGGCCAGCGAGACAAAGCCGATAAGCGCCAGCTGAAGGATATCGCCGGGGGCAATCGCCAGAATATTGCCCATCACGATGGTCTGAATATTAACCGAGGTCGGATTGAGCGACACCATAAACAGCCCGAGGCCGAAGAAGGATGAAAAAATCAGACCGATAATTGCATCCTCTTTCAGCCGGGTGCGCTGGTTAAGAAACAGCATACCGGCCGCCGCCAGCCCGCCGGAGAAAAAGGCGCCCAGCGCGAAGGGCAGGCCGAGCATATAGGCACCCGCCACTCCCGGCACGATAGAGTGGGAGAGGGCATCGCCAATCAGCGACCAGCCTTTGAGCATCAGATAGCAGGAGAGGAAGGCGCAGACCCCGCCGACCAGCGCGGACACCCACATGGCGTTAAGCATGTACTGATAGTGAAATGGCTCGAGCAGCCAGCTCATGATGCGTTCTCCCAGACGATGTCGCGCAGCGCACCGCTGAAGGCATTTTCCAGGTTCTCGCGGGTGAAGGTCGTGGCGGTTGTGCCGCAGGCCAGCACCGTGCCCTTCACTATCACCGTGTGGTCACAGTACTCCGTCACCGACGCCAGGTTATGGGTAGAGACCAGCAGGGTACGCCCCTCGTCGCGCAGTTCGTGCAGCAGGCTGATAATCTGGCGTTCGGTGTTCACATCCACGCCGGTAAAGGGTTCGTCGAGCAGGATCACCCGGCCGCGCTGAGCAATGGCACGGGCCAGAAAAACGCGCTTCTTCTGACCGCCGGAAAGCTCGCCGATCTGCCGGTGGCGATACTCCGCCATACCGACCCGCTCCAGCGCATCGTTAACGATCTCGCGATCCTGGCGGCGGGCAATGCGCAGCATCCCCATATGACCGTAGCGGCCCATCATCACCACGTCTTCCACCAGCACCGGAAACGACCAGTCCACGTCCTCCGACTGCGGCACGTAAGACACCAGATTTTGCTTCAGCGCCTGCCGTGCGGGGTGGCCCAGCAGGGTAATGCTACCGGCGGAGAGCGGAACAAAACCCATAATGGCTTTGAACAGCGTGGATTTCCCGGAGCCGTTAATCCCGACCAGCGCGGCAATGCTGGCAGTGGGAATTTCAAATGAGGCGTCGCGCAGCGCGGTGTGGCCGTTGCGATAGGTCACCGTAATGCCGTTAACGCGGATGCCGCCGGGCTGCTGAAGCGCACTCAGATTACTCATTTTGCTAACCCCTGTTGGATACCCTTAACGATAGTTTCGCTGGTAACGCGCAGAAGATCGAGGTAGGTCGGCACCGGGCCGTCCGGCTGGCTGAGCGAGTCTACGTAGAGCACGCCGCCATAGTGACTCCCGGTTTCCCGCGCAACCTGGCGAGCGGCTTTATCCGAGATAGTGCTTTCGCTGAACACGGCGGGGATCTGCTCTTGCTTCACCCGATCAATCACCCGACGAACCTGCTGCGGGGTGCCCTGCTGGTCGGCGTTAATCGGCCAGAGGTAGAGCTCCTTCAGCCCGTAGTCGCGAGTCAGGTAGGAGAAGGCGCCCTCGCTGCTGACCAGCCAGCGCTTGTCCTGCGGGATTTTTGCCAGCGCCTGCTCGGTCGGCGCGACCGTCGCAGCGATCTGCTGTTTATAGCGTTCGGCGTTCTGCCGATAGGTTTCCGCGTTAGCCGGATCGTACTTCACCAGCGCATCGCGAATATTATCAACGTAGATTTGTGCGTTCTTTGCCGACATCCAGGCGTGCGGATTCGGTTTACCGCTGTACGGCCCGTCGCTGATGCCCATTGGCTCGATGCCGTCAGAGACCACCACTTCCGGCACCCCTTTCAGATGGCGGTAAAAGCGCTGGAACCAGCGCTCCAGATTCAGGCCATTGGCGAGGATCAGCTGTGCCCCCTGAGCACGCTTAATGTCGCCCGGCGTAGGCTGATACTCATGGATCTCCGCCCCCGGTTTGGTGATGGAGACCACCTCAGCCGCGTCGCCGGCAACGTTCTGCGCCATGTCAGCAATCACCGTAAAGGTGGTGACCACGCGGAATTTCTCCGCAGCCGCAGCCTGAGAGAGCGGCAGGGCAGCCAGCAGAGCGGCACAGCACAGACTTTTCATCCAGTTCAGAGGGGGCATCGGGCGTTCTCCAGTTTTAAAGTAACGGATGGCAATTAGCATCTGCTAAAAGTTATAGCACAGGCTATAACTCTTTGAGAACAATTTTTATTCTCCGTTTCAGTTAAGCAAAATTCGGCAGTGGATTAACGCGTTTGCGTCGACCTTCGACCGTCGTGAACTGGCCCGGAAACACAGCCACGGGGCCGCTCGACCGTTTAACCGCGCTTGAGGGATCTCCAACTTATCACAGCAGAATTTCGCCGCTTTTTCCTGCGCGGTATCACATAACTCTATAATTTAACAACTATTTAACTTGATTTTTCCGGGGTGAGAAGGTTAAGGTGTATTTCAAATGCAACTTATTGCGCTTACCGTTTCTATTCACTGACTTCACCTGCGCTGAGTCGTTCGCCAGGTTAACCACAAGGATATTTCCTATGAGCCAGACCCTTGATTCCGCCCAGCTGCTGTCCGCTCTCGATAAAGTTATGGTGATCTCAACGACCGATTTGCAGGGCACTATCACCTACGTAAACGATCTGTTCTGCCAGCTCACCGGCTACAGCCGTGAAGAGTTACTGGGCCAGCCTCACAGCATCGTGCGCCATCCTTCCGTGCCTAAGGCCACCTACAAAGAGATGTGGGACACCATCAAAGCGGGCGATATCTGGACCGGTATTATTCCTAACGTCGGTAAAGGCGGCGGTCTGTACGTCGTGGATACCACTGTTCAGCCGCTGTACGACGCGCAGGGCAACATCAGCTCGTACATCAGCATCCGTCGCGTGATTAACGATCTGATGACCGACTTTGAAGCCGTTGAGTTCTCTAAAGAACAGTTTGACGATTTCTACGACAACTAAGAAATGCTATGACCGATCTCATCGAACGTATCTTAATTGGTTACGGTTCGGAATCAGGCAATGCCCGGGCGCTGGCGCTGCGTCTGGGCGAGCAGCCTTTTCTGCAACCCTTTGCCCCGCAGGTCATCGAACTTAATCAACTGATCCAGGCAGAGCCGCGTCGCGGGGATCTGCTGCTGATTGTCTCCAGCTCCTTTGGCGACGGTGAGCCGCCGGCCAACGCGGAGCAGTTCGCCGAAGCCATTGAGCACTATGCGGCCATTGATGGCCTGCGTTATGCCATTTTTGGTCTGGGCGATACCGCCTATCCCCGCTTCTGCGGCTTTACTAAGCAGCTGGATGAGGTTCTGACCCGTCGCGGCGCCAGGCCGGTGATTAATCGTGTTGACGCCGACGCCAGCTTCGACAGCTTCTTTACCCTCTGGCTGCCGGTGCTGGAAAAGGTGCTGGCCGGTGATGAACAGGCGGGGCGCGATCTCTGCCTTCAGGTTACCGCGTGGGGAGAGGATAACGCCTTTGCCGCGCCGATAGTGGAGCGCCGTCTGCTCAGCGCACGGGCGCCGTACGCCTGGCACGTGCGGCTGAACATTGCTGGCAGCGGCATCCACTATCGCGCGGGTGATACCCTCTATCTGCAACCCGAAAATGATGAACAGCTGCTGAGCGCCCTGGCCGCGTGGTTAGGCCGCACCGACGCGGTGGAAGCGCTGCGTCACCGTGAGCTGCGGCAGATCGGTAAATCGCTGCTGCGCGACCTGGCGAAGCTCTCCGGCAGCGACACGTTGAAGGGGATGCTGAAAATCAGTCAGCGCAAGGTGCTGGAAGAGTATCTCTACGGTGCGGATCTGCTGGATGTGCTGGAGGAGTTCTGCACGCCGGAGTCAGTCACCCTGGAAGCGCTGCTGGAACGGGTGCCTGCCTGTCTGCCGCGGGCCTATTCCATTGCCTCCTGCCCGGATACGGAGATCGTCGATCTCTGCGTGCGTGAAGTCATCTACACGCGCAGGGGGCGTCAGCGCAGCGGCACGGCCACGGGCTGGCTGCTAAATACGTCTGCCCCGGTACGGGTATTCAGCCGGGCGAATCCGGGTTTCTGGCTACCGAAAGCCCCGGACGCACCGATGCTGCTGATTGGAACCGGCACCGGCATTGCCCCGCTGATCGGGCTGCTGCGAGAGCAGGCGACGCAGGCCGGGCCGCAGCGCGAAACCTGCCTGATCTTCGGAGAGAAACACCGTAAAGAGGATTTCCTCTACCGGACGGAGCTGGAGGCACGAGTAGAGAACGGCACGCCGGGCACGCTTTTCACCGCCTTTTCCCGCGACGGCGACCGCAAGTATTACGTGCAGGATGCTATTGCGGAGCACGGCGAATACCTGTCCAGTCTGCTGCGCCGGGGCGCGCACGTTTATCTTTGCGGTAACAAGCAGCACCTGGAACGCGCCGTGCAGGACGCGCTGACGGCGGTGTACAGCGCTGAAGAAAGCGATCCCGTTCAGGCCGAGTCGCTGTGGGCAATGCTGGCGGAACAGGGGCGTTTACACCTGGAGCTTTACTGACCCGCCACCGCGTGCTTTTTAAATGCGGATAAAGATTCGGTTTCCTCCGCCAACGCCCGGATATGGTCAAAGTCTCCGGCGATCACCACATCAGGACGATGCAACTGGATAAATCGCCACACTACGCCGCCGGTCACGGCAATCTGATCGGGGCGTTCGGCGGTGCGGCGTTTTTTCAGCTGGGCGTTCCATTCCTGACAGGCGGCAAGCAGTTGCCCGGTTATGCGGTCAATCCACGGCTGATGCTGCTTTTCTGCCGGTCGCAGCCGCTGCTCGTAGACATACTGTACCGTTTTTTCACAGGCCGCGAGGATCAGGCCCAGCAGCTGTAAATCCTCCGCCAGATCGTGAGGGCGCACCGGCAGCAGCTTTTTCTCTTTCGCTGCCAGCGTTTCAAAGTAGTTGAGGATAAGCGTTGAATCCATCAGGCGCGTGCCGTCGTCCAGCAGCATCGTCGGGGCTTTTAAAACGGGGTTAATCCGCGAGAACGCCGTGCAGCTACCGAAGGTGGACAGCTTTTCCAGCTCACATTCAATGCCATACAGTTCCAGCGAAATGGCAACGCGCCTGACATAAGGTGAGTCCAGCAAACCAATCAGTTTCATTGTTACTCCATTCTTCATCTGATGCAAAAGGCTGTACCAGGCTAAAATAGATCTTCGCCGTCAGGCAAATCGCTATGGTAAGAATGTATTACGGAGAGGGTGCGGTGCGGGGGAGGGGAGAATACGACTCGCGCCGCCGCTTACAGCGCCGCGAGTCGTTCACGTCATCAGATTAACGCTTGATGGCGTCGATTTTCAGCATACGGGCAATAACGATATCCAGCTCTTTCTGGTCGAAGATCTGCTTCCAGTCCGGCTTAACAATCTTCTCACGGCCGTATTCCATCGCGATCATGCAGGCATCGGAGAACGGGTTGGTGGCGCGGAACGCAACGGCCAGGGCAATTTGAATATGGCCGTACAGCATCGCTTTTGCCGCTTCTTCCGGCACGCCGCTGTGCTTCACGGTTTCATCCAGCGCTTCTTTCATAAACGCACCGACCATGCAGGCCACGGTTTCAACCAGCGTCGGCTCCAGATAGGCCAGCTGGGTAACGGTCACCCAGTGTACCTGCTCAACCGGCCCGTACATCACGCTAATCACCTTGCTCAGCTCAGCTTTCTGCTCGTCGCTGCCGGTCTCGTAGGAGGCGGCAACGTGCTGGATCGCCGCGATACCGCCAAAGGCGTCGGCATGTTCTTCTTTGGTGTAGCGCTCCAGGAACACCGACGGGTGGCACGGATGCGCTACCGCGTATTCAATGCCGTCGCGATGCGCGATCAGGTTAGCGTAGGCGGCCGCCGGATCGAGGGTCAGCAGGATCGCGCCCTCTTTCATCTGTGGCACAACGCCTTCGGAAACCTTGCCCAGTACGATATCCGGCACGGCCAGAATGACCACGTCGCTCTGCGGTACTACGGAAGCCGCATCGGAGAGTTCGCGACCCTGCGCCGTTACCTGCTCCTGCGCCTTCGGTGAGTTCTCGCAGTAAAATACCTGGTAGTCGCTTTTCTGGAAATTGGCAGAAATACGCATACCCATTTTTCCGCCTGCGCCAATGACGGTGATGGTTTTCAGTGCCTTGCTCATGGTTGTAACTCCTGATCTTGTTTACTACGTATAAATTCAACGGTGCGACGGGTCCACTCGGCTTCCCGTTCGCAGGTCAGCGCGGCATCGTCCTGCCACGGCAACCAGTGTTCGACGATCTGATTAATGCCTTTTTCGACAGGACGTACGCTGGCGATCATTCGGTCATAATCCAGTAACCCTTCACCCATCGGGCAGCCGGCGTAGGTAAAGCCGACCCAGCCGTCGCGACGGGTAAAGGCGAAATCTTTAATATGCAGATTGCCGACGCGGGCCGCGGTATTGGCGATCACCTGCTCGGGCAGCTCCAGACCGGCCACGCAGTTGGCGGGATCGAGGCAGACGCACAGCCACGGCGACAGGAACCGGTTAATTACCGACATCATGACGCCGCTGTTCACCTGCTCATAGGTTTCCAGGCACAGGCGAACTTTCTGGCGAGCGAAGTCCGGCAGCACCGCCGCAATCAGCTCCGCCGCTTCTTCCGGCGAAGGCCGGTGATCGGCGGTGTAGAACATGGAGCGCACAACGTGCGCGTCCAGAATGTCAGCGATATGCAGATAGCGCTGCAAATGGGCGGTCCCCAGACCCCGGGTGCCCAGTTCAAGGGTGATCCCCAGCGCGTCCGCCTGGCTGCGCAGGTCCAGCAGCTGTTCATCTGACCAGCTTTCAATCGCCGGATAGTCGCAAATCTGAAACACCGAGACGTCCAGATCCGCCGTCTGCTGTAACATCTGCTCCAGCGTCAGAGGATTTGGCACCTTCGCTGACATACGCCAGAAAAACGCATAGGTGCTGAGTCCAATCCGGCTCATGACTGCATCCCCTTCGCCAGCTCGCTGGCTTCATCAATAATTTTTGCCAGCGCCTGCGGATCGTGGGCAAAGCGGCCGAGGAACAAACCGTCTACGTCCGCGCCCAGCCGCGAGATCAGTCCCGGACCGGCGCTGCCGCCGTAAATGATTTTCAGCGTGATACCCGGCGGGGTAGCCAGCTGCTGAAGCCCGGCACACACGGCGCGGATATAGCTGTCCGGGGCGGGCTGCGGCGCGCCGATAGCCCACTGCGGCTCATAGGCGAAGAACACTTCACCCTGTAAGCCTTCGCTGACCGCATCGGCCAGCGCTTCCGCCAGCTGCTGCTGGCACAGTGCGATGGCCTGCGCCGGTTCGGCCTGCTGCTCTTCACCAATGCATAGCACCGGGGTTAAGCCGTGACGTAGCGACACGGCGACTTTCGCGGCGATCTGCGCTTTATCCTCATGGAAATGGCGGCGGCGCTCGGCGTGGCCGATCTCGGCCAGTGAGCAGCCCAGCTCCTGAAGCATGCTGGCGCTGACCTCACCGGTCCAGGCCCCGTTTTCTGCCTGGCAGACGTCCTGGCCGCCGAAGCGGACCGGCGTACCCGCGAAGATGCTGGCAACGGCCGGTATCGTCGGGTAGGCGGGCAGGATAAACAGGCCCACCTCGCCGTTTTTCACGGCGGGATGCGCGGCAACATCGGCAACGTCACGGCACCATGCCAGGGTTTGCTGATAGCCAAAGTACATCTTCAGACTGACGCCAAGCCAGATTTTAGGCTGAGACATAGTCAGACTCCTTATTAAGACTCACGCTGTTTTTTCAGCAGATTACCGACAGTATTCACAATCATTGCCAGAGAGATGGCGCCTGCATCCGGCGTACCCACGCTCTTCTCGGCCAGCGGACGGGCGCGGCCCATCTTCGGCACCAGCTGCGCGGTATCCTGCGCGGCGCGATCCGCAACGCCTGCGGCATCAAGCCAGGCATCGGTCAGCGAGGCGCCGGCCGCGACCGCAGCATTCAGACTGTCGCTGAACGGCACCAGCACATCCACCATGGTTTTATCACCGGGACGCGCTTTACCAAAGTGCATAATGCCCTCTTTAGCTTCGCGAACGCCGGTAGCCACGCGCTGTGCGTTCGGCGCGGCGTTGTCGCCAATCGCCGTACCCAGCGCCGTCAGCGCTACGCCCCACAGTGCGCCGGAAGTGCCGCCGGCTTTATCCGCCCACGCATCCGCTGCACGGCACAGCAGGCTACCGGCTCCGGCACCCTGCGCCGCGACCTCGCGCGCTTTTTCCACCGCGCCGAGTATGCCGCGCTCCATGCCGATACCGTGGTCACCGTCACCGGCCACGGCATCGATGTCGCCGAGCATACCCGCATTCTCCTGCAACATGTCGGCCATCGCTTCAAGCAGCTGTAGCACCCGCTGCGCGCTCTCCTGCGATTCCGGCGTGGTCGGGGGCAGAGCCTCTTCGCTGGCCGCTTCACACTCCGTGGCGCTCAGCGGTTCGGCGATTAGCACGCTGCCTTTACGGTAGGCAGGGGCATTTGCCGCCGCGCACCAGAACGTTTCCAGCTCATCGTCCAGCCACATCAGGGTGAGCGAGGCACCGGCCATATTAAAGCTGGTGACGAATTCACCCACGTCCGGTTCAACCACCGTCAGACCGGCCGCGTCCAGCAGCTGCGCCACGCGACGGTAAACTACAAACAGCTCTTCATACTTCACCGACCCAAGGCCGTTAAGGATCGCCGCCACGCGCTGGCCCTGGGTTTTCTCAATCCCCTCCGGCAGCTCGTTCAGCAGGCGCTCCACGAAAATTTCGGCCAGCTCATCGGCACGCGGCACGTCGGTTTCTTTAATTCCCGGTTCGCCGTGAATACCCATGCCGAGGGCCATGCGGCCTTTTTCAACTTCAAACAGCGGATGCGACGCACCCGGCAGACTACAGCCGGAGAACGCCACGCCAAAGGTACGGGTGCGGTCGTTGGCGTGTCCGGCGACTTTCAGTACCGTTGCCAGATCGTAACCCGCTTCCGCCGCCGCGCAGGCCGCTTTAAATACACACAGATCGCCGGCAACGCCGCGGCGTTTATGACGTTCGTTAACGCTGGCGCTGGAGATATCATCGGTTACCGCCAGCAGCTCACAGGCAATGCCTTCGGCCCGCAGGCGTTCACAGGCCTGGCCGAAGTGCAGCACATCACCGGCGTAGTTGCCAAACATCAGCAGGACGCCCGCGCCGTTGTGTGCCGCCCGCGCTACGTTATAAATCTGCTGCGCGGAGGGGGAGGCGAACAGATTGCCCATCGCCGCGCCGTGTGCCATACCCTGTCCAACCAACCCGGCAAAGGCCGGATAGTGACCGGAGCCGCCGCCGACAATTACCGCTACGGTGTCTGGGGTGCTGCGTGTGCTGCGCACAACGCCACCTGCGACCTGGCGGACTTTATCGGCGTTTGCGGCGACAAAGCCCTCGATGAGTTCAGCTGCAAAGGCTGAGGGCTGGTTAAACAGGTACGTCATTATTATTGCTCCTGTGTGATAGAGGTCGGCTGAGACTGCGGTTTACGACTGTTAAGCAATACCATAAGAAGGGCAGACAGCAGCATGAAGCCACCAACCACAAACATCGGCACGGTGTAGCTGTTGGTCGCATCGTGCAGTGCGCCGGTGATGTAACCCGCAGAGAAGCCCGCGATGTTGCCAATGGTGTTGATCAGTGCGATAGCCGCAGCCGCCGAGGCACCGGTCAGGAACTGCGTTGGCAGTGTCCAGAAGTTAGGTAGAGCCGCAAAGATAGAGCTGGCGGTGATTGCAATCACCAGCATGGTTGACAGCGGAGAGTCCATGTACAGCGCCAGCGGTACGCTGATGCCGCCTGCCAGGGCTGGGATGGCAATGTGCCAGGTTTTGCAACCGCGACGGCTGGCATCTTTCGACCAGAAGAACATCACGATAGCCGCAACCAGATACGGCGCGCCGGTAACCAGACCTTTCTGCATCACGTTAAAGGTGGTGCCGAACTGCTGCTGGAAGCCCGCGATAATCGTTGGCAGGAAGAACGCCAGCGCATACAGACCATAGATAAAGCCGAAGTAAATCAGGCACAGGGTCCAGACGCGGCCGTTGCCCAACACCATGCGTACGCTGTGACGCTTGGCATCCTGCTTCTGCGAGGCTTCCGCTTCCAGCTCTTTGGTCAGCCAGTTTTTCTCTTCATCGTTCAGCCATTTGGCCTGACGCGGTGAATCAACCAGCCAGAACAGCGCCACAACGCCGATCACGATAGCCGGGATGGAGACACCCATAAACATCACGCGCCAGCCTTCCAGGCCAAACAGGCCGTGCTGCTGGATAAACGCGGCGGCCAGCGGTGCACCGAATACCACGGTCAGTGGCTGCGCCAGATAGAACAGCGCCAGGATTTTGCCGCGGTGACGTGAAGGAACCCACATGCTCAGGTAGAGGATTGCGCCGGGGAAGAAGCCCGCTTCAGCAATACCCAGTAACAGACGCAGGGTATACAGGCCTTCCACGCTACTCACCCAGGTGAACAGCAGTGAGACGATACCCCAGCTGATCATGATACGTGCCAGCCAGCGGCGTGCACCGTAGCGATGCAGTGCCATGTTGCTCGGCACTTCCAGCAGGATATAGCCGACAAAGAAGATGCCGGAAGCCAGACCGAATTGCAGGGCGGTCAGACCGAGATCCTGAGTCATCCCGTTCGGACCGGCGAAGGAAATCGCGGTACGGTCAAGGAAGTTGATGAAAAACATCAGGGCGACGAACGGCACCAGACGCCAGGAAATTTTTCGGATGGTTGATTTCTCAACCGCCGACATAGTTTGCTGATTCATAGCGCGCCTCCACGGTACGCGTGCAGAGAGGTATAGGACGGTGTTGAGCAAACGTTAACGACACGTTGGCAGAGGCAGTGAGTAGTGCGATGCAAATGACACATGTTCGAGTCCTCGATGGGTCTTCTTGTACATTGGTTTTTTTGTTCGAGCAAATGAACATTACATGGATAATTGTTCATCTTACAGATGCAACTGACAAAAGTGTGAGCGCCCTCATGAGATTTGAATTTGGTGGTTAAAACGGATTTTTTTCTCATCTTGTGGCATGTATGGCTCTGCGCGGGTTGGCGCGGCGGCAGCGGGGCTCGGGGGCCGGGAATAAAAATATAATCATATGATACACTGTTGAACATATGATTGTTTTTGTGGCAGGCTAGTAGGCACTATCTTCCGCCCTGCTCAAGAACAAGCGGGCATAAGTACAAAACCTGCTGGAGAACGATGATGAAAACTATCGCTATTGGTGCCGATGATGCGGCTATCGAACTGAAAAATGTGATTAAAAAACTTCTAGAAGATAAGCAGTACGTGGTGAAGGACTACAGCAACGACGCTCAGAATGAGCGTCCGATGTACCCGGACGTTGCCTTTACGCTGGCGACCGCGATTCAGCAGAACGAGCACGATCGCGGCATTCTGCTGTGCGGCACCGGTATCGGCATGGCCATTGTGGCAAACAAGGTTGCGGGCGTTCGCGCTGCTCAGTGTCACGACACTTTCTCCGCCGAGCGTGCGCGCAAAAGTAACAATGCACAGGTGATGACCCTGGGTGCGCGTGTGATTGGTCCTGAGCTGGCGAAAAATATCGTTAACGCCTGGCTGGCATCGGAGTTTGAGGGTGGCGGATCGGCGGAAAAAGTTGAGAAAATTGGCTACTACGAGCAGGTTGCTTCAGCTAAATGATGTTGGGATGTTATCCCCGGAATTGTTTATAACGCCAAACCGGGAAAGGGCGATACGCTGAACGCCCTGACCCGCGCTTTTCGCTTACATGGCTTTTTTAACCTTGCCCCATTCCTGCTCTACTTTATCTTTAAAGTTACCGCTTTTATCGTCGGTACAGGCCTGCACGACGGCAGGGGTCACGGTCTGAATACCCTGAACATCTAAAACCGCATCCTCCGGTTTGTCTTTAGAATTAAGCGCTTCAGCAAAGCCCACCGCGGTTGGCTGGAAAGTGGTATCCACGGCCAGGAAATCTTCACAGGTCCATTTATTAACGGGGGTGGATTTATCCGCAGCGAAACCCACGGTTGGTAAAATCAGAGCGACACCCAGAGATAAGATCAGCTTTTTATTCATTAAACTATCCTCAGTTGCGTTAATAACCATTTCACTAATATTTAAAAACACGGACAACCTATTAACCTGCAATAACTCTGATTACAGATTAAGTGATTCCCGGATAACCTTACGTCAGGTCAGTGCTATATAACGACGGTTACGTTAAACAAAAGGTAAATTGTTTCTATTTAACTACAAGATCGTGAAGCTTATCTTTAAAGGCGTAAACTTTCTCCTGAGGCTGCTGTTTGCAGAACTCAATGAGCTGCGGAACGCCTACGGTGGTGGTTTCGTTCAGGCTAACCGTGTCGCCGCCGCGATAAACTGTTTTATCCTGAAGCATCCAGAACGCTATAGGCGACATCGCTTTAGGATTAAGATTGATGAATTCGGCACAGGTCATATTTTCTGGGGTGTTCTCTTGCGCCTGAACGGATGTGGCTGAAAAAAGTAGCGCGCCAGAAAGCAGAGCAGCAAAGGTCTTAAAGCGAGTGTTCATCTCATTTCCCTCTTTTGAATCAATCAGTTTGGTAAAATACATCAAGATTTAAACGTGATGGTCACGGTTAAATTCATCTTCCTGTTTCGTATCCTCAGTGTCGCCTGCTACCGGCTTTTTGTGATTTGCGAGTTTAGCAATAGGCGAACGCCGAAATGATATCACTGAATGTCAGCTTAGCAGCAGGTGCTGCTTTTGCAATTTTTGCAGATGAAATTATCATTTTATAAAAGAAGTGATGTGAAAATAATGGTGCCCGGGGAGCGGGAAAGCATCGGTTAAGCGATATTTACAGGAGTAATGTATTAGAAAAATGTAGCTCCCTGCGTGCTCAGATTATGAGTATTAGATCCTCGGCGGCCACTTGTTAATTTTTTCGAAATAAATAGTTACTGTACCGGGCGATATTGTGCCTGTTGTAACCGCGGGTCTGGCCCGGCAGCCGTTCGCGCCAGGTTAATTAATCACTCTTGGCAGGAATAATCATGCCGGTTATGATGATTAAACGCCTCTTTGAGTTCAGATGAAACTGACTAAATGCAGTGTTTAATTTTCTGTTTTACAATGATTTTTAACACGTATGCGTTATATTTACGCATGTTAGTTCTGGTCAGAGGGAAAAAGGTTATAATCCATAATGTAAATTTTTGTAAACATTCCCGCTAACCTCTTTATTTTGAAGGCCGAAGATAAAGAGGATAGACTTCCGAAAACCCTCTCTCGCAATGGCATGCTATGACTACAGAATCCTCATCGACCCCGGACGTTCCTGAGTCCCAGTCGGCCAGACATAAAATGTTCAGGGCTATTCTTCATCGTGATACCACACCGCTGGCCGTTCTTTTTGCCGCCGCAATAGTCGGAACCATTACCGGATTCGTTGGCGTAGCCTTTGTTCATGGCGTTGAGGCTATCCGTAGCTGGCGGGGGGAAAACCTGAACAGCATGGTGCTCTCCGGATGGACACTCTATCTGGCCTGCTTTTTTGTCTCGGCGGCGCTGGCCGCGGTCGGTTACTGGCTGGTGAAGCGTTTTGCCCCTGAAGCCGGAGGATCGGGCATTCCTGAGATTGAAGGGGCGCTGGAGGAACTACGCCCGGTGCGTTGGTGGCGGGTGATCCCGGTTAAGTTTTTTGGCGGCATGGGCACGCTGGGTGCCGGTATGGTGTTAGGGCGGGAAGGGCCGATCATTCAGATGGGGGGGAATATTGGCAGGATGGTTTGTGACCTGCTGAAAATCAAAAAGAATGACGCCGGACATTCCCTGCTGGCCGCCGGTTCTGCCGCCGGGCTGACCGCGGCCTTCAACGCCCCGTTTGCCGGCATTTTACTGATCCTCGAAGAGATGCGGCCGCAGTTTCGTTTTACCGAGATATCGATTAAGGCCGTTCTGGTCAGCGTGATCATGGCCGCCGTCGTTTATCGGCTGCTGAACGGCGACCGGCCCGTGCTGGATGTAGGCATAACCGGGGATGCGGCGCTCGATGCCCTGTGGATTTACCTGATCGTGGGGCTGATTTTTGGCGCGGTCGGGGTGTTATTTAATAAGCTGGTTTTTACCTTCCAGGATATTTATCTCCGCATTCACCGTAACCGCGTCTCGCGTTTTGTGCTGATCGGCGCACTCCTCGGAGGATGTTGCGGTGTCGGTACGCTCTATTTCTCCGAAGCGGTTGGCGGTGGGGACGGACTAATCCCGCATATTATGCTGGGAGGTTTCTCCCTTGAACTGCTGCTGATCATCTTTTTGCTGCGTATGTTGACCACCGTGCTCTGTTTCTCCTCCGGCGCGCCGGGTGGGATCCTGGCCCCGGTGCTGGCGGTGGGATGCGTGCTGGGTACGGCGCTGGGGTTAACGGCATCACATTTATTCCCCGCTTATCAGCTTGATGTGGCGACGTTTGCCGTTGCCGGGATGGGGGCGCTGTTTGCCGCCTCAATCCGGGCGCCGCTGACGGGGATCCTGCTGGTGGTTGAAATGACCAGCAACTTCCAGCTTATCCTGCCGCTGATCGTCACCTGCCTGGGCGCGACGCTGGTTGCGCAGCTGCTGGGAGGTCAACCGATCTACTCCTTTATCCTTGCCCGGACGCTGGCCAGGGAAGCGAAGAAAAAGGCCGCCCCGCAGGAAGGTTAGCGGTTTATTAAATAGACCCGTCCCGCAGGAAGGTTAGCGGTTTATTAAACAGACCCGGGCCGCAGGATGGTTAGCGGTTTATTTAATAGACTCGCGCAGCAGCAGCGGGCTGTTTACCTTTACCGTTTCCTGGTGCGGCTCGCCGTTGATAATGTGCAGGGCGCTTAGACGCCCTATCTCATAATGCGGAAGCTGGACGGTAGAAAGCGGCGGTAAAAAGAGTTCACCAATGCCGACCATATTGTCATAGCCCACCACGGCGATATCCTGCGGGATACGCAGCTGGTGGGCCAGCAGCGTCTGATAAACCAGAAACGCGATGCGATCGTTACCGCACAGAATGGAATCAAAGTCGGGTTTCCCCCCGTGAATATGTGCCAGCACCCGGGCGGGAATATCGCGATAGTGCTCATCTCCCCACTCCATGTAGTAATGGTCCAGTGAATCCGGCTCCAGCCCGACTTCCCGGCATGCGCGATCCATTCCCCGGCGGCGTCGTATGGTTGCCGGATGGCTGGCCGGCAGGTGCAGGCACAGCGGGCGACGGTAGCCCGCGGCAAGCAGAGCCTGCACTGCCGCGAACTGGCCCCCTTCATCGTCCGGTATATAGCTGGCGACGCCGCAGTCTGTGCTTTCGCAGTTGGCCAGCACGCACGGATAGTCCAACAGTTTGCGCGGCAGCGGCACCTGACGCAGGCCCATCGTGGTAAAAATGATCCCGGTGGGTCGGTGGGCGAGAAGCAGATCGACGATTTTTTCCGCGCTGTCATCCGCAAACATATTCACCACAAAGCTGTTCCAGCCGTGGGCGCGGGCGGTCTCCTCAATGGAAAGCGTAATGTCTACCGAGAAGGGCGTGGTGACCGTATCCAGCGCCAGCACGCCAATCGTGCCCGGCATCGCGTGCGCGCCGCGAATCTTTTTAGCGGACAGGTCGGGAACGTAATGGGTCTGTTCGATGGCCTGCTTAACGCGGGCCAGCGTTTCGGGCTTCAGGCGTTCAGGACTATTTAGCGCTCTGGATACGGTCATCAGCGAAACCTGTGCCAGCTTAGCGACATCTTTTAACGACGCCATATGTCAGTTCCCCTTTTTCTGCGGTCAGTTGCGGAAGCCCTGGCCACGAATGTTAAAAAATGTCAGATGCCCTGACTCGATTTTGTTAATCATGCGGTAAAAAATTTTGATCGGCCGCTCATATTCTCAATGTTAACGTTAACTCGTGTGATTAACATCATAAAAAGCGATAAATCAATATGAGAAATTAAACGTGTTAACGTTACCATGATTTTATTCACTTTATATGAGATCAACAAGATGAAAGCCCAGCCCTCCCAAAGCTATTTGATACTGAGCGCACTACTTTTCTTCTTTTTTGTGACCTGGTCCGCTTCCGGTTCGCTGCTCTCTATCTGGTTACACCAGGATGTAGGCCTGAGGGCGGGGGATACCGGCATCATTTACGCGATGCTCTCCGTCTCGGCCCTGTTTGCGCAGCTCTGCTACGGCTTTATTCAGGATCGGCTCGGCCTGCGTAAAAATCTCCTCTGGTTCCTGACGGTCATGCTTATCTGTTCCGGCCCGGCCTTTTTGCTGTTTGGCTACCTGCTAAAAATCAACGTCTTCCTCGGCAGTCTGTTTGGCGGCATCTATATCGGTCTGACGTTTAACGGCGGGATCGGGGTGCTGGAGTCATATACGGAGCGTGTGGCCCGGCAGAGCCAGTTTGAGTTTGGCAAGGCGCGGATGTGGGGATCGCTGGGGTGGGCCGTGGCGACATTTTTTGCCGGTATCCTGTTTAACATCGACCCAAAACTCAACTTTGCCGTTGCCAGCTGCGCCGGTCTGATGTTCTGTGTACTGCTGATGCGGCTGCGCGTGTCGTCAGCGCCCCACGCCATGCAGGAGGCGATTTCCGGCGGTAAGGTGACGGTGGCTGATGCGCTGCGCCTGCTGACCCTGCCACGTTTCTGGGCGCTGGTGTTTTTTATGGTGGGCACCTGCATCTACAGCGTCTATGACCAGCAGTTCCCGGTCTACTTTTCTTCCCGCTTTGCAACGCCGCAGGAGGGGAATGCCATGTACGGCTACCTGAACTCTTTCCAGGTTCTGCTGGAGGCGGCGGGGATGTTTTGCGCCCCCTGGCTGGTCAACCGGATCGGGGCAAAAAACGGGTTAATTTTCGCCGGCATGGTGATGGCGCTGCGGATGATCGCGTCGGGGCTGATTGACGGCCCGGTGCTGATTTCCGTGACCAAACTGATGCACGCCGTCGAGCTGCCGATCCTGCTGGTGTCGGTGTTCAAATATAACAGCATCAACTTTGATAAGCGCTTGACCTCGACGCTTTACCTGGTGGGGTTCGCCTGCACCAGCTCAATTATTGCCTCCGTACTGTCCCCGCTGGCCGGGTTCAGCTATGAGAAGTACGGCTTCGCTCAGTCCTATCTGATGATGGGCCTGATGGTCTTCTGCACCACCTTTATTTCCATCTTCTTACTGCGCGGCAGCCGCCCGACGCCCACTTCGCTGATGTCTCAGCCCTCATCACTTTGAATTAAAGAGAGAAACTAATGACGTTTACCATTACTCACGCTGAGCAGGAGATCCTCTCCCGCCGTGAATCGCTTAACCCACGCTGGTATCCGCGATACCATCTTGCCGCCAGGTGCGGATGGATTAATGACCCCAATGGCCTGGTCTGGTTTAAAGGCTGGTATCACGCCTTTTATCAGTATCATCCGTATTCGACGCAGTGGGGACCGATGCACTGGGGGCACGCGAGAAGTCGGGATCTGGTTCACTGGGAGCACCTCCCCGTAGCACTCGCACCGGAAGGGCCGGAGGACAAAGACGGCTGTTTTTCCGGTTCGGCGGTCGTGGACGGAGAGACCCTGGCGCTGATTTATACCGGGCATAAATTTCACGGCGACCCGGATAATGAAGAGAATCTCTATCAGGTCCAGTGTCTGGCCACCAGCCAGGACGGCATCCACTTTGAGCGCCAAGGGATCGTGCTGGACACCCCGCCGGGTTTGCATCACTTCCGCGATCCTAAAGTCTGGCGTGAGGGCGAATACTGGTACATGGTAGTGGGCGCACGCGTCGGCGACCGCGGCGAGGTCCGTCTCTACCGCTCCGCCGATCTGCGTCAGTGGCAGGAGCAGGGCGTGCTGGATGAGGCCGGAGAAGGGATGGGCTTTATGTGGGAATGCCCGGACTTCTTCTCCCTCGACGAGAAACGCGTGCTGATGTTTTCACCCCAGGGAATGGCGGCAAAGGGATATCAGAATCGCAATCTGTTTCAGAGCGGCTGTCTGGTCGGCGACTGGCAGCCGGGGAAACCCTTTGTGCGCACGGCCGCGTTTGCGGAAATGGATGGCGGCCACGATTTTTATGCGCCGCAGAGTTTTCTCACCCCCGACGGCCGGCGCATGGTGATTGGCTGGCTGGATATGTGGGAGTCACCGCTTCCCGAGCAGCAGGACGGCTGGGCCGGTATGCTGTCCCTGCCGCGTGAGTTACGCCTGGGCGAGAGTCAACGTCTGGAGATGCGTCCGGCTAAAGAGCTGGAGGCGCTGCGCAGTGTCTGGCGATCGTGGCCGGGGGGGACGCTTAAAAATCAGCAGATAACCGTGGACGAGCACGGTGAAGCGGTCGAGGTGATGCTGAGCTGGGACCGTACCCGAAGCCATGCCGAACGTTACGGCCTGAGCCTGGGCGACGGGCTGCGGATCTATGTCGATGACCAGATGCAGCGCCTGGTGCTGGAACGCCACTATCCTCAGCACGGTTTATGCGGAACGCGCAGCGTGGCGTTAGCGGACAGGGCCACGCTGGACCTGCGTATTTTTATCGACCGGTCGTCGGTGGAAGTTTTCGTCAATGACGGCGAGGCCTGCCTGAGCAGCCGAACCTACCCCGACGACGATCGCCGCGAGCTGTCGCTATTCGCCTGGAACGGAACGGCGGAGTTCACCGACTCCGGCCTGTGGCAGCTGAAATGATCCTGTAAAAGAGCGCGGGCGCCTTCAGGCGATATTCTGACGAAACAGAGAGGATATCGGCCTGCGGCGCCCCCCGCCGGTGATGCGGTTATCGGGTCTGCTCAGGAGAAAGGGGCTGAACCGCATGTTCCGCATCCCGGTCGTTGCGCAGCGATTTAGTGTTCAGGTTACCTTCCACATACAGCGTCTGGCTGGGGTAGGCAAAATCAGCCCCGTTCTGATGCACGATATTAATAATTTTGAGATAGATTTCCTGCTGCGCGTCCAGCCATTCGGCCCAGACGGTGGTTTTGGTAAAGCAGTACACCATAATATTCAGCGCCGAATCGCCGAATTCATCAAAATAAATCAGCGTGGTCTGTTTCTGATCGACCGCTTCATCTGCCTTCAGCATCGCGCGAATATCGCGGACAATCTGCGAAATTTTATCGGCATCCTCGTAGCGAAGCCCGATAGTGGTGCTAATTCGCCGGTTGGTCATTCTGCCCGGATTTTCCAGGCTGATAGAGGAAAAAAGCGCGTTGGGAATATAGAGCGGCCTCTGATCAAAGGTAATGATTTTGGTGATCCGCCAGCCTATCTCGGCGACGGTCCCTTCGATTTTTCTGTCGGGCGAACTGACCCAGTCGCCGATTTTAAAGGGACGATCGAAATAGAGCATTACCCCTGAGAAGAGGTTGCTGAGAATATCCTTGCCCGCCATGCCAATAGCGATGCCGCCAATGCCGCCAAATGTCAGCAGCCCCGACAGGCTCATGCCGAAATGTTCGCCGTACAGTAGAAATACGAACATGACGATCACTACTTTTAATACGCGGGCGACAATATGCGCAGAGGTGATATCGCTGCCGCGTCTGACCTGTGCCAGGGTCAGGCGATTGATCATCAGGAATAGTTTTCTAATTAGCAGCAGGACAATCAGCGTGGTACAGAGCATGGCAACGGTACTTTCGGAGATAAACCGCCACTGAAAATGGGCGATGCCCTGTTCGATGAAGTCCCCGAGGATAATGACGCACAGTGCCCACATAATGAACTGCGAGGTGTGGACGAAAATTCCGTGCCTGCCCTTTTCCCGTCGGTGGTCGTAGATAAACAGTCCGACGGAGGCAATCAGGGAAAAAATCAGCGTAATCAGGCTCAGTATATTATTGGATAAGAACTCTTCAGCTATCACCGTGACTCCTCATCATGACGCGTGGCAACAGACCGCGTTAAATAGAATTAAAACGATCCGGTTTGTGATTATCCAGGCTGAGTTTCAGATTTCTTCTTATCGTCACTCTCAAGCTCTTTTGACAGGAAATAGTTCAAGAACGTACGGATAAGGGCAATAACCGCCAGTTTCATCAGCGTATCAAAATCAGGATCGACGGTGGTCAGTAAAATATCTGCCGCCAGCTGGAATTCCAGCGCCAGGGCCAGATAATGCCCGAACTGATTGCGGATCTGCGCGTAGCGGGTGCGTTTAAACACCAGAATAAACAGCCTGACCAGGCCGATTAATACACAAAGAACCGACAGCGCTTCAAGTATAAGCTGAACGACACCCACGACAGAAGAGAGTAGCTCTCGTAAACTATTAATATCGATTATCATGGTGGCTCTAAGAAAACGGGTGGCGAAGAGGGCAGCAGAGAAATCGGTCCGGCAACAGAAAAAAGGTCATCACGGGTGCCCGATCGATGACTTTCAGTGGCTGCCTACAGAGTTTTTCCCTGTCCGGTTCGGATTCTGGCGCTCACTATAGCACAGTTTTTTTGCGTCGCAGGCGTGATAAATTTCCAGAAAGTGAGGGTGAGTTAGCCGGTTTTCTTTTGTGACCAAATAACAAAATGGACACCCGTTGTTTATTGAGATTCGCTGAGCTAAGCTAAAAAAATGACTAAACAGACTAATGAACATCCCCTGCGGGGACCCTCCGATCACAGTATCCGCGACCGGATTGTGGACGCAGCCACGGAGCACTTCGGACACTTTGGCTATGAGAAAACCACCGTCTCCGATCTGGCTAAAGCCATCGGCTTTTCAAAGGCCTATATCTATAAATTTTTCGATTCCAAGCAGGCGATAGGCGAGGTGATTTGCGCCAACCGCCTGGCGATGATCATGGCGATTGTCAATGACGCCACGGCTGACGCGCCCTCAGCTTCAGAAAAATTACGTCGGCTGTTCGCATCGATAACGCAGGCGGGCAGTGATCTGTTCTTCCACGACCGTAAGCTCTATGACATTGCGGCGGTTGCGGCCCGCGATAGCTGGCCCTCGGCTGAAATGCATGAAAAGCGACTCAAGCTACTGATTGAGAACATCATTGTTGAGGGCCGACAGTCGGGAGAGTTTGAACGAAAAACCCCGCTGGATGAGGCTACTCAGGCGATTTATCTGGTCATGCGGCCTTATGCCAGCCCGGTACAGCTACAGTACGGTCTGGAAACGGCGTCAACGGCCGCACAGCTTCTCTCCTCACTGATACTAAGAAGCCTGTCACCCTGATTAGTGACTATTGACATTTTTGGTCACTAGTTTAAAAATGCGGTTACTTTCCTGCTCAATCATTAGGGTAACCCATGCTCAGGCTCAAACCTGCCTCCTTTGCCGTCTGTCTTCTGCCGCTTGCGCTTGTCGCCTGCGGCGACGCTGCCGTTAGCGACGATCCGCGAACCCGGCCGCCGTTGGTCAGAGTCGCAACCGTGTCTGACGCCGTCGATACCTCACGCATCTTTACCGGCGTCGTGGTCGCCCGCACTCAAAGCGATCTGGGGTTCCGGGTACAGGGAAAAATCCTTGAACGCCTCGCCGATACCGGCCAGACCGTGAAACGCGGTCAGCCGTTGATGCGTTTGGATCCGGTTGATCTGCGCCTGGCGGCGCAGGCTCAGCAGCAGGCCGTGTCGGCAGCGAGGGCGCGGGCAAAACAGACCGCGGATGACGAGGCGCGCTATCGCAAGCTGATCGCCACGGGTGCCGTCTCTGCATCGGCCTATGACCAGAGTAAGGCGGCCGCAGAAACGGCTAAAGCTGAACTCAGCGCGGCCAGAGCGCAGGCGAATGTGGCGCAAAATGCGACGGGCTACGCCGAGCTGGTGGCCGACGCCGACGGCGTGGTGATGGAGACGCTGGCCGAGCCGGGTCAGGTGGTTAGCGCCGGACAGCCGGTCGTCCGACTTGCCCGGGCGGGCCAGCGCGAGGCCATCGTACAGCTACCCGAAACGCTGCGCCCGGCGATCGGCAGCGCTGCCACGGCCACTCGCTACGGCACCGACCCGCGCCCGGTAGCGGCAACACTGCGACTGTTGTCCGATGCGGCCGATCCCGTAACGCGGACGTTTGAAGCGAGATACGTGCTGGAAGGGATGCTGGCGGCGGCGCCGCTCGGTTCAACCGTGACGCTGCGTATCGCTGAGGACAACACTTCCCGCCGGGCGATGCAGGTGCCTCTGGCCGCGCTCTACGATCCGGGTAAAGGCCCCGGCGTCTGGGCCATTTCAGGAAAGCCCGCCACGGTCTCCTGGCGACCGGTGGAGGTGCTGGGGCTGGGTGACGATACGGCAAGGGTGACCGGGGATCTTGATCCGGGCCTCCAGGTGGTCGCTCTGGGCGCCCATCTGCTGCACGACGGTGAGACGGTTCGTCTGGCCGGGCAGGACAGCGCGGTCGCCGGGAGCCGGCCATGAGCGAGAAGCGATTCAATCTTTCGGCGCTGGCGGTCCGCGAGCGCTCGATTACGCTGTTCCTGATTATCCTGATCGCGGTTGCCGGTATCCTGTCGTTCTTTGAGCTGGGCCGCGCCGAAGATCCGCCTTTCACCGTCAAACAGATGACGATTGTTTCTGCCTGGCCCGGCGCAACGGCGCAGGAAATGCAGGACCAGGTTGCGGAACCGCTGGAAAAACGCTTGCAGGAGCTGAAGTGGTACGATCGCAGTGAAACCTACACCCGTCCGGGTCTGGCCTTTACCATGCTGTCACTCCAGGACAGTACGCCGCCTTCCGAGGTCCAGGAGTCGTTTTATCAGGCGCGGAAGAAGCTCGGTGACGAGGCAAAAAATCTGCCGTCGGGTGTTATCGGGCCAATGATCAATGACGAATTCTCTGATGTGACCTTCGCCCTTTATGCGCTGAAGGCGAAGGGGGAGCCGCAGCGTCTGCTGGTGCGCGATGCGGAAACGCTGCGCCAGCGTCTGCTGCATGTGCCCGGCGTTAAGAAGGTCAATATTATTGGTGAGCAGACGGAACGCATCTTTGTGTCGTTCTCACACGATCGGCTGGCCACGCTGGGCATCTCTCCCGAAGATATTTTCGCTGCGTTAAACAGCCAGAACGTATTAACACCCGCCGGTTCGATTGATACCCGCGGTCCTCAGGTGTTTATCCGGCTGGACGGGGCGTTCGACAGGCTGGATAAGATCCGCGAAACGCCGATTGTCGTCAACGGCAGGACGCTGCGGCTGTCGGACGTGGCAACCGTTGAACGCGGCTACGAAGATCCCGCAACCTTTCTGGTTCGCAATCAGGGTGAACCGGCGCTGCTGCTCGGTATTATCATGCGCGAAGGCTGGAACGGCCTGGATTTAGGCAAGGCGCTGGATGCCGAAACGGCGGCAATCAACGAGAACATGCCGCTGGGTATGACGCTGACCAAAGTGACCGATCAGGCGGTCAATATCAGCAGCGCGGTTGACGAGTTTATGATCAAATTCTTCGTTGCGCTGCTGGTGGTCATGGTGGTCTGCTTTATCAGCATGGGATGGCGGGTGGGGGTGGTGGTCGCCGCCGCCGTGCCGCTGACGCTGGCTATCGTGTTTGTGGTGATGGACGCATCGGGTAAAAATTTCGACCGCATAACGCTCGGTTCCCTGATCCTCGCGCTGGGTTTGCTGGTGGATGACGCCATTATCGCCATTGAAATGATGGTGGTAAAAATGGAAGAGGGCTATGACCGCGTCAAAGCCTCCGCCTATGCCTGGAGCCACACGGCCGCGCCGATGCTGGCAGGCACGCTGATCACGGCGCTGGGCTTTATGCCCAACGGATTTGCACAGTCTACGGCCGGTGAGTACACCAGCAATATGTTCTGGATTGTGGGGATTGCGCTGATTTCATCCTGGGTCGTGGCGGTGGTCTTCACCCCTTACCTGGGCGTGAAGATGCTGCCGGAAATCAAGAAGGTGGAGGGCGGACACGCTGCCATCTATAACACCCGCTACTACAACCGCTTTCGTCGGGTGCTTAGCCGGGTGATTGCGCGTAAGTGGATTGTGGCAGGCGCCGTGATCGCCGTTTTCGTCGTCGCGATCCTGGGGATGGGGCTGGTAAAAAAACAGTTTTTCCCGACCTCAGATCGCCCGGAGGTGCTGGTCGAGATCCAAATGCCGTACGGCACATCGATTGAGCAAACCAGCGCGGCGGCGGCGAAAGTGGAAGCCTGGCTGAGCAAACAGAAAGAGGCTCAAATCGTGACCGCCTATATCGGACAGGGATCGCCGCGTTTTTATCTGGCGATGGCCCCGGAACTGCCCGACCCGTCGTTTGCCAAAATCGTCGTGCTGACCGAAAGTCAGGAAGCCCGCGAAGCGCTGAAGTTTCGCCTGCGCGAAGAGGCGGCCAACGGATTAGCGCCTGAAGCGAGCATTCGCGTAACCCAGCTGGTGTTTGGCCCCTACTCTCCGTACCCGGTGGCCTGGCGTGTCAGCGGCCCCGATCCGGACCAGCTGCGTGAAATAGCACACCGGATGGAAACGGTGATGCGGGCCAGCCCGATGATGAGAACCGTCAACACTGACTGGGGACCGCGCGTACCGACGCTGCATTTCACGCTCAATCAGGATCGCTTACAGGCGGTGGGGCTGACCTCGAATGCCGTTGCCCGCCAGCTCCAGTTCCTGCTCTCAGGGGTTCCTGTTACTTCGGTGCGTGAAGACATTCGCTCGGTGCAGGTTATGGCGCGGGCGGCGGGGGATATCCGGCTCGATCCGGCGAAAATTGCCGGACTGACCTTAGAGGGCGCGCAGGGCCAGCGCATTCCACTCTCGCAGATTGGGGATGTTGAGGTACGCATGGAGGAGCCCGTCCAGCGCCGCCGCGATCGGATACCGACCCTGACCGTCCGGGGAGACGTTGCCGAAAGCCTTCAGCCGCCGGATGTCTCAACGGCCCTGATGAAAGAGTTACAGCCAATTGTCGATACGCTACCGGCCGGATACCGTATTGAAGTGGCGGGCTCTATCGAAGAGTCGGCAAAAGCGACCCAGGCGATGGCGCCGCTGTTCCCCATCATGATTGCCCTGACGCTGCTGATCATCATTTTGCAGGTGCGGTCGATGTCGGCGATGGTGATGGTCTTTCTCACTGCGCCGCTGGGATTGATTGGCGTGGTGCCGACGCTGCTGCTCTTTAATCAGCCGTTTGGCATCAACGCGCTGGTGGGCCTGGTGGCGCTGTCGGGCATTTTGATGCGAAACACCCTGATCCTGATTGATCAGATCCACCACAACGAGCGGCAGGGGCTTTCGCCTTTCGATGCGGTGGTGGAGGCGACGGTGCAGCGCACCAGGCCGGTACTGCTGACGGCGATAGCGGCAGTGCTGGCGTTTATTCCGCTGACCCATTCGGTGTTCTGGGGAACGCTGGCCTATACCCTGATTGGGGGAACCTTTGCCGGGACCGCGATCACCCTGGTATTCCTGCCCGCCATGTATGCCATCTGGTTCAGGATCAGACCGACCCCGCAGCAGTAGAGAGGGGCTGTTCTCACCACGAGGCCTGTTCGCAGGCCTCGTGGCAGACGCCGCCGCGATAAATATGGCGCAGCTTATGCCCGGCGACAGAGCATCGGGCCGGGAGTCCCTAAGAAACTAAATTCATTTCTTATGATGTTAATAAGCATATTTTAACTATTTAAGCCTGCCGCAGGGTGAGCCCGCTGCGACCCGTTTGCTGGGCCATAAAAGCCTTTAACGACAGCGCGTTATAGGACCGTAGATTAACTGAACCGCGATCTGAAAAAGATTTATTCCCTCCCGGTCAAAATCGGATGCAGATCTCATTATTCATACGGCGATATTTTTCATATAGCTAAGCCATCATTTTCGTCCTTTCCCGCTGACCTCCCATGTTGCACGATGAAACTAATTCGCAACATTAAATCAACAAATACTCAAGTTTACGTGTACTGAACAGGTCGGCAACGATCGGGCAGGGCAATGCATTAAACAGGGAGCGATGGCAAACCGGAGGCATCAGACGGTTTCTTCTTTCGCTAATGGAATATGTACTATCCGAGGTGGCTATGTTGACCCGATCGTCGAGTCTTAACGAGAATAGAAATATTAATATCCTCCTGGCAAGCGCATCCATTATTGTTATTGGCGTATGGCCACTGCTGATGTCTCTTTTATCCGAACGTTTGCAACTGAATATTTCACAGCAGGGGAGGGTGATCTCCGCTGAGTCTATTGGCATGGTGCTCGGTACGCTTGCCAGTATCTGGTTGAGTAGGTCTGGAAATATAAAGCGCACCCTGATTATTTCTCTGGCAGTGGGGGTACTGATGAATATCCTCACTGCGCAAGTCTCCGGCCTTACGCCGCTGCTGCTGTGCAGATTTATAGTTGGTGTCTCTGCAGGAGTCTGTTACAGCCTGTCCATTTTCCAGCTGGGAAGAATGCCGGGGGCGGACCGCTCGTTCAGCCTTAGCCTCGCCCTGCAAACGATCCTGTTCAGTCTTTATGCCGTGGTATTTCCTTTAATCGCAGAACGCTTCGGCTACAGCATTGCCATTAATACGTTGACAGCCTGGTTTGTAGTGATGCTGCTAGCCTCTATTTTTTTGAAAAAAGTCACTTTTAAACCAGAAAACAAAAACACCCGGCCCGCGGAAATCAGCAGTGATTCATCTTTTAACGCCTCCCTCGCCGGCTTGGTGGGAATGACCTTTCTACAGGTTGCCGTCTATTCAGTCTGGGGTTATATAGCGAATATTGGCCAGGGTAATCAGCTGAGTGACGTTCAGATCGGCACCGCGTTTGGCATCGGTTTAATTGGGGGGCTACCCGGCGCGCTGTTGACCGGCTTTTTAATTCCCAGGGTCGGGCGCGTTGCGTTAAGCGTTTGCGGATCGCTTCTTGTACTGTTTTCCGTACTCTCGTTTTACTTTTTCAAACTGACGGCGATTCATTTCACGCTGTGCATTTTAATACTCAACTTTGGCTGGATGTTAGCACTGAGCGCGTATATGGCCATGGTTGCACATGAAGACAAGTCAGGAAAATTAACCCGTCTTATCGGGTTTATTCAGATTGGTGGCGCAACCCTGGCACCGGTGCTGATTGCATTTATCGCCACGGGAAATGGGCTGACAATAATATATGCCATCTCCTGCGCTGGGGCTATTGCCGCAGCCGTTGTTCCTTTGCTTACCCTGCCAGGTAGAGTACGTAAAAATATCATCGAGGAGTTATAATATGAAAAGCCAGAAACAACTTTTCTATAATGGACGCATTTATACCGTCAGTCAGTCTCAGCCCTGGGCTGACAGTATGCTGGTCGATAACGGTATTATTTTAGCCATCGGAAAGTATCAGGACGTTTCACTCTATGCGGCAGAGTGCTTGGACAGAGTTGATTTAAATGGCCGTTTTGTTATGCCGGGTTTGCATGACGCGCATTCCCATCTGATATGGGCCGCTGGCAGGCAGTTGAATCACAACTGCCAATTGCAGGATCCCCGGACGCTGGATGAATTAAAACAGCAGCTGCTGGCATACTGGGATCGCTACTCAGAACGCGGATGGCTGGTTGCCAGCGTTTACAACCCATTGATCCTCACCCCGGATATTCTGACCCGCGAGTGGCTTGATTCGATATTGCCGGGCGTACCCATTTGTCTTCATGATTACTCCTATCACAATGCCATGACCAACACCGCGGCTTTAGAAGCTGCCGGAATTGACAGAGATACCGTTCCTTCAGTCGGTGGGGTTATTGTAAAGGATCCTCTCACCGGAGAGCCGACTGGCCTGCTCAGAGAAAGCGCCTGGGCCAGGGTTCATATGGCGGTGCCACCGCGCAGCAGGGATGAAAATAGCAGCGCGTTGAAATTAGCGGCCGCCATCTGCAATCAGTATGGCATCACTTCAGTCCAGGAGGCCTCGGCCCAGAGGGGATTCCTTGAGGCAGCCCATGCACTCGATTCGGCAGGCGATCTTTCGCTAAACCTGGTTTGCCACATTCCGTGGGGGTCAGAATTCCTGGCGGGATGTGGCAAAGAGGGGCAGGAGCAGCTGATAAAAGAACGTAAACGCTACCAAAGTCCGCGGGTCTTTGTTGATGCGATCAAAATTGCGCTGGACGGTACGTCTATGGCACCCACCTTTAGCCATGTTCCTCTTGATCCGGTTACGGACCAGCCCATTACTTATAATCTGCTGCTGGACTCAGACGAGCTGGTGAGCAAAATCGAAGAGTGGACCGCCGAGGGCATGATGATTAAGGCGCACTGCACCGGCTATGGCTCGGTCAGGATTGGGCTGGATAACTACGCCCGCGCCGCAGACAATTCCCGTGCCGCCGGTCAAATGCATGATATTGCCCATGCTCATTATGTCTCTCCCGCGGATCGGGCAAGATTTGCCGAACTTAATGTGGTCGCTGAAATGTCGCCCGCCGTTTGGCATATTCCGCAGTATCAGGATGCGCTTGGCAAAGCCTACGATTTTAAGACGATGCATGAAAACGGAGCACTGGTAACCGTTGGCACGGACTGGCTGCTACCGCCGACACCTGAATTGTTCCCTGCTTTGGCCGGCATGTTGGATCACGGAGATGAGAGTGTCTCTCTGCCTGTCGCTATTGAAATGATGACCCTTAACGGCGCCATCGCCGTCGGCCAACAGTCCAGGTGGGGAACGCTTGCGCCCGGCAAAGACGCCACCTTTATTGTTCTGGACCGTAATTTATTTGATATCCCCCCTTCAGAGATTGCCGGGGTCAACGTTGTTCAGACTTATCTCCAGGGCGATAGTGTGTTTAATCGCGAAACGGCTTCACATGTTTAATGTTCCTCTATTGCGCGACATTTCAGGATGCAGGACACCGCTATGAGAATACCCGTTACGATACTTACCGGCTTTCTGGGCAGCGGGAAAACGTCGCTGCTGCGCTCCGCGCTTGCCGACCCGCGCATGGATGAGACTGCCGTAATAATTAATGAAATAGGCGACGTGGGCCTCGATCATCTTCTGGTCGGTAAACTCGATGACGATGCGGTACTTCTGAAAAGCGGCTGCCTCTGTTGCAGTTTAAAAACTGACTTTATTGAAACGCTAACGCTTATGTACCATCGCCGGGAGTCTGGCAAGTTTCCGCCGTTTAAACGCGTCATTGTCGAGACGACGGGGCTTGCCGATCCCGTTCCGCTTTTACGGGTGCTGATGAGCAGTGAGCCAGTCAATCACTGGTTTAGTATTAAAGGCGTTATTTCAACCGTTGACCTGATGATTAACCTTAACGTCAAAGACGATCGCGAAGAGAGGATCAGGCAAATAGCCCTGGCAGATACCCTGGTGTTAACCAAGAACGACCTGGTGGCTAAAGGTCGCCAGTTCAAGTTTCGACAAGCCCTGAGTAAGTTAAATCCCCGCGCACGGGTCATTTTAAACAGCGATACCGACCGCCTGTTCGAGGTGCTGTTGAATGAAGAGCGCTATCCGGTGGTTTCAAATTTATTTCACAACAACGCACTACAGACATTTTTACCCTTAAATGAGAAGACGGTTCATACACAGGTAACGACTTACTCCCTGTTCATCGATCCGCCTCTGGCATGGAGCGGCATTATCCAGTTCTTCCGCGCAGTGGTAAGAATGTACGGCACGCAGATCCTGCGGATAAAAGGGCTGTTAAACATTCTGGAGTCTGAGAAACCCGTCGTCGTTCACGGGGTTGAGACCTATTTCTTTCCTGAGGCGTATCTGGACGAATGGCCGGATAACGACAGGCGGAGTCGATTAGTTTTTATCGTCGAAGGGCTTGAAGAGGAACGGATACTGGAGTGTTTGAATAAGTATGTGTAGTAACGAATGGCAGAAAGCAAAAAACCAGATGTCAGCAGACATCTGGTTTCTCTAAATATGGCTCCTCTGACTGGACTCGAACCAGTGACATACGGATTAACAGTCCGCCGTTCTACCGACTGAACTACAGAGGAATCGTGTGAACGGGGCGAATGATAGCGATACCGCAGGGGACTGTCAACCGCAAAAAACATGCCATCTTTCAAATGGCTACGTTTAAATCAAACCGTTGTATTAGTGAACAGCTTCGTCGGGATTTGACCGCTGCTGCTCAAGGCGCTGCCAGGGGTCCTGACGATAAAACTGCCGCATCCGCTGATATACCTGGGGAAAACGGGTCAGCAGCAGTTCAGGCGCGCTGAAAAAGTATTCAGAAAGGACCGCAAAACACTCGGCGGGGTCGCTGGCGGCGTAGGCGTCGATGGTGGCGGCGTTTTCGCCGACCAGATCAACCTCGTCCTGAATGGCATTCATCGCTTCCAGCAAGTCACGTTCCCAGGCGGCAACTTCGCGCAGCGCCATAGCCGGTACGCCGGTGGATTCACCGCTGCCGCGGGCGTCGAGCTTGTGAGCGACTTCGTGGATCACCAGATTAAAGCCGGAAAGATCGAAAGAATCCTGTATGTCCTGCCAGTTAAGAATGATCGGCCCCTGCTGCCAGCTCTGCCCGGACTGCACCATGCGTTCACGGTGGACCAGTCCGAACTCATCCTGCCATTCGTCATCAACCACAAAAGGTGCCGGGTAGATCAGGACCTCGTGAAAGCCGTCCAGCCAGTCAAAGCCAAGAGACAGGATCGGCAGGCAGAAGAGCAGTGCCAGCCGGCAGCTTTTCAGGTCGTCCAGCTCAAAATCCTGAAGCACCACCAGCCGCTTTTGACGGAGGAAGCGTTCCGCCAGCGAAATCAGCGCCTGGCGTTCGCTGGCGTTAAGCGATGCCAGCAGCGGGATCTCCATCGCCTGCTGCCACGGTAATTCACCGGTCGTTTCGAGTTGGTCTTTTTTCCACGGCCACTTGAACATACTGCTGTTGCTCCCGTCCGAACTGGCGTTGCCTGCTGCACGCTGTTGGCGTTTTTCACAGATAAATAGAGGTGGTATTCAAACAGTTATCTTAATAACTGTCTGTGATAATGCGCAAGTGGTGTCGAAAAACTTCAGTTTCATGTATCAACGATCCGGGTTTAAATCCGTTCAAAATCAATCACCCATACCCAGGGATTTACCTCCCAGCTGGTGCTGCCGTACTGTTGGGTCCACGCCTTGAGATAGGCCTCCTTGGGAGAGACGGTTTCTTTCTGTAGGGTGAAGAAGTTGTTCAGAAAATGGTCATCAAACTGAACCCCTTCCGCGAGGATGTCTGCGTCGCTGATATCCTGAATTTTTTCTACGCGCAGGCGAGTAATTCGCAGATCGATGCGGCTCGCCCAGCGCGGCATATGGATCCCCGCCTGCCAGCCGGAGTGACACAGGGCATCCTCCTGGTCATAAACGCCGCTATCGGCCTGATAGCGGCAGTACTGACTCTTTTTATAGGCCGAAGGTTCTTTTTGATACTCAACCATCTCATCGCGGGCCACGACCGGCCCGCGCCAGGTTTCCCGCACCCATAATTTGTCCCCGGGCTGGCCCCAGGGACAGTGATGGCGGAGGTCATCCAGGTTCATTACCCGATTTCCCTGAAGATGGTTGCGCACAACGTCGATGCCGTAGCAGCCTTCATGATTATCCTGAACCGGACCAAAAGACTGGGATTTCATAATGCGCCGGGTCTGGCTCTGCTGGCCAGATAACAGGGCGCGCACCCGCCGATCGCTGAACAATATCGGGCGTTCTTTCATGGGGTAACCTCTATCTCTTTCTCAACCAACGCTGCTGTATAGCTAACATGAAACACAGGGTAATGCGCTCCTGATTTACAGCGTTAAAAACGATAATCACCGATGTTTAGCGTTAAACATCAGTATAGTTTATTAATAAATACAGGAAGAATACGGCTAACGGTAAGCCGATCGGGGCCAGACGCGGCCCAACTCTTCATGATTACGAATTATCTTATTTCCAGCGTAACATATTTTACATGTTGCTTAATTACAATGCCTTAAGGTCGGGGCGGATTTTTCTAATATTCGGATAAATGCGTACAGGCCCCCAACTGCCTGGCATCAGCGTACAAACTGCGTTGTTGCCACCGCGCCAGTGAAACGTTTCGCTCGATTCGGCCTGTATTATGACTGCTTATTAGTTTGATCAATTTTAAAACAGGCCGATCGGGCGAAAAAGAGGCTGCACAAAGAAAGCGGCTGTACTTAAAGGGGAACAGGATCTATAAATTTGACGTAGATCGCATTTTTAAACCTAGCAGGGCAATCCGTTGCAGTGGGTGACCGCCACCGACGTCTCAACAAGTCCAAACTATTAAGGAGAAGTCTATGATTCTGAGTCAATGGCAGGCCCGATTTGAACAGTGGCTGCACCAGCGCTGGCAGAAGGAAGATAAAGCACATGATGTGGCGCATCTTACCCGGGTCTGGCAGACCGCACAGCGCATAATGCAGGGCAGCGATGCCGATGCGCTGGTCGTGCTGGCCGGCTGTTACTTCCACGATATCGTCAATCTGCCGAAAAACCATCCCGAACGGCATCTCGCCTCCGCCCAGGCTGCGCAGGAAACCCGCCGGATTTTGCAGCAGGACTTTGCGGATTTCCCCGCTGAAAAAATCGGTGCCGTACAGCATGCGGTGCATGCCCACAGCTTCAGTGCCGGTGTAACGCCGGAGACGCTGGAAGCCAAAATTGTGCAGGATGCCGATCGCCTTGAGTCGCTCGGTGCTATTGGACTGGCTCGCGTATTTTATGTTTCCGGCGCGCTGGGGCGTTCGCTGTTTGACAGTCAGGATCCGCTGGCCCGCGAGCGTCCGCTGGATGATGCGGAGTGGGCGCTGGATCATTTCCAGAAAAAACTGCTTAAGCTGCCGCACACCATGCAGACGGCAGAGGGAAAGCGGCTGGCCGAATTCAATGCCAGTTTTCTGGTGACCTATATGGCAAAGCTCTGCGCTGAACTGCGCGGGGACTTCTGCGGTATCGATCAAAACGTTCTGGCCGAATTTGGCGTGAGTCGCTGAAATATTAAATTTTTGTGACAGTATGGTTAAATAGCCTCTGACAGGCTAGGTTATTTGTAAATTTATCAGGAGATGCCGCAATGACCGAAACCGTTAGCCTGACGTTAAAAATTGACCCCGTTTTAAAAGAGACGCTGAAAGCCCTCGCGCTGGAAAATCAGACTTCGGTCAGCCAGGAAGTGACCCGCCGTCTGCTGATCACGCTGGAAGCGGCAGAGCAGCACGAGGTGGATAATCAGGATACGTCGGAAGAGAGTATTGAGCAGCTGAGTGCGGCGGAGCTGAAGCAGATTCGTGCGCTGCTTAAGAAAGGTAAGAAGAAAAAGTAACCCTCCCCACAGCGGCTGAATGCCACGTCCCTCGCGCCGGGGGGCGTTATCCCGCGTCCCCCTGTGCCGCTTTCCGATGCCCCATGCGTCCGCCCTGTGCCATCGTCCATTGCTCCACACGTCCGACGGTCCCCTGTTTTCACTCTTTCACCCCCCGGTAAAGCGCTATAATAATTTCCTCTTAACTGAGGACAAGTCGAATGGCTGACGTACATAACCCCGCGGTGCGCAGTAAAAATATGCGTGCTGTCCGTACGCGAGATACCGCAATTGAGCAGCGGCTGGCCGCTATGCTAACCGACATGGAAATCGGTTACCGGGTGCAGGACAAGTCGCTGCCGGGAAGACCCGATTTCGTTTTGCCCGACTACGCGGCGATTATCTTTGTTCACGGCTGCTTCTGGCATCGGCATCACTGCCATCTGTTTAAGCTGCCCGCCACGCGCACCGCTTTCTGGCAGGGAAAAATCGACAGCAACGTCGCCCGTGATAAGCGCCATGTAGCCGCGTTAAGCGACGGCGGCTGGAGAGTGCTGCTGGTGTGGGAATGCGCGCTGCGCGGTAAAACTCGTCTGGAGGAGCGGGCGCTGCAACAGCGTTTAGAAGAGTGGATCTGCGCCGCGGACGGCAACGGCGAGATCGATGAAAAGGGCATTCACCAGCTGTAAAACTTATTCTCCGCTCGGCCTGATCACCGGTTTTGCCGGAAAGAGATATTTACCCAGCGTAACCAGCACCACCGCCAGCACGATAATCGCCAGCGACAGCCATTCACGGCCCGAGAGACTCTCTCCGGCGAAGGCGATGCCCAGCAGTACGGCCACCACCGGGTTAACGTAGGCGTAGCTGGTGGCAACCGCCGGGGAGACGTTGCGGATCAAAAACATATAGGCGTTGATGGCAATCACCGAACCAAACAGGCTCAGATAGCCCAGCGACAGAATGCCGGAAAGAGACGGCATCGCGGTCAGCTCCTCGCCGCTCAGCGTGCTGGCAATCATTAACACCACGCCGGCCGACAGCATCTCTATCGCACCCGCCATCATTCCGTGCGGCAGCTCAATGCGCGACCCCCATACGGAGCCGAAGGCCCAGGTCAGCGATCCGGCGAGGATCAGCAGTGCGGCCCACGGATTGCCCGCCAGGTGCCCGCCGCTGTTCAGTAGCAGGATACCCACCAGTCCCACCGCCACGCCCAGCCACTCAATCCAGCGGGTTTTAATCCCAAACAGGCGGCTGAAGCACATGGCAAAAAGCGGAACGGTTGCCACCATCACCGCCGCCAGTCCGGAAGGGACATGCTGATGTTCGGCGACGGTGACCGCGCCATTCCCCATTGCCAGCAGCAAAATACCGACCAGAGCCGCATTGCCCGTGGCCCGCAGCGAGGGCAGCTTTTCCCCGCGCAGCAGTAAAAATGCCAGCAGCACAACCCCGGCCAGCAGGAAACGCACGCCCGCCAGCATCATTGGCGGCCAGCTTTCCACGCCAATGCGGATCACCAGATAGGTGGACCCCCAGATAAAGTAAAGAGAGAACAGCGCGGCGATCAGCGGTAATACGGTGGGGATACGACGTAACGTCATGTTAATAGCTCAGTCCGGTTGAGTAATGGCAGCGCTAAATTCTCGTTTTTTAAGGCCTAATAGGGAAATGTTTTTGTTCATCCGCGTGAATATTTTTACAAAATTTGCACTTGTTACGCATAATTGATTAGATCACCCCCACTTTTCCAGGGCAAAGCGCAGGGCGAAGCATGGCCAGTGTCAAACTAACGGTAAAACGTCTGTATAAACTCAGCGGTGAACGAATGGTTAACACCCAGGCGACGGCGCGTATTTATGTCGGCGATCGGCTCATTGCCACGGAAGAGATCACTGGCATGACCGAAAGCGCGGTTAGCAAGTATTTGCATCATGCCGAGCCACAGGGTCAGCCGGTGCGGGTTGAGTGGGAGTGTGAGGGTATTGCAGATATGGCGGTAGTTGAAATTGAACGCTGTCCGTGCTGTCACCATGATGAAAATGAATAAGGAAACAGACCTTGGCAGGAAGTAGCTTACTGAGCTTGCTGGATGATATTGCCACGCTGCTTGATGATATATCGGTAATGGGGAAGGTAGCGGCAAAAAAGACCGCCGGGGTGCTGGGCGATGATTTATCGCTGAACGCCCAGCAGGTTAGCGGGGTGAAAGCCAACCGTGAGCTGCCGGTGGTGTGGGGCGTGGCTAAGGGCTCTTTTCTGAACAAGCTGATCCTGGTGCCGCTGGCGCTGCTGATCAGCGCCTTTGCACCCTGGGCCATTACGCCGCTGCTGATGATTGGCGGGGCCTATCTCTGCTTTGAGGGCGTTGAAAAAGTCCTGCACAGTCTGCACAAAAGTAAAAGTGATGAAGGGCCGGAGGCGCGGGAACAGCGGCTGTTAAAGGTCGCGCAGCAGGACCCGGCGGCTTTTGAAAAGAAAAAAGTGAAAGGGGCTATCCGTACCGACTTTATTCTTTCTGCGGAGATCGTGGCGATTACCCTCGGCATTGTGTCGGAAGCGCCGCTGTTAAACCAGGTGCTGGTGCTGTCCGGTATTGCCATTCTGGTGACCGTTGGCGTTTATGGTCTGGTGGCGGTGATTGTTAAGATTGATGACTTCGGCTACTGGCTACAGAAAAAAAGCAGCGCGTTGGCTAAGGCCGTAGGCGGCGTGCTGCTGTCGGCGGCTCCCTGGATGATGAGAATACTGACCATCGTCGGCACCGTGGCCATGTTTCTGGTCGGCGGGGGGATCATTGTCCACGGCATTCCACAGCTGCATCACCCCATCGAAGCGTTCAGCGCGGGCTACGGTGCGCTGCTGGCGGCGGTGATGAGCAACGGGGCGAATCTGATCATTGGCTTTATAGTGGGGCTGATTGTGCTGTCGCTGGTGAATTTGGTTGCCAGACTGCGCGGCCAGTCGGTATAACGAGCGCCCTGCGGGTCCGGCTGGTCGGGTCCGCAGGTTCTTACATGAGGAGTGAAGGATGCAAGACGATATTTTCGAATTTGATATTGATGCCCAGCTGGAGCAGGCAGAGGCCCGCGCTGAGAAAAAAGCAGCGGAAGCGCCGCAGGATCTCGGCGATGAAGCCGACTGTGAAGGCTGCAAAATCTAAGTTCAAATGCGAGCCGCTTCACATAAAAGAAACTAACAAATATTATCCATTTTTTTTATTATCAGAGTTTTTAACTGCTTATTGACATTTAACACTTCGTTAACCTTTGGTTAACTGCATATACATCAGTCAAATGCTATAACTATTCCTGTCTATTTAAACGGATGGGAGGTGCTTTGTGATGTTTATTATCAGTAATGAAGTGCAGCACAAGGAAGGTGGACCCGTGATGATTGTGACGGGTGTCGCCAGCGGAATGGTTGAATGTCGTTGGTACGATGGCGCAGCCGTAAGACGTGAGGCGTTTCGCGAGGATGAACTTGCGGCATTGTCCGGTAACGGTCTTTCAGCTTAATCGCCTTTTCCTGCGGGCAGGGGGATCGCGCAATGAGATCCCCTGTCCGTGGGCACTTACAGCTCGTTCTGAATGCAGAACTCTTCCCAGCTCAGCCCAAGCGCTTCAGCGTGTGAACGCAGATAGGTTTCAATCGCCTCGACCATTACCGCTTTATCCGGCTCTGCCAGCTGAATCGCAAACAGCACCCCGTCCAGTTTCTTTTCTCGTACGTATGCCGCGTAGGCGCGATCTTTTTGCAGCGCGCGCAGCTGTTCCACGCTCATTCCCACGCTGGCCGCCTGTTCAGCGGTAAGATTCTCAATGCCTGATTTCAGCTCAGGGTGGGCTTCAAGAAACAGGTCTTTAGCAATGGCGTAATATTCTTCAACGGTTTTCATAGCGATCCCGGCTGGATAATGGCGGCGGTCAGTGTACACGCCCGACGCCGGGAAAGGAAAGACGCGGCACCGCGGCTGCGGGTGGAAACGGCAGAAATCAGCCGAGAAACGCAATCGGGCTTGCGGCATGGCGGGGAAAAATTATAACGTAGCCCGTAATTCATCAAGCAGGGACAAAAATGAAAACGTGGATCATTGCAGGGCTGGCCGCAGCCGTACTGAGCGGCTGTGCGCAGCTGGAAGATTATGCCAGCGCGGTCAAGACCCCGCCACCGGCAGCGCTGGTGGGTAACTGGCAGACGATGGGCCCGCAGAAAGGACTGGTCAGCCCCGACGCGCGCGCCAGCCTGATTATTACCGCCTCCGGGGATACGCTGGACTGCCGCCAGTGGCAGCGGGTGATTGCCAAACCGGGTAAGATTACTCTGCTGGGCGGTGACTGGACCAACGTCAATGACCAGTCGCGTGTGATGCCGCTGGAGCTGGAAGGCAGCGAGCTGCACTACGACAAACTGACGCTGAGCAAAGTCAATCAGCCGACGGCAGAGTGTCAGCAGGCGCTGAGTCGTCTCTTCAATCCGGCCGGGGAGGGTAACGCGGCTGGCGCGGAGGCCGGGAAAAGCGCTGACGGCTTAAATGGGACAACCACGCCACAGTAAATGAGACGAGCGCTCCACAGTAAACAAAGCGAGGTGACCGGCGGGTCACCTCGCTCTTCTTCACAAGATTATCGCAGGACCCAGACGCTCACGCTTCCGGCATTGCAGCGGAAGGTCGCGGTGCCGCCTTCATCGCTATCCACCTGCTCTTCGCGGTGACCCAGGTAGTCATACCAGCTTTTTCCGCCGAAGTTCTCACCCAGCGTCAGCGTTTTCTCACCCTCATCGCCGTTAGACATAATAACTATGCAGCCGGGCTGCTCGTCCGTGCCGCTGCGGGCGAAGGCGATGCAGTTGGCGTGATCGAACCACTCGCTCTGCACACCGTGCGCGAAAAGCTGGCGGGCGCGGATCAGCGCTTCCAGCTCGGCGATAACCGGCATCTCAATCTCGTAGTCCTGATCGTCACCGCCGCGGTCCGTATAGCTGGCGCCGTAGAGATCCGGGTAGAACACCGAGGGAACACCGTTTTCCCGCAGCAGGATCAGCGCATAGGCCAGCGGTTTAAACCAGGGGTCAACCGGGGCTTCCAGCGCCTGTAGCGGCTGGGTGTCGTGGTTGGCAACCAGGGTTACCGCGTGCCAGGGATCGCTGTCGACCAGCGTACCGGTAAAAATCTGGCTCAGATCGTAGTCCGCGCCCTGCTGTGAAGCCTGATGGAAATTCATTTGCAGGGGAGCATCAAACAGCATGGTTTTCCCCTCAACCTGATGAATATAGTGCTGTAGCTTGTCCAGTTCGTGCGACCAGTACTCGGCGACGATAAACAGCGGCTCCGGGGCGACTTCCTGCACATGTTCTATCCACTCCTTGTAGAACCAAGCGGGAATATGCTTGACCGCATCCAGACGGAAGCCGGTGCAGGCCGGGAGCTGCTCCAGCATCCAGCGCGCCCAGTACTTCAGCTCTTCGGTGACCGCGTGGTTGCGGAAGTCTACGTTGGCCCCCATCAGATAGTCAAAGTTGCCCAGCTCATCATCAACCTGTTCATTCCAGCCTTCGCCGGTATAGTCATTGACGATCTTGAAGACGCCGTTTTCATCCGGGTTTTCAATATGATCCACGCCGCTAAAGCACTTGAAGTCCCAGATAAATTTAGAGTACTGCCCGCCGCGGGCCGGGAACGTGAAGCGGGTCCAGGCCTCCGCCTCAATCACCTCGTCATCGATCTCCTCGCGGTTGTCCGGATTAACCCGGTTAACCCGCACCTGCTCCTTTTCATCTGCCCCCATTTTATGGTTCAACACCACGTCCAGGATGACGCCGATCTGGTGCTCTTTAAGCGCACCGGCGGCGGCAAGCAGCTGTTCCTTATCGCCATACTTGGTCGCCCGTGAGCCTTTTTGGTCAAACTCGCCGAGATCGAACAGATCGTAGGTGTCATAGCCAACCGAATAGCCGCCGGACTCACCCTTGCTTACGGGCGGCAGCCAGACGTCGGTGATGCCCATTTCAGCCAGGCCACCGGCCCGTTCGGTCACTTCAGGCCACAGTTTGCCGCCTTCAGGGTAGTACCAGTGAAAAAACTGCAACAACGTGGGATTACGCATATCCATGTTCCATTTTTCATCTAACGGGGATCTGAATTATGGAGCAGCCGCCGGGAAAAGCGCGGTACGAACGATGTTTATTTTTTTATGGGTTAGCAGAGGTGGACCTGAGTTATCACCAAATGAAAGATGACCGGGTGGCTATCTTCTGCAACACTACGGATAAATCCTGAATATCAGCCTGCGGAGGCCGCGTTGTCCTTACATAATCTGGTTAATTTCCCTCGTATTGAGCTTCTGGGTGCCCCTACGCCGCTGGAGCATTTACCCCGTCTTTCTGACCATCTTGGACGGGATATTTTTATCAAGCGTGACGATGTTACCCCGGTTGCGCTGGGTGGTAACAAGCTGAGGAAACTGGAGTTTCTGGTGGCAGACGCCCTGCGGCAGGGGGCGGATGTGCTGGTGACCGCGGGAGCCATTCAGTCCAACCACGTGCGCCAGACGGCGGCGGTGGCGGCCCGGCTGGGACTGAAGTGCGTGGCGCTGCTGGAAAACTCCCCCGGCTCTCACTCGGAGAACTATCTCAGTAACGGCAACCGTCTGCTGCTGGATCTGATGAATACCGAGGTGATAGCGGTAGAGGCGCTTAACAACCCGGATGCACAGCTGGAGGAGCAGGCAACCCGCCTGGAGGCACAGGGCTTCCGCCCCTACATCGTTCCGGTGGGGGGCTCTAATGCGCTGGGTTCGCTGGGCTACGTTGAGTGCGCTCAGGAGATTGCTCATCAGAGCGAGGGGGTTGTGGACTTTGCGGCGATAGTCGTCGCCTCCGGCAGCGCGGGTACGCATGCGGGTCTGGCGGTGGGGTTGGAACAGCTGCTGCCGGAAACGGAGCTGGTGGGGGTCACGGTGTCACGCCGGGCCGCCGATCAGCTGCCGAAGGTGGAGTCTCTGCGTCAGCAGGTGGCGCAGTCGCTGGCGCTTACCAGCCAGGCACCCGTTACCCTGTGGGATGACTATTTTGCACCGCGCTACGGGGTGCCGAATGAAGAGGGCATGGAGGCGGTAAAACTGCTGGCGCGGCTGGAGGGGATCTTCCTTGATCCGGTGTATACCGGAAAGGCGATGGCGGGTCTGATTGACGGTATCGCCCAGAACCGTTTCCGTCGCCAGGGGCCGATTGTCTTTGTTCACACCGGGGGAGCCCCGGCGCTGTTTGCCTATCATCCGTTTTAATCGTCAGACCCTTTCGGGCCGAGGCCCGGCAGCCCGCTAAGGCCGCCGGGCCCGCGTTAACCGATGGTCATCAGGCTGGCATTACCGCCCGCCGCCGCCGTATTCACGCTGAGCGAACGTTCGTGCAGCAGACGTTCCAGCAGCAGATTGGTTTCCCCGCGGGCAAAGCCCTGCACTGACACTATCGCGCCGTCGCGGGCCGCTACCGTTTCGCACAGCGTGCGCAGCTGGTCGGCATCGCCGTGATAGATTGCCGCATCAAACGTCTCCTGCTCCAGCGGTCCTGTCGCCAGGCTAATGCGCTGCTGTACGCCGGCCGGCAGCTGCTGCCAGAGCTGACGATGCAGCTCATCATCCGGCCACAGCACGCGGCTGCCAACGGCGGTTACCGCCGCCAGCTGCACCAGCGCATCCTGCTCATTATCGGCCAGGCACAGCACCTGTTCACGCGGCAGCAGGCTGTAGCTGTTGCGTTCACCGGTCGGACCCGGCAGCAGGCGCACGGTGCCGCCCTGACCGAGTTCGGCATAGCGGCGACAGAGCGCGGAGAGATCCGGCCGATCGGCGGCCCACGCACTCAGCGCCTCGTGCGCCGTCAGCAGCGCAGGACGCAGCGCGGTCTCTGCCGGATGTAGGTGATCCTGACGCTTCAGGGTGGTGAGCACCGCGTTATCCGGCCGGTGGGACAGCAGACGATAGAGGTAGAGCGGGCCGCCGGCTTTGGGTCCGGTGCCGGAAAGTCCTTCTCCACCAAACGGCTGTACGCCGACCACGGCGCCGACCATGTTACGGTTGACGTAGAGGTTGCCGACGCGGGCTTTCTGCGTCACCTGGCCGATGGTCTCATCAATGCGGGTATGTACCCCCAGCGTCAGCCCGTATCCCGAGGCGTTGATCTGCTCAATCAGCTGCGGCAGATCGCTGCGGGTAAAGCGCACGACGTGCAGCACCGGGCCGAAAATCTCGCGAGTCAGATCGGCCACCTCGTTCAGTTCAATCAGCGTCGGCTGAACAAAGGTACCGCTCTGCCACTCACGGCTGTCCTGGACGTTCTGCTGCGCCGCCTGGAAAACGGTAAAGCCCAGGCTGCGCATGGCGTGAATATGCTCGTCGATATTTGCTTTGGCTTCGGCATCAATAACCGGGCCGATATCGGTGGAGAGGCGCTCCGGGTTACCCATCCGGCATTCGGCCATCGCGCCACGCAGCATTTTCAGCGTGTGATCGGCAACATCCTCCTGCACGCAGAGCAGGCGCAGCGCCGAACAGCGCTGTCCGGCGCTGTCAAACGCCGAGGCCACGATATCGCTGACCACCTGCTCAGTGAGTGCCGATGAGTCCACGATCATCGCGTTCATACCGCCGGTTTCCGCCACCAGCGGCGTAGGGCGCCCCTGGGGATCGAGACGACCGGCAAGACTGCGCTGAAGCAGGGTAGCGACGGCGGTAGAGCCGGTAAACATCACGCCGCGAACCCGCCTGTCGGCGGTCAGCTGTGCGCCGACGGTTTCACCCGCGCCGGGCAGCAGTTGCAGTGTGCCCTGCGGTACACCGGCCTCGTGCAGGATCGCCACGGCTCGTGCCGCGATCAGCGGCGTCTGCTCTGCCGGTTTTGCCAGCACGCTGTTACCGGCGGCGAGGGCGGCGGCTATTTGTCCGCTGAAGATTGCCAGCGGGAAGTTCCACGGGCTGATACAGACGACCGGGCCCAGCGGACGGTGGGTTTCATTATCGAAGTCGTCGCGCACCTGGCCGGCATAATAGTGCAGAAAGTCTACCGCCTCGCGCACTTCCGCAATCGCGTTGCTGAAGGTTTTCCCCGCTTCGCGCACCAGGATACCGATCAGCGTCTGCATCTGTCCCTCCATCATTACCGCGGCCCGCTCCAGGATCGCGGCACGCTCCTGCGGCGGGGTGGCAAACCAGATGGGACCGACGCTGACGGCAGCATCCAGCGCTGCCGAGACTTCACCCGGCGTGGCCGAACGCACGTAGCCGACGATATCCTGCGGCTCTGCGGGGTTGATAACCGGGCTGCTGTCGCCGTTTTCCAGCGGCGCATCGATAAGCGGAGCGGCCTGCCAGCTCTGGCTGGCGCTGTTAAGCAGTGCGCTGGACAGCGAGGCCAGGCGGTGTTCATTTGCCAGGTCCAGCCCGGCGGAGTTCTGCCGCTGCGCGCCGTACAGATCGCGCGGCAGCGGAATTTTCGGATGCGGCAGGCCCACCGTCCCTTCGGCCTGCGCCAGTTTCTCCACGGCCCCGACCGGATCGGCAACCAGTTCGTCCAGCGGCAGGGTGGCATCGGCAATGCGGTTAACGAACGAGGTGTTCGCGCCGTTTTCCAGCAGGCGGCGCACCAGATAGGCCAGCAGGGTTTCATGGGTGCCCACCGGAGCATAGATACGGCACGGTCGGTTGAGTTTGCCGTCGGCCACTTTTCCCACCACCTGTTCGTACAGCGGTTCGCCCATACCGTGCAGGCACTGGAACTCATACTGGCCGGGGTAGTAGTTATTGCCCGCCAGCTGGTAGATAGCCGCCAGCGTATGGGCGTTGTGGGTGGCAAACTGCGGGTAGATCAGATTGGGCACCGCCAGCAGCTTGCGCGCGCAGGCAATATAGGCGATATCGGTATACACCTTGCGGGTGTAAACGGGGTAACCTTCCAGGCCATCGACCTGGGCGCGTTTGATTTCACTGTCCCAGTAGGCTCCTTTGACCAGGCGGATCATCAGGCGGCGGCGGCTGCGCTGGGCCAGATCGGTCAGGGCATCAATCACCATCGGACAGCGTTTGAGATAGGCCTGGATAACAAAGCCGATGCCGTTCCAGCCTTCCAGCTCGGGTTCAAAGCAGAGTTTTTCCAGCAGATCGAGCGACAGTTCCAGCCGGTCGGCCTCCTCCGCGTCGATGTTAATACCGATATCGTAGGAGCGGGCCAGCAGGGTCAGCGACTTTAAGATCGGATAAAGTTCGTCCATCACTCGATCATACTGCGCGCGGCTGTAGCGCGGATGCAGGGCGGAAAGCTTGATGGAAATGCCCGGACCTTCATAGATCCCGCGGCCGTTTGAGGCTTTACCAATCGCTTGGATCGCCTGCTGATAGGAGAGCAGGTAGGCTTTGGCATCCTGCGCGGTCAGGGCGGCCTCACCGAGCATATCGTAGGAGTAGCGGAACCCTTTTTCCTCCAGCCTGCGGGCGTTGGCCAGCGCTTCGGCGATGGTTTCCCCGGTGACAAACTGCTCGCCCATCAGACGCATGGCCATATCAACGCCTTTACGGATCAGCGGCTCACCGCTTTTGCCGATAATGCGGTTCAGCGATCGCGACAGGTTGGCCTCGTTATGGGTGGAAACCAGACGGCCGGTAAACAGCAGTCCCCAGGTGGCGGCGTTAACAAACAGGGAAGGGCTGCGGCCAAGATGAGAATGCCAGTTACCGTTGCTGATTTTGTCACGGATCAGCGCATCGCGGGTCGGCTTATCGGGAATGCGCAGCAGCGCCTCCGCCAGGCACATCAGCGCCACGCCCTCCTGCGAGGAGAGGGAAAATTCCTGCAGCAGATCCTGCACCATTCCGGCACGGCCGCCCGCGCTTTTCTGATGACGGAGCTTCTCCGCCAGCTGCCGGGCAAGGCGATTGGTGGCCTCGGCCTGCGGCGCGGACAGCCGCGCCTGTTCCAGCAGCATCGGCACCGCTTCTGTTTCAGGCCGACGCCATGCCGAGGTGATGGCGGCACGATTAACGGACTGGGGCAAAACGCATTCGGCGAAGTCGAGGAACGGCTGGTGGACCTCGTCCTGCGCACGCTGCTCCTCTTCGGCGATCGGCTGACCGGCGCCCAGTTCAGGCAGGCTGTTGCCGGACTCGACCTGCTCCAGATAGTTAAAAATAGCCTGCTTAATCAACCAGTGTGGCGTGCGGTCAATTCGCTGCGCGGCCTGTTTAATTCGGTCGCGGGTGGCGTCGTCCAGCTTTACACCCATTGTTGTCGTGCCCATGACGTACGGCTCCTGAAGGGTTTAGAAACAAATACCAGCATGCAATATCACTGATGTTGCAACTTTGTGCAACCTTGTTAAATGTGATCGCATACTCAAAGTTTAAACGCGGCATTTTGTTAACAGCAGAAAAAAGGGTAGGACTATAGGTAAAGGGACTATCAGGGCGTAAATCGCGGGTTCTCGTCGTGTTTATGCGGCTGTGTATTGGGTGCAACCCCGTTAAATTCTGCGGGGTGCAACCGGCTTAAATCAGCAGGTTAGCGCCGTAAGCCGTTCGACCGGCCGGCCTGTTAAATCGATTGTGCGCCGCAGCCGTTTGCGGCAGGATACCGCCCCGGCTGAAACCCACCCTGCAATGCCGCCGCTGCTCTGCCTCTCAGACAGCCAACGCCGTGCAGTCTGGCCGCCGTGGAAACGAATAATACGTGGAGAACCAGGATGACAGTAAGCACACCGATGATGGTGACATTTTGTATTTATATTCTTGGCATGGTGTTAATTGGCCTTATCGCTTACCGCTCAACCAAGAACTTTGATGATTACATTCTCGGCGGACGAAGCCTGGGCAGCGTAGTCACCGCGCTCTCCGCCGGGGCCTCGGATATGAGCGGCTGGCTGCTGATGGGGCTACCGGGCGCTATCTTCCTTTCCGGTATTTCTGAAAGCTGGATTGCTATTGGCCTGACGCTGGGCGCGTACCTGAACTGGAAAATTGTGGCCGGACGCCTGCGTGTGCAGACCGAGTATCACGATAATGCGCTGACGCTACCGGATTTCTTCTCCAGCCGTTTTGAAGATCGCAGCAGGCTGCTGCGGGTGATCTCTGCGCTGGTCATCCTGGTCTTCTTCACTGTCTACTGCGCATCAGGCGTGGTGGCGGGTGCGCGCCTGTTTGAAAGCACCTTTGGGATGAGTTACGAAACCGCGCTGTGGGCCGGTGCCGCGGCAACTATCGTCTATACCTTTGTCGGCGGATTCCTGGCGGTCAGCTGGACCGATACCGTACAGGCCAGCCTGATGATTTTTGCGCTGATCCTGACGCCTGTCATTGTCATCATTGCCGTGGGCGGCATGGACGATGCGCTGCGGGTGATTGAGGCGAAAAGCGTAGAGAACGTTGATATGCTGAAAAATCTCAACTTTGTGGCGGTGATTTCGCTGCTCGGCTGGGGCCTAGGCTATTTCGGTCAGCCGCATATCCTGGCGCGTTTTATGGCGGCGGACTCCCACCGCTCCATCCGTACGGCGCGCCGTATCGGTATGGCCTGGATGATCCTGTGTCTGGCGGGTGCGGTAGCGGTGGGCTTCTTCGGGATTGCCTACTTCCAGAATCATCCTGAGCTGGCGGCGGGCGTCTCTGAAAACGGTGAACGCGTGTTTATCGAGCTGACCCATATTCTGTTTAACCCTTGGATAGCGGGGATCCTGCTCTCCGCCATTCTTGCGGCGGTGATGTCCACCCTCAGCTGTCAGCTGCTGGTCTGTTCAAGTGCGCTGACCGAAGATCTGTACAAGAACTTCCTGCGTAAAAACGCCAGTCAGAAAGAGCTGGTGTGGGTAGGGCGTCTGATGGTGCTGCTGGTGGCGGTTGTCGCCATTGCGCTGGCGGCCGATCCGAACAGCCGCGTACTGGGCCTGGTGAGCTACGCCTGGGCGGGCTTCGGGGCGGCGTTTGGTCCGGTGGTGCTGTTCTCGCTGATCTGGAAGCGTATGACCCGCAACGGCGCGCTGGCCGGAATGGTGGTCGGTGCTGCAACGGTGCTGCTGTGGAAGCAGTACGGCTGGGCAGAGCTGTATGAAATCATCCCGGGCTTCCTGTTTGCCAGCATCGCTATTCTGGTCTTCAGCCTGCTGGATAAAGCGCCTTCCGCCGCCGCGCAGCAGCGCTTTGAGGCGGCTGAAGCGGAGTATCGCAGCTAGTCAGATTAATAGACCGGGTTTCGCGACGCTGCGAAACCCGGTTCCGTACCGCAAACCTAGTAATCCGTACCGTAAGCTGCCGCACCGCACTCCTCATTATCCTTACCGTATTCCGCCATACCGCACTCCTCACAATCTGAACCTCAACCGCCGCGCCCCCCACGGCATACACCCCGCATTACGCCGGTCGCCGTTACATTTACTTAAATAATCTTGCCTCGCAAAACAGCAAAATTCTCGGCGAACCGCTTGTATTTCCTTTTGCGATAATGATAATCGATATCGTTTGTGTTTTTACTTATCTTTACCGGCCTTGACCGTATCTAACACTTCGGGGTGCTGCATGTTTGTTCCTTTTCTTATTATGTTGCGCGAAGGCCTGGAAGCCGCGCTGATTGTCAGCCTGATCGCCAGCTACCTTAAGCGGACTCAGCGCAGCCGATGGTTTGGCGCGATGTGGGCGGGCGTGGCGATCGCGGTGGCGCTGTGCGCTGCGCTGGGCTGGTTTATCAATGAAACTACCGGCGAGTTCCCGCAGAAGCAGCAGGAGCTGTTTGAAGGCATCGTCGCCGCGATAGCGGTAGTCATCCTGACCTGGATGGTGTTCTGGATGCGTAAGGTATCGCGCAACGTGAAGGCCCAGCTGGAGGATGCCGTGGACAGCGCGCTGCAAAAGGGAAACAGCAGCGGCTGGGCGCTGGTGCTGATGGTGTTTCTCGCCGTCGCCCGCGAGGGGTTGGAGTCAGTATTTTTCCTGCTGGCCGCCTTCCAGCAGGACGTGGGCTACGCGCCGCCGCTGGGTGCGCTGCTGGGCCTCGCTACCGCTATTGTGCTGGGTATGCTGATTTACTGGGGCGGCGTGCGCCTGAATCTGGCCAGCTTCTTTAAGTGGACCAGCCTGTTTATTATTTTTGTAGCGGCGGGTCTGGCGGCCGGTGCCATTCGTGCCTTCCACGAGGCGGGGCTGTGGAACCATTTCCAGGACGTGGCTTTCGACTTCAGTGACACTCTTTCCACCCACAGCATTTTTGGCACGCTGCTGGAGGGGATCCTCGGTTATCAGGAAGCGCCCAGCGTCAGTGAAGTGGCGGTGTGGTTTATCTATCTGATTCCTGCGCTGCTGCTGTTTGTAATGCCGGCACGCGCAACGACTACCGCAGCGCGCAGCGCGCGCTGAATATGACCGGCGGGCAGCCGTCCGCCGGTTCAACTCTTTGACAGGGATTACACCATGACTACACACTTCCGCCGCCACGCATTGAACGCTGCTCTGCTGGCCGTACTGACCTCTTCGGGCGCGGCGCTGGCTGCCGATGTCCCGCAGGTTAACGTCACCGTCAATGACAAGCAGTGCGAGCCGATGACCCTGACGGTTGAGGCCGGTAAAACGCAGTTCATCATCAAGAATAACAGCAAGAAAAACCTTGAGTGGGAGATCCTGAAAGGGGTGATGGTGGTTGAAGAGCGTGAGAACATCGCGCCGGGCTTTACCCAGAAGATGACCGCCAATCTGGAGGCCGGTGAGTACGACATGACCTGCGGCCTGCTGAGTAATCCGAAAGGGAAATTGATTGTTAAAGCCAGCGGCAATCAGGTTAACGACGGCAGGCCGGACGTGCTGGCGCTGGTTGGCCCGATTGCCGAGTACAAAGTCTACGTGATCAAAGAGGTCGATGCGCTGGCTGTCGAAACCAAAGCCTTTACCGACGCGGTGAAAGCCGGCGATCTGGAGAAGGCTAAATCGCTGTACGCGCCAACCCGTCAGCACTACGAGCGTATCGAACCGATTGCCGAGCTGTTCTCCGATCTGGACGGCAGCATCGACGCCCGCGAAGACGACTATGAGAAAAAGGCCGAAGACCCGAACTTCACCGGCTTCCACCGTCTGGAAAAAGTCTTATTTGGCGATAACACCACCAAAGGATTAGATAAATACGCGGACCAGCTGTACAAAGATGTGCTGGATCTGCAAACCCGCATCAACGAGCTGGCCTTTGCGCCGGGCAAAGTGGTTGGCGGGGCCGCGGGTCTTATTGAGGAAGTCGCTTCCAGTAAAATTTCCGGTGAAGAAGATCGCTACAGCCGTACCGACCTGTGGGACTTCCAGGCTAACGTAGACGGATCGCAGAAGATTGTTGACCTGCTGCGTCCGCTGCTGCTTAAGGCCAATCCGGCGCTGCTGGCGAAAGTGGACGGTAACTTCAAAAAAGTGGATACCATTCTGGCGAAGTACCGTACCAAAGACGGCTATGAATCTTATGAAAAATTGACCGACGCCGATCGCAATGCGCTGAAAGGTCCGATTACGGCGCTGGCCGAAGACCTTTCCCTGCTGCGCGGGACGCTGGGCCTGGACTAATCAGACTATGGTAAAACCTGTTGATGACGTTGCATTAACCTCACGTCGTCGTTTACTGAAAGGAGTGGGCATTCTCGGCGGTGCCCTCGCAGTGACCGGCGGCTGTCCGGTCCATGCTGCCGGTGACGGAAAGCTCTCGTCGCCGGGCACCGTATCGCCGTCCGATCGAAACGACGTGCAGCCGTTTTATGGCGCTCACCAGGCCGGGATCACCACCCCGCAGCAGGCGGCCATGATGCTGGTGGCGTTTGATGTGCTGGCGGCGGATAAAGCCGACCTGGTGCGGCTGTTCCGGCTGCTGACCGACCGCATTGCCTTCCTTACCGTGGGGGGAAAAGTGCCGCCGGTGACCAACCCGCAGCTGCCGCCGATGGACTCCGGTATTCTGGGTGAGAACATCTACCCGGATAATCTGACCATCACTGTCTCGCTGGGCGCTTCGCTGTTTGATGAGCGTTTCGGTCTCCAGCAGCTGAAACCGCTGAAGCTACAGCGGATGACGCGTTTTCCTAACGATGCGCTGGACGCGGCGATTTGCCACGGCGATCTGCTGCTGCAAATCTGTGCCAATACTCACGATACGGTCATTCATGCGCTGCGCGATATCATTAAGTATTCGCCGGATCTGCTGAGCGTGCGCTGGCGTCGGGAGGGATTTATTTCCGACCATGCCGCCCGCAGCAGGGGTAAGGAGACGCCGATCAATCTGCTGGGCTTTAAAGACGGTACGGCCAACCCGGATACCGGCGACACGCCGCTGATGGACAGCATTCTGTGGGTCGGTAAGGAGCAGGGCGAACCTGCCTGGGCGCTGAACGGCAGCTATCAGGCCGTGAGGATCATCCAGTTTCACGTTGAGTTCTGGGACCGTACGCCGCTGGGTGAGCAGCAGACGATTTTTGGTCGCGTTAAGCACAGCGGCGCACCGCTGGGGATGGAAAACGAGCACGACGTACCGGATTACACCGGCGACCCGGAAGGCAAGGTGATCCCGCTGGATGCGCATATCCGTCTGGCCAATCCACGAACGCCGGAGACGCAGAGCAATCTGATGCTGCGGCGGGGATACAGCTACTCCCAGGGGGTGTCAAAATCCGGTCAGCTGGAGATGGGGCTGCTGTTTGTCTGCTATCAGCATGATTTAGAAAAAGGCTTTCTCACCGTACAAAAACGTTTAGACGGTGAGGCGCTGGAAGAGTATATCAAACCGATCGGGGGCGGATATTTCTTTGCCCTTCCCGGCGTGGTGGATGCTCAGCACTATCTTGCGCAGAGCCTGCTTGAGGCCTGATATTCATTAGCGGGTGCGCTGCATCCGCTAATTCTTCATTAAATCGCCAGCACATTTTCATTCTGTTTTCCTGCGGCTCAGACGGTTAAGAATACTCTTATTTTACATACTCCTTCATCAATGTTAAACAATTATGACAGTTAACCTGCTGAATTATATTCAGTTATTTTTTAACAAATATTAACAGTAAAAAAAATGTTGCAATTCCACACCGATGTGCTGGAATGAAATTGAAGTCGTTTTTCGCATTATGTTTCCCACTTTGGAGATAGCGAATGCTGAAGTCCTTTAACGGACCCACAAACAGAAAGTTGACCATCGCCGTATTACGCGAGGAACCCACTTCCTCCTCAGCATTCTCTTCTTTAACAACTTATCGCCCCATCAATCCTGAAAAATGTTTTCCGGTGCTCTCTGCGCTTCGGTGCCGACATGCATCCGTTGTCATGGCCAGACAAGGCTTAAAAGGAAGCCACAACCTCTAAAGCGTTCACGTAATCGCATCGCTGTCCTGATGCGGGAGATGAAACCAACTGTAAGGTGCCACTATGGGAAGACAGAAAGCAGTGATCAAAGCGCGTCGTGAAGCTAAACGTGTGCTTCGTAGCGATTCACGCAGTCATCGTCAGCGTGAAGAAGAATCGGTCACCTCGCTGGTGCAGATGGGTGGGCTGGATGCAATCGGTATGGCGCGTGATACTCGCGACCATTCGCCAATTGAAGCCAGAAATGAAGCTCAGGCGCACTATCTCAACGCCATAGAAACCAAAAAACTGATCTTTGCTACCGGGGAAGCCGGGTGTGGTAAGACCTGGATCAGTGCCGCGAAAGCGGCTGAGGCCCTGATCCACAAGGATGTTGACAGGATCATTGTTACCCGTCCGGTGCTACAGGCGGATGAAGATCTGGGCTTTCTGCCCGGTGATATCTCTGAAAAATTCGCTCCGTACTTCCGTCCGGTTTACGACGTTCTGGTTAAACGTCTCGGCTCTTCCTTTATGCAGTACTGCCTGCGTCCCGAAATCGGTAAAGTTGAGATCGCTCCCTTTGCCTACATGCGTGGCCGTACCTTCGAAAATGCCGTGGTGATCCTTGATGAGGCGCAGAACGTCACCGCCGCGCAGATGAAAATGTTCTTAACGCGTTTGGGTGAAAACGTTACCGTAATAGTTAACGGCGACATTACCCAGTGTGACCTGCCTGCCCACGTCCAGTCCGGTCTGAGCGATGCCATGGCGCGCTTTAGTGAAGATGGGATGATTGGCGTAGTGCGGTTTACTCAGCAAGACTGCGTGCGTTCTGAGCTTTGTCAGCGCACGCTGGCGGCCTACAGCTAGCCTGTTTCGTTGTACTCTTTAAGCCCGGCGCATGCGCCGGGCTTTTTACTATCGTCGGAAGACTATTTATCGATGCCAAATCCCTGGCGCAGGATAGCCGGGCGTACCTCCGGGAAATAGATATGCTGATAATAGCTGGCGGTGTTGTTTCCCCAGTTGTCCCCGTCCGTACGGCCGGTCTGCTGCCAGTGGGTATCCAGCGTCTTATTGTACTGGCTGATGGCCTCCGGCAGGACGCTGCCACGGTAGCGCTCTTCGTGGCGGAAGGCTTCCAGCGGCATCCGTGGTTTTTGTGCTGCGGGCTGGTCAACGTAGCCCAGCACCACGCCCGCAACGGGGAAAGTCAGCTCCGGCAGGTTGAGCAACTCGACCATCGCCATCGGGCTTCTGCGAATGCCGCCGATAGGCACCATGCCCAGGCCGTGGGAACGGGCGGCGATCATCACGGCCTCCAGCGCAATTCCCACGTCGGTAGCGCCTGAAATAAGGCTTTCCAGGCTCTCATGGGCGATCTGCTGCTTACCTTCTGCAATGATCCCCAGCTTGCTTTTATGCATATCCAGCACGAAGGTCAGAAATACCGGCGCTTTTGCAATCCACGGCTGGCCGCCGGCCAGTTCAGCGATCTGCTCACGGGTAGCGGCATCGCGGGTGACAACAATCGAGACCTGCTGCGAGTTAACCGACGTCGGTGCCAGCCAGGCGCAGGCGATAATATCGTCCAGCACCCGGTCGTCAATCGGCGTATTAAGGTAGCTACGATCGCTGCGGTGGCTTTTTAACAGTTCGGTAATTTTATTCATGAGGAAACCAAAGGATTGGAAGTGATGAAGACAGGGCGGGAAGATAGCCGACGGGCAAAAATGGGGTTAGCCACTTTGTGCGAGGGATCACATTTTTTGCCCTTACTGGTACATAACTGGCCGCTATCAGCCGGAAACGGGCATAAAAAAAAGCCTGAACTTGCGTTCAGGCTTTCTCTTTGAATATGGTGGTGAGAGAGGGGTTCGAACCCTCGATACGTTGCCGTATACACACTTTCCAGGCGTGCTCCTTCAGCCACTCGGACACCTCACCATATTGTCAACACCATCGACCACTAGGGGGCGACGGGGCGCTACTATAGGCAGTCAGCGGAGAGCGGTCAAGCAGTATTTGTCCCGCTGATTTCGTTTGCTTAACTCCTGAGCAGAAGGGCGGTTTTTTATCGGGCTTCCGGGGACAGGTCATTTTACCGTCATCGCATCGACACAAAACTGTCATTGTTGTATCGCAGACTGAGTCCCTGAAATCGTTAGAAAAATTTATTCATGGAGACCGTGATAATGAAACATAAAGCCTTTGCCCTCTCTCTGCTGACCGCGCTGGTGTGCAGCACGGCCACGGCGGATCTTGCGAGCTTAAACCGTGCCGCGCAGGGGGATATCACCGAACCGGGCGGCGCCCGTCGTCTGGACGGCGATCGGACCGAGGCGCTGAAAGCGTCGCTGACTAATACAACGGCGAAAAACGTGATTCTGCTGATCGGTGACGGCATGGGCGATTCTGAAATCACCGCGGCACGTAACTATGCCGAGGGCGCGGGCGGTTTCTTTAAGGGCATTGATGCGCTGCCGTTAACCGGCCAGTACACCCACTACGCGCTGGACAAGAAAACCCATAAGCCGGATTACGTCACTGACTCCGCGGCATCGGCCACCGCCTGGGCCACCGGCGTAAAAACCTATAACGGTGCGATCGGCGTGGATGTCAACGGCAAGGATCATCCTTCGCTGCTGGAGCTGGCAAAGGCTGCGGGTAAGTCTACCGGCAACGTGTCTACCGCCGAGCTGGAGGATGCTACCCCCGCCGCGCAGATAGCCCACGTTACCTCCCGTAAGTGCTACGGACCGGAAAAAACCAGCGAACTTTGCTCGTCCAATGCGCTGGAAAACGGCGGAAAGGGATCGATTGCCGAGCAGCTGTTGAACGCGCGCGCCGACGTAACGCTCGGCGGCGGTGCCAAAACCTTTAACGAAACGGCGAAAGCCGGAGAGTGGCAGGGCAAAACGCTGCGGGAACAGGCAGCGCTACGCGGCTATCAGCTGATCGGCGATCTGGACGGTCTGAATGCGCTGAACGCAGCCGATGCGGAAAAGCCGGTGCTGGGCCTGTTTGCCGATGGCAATATGCCGGTACGCTGGAAGGGGCCGAAAGCGAGCTATCACGGTAACCTGGACGGTCAGCCGGTGACCTGTGAGGTGAACGCCGAGCGTCCGGCCTCTGCGCCCACGCTGGCGCAGATGACGGAGAAGGCCATTCAGCTGCTGGATAAAAATCCGCAGGGCTTTTTCCTCCAGGTTGAGGGGGCGTCAATCGATAAGCAGGATCACGCGGCTAATCCCTGCGGTCAGATAGGTGAAACCGTCGATCTGGATGAGGCGGTGCAAAAAGCGCTGGAGTTTGCTGCGAAAGACGGTAACACCCTGGTTGTCGTAACGGCTGATCACGCCCACTCCAGTCAGATTATTGCCAATAAAAGCAAGGCGCCCGGCCTGACGCAGACGCTGAAGACGCGGGAAGGTGGACTGATGACCATCAGCTACGGCAACTCGGAAGAGGAGTCGCAGGGCCACACCGGAACGCAGCTGCGCATTGCCGCCTACGGCCCGCATGCGGCGAACGTGGTGGGCCTGACCGATCAAACCGATCTGTTCTACACCATGAAGTCGGCGCTGGATCTTAAGTAAAGCGGCATGGTAGACGGGAGCGCGGCGGCTCCCGGAATGCAAAAAGGGCCTGAACATCAGTTCAGGCCCTTCTTAAATATGGTGGTGAGAGAGGGGTTCGAACCCTCGATACGTTGCCGTATACACACTTTCCAGGCGTGCTCCTTCAGCCACTCGGACACCTCACCATATTGTTGTCGCAACCTTGTTGCCGACGGGCGCTAATTTAGGGAAAAGCCTCGCTGCGGTCAACAGACTTTCAACGGTTTTGTGTGTGTTTAGTCAGTTTTACGTCACTTTGACGATTAAACCAGCAAAGAACGGCGCAGGCTGAGGAATTTAAGTGATTTTTTTTCCGGTGTCTGGATAAATCACACACTGAACAGAGGGAATTCGGCGGAGGATCCGGCTATCTCCGGGTATTTACCCCGCGCGATGTGCGCCAGCCTTCACTCTCTCTTAATAACGCGAAATTTTTCTTGCCAGAGGCGGTATTTTCTCCGAGCCTTAAAGAAAAACAGGAGAAACCTCGTGGATATCATCTACTACCATCCCTCATTTAATGCCGACAGCTGGATTAACGGACTTCAGCGCCGTTTGCCCGGCGCCCGCGTGCGCCTGTGGCAGCCGGGTGACGATCTGCCCGCCGACTACGCCCTCGTGCGTGAGCCGCCGGTAGCGATGCTAAAAGGACGTCAGCTGAAAGCGGTTTTTGCCCTGGGCGCGGGGGTGGATGACATTCTGGGACAGCTGAAACGGCATCCTGAGATGCTGGCCCCGGAAATCCCGCTGTTTCGTCTGGAAGATACCGGAATGAGCCTGCAAATGCAGGAGTACGCCGTTTATCACGTCCTTGGCTGGTTCCGCCGTTTCAATGAGTATCAGCAGCAGAAGCGAGAGGCGCGCTGGCAGCATCTTGAAAACCGCAGCCGTGAGGATTTTTCCATCGGCCTGCTCGGCGCCGGGGTGCTGGGGGGCAGCGTAGCGAAAAGCCTGCTGGCATGGGGGTTCCCGGTAAGCTGCTGGAGCCGTTCGCCTAAGGCGTACGACGGCGTGACCAGTTTCCACGGTGCCGAGGGGCTGGATGACTTCCTCTCCGGCACCCGCGTATTAATCAATCTGCTGCCCAATACGCCGCAGACCGTGGGGATCATCAATCGGCAGATGCTGAGTCGGCTGAAGCCCGGCGCATTTCTGCTGAACCTGGCGCGGGGCGCGCACGTCGTCGATAACGATCTGCTGGCCGCGCTGGCGGCGGGCGAGGTCAGCGCGGCCGCGCTGGACGTGTTCAACCAGGAGCCGCTGCCGCCGGAGCATCCTTTCTGGGCACATCCTGATATCGCTATCACTCCGCATAATGCGGCTGTAACCTTACCCGAGGAAGCTATGGACTACATTGCCCGGGCGATTAGCCAGTGCGAAAACAACCAGATGCCGGAAGGCCGCGTTGATTTAACCCGCGGCTACTGAGCAGGAACCGGCCGGTAAGCGGCCGGTTCTGTTAATAAAGGAGAAAATATGTACCCCGTTGACCTTCATATGCACACCGTAGCCAGCACCCATGCCTACAGCACGCTGCGAGATTATGTGCTCCAGGCGCAGACCTGCGGCGTTCGCCTGCTGGCTATCACCGATCACGGCCCGGATATGGCTGATGCCCCGCACTACTGGCACTTCGTTAATATGAAAATCTGGCCACGGGTTATTGACGGCGTGGGGATCCTGCGCGGCATTGAGGCGAATATTAAAAACAACGCCGGGGAGATCGATTGCAGCGGACCGATGCTGGGATCGATAGACATTATCGTCGCCGGATTCCACGAGCCGGTGCTGCCCCCGCAGGATAAAGAGAACAACACGACGGCGATGATCGCCGCGATAGCCAGCGGCCAGGTGCATATCATCAGCCATCCGGGTAACCCGAAGTATCCGATCGATATCCGGGCCGTGGCGGAAGCCGCTGCAAAACACAACGTGGCGCTGGAGCTGAATAACTCGTCGTTTACCACCTCACGTCCGGGCAGCGAACCGAACTGCCGCGCGGTGGCGGCGGCGGTGAAAGAGGCGGGCGGCTGGCTGGCGTTTGGCTCGGATTCGCACACCGCCTTTACCCTGGGCAACTTCGATCACTGCCTGCGCATCATGCGCGAAGTGGATTTTCCGGAAGATCGCGTGTTAAATGTCACGCCGCGCCGACTGCTGGACTTCCTCGAACGGCGCACCGGAAAAGCAATTGCAGAGTTTGCCGGTTTATAAACGGCCCCTGTTACTTTATGGAATTAAGCAATGAATGAGTTTTCGATAATCTGCCGTATTCTCGGTTCGCTTTACAACCGTCAGCCGCAGGACCCGCTGCTGGTGCCGCTGTTTACGCTGCTACAGTCGGGTAAGCTGCAACAGCACTGGCCGCTGGAGCAGGATGAGCTGTTAACCCGTTTACAGGAAAACAGCGATCCGCAGGGGCTGGCCGCCGACTACAACGCGCTGTTTGTTGGCAGCGAGTGTAAGGTGCCGCCGTACGGTTCGCAGTGGCCGGAAGGGCCGCAGGAAGCGGAGGTGCGGGCATTCCTCACCAGCCGCGGTATGCCGCCGGGCGATGCGCCTGCCGATAGCTTTGGCGCACTGCTGCTGGCCTCGTCCTGGCTGGAAGATCAGTCGGAGGCCGATGAGTTCCAGGCGCAGGTCACGCTGTTTGATACCTATCTGATGCCGTGGTGCGGCGCCTTCCTCGGCAAGGTTGAGGCCCACTCCACCACCGCCTTTTACCGTACCCTGGCGGCCATCAGCCGCGAGGCGGTACAGGCCATGCGCGATGAGCTGGCCGAACTGGAAGATCAGCAGGATAATTCAGCGCCATAGTTGCCTGCGGAGGCCCGATACCAGGGCAGAGCCTTCCCGGGTCAGCGGCCGTCTGCGGCCGCTGACCGCAGACGGCGCGGTTAGCTTCGCGGCGTGCCGCGGCCGCCGCGAAAGCGTGCAAGTCGGGAATGCATCCGCAGGCTGCGCAAATTAATCACCGCAATCGCCGTGCCGAACACCACCAGCAGCGAACCGGCAATTTTGAAGCCGTTCATACTGTCACCAAGCACCAGCGCGCCCATGATCACCGCCAGCACCGGGGTGAGCAGCGAATAGGGCATGATCAGATTGACGTTATAGTGCTTCAGCAGGCTGTACCACAGCGAATAGGCGATAATAGATGAGCCTATCGCGCTGAACAGAATGCCAAACCAGCCGCGCCAGGAGGAGTCCATCAGCAGCGTCAGCTGATTTGACTCGGTCAGCCAGGAGGCGCAGCCGACAATGGGAATCGCCAGAAATGAGAGCCAGCCGGTCATGGTCAGCGGGCTCATCGGCGGCGACTTTTTCACAATCAAATTACTGATTGCCCAGCCCAGCGCGCTCAGTAACAGCAGCACCAGCACCCACCAGTGAGAGATAGTCGGACTGCCGGAAAGGACCAGCACGCCGCTCAGCGAAATCGCAATCCCCACCAGCTGTATCACCCGCAGCTTTTCTTTCAGCACCACCATCGCCAGCAGCATGGCGATCGGCGTACCGAGCTGAACGATAACCGCCGCAGTCCCGGCATCAGTATTATCCAGACTGATAAACAGCAGTGAAAAATGCATAAAACCAAAGGTGAAAGCCAGCACCAGCAGGTAGCAAAACTGCTGTCTGTTCACGCGGGTAAACGGCACGAGGATCAGCGCAACGACCACAAATCGCAGGGTCGTCATCAGCAGGGGAGGCAGGTCCATCAAACCCCACTTAATGGCAATGTTGTTAAATGCCCAGATTGATACCACCAGTAGAATCAGAAAAAAATGCCGCAGTGCCACAACGCAATCCTTAAAAAACGTGTTAGTCATTTTTATCATGGCATGAATCACGGCAAATGAAGCGCTGAAGTGCCGTTTTTTTTCTGACCGAGAGTTTAAAAACCGGTAAACGGGTCAGCTTTAAGCTGATGCTTTGATTATGATTTGACAGAAAAGTTATAAGACAGCAGGCGGGTAAACTGTCAGGATAAAGTCTGAGCACCTTACTCAGTCAGGAGAGACAGGCGTGAAATTACCGTTAGCTATCATTCAGCTTGAAACACCGCCGCCGCCGGTTATCGACCAGGTTGGCGATCAGCAGCTGTGGTTTGCCCAGGCGCTCGGCCTGTCGGCCGGTGAGTACATCGTCGTGCGTCCCGATCTCGGCGAGGCGCTGCCGGAACCGGCAACGATTTCCGCGGCCATCCTCAGCGGCTCCTGGGCGATGGTGACCGATCGTGCCGACTGGAGCGAACGAACCGCCGCGTGGATCCGGCACGCCGTCGCGCAGCAGCTGCAGCTGCTTGGCGTTTGCTACGGTCACCAGCTGATGGCCTACGCGCTGGGCGGGAAGGTGGGGGATAACCCCAACGGGTGGGAGCGCGGGTTGCAGCAGCTGGTATCGTCACCGGCCAGGCAGCAGGATGCGCTGCTGGCCTCGCTGCCGCCGCATTTTACCGCGTGGCTTTCTCACCGGCAGTCGGTACTGACCCCACCGGCCGGTGCACAGATCCTGGCCGGTTCACCTCAGGATCCCTGCCAGATCCTCCGTTATTCTCCGCAGGCGCTTTCGGTACAGTTCCACCCTGAATTTACCGGTGAAATCATGCTGGCCTGCCTGCAAAACAGCCTGGGCGAGGCGCAGGCCGACAGCCTGATGAAAGGGCAGCAGGAACCGGAATGGCCGCGCCAGCTGCTGCACGACTTCTGGCAGCAGCAGCGGCCCGCGGCAAAACGCGCCTGATCTCCGCTGCGTATCTCAGTGGCTCCCCGTGAGCCATTTCCCAACAATATCGTAAAATCCGCGTTTCCTTCAGCCGCCGTCACAGTTTCAACGGCGGTAATCTGACATTCTCGCTGTTATTACTAATGTTAATAAATGGTTATGCCTTTGTTAACTATGCCCGTCGGGGCGAGATGATTCTAACAGGAGAACGGTCATGCGTTATGCTTATCCGGGCAGTAAAGACTCTCTGATCACCCTTAAGCCGCAGTACGGTAACTTTATCAACGGCGAGTTTGTGCCGCCGGTTAACGGCCAGTATTTTACCAATACCTCGCCAATTAACGGCTCTGATATTGGTCAGTTCCCGCGTTCCGATAAAGACGATGTTGAAAAAGCGCTGGATGCCGCCCACGCCGCCGCCGATGCCTGGGGAAAAACCTCCGTACAGGCGCGTTCCCTGACCCTGCTTAAAATTGCCGACCGTCTGGAAGAGAATCTGGAATTTATTGCGGTCAATGAGACTTGGGACAACGGTAAGCCGGTGCGCGAAACCCTGGCCGCCGACCTGCCGCTGGCGGTCGATCACTTCCGCTATTTCGCCGGCTGCCTGCGCGCGCAGGAGGGCACCGCCGCGGAAATTGACGAGTTCACCGCCGCCTATCACTTCCACGAACCGCTGGGCGTGGTGGCGCAGATTATTCCGTGGAACTTCCCGCTGCTGATGGCGGCGTGGAAGCTGGCCCCGGCACTGGCCGCAGGAAACTGTGTGGTGCTGAAACCGGCCGAGCAAACCCCGCTGTCGATTACCCTGTTCGTTGAGCTGATTTCCGATCTGCTGCCGAAGGGCGTGATTAACGTGGTTCACGGCTACGGGCGCGAGGCCGGTGAAGCGCTGGCCTCGAATCCGCGTATTGCCAAGGTGGCTTTCACCGGGTCAACCGCCACCGGCGGACATATTCTTGAACTCGCGGCGAAAAATCTGATCCCATCCACGGTGGAGCTGGGCGGGAAGTCACCGAATATCTTCTTTGAAGATATCATGCAGGCGGAAGAGTCCTTTATTGAGAAAGCTGCCGAGGGCGTGGTGCTGGGCTTCCTGAATCAGGGCGAAGTCTGTACCTGTCCTTCCCGCGCGCTGGTGCAGGAATCCATCTATGAGCCGTTTATGGCGGCGGTGATGAAGCGGGTGAAAACCATTCGTCGCGGCGATCCGATGGATACCGACACCATGGTCGGCGCGCAGGCCTCGCAGCAGCAGTTTGACAAGATCCTCTCTTACCTGGAGATTGCACAGCAGGAGGGGGCGGAAGTGCTCACCGGCGGTGGGGTGGAGAAGCTGGAGGGCGGCCTCTCAACCGGCTACTACATTCAGCCCACGCTGCTGAAGGGGGACAACTCGATGCGGGTGTTCCAGGAGGAGATCTTCGGGCCGGTGGTGGGGATTACCACCTTTAAGGATGAGGCTGAGGCGATTGCGATTGCCAACGACTCCATCTACGGGCTGGGAGCGGGCGTCTGGACGCGGGATATTAACCGCGCCTATCGCGTCGGCCGGGCGATTAAAGCCGGGCGCGTGTGGACCAACTGCTATCACCTCTATCCGGCGCATGCGGCGTTCGGCGGCTATAAGAAATCGGGTATCGGCCGCGAAACCCACAAAATGATGCTCGATCACTATCAGCAGACCAAGAATCTGCTGGTGAGCTACAGCGTGCAGCCGCTGGGCTTCTTCTGAGTTCACTCAATGAATCAGGCCGGTATATCCCGGCCTGATGTTATCGCTTAATGATGTCTTTAGTCCGCGCGGCGTGCCAGCTGCGCGAGAGCTTCAATCTGCGCCGTCAGATGCTGACGGGTGCTTTCGTCGGTGATGGCGTCGTTTTCCACGTCAATACGGCTACCCGCCTGACCAATCATAATTTCAGGTTTATTGATCACCTGTGCATTCAGAAACACCATGCTCTGACGCAGGTGATACTGGGCGCGCGCGCCGCCGATGGCGCCGGGGGAGGCGGTCTGGATCGCCACCGGTTTGCCGGAGAGCGGGTTTTCCGGCAAACGGGAGAGCCAGTCAATGGCGTTTTTCAGCGCGCCGGGAACCGAATAGTTATACTCCGGGCTGACCACGATCACGCCATCGGCGGCGGCGATGGCGGCACCCATTTTCAGCACGGCTTCCGGGAAGCCTTCGGCCTGGATATCGGCATCATAGTGGGGAAAATCAGCAACCGAACCCAGCGCGACGATCTCAACACCCTGCGGTGCAAGCGCGGGCAGGCTTCTGGCGACTACCGCATTCAGTGAACCTTTGCGCAGGCTGCCGAGCAGCGTAACGAATGTGAGCGGGCGAACATCAGACATATAAACTTTCCTTAGTAGTTTTAAATGAAATAAAATTCTGCGTCGTGGGCGCAGTAAAAAAACGAATGACAGAAGCATAGCAGCGGCAGTTAATTACCGGACGAAATTTACCCCTATTTACCCTCGGCATTGATAGCGTGTGCGCTTGTACGGCAACGGTCGTGCCGAAAGATTGTCATCTCACTCCCGGAGGTATACTGTTAGCCCACTCTTTACTTATACTCTCGCCGTTATGTTACTTGACGGTGAATGAACCGTTAAATCGAGGTTTTTTTGTCCAGTCATTCTTCTAATTCGCGCCTTAGACGCCTGCGCCAGTCCGCCTCCCTTCGTTCCCTGTTCCAGGAAAATAGCCTTAGCCTGAACGATCTGGCACTGCCGATCTTCGTTGAGGAGGAGCTGGACGACTATAAACCGATTACCGCTATGCCGGGGGTAATGCGTATTCCTGAAAAGCGCCTTGCCTACGAGATTGAGCGGATTGCCAAAGCGGGTATCCGCTCGGTCATGACCTTCGGGATTTCGCACCACACCGACGCGACGGGCAGCGATACCTGGAACGAAAATGGACTGGTCGCCCGCATGTCCCGCATCTGCAAAGAGACGGTGCCGGAAATGATTGTGATGTCCGATACCTGCTTCTGCGAGTACACCAGCCACGGGCACTGCGGCGTGCTGCACGATCGCGGCGTGGATAACGACGCTACGCTGATCAATCTGGGCAGGCAGGCGGTGGTAGCGGCACAGGCCGGGGCTGACTTTATCGCGCCGTCCGCGGCGATGGACGGGCAGGTTGCCGCCATTCGTCAGGCGCTGGACGCCGCCGGATTTACCGATACGGCCATTATGTCCTACTCCACCAAGTTCGCTTCCTCCTTCTACGGCCCGTTCCGCGAGGCGGCAGGAACCTCGCTGAAGGGCGATCGTAAAACCTATCAGATGAACCCGATGAACCGCCGCGAAGCCGTTCGTGAATCGCTGATTGATGAAGCCGAAGGTGCGGATGCGCTGATGGTAAAACCGGCGGGAGCTTATCTGGACATTCTGCGTGAGGTGCGCGATAGCAGCCGCCTGCCGCTGGCTGCCTATCAGGTCAGCGGTGAATACGCGATGATCAAGTTCGCAGCACAGGCCGGTGCTATTAGTGAAACTGACGTGGTGCTGGAAAGTCTGGGAGCCATCAAGCGGGCGGGCGCGGATATTATCTTCAGCTACTTTGCGCTGGACCTGGCAGAAAGAAAGTTACTGTAGCGTTTAATGGGTGGCCTGACGCAGGCCGCCCATCATTACCGGCACAGAATTTACGAACGGTCGGAGCGCTGTTCTGAACCGGCTGCCGTTCCCGCGGTCAGCCTTTTACCACCACTTCAGAAATCAGTTTTACCGACGTCACGTTAGAGAAATTCGCTACGTCGGCGGTAAATTCCTCCGCATGCACCGCCATCACCCGCTCAAAAACGTCCAGGCTTTCACAGTAAATGTGGCAGGCAGCGATAAACGGCGCGTCTTCGCCCAGCGGTTTATCGATCTCGTAAGAAAGACAGCTGTCGCCCATCCGCGTTTTTATCAGCGGCAGATGTACGTCACGGTAGTAGTCATGATCGAAGCGGGCATCGCTGCCGTTGGGGTACAGTACGCTGAATTTAATCACCGGATTATCCTTTGGTTTACAGAAAAAATGTCGAAGTCTGGATAAGTATACGCGCTGTGTGCCCGGAGTGATTAGCGGCATGAGCCGCAGAAACTGGCAGCGGTTCAAACCCCGTCTATACTTAACTCTGAGTTTATGCGCACAGAGGGGCGGCGGAGTGAGAAAGCTGTACCGGATCGCGGGGTCCGATCCTGATACTTAATCCACTACCGCTGTACACGTTGTTACCATCATTCTGACCCTTCTCATTCCGCGCGGCGAAAGCGGCGTTAATCGGTAGTGCTTCCCCTCCGCTGTGCATTATATGTAGACCTGTCACGTTTAATCAGGAGGAATGTGTGACTAAAACAGATGTCGTTCCCCCACTGGAACCCGGCCGCTACGCGTTTTTTTTCGACGTTGACGGTACGCTGGCGACGATTAAATCCCGACCGGATGAAGTGACAATCCCTGCCACTGTCCGCGACGATCTGGCGCAGCTAGCCGGACTCTGCGACGGCGCGCTGGCGCTGGTTTCCGGGCGTCCAATGCGTGAGCTGGACGCGCTGGTGTCGCCGCTGGTGCTGCCGCTGGCGGGCGTACACGGTGCCGAACGGCGGAACGGGCAGGGGGATATTGACCGCGTCGCACTGTCGGCGGAAACGGTCAGCGCGCTGACCGCCGAGCTGGAGCCGGCGATTGCCGCTCTGCCGGGCACCCAGCTGGAGAGTAAAGGCATGGCCTTTGCCCTGCACTATCGCCGCGCACCGCAGTATCAGCAGGCTATTGAGCGGCTGGCGGATGCGCTGGTGGCGCGTTTCCCTGAGCTGGTTCAGCAGCCGGGAAAATGTGTAGTAGAGCTAAAGCCTGACGGCGTCAGTAAGGGCGCAGCCATCGCTGCGTTTATGCAGCAGCCGCCGTTTTCAGGGCGTATCCCGGTGTTTATCGGCGATGATTTAACCGATGAAGCCGGGTTTAAGGTTGTTAATGCAATGGAGGGCATTTCAGTGAAGGTCGGCGAAGGCCATACCGCAGCACGCGGATCGCTGCCGGACGTGGCGGCGGTCTGGCACTGGCTTGAGCAGACACGATTAAAATTAGATCAGAACGCTTCGGCGTTGGTAAGGAGTAAAACGTTATGAGTCGTTTAGTGGTCGTCTCGAACCGCATCGCTATTCCCGATGGCAGCAAGGTCAGCGCGGGTGGGTTAACCGTCGGTATCGTTGATGCCTTAAAAACCACCGGTGGGGTTTGGTACGGGTGGAACGGAGACATTAATGAAATCGGTGAGGATGACGACGAGTTATCTGTACTGGAGCAGGACGGTATCACCTACGCTTCCTTTGGCCTCGATCAGAATGATTACGATCTCTACTACCTGCAATTCTCTAACGCCGTGCTGTGGCCTGCGTTCCACTATCGCCTCGATTTGGTGAACTACCAGCGCGAAGCATGGGACGGCTACTGCCGGGTGAATAAACGGCTGGCGGAACGTTTAAAGCCGCTGCTTAAGCCGGATGACGTTCTGTGGATCCACGACTACCATCTGCTGCCCTTCGCGGCGGAGCTGCGCAATTTGGGCGTGAACAACCGCATCGGTTTCTTCCTGCATATCCCGTTCCCTACGCCGGAAATTTTCAACGCGCTGCCGCCCCATGCCGCGCTGCTGGAGATGATGTGCGACTACGACCTGCTGGGCTTCCAGACGGAAAGTGACCGTATTGCCTTCCTGGAGTGTCTGTCGCTGCTGACCTCGCTACAGACCGATGGCAAACAGCATCGCGCCTTCGGCAATCGCTTTGCGACCGAGGTTTACCCGATAGGTATTGAGCCGGACAGTATCAAAGAGATGGCCGAAGGTCCGCTGCCGCCGAAAATGGTGGCGATGAAGAAAGATCTGGGCGATGCGCAGAATATCATCGCCTGCGAACGTCTGGACTATTCAAAAGGGCTGCCGGAACGCTTTCTGGCCTACGAAGCGCTGCTGGAAAATTATCCGCAGCACCGTGGCAAGATCCGCTATTCCCAGATTGCGCCAACTTCCCGCGGCGACGTACAGGCTTACCAGGATATTCGTCACCAGCTTGAAACCGAGGCCGGGCGCATTAACGGCAAATACGGTACGTTGGGCTGGACACCGCTCTACTATCTTAACCAGCACTTCGATCGTCGTCTGCTGATGAAGATTTTTAGGCTGACCGATATCGGGCTGGTGACGCCGCTGCGTGACGGGATGAATCTGGTGGCGAAGGAGTATATTGCCGCGCAGGACCCCGACGATCCCGGTGTACTGGTGCTGTCGCGTTTTGCCGGAGCCGCAAACGAGCTCACCTCGGCGCTGATCGTCAATCCCTACGACCGTGATGAAGTGGCGGCGGCGCTGGATAAGGCGCTGACCATGTCCCGCACCGAACGTATTTCGCGCTACAACGATATGATGGCGGTGCTGCGCAAGAACGATATTGCCCACTGGCGTAAGACTTATTTGAAAGATTTACAGGCGTTGACGCCGCGCAGTGAGCAGGAGAGTGAAGAAAAGAAGGTCGTCAGATTTACCCGACCGGCCTGATTAGCTGATGTAAAAAACCCCGGCGGAGAGGACTCCGCCGGGGTTTTTTTTATTGGTCAACGCGATGACCGGCAGACGCTCAGCGCCCGTGTTTACATCCGCTCAACGGTCTGGATACCCAGCGTATCAAGGCCCTGTTTCAGCGTTTTAGCCGTCAGCAGCGCCAGACGCAGGCGGCTCTGCTTAGTCGCCTCATCCTCTGCACTCAGGATCGGACAGTGCTCGTAGAAACCAGAGAACAGACCGGCAAGATCGTACAGGTAGGCACACATGACGTGCGGCGTACCGTCGCGGGCAACCTGGGTGATGGTTTCTTCGAACTGCAGCAGACGCACGGCCAATGCCGCCTCGCGGCTTTCAGCAATCTGCGTCACGCCGCTGATGCCGTTCTCATCGATGCCCGCTTTGCGGAACACCGACAGCACGCGGGTGTAGGCATACTGCATATACGGCGCGGTGTTACCCTCGAACGCCAGCATGTTGTCCCAGTCAAAGATGTAGTCGGTGGTGCGGCTCTTGGACAGATCGGCATATTTTACTGCGCCAATACCCACAATATTGGCCAGCTGGTTTAGCTCGTCCGCCGGCATATCCGGATTCTTGGCCGAAACCAGACGGGTGGCGCGATCCACGGCTTCATCCAGCAGATCGGCAAGTTTGATGGTGCCGCCCGCGCGGGTCTTGAACGGCTTACCGTCTTTGCCCAGCATCATACCGAACATATGGTGTTCCAGCGGCAGGGAATCCGGGATATAGCCCGCTTTACGCACGATGGTCCAGGCCTGCATCAGGTGCTGATGCTGGCGCGAGTCAATGTAGTAGAGCACGCGGTCCGCGTGCAGCGTTTCATAGCGGTATTTGGCGCAGGCAATATCGGTGGTGGTATAGAGATAGCCGCCGTCCTTCTTCTGGATGATCACGCCCATCGGTTCGCCTTCCTTGTTTTTAAACTCATCAAGGAAAACCACCGTTGCGCCCTCGCTCTCCACCGCCAGGCCTTTGGCCTTCAGATCGGCAACGATACCCGGCAGCATGTCGTTGTACAGGCTTTCACCCATCACGTCGTTACGGCTGAGGGTCACATTCATGCGGTCATAGATCAGCTGATTCTGCGACATGGTGATATCAACCAGCTTTTTCCACATGGCGCGGCAGTAGGCGTCGCCGCCCTGAAGCTTCACCACGTAACCGCGGGCGCGCTCGGCAAACGCCGGATCTTCATCGTAGGTGCGCTTCGCTTCGCGGTAGAAGGCTTCCAGGTCCGCCAGGGCGATATCTTCATGGTCTTCGTTCTGCTGCTTCTCAAGAAACGCGATCAGCATACCGAACTGCGTTCCCCAGTCACCAACGTGGTTAGCGCGGATAACGTTATGACCCAGGAATTCCAGCGTGCGTACCGCCGCATCACCGATAATGGTGGATCGTACGTGGCCGACGTGCATCTCTTTGGCGACGTTAGGCGCAGAGTAATCGACCACGATCGTCTGAGGCGCTACCGGCGCGACGCCCAGCTTCGGCGCGGCCAGCACCTTATCAACCTGCTGCGACAGCCAAGCGGGCTCCAGGAAGATATTGATAAATCCGGGTCCGGCAATCTCGACCTTGCTGGCAATTCCGGTCAGATCCAGCTGCTCAAGCACCTTTTCCGCCAGCTGACGCGGCGGCATACCCAGCGCTTTTGCCACGGCCATGATGCCGTTGGCCTGATAATCGCCAAACTGTACTTTTGCCGACTGACGGACCTGGGGTTCGCAGTTCGCAGGAGCGCCGACGGCGACCATCGCCTGCCTGACTTTTTCTGAGAGAAGAGCCTGAATATTCACCGAGTTACCTTAATTATGCTTTTGAAGTCTGCGCAAGAGGGGAACAGACCACGATCGCGACGCCGTCAGCGCGGGAGAAATGCACCCGGCAGGCCATCGTTAAAAAAATAAGGGGGAAAGTATACTGCATTTAGCAGGCATTTTTCCAGGAACCTTAACGCGCTGTTGGAGTGAGTTTTTTCCGCTATTTCGGGTAACATAAGCGCCCAACGGGGTTTATCAGCCCGCACGCGGGCGGATGCCGGTACCGTGCGGGCACGGTCGTATTCAGAGGGTTACAGATGTCAGATTTTTATCAGCAGGCGGAACTGCATGACCTGAGCGCGGATTTACCACGCTTTATCGATTCACTTCATCATCTTGCACAGCGCCTGGGCCTGGATTTGAACGCGCTCGAAGCCGATCACATCGCGGTGCGCTGCCATCAGAACACCACCGCCGAGCGCTGGAAGCAGGGTCTGCTGCGCTGTGGCGAGCTGTTTTCTGAAAAGCAGATTGCCGGGCGGCCGATTGCGCTGTTTGAACTGCATACGCCGCTAACCGTTGGCCCCTGGCAGATTGGCGTGATTGAACTGCCGTGGCCGGGAATGAAGCTGTACCGCCATGAAGGCTGGGAACACGTAGAAATCGTCTTACGCGGCGATGATGCAACGCTGGGCGCGCGGGCGCTGGCACTGATGGGCGATGAGGGATTGGTTCAGCAGGGAATTTCGGTGAAAAGCAGTGCGCCGAAGGGGGAGGGGGAGCGTTTGCCGAACCCTACGCTTGCGGTCACCGACGGGCAGATTACCATCAAGTTCCATCCCTGGAGCCTGAAAGAGGTTGTTGCCAGCGAAGTGGCCTAAGCCCGACGGCGGGAGGCCAACGCCAGCGTCATGCGGCGCAGGGCCTCATCCAGCATCAGGCGGTGGCAGCCGAAGTTGAAACGTACAAAGCGGTCGTCGCCGAAGTCACGGCCGGGTGAAAAACCCAGCCCGTGCTGTTCAAAGAACTGTGTCGGGTCATCGACGCCCAGGCCACCGGCGTCGATCCAGCCCAGGTAGCCCCCTTCAGGGGATACCATACTCAGTTCGCTCTGCGCGTTAATAAAGTTTGCCAGCGTGTCGCGGTTGCGGCGCAGATACTCTATCTGCGCGTCGAGCCAGGGCTGTCCGTCGCGCCATGCGGCGGTGGCGGCCACAAGAGAGAGCACGTCGGCGTCCGGCACCATACCTTTACGTTCACGAGAAAAGCGCTCCCGCAGCTCACGGTCGGGGATCACCGCCACCGATGCGCCCAGCCCGGCGATATTAAATGATTTCGAGGGGGAGAGCAGGGTTATGGATCGGCGGGCAGCATCGTCACTCAGGCTGGCAAACGGAATGTGTTTTACACCTGGTTCCAGCACTAAATCACAGTGGATCTCATCCGAACAGACGATTAAATCATGTTGGCGGGCAAGGCGCAGGTGGGCTTCCAGCTCTTCACGGCGATAGACCGTGCCGCCGGGGTTCTGCGGATTACAAAGCATCAGCAGTTTTTCCGAGCCGGTAAGCTGCGACTCCGCCGCTTCCAGGTCCAGTACCCAGCGCTGTTCTTTTAACTGTAAAGGCACGTTGAGCTGTGCGCGCCCGGCAAGGCTGGCGGCCAGGCGGAACGGCGGATAGATGGGAGTGGGAGTGAGGGTGCTTTGCTGCGCAGAAGTAAAGGCGCGGACGCTAAGATTCAGACCGCACACCACGCCGGGCAGGAAGACTAACCACTCGGGCTGGATCTGCCAGTCGTAGCGGCGGGACATCCGCTCAATGATAACCTCGCTTAACGCCGTGGGCGAACGGCCATAGCCAAATACCCCGTGGGCAACACGTTCCTGCAACGCTGAAACGATGCAGTCTGCGGAACGAAAATCGGTATCGGCAATCCACAACGGAAGGATATCCCGATCACCATATTTTCCCCATTTGATACTATCGCTGTGACGGCGGTCTATCCGTTGGTCAAAATCGAATGCCATGTTGATGATTCCCGTTAAAATAAATACTAATAATGCTTTTATGCCAGACTAGACATCTGACTGTGATTAAACAACCAGCCAGCAGTAATTAACAGGAGAATGGGATGCAAAAACTGGAAGTGTGCTGCTACGGAGTTGATTGCGCGCAGACTGCGGAGCGCGCCGGTGCCGATCGAGTGGAGCTGTGTTCAGCGCCGGCGGAAGGAGGGCTTACCCCGTCAGCGGGAGCCTTACACAGTGCGCGTCAGCGCGTAACCATCCCGGTGCATCCGATTGTCCGTCCTCGCGGCGGGGATTTTTGTTACAGTGTCACCGAATTTGGACAGATTAAAGCCGATATCGCTTTCATTCGTGAGCTGGGTTTCTCCGGCGTGGTGGTTGGAATGCTGGATCTGGACGGTCATATTGACCTGCCGCGTATGCAGCAGATAATGCAAATGTGTGACGGAATGGAAGTGACCTTCCATCGCGCCTTCGATCTCTGCCACAGTCCGCTGATGGCGCTGGAGCAGCTGACGGATTTGGGTGTGGCACGTGTGCTGACATCGGGCCAACAGCAGAGTGCGGAAAGCGGATTACCGTTACTCAGGGAACTAACTCGTATTACCCGTGGTCCAAAAATTATGGCAGGTGCAGGAGTCCGTCTGAGCAACCTGCAAAAGTTTATTGATGCTGGCATTACCGAGCTGCACAGCTCCGCCAGCCAGCGAATTTCGTCGCCGATGCGCTATCGAAAAGCGGGTGTCTCAATGTGTTCCGAGACTGAAAACGATGAATTCAGTCGTACCGTTGTCGATGGTGACGTGGTGGAGGCCATGAAGAGCGTAATCTCCCTCGGCTGCCCGGTCAGGGTAGCCTGATGTAACAACCGATTTTGCCGCGCAGCACGCCGAAAGATGACGTGATGTTTGCAAGTACCAGACCCCAGCATGATTTGTTGGGGTTTTTTTTATCTCTAAAGCATCCGGGGTGTGCCATTTGGTAATAATAGCTCTTACACTTAAGGTATTAGTCTTCAAACAGTTGCGAGAGTTGCGATGAAAAAGCGGATTACGGGTTGTACCCTGGCGGTCATACTGGGATTACTGTTTACGCACACCGTTGCAGCCGCGTCTGCCCCGGAGAAAGCCCCGCGCTGCCTGCCTCAGCAGCAGCAGGCCAATAACAACAACAACATGATGCTGTTGGGCGGGACGGCCACAGGGCCGATGCAGCGTTTTGCGGTGGGGGAATTTGGTAAAGACGTCGATCGGCAAAAGCGCATGCTGGGCGAATTTGACGCCTGCGGCGTGCTCTCCCGCGTGGATATGAGCTTTGACAAACGTGAGAATAATACCCAGCTGAAGCTGGTGATGGCGATTGAGCGAATTGATGACGGCTGGCTGGGGCAGTTCGACGTGATGGTCTTCGTACTGCGGGACGGACACGAAATCCCGGTTCATCGTAAGCGGGGTACAACGCACTATGTCACCGGGCGCAACGGCAGCATTATCAGCGCAACGGAAAAATTTATTCAGCAGGGAGAACCCGGCTTTACCGAAACCGTTAACCACTTCGACTCGCGTTCGCGGCTGATCCGCACCGTCTCCCGCAGCTCAGACAGCGACAGTAACAGCGACGTGCGCTACAGCTGGAACGACCGTAATCAGCCGGTGTCGTCCGAGTCCGATCGCAGCAGCATTCACTGGCGCTACGATAAGCAGGGTCGGGAGCTGGGCGTCGAGGTGCGCGAAGTCAGCCCGCTGGTTGCCACCTCCACCCTCGATGAGTGCCAGCTGTGGGATGAAAAGGGCAACTGCACGCTGAGCTATTCGCGGGAAATGGAGGTCAGCGCCGCGGGGTTAATTCGCCGCAATCTCAGCGCCGCCAGCCGCTATGAATACTGGGGACAGCCGTAGGGCTGGCCCCATCGGGGTTATTTCACCGATTTGCTGAAGGTATCGACCGCCAGAATCGCGTTGGCGATATCTTCAGCGGAGAGATGAGGGTTAAGATTTTTTAGCGTGTCGCCATCGCTGTTAGCCAGCTCACCGATTTTAAGCAGCCCCTCCCAGCTTTCGTTTTCAAGGTGCAGCTCTTTGAGCGTGGTTGGCATGTTAATGGCGCGATAGAAACGGACATAGCGGGCAATCTCTTCATCAGGACGCTGCTCCAGCACCATCTGCGTCAGCGTGCCGTAGGCGACCTTCTCACCGTGGGTCAGATGATGAATGTCGCCGCTGACGGCGGTAAACCCGTTGTGGATCGCGTGGGCACCGGCCAGCCCCGCGTTCTCAAAGCCGAGGCCGGAAAGCAGAGTATTAGCTTCAACAACCGCTTCTACCGCCGGAGTAACCAGCTGTTTTGCCACGGCTTCACAGGCGCTCAGCCCCCAGGTTAGCAGGGTTTTCTCGCAGGCTTCGGCAATCGCCATCCCTGCGATGGTTGGATCGCCGTTGACCATCGATTTGCTGTGTGAACGCTTAACCGCCTGCGCCTCAACCCACGTTGCCAGGCCGTCAGCAATGCCGGAGGCGAACAGTCTTACCGGCGCACGCGCACAGACCTGGGTGTCAACCAGCACCAGGTCGGGATTTTTGGTGTAGAAACGGTAGCTTTCGAATACGCCGCTGTCGGAATAGATAACGGATAGCGCGCTGCACGGCGCATCGGTAGAGGCGACGGTCGGCACGATGGCCACCGGCAGCTTCAGCTCATCGGCTACCGCCTTGACGGTATCCAGCGTTTTACCGCCGCCAAGCCCTACCACCACGCGGGACGCGCTGTTTTTTGCCAGCGCAGCCAAACGGACGATTTCGTTGCGGGACGCTTCACCCTTGAAGACTTCATAGTGAAACTCAATACGGCTGGCTTTTAATGACGCCTGAACATCCTTGCCAACCAGCCCCCAGACAATCTCATCCGCCACGATAAACGCGCTGTTACCGAGTTCGGCCAGCTGTTCGCCCAGCTGCGCCATCATGCCCGCGCCCTGGATATATTTACGTGGAGAGGAAAAAACAAATTTACTCATATCGCTACCCCGCTTAGATGAATGAACGTTGCTTCTGGTTACAACCGTAGTCCTTTACGCAGCGGGGTGTTATTGAAAAAAAGTGCTTTCTGAAAAACTCTCATTCTCATTGATTTAGATCACGAGCTGGCCCTCAGGGCTTGGTGGCGATCAGCACGGCGCGCAGGGGAGCGGGGTAGCCCTCTACGGTTTTGCCGGGGTCGTTCGGATCCAAGAACTCGGCCAGCGACTCACTGGTCATCCAGTCGGTGCGACGCTGCTCGTCCGTGCTGGTTACCGAATAATCCGCAATGCGCACGTCGGTAAACCCGCATTTCTCCAGCCAGGTTTTTAGCGCGCCGGTGGTCGGGATAAAGTAAACGTTGCGCATCTGAGCGTAGCGCTCTCCCGGCACCAGCACCTGATGATCGTCGCCTTCAATCACCAGCGTTTCCAGCACCAGCTCCCCACCGCTGACCAGCTGATTTTTCAACTGATAGAGGTGGTCCAGCGGGGAGCGACGGTGGTAGAGCACGCCCATTGAGAATACGGTATCAAACGCTTTTAGCTCGGGCAGTTGTTCAATTCCCAGCGGCAGCAGATGGGCGCGCTGATCGCCGCCCAGCAGTTTGCGCACCGCTTCAAACTGGCAAAGGAACAGCTGCATCGGGTCGATACCCACCACCAGCCTGGCACCGGCGCCAATCATTCGCCACATGTGATAGCCGCTGCCGCAGCCGACATCCAGCACCGTGCGTCCGGCCAGCGGCGAGATATGCGGCAGTACGCGCTCCCACTTCCAGTCCGAGCGCCATTCGGTATCAATATTCACGCCGTACAGTGAGTACGGCCCTTTGCGCCACGGCATCAGATTGCGCAGCAGCTTCTCAATACCGCCGCGCTGACGATCGGTCAGCTGGCCGCTGTCGGCCGTCACGCTGTGCAATAAATCCAGCTTTTCCGGCGTCAGGGCCGGCAGGTACTCGACCGCACGATCCCAGTTTTTAAAATGACCGTGCAGCGACTCCCGCTGCCAGGCAGCAATCTGTGCGGGCAGCGTTTCCAGCCACGGGGCCAGCGGACCTTTCGCGATTAGCTGGTAAAAATTTCCAAAATCCATCAGGCGTCACCTGCCTTAAGCGCAATCAGTGAACCAAAGTTAAAGCACTGGAACCACACCTCGGCGTGCTGGAAACCGGCGCTGTGCAGGCGCTGCTTATGGGCTTCCACGCTGTCGGTCAGCATCACGTTCTCCAGCATGCTGCGCTTCTGGCTGATCTCCAGTTCGCTGTAGCCGTTGGCCCGTTTAAAATCGTGATGCATATCGAACAGCAGCTCACCCACATCGGCGTCGGCGAAGCTGAATTTTTCCGACAGCACCAGTGCGCCGCCGGGTTTCAGGCCCGCATAGATGGTATTTAGCAGCTGCTGGCGCTCTTCCGGGGCGAGGAACTGCAGGGTAAAGTTCAGCACCACCAGGGAGGCGTTCTCCAGCGGGATCTGGCGAATATCCGCCTCAATGACCTCAACCGGCGTTTCAGCGCGGAAAGCATCAATATGACGACGGCAGCGTTCAACCATGGCCGGTGAGTTATCGACGGCAATAATCTTGCAGCCGGAAACCTGAATATTGCGTCGTACCGACAGCGTGGCGGCACCCAACGAGCAGCCCAGGTCGTAGATATGGGTATCGGGCTGAACAAAACGTCCGGCCAGCATACCAATCATGGAAATAATATTGGAATAGCCGGGGACGGAGCGCTGGATCATGTCCGGGAAGACTTCAGCAACGCGTTCATCAAACGTCCAGTCGCCGAGTTTGGCAACGGGCGCGGCGAACAGCGTATCGCGGTTAGACATAGTGGTAAGTCCGGGGGAAGCTAACGGAAAGGGCATATTCTGGCAGAAAGCGACGCAGGGTGCATCTTTTCTGCCAGTGCGCCGATAAAACGGTCAGTGCAGCGTCAGCATCAGATCCCAGGGGAGGAAGATCAGGTTAACGATAATCATGCCCGCCAGCGAAATCAGCGTCAGCAGCATGCCGTTACGCCGCCAGAGCAGAGTGCGGCTGCGTAAACCGTGGGCGTGCAGCAGGCGCCCGAAGAAGAAAAACAGTCCCAGCAGATGCACTATCCAGATATCCGCCCCGTTCATTTCCATGACCACCAGCAGCAGCAGGGCCAGGGGAATATACTCCACCGCATTGCCGTGAATGCGGATCGCCAGCTGTAAATCCGATACCCCGCCGTCGCCGATAGATACGCGGTACTGACGCCGCAAATGCACAACATTTAATGCTAATTTTATAATAAACAGTGCACCAAACACGACGTAGAGAGCGCTGACCATGACTCACATCCATGATGTAAACATTTTGTTGTCGCTATGATAACGAGCAACCGGCGGGCTGTCATGTGGTCCGCGGATTGTATAGTCAGAATAGTGTTTCCTGCTGCGGCCAGTCGGGAGCCTCGCCAAGCTGTGGCAGTGCCTGGCGCAGCGCCGGCCACAGGACGCGCACCAGCTCAGGGGCAAAGGCGATATCCGGGGTATGGATAAACAGCCAGGGCCGGGCTTCCGCGCACCACTCGGGCAGGCGGGTCAGCCAGGAACGGAACAGGTGAAGGTTGGCCGCCGGTTCGTCGCCGCCGATAAAACGGATCATCGGATCGCGGGCCGTTATCACCGCGTGTACCGGCAGCTTCGGTTTTTTTCGCTGCGCGTCGATTATCGCCGCCGTGCCGGGAATCGCAGAATGTACGCCCCGGGTATCAAGAATGACCCGGTTTGCCCCACGCTGGTGTAAGCCGCGGTTCAGCGCGCGCTCGGCTTCCCCTTTGGCAAAAAATTCCGGGTGCCGTACCTCCACGCCGTAGCGAAAGTCGCCGGGGAGCGTATCCAGAAAGGCCCAGAGCGCGGGTAAATCGGTGGGCGAAAACGCGGCGGGCAGCTGCAGCCAGTACTGGCCGATACGATCGGCCAGCGGCGCCATTAGCGCGAAAAATTCGGCGGTAAGATCGCCGCACTGTTTGAGCGCCGCCTGATGGCTGATCGTCGCCGGAAATTTAAAGCAGAAGCGAAAGTTGTCGTGGGTCATCGCCCGCCACCGCTGCACCACCTCGGGACGCGGCAGGGCATACAGCGTGGTATTGCCCTCCACGCAGTTAAAATAGCGGGCGTAGTCTTCCAGCGTGGTCATGCCCAACTTTTTCCACTGCGGATGCTGCCACTGCGGCAGGCCAAGGTATAACGGTTCCATCGCGGTTCCTGTTGCATTATTCCTGATTGCCAGCGCAGCCGTCCGGCGGGAGGCGCGCAAATCAGCGAAGGCCGGTTTCCTGCGGTTTTTAGGTTTTACCGCACTCTTACCGGAGACATTGCGCGGATTTTAACAGCTTTGCCCCTACGTCAGCACTTATCCTGTGCGCCATTTTCCATTATAATGGCCGCCATTTTTCGCGGCAGCAGCCCTTTCGGGCAGGGTTTTTTAACGCTGCGCCCGCAGCGGTGAAGTCAAAAGGATATCGTTATGCGTACTAAGTATTGTGGACAGATCAACCTGTCTCATGTAGGGCAGCAAGTGACACTGTGCGGATGGGTTAATCGCCGTCGTGACCTGGGCAGCCTGATCTTTATTGATATGCGTGACCGTGAGGGCATCGTGCAGGTGTTCTTCGACCCGGATCGTCAGGACGCATTCCGTCAGGCGTCTGAGTTGCGTAATGAGTTCTGTATTCAGATCACCGGCACCGTGCGTGCGCGCGACGAAAAAAATAAGAACAGCGATATGGCAACCGGCGAGGTGGAAGTTTTCGCCACCGATCTGACCATTATCAACCGTGCGGAACCGCTGCCGCTGGACTCCAACCATAACAATACCGAAGAAGCGCGCCTTAAATATCGCTATCTGGATCTGCGTCGTCCTGATATGGCAAACCGCCTGAAAGCCCGTGCGAAAATCACCAGCTTCGTGCGTCGTTTTATGGACGATCACGGTTTCCTGGATATTGAAACGCCGATGCTGACCAAAGCCACGCCGGAAGGTGCCCGTGACTACCTGGTGCCAAGCCGCGTACACAAAGGCAAATTCTATGCGCTGCCGCAGTCTCCACAGCTGTTTAAGCAGCTGCTGATGATGTCCGGCTTCGACCGCTATTATCAGATCGTGAAATGCTTCCGTGACGAAGATCTGCGCGCCGACCGCCAGCCGGAATTTACCCAGATCGACGTAGAAACCTCCTTTATGACCGCTCCGCAGGTGCGTGAAATCATGGAGCGTCTGGTGCGCGATCTGTGGCAGACAACGAAGTCGGTCGATCTGGGCGATTTCCCGCAGATGACCTTCGCAGAAGCGATGCGCCGCTACGGTTCGGATAAACCCGATCTGCGTAACCCGATGGAGCTGGTGGACGTTGCTGACCTGCTGAAAACGGTGGAATTCAAGGTCTTCTCCGGTCCGGCTAACGATGCTAAAGGCCGCGTCGCCGCGCTGCGCGTACCGGGCGGCGCGCAGCTGAGCCGTAAACAGATTGATGAATACGGCAAGTTTATTGAGATCTACGGGGCGAAAGGCCTGGCGTATATCAAAGTCAACCAGCGTGCGCAGGGTCTGGAAGGGATAACCAGCCCGGTGGCTAAATTCCTGACCGCAGAGATTGTGGAGGCCATTCTGGAACGCACCGGTGCGGCCGATGGCGATATGATTTTCTTCGGCGCCGACAGCGCGAAGGTAGTGACCGATGCGCTGGGTGCGCTGCGTCTGAAGCTGGGCCGCGATCTGAACATTACCGACGAAGCGGCATGGAAACCGCTGTGGGTTGTGGACTTCCCGATGTTTGAAGAAGACGGTGAGGGCGGCCTCAGCGCCATGCACCACCCGTTCACCGCGCCGAAAGAGATGACTCCGGAAGAGCTGAAGGCGGCCCCGGAAACCGCTATTGCTAACGCCTACGATATGGTGATTAACGGCTACGAAGTGGGCGGCGGCTCCGTGCGTATCCACAGCGGTCAGATGCAGCAAACGGTGTTTGGCATACTCGGAATTAACGAGCAGGAACAGCGCGAGAAGTTCGGCTTCCTGCTGGACGCGCTGAAGTTCGGTACGCCGCCGCACGCCGGTCTTGCCTTTGGCCTCGATCGCCTGGTGATGCTGCTGACCGGCACGGATAACATCCGTGACGTCATCGCGTTCCCGAAAACCACCGCCGCAGCCTGTCTGATGACGGAAGCGCCAAGCTTTGCTAATCCTGCGTCGCTGGGTGAGCTGGGCATCGCGGTGATTAAGAAAGAAAAACCGGTCGAGAGTGAATAATGGCTTTTAAGCATCCGGTTTCGGTTCTGGTCGTGGTTTACGCAAAGAATACCGGGCGGGTGCTGATGCTACAGCGGCGGGATGATACCGCGTTCTGGCAGTCGGTAACCGGCAGCCAGGAGCCGGGCGAAAGCCTGGCCGACACCGCGCGGCGGGAAGTGTGGGAAGAGCTGGCAATTGATATTAACGCCGGGCAGTTCACATTAGTGGACTGCCAGCGTCATATAGAATTCGAAATCTTTGCGCACTTCCGTCATCGCTATGCGCCGGGTACAAGCCATAATCTTGAGCACTGGTTTACCCTGGCGCTGCCGGATGAGTGTGACATTGTACTGAGCGAGCATCTGGCCTTTCAGTGGCTGGACGCCGCCGACGCCGCGGCGATCACCAAGTCGTGGAGTAATCGCCAGGCGATAGAAGAATTTGTTGTGTAACAATTTGGAGAGAAGAGTAGATGGCGGGACACAGTAAATGGGCGAATACCAAGCACCGTAAGGCTGCTCAGGATGCCAAACGCGGTAAAATCTTTACCAAAATCATCCGTGAGCTGGTCACTGCGGCCAAACTGGGCGGCGGCGATGCGAACGCCAACCCGCGCCTGCGCGCTGCCATGGACAAGGCGCTGTCAAACAACATGACGCGCGATACCATGAACCGTGCTATCGCACGCGGCGTGGGCGGCGACGACGACAGCAACATGGAAACCATCATCTATGAAGGCTATGGCCCCGGCGGCACCGCGGTAATGGTTGAGTGCCTGAGCGACAACCGTAACCGTACGGTGTCCGAAGTGCGCCATGCTTTCACCAAAACCGGCGGTAATCTGGGGACCGATGGTTCCGTTGCCTACCTGTTTACCCGCAAAGGTGTTATCTCCTACGCGCCGGGTCTGGACGAAGACACGGTGATGGATGCCGCGCTGGAAGCCGGTGCCGACGATGTAGTGACCTATGACGACGGCGCGATCGATGTCTTTACCGCCTGGGAGTCTATGGGCCAGGTAAAAGACGCGCTGGATGCAGCGGGCCTTCAGGCAGAAGGGGCTGAAGTAACCATGATCCCTTCAACCAAAGCGGATATGGATGCGGAAACGGCACCGAAACTGCTGCGCCTGATCGACATGCTGGAAGACTGCGACGACGTGCAGGAAGTTTACCATAACGGTGAAATTTCCGACGAGGTGGCGGCCACCTTATGATTTCACACTGCATCCCGTATGCTGTGAGTTATCGTAACACCGCGTTATATCCGGGGAGTGTGTAGTGGCGATTATTCTGGGCATCGATCCCGGTTCGCGTATTACCGGCTATGGCGTGATCCGCCAGGTGGGGCGGCAGCTCAGTTATCTCGGTAGCGGCTGTATCCGTACCAGCTCCACCGACCTGCCCGCGCGTTTGAAAGTGATTTACGCCGCCGTCTGCGAAATCATCACCCAGTTTCAGCCGGACTATTTTGCTATTGAGCAGGTCTTTATGGCGAAAAACGCCGATTCGGCGCTGAAGCTGGGCCAGGCGCGTGGGGTGGCCATCGTCGCCGCCGTCAACCACGACCTGCCGGTGTTTGAGTACGCCGCCCGTCAGGTTAAGCAGACGGTGGTCGGCATCGGCAGCGCGGAAAAGAGCCAGGTTCAGCACATGGTGCGCACGCTGCTCAAGCTCCCCGCCAATCCCCAGGCGGATGCGGCGGATGCGCTGGCGATTGCCATCACCCACTGTCATCTGAACCAGAACGTGACGCGCATCGCTGAAGGAAATCTGACGCTGGCGCGCGGTCGCCTGCGTTCATAGCCGCTGGCTATAGGCACGCTTTCGGGCTGGATATTCATCCAGCCTTTTTTATGTTATAACGTGCATTGCCGTATTATTCCCCATCTTATTCTTATCTGAAGGAAGCCAATGTGATAGGTCGTCTGAGAGGCATCATCCTGGAAAAACAGCCCCCCGTAGTCCTGCTTGAAGCGGGCGGAGTAGGGTATGAAGTGCAAATGCCAATGACCTGTTTTTACGAGCTTCCCGAACTGAATCACGAAGCGACCCTTTTTACCCACTTTGTGGTTCGCGAAGATGCGCAGCTGCTGTTCGGCTTTAACAGCAAGCAGGAACGCGCGCTGTTCCGTGAGCTGATCAAGGTGAACGGCGTGGGGCCAAAGCTGGCGCTGGCTATTCTTTCCGGCATGTCGGCGCAGCAGTTTGTGACTGCCGTTGAGCGTGAAGAGATCGCGGCGCTGGTCAAGCTGCCCGGCGTCGGTAAGAAAACCGCCGAGCGTTTAGTGGTAGAAATGAAGGATCGCTTCAAGGGGATGCACGGCGATCTGTTTGCTGCCGATGCGCCGTTTGCCCTGACCAGCGAGGTACAGACCGCCGAGACCAACGATGCAGAGAGCGAGGCGGTTGCCGCGCTGGTGGCACTGGGGTATAAACCTCAGGAAGCCAGCCGTATGGTCGCCAGGGTCGGTAAACCGAACGCAGACTGCGAGACGTTGATCCGTGAAGCCCTGCGCGCAGCTATTTGAGGTAGAGCATGATTGAAGCCGATCGCCTGGTCTCCGCCGGGGTTATTAGCGAAGAAGAGGTCATTGACCGCGCTATCCGTCCAAAGCTGCTTGAGGAGTACGTCGGGCAGCCGGTGGTGCGTGAGCAGATGGAGATTTTCATCAAGGCCGCAAAAATGCGCGGCGACGCGCTCGATCATCTGCTGATTTTCGGTCCGCCGGGCCTGGGGAAAACCACCCTGGCAAATATCGTCGCCAATGAGATGGGCGTCAATCTGCGTACCACCTCCGGCCCGGTGTTGGAAAAGGCCGGCGATCTGGCGGCCATGCTGACCAATCTCGAACCCCATGACGTGCTGTTTATTGACGAAATCCACCGCCTCTCTCCGGTGGTGGAAGAGGTACTGTATCCGGCGATGGAGGATTATCAGCTGGATATTATGATCGGTGAAGGTCCGGCGGCCCGTTCGATCAAGCTCGATCTCCCCCCCTTTACGCTGATTGGCGCCACCACCCGTGCCGGATCGCTGACCTCTCCGCTGCGCGACCGTTTTGGCATCGTGCAGCGGCTGGAATTCTATCGGGTTGAGGATTTGCAGCACATCGTCGGCCGCAGTGCGGCCTGTCTGGGGCTGCCGCTGAGCGACGAGGGCGCGCTGGAAATTGCCCGCCGCGCGCGCGGTACGCCGCGTATCGCTAACCGTCTGCTGCGCCGCGTGCGCGACTATGCCGAAGTGCGCGCCGATGGCGAAATGAGCGGAGAGGTCTCCTCCCGCGCGCTGGATATGCTGAGCGTAGACAGCGAAGGGTTTGATTACATGGACCGCAAGCTGCTGTTAGCGATTATTGATAAGTTTACCGGAGGGCCGGTAGGGCTGGACAACCTTGCGGCGGCCATCGGGGAAGAGCGCGAAACGATAGAGGATGTGCTCGAACCTTATCTGATCCAGCAGGGTTTTATTCAGCGCACGCCGCGCGGACGAATCGCCACCCAGCACGCCTATAGGCATTTCGGCATCGATCGTGAAAGCTGACGGGCCGCGAGAGGCCCGTCAGCAGAACGTTAGACCAGCGGTTTCTTAACCATACTGACGATAAACAGCGCCGCCGCACCCAGCACCACCGACGGCCCGGCGGGCGTATCGTAAAAGGCGGAGAAGGTCAGGCCCATCGTCACCGCCAGTATTCCGACCACTACCGCAAAAGCCGCCATCTGTTCCGGCGTGCGGGCAAAGCGACGCGCGGTGGCGGCCGGGATAATCAGCAGTGAAGTGATAATTAACGCCCCGACAAATTTCATCGCCACGCCGATAGTCAGCGCGGTGATCAGCATCAGCACGAGCTTACTGCGCTGAATATTCACCCCGTCCACCTGGGCCAGCTCCGGGCTAATGGTCATCGACAGCAGGGCGCGCCACTGCCAGGCCAGTACCCCCAGCACGACCACCACGCCCACTAAAATGGTCCACAGGTCTGTCGGGGTCACCGCCAGCAGATCGCCAAACAGATAGGCCATCAGGTCAACGCGCACGTCCGACATCAGGCTCACCACCACCAGGCCCAGCGACAGGGCGCTGTGGGCCATAATGCCCAGCAGGGTATCAATAGCCAGGTGCGGACGGCGCTCCAGCCAGACCAGCACCAGCGACAGCAGCAGCGTCACGGCAATCACCGCGTAAAACGGGCTGACGTTGAGCAGCAGACCAAACGCCACGCCGAGCAGCGAAGCATGGGCCAGCGTATCGCCGAAATAAGACATGCGCCGCCAGACCACAAACGAGCCCAGTGGACCGGCCGCCAGCGCCAGTAAAACGCCCGCCAGCCAGCCGGGTAACAACAGTTCAATCATGACGATCCGGTCCCTTACGTAAAATGATTCGTCCCTTCAGATCGTGACGATGGTTATGGTGATGGCGGTAGATTGCCAGCTGCTCGGCACCGCGTGGGCCAAACATGGAGATAAACTCCGGATGCCGGGAAACGGCCTCCGGGGTGCCGGAACAGCAGATATGGTGATTCAGGCACAGCACTTCGTCAGTTTTGGCCATCACCAGATGCAGGTCGTGGGAGACCATCAGTACGCCGCAGTTCAGTTCACGCCGGAGCTGGTCAATCAGATCGTAAAGCGCCACCTGGCCGTTAACGTCCACCCCCTGCGTCGGCTCATCGAGCACCAGCAGCTGCGGCTGATTGAGCAGCGCCCGCGCCAGCAGTACGCGCTGGGTTTCACCGCCCGACAGCTTTTGCAGCGGATAGTCCAGCAGATGCGTGGCCTGCACGCGCTTCAGCGCCGGCACAATATCCTGCGACTTTACCCCCGGACGTAGACGCATAAAGCGGTCAACCGTCAGCGGCAAAGTGACATCGAGGTGAATTTTTTGCGGGACATAGCCAATACGCAGATCGGCGGGGCGCTTAACTGTCCCGGCGGTGGGGGCAATCAGGCCGAGTACCACCCGTACCAGGGTTGATTTACCGGCACCGTTCGGTCCCAGCAGGGTAAGAATACGTCCCGGTTTCAGCGAAAGCGAAACGTCGGAAAGAACCCGGCGCTGGCCGAAACTAACCGAAACATTTTCAAGGGCGATCAAAGGTTGCATAGTATTTCAGGTTGCAGAAGTTTTAGAATGTTATAATATCACGATTCGTTACCCAATCACGATGGATTGAATCATTATGTTACATAAAAAAATGCGTGCTTTTTCAGCATTCGCCGGGCTCAGCGTGGCCGCAACATTTGCCCTTCCCGCGCAGGCTGCCGTGGTCGCCTCGGTGAAGCCCGTTGGCTTTATTGCCGCGTCGATTGCTGACGGGGTCACCCCGGTTGAAGTTCTGCTACCGGACGGTGCTTCAGAGCACGATTATGCACTTCGTCCATCGGATGTAAAACGCTTACAGGACGCGGATTTAGTAGTCTGGGTTGGTCCTGAAATGGAAGCCTTTATGGCTAAGATGGCCGCCCGTATTCCGGCGGGAAAAAACGTAGAAATGGCCAGTTTGGACGGCGTTAAGTCGCTGTTGCTGAAGGGCGGAGACGACCACGAAGACGAGCATGAGGGACATGCTCACGGTGATGCAGATCACGCTCATGAACACCATCATGGTGAATACAATATGCATCTGTGGATGTCGCCGGAGATCGCTAAGAAAACTGCGGTTGCAATCCATGGAAAATTATTGGAACTTATGCCGGAAAGCAAGGACAAACTAGACGCCAACCTGAAGCATTTCGAAGCAGAGTTGTCGTCCGCCGATGCGAAAATTGGTAATGAGCTGGCCCCGGTTAAAGGAAAAGGGTATTTCGTTTTTCACGATGCGTACACTTACTTTGAAAAACACTACGGTTTGACCCCGCTGGGTCATTTTACCGTAAACCCTGAGATCCAACCCGGCGCGCAGCGATTACATCAAATACGAACACAGTTGGTTGAGCAGAAGGCCACATGCGTCTTTGCTGAACCACAATTCAGGCCAGCCGTAATAGATGCGGTAGCCAGAGGCACCAACGTACGTTCAGGTACACTTGATCCTCTCGGTACCAACATCACTCCAGCCAGAGACAGCTATGTGAAATTCCTCTCACAGCTGTCCAGCCAGTATACGAGCTGCCTGAAGGGAGAATAGAGGAAGACCTAAATTGCAGCAGATCGCCCGCGCTGTCGCTATAGCGTTCAATAATTTACCCCGGCCCCACCGCATTATGCTGGGGTCACTCACCGTTGTTACTCTGGCCGTCACCGTGTGGCGGCCTTACATCTATCATCCCGGCACCGAAAGCCCGATTGTCAAAACCATCGAGCTGGATAAAAACGAACTGCGTACGCTGCTGCCGGAAGCCAGTGAACCCATCGATCAGGATACCCCTTCGCTGGATGATGATGCGCCCAAAGACGAAATTGACGAGGATGTTCCAAATGAAACGGGCACCCACGACTATGTTGTCTCTACCGGGGATACATTAAGCAGCGTACTCAATCAGTACGGCATTGATATGTCAGAAATCAGCCAGCTGGCCAAAAGCGATAAAGACCTGCGTAATCTGCAAATTGGTCAGCAGCTTTCGTGGACCTTGACTCCCGACGGCCAGCTCCAGCGTCTGAGCTGGGAAGTGTCGCGCCGTGAGACGCGCACCTACGATCGTACAGGCGACGGTTTTAAAGCCTCTTCTGAAATGCAGAAAGGTGAGTGGAAAAACAGCGTACTGAGCGGTGAAGTCAACGGCAGCTTTGTCAGCAGCGCAAAAGCGGCCGGGCTGACCAGCGGCGAAATCAGCGCGGTCATCAAGTCACTCCAGTGGCAGATGGACTTCCGTAAGCTTCGTAAAGGCGACCGTTTCTCGGTGCTGATGTCCCGCGAAATGCTGGACGGCAAAAGCGAACAGAGCCAGCTGCTGGGCGTGCGTATGCGCAGCAGCGATAAAGATTATTACGCTATCCGTGCCGAGGACGGTAAATTCTACGACCGGAGCGGTTCAGGACTGGCGCGCGGCTTTATGCGCTTCCCGACTGTGAAACAGTATCGCGTATCGTCCAACTATAACCCGCGTCGTGTGAACCCGGTGACCGGCCGCATTGCCCCGCATAAAGGCGTAGACTTTGCCCTGCCGCTGGGAACACCGGTGCTGGCGGTGGGCGATGGTGAAGTTATTGTGTCGAAGCGCAGCGGCGCGGCGGGCAACTATGTGGCTATCCGCCACGGTCGCCAGTACACCACGCGCTATATGCACCTGAAAAAACTGCTGGTTAAACCGGGACAGAAGGTGAAGCGCGGCGATCGTATTGCGCTCTCGGGCAGTACCGGGCGCTCGACCGGTCCACACCTGCACTATGAAATCTGGATCAATAATCAGGCGGTTAACCCACTGACGGCGAAGCTGCCGCGCATGGAAGGCCTGACCGGTAAAGATCGCAGCGATTATCTGGCCCAGGTACGCAGCGTGGTTCCACAGCTGCGGTTTTAGTTCACTCAGCTAAAGCTGGCAGAGCCGACGGGCAATCAGTCCGTCGGCTTTTTTATTGGTAGGCAGCATGTTTTCTCGCCCGTTTGATCCGCAGCCCGGACCCCGCAGGGGCAAACTGTCGGAAAGATTCCGGTTAAGTGATTGCATAATTGCCTGCCAGCACTATTATTAGCCCGTTGTTATAGAGGCCGGTGCATGCAAAATATTAATAAAAGTGATGTAGGATTCGTTCCTGTTTTTAAGAAGTCTTTTTTAAAACCTCGCCACTGGGGAAGTTGGCTGGCGATAGGGGCGTTCGCGGCCATCGCTTTGGTTCCACCGCGTCTGCGCGATCCTCTGTTGGGTTCGCTCGGGCGGTTTGCCGGAAAGTTTGCCCATAGCGCTCGTCGCCGCGCGCAGATCAACCTGCTGTACTGTCTGCCGGAGGTCGCGGAAGCGCAGCGGGAGAAAATCATTGACGATATGTTTGCCACTGCGCCGCAGTCGATGGTGATGATGGCGGAGCTGGCCCTGCGCCCGAATAAGGTGCGCCCGCGTATTCTCTGGCAGGGCGGCGAATGGGTTGAGCGCCTGCGCGAAGCGAATGAGAACGTGATTTTCCTGGTACCGCACGGTTGGGCCATCGATATTCCGGCGATGGTGCTGGCCTCGGAAGGGCAGAAAATAGCCGCCATGTTCCACCATCAGCGCGATCCGGTGATGGACTATGTGTGGAACCGCGTGCGACGTCGCTTTGGCGGTCGCCTGCACGCGCGTCACAACGGCATTAAACCGTTTATCAGCTCGGTGCGACAGGGATACTGGGGCTACTATCTGCCCGATGAGGATCACGGCCCGGAGCACAGCGAGTTCGTTGATTTCTTCGCGACCTATAAAGCGACGCTTCCCGCGCTCGGACGTTTGATGAAGGTGTGCCGTGCCCGCGTCGTTCCGCTGTTCCCGGTATACGACAGCAAAACCCACACGCTGACCATCATTGTACGCGAGCCGATGGACGATCTGCTGGAGGCCGACGATGTGACGCTGGCCCGCAGGATGAATGAGGAAGTTGAAAACTTCATTCGCCCGAATCCTGAACAGTACACCTGGATCCTCAAGCTGCTGAAAACCCGCAGGCCGGGAGAAACCGAGCCCTACGATCGCCAGGAGCTCTATCCCAGAAAGAAGTAACTAACGGGAGCGATCTGAGGTGCCTGCCGCGGCAGGAAAAAAAAGCCGTCATCTTTCGGGATGACGGCTTTTTTATGTGCCGGCAGCGCTACTGCTGCGCCGCGCTCTGCGCCTCCGCCAGCGCTAAACGACGCCGGTACTCCCGCAGGAACGCGCGAACCAGCAGCAGCCACACCACGCCACAGGTCAGGTTCACCATGCTGAACGCCCGTGCCCCGTCGCTGAAGTAGGCGAATTTCGCCAGCTCAATACCCAGGGCGAAGACCAGAATACTAACCATCCCGAGCATGGCCGCGACGCTGCCCTTACCGGCGCTGCTGGAAAACAGCGTCAGGCGATACAGACCGGCATTGACCAGCCCGGTGCCAAAACCGTACAGGCTGAGCCCGGCGGTCAGCCACAGGTAGCTGTGGTTGTTCACCAGCGTGGCAACGGCGGAAATCGCTAAGCCCAGCAGGATCGGCCATGCGCCCAGGCGCAAAGGGCGGTCTATCGCCACTCTGGAGGCCAGTTTGCCCAGCGTCAGGTTACCGGCGATCATCGCCACAAAAACCGGCAGCTGAAGCAGCGCATAGTCCATGCGCGTTAATCCCTCATCATGGATCAGGATCACCGGCGACAGCGCCACCCATGCGAGGCACGGGATGGTCACCAGCCCGATAGCCAGTGAACCGCTGATGACCTGACGATCCTTTGCCAGTGCGGTGTAGCCTTTTGCCAGCGATGACAGCGACACCGAAATTCGACGGTCGCCGGCGGTTTCGGGCATGGTGCGCCACAGCCCCACCAGCGCGATGGCCGTTAACAGTGCAAAGAGCCAGAACATGGTCCGCCAGCCGCTGAATGCCAGGAACCCTGCACCCGCCAGCGGCCCTGCCAGCGGTGCCAGCAGCGCCACGTTCGCCATCAGCGCCATGATTTTGATACTCAGCGCCTCATTGAACGCTTCCTGAATGGCGGCATACCCCACCGCCCCGATAAAGCACAGACTGATGCCCTGTAAAAAGCGCAGGGCCACAAACTGCTCAATGTTTTGCACCCAGCTCATCGCCATGCAGGTGAGCATAAAGAAAGCTACTCCGCCCAGCATCACCGGGCGACGGCCAAGCTTGTCGGAGAGCGGGCCCAGGATCCACTGCAACATAATGCCGCCAATCAGGTAGGCGGTCAGCGAGGCGGAAACCCACTCGGGACCCACGTGGAACTCTTCGGTCACCAGCAGCATGCCGGGTTGGATCATGTCATGGGCAATGTAGGTAGCAAATTCAAACAGAACCAGCGACAGTGGGAAAATCACATGCCGCCGGGTAAGACTCGACAGCGGAGTAAACGACGCCATTCCTGCTCTTCCCTATTGTATAAACGTAAAAAAACGCGCCATTTTAGCGACCCGCTAACATACATCATTTTGACTAAACCGCGCTGCACAATTATGAACGGCTGAAGTAAGCAAACACCGGCATAAAGCGGCAAAAGCGGGGGAGGGGGAGTCGGAAAGAGGTGGGTCGCTGTAAAAGCGGCCAAATAAACCGCTGGCGGGCCCTTTCAGGCCCGGCAGCGGTCAGCGCAGAGAAGGTTACTCTACGCGCAGCACACGGCTGGTGTTAGTGGTGCCGGTGGTGCTCATGACATCGCCCTGGGTGACGATAACCAGGTCACCGGAAACCAGGAAGCCTTTCTCGCGCAGCAGGGTGATAGCATCATGCGCTGCCGCAACGCCATCGTTGTTGCTGTCGAAGAAGACGGGCGTGACGCCGCGATAAAGCGCGGTCAGGTTCAGCGTACGCTCATGACGTGACATTGCGAAGATCGGCAGGCCAGAGGTAATGCGTGAGGTCATCAGCGCGGTACGGCCGGATTCCGTCATCGTGATGATCGCGGTAACACCCTGGAGGTGGTTCGCGGTGTACATCGCAGACATGGCAATGGCTTCTTCGATATTGTCGAACTGCACTTCCAGACGGTGCTTGGAAACGTTGATGCTCGGAACCTTTTCCGCACCCAGACACACCTTCGCCATCGCGCTAACGGTTTCTGCCGGATACTGGCCAGCGGCGGTCTCCGCCGACAGCATCACCGCATCCGTACCGTCCAGCACGGCGTTGGCAACGTCCATCACTTCTGCACGGGTTGGCATCGGGTTGGTGATCATGGATTCCATCATCTGCGTGGCGGTAATCACGGAACGGTTCAGCTGGCGTGCCCGGCTGATCAGGGCTTTCTGAATGCCCACCAGCTCCGGATCGCCAATTTCAACGCCCAGATCGCCCCTGGCGACCATCACCACGTCGGAAGCCAGAATAATGTCATCCATAGCTTCCTGGGTGGCAACCGCTTCAGCACGTTCAACTTTAGAGACGATCTTCGCTTCACATCCTGCCTCACGCGCCAGGCGGCGGGCATAGTTCAGATCTTCGCCGCAGCGCGGGAAGGAAACGGCCAGATAGTCTACGTCGATTTTTGCCGCGGTCAGGATGTCGGCTTTATCTTTTTCAGTCAGCGCTTCCGCTGACAGACCGCCGCCAAGTTTGTTGATCCCTTTGTTGTTGGAAAGCGGGCCGCCGACGGTAACTTCGGTGAACACTTTCATGCCCTGGACTTCCAGAACCTTCAGCTGCACGCGACCGTCGTCCAGCAGCAGAATATCGCCCGGCACCACGTCAGCGGGCAGGCCTTTGTAATCAATGCCGACTTTCTCTTTATCGCCTTCGCCTTTGCCCAGGCTGGCATCCAGCAGGAAGCGCTCGCCGATGTTCAGGAAGACCTTGCCTTCTTTGAAGGTCGATACACGGATTTTAGGTCCCTGTAGATCGCCCAGAATGGCGACGTGGCGACCCAGTTTGGCGGCGATAGCACGGACGTTGTCTGCCCGCTTCTGATGATCTTCTGCGGTGCCGTGTGAGAAGTTAAGACGAACGACGTTGGCACCTGCTGCGATGATTTTCTCAAGGTTATTATCGCGATCTGTAGCAGGCCCCAGTGTCGTTACAATCTTGGTTCTTCTGAGACGTCTTGACATGTATAACTCCGTTGACTTGTAGTGTGGTGTTGCAGGAGCAAGCACTGTAGAGGATGAAAAATGCTAATTACTGAGGTTAACATGGTTGTCCTTTTCCAGACGCGACTCTTTTAATGCATCCTTAACCCGCTTCAGATTATCGCGAAACTTCGCGCCGCGTCGCAGAGTAAAGCCGGTGGCAAGCACATCGATCAGCGCCAGCTGAGCAAGGCGCGACACCATCGGCATGTAAATATCGGTATCTTCCGGAACATCCAGCGTCAGAGCAAGCGAGGCCTCTTTAGCAAGGGGTGAACCCGGCGAGGTTATCGCCACGACTGTGGCGTCATTTTCCCGCGCCAGTCGAGCCAGTTCAACCATCGATTTTGTGCGCCCGGTATGGGAGATCAGGACCATCACATCCCCCTCGCTGCCGTTCATACAGCTCATGCGCTGCATCACAATATCATCGGAATAGAACACTGGCACATTGAAGCGAAAAAATTTATTCATGGCATCGTGAGCAACGGCGGCCGAGGCTCCCAGACCAAAAAAAGCGATTTTCTTTGACTGGGTCAGAAGATCGACCGCGCGATTGACGGCGGTGGTATCCAGACTCTGCTTTACCCGATCCAGCCCGGCCATCGCCGATTCAAAAATTTTAGCAGAATAAGCTTCAACGCTGTCATTTTGCTCAATATTGCGGCTGACGTAAGGCGTGCCGTTGGCCAGACTCTGTGCCAGCTGAAGTTTAAAATCGGGGAAGCCTTTCGTCTGAAGGCGATGGCAGAAACGGTTGACGGTAGGTTCACTGACGCCTGCGGCCCGGGCCAGCAGCGCGATGCTGGAATGCATGGCGGTGGTGGGGGAATCGAGGATTACTGCGGCCACTTTACGTTCGGATTTACTCAGATTTTCCAACCCGAACTGAATTTTTTCCAACATATTCATAGAGCTAACCACTCATACATTCTGACGATTTCAATCAAAGGAGAAATCGATGTCATTTTGTAGAGAATATACAATGCACTACGCAAATGACGTCAGTGGCATTATGATAAAACTCTGGATTTTTTGCCATAGTTTGAACTGTGTCCGGTTTCATAACGGTAACTACACCAACAAAACTGATGGATTATTACGCGGCTTTTAACCAAATCCGCTCAGATGTGCCGGTAAAATGGACAGTGGATTGAATACATTGTGCCAGAGTAGGCTTCCCCCCGTTTACGCGGGCCGGGAAAACGCAGTAAAGTGTATTGAAATAAAATTACAATTAAGAGTCTGTCCAACTACGGAACCTCCTGGACAGTCTAATCCTGCAACGAGGAGAATGAAATGGCGGTTACACAAACAGCCCAGGCATGCGATCTGGTGATTTTCGGCGCCAAAGGCGATCTGGCGCGCCGGAAACTGATACCCTCTCTTTATCAGTTAGAAAAAGCGGGCCAGATCCATGCAGACTCACGCATCATCGGCGTAGGCCGTGCGGAATGGGATAAAGCGGCCTATACCAAAGTCGTGCGTGAAGCGCTGGAAACCTTCATGAAGGAAAAAATTGACGAAGCGTTGTGGGATAAACTCAGCGGCCGACTTGATTTTTGCAACCTGGATGTGAATGACATCAGCCATTTCCCTCGTTTGGGAAAAATGCTTGATCAGAAAAAACGCGTTACCATCAACTACTTCGCGATGCCACCAAGCACCTTCGGCGCTATCTGTAAGGGGTTAGGCGAAGCAAAACTGAATGCTCAGCCTGCGCGCGTGGTCATGGAGAAGCCGCTGGGCACCTCTCTGGCAACCTCTCAGGAGATCAACGACCAGGTTGGCGAATACTTCGAAGAGAACCAGGTGTTCCGTATCGACCACTACCTGGGTAAAGAGACGGTGCTTAACCTGCTGGCACTGCGTTTTGCTAACTCGCTGTTCGCCTCTAACTGGGATAACCGCACCATTGACCACGTGCAGATTACCGTAGCGGAAGAAGTGGGCATCGAGGGTCGCTGGGGCTACTTCGATAAAGCCGGTCAGATGCGCGATATGATCCAGAACCACCTGCTTCAGGTGCTGACGATGATCGCCATGTCTCCGCCGGCTGACCTGTCAGCTGACCGCATCCGCGATGAAAAAGTGAAAGTCCTGCGCTCCCTGCGCCGTATCGATCAGACTAACGTGCGCGATAAGACCGTGCGCGGCCAGTACACTTCCGGTTTTGTTCAGGGCAAAAAAGTGCCGGGCTACCTGGAAGAAGAGGGCGCTAACAAGCAAAGCAGCACTGAGACTTTCGTGTGTATCCGCGTTGATATCGACGACTGGCGCTGGGCCGGCGTACCGTTCTATCTGCGTACCGGTAAACGTCTGCCGTCGAAGTGTTCGGAAGTCGTGGTCTACTTTAAAAACCCTGCACTCAACCTGTTCAAAGATACCTGGCCGGAGCTGCCGCAGAATAAGCTGACTATCCGCCTACAGCCGGATGAAGGCGTGGATATCCAGATTCTGAACAAAGTACCCGGACTGGATCACAAGCACAACCTTCAGACCACCAAGCTGGACCTCAGCTTCTCGGAAACCTTCAATCAGTCGCACCTGGCGGATGCCTACGAGCGTCTGCTGCTGGAGACGATGCGCGGCATTCAGGCCCTGTTCGTACGCCGTGATGAAGTGGAAGAAGCGTGGAAGTTTGTTGACTCCATCATGGATGCCTGGGCTGCCGATAAAGAAGCACCGAAGCCTTATCAGGCCGGTACATGGGGGCCGGTCGCCTCCGTCGCCATGATCACCCGCGACGGTCGCTCCTGGAACGAAATCGAGTAACCGCCCACAGCCTGTTAAACCCGCTTCGGCGGGTTTTTTTTGCTTAAAATTCCTGTTTATTAAAAATGAACCGGCATTTTAAAAATCTCATCTGTGCATAGACGCTGACCGCTGTTCTCCTGTATGGTAGAGCGCACAGGCAGAATTCCATTTTGCCCGCGCCGGGGCGCCGGGCAGGCCAGACAGGAGAAGGGTGTCAATGAGTAACTGGAAAACAAGTGCAGAGCAGATCCTGACCACCGGCCCGGTTGTTCCGGTTATCGTGGTGAACAAGCTGGAGCACGCTGTGCCGATGGCGAAAGCGCTGGTTGCAGGCGGCGTTCGCGTCCTTGAAGTCACGCTGCGTACCCCCTGCGCGCTGGACGCGCTGAAGGCAATGGTTAAAGAGGTGCCGGAAGCGATTGTCGGTGCGGGAACGGTGCTGAATCCACAGCAGCTGAAGGAAGTAACCGATGCCGGCGCGCAGTTTATTATCAGCCCGGGTCTGACCGAGCCGCTGCTGCGTGCGGCCACCGACGGTTCTGTACCGTTAATTCCGGGGATCAGCACCGTTTCTGAACTGATGACCGGTCTGGACTACGGTCTGCGGGAGTTTAAATTCTTCCCGGCCGAGGCCAACGGCGGCGTCAAGGCGCTACAGGCAATTGGCGGGCCGTTCCCCCAGGTCCGTTTCTGCCCGACCGGCGGCATCTCTCCGGCCAACTACCGTGACTACCTGGCGCTAAAAAGCGTGCTGTGTATTGGCGGTTCATGGCTGGTTCCGGCAGACGCGCTGGAAGCAGGAGACTACGACCGTATCACTCGTCTGGCGCAGGAAGCGGTTGCCGGAGCGCGTTAAGCTCGCACGGTAAAGAAGAAAGCCACGCTCCATTGAGCGTGGCTTTTATTTTGGAAAGGTAAAACGTCAGCCTCAGCCGATTATCCGCTGACCTTAACGCTGGCCGCCGCCGCAACCGCACGCTGCACCGCATCGTCGATATCGCTACCGGTTGCCAGCGCCACACCCAAACGGCGCTGGCCTCGAATTTCCGGCTTACCAAACAGACGCAGCTGTAGACCCGCGCCAACCGCCGCATGCAGGTTACCAAACTGCACATTATCGCTGTCCAGCTCCGGCAGAATAACCGCAGAGGCCGACGGGCCGTACTGACGAATCGCGCCTACCGGCAGTCCGAGGAAGGCGCGAACGTGCAGGGCGAATTCGGACACGTCCTGTGAAATCAGCGTAACCATGCCGGTGTCGTGCGGACGCGGGGAAACCTCGCTGAAAATCACCTCATCCCCGCAGACGAACAGCTCTACGCCAAACAGACCGCGGCCGCCGAGGGCGGTAACGACCTCTTGCGCAATCGCCTGGGCGCGCTGAAGCGCCAGCTCGCTCATCTGCTGCGGCTGCCAGGATTCACGGTAATCGCCGTCTTCCTGACGGTGGCCAATCGGCGCGCAGAAGTGGATACCGTCCACGGCGCTGACGGTCAGCAGGGTGATTTCAAAATCAAATTTCACCACGCCTTCAACAATCACCCGTCCGGCACCGGCACGGCCGCCCTGCTGGGCATATTCCCATGCGGTTTCAAGCTGCGCGGCGTCTCGGATAAAGCTCTGGCCTTTGCCGGAAGAGCTCATCACGGGTTTAACAATGCACGGGAAGCCGATTTTATCGGCTGCAGCGATAAACGCTTCGCGGCTGTCGGCAAAGCAATAGCTGGAAGTGGGCAGCGCCAGCTCTTCCGCGGCCAGGCGGCGAATGCCTTCACGGTTCATGGTCAGTTTCGCCGCGCGCGCGGTCGGTACAACGTGCTGGCCCTGTTTTTCCAACTCAATCAGCATATCGGTGGCGATCGCTTCAATCTCCGGCACAACGAAGTCCGGCTTCTCCTGCGCAACCAGAGCGGCAAGGGCGGCACCGTCCAGCATATTAATCACATGGCTACGGTGGGCCACGTGCATGGCCGGCGCATCGGCGTAGCGATCGACGGCGATCACTTCTACACCAAGGCGCTGACACTCCAGCGCGACTTCCTTGCCCAGCTCACCAGATCCTAACAGCATTACGCGGGTCGCCTGAGGGCGCAGCGCGGTTCCAAGAGTCGTCATAATCTCTACCTGAATGGATGAAAAAATCGCGCGCAGTATATACGAAAACGTTTGCGTATTCATCCTGTACGATCGACTTGAGTCAAATCACTGACAGTGTTACACTGTATAAATACACAGTATAACGAGGCAAAATCATGGCTGTTGAAATTCAATACGTTGTCGTCAGAAAAGGTGAGGAAAAGATGACATTTGCCAGCAAGAAAGAGGCCGATGCCTACGACAAAATGCTCGATATGGCCGAAGTGTTTTCTGACTGGCTGACCACCAGCCCGCTGGTGCTGGACGAACAGCAGGGTGAAGCGCTGGGGCTGTACCTGGCGGAAAATAAAGACGCCCTACAGCATATTCTGCGTACGGGCAAACTGCCGGAAGGGGCGGCGAGTGAGTCAGCCGCAGCGGACGGCGAGGAAGAGAGTGAGGGCAGGCTGCGCGCGGTAAAATCTGCCTGACGGCCGAGCCTGAACGACGCGGGGCCTCCGCTTTACCGCTGCCCCGCGTCGCAACTCTCGTTCCTGCCGCAAAATCTCGCCGGTATTCGCGTGCAGGTAGATCAGTCTGCTTCTGCCTTTCTGAATGATTCCTGCGATGAAGTGCCATTTTCTCTTGGCAATCCTCCCTCCTGCTGCCAGTCTTACTACAGGCACAGCAACCGTGAAGACATCATGACACCACCAAAAGCAAAGAAAATCCCTCATGTGATGACCCAGCACGGTGACACGCGCTGCGATAACTATTACTGGCTACGTGATGACCGGCGGGAAGATCCCGAGGTTATTGCCTGGCTTCAGGCGGAGAATGACTACGGCAACCGGCTGCTTGAGCCGCAAAAGCCGCTTCAGGCGGAGCTGTTGCAGGAGATCGTTGAACGCATCCCGCCACGCGACCAGTCGGTTCCCTACGTGAAGAAAGGCTACCGCTATCAGAGCCGCTATGAAGAGGGCAACGAATACGCCATCTACAGCCGTCAGCCTGCCGATACCCGTTCGCCCGACGAATGGGAAATGCTGGTGGATGGCAATCAGCGTGCGGCGGAGAGCGAGTTTTACTCGCTGGGCAGTCTGGCCATCAGCGCGAATAATCAGGTACTGGCGCTGGCGGAAGACTTCCTTTCCCGCCGGATCTACAGCATCCGCCTGCGCAATCTGCAAAACGACAGCTGGTACGACGATCTTCTGGAAGGCGTTACGCCGGGAATGACCTGGGCTAACGATTCTCAGACGCTCTATTACGTACGCAAGCACCCCAAAACGCTGCTGCCTTATCAGGTTTGGCGGCATACCCTGGGCACGGCGCAGGAGAGCGATCGGCTGGTTTACGAAGAGCTGGACGACACCTTTTACGTTGGCGTGTATAAATCCACCTCAGAGCAGTATGTGATGATTTCGCTGAACAGCTCTACCACCAGCGAAATTTTGCTGCTGGATGCGAATGATGCCGATGCGCTTCCGCAGATGTTTAGCCCGCGCCGTAAAGATCACGAATACAGCGTCGATCACTATGGCCAGCACTTCTATCTGCGCTCTAACCGCGAGGGTAAAAACTTCGGCCTGTATCGCACCGACGTCGCGGGCGACGCGGACTGGCAGACCATTATTGCGCCGCGTAGTGACATTGTGCTGGAAGGGTACGCGCTGTTCCGCGACTGGCTGGTGGTGGAGGAGCGTCAGCGGGGCCTGACCCGCCTGCGCCAGATCCACTGGCAGAGCGGAAAGGAGGCGGCGATTGCCTTTGACGATCCAACCTACGTCACCTGGCTCGGCTATAACCCGGAGCCGGAAAGCAGCAAGCTGCGCTACGGTTATTCATCAATGACCACCCCGGATACCCTGTACGAGCTGGATATGGACAGCGGTGAGCGGCAGGTGCTGAAACAGACCCAGGTGAAGGGCTTTGATGCCCGGCATTATCAGAGTGAACGTCACTGGGTAACGGTGCGCGACGGCGTAGACGTCCCGGTGTCGCTGGTCTATCGCAAGGACAGCTATCGCCCCGGCACAAACCCGCTGCTGGTCTATGGCTACGGCTCCTATGGCAGCAGCATGGATGCCGACTTCAGTGCCAGCCGCCTGAGTCTGCTCGATCGTGGTTTTGTCTTCGCCTTAACCCACATTCGCGGCGGCGGCGAGATGGGCCAGCAGTGGTATGACGACGGCCGTCTGCTGAACAAGATGAATACCTTCCATGACTTTATCGATATCACTGATGCGCTGGTTGAGAAGGGCTATGGCGATCCGGCGAAGCTTTACGCCATGGGCGGCAGCGCAGGCGGGCTGTTGATGGGCGCGGTAATCAATATGGTGCCGGAGCGTTTCCACGGCGTGGTCGCCCAGGTGCCGTTTGTTGATGTGGTGACCACCATGCTGGATGAGAGTATTCCGCTCACCACCGGGGAGTACGATGAGTGGGGTAATCCCAACGATGAGCAGTACTATCACTACATCAAGCAGTACAGCCCGTACGACCAGGTCGTGGCGCAGAGCTATCCGCATCTGCTGGTCACCACCGGGCTGCACGACTCACAGGTTCAGTACTGGGAACCGGCCAAGTGGGTGGCCAGGCTGCGTGAGCTGAAAACCGACCAGCATCTGCTGGTGCTGCATACCGATATGGATGCCGGCCACGGCGGCAAGTCAGGGCGTTATAAAGTCTGGGAGGAGGTCGCCCTGGAGTACGCCTTCCTGATTAGTCTGGCCAACGGTTCGCTGGGTTCTCCGGCTACGGCTTAATCTTCCATGCTTAATGCCCGCTGCACGGCACCGCGCAGATTGGGTTTAAGGTCCGGGATATTTTTAAGTATCCAGTGCAGATATCCCGGATCTTTCTTCGCCACCTCATCGATTCTCTTCCCGCGATACTTACCAAACGGAAAGGTGCTGGCGACGTCGGTCGTCTGCATCCGGCGAACCATCTCCTGCGCATCCCAGCCGCTGAACGACATGATGCGGATCAGCAGGGCGGCGGTAACGTAGCAGTCGTATAGCGCGCGGTGCGCGTGCAGGCCGGGTGGCGTGATGACATCCAGCTGTAGCGATTCGCGTAGCGCCTCGTTGCCGTACTGGCGGCCCGGCCACAGGCGGCGGGCGAGGGTCATGGTGCAGATCCACTCACCGTACATCTCCGGCAGCATCCGGCGGTCAAAGCTGGCATTGTGCGCCACATAGTAGGGGCTGCCCTGATAACGGCCCACCGCCTGCTCGATGGTGGGCTTGCCCCGTACCATGGCTTCGGTGATGCGATGGATAGCCATTGCCCGGTGGCCGATAGGACGATCGGGCGAGATCAGGTCGCTCATCGGATTCACTATCTGTCCATCGACGACGTCGACCGAGGCAACTTCGACAATACCGCCCTGCAAGCCGCAGGTTTCCGTGTCAATTACGCGTAACATCATCACTCCCGTTTACAGATCCGGCGTGCAGGGTAACGGATGAACCTCGCCCTGCCAATGGTTACCGCTGCGGCGGGCGACGATCAGCTGCTCTCCGCTGCCTCCCTGCACCACCTGCTCCCCATCCGGCCCCCAGAATGCGCTTTTACCCGCGGAGATATACTTACCGGACGGCCAGGCATGATTCGCCATCAGCACCGCCATTTGATACTGACGCGACCAGCGGGCAAGGTATTCGCAGTCTTTCTCATACCCCTGTTCGGAGACCAGGACGCTGGTGGCATACAGATCGGCCCCCTGGCGCGCCGCCTCCTCAGCGTACTGCCCGATACTGATATCGGCGCAGATGGCCAGCGCTACGTTATGCTGCGGACGGCCGAACACGGGAAGGGTTGCACCCCGGGTAAAGATCTGCTGCTCTTCGCCAAAAAGATTGCGCTTACTGTAGGCGAAGCGCGTGCCGTCCGCTAAAAAGGTCAGCGCGGACAGCCAGACGTTGCCTTCACTTTTTAACGGCAGGCCGATGCTGATGCCCATCTGATAGGCTTTAGCGGCCTCGGCAAACGCTTGCAGGCGGGGATCGTCGAGTGATATCGCCAGCTCCGCCATTAGCGGCAGTTCGTAGCCGGTCAGCGACAGCTCGGGGAACATCAGCAGATCAACCCGATGGCCGCCGGCGTGCCGGATAAATTCAAGGTGGTGTTGGATATTCCAGGCGAGATCGCCAGGGCGTGACCCTGACTGTGCGGCGGCGACGGACCAGTCGGACATAGTGACTCCCACGGTGAAGGCAAGGCGCGGTGGCGCAATGCCGATTATCTCAACCGAAGTCCGTTTAAATTTCAAGCCATTATTTTTGCTTAGGTTCGTACGGCAGGCGAGAAAGCGAGAGTGAAAGCTGGCGATAGTGCGCAAGGCGCTGGCGGAACCAGTCGCGCAGCGCCTCGGGCTGCTCGCGTTCGACCATTTCAGCGATGATCGGCATATTATACCGCTCTTTAAACGCTACCCCCGCAGCGGCCAGGTCAACGTTCACCTTATCTTTTTCTTCCTGTGACAGGGTTGCCAGATTGTAGCTCATGATGTTCTCCGGATAGTTTGCCGCAAAAGTAATGCAGAAGGCACGTATAAGCAAGTTCACAGGCTAACTGATAGCCGTTATCACCTCGACACTGCTATTCAGGCGGGGTATTCTTTCGGCCACCTGCCGCTGAGCGGCACCGTTTAGCAAGGATGACCGAACTCATGCGCCGCGTTTTTTCTCAGTGATATGTCGTTAACCGGTTTTTATCTTCTCTGCCGCTGGCTGCATTTTACCGCACTGATATCGCTGGTGGGAGCCGGGGTGTTTGCCACGCTGCTGGCCCCGGCAGGCTACCGTACACGGCTTCGCGACCGGCTCTGGCCGCTGATAAAAGCGGCGTGCTGGCTGACGCTATTTACAAAGCTTTTGCTGCTAAGCGCACAAACCGGGCTGCTCGGGGACGGCTGGCGGGATACGATCAACCCGTCGCTTCTGAGTGCAGTACTGCATACCTCGTTTGGCCGCGTCTGGCAGTGGCAGTGCGTACTGGCCGTGGCGGGATGCCTGACGCTGCTGCTGAAAGGAAGGCTGCGCCTGCCGCTGCTATTGACCTTAGGACTGCTACAGCTGGTCGGGCTGGCGTTTGTCGGGCACGCGGGGATCCTGGACGGCTGGTCCGGCATTTTTCAACGCGGCAACCAGATGGTTCATCTGCTGTCGGCGGCATTTTGGGCCGGTGGCCTGTTGCCGGTGGTGGTGCTGATGCGCGAGTCCCGCATCGCGGCCCATCGCTACGACGCCATCAAAACGATGATGCGCTATTCCCGCTATGGGCACCTGGCCGTGGCGCTGGTAATACTGAGCGGTGCCGTGGCCGCGCTGATGCTGCTGGGCTGGCCGCTGACACAGTTTCAGCTGTACAGCCAGCTGCTGCTGGTGAAAACCCTGCTGGTGGCCGCGATGGTCGGTATTGCACTGTTCAACCGCTACCGGCTGGTGCCGCGTTTTCAACGCAGCGGAGAGGGCGCACAAAAACATTTTGTCACCGCCACGCTGGTTGAGCTGGCGCTGGCGGCGCTGGCATTACTCTCGGTGAGCGTGTTCGCCACGCTGGACCCGTCTTAACAGACCGTCGCAGCCGTATACTGTTTAAAGTACTGATGGAAGGTAGGAGAAGTCATGAAAAAACTGGCATTAATGATAACCGCACTGAGCATCAGCTCCAGCGCCCTGGCCGGAATTGAAACCGTAAGCCGTTTTGAAATAGGCAAAAATAAGTGGCCCTTCACCCGTGAAGAGATGATGCTGAGCTGCGAAAAAGGGAACGTGCTGATTGCGATTAACGATGGCACGCTGGTGCAGTATCCGCTGAATGATATTGCGGCACAGAAAATGAAGTCCGGCGAAATGAAAGGTATGCCCATCGATAAGATGCTGGCTGACGATCCTGCCAACCCTGGCCACAAAAAGAGCCTGGAAGCCATTATCGCCCGCGCCGAGAAACTCTGTAACTGAAGCCGAACGGATGTGCAGGCGCACCGCCGACACATCCGCTGTTTTATCCCCTCGCCGCCCTGCATCCCGCGGCACACCGCCGTTTCTGCCACGTCGATCACAATGCTAACATTCCGTTGACACATCTGTTACCCCCACATGGCAATCGCCTGCGCATCGGCTATCTTTTAAGAGTCAGGCAACAAGCCTGCATTAATGCCAACTTTTAGCGCACGGTTCTGAAAAGGACCCTTTCCCTGGACCGAAGACAGGAATCGTCTTCGGTCTTTTTTTGTTGGTGTTTTACAGCAGTAACCTGGTTATACATCATCGTTTTATAACCCATCCCAATGCACTGAATTGCCCTTTTTTGATGCTGCGCAGACACTTTGCGGTCATTTTTATGGCCCATTTTTGACAGCGGACTGTTGCTAACAGCTATCATCCAGATGGTCAGGGGCGTAGTGTTCATAGCGGAGGGTAATGCGTATATCTGAGGCCGGGGATGCGGCTATATCAGTTAGCAGCAATACCTCAGCAAGTGTTGATTGGTGTGCCCGATCGAGATTAAGCTTGTCGCAGTAGCCGTGGCTCTATCGCAATCTTTACTACCAGCCAAACCAGGTTGTACCGTTACGCAAACCAACGGCAGGCGTTGTCGAGGTGAGAGTGTTTGGATACGTAATAATCAGACAGGATCCAGACCCTTGAAACTTGCAAAATCAAGTGATGGTTTGATGTATCCATTGCTGGAAAAGTGGTATTAACAAGAGAACATAATTTTAAGAGGTTTTGCATGTTACCGATTTCCGCACTGTTAGGTCTGATTATAGCCGCCTGGTCCGTGAGAAGCATTTGTATAAAGCATCAACACATTTACGCAAAAGTGTTGAAGTCACTTTTTTCAGCCTGCTTTTTCCTGTCAATAGGCGGCCTTTCCTTAAATGAGGATCACTGGGAACCTGGCTGGGCTCTTCTCCTGATAGGTGCAGCGATCCAGTTCTACTTTAATAAAAGATATACCCCGCCTTCCAGCGAAAATGAAAAGCAGTTCTCGTGATGTTGATGGCTACACGGTCGGCATGATTTAATATTATGTCGAGAAAGTAACAGTTTTCCTGTGTGGTGCGCTGCTCAGATTGATATCCCTGCGCGATATCGCGGGGGTTATTTAGCCGTAGTGCCCGATCCTTTTTCCCGCAAATAAAATGCCCGCGAAAAATCATTAAATATCCAATACAAAAAACACCTGTGTTTATCTACTACTTTGATTTTTCAAGCGTCCACTCTATTCACCCGCGGCACAGTCTTGAAGTGGCGTAGCGTGTGGAGTAGAGTGAACGGCAGAGGGATCTAAATTAATACCATGGAGTAAACTATGTTTATACAAGAGGTTTCGCACCGGCCGTGGCCGCTGCCCGACGGCGCGTGGCAGTATTACCAACAGTGGAATGACGTTATCCTTTTTCATTGGCAGGTGCCATTTGAAATATTGCGGAAATATGTCCCCAAGGCGTTGACCTTAGACAGTTTTGACGGTCGCTGTTATGTCTCCTTAGTCGCCTTCACCATGCAAAAAATCAGACCAAGAGGACTGCCGCCGGTTAAGTTTATTTCTGACTTTAACGAGGTGAATGTCAGAACCTATGTTATTAATGCGGGCAGGCAGGGAGTCTATTTTTTAAATATAGAAGCGCAAAAAACGCTGTCTGCCTTTTTAGCCAGGAATCTGTCCGGCCTGCCGTTTGAGAAGGCTTTAATTACCCGGACTGCTCATCGGTATGACTCCGTTAATCATCAGAAAAACTTTCAGTTATCCGTTCAGTATGAAATAAAGTGTAAGATTACCGAGAAACAGCCGTTAGATATATGGCTGACCGAACGATACTGTTTATTTGTGGGGGCGGGCGAATCAATTTTTAGATACGACATTTATCATAAAGAGTGGAGTTTGAATTCTTTGCAGGTTAAAGATTTAACCATTAACTATAAGCTTGGTGAGGATTTAATATTAAGCGGGGATACGCTTAGTTTAAGTCATTACTCTCCAGGCGTGGAAGTGGTTTCCTGGCGTAAAGAGAAGGTCGTTTGACCGGGAGAATCATAAATCAGCGAACTCTCACGACAAGGCATGACGATCCCTGGTACGACGATTTTGAAAGTCAACTACCGCCATGCGAGACGTTATTAATCTCAGGAGTACTCGTATGGCTCAGTCAAGACCTGATGGAACGGTCATAAAAGGGCCGCCCTCGATGTTAAAAGCATGATACCCCGTAAATCTTCCCGACCCTTAAGCACAGATCGCATCGGCGCGGCTACGGCGGCTAAGCCTTCAGGCGCAAAAACGCGCCAGGTTATCAGAATGTGACTTTTTTTCCATTATAAATGGTAAGGCCATTTTTTTTTCTTATACTTGAGTGCGCCTTCAGGAGTGGAGGCTGCCCGTGGACGTTTAGCAAAGATCAATGTGGGACAGAACAATGCGCACTCTTCACTGCTCCGGCAGCAACTGGCTTTCCGGCCTGCAATGGTTTTTTTTCATTTTCTGCAATACGGTGGTCATTCCCCCCACGCTGAAGTCGGTCTTTCATCTTTCCGCTGAACAAACCTATCTGCTGGCACAGTACTCTTTTTTGGGAACGGCGCTGGCCTGCCTGGCGCAGGTCTGCTTCGGCCACAGGCGGGCCATTATGGAAGGGCCGGGCGGCCTGTGGTGGGCAACTATCCTGAGCGTCACCTATTCCGAGTCGTCCCACGGCACGCCGCTGGATGAGATCGCCATGAGCCTGTTTGTCGGCATTGCGCTTGCCGGCTTGATAACCATCCTGATTGGGTTGATGGGCTTCGGGCGGGTGCTGGCGCGTTTCTTTACGCCGCCGGTGATGGTGGTCTTTATGTTTTTGCTCGGCGCGCAGCTGGTCGGCATCTTCTTCAAGGGGATGCTGGGTATTCCCTTTGGCGTGATGAGCGAAGCCGCGGGCATCGACTGGCGGACCGCGCCGGTCGCGCTAATCACGGTGCTGATCACCGTCGCCTGTATTGTCTGTCTGCCGCGCCGCCTGGCGCGCTATGCCATCCTCGTCGGCGTGGTGGTGGGGTGGGTGCTTTATCGCATTTTCTACGGTACGGCCGAGGGGGTTTCAACCACCCCGGCGTGGTCGCTGTTTATCGATCTGAGCGATAAACACGTTCGTCCGGGGATTGTCTTTATCTGTGTGCTGCTGGGTATTGTTAACGTCTCCAATACCTTTGGCGCGCTGCGCGGTACGGACAGCCTCTACGCCGACCATAAGCAAACCGGGGATATCTTCCGCCGCAGCTTTGTCACTACGGGGGTGTTTACCCTGGCGTTTTCACCGCTTGGAACGGTGCCGTTTAGCCCGTTTGTCTCTTCCGTTGGCCTGCTGACGCAAACCGGGGATGCCAGCCGCCGATCCTTCTTTATCGGCAGCGCGCTGTTTCTACTGGTGGCGCTGACGCCGGGCCTGATCCGCTTCTTTAACTCCATTCCCCTGCCGGTCAGCAGCGCCGCGATGATGGTGTCTTATCTGCCGCTGCTGTGGTCCTCTTTCCTGTTTATGTCGCAAACCTCGCTCAACCCCAGAAACATCTATCGCATCGCCATGCCGGTGTTTACCGGGCTTTTTTTGATGACCCTGCCACCGGCCTATCTCCAGGATGTGCCGGCGCTTATCAGGCCCATCGTGGGTAACGGGCTGCTGATGGGGATCATTATGGTGCTGCTGCTGGAGCGGGTGATGCCGTGGGACCGCGTTAAGTAAAACGCGGTACAGGAGAGGGCTTCGGCTGGGTTATTTTTTCTTTTTCAACAGCCACGGGGCCGCTTTTTCAGTCAGCAGCAGCAGAATAGAGATACCGATGCAGGTGTAGCTCAGATACTGCGAGGGTTCAGGGAGCTGCCCCACGGCAATGGAAACCAGGATCAGCAGCACAGGCTCAACGTAGCTGAGCAGCCCGAACAGGATCATGCTCAGTTTCTGGCTGGCCATAATCAGCAGTACCATGGCAACGGTGCCAATCAGACCCAGGCCGGATAAAACCACCAGCGATCCGGCGTCGGGCAGCGCTTCCGGGCTTAAATAAATCAGCAGCAGGGCCACGGGCAGGCTCAGATAGATGTCGAAAATAAACCCGCCCATATTATCGGTTTTAAATTTTTGACGCAGAATGTAGTACGCGGGATAGCCAAGACAGACCACAAAGGTGGGCCAGGAGATCCCCTGTCCGCCGGCTAATCCCGCGGCAAAACCGGCCAGTGAAACAATAAAGGCAAGGCGTTTCCAGGCTCCGAACTTTTCCTTATAAAACACTCTTCCCGACAGCGCCAGAAACAGCGGCAGCAGGAAATAGCCAACGGAGACCTCCATGGCATAACCGTTAGAGGGCGCCCACATAAACAGCCACAGCTGCGTCCCCAGAAACAGGGCGGTAACAGCGGAGCGGGCAAGCGTGGCGGGATAACGCACTATCCGTTGGATCAGCTGAACAAACTGCTTTCTGTAGGTGGGTGAGAATAAAAAGAGTGACATGACGGGCACGGAGAAAACGATCCTCCACGCATAAAGCTCATTACCAGGCAGTCCGGGAAGGAAACGGTAATAGAAATACAGCACGGCAAACAGCGCGGCGGATGCCAGCATGTAGAGCGTGCCCCTGGCGTCAGGACTCATTGGAAAACCAACCCTGTATTATTCATGTACGATTGTAATGACGAAATCATAGCATTTACTTATGACGCTTAGCCACCGTACCCCGGACCCACTCTGCATACGTTAACCGAGTATTTAACATCCGCTGCAAGCGCGTCCGGATTACGCTAAATTAGCCACTCACACTTCAGCTGCGGGATCTTCATCATGTCCAATTACGCCACGCCCAATCTCCCTTCAAGAGACTTCACCCAAACTCAGCGGTTCTACGCTGCGCTGGGCTTTACCACCACCTGGCTGGATGAGCAGTGGCTGATCATGGTGGCAGACGGCATGGTGCTGGAGTTCTTCCCGCACGCAGAGCTGGATCCCTACAGCAGTGGGTTCAGCTGCTGTCTGCGGCTGGACGACGTGGAGGCGTTCTATCGTAGGTTGCAGGCGGCGGGTATTCCGGAAAAGTGTACCGATTTTCCGCGTATCCATCCGCCGAAAATGCAGCCCTGGGGAGTAAAAATGGGGGCGCTGGTCGATCCCGACGGCACGCTGCTCCGGCTGATTGAAAATGAGGGTAAAGGCGAGTAGAGGAAGAGTGCTGAGCCAGCGGAACCGGCTCAGCAGGGGGAATTACTCTTTTACTTCAGGCTGATTTAAGGCCTCTTCAAGAATTTCCGGATCGATCGCTTCGGTATTGCCCTTGTGGTCTTTACCGGAGAACAGGTTCCAGCTGGCAATAAACAGCGCGGCGATAAGCGGGCCAATCACGAAGCCGTTGATGCCGTAAATTTCCATGCCGCCAAGCGTGGTGATCAGGATCAGATAATCCGGCATTTTGGTGTCTTTGCCGACCAGCAGCGGGCGCAGGATATTGTCGATCATCCCGATAACCACCACAAAGAAGAACGCCAGCACCAGGCCTTTCACCATCGCGCCGGAGAACAGGAAGTAAAGCACCACCGGCAGCCAGATAATGGCCGAGCCTACCGCCGGGATCAGCGACAGGAAAGCCATCAGTGAGCCCCAGAGAATGCTGCCCTGGATATCCGCGAACCAGAAGGCGATACCGCCCAGCGCACCCTGCACCACGGCAACCACCACGGTGCCTTTTACCGTCGCGCGTGAGACGGCAGCAAACTTCACAAACAGATGATGCTTAACGTGATTGGACAGCGGCACGGCGGCCAGAATTAGTCCGATTAAGTACGCGCCGTCTTTCAACAGGAAGAACAGCAGGTACAGCATCACGCCAAAGCCAATGGTGAAACCGAAGGTACTTTTACCAATCAGCATAATACTGCCGGCAAAGAACTGGCCACCCTTCATCGCCGCGCTGGAGAGCTGCTGCTGAATCTGGTCGGCGTTGGTCAGGCCGTTTTCAGCCAGCAAATGTCGTAGCCACTGTGGAAGGTGGTTAACCACGCTGCTGACCACGGTGGCCAGCTCCGTCTGGTTATTTTGCAGGCGGTGGTACAGCGCGTTGCACTCAACGACCAGCGATGAGGCGACCACGGCAAGCGGAATAAACACGATCAGGCAGATAATCATCAGGGTGATCAGGGCCGACAGGCCATTTTTCTCACCCAGCCGCTTACGAATGCGGATTTTTAACGGATGGAAAATCACCGCAAGGATCACGGCCCACAGAATAGCGGAAAAGTAGGGCCCCAGGATGTGGAAGAAGCCCAGCGTGGTTATCGCCAGGATAAAAATAAAAAAACCTGTACCAAAACCTTTAATCATCATGCTTTGTTCTCTTTCATTTAACGTGCAGATCAACGCGCTAAACCTGGCACAGCATTGCTAAACCGGCAATACGGGCCAGAAAATAATTGGCGGGCGGACTTACTCTGCTCTGCCGGAAAGAATGGCAAACTTCGCCACCAGGCTGGAAAAATCGCAGCCAAACTCGTGACCGGCACCGCTGGCGCGCTGCTGAAGCGCTTTCAGACTCAGCTCAAACGGGGCTTTACTGGCATAAATCACCACGTTGCCGCTGGGCACCACGCAGCGCAGCAGGGTGGTAAACTGTTTCTGTAGCGCCTGTATCAGCGGGCCGTTGGCGTTGGGGCGCTGAGGATAATTCAGAACCAGCCAGCCGTCGCTGCTCAGCGCCCGGGCGCACTGGTGCAGAAAGTTCTCCCGCTCCTGAAGCGGCGACATGCTGTTGGCGGCGTAAAGATCGGAAAAAATTAAGTCATACTTACCGGCCGTGGCGCGGGAAATAAAATGCTCCGCATCCCCGGCGTGATAATGGTTCTGTTCCGACTCTGGCAGGGAAAAATAGCGGCGGGCGATATCAATTACCGCCGGTCGCAGTTCAACGGCATCTATCGCCCCCTGCGGATCGCGGGCGTACAGCGCTCTGGGCAGGCAGCCGCCCCCCAGCCCGAGGACCAGCGATCTGCGCGGTGCTTTCAGCGCCACCGCCATCAGCATTGCCCGAACATAGTTGTGCACGGGCAGCGCCGGGTCGCTGCGCTGCATTTTGCTCTGCTCGCAGACGCGGTCGAAGGTCAGAACGCGGTAAATTTTATTCTCGATCACCGAAATCTGGCCATACTCATCGCTGGCGGTGGCAAGAATATCGCCGCGGATACGAAACATCGATACCGTGCCGGTGGGTTCCACATCGGACATAATAACTCCTTTTATACAGTTGCGGCGCACTGCCCGCTAAGCGTTAAAGCCGGCGGGGCGAGGATTATGCGGGTTAACATAGCATAAATGAGCCGCTGGCTAATCGCGATAAGGTTCGCGCGCAGGTTTCTGTTATCGGCGCTTGTGCCCGATGCATCAGCACTTTACGATAAGTGCTGCCCCACTGCGACGGATGCCCGTTGGCAGTGCCATTGGCCAGGAGTTTGCAGGATGAAAAACGAAAAAGAGATTTCAATTGACCAGTTTACGGCGGAAGAGAAGGTGCTGGTGGATCTGCGGGTGAAAACGCTGACCGCCAAACTGACTCATCCCGCCAGTAAGAAAGAGGAAAAAGAGATCCTGAAAGAGGCAAAGCGACTGGTGATGAAAGAGCGGGTGGTGCGTGAGGCCACTAAGGTGACCAAGGTTAAAAAACCCCGCAAGCCGTCGGCGGCTAAAGAGAGCGAGGTGAAAGAGTTTAGCTGGGCCGGATCGCTGCGCAAAAATCCGCGCGCGCAGAAGTAGCGCCGCGGCCACCGAGCGATCTGCGGGCCGGGTGAACCGGCGTTCGTCCCGGCCCGTTGAAATCAGAGGCTGAACAATTTTCCGTCGCGCACCAGTTCGCGGGGATAGTTGTTTTTAATCCGGTTAACGACTTTTTTTGCCAGGCCTATCGGGTAGTGCTGATGGCAGACCAGCAGCTCTGATGCCGGCAGCTCCCGCTCGGGATAAATATCGCGCCCGCGATACCACTCTTCCGCTTCGGCAGCCGTCAGCTCCACGGCATTTGCCGCCAGTGGACTGGCGCAGGCAATCACCGCCTCGTGCTGCCAGCGGTAGCCTTTAGGGAAGGTTTCCGCCAGCTTTAATCCGATGCGGGAAAACCGCACCCGGCCCAGCAGCGGTTCAATCTGCGTGGGGAACAGCCAAATTTCCTTATCGCGCTGCCACAGCGCGCTTTCCTCACTCCAGTGCAGTCCGACAGCGGCAGCCGCGGCGATAACCTCCTGCTGCTGCGCCCGGTTGAGCGGGCTGAACGGCGGCTTACCGACTTTGTACCCCGGCTTAGGCAGCGGCGGAACGCTGGCCGTTTTACGCAGACGGGCGACAAAGAACCCCTCGCTGTCGAAAATCTGCGGGAAGACGTGAAGAAATCCTTCGGCGGTGGCGGCGCGTTCAGCGCCGGGGAACAGGTCGTGAAGCGGCTCAATCGTCACCGCCTCCGGGTATGTCGCCAGCAGACCGGCAATCACCTGCTGATTCTCGGCAAGATTCAGCGTGCAGGTGGAATAAACCAGCGTGCCGCCCGGCCGCAGGGCGTGGAACGCGCTGTCCAGCAGTTCGCTCTGAGTGACGGCAATCTCTGCGTTACTGGCCTCCGACCAGTTTCGCAGGGCGTCGGCATCTTTACGCACCACGCCTTCACCGGAGCAGGGCGCATCCAGCAGAATGGCGTCGAAGGATTCCGGCAGCGCCGCACCGAACACGCGTCCGTCGAAATGGGTCATCGCCGTATTGCTCACCCCGCAGCGGCTGAGGTTAGCGTGCAGCACTTTCACCCGGCTGGCGGAGTATTCATTGGCGAGGATAGCGCCCCTGTTGCCCATCGCCGCGGCAAGCTGGGTCGTCTTGGAGCCGGGCGCGGCGGCCACGTCCATAACCCGCTGCGGTGACGGCGTACCGGCAAACAGCGCCGTTACCGGCAGCATTGAGCTGGCTTCCTGAATATAAAACAGCCCGGCCAGATGCTCTGCGGTGCTGCCCAGCGGCAGCGTGTCGGCGTCATCCCGACCGATCCAGAACCCTTCCGCGCACCAGGGGATCGGGGTGAGCGCCCACTGTCGGGGGGCAACCAGAGCAAGAAAATCCTCCACGCTGATTTTAAGGGTGTTGACGCGCAGGCTGCGACGCAGCGGCCGTTGACTGATGGCGATAAAGCGTTCGAAGTCGGCGGTATCGGGCAGCAGCTGCTGCATCTGGTTCAGAAATTCTTGCGGGAAATAGACGCGGGAAGAAAAAGACACGGGCAGGATCCACAGGGAAAAAGTGCGCTCAGTTTAGCACAGTCTCCGGGCCGGGCGACAAGGGCGGGCCATGGCAGAAAGAAAATCGGGCAGCTTTCGCTGCCCGACGGGGGATTACTTCGGCAGGGCCGTGCCCCATTTACGCCAGTCCTTCGGCTCCTCCTCTTCCAGCAGGAAGTGCTTGCCGGAGGTGGCCTGAGGCGCCAGCGGAACGGTTGGCGGCGTGGCGAAGGCGATGCCGCCCTGAATAAACTGCTGGAAGGTGCCGGTTTTCACCACGCCACCGATCAGACCGAATTTCAGGTTATAGCCGGACGCCAGCCAGAACACCGAGTTGTTGCGCACCAGATGCTGGTACTTCTTGCTGATACGCAGGGTGATCTGCACGCGGTCCGCCATCGTACCCAGCGACGTTCCGGTCACCGTACCCACTTCCACACCGCGGAACAGCACCGGCGTGCCAACCGAAAGCGAACCGCCCTCCGGCGCATCAACGACGATGTTCAGACCATCGAGGTAGCGGGCATCGGTAATGGTCGATTCCTGTAGCTCAAAGGTGCGCTGCGCACGTCCCTTGCCGGGATCGACGTTGATATACGGCTGAAGCAGGGTCTCCAGATGATTCACGCCCGCGGCGGAAATCTGGGGAGAGACAACCGAGAAGCGGCTGCCGAGCCGGGCAAAGTTATCGACGTACTCAGGATAAAGCACCGCCTTGGCAATAACCTGGTTGTTCTCTGGGCCCAGCGCCAGTGATTCCAGCTGGCCGATGGTGATGCCCAGATAGCGAATTGGCATTCCCGCCGACAGCTTGCTGGCGTCATAGGTCCGCAGGGTGATCTGGCTACCCACCGCCCGCGCCGAGGTTTCTGACTCGTAAAGAATACGCTTATCGCCTTTGGACAGGCCCGCACCGGCACCGCTCAGATTATCAAAGCTGATGGCGCCTTTCAGCGCCCGGTTCAGCGGCGAGGCCTGAACGGTCAGGCCGCTGCCGTTCAGCTGCACGCGTGCGCCGCCTTCGGCCCAGAAAACGCTGTTTTCCGTCAGCAGGCGGCGATACTCCGGCTTGATATGTACGCTGACGTCAAACGCGTCGGCGCGCGGCGTGACGTTGGTAATTTCACCGACCTGGAATTTACGATAGAGCACCACCGAACCGGCCTGAATATCCGGCAGGCTGCTGGCCACCAGCGTCAGCGTGGTCGGCAGCCTGTCGCCGGTCACGCCCTCGCGCGCTTTCTCCGCATTGGCGTACAGCGGGTAGACATCCTTCACTTCGCCCTTGCTGCCAGGCTCAAGGCGAACACCGCCATCGACCCATTCACGGGCGCTGGCCCCCAGCACCTCCATACCGTCAATGCCGAGCTTCACGTCCAGGCGACTGTTAATAATAAACTTGCTGTCGCCGTGAACCAGGTCGCGATATTCCGGCATCACGGCCACGGTAAAGTTCACGCCTTTCTCTGTCAGGGTGCGGCTCACCACCTGGCCAATGCGCATGCCGTGCAGCATCAGCGGCTGTCCGGCGTCAATGCCGTAGCTTTCCGGTGCGGTAAGCTTCACCACCCGCGTATTCTGCTGCTGAAGCAGCGATTCGTTATCCGGCAGGACGTCAAAGTGCGTGCGGGGTTCCCCCTCTCCGGGGATCAGCGCCAGCGTGTTGCCGGTCAGCAGGCTGCTCAGCGAACTGTCGTTCAGGCTGATTTTGGGACTGCGCATTTCAATACGGGTATCGCTGCGCATCAGGCCGCTGACGCTGGGATCAAGCGTCAGCTCACCGGTCACTTTACCGTCATCCTTAAGCGTCAGTTTGGTCAGCGTACCGACCTCCAGCCCCTGATAAATCAGCGGCGTACTGCCTTCCTTAAGATTTTTACCGTCCGGCAGGTCGAGGGTGATTTTCACTCCGCGCTGGCTCTGCGCCAGGTCCGGATACAGGGTGTAGTTCGCGTCATTATCGGCATGGACTGAGGCGTCCGGCGAGTCAAAGGCTATCGCCCCGTTGACCAGCGCCGCGAGGCTCTCTAACTGAACTTTAGCCCCGCTCAGACCGACATCGGCCTTCATTCCCGACACATTCCAGAAGCGGCTGTCCTTCTTGATCAGGTTGGTAAATCGCCGCTCGATCAGCACATCGATCGTCACGCCGCGATTGCCGGAATTAATGCTGTAGTCATAGACGCGGCCAACCGGAATTTTGCGGAAGTAGACCGGCGAACCGCTGTTCAGCGATCCCAGGTCCGGCGCATGCAGATGGATCAGCATCTCGCCGGTATTGGCACGGTACTTGGGCTGGGTATCCAGCGCGACAAAACGATCGCGTGGCTCGCCTTTACCCGGCATCATGCCGATATAGTTACCGCCCACCAGTGCATCGAGACCGGATACCCCGGCCAGCGATGCTTTGGGCGTAACCAGCCAGAACTGCGTATCTTCGCGTAGCGCATCGCGCATATCGCTCTTGATGCTGGCCTTGATCTTAATCGTCCGCAGATCGTCAGTCATGCTGATGCCCTGCACCAGGCCAACCTCGACCCCCTGATAACGCACGGGCGTCCGGCCCGGCACGATACCTTCGGCGGTGGCGAAGTCGATGGTAATGGTGGTGCCGCGCTCCTGGTAATTGGTCCAGATCAGCCAGCCGGCAATCAGCAAAGCGATAAACGGCAGCAGCCAGAACGGCGAAATTTTACGCCGGTTCTTGACGCGGGCGTTAGTCGGAGTAGTCGGCTTTTCCTGTTGCATGTGCATCCCAAAGTAATCGGCTATCCAGCCATTCAACGGCAAGAATAGTCAGTATGACCGCCGAGCCAAAATAGAAGGCCGCCGGTCCCATAGTAAAGGCTAAAAGCTGGTCACGGTTCACCAGCGACATCGTTAAGGCAATCACGAACAGGTCAAGCATTGACCAGCGGCCCACCCATTTCACCACCCTAAGCAGGCGAATGCGGGTCTTCAATCCCTGTTCACAGTTAAAATGGATGCTGGTGAGCAGGGTGAACAGCACAATCACCTTGGTAAACGGCACCAGAATACTGGCAATAAACACCACAATCGCAATGGGAATATTGCCCGAGGCCAGCGACATAATCCCGGAAAGGATCGTATCCTCCTTGCGCGAGCCGTTAAGATAGATAATAGAGATCGGCAGCAGGTTAGCCGGGATCAGCAGAACAATTGACGCAATAAGCGCCGCCCAGGACTTTTGCAGGCTGTGGCGACGCCGGTGGGGAAGCGGCGTATGACAGCGTGGGCAGCGGCCGCGGTCGTCGGGCTCGCCGGTATACTGGCAGCCGAGGCAGACCCGGAGTGAGGCGGCGGACGCAACGCTGTCGGGCTGCGGATAGAAACGGTGCCACAGCTGTTCAACGTTCAGATGGATGAGCGTAACCACGCTAAGCAGGGTCAACGAGATAAAGGCAATCAGGCCGGGGCCGGGATCGATGGTGGCATAATCCTGAACCTTAATCGACGCCACCGCGATGCCAACCAGGTAAATATCCAGCATGACCCACTCTTTCAGCCGATCGAGCATCAGCAGCACGGGGCGCAGGTTCATCCCCAGCTTCCTGCCGAAATAGAGGTAGATAATGGAGCCTACCAGCGTGACCGGCGCGCCGATGGTGCAGAAGGCAACCATCGCAGCGGTGATCACGTCGCCCTGTGCGGCCATTTGCAGTACGCCGCCGAGCAGACTGGCGCGAATATTGGTGCCAAGCAGATGCACCGTCATCAGCGGAACGCTGAAGGCAAACGGCATCAGCAGGATCATGGTCACCGCCATCGCAGCCAGGCGGGTCATTGACCAGTCGCGTCCGTTGAGGATACGGGCATTACAGCACGGGCAGTGGGCTGACTGAGTGGATTTCACATCCGGTAAGGAAAAAAGGGTATCGCATTGTGGACATCGCTGATAACGTGCCTGTGGCAGAGCATGACTGATAGCGTGTATTTTCATATTCCCGGTCGTGCTTAGGCCCAAACAGCGCAGGTGCAGGGCAGGTTTAGGCGCGTCACGTGACACGTTTAAGCGTGCAGATCGCTTCATACAAATCTAAGGTTATATTAACTAACGGCATGAATCATCCTGTGTTGCGGTCATTTATGACAAATTTTTTTCGATGAAGCGCCCGCGGGCGGTCTTGGCAGATCTGATAATGGTTAAACAATGACAAAAACAGAATTTTATTCCGAACTCAACGCGGATATGCGCGCTTTACTGGCAGGCGAAACCAGCTTCCTTGCCGCGATGGGTAACTGTAGCGCGCTGCTGTTTGAGCGCCTTGCCGGGGTTAACTGGGCCGGTTTCTATCTGTTAACGGAAGAAAATACGCTGGTGCTGGGGCCGTTTCAGGGAAAAATCGCCTGTGTGCGCATCCCGGTGGGCCGCGGCGTCTGCGGTACTGCCGTGGCGGAAAGGGCGGTTCAACGCGTTGATGACGTGCATCAGTTCCCGGGCCACATCGCCTGCGACGCCGCCAGCAACGCTGAAATTGTGCTGCCCGTAGTGATTAACGGCAGTGTCATTGGTGTGCTGGATATCGACAGTGTAGAGTATAACCGCTTTGATATTGAGGATGAAATAGGGCTTAAAGCCTTAACTGACGGGCTGTGCGAGGTGCTGGCCGGAACGGATGTGGAAAAATATATTCACATGAAACGCACCTAAAGCGCTGGTTATCGTAGCAATTGTCGAAGGGGGCATTATAATGTCGCCTGTTCATGCCTGCGCTGATTGGCAAACCCGTTGTAATCAGGAAATTTCATGGAAAATCAACCTAAGTTGAACAGTACTAAAGAAGTCATTGCCTTTCTGGCAGAGCGTTTTCCCCAGTGCTTCAGTGCAGAAGGCGAAGCACGCCCGCTGAAGATTGGGATCTTTCAAGATCTGGTTGAGCGCGTTCAGGGCGAAATGGGACTGAGTAAAACTCAGCTTCGTTCTGCGCTGCGCCTTTATACCTCAAGCTGGCGTTACCTCTACGGCATTAAAGCCGGTGCCGATCGCGTTGATCTCGACGGCAACATCTGTGGTCAGCTCGATGAGCAGCACGTTGAACATGCCCGCAAGCAGCTTGAAGAAGCGAAGGCGCGTGTGCAGGCTCAGCGTGAGCAGCAGCAGGCGAAAAAGCGTGAAGCGGGTGAAGACACCGCGCCGCGCCGTCCGCGCAAACCGGCCGCCCGTAAGCCTGTAGCCGAAGGTGAGCAGCCGCGTAAAGCACGCAGCAGGCCAGCCCGGCCGCAGAGTGAGCGGACACCGGCACCTGCCGCCGCACGCCAGGAGCGTCAGCCGTCGCGTAGCAAACCCGTTACCGACACCTCAGCATTGCAAGTAGGCCAGAATATTAAAGTTACCGCGGGCAAGGATGCCATGGATGCGACCATCCTTGAGATTACTAAGGATGGTGTCCGGGTGCAGCTGGCTTCCGGTCTGGCAATGATAGTACGCGCAGAACACTTGCAGTTCTGATACGGAGGCTAATCAGGGCATGAACACTCTTTTTAAAAGCACCATTATTGCGGCCCTGCTGCTGGCAGGAAATGTCTACGCGTCGGATACCATTACGCGCGCCGATCAGATCCCCCAGCTGAAACAGGAAGCCCAGCACGCCACGGTCAGTGAGCGTGTCACCTCACGCTTTACCCGCTCCCACTACCGCCAGTTCGATCTGAATAAAGATTTTTCAGCGAAAATCTTCGATCGTTACCTGAATTTGCTCGATTACAGCCACAATGTGCTGCTGGAATCGGACATCGCGCAGTACGCGGACAAGAAAAATACGCTGGGCGAAGAATTAAAAAGCGGCCAGCTGACGGTGTTTTACGACCTGTATAATCTGGCGCAGAAACGCCGTTTCGAACGTTACCAGTACGCGCTGTCGGTATTGAAAAAGCCGATGAACTTTACCGGCAACGACACCATTGATATCGACCGCAGCAAAGCCGCCTGGCCAAAAACAACCGAAGAGCTTAACGCGCTTTGGGATGCCAAGGTGAAGTACGATGAGCTGAGTCTTAAGCTGACCGGCAAAGATGAGAAAGAGATCCGCGAGATCCTCACCAAACGCTACCAGTTCGCCGAACGCCGTCTGGCGCAGAGCAACAGCGAAGACGTTTTCCAGATGGCTATGACCGCCTTTGCCCGGGAAATCGATCCGCACACCAACTATCTTTCTCCGCGTAACACCGAACAGTTCAACACGGAAATGAGCCTCTCGCTTGAGGGGATTGGCGCGGTCCTGCAAATGGACGAAGACTACACGGTGATCAACTCGATGGTTGCCGGTGGCCCCGCCGCCAAGAGTAAAGCGATTACCGTTGGCGATCGGATCGTTGGCGTAGGTCAGCCGGGCAAGCCGATGGTGGATGTGATTGGCTGGCGTCTGGATGATGTGGTCGCGCAGATCAAAGGTCCGAAAGGCAGCAAGGTTCGCCTGGAAATCCTGCCGGCCGGCAAAGGCACCAAAACCCGAATTGTGACGCTGACGCGTGAAAAAATCCGCCTGGAAGATCGCGCGGTGAAAATGACCGTTCATAACGTCGGTAAAGAGAAAGTCGGCGTGCTGGATATTCCAGGTTTTTACGTTGGCCTGACCGATGACGTCAAAGTTCAGCTGCAAAAATTGCAGAAGCAGAACATCGACAGCCTGGTGATTGATCTGCGTACCAACGGCGGCGGTGCGCTGACCGAGGCGGTAGCGCTTTCCGGTCTGTTTATCCCAAGCGGCCCGGTTGTTCAGGTACGCGATAATATCGGCAAGGTTCGTGAAGACAGCGACACCGACGGCGTGACCTACTATAAAGGTCCGCTGGTGGTGCTGGTCGATCGCTTCAGCGCCTCCGCGTCAGAAATCTTTGCTGCGGCGATGCAGGACTACGGCCGCGCGTTGATTGTCGGTGAGCCAACCTTCGGTAAAGGCACCGTTCAGCAGTATCGCTCCCTCAACCGTATCTATGACCAGATGCTGCGCCCGGAATGGCCTGCGCTGGGCTCGGTACAGTACACCATTCAGAAGTTCTACCGTATTAACGGTGGCAGCACTCAGCGTAAAGGGGTAACCCCGGACCTGCTGATGCCAACCGGCGTGGAAGCGATTGAAACCGGTGAGAAGTTTGAGGACAACGCGCTGCCGTGGGACAGCGTCAATGCGGCGGCCTACACCAAAACCGGCGATCTGAAACCGTTTGAACCGCAGCTGCTGAAGGATCACCAGGACCGCATCGCGCAGGATCCTGAGTTCCAGTACATCATCAAGGATATCGAACGGTTTAACGCCAACAAGGATAAGCGCAATATCATTTCGCTGAATCTGGCCGAGCGTGAGAAAGAGAACCGGGAAGACGATGCGCTGCGCCTTGAGCGTATTAACGCCCGTCTGAAGGCGGCGGGTAAGAAACCGCTGGCGAAGCTTGACGATCTGCCTAAGGATTACAAGGAGCCCGATCCTTATCTGGATGAAACCGTCAAAATTGCCAATGACCTGGCGCAGCTGGAAAAACAGCAGCCGTCGGGGACACCGGCAGCGGTCAAATAAGACCTAAGGCACAGCGCAGGCTGTGCCTTTTTTCTATCCCACGCGGACCGTCAGTTTGCCTGTGGGTATCCTTAGTTAGTGTAAAGTTATGTTTTTTTAAACACTTAACGAAGCTGGGGACTTGAAAAGCGCTGCGTTGACCTTACGATATTGCTAACAGTAAGTGTTCGTGTACAGAAAGTTATTAACCGAGGAAGATTAAAAACTATGATGCGTATTGCGCTTTTCCTGTTAACCAACCTGGGCGTTATGGTGGTTTTCGGGCTGATCCTCAGCCTGACAGGGATCCAGTCAAGCAGTGTTATGGGCCTGATGATTATGGCGGGTCTGTTTGGCTTCGGCGGTGCGTTTGTTTCACTGCTGATGTCAAAATGGATTGCCCTGCGCTCAGTCGGCGGTGAAGTGATTGAACAGCCTCGTAACGAAACGGAACGCTGGCTGGTAGAGACCATTGCACACCAGGCAAAGCAGGTCGGCATTGCCATGCCGCAGGTTGCGGTTTATCACGCGCCTGATATCAACGCCTTTGCCACCGGCGCCCGCCGCGATGCCTCGCTAGTCGCGGTTTCAACCGGCCTGTTGCAGAACATGAGCCGCGATGAAGCCGAAGCGGTGCTGGCGCATGAGGTCAGCCATATCGCCAACGGTGATATGGTCACCATGACCCTGATTCAGGGTATTGTTAACACCTTCGTTATCTTTATTTCGCGTATTTTGGCCCAGCTTGCCGCGGGCTTTATGTCCGGTAACCGCGACAGCGAAGAGAGCAGCAACGGTAACCCGCTGGTTTACTTTGCCGTGTCGATGGTGCTGGAGCTGGTGTTCGGTATCGTAGCCAGCATTATCACCATGTGGTTCTCTCGCCACCGCGAGTTCCATGCCGATGCGGGTGCGGCGCGCCTGGCCGGTCGCGAGAAGATGATTGCTGCGCTGCAACGTCTGAAAACCAGCTACGAACCGCAGGAAGCCAGTAGCATGATGGCGTTCTGCATCAACGGTAAGTCCAAGTCGCTGAGTGAGCTGTTTATGTCGCATCCGCCGCTGGATAAGCGTATTGAAGCGCTGCGTACCGGTGAGTATCTGAAATAATCATCGATATCCTTACCAGCCGGGTCACTGACCCGGCTTTTTTATGCCCGCGGTTCGGCCATCTGAGACGTTAACGGAAGGGGGCTAATGCTTGCCGTGTGGAAACGTAAAATCAAACCGGGCGATGGTCATGCCCTCATGCTGCCTGATGGCCTCAGAGAGCGCGTGATACCAGGGCTCCAGTCCTATGGCCTCGATCTGCTTCAGACGTTCTCTGACCGGCGCACAGAAGAGATCCGCACGCCCGGCCTCAACCTTCTTATTATTCGGGATCTGCATACCGGTGACGGCCTTAAACCAGGTGCGATAGGCCTGTTTTAACGGTGACGGCAGGGCTGACACGTTTTCACTTTCTGCCAGGATCTGGAGCGAGGGAAAGCGGTTGGCGTCGGCGGCGGTTTTCAGGCGGCGACAGAACTGCCGGAACAGTTCAAATGATTGCAGATCTGCCACGCGCGGGGCGGTTGTTTTACCGTGTTTGTTACCCGGTTTAGACGCGGGCTGCTGGCGTGCGGCGGTATCGGGTTCGGTCAGGCGCAGGTCAAAGAGCAGATTGGCGTGATGACGCCGGGTTTCTACGTCTTCGAACATCTCCATAAAGGTTTTGACGAATTCCGGTGAGAGGAGGTCGGCCAGCTCGTGGGTATAGAGCCACTCTGAACGCATAAACTCGCCGGGAGAAATAACCCAGTCAGGAACGGGCTCGAAGAAAGTCTTTGCCCTGCCTTTGGCGTCAATTTCCAGAAACTCGCCGTTGGCAAAAGCAAACTTACAGTTTTTAAAGCTGGGCAGGCTATCGGTGACCACCAGCAGGTCGCGCATAAATTTGGCCACCTCCGCGGAGATGGCAAAGGCGTTTCTCTGCTCAGGGTTTTGCTTCAGTTCAAACGTGAGATCGTGAACGGTCTTCACGGTTGCATCAACGGAGAATTCGAAAAACCTGTGCATCACTGTGTGTCCTGTATATAGATTGGACTGAGGATAGCATTCGGCCAGTCAATAAGCTATACAAAATAGTCATTCTGATAATGACTTATCTAACACTTATTGTAATCTGTTAGCGTTTGTAAAACGGATGTTATGGTCAGGAAGCCTGATAGGTTAAGGCCTTGTGAGCGCTAAATGAGAGAAAAGTTAAGATTATATAACCATAAGGTTTCGGGCTTTTTATTGACTTATTTAAGCCTTTATTTGGTGCGTTTTGCTTGCAACAGGAAAAGACTGGGAGTAGAGTTTTTAATCAGAGGGTAGCCAGAAAAACGGGCCTGGCCCCTAAGATATCGTCATCCCGTTAGAGTCAAAACGCGCTGTCTTACCACCGGCCCTTAGCCTTAAGGAGACCCCCCAATGTCCAACTGTTCCAGCGACTGTCCCTGCAAAGATCCGGCAGCGCCAAAATATCCGTCAGGGAAAATTTTTACCGATAATCGCCAGCGGTCGCTGATGGTGATCGGTAAGGAGGGGCGTTTTCCCGATGCACGCTATACGGTGCTGAACATCGATACGGGGGCAAAAGCCGTTTACAGCTACCCGGCGCTGGTGAGAAAGGAGCAGAAAAAATGAGCAGAGAGCATGATGCACAGGTAGCCGATCGCGTTGAAGCCGCCCTGAAAGAGAACACCATCATCGGCATGAACACGCTGCTGTGTGAGCTGAGTGAAGATGCTGAGCTGTCGCAGCCGTTCCGCTTCGAACAGCAGATGCGCCTGCGTCACGGGGTGTATCAGCATGGCCAGGAGATCGGTCAGCGTAAAAAAAACGAGGCCGAACGGCGCAGGCAGCAGTTGATTCGTGGAGGGATCATCGTATGAAAAAACCAATTAACGCTGAATACCGGCCCGTTAACGCCGCGCAGCCAATACGCCTCACCCATACTGACGGCAGTCACACCGACCTCAGCCAGGAGGCGGCGATGTTTCTGGCTATCCTGATGAAGAAAGAGTTCACTCCGCCTGAGAAAAGCAGCGCGCACTGATTGACTGCCGGCCGGTAACCAACTGAAAACCTTAACCCAATAGAACCACCGTTCAACCGCCGTCGTTGCAGGGAAATGGGGCTGTCCGTATACTGGAAATAGCGTTCCATTTTTACTAAAACAAGGTAACCGCATTATGGCCAGTGCCGACCAGGATAAACAGCCCGACGCCGTCTCCTCGGTGATGAAAGTATTTGGCATTTTGCAGGCGCTCGGTGAAGAGCGGGAAAACGGTATCACCGAGCTGTCGCAGCGCGTCATGATGTCCAAAAGCACCGTTTATCGCTTTTTACAGACCATGAAAAGCCTCGGCTACGTCTCACAGGAAGGGGAGTCCGAGAAGTACGGGCTGACGATGAAGCTGTTTGAGCTGGGGGCAAAGGCATTGCAGAACGTGGATTTGATCCGCTGCGCCGACCTGCAAATGCGCGAACTCTCCCGCCTGACAAAAGAGGCGATTCACCTGGGATCGCTGGAAGAAGACAGCATCATCTATATTCATAAGATTGATTCACTCTACAACCTGCGGATGTATTCGCGCATCGGGCGGCGGAACCCGCTCTACTGCACGGCCATAGGCAAAGTGCTGCTGGCGTGGCGGAATAAAGAAGAGGTGCGTGAAATCATGGCCGACGTGGAGTTTATCCACAGTACGCCAACCACCCTCAAAGACGTGGACGCGCTGCTGGTGGCGCTGGAGAGAGTGAGGTCGCAGGGCTTCGGCGAGGATAACGAAGAGCAGGAGGAGGGGCTGCGCTGCATTGCGGTGCCGGTCTTCGATCGCTTTGGCGTGGCGATCGCCGGGCTGAGCATTTCGTTCCCGACAATCCGCTTCTCAGAAGAGAGCAGGCAGGAATATGTGGCGATGCTGCATCGTGCGGCCAAGACGGTTTCCGGTCAGATGGGCTATCACGACTACCCGTTCTGATCTTCAGACCGGCCCGGGCCGGTCTGCGCTTAATCTCGTTTTATCCCATCAGTTATCGATAACTTCACCGCTTCTTCTCAGCAGCGGGCAGTCGGCTACCCCGATGACGCCGCTGTCGGTATGCAGATACTGCGCCATTACCATGCCCCGCGCCGTCAGATACTGACACTGAAGCCCCAGGCCCGCCGCGTTTTTGTGGCTGCCGGTCAACACGCCATAGCCGGTCAACAGCATCGCCAGCCAGATAATCACCAGCAGCAGAACCAGCCGTATCAGAAATCTCATCCTGTTCCCCTTTATTGTTGTTTTTCATCGCATGGCCCGACGGCTATCTTCTGCGTCGGACGTTGCAACGACAGCTTGCCGCGAGGTCAAGCGCAGAGCGATAGGAGGATACTGAAACATCCGTCCGCGTTCTGCGCGATCGCTGCGTAAATTTTGTGATCTCGCTGTCAATTGGCGTTGCAGCGGGTAGAATCTACAGCCGCAGTGTTGCCGGTTAACCCGGCGACGTAATTTTAGTGTTGGGGTTTGTATGAACGAAATGATGGATGGCATGCAGGGGTTGACCTCCACCGCCCTGATTATGGCGCTGGTGCTTATTGGCCTGATCGTCTGGTTTTTTGTCAATCGTGCCAGCGTCAGAGCCGACAGGCAGGTTGAGCTGCTACAGTCGCTGCTGGAAGAGCAGAAGCGCCAGAACGTGCTGCTGAAAAAACTGATTGAAGCACGGGGAGAGCCGGAGCAGACCGTGCCGGAAACCGCTGACGAGGCGGAAAATGATTTTATCCGCATGATCCCCGAGCGTTAATTAACACTGATAAGGCGTTGGCGATGACAAGGAAAAATCCCTGGTACAATCCTGAACTGGCCCATCATACCGCGGAGGGATTCTGCAACCCGGAGCCGGATCTGCGTGAGCCGGGGGATTTGCAGCGCTGGCGTCGTGAGCGCAGGGCACAGGGGTTACCTAAACCGCCCGCGCTGGGCTACGAGGCATTTACCCGCCGCTGGTGGCAGCCTGCGGATCTGAGCGGCAGCGACGATGCGGTTTGGTGGCTGGGGCACGCCTGCCTGCTGCTGCGCCTGGCAGGCGGCTACACGCTGATTGATCCCGCGCTCTCTTCGCGGGCTTCTCCGGTGCAGTTCTTTGGCCCACGGCGTAAAACGCCGTCCCCGTTAGCGATTAGCGATCTGCCCGCGCTGGACAGCGTGCTTATCTCACATAATCATTACGATCATCTGGACCGTCCGACGATAAAAAAAATTCTGCGCTGCTTCCCACGGGTAAAATTTGTCGTGCCTCTGGGACTGGCGGCGTGGTTTCGTCGGCTGGGGGCGCGTTCGGTGGTGGAGCTGGACTGGTGGCAGCAGGCCACGGTCGGTGAGCTGAGCGTTCATGCCGTGCCCGCGCGCCACTGGAGCATGCGGACGTTGCGCGATCGCAACCGTTCACTGTGGTGCGGCTGGGTGATACAGCATAAGCAGCTAAATTTTTGGTTTAGCGGCGACAGCGGCTACTCGGATAATCTTCTGGATATCCCCCGGCGTCTTGGGCCGTTCAACCTGGCGGCGCTGCCGGTTGGCGCCTATGCACCAAAATGGTTCATGCGCGGTCAGCATATGGACCCCGATCAGGCCGTCTCGCGCGATCGGGCAGCCGCTGACCCTGCCCATTCACTGGGGCGTATTTGAGCTGGCGGATGAATCGCTGGATGAACCACCGGAACTATTGCACCGCGCAATGCTGGGGGCGGGGCTGGACCCGCAGCGTTTTCAGGCGTGTCGAATAGGAAACCGGATGCGACTCACAAATATATGTCAAGAATAATCCTAATGTATTTTTCTATATGAAAGAGTGAATAATGAGAGCCACGTCTAATAGCGTAATTAAATTGAAAAAATAAGGTTAATTTAAATACACAGAGTGTTGCATTTAAATGGGGCGTGCCGTTAGTACGTTTCCTGCTTTTGGTGCAACATAATTATTCTGCTGCATGAACAGCCAGATCCGGATACCGGCAGGCGGCTGGCTGGTACCGCTGGCGGCGGTAACTGATAGAATTTATTTGAAAAACCTTTGCCATAATTACGTAATACATACAGTGTATTATCGGTTACCCAACGCGTACGGGGACGTTAATGATTGAGCAAAGCGTGGCCAGTAGGGGCGCGACGGCGGCGGGCGTTAATAGGATTAACGCAGACTAACTAACACGATGAATGGGGCCTTTATCTCGTAGCTGTTTCAAATGTGTGCGACGTATCAACGCTTACCTAAAAATAGCTTGCCATTAATAAGCGGATATGTGATAAAACATTTGAGTTAAACGAGGTACAGTTCTGTTTATGTGTGGCATCTTCAGTAAAGAAGTTCTGAGTAAAGACGTTGACGTTGAATACCGCTTCCTTGCCGAGCCTTAATTAATGCCTCATGCAGTAATGTCTCTGGTTTTTTCAGTAAGTCAGGCCTACGGGCTATTAACACTCTAAGGAATTTGCAAAATGGCAAAGATTAAAGGTCAGGTTAAGTGGTTCAACGAGTCTAAAGGTTTTGGTTTCATTACTCCTGCTGACGGCAGCAAAGACGTGTTCGTACACTTCTCTGCAATCCAGGGTAACGGCTTCAAAACTCTGGCTGAAGGCCAGAACGTTGAGTTCGAAATTCAGGATGGCCAGAAAGGCCCTGCTGCTGTGAACGTCACCGCAATCTGATTTCGATTTGAGCCTGACCCGTCGCGACATGCGCAGTGAGGCTTAAATACGATGACTAAAGCTCTGTCAGCAATGACAGGGCTTTTTTAATGCCGGTAAGATTTAGTGCCGCGCGTCGCACTTTCAAGTAAACTGCCGCCGTCCTTGATTGCGGAGAGTTGTTATGTCCTACCTGTGTCCCCTTTGCCAGCAGCCGCTGAGCACCTCTGAGCGCGTTTTGCGCTGCGAAAATCAGCATCAGTTTGACCTGGCGAAAGAAGGCTATGTCAATTTGCTGCCGGTGCAGCACAAACGCTCTAAGCAGCCCGGTGACAGTGCGGAGATGATGCAGGCGCGGCGTAACTTCCTGGATGCCGGTCACTATCAGCCGCTGCAACAGCGGGTGTGCGATATGCTGGATGCAGCGCTGCCCGCAGGCGCGGTAAGCGTGCTGGATATCGGCTGCGGCGAAGGATACTACACTCAGGCCGTCGCCAACAGGCTCCAGGCGCGTGGTGAATCGACCGTTTATGGCCTTGATGTGGCGAAAATTGCCGTGCGCTATGGGGCTAAACGCTATCACAACGTTGAGTTTTGCGTAGCGTCCAGCCACCGTCTGCCGTTCAGCGACAGCCAGTTTGACGCAGTGCTGCGCATTTATGCGCCCTGCAAGGCCACCGAGCTGGCCAGAGTTGTGAAGCCGCAGGGCTATGTGCTGACCGTCACCCCCGGCCCGCGTCATCTGATGCAGTTTAAGGCGCTGATCTACCAGGATGTCAAACTGCATGACAACACGCCTGAAGAGATGCCGGGTTTCAGCCTGACCGCGCAGCAGTCGCTGAGCTATCCGATGACGCTGAATAGCGAGGAGTCCGCCGCGCTCTTACAGATGACGCCGTTTGCCTGGCGCGCGCGGCCGGAGGTGTGGGGAATACTGGCGACGACCGCCGATTTTACCTGCGAAACGGATTTCACCCTGCGCCTGTGGCAGCGGCAGGGTGAAGATGAAGCTGGCCTCAGCGGCTCTCAAGCATAAATTTATAAATCTTTTCCAGGTCGTCCAGGTGGCGAACGTGGATCAGCAGGCGGCGTTTTTCCAGCGAAATTACCAGCACGCCGTCTTCCGACAGATTGATCGCCCTGATACGGTCCCAGGTAATAAAAACGTTGGCAAAAAAGAATCCGTGCTGTTTCAGCAGCAGCTTGGGCGCGCGGATCCAGAACAGCCAGACGGCAACGGCGCCGAGGGACAGCAGCAGCAGGGTAGTTACCTGTGGACCCTGTACACTCAGGTTCCGGTAAAGCAGGATCGCCAGCAGGCCGATAAAAATCAGGCTGTCGAGTTTGCTCCGGCGCTGCAACAGGATCTTCAGGCGCGTCGGGCCTTTCAGGTGAGGCATAATCAGCTCATCGTAGACGGCGTAAACCAGTATCAGTACGATAAACAGCAAAATCAGGTAGTCAGTCAGTTGCATAATCCTGTCCGAAAAAAAGGGCCAGACTGTGCTGGCCCCGAAGTCATATCACGATATTATCTCAGAATCAGACGCCCAGCAGACCGATCCAGTAACCGAAAATACCAATCGCAAAGAAGCCCATGATAATCCACAGCGCGTTGACCTTGCGCCGCAGCAGCCACATACAGCCGAAGGTGAGCAGCAGCGGTATCAGCCCCGGCATCAGCTGATCGAGGATCGTCTGCACCGTGGTGACATGGGTTTCCCCGGTCTGATCGGTAATGCGGGAAACCACCAGCGTCACGTTGACATGCGTCCACTTGTTAACCAGTGCCCCCATGACAAACAGGCCCAGTATCGATGCCCCCTCTGTCAGTTTTTGCAGGAATCCGCCGCCCATGTCGCTAACAATGTTCACCCCTTTGCTGTAGCCGTAGGCTACGCCGTAGTAGCGAACCAGCAGACGCACGAGGTTAAACAGTACAAAGAACAGGATCGGACCCAGCAGGCTGCCGCTCATCGCGATGCCCGCACCCAGGGCTGCGAAGACCGGACGCACCGTACCCCAGAAGATAGGGTCACCCACGCCGGCCAGGGGGCCCATCAGGCCCACTTTGATGCCGTTGATGGCAGCATCGTCAATCGGTGCGCCGTTGGCACGCTGCTCTTCCATGGCCATGGTGACACCGAGGATCGGCGCGGCGACGTAAGGCTGCGTGTTAAAGAACTCCAGATGGCGCTTGATCGCCTGCTTACGCTCATCGTTATTCTCAGGGTACAGACGGCGAATAACCGGCACCATAGAGAAGCAGAAGCCCAGCGCCTGCATACGTTCGAAGTTCCACGAACCCTGGAACAGGTTTGAGCGTAAGAACACCCCGCGGATATCACCGGGAGTCAGTTTCTTTTGCGTCGTAGTTGTCGTTGTATCAACCATTTTCTCACCTTTCCTTAATCGAGTTCGTTATCAAGGTCATTATTTACCGGGCCAGCGGTCTGTGCGCCGGCAACGCGGTTATATTTTGGCGCCAGCTGGATATACAGAATGGCCATGACCACACCGATAACGCCGAGTGCCACCAGGTTGAAGCTGGTGAACGCCGCAGTAACGAAGCCGAGGTAGAAGAACGGCATCAGGTAGCCTGCGCGCATCATGTTAATCACCATGGCATAACCGACAACCACAATCATGCCACCGGCGATGTTCAGACCGTTGGTAACGACTTCCGGGATTGAGTTAAGCATGTCATGCACGACGCTGGTACCGACCGAAATCGCCACAATCAGTGCCGGGATAGCAATACGCATGGCCTGAAGGACCAGGGCCGAAACGTGGATCCAGGAAATGGCGTTCAGGTTCCCTTTTTCCGCCGCCTTATCCGCCGCATGCTGGAAGGCAACGGTGATAGTACGCACAATAATGGTCAGTACCTGGCCTGCCGCCGCCAGAGGGATTGCCAGGGCAATACCGGCGCCCACGCTTTGCCCACCGGCGATAACCAGGATGGTAGAGATGATCGATGCCAGCGCAGCATCCGGTGCAACGGCTGCCCCGATGTTCATCCAGCCCAGTGCAATCATCTCCAGCGTACCGCCGATGATGATACCGGTTTTCATATCGCCAAGAACGGCACCAATTAACGTACAGGCCACCAGGGGCCGGTGAAACTGAAACTCATCGAGGATGGAGCCCATCCCTGCAATGCAGGCGACGATAAATATCAGCACTATTTGTAGCGTGGTAATTTCCATTACACTTCTCCTGTTAAAGACAAAACGGAGCTTTACCTGAATCGTCAGGTCGCAGGCTAGGGATTAATTTTGGCGATCAGGTCCATCATATTCAGTTTTTGATCGCTGGAAACCTTACGCACTTCCAATTCAATGCCGCGCGCGTGCAGTTTTTTAAACGCCTCGATATCCTTAGCATCAACCGATACCGCGTTGTTCACCTGAGTTTTACCCTGACGGAAAGCAATACCGCCGATGTTAACGGTGGTAATGCCCACGCCGTCCTCTACCAGCCGCTCAACGTCGGTGGGGTTGGTAAACAGCAGCATCACTTTTTCACCGGCGTATTTCGGGTTATTCCACACGCGGACCATTTTAGCCACGTCAACAACGTGAGCCGTCACCCCCGGCGGGGCAACCTGCGTCAGCAGGGTTTTACGCACGGTATCGGCGGCCACCTCATCGCTGACCACAATAATGCGCGTTACGTTGGTTTCTTTTGTCCAGCGGGTCGCCACCTGACCGTGGATCAGACGATCGTCGATGCGGGCAAGGCCAATTTTCATATGCTCGCCGGGTTTCAGCGGTGTGACCGCAGCCGGAGCAGGGCGTGCCGCCGGTGCAGACGCCGGTGCCGGGGAGACGGCTGGCTCCGGAGCTTTGGCTTTCAGTGCCCTGACGCCTTCGCGACCGGTTTCCACCGCCGTGGCGACCAGCTCATCAAAACCAGGATTGTCGTCACGGGCCATCAGCACTTCAACCAGCATCGGGATATTCACCCCGGCGACCACCTCATGGTTCTCTTTATCCACCACCAGCCTGCTGGCGGCGTTGAACGGGCTGCCGCCCCAGGTGTCAACCAGGAAGAGTACGCCCTGGCTGACATCAAGGTTGGCTATCTGCCCTTTATATTTCTCAATTAATGTTTCTGCATTCTCCCCCGGAACAAAGTCGATCCATCCGACGTTATCCTGCTCGCCCAGAAGCATTTCAGCTGTTTTCAGCAGCTGTTCCGCTGCCCAGCCATGTGTGCCGATTATGATAGCAATAGTCACTTGCTACTCCTTTATCCAGTTGACGACGGCTCTCTGGAGTTCAAGCCGCGTAAGGTTCAGCCTGTCATCGCCTCGCGTATTCAGTAATGCTTTGATAGCAGTACCGGACAGTTAAGAACTTTCTATGATTCGGCATGAATGAGGTCACACTTTTTTTCTACACTTAGACTGCATTAACAAACAGACACATTTAACGCACCGTCTGACGGCATTTATTTTAGTACGTGAAAAAATAAATTATGTGACATTGCTCAGTAATTTAGACCCTAATCTAAAAAGCTGCCTTTGCCAAATCGTAAAGATCTGCAAGCAACACCTGCGGGCGCAAGAAACTATTTTGACCTCTCTGTTTCTACTGCTAGAGTAGTGATCCTTTTCAAACACAGGAGTACCGGCCTCAGCCCTCCCTATGGACTGTCACCGAAGTCGCTTAATCATGCCACCGGGCTATCCGGTTTTGTTTTCAACGTCATCTGACGTCACCCTTGCTTCCACTCGTCGTTATTTCTGCCGCACGCTCAGTCGAACGTACGCTGCGTTTTCCCGTTCCTTTTTTTGGAGTCTGTCATGGAATTTCTTTTAGACCCCTCAATCTGGGCTGGTCTGCTCACGCTAATTGTTCTTGAAATCGTCCTTGGCATCGATAACCTGGTCTTCATTGCCATCCTGGCTGACAAACTGCCGCCGAAGCAGCGTGATAAAGCGCGCCTGATCGGGCTGTCGCTGGCGCTGATCATGCGTCTGGGCCTGTTGTCACTGATTTCATGGATGGTGACGTTAACGCGTCCGTTGTTCAGTGTAGGCGAGTTTAGTTTCTCGGGACGGGATTTAATTCTGCTGTTTGGTGGACTGTTCCTGCTGTTCAAGGCGACGATGGAGCTACACGAACGGCTGGAAAACCGCGATCATAATGAGGGCGGCAACCGGGGCTACGCCAGTTTCTGGGCAGTCGTGGTGCAGATCGTTATTCTTGACGCCGTCTTCTCGCTGGATGCGGTTATTACCGCCGTAGGCATGGTCAACAATCTGGCCGTCATGATGACAGCGGTGATTATCGCAATGATCGTGATGCTGCTGGCGTCGAAGCCGTTAACGAACTTCGTCAACGCACATCCGACGGTGGTGGTGCTTTGTCTGAGCTTCCTGCTGATGATTGGTCTCAGCCTGGTGGCGGAAGGATTCGGTTTCCATATTCCGAAAGGCTACCTGTACGCCGCAATCGGCTTCTCAATCCTGATAGAGCTGTTTAACCAGATTGCCCGACGTAACTTTATGCGTCACCAGGCCAGAAGGCCGATGCGTGAGCGTACCGCAGAGGCGATTCAGCGTCTGATGGGCGGCCGCCGCCGCGCGGAAAACAACGGCAGCGAAAGCAGTGAAGTGGCCGCTATCATGCCGCAGGAAGCCTTTAAGGACGAAGAGCGCTATATGATTAACGGCGTACTGACTTTGGCCTCCCGCTCCGTGCGCAGCATTATGACCCCGCGCGGCGATATCTCCTGGGTAGATGCGACCCGTCCGCTGGATGAGATCCGCGTGCAGCTTCTGGATACGCCGCACAGCTTGTTCCCGGTCTGCCGGGGTGAGCTGGACGAAGTGATCGGCGTAGTCAGGGCTAAAGAGCTGCTGGTGGCGCTGGATAAGGGCATCAACGTGGCAGACTTCGCTGCCGCCACGCCGCCGATTATCATTCCGGAAACCCTCGATCCGCTGAATCTGCTGGGCGTGCTGCGCCGGGCGAAAGGCAGCTTTGTGGTGGTGACCAGCGAGTTTGGCGTGGTGCAGGGGCTGATTACCCCGCTGGATGTGCTGGAAGCGATTGCCGGCGAGTTCCCGGATGAAGATGAAACGCCGGACATCGTGGCGGACGGCGACGGCTGGCTGGTTAAAGGCGGTACGGATCTGCACTCTCTGCAACAGCTGTTCGACACGCAGGATCTTATCCGCCCGGAAGACGACCACGCTTCCCTGGCCGGTCTGCTGATTGCGCAGAATGGACAGTTGCCAAAAGCCGGAGAGGTGCTTGACCTGCCGCCGCTGCACTTCCAGATTATTGAAGCGACGGACTACCGCGTGGATCTGGTGCGTATTACTCGCGACAGGGATGAACACGAAGAAGAAGAGGGCTAAGCAAGCCGCTCTTTATCAAGGCCGGGGAAACCCGGCCTTTTTTATGCGCCGCGCGTGGCCTGATAGTGCTCAAGCCAGGCCGGGAAATCGCCCAGCGGCATTGGGCGGGCGTAGTAGTAGCCCTGAAGCGCATTGACGCCGCGCCCGGTGAGATACTCCACCTGCTCGGCGGTTTCCACCCCTTCCGCCACCAGGCTGATATTCAGCCGCTGTGCCAGTGAAATCACCATATCGATGACCGTTGCATTGATGGCGTCGGTGCCAATTGCCGCGGTAAAGACCTTATCGATTTTCAAAATATCCGGGCTAAGAGTTTTCAGATAGGAAAGGGAGCTGTGGCCCGTACCAAAGTCATCAATCGCCAGCTGAACGCCCACCTTATGCAGATGAGACACCACCCGCTGATCGACAACCGGCAGGGAATCGCGCTCGGTTAGCTCAACGATAAGCTGTGGCTGAGGCTTAGCCGGCCACCAGAGACGGTGCAGATCGTCAATAATTTCCTGATTATGAAAATGGCTGGCGGCAACGTTAATCGCAATATGAAACGAGCGTCGCGTCGGTAGCTCCGGCAGATAACGCACGGTTTCACCAATCACAAAGCGGGTCAGTGGGGCGATCAGGTTCTGCCGCTCTGCCAGCGGGATAAAAACATCCGGTGGGATCCATCCCTGACGCTGGTTGTGCCAGCGCAGCAGCAGCTCAATACCGTTACAGTCGCCGGTACGCGAATCGATCAGCGGCTGACAGTAAACCATAAATTCACGCGCGTTGATGCCGTAGCTAATCTGCCAGGAGAGGCTCATCCGGTTGGCGGTGGCCAGCCAGACGACATAGCCCATCAGCAGGCTGAGCATCAGTCCCAGCGGCAGCTGAGAGGGTAAGGTCATCAGTGCCAGGCGTGACGGGGAGGGGCCAAACAGCGTAATCGAGAACGGATAGCGCAGAGAGGACTCCTCAATGCTGACCTGATCTTCCGACGGAACGGCCGGCTCAATCAGCGGATTCCCGTACTCCAGACTCTGACCGTCAACATTCAGCACCGCCCGCTCCACCCAGGGGAGCGTGGGCTCCAGCAGATAGCTGGTCATCAATTCGATATTCACTATCTGCAATACGCCCGAAAACGCATCGGTCATCTGCGGCGTCCACAGTAGCAGGATTGGCGACCCCTTCAGCAGGTGTTCATCAACCGTCAGCTCCATACGCTGTTTTTTTATCGCCAGCTTCGGATAACTTGCGCTGAAGGGAATATCGGATGCACCGAAAATACTCGAACAGTAGATACGATCCTGATTGACTAACAGAATTGACCGGACGGTTTGCAGGGCCGCCAGCTTTTCGATCAGCATAAAGCGCACCTGCGCGCAGCCCGATCCCAGCATGCTGAGGGCATTATCGGCCGCCACATCCAGCGGGGAAAACATGCGGTCGAATCGCTGAATCGCATTTTTAGCGAAATTGTGAGACTGCTCCTCAATCTGGTTTTTTTCTTCCAGAAACCGGAACGTCAGCGTGAGAATTAGCACCAGTGCTGCAACAACGGCAGAAATAAGCAATCGCTTGCGGCGAAACTGTCCGATAACTTCCAGGGACGTTTGCATTGGTAACCACCCTATGAGCAAGTCGCGTATACAGAGATCGAAAGCCGGTAATGGGAAATCAGACTTTAAGTTTAGTAGCACTGAAGAGAAAAGCTGAACGTCTCAAAAACAGGAACTTACTCTCACAGAACGCGCCGGAACACTCTAGCGGTTTCCAGGGATGGGTGATAGCGATCGGGCGAACTATTTTTTAAAAATGAAGGGAATAAAAAAAGCGCCATCCGGGGGATGACGCTTATAGCCTGCGGCGAGTAAAGGCCGGGGGCTCAGTTATGACCGGTACTTAAGGCCCGGCGGCCGTGGAGAGAAAACGTTAGTCGCACTGAACTTTAATCGCCAGACCACCGCGCGAGGTTTCGCGGTACTTGGCATTCATATCTTTACCGGTTTCGTACATTGTTTCGATCACCTTATCCAGCGACACGCGCGCTTCGCTGGTCCGGCGCATCGCCATGCGTGCGGAGTTAATGGCTTTAACCGAGGCAATGGCGTTGCGTTCAATGCACGGCACCTGAACCTGACCGGCAACCGGATCGCAGGTGAGTCCCAGGTTATGCTCCATGCCGATTTCCGCCGCCACACAAACCTGCTCCGGGCTGGCGCCCAGCAGCTCTGCCAGGCCCGCAGCCGCCATTGAACAGGCGACGCCCACTTCGCCCTGGCAGCCCACTTCGGCACCTGAAATGGATGCGTTCATTTTGTACAGAATACCGATGGCACCGGCCGCCATAAAATAGCGGATAAAAATATCCGGGCTAACGGACTCAATAAAGTGGTCGTAGTAGGCCAGCACTGCCGGAACAATGCCGCACGCGCCGTTGGTTGGCGCGGTAACCACGCGGCCACCGGCGGCGTTCTCTTCGTTTACCGCCAGTGCAAACATGTTCACCCAGTCAATCACATTCATCGGATCGCTGGAAAGCTTATCGGATGAAACCAGCAGACGGCGCAGCGCCGAGGCGCGACGCGGCACCCGCAGCGGGCCGGGCAGCACGCCTTCGGTGTTCAGACCGCGATCGATACAGTCGCGCATGGTCTGCCAGACATCGGCGAAATAGTGCTCGATATCCGCGCGGGAGTGGATCGCCAGCTCATTTTTCATCACCATGCCGGAGAGGGACAGGCCGGTTTGATGGCAGTGATCCAGCATCTCTTTCGCGGAGTTAAACGGATAGGGCACCGACACCTCATTGAGCGCGGTTTTACCGAAGTTCTCTTCGTCAACGATAAAACCGCCGCCGACGGAGTAATAGGTTTTGCTGTAGATCTTCAGATCGCCGGCGTAAGCGTGAATGCTCATACCGTTTTCGTGCAGCGTCAGGTTATCGCTGCGGAAGACCATGCCGCCTTCACGCGGGAAGTCTACTTCGTGCGCACCGTTAGCCAGCAGCAGCCGCTGACGCTCTTCCACGTCACGAATAAATGCCGGGATCCCGTCGATATCCACGCTTTCCGGCGAGGCGCCGGAGAGCCCCATAATGATGGCGATATCGGTGTGGTGGCCTTTGCCGGTCAGGGAAAGGGAGCCATAGACATCAACCGCAATACGCGTTACCGAAGAGAGCTGGCCGCTATTCACCAGATCTTCGACAAACTGTTTACCGGCTTTCATTGGGCCAACGGTGTGAGAACTCGATGGGCCGATGCCGATCTTAAACATGTCGAAAACGCTAATCACGCTATACGCTCCTTACAATCCTGGGCTGTGGACGGTGCTCACAAAAGAATAAAAACATGTTTCACGCGGTATCTGTCCGCAGAAAACAGTAAGTGTCAGAGGGCGGGGAAACCACGGTGACTGTCGTCGTTATACGTTCCTGGCCCTGTTTTGGGTGAAATATAAATGAAAAGTTCGCGCCTTGCAGTGATTTGGATCGTCATATATGAAAAAAGCAGTTAAAAATACGGTTAAGGCGTTTTTTAAAACGATTTGAGGCTGTATTTTAACCCGTTCGCGAGGTTTTCGCCACCTGAAGGCTCAGGCGGCGGATGATCCCGGCGGTCATGCCCCAGATAAAGTAGTCATCAAACCAGGAGAGCCATACGCGATGCTGATGTCCGGCCCGCTGCACGTCCAGCGGGGTATAGCGACCAAGTCGCAGCGCTTCTTCTAACGGCATTTCAAATACCGACTCCACCTCGCCCTCGTTAGGCTGCCAGCCGATCCCCGGCTGAACGATCCCCACCACCGGGGTGACCTGAAATCCGGTACTGCTGGTGACCGGCGGCAGCACGCCAATGACCCGCACCGAGCGCGGGGGAAGCGCCACCTCCTCCTGCGCCTCCCGCAGCGCGGTCATCACCAGCGAATCATCGCTGCTGTCGCGCACGCCGCCCGGAAAGGCAACCTGACCCGCGTGTTTACGCAGGGTGGCGGATCGCCGCGTCAGCAGCAGGGTGGGGCTGGGATGCGCCACAATCGGCACCAGCACCGCCGCCTGGCGGCGCGGCAGGGCACTGGCCTCAACCGGCGGCGGTTGCAGAATAAAACGCGACAGAAAACCCTGTAGCGAGGGGTTAGTGCTGCTCATCTGACGCCTCCTCCAGGCAGGGTAAAATACGGTTAACCTTGTCAAAGGTTTCCTGATACTCGGCCGCCTCATCGCTGTCAGCGACGATCCCGCCGCCGGCGGCGCAGTAAAGCGTTCCGCCTTCGGCAATCAGCGTGCGGATAGTAATGCTGGTATCCATACTGCCGCAGGCGCTGAGATAGCCAATGGAACCGCACCAGGCGTTGCGCCGCTGCGGTTCCAGCGCGTCGATAATCTCCATCGCCCGCACCTTCGGCGCACCGGTAATCGATCCGCCGGGGAAGCAGGCGCGCAGCAGATCGCAGGCGCTAAGCGTCGGTTTAAGCCGGGCGGTAATCGTGCTGACCAGATGATGCACCGCCGGAAACGGCTCTACCACAAACAGCTCCGGTACGCTGACGCTGCCGGGAACGGCCACGCGGCCAATATCATTACGCAGCAGGTCCACAATCATCAGATTCTCACTACGGTCCTTCGCCGAGTTTTGCAGCTTTACCGCCTGCTGACGATCGGCCTGCTCATCGGCCAGGCGCGGCAGCGTGCCCTTGATAGGCCGGGTCTGGATCTCATCCTGCCGCAGCCGGATAAAACGTTCCGGCGACAGACTGAGAATGGCGCTGTCGTCCAGCCGAATAAAGGCGCTGAACGGCGCGCGGTTGGCCCGGCACAGCCGCTGAAACGCCTGCCACTCATCGCCCTGATAGCGGGCATGAAAACGCTGGGAGAGGTTAACCTGATAGCAGTCACCGGAAAGCAGCCACTGCTGGACGCTGCGGAACTTTTCGCCGTACTCCTCACGCGTCATGTTGGACTGCCATCCGCCGATCATACGGAACGGTGGCAGGGCAGGTGCCCGCTGCGCCTGGAGCCAGTCAAGCCGCCGCTGCACGTCGCCGCGAACCACCAGCGTCAGCCTGCGCAGATGATGATCGGCGATCAGCGCCCAGTCATAAATCCCGACCGCCATATCGGGCGTGGACAGCTGATGCGCCGCCAGCTCCGGCAGTGTTTCAAAACGGCGGCCGAGATCGTAGCCGAACAACCCCAGAGCGCCGCCCAGGAACGGCAAATCCTCGCGCGGCGTTGTCTGAGGCATCGCCTTCTTCAGCTCCAGGTGCAGCAGCGCCAGCGGATCCTCCGTTGAAGAACGCTGCATGCCGTTGGCCGTTATGTCGGTGGTATCGCCCCGGGTAACCAGCGTGCTGCGCGGATCGGCCACCAGAATATCGAAGCGGTTATCGCTGTGATCGGCAAAGCCGGAGTGCAGCAGCATGGCCCAGGGCAGATGTGCCAGGGCGGAAAACTGATGCTCAACGGCATCCGGCGTATACGTCAGTGGATGAAAAACAGGCAGCATATTTCTTCAGCAGGATGGTTTATTACAGGGATGCAAGCCTGACATATTTTTGTGCCGCTGGCATCTGTTTGTCGCCCGTGAAATAATCCGCGCCGAACAAGCCCCGAGGAGCAACAATGTTTACAGGATTACCCGCGCTGTCACATGAACAGCAGCAGCAGGCCGTAGAACGCATTCACCAGCTGATGGCCGAAGGCATGACCAGCGGCCAGGCGATTGCTACCGTGGCGGCAGAGATCCGCAGCACCCACACCGGTGGGCATGTTGCGGTGATGTTTGATGACGAAGATGAAGAAGAAAATGAGTCGCGGCAGTACGACGACGCTGAAGAAGACGAAGAAGACGAAGAAAACTAAGCCATGCCCCTGCGCTGCGGCAGGGGCCAGATATCAGATGGCCGCAATCACTTTGATTTCAACCAGATACTTAGGATTCATCAGTCCGGCGTGAACGGTGCAGCGCACCGGCGCATTGCCCGGAGAGACCCACGCATCCCATGCCCGGTTCATCGCGGCAAAGTCTTCTTTGTTCACCAGAAAAAGCGTGGCATCAAGAATGCGGCTCTTATCCGATCCCACCCGCGTCAGCATCTGGTCAATCAGTGCCAGCGCGTTCGCCGTCTGCGCCTCGGCATCGGCATCGAGATTTTCCGGCACGCTGGTGTAATACACGATGTTGTTGTGGACCGCGGCTTCTGACATGCGGTGACCCGGATCGATACGTTCAATGGTCATGGACTGTTCCTTTTGCATAAAAAAATAACCGACGATAGCCTGACATAAACCGTCGGGTGAGTCATCCGTATTCCGTGTGAGCGCCCTCCAGGGATTATGGGCTGAGCGCCGTCTGCGCCGTGTCCAGCCCGTCAACGATAGCGATCATCGCCTCGGCAACGTGCAGGCGTTCCTGCCGCGCCCGCTGATAGGCATCGGAGTGGTAGCAGGCCAGGGCGGTCTGATAGTCACTGAATTCAATCACCACGTGCTTTTCAAAGCGCTCCCCCTCCAGCGTTTGCGCTTCGCCGCCTCTGGCCAGGAAACGCGCGTTAAACTGCGTAAACGCCGCCGGAGCCAGCGCCATATAATCGCGATACTGCTGCGGGTCGTGAATGGTGACGTGGGCAATCCAGTAAGCTGCCATCGCTACTCCTGTTCGGTTAAGATCTGTTTAGCCAGCGCCGCGGCTTCGGTCAGGTGTTCAAAGACCGCCTGCTTCGCCTGCGCCGGATCGTTTTTCTCAATCGCGTTATAGATACGTGACATCCGCTCAAACCCCGCTACCTCACGGGCCGGCCAGGAGAGCGTCATCGCCCTCAGCCGCCCAATCCGGCTGTTAAGACGCTGGACGATCTCCCAGGCAATGCTGTGCTTCGCCACGCTAAACAGCGTTTCGTAAAAGGCCTGCGACGCTTCAACTCGCCGCATATCGTCATGCTCCTGGGAGGCAAGCGCAATCTGCGCCAGCTGTTTGTGCAGCCGCGCCTTTTCGCTTTTCTTCGCCAGCCTTGCACAGTCCCAGGCGGCTTCCTGCTCCAGCAGCATGCGGATATTGTAGATTTGCTCTGCCGCCTGCCAGGTCAGTACGGCGACAATCGGCCCTTTTTTGGGCAGCACGTCAATTAGCCCTTCGGCTTCCAGATAGCGGATCACTTCCCGCACTACGCTGCGGCTGACCCCCAGCTGTTCAGTAAGCTGGCGCTCGACCAGCCTCTCCCCGGCCTTAAAGTAGCCGGTAATAATGGCCTGCCTGACTTTAGTCAGCGCCAGTTCGCGCAGGGTGACCGGTGTATTTTCAATTTTCAGTGACAGTAATTCGGTCATCAGGTGTCCTCTGTGATGCTGTGAAACAAGCCTACGCCATCTGCGGCATCCGTCGCCCTGGCAGAAAACATAAATTCGGTCTGGCTCACAGTTCTGAATGTTTACCGGCATTTTGCCGATGTCAGCGCACTTTTTCCGCTAATGCCGTTGTTAATACTGAAAAAAAAATCCGCTATCGGGCCAATAATTCGCCAAAATTTTCACGCCGTCCGTTGGCAAAGGTAGCCGCGGTTGCTCAGTGTAAACAGACGACGAATCAGAACCTTAACACAGTATTGGTCGAAGAATTTCGCTGATAATCAGCGCCTGAAAACATACTGTATGTTGGTATACCATATTTTGACATGCCTTTTGCGGCAGTGCTATATCAAATGCGAAACAAACATTACTCAATCTGTTTACATTTGAAGAGGCCACTATGCATCACCTAATCCGCAAGACCCTGGTTACCAAAGAAACCCTCTACACAGACGGAGGCAAAGCCGCCGCTAAGCCGATGGTGATGATTGCCGCAGCGGCGGTGATTAAGAATCCATGGGCGGGGAAGGGATTTGTTGACGATCTCTCACCGGAAATCCGTGAACTGGCCCCGGTGCTGGGCGAGCTGCTGACCCGCCTGATTATCGAACAGGCCGACGGCGGCGCTAACGTGGAAGCCTTTGGTAAAAGCGCCATCGTTGGCCTGGACGGTGAGCTGGAACACGCCTCCGCGCTGATCCACACCCTGCACTTCGGTAACCACTACCGCAACGCGGTGCAGAGTAAAAACTATCTGGCGTTTACCAATACGCGCGGTCCGGCCAACTCCCCGGTGCTGATCCCGATGATGCATATCAACGATGAAGGCAGCCGCGAACACTACCTCACCATGCAATTCAACATCGGCGACGCGCCGCGCTACGACGAAATTCTGGTCGCGCTGGGTGCCGGACTGAGTGGACGCCCGCATCACCGTATTGGCAACCGTTATTCCGACCTGAAAGAGTTAGGCAATGATGCGAAAAACCCAGCAGCTATCTGATCTGTCGATGCGGGTCAGCTATCTCGACGTCGGGCAGGGCGATCCGCTGGTACTGATCCACGGCGTCGGCATGAATGCGGCGTCGTGGTATCCGCAAATTGAGGCGCTGAGCCGCGATTTTCGGGTGATTGCCGTCGATATGCCGGGTCACGGTGAAAGCGATGCGTTTCGTCACCCGGTGACCTTACGGGACTACGTGGACTGGCTGGCGGCCTTCTTACATACCCAGCCGGAAACACGCTTCGCCGTCGCGGGCCACTCGATGGGTGCGCTGATTTGCGCAGGGCTGGCGATCGATTATCCCCAGCTGATCGGGCGTGCCGTGGTGATGAGCGGCGTTTACCGGCGCAGCGAAGGCGCAAGACAGGCCGTGATGCAGCGCGCCAGGGAGCTGGCTGCGGGAGATGCGCAGCTGGATTCCCCGCTGGCCCGCTGGTTTAGCAATAACGAACGCGAAGCGCTGCTGCGCGAGCAGGTTGGCGACTGGCTACAGCAGGTCAATCTGCAGGGCTACGCCGCCGCCTATCAGGCCTTTGCCGGTGGCGACGAGATGTACGCCGACCGCTGGCATGAAATCCGCTGCCCGGTGATGGTGCTGACCGGCGAACTGGACGCGAACTCCAATCCGCAGATGGCGCAGCAGATGGCCGGTGCCGCCCCGCACGGCAGGGCGGTGATTATCGCCGACGCACGGCATATGGTCAGCCTGACCGATGCGGAACGCGTCAATAACGAGATGCTGAGCTTTTTACGTGAAGGCTCAGCGGGTATCAGTAATAGAGCAAAAATGGCAGGAGTCTCTCATGCAGACAGATAAACGCAGACAGCTTCGCGATGCCTTCGGTGCCTTTATGACCGGCGTGACCGTAGTGACCAGCCGGGACAAAGAGGGGCAGCCGATAGGCTTTACCGCAAACTCGTTTACCTCCGTATCGCTGGACCCGGCGCTGCTGCTGGTCAGCATAGATAAGCGCTCAGCGAACTACAGCAACTTTACCGAGTGCGGTCACTTTGCCGTCAATATTCTCTCCGAGCAGCAGAAGGAAACGTCCAATATCTTCGCTCAGAAGGTGGACGACCGCTTTGCGCTGATTGACTGGCACGCCAGCGAAAACGGCACGCCGCTGTTGGATGAAAGCTCGGCCTGGTTTGACTGCTCGCTGCATCAGGTGGTGGATGCCGGGGATCACGCCATCATCATTGGTCAGATTGAAGGTTTTGAATCGACCGGTATGGCCGGTCTGGGCTACTACCGGGGCGCTTACTTTACGCCTTACCACAACGCCGAATCGCTGATTAATCGTCTGAGCGTGGAGGTCAGCGCACTGATTGAAATGAATGGCCAGGCCATTATGGTCAGGCAGGGTGACCGTTATGCTCTGCCCACGCGCAGCGTGGAGAAGGGCAGCGTCAGCGACACGCTGAACACGCTTATCGCCGATCTGGGGCTTAACGCCAGCCCGGGGTTTGTCTACTCGATTTATGAAGACCGGCAGAATAACAAGCAGCACATTGTGTTTCTCTGCGCGCTGCCCACCGAAGCCGCCGAAACGGTATCGACGCCGAACGGCGCTGAGTGGTACAGCCTGGAAAACCTGGCCGCGCTGCCAATCGGTGATTCTGCACTGAAATCACTGATGAATCGCTTCGTCAGAGAGAACGCCGTCGGTAACTACAGTATTTATTACGGTGATGAAATCAACGGTTCAGTTAAACAATTCGCACTCTGACGGCAACCCGGAGCAGGCTATGAAACTCTCATTATTTATCCATATGGAACGCATCTCCCCGGACGAGCCGCAGGATAAGCTCTACGCCGAGATGATTGAACTGTGTGAAATGGCCGATCGCGCCGGAATGCACGCCATCTGGACCGGCGAGCACCACGGCATGAATTTCACCATTGCGCCTAACCCGTTTATTAATCTGGCGGATCTGGCGAACCGGACGAAGAACGTCCGGCTGGGAACGGGCACCATTATCGCGCCGTTTAATCACCCCCTCCGCCTTGCCGGAGAAGCGGCGATGACCGATATCGTCACCGGCGGACGTCTGGAACTGGGCATCGCCCGCGGCGCCTACAGCTACGAATATGAGCGAATGATGCCGGGGCTGACCGCCTGGGATGCGGGCCAGCGGATGCGCGAACTGGTGCCTGCGGTGAAGAAGCTGTGGCAGGGCGACTACGCCCACGACGGCGAATACTGGCAGTTTCCGCTGTCCACCTCCTCGCCACAGCCGAAGCAGCAGCCGCATCCGCCGATCTGGATCGCCGCCCGCGATCCTAACAGCCATGAGTTCGCGGTGAAAAACGGCTGCAACGTACAGGTGACCCCGCTGCACCAGGGGGATGAAGAGATCGTTCGTCTGGCGGAGTGCTTCCATGAAACCCGCCGCCGACTGGCGCCGGAGCAGCCGCTGAAAATCATGCTGCTACAGCACGGCTACGTGGCCACGGACGAAGCCGACGCGCTTCAGGCCGCCGACGAGCTTAACCGCTTCTATCACTATTTCGGTGCCTGGTTCAAGAACGAGCGCCCGGTGAGCCAGGGGCTGATCCAGCCGCTGACCGAGGAGGAGATGGCGGCAAATACCTACTACTCGGCGGACGCGATGCGTAAAAATCTGGCGATTGGCACGGCCAATGAGGTGATTACCCGCTTGAAAAAATATGAAGCGCTGGGCTATGACGAATTTGCCCTGTGGATCGACAGCGGAATGACCTTCGAACGTAAGAAAGCTTCACTGACCCGCTTTATTCAGCAGGTTATGCCGGAATTTCATTAACAGGTGGCGAGATGGAATCGTTCAAACTCTATATTGATGGCCGCTTCGAATCCGGCGCCGGTTCGTTCTCCTCCGTCAACCCGGCCACGGAACAGCCCTGGGCGGAGATCGCCGAAGCGCGCCGTGACGAGGTTAACCGCGCGGTAGAGGCGGCGCACCGGGCCTTTTACGATCCGGCCTGGCGCAGAATGACCGCCGGTGCCAGGGGTAAACTGCTGCTGCGGCTGGCGGACCTGGTTGAGCAGAATGCGCCCGAGCTGGCCCGTCTGGAGACGCTCGACACCGGAAAAATCATTCGCGAAACCCGTGCGCAGATAGCGTACGTGGCGGAGTACTACCGCTACTATGCGGGCCTCGCCGACAAGATGGAAGGGCGTACGCTGGCGATTGATAAGGCGGACACCGAAACCTGGACCCGGCGTGAACCGGTCGGCGTCGTGGCGGCGGTGATCCCCTGGAACAGTCAGCTGTTTCTGTCTGCGGTGAAAATCGGCCCGGCGCTGGCGGCGGGCTGCACGCTGGTGGTCAAGGCAGCAGAAACGGCCCCCGCGCCGCTGCTGGCCTTTGCCCGGCTGATCGACGAGGCCGGATTCCCGGCCGGCGTGTGCAACGTCATCACCGGATTTGCCGAAGAGTGCGGCACGGTGCTGACACGCCATCCGAAGGTCGATCACATTGCCTTTACCGGCGGGGCCGACACTGCGCGCCATATCGTGCGCAACAGCGCGGAAAACCTCAGCAAAACGACCCTGGAGCTGGGCGGTAAATCGCCGTTTATCGTTTTTGAGGATGCCGATCTGCAAAGCGCGGCTAACGCCCAGGTTGCGGCTATCTTCGCCGCCTCCGGGCAGAGCTGCGTGGCCGGATCGCGCCTGCTGGTGGCAGAAAGTATTAAAGAGCAGATGCTGGCCAAACTGGTTGAGTGCGTCGGGCGCATCGTTATGGGTTCGCCGGACGATCCCGCAACGCAGTTTGGTCCCCTGTGTACGCTGCGGCAGAAGGAACGGATTGAGTCGGTGGTCCGGCGCTCCGTTGAACAGGGCGCCAGGGTGGTGACCGGGGGTTACGCCGTCGATCGTCCCGGCTACTACTATCCGCCGACTATCCTCGACTGCTCTGAGGTGCATCAGGCGGAAAGTCTGGTCCAGGAGCTGTTCGGTCCGGTGCTCTCAGTGGTCACCTTCCGCGATGAGGAAGAGGCTATCCGGCTGGCTAACGCCACCGACTACGGCCTGGCCGCCGGGGTGTTTACCCAAAACCTGAGCCGGGCGCACCGGATGGTGCGCGACCTGCGCAGCGGCGTGGTGTGGATAAACACCTACCGCATGGTTTCCCCGCTGGCCCCGTTCGGCGGCTACGGGCTCTCCGGCCACGGTCGCGAGGGCGGGCAGGAGGCCGCACTGGAATTTACCACCACGAAAACGGTATGGCTGCGCACCAGCGATACCCCGATTGATGATCCCTTCATCATGCGCTGAGCCGCGGCACCACTTCACAACGCTACGGCCGGCGTTGCTGGCAGATACGACCCCGCAGGACGGCGGGATCGTTTCTGCATAAACGGAAGACCTCAATGTGCCTGTTGTGTCGTGGGGCAGGAGCACCCACGGCGGGCATACCGCGAACCCTACAGATAAAAAATAAAAACTGCCCCTTGCGTGGAGGACAGCCAGAATGTCTCAAAATACTGTTATAGAGAATAAAACCATCGACTACGTGCCGGAGAATGAACGCCACGGCCGTTCGCGGAGTTTGTTTACCCTGTGGTTTTGTACCAACATTGCGCCGCTGGCGGTGGTGACCGGGGCCATATCTACCCAGACGTTCCATCTGGATATCATCTCGGCATTTATCGCCATCGTTGCCGGACATCTGTTCGGTGGCCTGTTCCTGGCACTGACCTCGGCCCAGGGGCCAAAGGTCGGTATTCCACAGATGGTACAGAGCCGCGCCCAGTTCGGGCGCTACGGTTCACTGCTGGTGGTGGCATTTACCTCGGTTATCTATCTTGGATTCTTTATTTCCAATATCACCCTCTCCGGCAAGGTGATTAATAACGTGATACCGGCGATCCCGCTGACCGGCGCGACGATCCTCGGCGCGATTGCCGCCACGGTGATCGGTGTTGTCGGGTATAACTTTATTCACCGTCTGAATAAAATCGGTGCCTGGGTGATGGGCGGCGCGCTGATTGCCGGGCTGTTCGTCATGTTTACTCAGCCGCTGCCCGCTGACTTCTGGCATCGTGGCACCTTTAACCTCGGCGGCTGGTTTGCGACGTTCTCTATCTGCGCGGTGTGGCAGATCAGTTTTTCACCCTATACCTCGGATTACTCCCGCTATCTGCCGGCCAGCGTCGGCATCTTCAAACCCTTTATCTGTACCTGGCTGGGCGCCTGCGGGGGCACTATTCTCGCCTTTATGTTCGGCGTGGTGGCGGTGAATATCGTCGGGGGCGACACCGAGGCGATGGCCGCGGTGCGTCAGGCCAGCGGCGTGCTGGGACCGGTGCTGATGATACTGTTTTTACTGAATATCATCTGTCACAACTCGATGAACCTGTACGGCACCGTGCTGTCGCTGATCACCGCCGTGCAGACGTTCCGCCCCGACTGGACGCCGGGCGCGCGGGTGAGGGTGGTGGCCTCGTCCATTGTGCTGGTGGGCAGCGTGGCCGTCGCAGTGGTGGCAGCCGCCAACTTTGTTTCCTACTTCCTGAACCTGATCTGGGCGTTAATTGGCGTGCTGATCCCGTGGTGTATGATTAACCTGCTCGATTTCTATGTGGTGAAGAAGCAGCGCTACGACATCGCCTCGATCTTCAGCGCCGACGGCGGCCGCTATGGACGGGTTAACATCAATGCGCTGCTGACCTATTTTGGCGGTGTGCTGATTCAGGTGCCGTTTGTTGAGAACGCTTTCTTTACCGGTCCCTATGCCCACCTGATCCCCGGCGCAGATATTTCGTGGGGGATAAGCCTGGTATTCACCAGCGTGTGCTATCTGCTGCTGAATAAAAAGGCATTTTGCAGCGTAAGCGGAGAGATTAAACATACTGGGGTGCAGAGAGGCTGATTTTTTAACCGCACTGAATAATCGATCCCTCCTGACATTCGTCCGGGGGGATTTTTATTGCGCGGCATCGCGGTTGATCAGGGTGACGAAGGAGACGCTGGCCCGGCGGAGCCTGTGAGGTCAACCCACAGGCATCACCGCAATCAAACTAACGGGGGGTTACTTTGTTTCGGATTTACCCAAATGGAAGGCCAGCCGGGATTTAAAATAATCAACCAGATGGGCCTCCATCGCATGGACTTTCTGATCAATGCGCTGGCAGAGATATTCGTCGCTGTTCATCGCCCGGACGCGTTCCAGCGCGATTTCATCTATCTCATCTTTCTGTTTTTCCGTCAGATTAGCGTCATGAGAATCTGTCATAGTGGCATCCACCTTATAAGGTATTGAAAAAAGACCGCATTTAAGTAGCGTTTCAGCGGACAACTTACCACGATCCCGAGACGGTGTCGAAATGGAGATCCGCAAACCCGAGGCTGGATTGGGCGGGTATCTTCGATTACATTTAACGCTTCCCCCCTGACCCGATGCCTCCGTCAGCGAAACGATACTGTGAAATGATAATGAATGCGTAAACCTGAACTGAAAGAACTCCTGTCTTACTTCACCTCTAATCGTTTGATTGGTGTGCTGACGCTGTTTATCGGCAGCGTATTTCTTCAGCCGGTGCTGATTCAGATTTACGCCCTGTTTCCTGAAGCGACGAAAAATTTTACCGGCTGGAAGGATACCATTCACGCCTTTGGTCTGCTGACGCTGCCCCAGGTCATGCTGGGCTTTTCCATTGTCATCATGAGTATCGGGATTTTTCTGCGGGCCAGGCTTGCGTGGTTTTTCTCGATTATTCTGCTGATTTTTATCGGATCGTTCAGTCTTTCCATCTCGATCCCGCTCTATCACGTTGGCCTGCTGTCGGTGATCGACCTGCTGCTGCTGCTGTGGTTCTGGCGAGATTTTAACCAGTCGAGCCTGGCGGCCGGTACGCTGTTTGCGCTGGTCAGCGTGTCGTCGCTGCTGCTTTATGCGCTGTGCGGATCGCTTTATCTCGGCGAGCAGTTCAAGCCCGTTATTACAGAATTACCGGAAGCGCTCTATTTCTCAACGGTCAGCATGTCCACGGTGGGCTTTGGCGATATCGTCCCCGTCACCTCGACGGCGAGAATGTTTACCGTCTCTGTTATCATCCTGGGAATAACGGTGTTTGCCACCTCGATCAGTGCGATTATTGGCCCGATGATCGGTGGAAATATTAAACGCATGATTGAAGGCAGGATCTCACACGCAATGCGCAAAAATCATATCATCATCATCGGCGCGACGCCGCTGGCACGCAGCGTCTATTCCGGTCTCAGCGAACGCAATGAAAACGTCACCGTGGTGGTCATGCCGGGCGTGGCGCAGGATTACCCGGAAAAGGCGGACGTGATTATTGACGATCCCTCCACCAATAAAGCGCTGACCACCGCCGGAGCCAGCAAATCACGCTATGTGCTGATCCTCTGCAACGATGATTCGGAGAATGCTTTTATCGTGCTGGCGGCGAAAGAGGTGGTGGGTAAAGACACTAAAATCATTGCGCTGGTGAATTCGGATAAAAACCTGCGGAAAATGAAGAGGGTTCAGCCTGATATCATCTTCTCTTTGCAGACACTGGCCAGTGAGATGCTGCTGTGCAAGCTGAGAGGAGAGACGATGGATAATGAAAATATTATGGAGCTGCTGTTTCAGGAAATTCATTAACGCCCGCTGTTTCCACCGTGGCGATATGTCTGTTATCACCAGCGATGCGCCGGGCCGCAGGCCCGGCACCGAACGCGTTAGATCTTAAGCTGTTTCACCGTGCTGTCCACATCGATCTCATCTTCAGTAAAGATAAGCGTCGTGCCATGGAAAGTGGTAATGGCCAGTTTTTTCATCTGGCGCAGTTCATCGGCTTGAGCGGCGGATTTTGGCCTGATGCTGTTCATCAGCACCCCCACGGAAAGCACCGTATTTTCTTTATCGATACGGGTTTCAGCGGGCACCTCTTCGCTGTAAACCAGGTACGACTTGATTGACGCCAGCTTAATTCGCTCACCCGCGATATAAATATATTTGCTGTCCGGCACAACTTTCACTTCAAAAGCGGACAGCCCTTTGCTGTTGGTGGTGGGCGTGAAGGTAACCGCCGCATCTTTCTTAATCAGATCGGGGTTGGCGACCTTAATCACATGAAAATAACGGTTATCCCCGTTTTCATCTTTGATAAATCCAAAACCTTTGTCGTCAAACCAGGTTGTGATCGTTCCGTTCATCGCCATTACCACCTACGTAATCGTTAATCTACTCAATTTTTGCAGCGCGCAGTGTAAAACACAATGCCTGCGTAGACTATGCCTTTGCTTTAAGTCTGGGTGAAATTTTTAGAAATGCGAGAGGGGCGCGCCGGTGTGCTAGCCTTGTTACCACCTTAACCCTTCACAGCCGGAGGATCTATGCACGGACCCGATCCGTCGAATAAACATCCCATGGCGGGCTTCCCGCAGGTCTGTTTTATTAAAAACACCATCACCAGCCCCAACATTATTATCGGTGACTATACCTACTACGACGATCCTGAGGACGCGGAAAACTTTGAGCGTAACGTCCTTTATCATTTTCCATTCATCGGCGACAGGCTGATTATCGGCAAGTTTTGCGCCATTGCCCGCGGTGTTCAGTTCATTATGAACGGGGCAAACCATCAGCTTTCCGGCTTCTCCACCTTCCCGTTCTACATCTTTGGCAACGGGTGGGAGCACGCTGCGCCCGAAGCCGGAGCGCTGCCTTATAAGGGCGATACCGTGATTGGTAATGATGTGTGGATCGGCTATCAGGCGCTGATTATGCCGGGAGTCAGCATTGGCAACGGAGCGATTATCTCCTCCCGCTCGGTGGTCACCTCGGACGTGCCGGCCTATACGGTGGTGGGCGGCAATCCGGCTAAGGTGATTAAACAACGCTTCCCGGATGAGACTATCGCGGCGCTGGAAAAACTGGCGTGGTGGGACTGGCCTGTCGAAAAAATCACCCGCAACATCACCAGGATTATGTCCAGCGATATTGCGGCGCTGCACGATTAACCGGTCCCGCTCGTTGACCTGATGCCGCACGGTTTCAGGTCGCGATCACAAAAACGAAAAAGCCCTATCTTCTCCCCGGTCAATACCTTAGCTCAGTAGATGAGTGTTAACCATTTGTAATAATTAGTGATATTTTTCGTTAAGTAGCGATTGATGCGTCAAACGCATCGGTCCATGCGCTTATTCCGCTTATTTACCCAAGCGTTCTGTTCCAGTCTCCAGTGACCGCATTGTAAAACTGCGTCAATAACAACTGGAGAAAGTCATGCATTCCACTACCTCACCCATGGACACCCGGGCCAGAATCGGTGCGATACTGCGCGTAACCTCGGGCAATTTTCTTGAGCAGTTTGATTTCTTCCTGTTCGGCTTTTATGCCACCTATATTGCCCACACCTTCTTCCCCGCCAGCAGCGAATTTGCCTCGCTGATGATGACCTTCGCGGTATTCGGGGCCGGCTTCCTGATGCGGCCGATTGGGGCCATCGTGCTCGGTGCCTGGATTGATAAAGTGGGTCGCCGCAAAGGGCTTATCATGACGCTGTCGCTGATGGCGGTGGGGACATTTTTGATTGTGCTGATCCCCTCCTATCAGAGCATTGGCCTGTGGGCGCCGCTGCTGGTGCTGATCGGTCGCCTGCTTCAGGGCTTTTCTGCCGGGGCAGAGCTGGGCGGCGTATCCGTCTATCTGGCCGAGATCGCCACCCCCGGGCGCAAAGGTTTCTACACCAGCTGGCAGTCGGGTAGCCAGCAGGTGGCCATTATGATTGCCGCGGCGTTGGGCTACGCGCTGAATGCCGCGCTGGAACCGGAACAAATCAGCGGCTGGGGCTGGCGTATTCCGTTCCTGCTGGGCTGCCTGATTGTGCCGTTCATCTTTATTCTGCGCCGCAAGCTTGAAGAAACGCAGGCGTTCACCGCCCGCCGCCGCCATCTGGCGATGCGTGAGGTGTTCCACACGCTGCTGGATAACTGGCGCGTGGTGATCGCGGGAATGATGATGGTGGCGATGACCACCACGGCATTTTATCTGATCACCGTTTACGCGCCGACCTTCGGCAAACGCGTGCTGATGCTCAGCGCCTCGGACAGCCTGCTGGTCACACTGCTGGTGGCGATTTCCAATTTCCTGTGGCTGCCGATCGGCGGCGCGCTGTCGGACCGGATTGGGCGCAAGCCGGTGCTGATTGCGATGACCGTGCTGGCGCTGGTCACCACCTATCCGGCCCTGACGATGCTGGCGCAGGCACCCAGCTTTTCCATGATGCTGACCGTGCTGCTGTGGCTCTCATTTATGTACGGGATCTATAACGGGGCGATGGTCCCGGCATTGACCGAAATTATGCCTGCCGAAGTCCGCGTCGCCGGTTTCTCGCTGGCCTACAGTCTGGCGACGGCGGTGTTCGGTGGATTTACCCCGGTTATCTCAACCGCGCTGATTGAGTACACCGGCGATAAGGCATCGCCCGGCTACTGGATGAGCTTTGCCGCCGTCTGCGCGCTGCTGGCAACGCTGTATCTCTATCGTCAGGGGTCGTTAACCCTGCATGCCGCACGCTAAGGGAGAAGATTTGAATGCAGACTAAAACGTTGTCTCTGTTTGGCGGGCTGGTGCTGCTGTCGTTCAGCGGTGCGGGATATGCCCAGGACGTAACGGTGATGATTTCAGGCGGCTTTCGGGCCGCGCTGGAAAAACTGGCCCCGGACTATGAACGCCAGAGCGGAAATCATCTGCTGGTGATCCCCGGCCCGTCGATGGGTAAAACGCCGCAGGCGATCCCGAACCGGCTGGCGCGCGGTGAACATGCCGACGTGGTGATTATGGTGGGCGACGCGCTGACGGATCTGGAGACGCTGCACCGCACGGCGCCGGGAACGCGAACGGAGTTGGCGGATTCACCGATTGGCATGGTGGTGAGGCAGGGCGCGCCGGTGCCGGTTATCAAGACGGAGGCCGATCTGCGGGCGACGCTGCTGCGGGCCTCATCCATCGCCTATTCAGACAGCGCAAGCGGTCGCTACGTCAGCGGCGCGCTGTTTAAACGGCTGGGGATCGAGCCTGATGTGCAGACCCGGGCGCGAATGGTTGAACGCATTCCGGTGGCTTCCGAGGTGGCAAAAGGGCACTACGCGGTCGGACTTCAGCAGGTCAGTGAGCTGCTGCCGGAGACGGGCGTCACGTTCGTTGGCGAACTGCCGGACAGCGTGCAGTACATCACCCGCTTTGCCGGCGCGGTGACCGCCACGGCGGAGCACCCGCGTGAAGGTCAGGCCCTGCTGACTTTCCTCGCCTCGCCGCAGGCACAAAAGACCGTCCGCGCCACGGGGATGCGAACCGTTCAGCCGGCGCACGCTACGCCATAACATACCGTTCAGCGATCAGCTTCTCCAGCTCGGCCGCAATGTACGACTGAATACGCCCGCTGCGGTGGATCAGGCCCACCGTTCGTTTCACCACCGGCTCCGTCAGACGGAGCCGGGTCAACACGGAGTGTTCGGCAGCGGGCACCGACATCGACGGCACGGCAGCAATGCCGATGCCGGCTTCTACCATCCCCAGCGCGGTAGTGACGTGCCGGGTTTCGCAGATACTGGGGCGTTCCGGGGTCAGGTGCCCCAACTCCCGGTCGAGCAGGCTGCGGTTGCCCGACACCTTATCCAGACCGATATAGTCCTGTTGGAAATAGGCCTGCCAGGTCAGCTGTGTTCGACGGCTGAGCGGATGATCGTTGCGGCAGACGGCCACGTACTCATCTTCCGTCAGCGGCATAAAATCAATATTCGGCGGCAGCGTTTTGGCAAAGCAGATGCCGAAATCGGCCTGTCCGCTGCTGACGGCCTCAATCACGTTACCGACGCTGCTGTCGATCAGCTTCACCCGCACGCGGGGATAGTGCGCCTGAAAGCGGCGGATAACGTCCGGCATAAAGTAGTTAGCGGCGGAGGGAATAGTCGCCACCGTCACCAGCCCGGTGCGCTCCTTACTGGCCTGATTAATATCCGCCAGCACCGCCTCGACGTTTGACAACAGCTGTTCTGAACGCTCGGTAAAGCTCTGGCCGAAAAGCGTCAGGGTGACGCGCCGGGTGGTTCTGTCAAACAGGCGTGCGCCCAGCGCGGTCTCCAGCTTTTCAATTCTGCGGCTCAGCGCGGACTGGGACAGACAGATAGATTCTGCCGCCAGACGAAAGTTGCCGTATTCAACTAGCGCGCGGAAAGCATAGAGGTCGTTCAGGTCGAAGTTTACGGGCATGGCCGCGGCATCCTTTCAGTTTTTTATCCACGGATAAAAGTAGCTGAAAGTAGGATGAAAAGTCACCCCCGGAGGAGGATGTCGCATTTTATCGACGGGTTTAACGCAGCGAGTTACCCCATCAGCCTTCTGCATTACCCTGGCTGAGAATGCGGGCGCGGCAGATATCCAGAATCTCATCGGCCAGCGGGGAGTTGTCCGGGCAGGCGCGGGATAACACCAATGCGCCGACCAGGTGTGCCATATCGTTAAGCAGATCGGCACGGGTGAGGCCTCTCTCCGCACTTTCCTCTGTTAACTCGGCCAGCTGGCGTTCAAGACCGGCGGCAAACGCGGCTTTAATCGGCCCGGACTGACGGGCGGAATCCGCGCCCAGCGCCGCCAGCGTGCAGCCGTGACCCCTGTCATCGCGATGCCTGCGCGAGAGATAGTCTGCAACGAATGCGCTGCGATTCTGACTTTCGATACTCTCTGCGGACTGCGTAAAACCGCAGCGCATCGCTTCCGCCATCAGATCGGCCTTTGACGCGAAGTGTTTGTAGAATCCACCGTGCGTGAAACCCGCCGCCGACATCAGATCCGCCACGCTGACCCCGTCGTATCCGCGCTCGCGAAACAGCACCGAGGCGGTTTCAACAATACGCCTGCGGTTTTCACGAACCTGCTCTTTTGACACTTTCATGATTCAGGCACCTTGCGAGACAAAACAGGGCTGAGTATACATTGATGACGATCGTAATCATACCGATTGACATTTTAGATTACGATCATCATCATTGTGGCGTGCGCTAACCCCAGTCCCTTAACCTGCTGAGAGATCCCCCTATGTTGAAACCCACAGTGCTTATTACCGGTGCCTCCTCCGGCATCGGCGCAGTCTACGCTGAACGCTTTGCCCAACGCGGCCATAACCTGGTGCTGGTCGCGCGGGACAAGGCGAGACTGACTGACCTGGCCGAACGTTTGCAGCGGGAAACGGCGGTGTCGGTCGATATCCTCCCTGCCGACCTCACGCAGTCGGACGATCTGGCGACGGTGGAAGCCCGTCTGCGTAACGACGCAAGCATCGGTATTCTTATCAATAATGCCGGGATCGCGCAGTCCGGCAGGTTTGCCGAGCAAACCGCGGCGTCGATGGAGCAGCTGATCGCGCTAAACGTGACCGCGCTGACCCGGCTCTCCGGCGCGGTCACCCCACGGTTTATCCAGGCCGGTGACGGGGCCATCGTCAACGTCAGTTCGGTGGTCGCTCTGGCCCCGGAATTTGCCATGTCGGTGTACGGCGCCACCAAAGCCTTTGTCCTGTTTCTGTCTCAGGGGATGGATGTTGAGCTCTCTTCCAGCGGGATTTATGTTCAGGCGGTGCTGCCTGCGGGCACCTATACCGAAATCTGGCAACGTGCCGGGATTGAGCTCCCGGCCGCGGAGAAATTAATGACGGCGGAGGAGTTGGTGGATGCGGCGCTGGTGGGCTTCGATCGTCGCGAGCGGGTGACAATTCCCCCGCTGCGCAACGAGGCACGCTGGAACGATCTCGATGCCGCGCGGCAGGCTCTGCTACCGGACATCAACCAGGCCGAGGCCGCCAGACGTTATAAACCGGAGTAGCTGAGCGTGTAACCGTTTATCCCGCATTAGTGGCGTTGAACGGCGGTTTCGCGAACCACACCAGCAGCGTCAGCATCAGGAAGATCCCCGCCGACATATAGAATATATCGTTGGCGGACATCAGCAGGCTTTGCTGAGTTATTTGGTTGTCGAGATAGGTCGCAATTTGCTGTTTGTCGAAGCCCATCTTTTGCAGCCGGTGAAACAAGTCCAGCGACTGCGGATTGTAGGCGGTGATCGACTCGGTGAGCTGCGCATGGTGAAACGACTCGCGATGGCTCCACAGCGTCATGGTCAGCGTGGTGCCAATCGACCCGGCCAGCGTACGGAAAAAGTTGCTCAGGCTGGTGGCGGCCGCCAGCTTTTCAGGCGCAATTCCCGACAGTGAAATTGCGGTCAGCGGCAGGAAGAAGCAGGCAACGGCAAAGCCCTGCATAAACTGCGGAACGATCACCCAGGTAAAATCAATATTTGAATTAAACGTCATCGACCGCCAGTAATAACAGCCGGCGTACACCACAAAGCTGAACGTCACCAGCATACGCATATCAATCTTGTTACCGTAGCGGCCAATGATCGGCGCGAGTATCAGCGGCATGATGCCGATAGGGGCATAGGCTAATCCTGCGGTAATCGAGTTATAGTCAAACACCGTTTGCAGCAGCTGCGGCATCAGAACAATCGCCCCTGAATAAATCAGGTAGGCACACGAAATACAGATGACGCCGACATTAAAGTTACGTGAGCGGAACAGGCTCATATCAATAATCGGATTATCATTGGTCATTTCCCAGATAATCAGGGTCACGATACCGATGATGGCAATCACGGTTAACACAATAATCGTGCTGGAATTAAACCAGTCGAGGTCTTTCCCCTTGTCCAGCATGATTTGCAGACTGCCCACCCCCAGCACCAGCAGGCTTAACGCGATCAGATTAATTTTCACCGGTTCGGTCGGCGTCTCGCGGCCTTTCAGCAGCCAGGCGGTCAGGCACACCACAATCACGCCTAGCGGCACGTTGATTAAAAATATCCATCCCCAGCTGTAGTTATCACAGATATAGCCGCCCACAATGGGGCCGAATATCGGGGCGATAATCACCGTCATGGACCACAGCGCCAGCGCGACATTCCGCTTTTCCGGCGGGTAGTTACGCAGCAGCAGGCTTTGCGATAACGGAATCAACGGGCCTGCGACCAGCCCCTGGATCACGCGGAAGGTAATCAGCGTGCTCAGATTGGTTGACAGGCCGCAGCACAGCGATGCGAGGGCAAACAGCGCAACGGAAGCGATAAACAGTCTGCGTTCGCCAAACCTCTGCGCCAGGCGCCCGGTAATCGGAATAGCGATGGCGTTAGCCACGCCGAAGGAGGTGATCACCCAGGTGCCTTCGTCGGTTGATGCCCCCAGGAAACCGGAAATAGTGGGGATGGCCACATTTGAAATCGTGGAATCCAGCATCTGCATAAAGGTCGCCAGCGACAGCGACAGCGTCACCAGGACCAGCGGGATGCCCTTGAGCGGGGTCAGTGCCGTGTTGGTGCTCATAATGCGGCGTTAGTTTTGATGATGGCGAGGATCTCTTTATCGATACTGGCGGTATCAATGACCAGAGCCGTACTGTGATAGGCCGGCGTGTTACGCTGCGCGGTAGCCAGCGTCTCGCCGCGGCTGCCGGTTTCACGCAGCGTCACGTTAGTGGATAAACCGATGCGCAGCGGATGGGCTTTCACCTGTTCTGCATCGAGCAGAATGCGTACCGGCAGGCGTTGCACCACCTTGATCCAGTTGCCGGTGGCATTCTGCGCGGGCAGAACCGAAAATGCGCCGCCCGTTCCCATGGTGATGCCGTCCACGGTGCCGTCAAACACCACGTCGCTGCCGTAAAAATCGGTGACTACGGAAACTTTCTGACCAATGCTCACGCCGCTAAGCTGGGTTTCTTTAAAGTTGGCGTTAATCCACATCTGTTCAGCGGGCACAATAGACATCAACGCCTGACCCGCGCTGAGCGTTTCACCGACCTGGACATTGCGCTGGGCAATGTAGCCGCTTACCGGGCTGCGTATCTGCGTACGCTGGAGCGCAATCCAGGCCTCGCGCACGGCGTCCGATGCCTGGAGAACCTCCGGCTGTTTTTCCAGCGATGTTCCCTGAATCATGACCCGATTGCTGCGCCAGTTTTGAACGGCGACATCCAGCGCGGCTTTGCTGCTAACCACCGCGTCCTTCGCATGCTGTAAATTTTCCTGTGAGATGGCCGCTGCGCCGCCCAGTCGTACGCGTCGCTGATAGTCTGACTGCGCCTGCTGATAGTTCACTCTGGCTTCCTGGATACTGGCGGAATAGAGGTCGTCGGCAACGTAAAGCTGCATAATTTTTTTGACGACAGTGGCCAGATTATGTTTGGCTTTTTTAACGTTAATCAGCGCGTCGGTATTATCCAGGGTGACGAGAACATCCCCCTGATGCACCAGATCGGTGTCGATGTAGTTTACGCTGATGACGCTGCCCGCGACCTGGGAAGAGATCGCAATCTGATTGCCTGCCACATAGGCATCATCGGTACTCTGCACATCACGCAGGTTAAAATACCACCAGGCTGCGCTGGCACCGGCAACAATCACCACCACGGCGGCGAAAATAAACAGCATTTTCTTTCGTTTCTGAATTTGCGTTGTTTCGTTGTGGGCGTCAGCCTGTTGAAGCGTCATAGTGATAAACCTTATCTCATCTGTCCTGGTGCAAAAAAGTCGGTTGCACAGAAAAAGTCTGGGCGCCTGGCGTCGGACTCTGGCAGTTATTAAGCAACAGTCCGCCGTGCCTGATTAAATAGTGCCGGGGATGTCAATGTTCAGTGTTTTAAATTAATAAAGAGACGGGCTTCCCGCATCAGTATGGCTCATTTGCGGCTATCGAAGCTGAATAAGTGAAGCAAGTGTAAAGTTATTAGTGCGCGTATCCCATTGGAGTCATCGGAAATCTTTGCAAGGTTTTTCCTACACGTGTAGTCCCACCGGGCAGGAGGACCTATAATCCTCACCCTGAACGCTTTTACATCCCGAGATGAACCTGGTTTAACTGCGGATGTGCGTGGTGAAGGAGGCAGACCTTCGCGTATGAAATAAAAAAGGAACCCCAGATGAATAAAAGCGCCAGTTTGAACGCGGTAATTATTGACGATCACCCTTTGGCACGTATGGCGATACGCAATCTGCTGGAAAGTGATGGCATCACCGTGGTTGCGGAGGCCGACGACGGCGCGGAGGCGCTGATGGCCGTGGCCCGCCACCAGCCCGAGGTGGTGATTGTGGATGTGGATATCCCGATCATGAGCGGTATTGAGGTGGTTGAAAAACTGAGGAAACAGCAGTTCGACCAGATCATCATCGTGGTGTCGGCGAAAAACGATACCTTTTATGGCAAACGCAGCGCCGACGCGGGTGCAAACGCCTTTATCAGTAAAAAGGAGGGGATGACCAATATTCTGTCCGCGCTCCACGCCGCGCAAAACGGTTACAGCTATTTTCCCTTCTCGCTCAGTGGATTTGTCGGCAGCCTGTCAAATGAAGAGGAGATGCTGGCGTCGCTCTCCAGCCAGGAAATTAAGGTGATGCGTGCCATACTCAACGGTGCGGATAATATGCATATCGCCGCGGATATGCATATCAGTAATAAAACGGTCAGCACCTATAAAGGCCGGTTGATGGAAAAGCTGGGCTGTAAGTCGCTGATGGAGCTTTTCTCTTTTGCCAATCGCAATAAAATTGGGTGAAGCCATGTTCAGGCAGGTTGTTCGCGTTGGGGTAATCATGCTGTGCCTGATGATGCCGGTTCAGGCCGCACCCGCAGAACCGGTAAACTTAACCCTTGCCAGTATTCACGATGTCATCACGCCGCCGCTTCCGCTGAGCCATGAGGATCTTCTCTGGCTGGCGAATAAGCGTGTTTTAACGCTGGGTGTGTATGGCACAGAGTCGCCGCCGCTGAGTATGAACAGCGCCACCGGGCGCTATCGCGGGATGAACGCCGACTACCTGTTATTGATGAAAAATGCCCTGCGAATTGGGTTAGCGATCAAAAGCTATCCCGACAGGCAGCAGGCTTTCGACGCGTTGAAAGCCGGCCATATCGATCTGATCCTCACGCCGCCAACCGGGGCCGGGCCGTTAAAACCGCCCTTTATTTCAACGCTGCCGCTGGTACGCGGTTATCCCACGCTGGTGACCCGGCAGGCAGAAGTGATGAAGCCGCTTTACGAACTCGATGAAGAGGTCAGCATTGCCGTCAGCGAGAGGTATCCTGCCGATGACTTTATCAAAATGGCCTTTCCCAAAGCCCGCATTAAGACCTATCCGGAGGATTATCTGGCGCTGGCCTCGGTTGCCAATAAGCAAAATGACTACTTCTTCGGTAATAATCTCACCACCAGTTTCCTGATTGCCCGGGATTTTTATCAGACGCTGGGCATGGTGAAATTCTGGCGGGAGCCACAAACCGCCACCGCCTTTGTTGCCCTGAATAGTCAGCGTAATTTAGTGACTATCGTCGATACCTTTATCAGTTCGCTGACCGAACCGATGCATAATCAGATTGCGCAGTCGTGGATTGAACTGGGGAACCTTGCGCTTCTCTCCGAAGCTCTGAAGCTGACGCCGAAAGAAAAACGCTGGCTGGAAAGGCATCAGACGCTGCGTGTGCTGATCAATCCCTATTATGCGCCGTTCAGCATGGTGGATGAGAATCAGGATATCAGGGGATTAATCGGCGATGTGCTGAACTTAATACATCTGCAAACCGGCATTACTTTCGATCCGATCATCGCTAACTCCAACGGGGAAATGGTCGACATCATTCGCAAGGGGGAGTGGGATATTATACCGTTCGCCACTTACAGCCCGGAACGAGAGGATGAAATTGCCTTTACCCATCCGTTTATTGCCACGCCTTTTGTGGTGGTGACGCAGGCGACGCCGGACGGGATTATCGAAATTAAGCCGGGTATGCGAGTGGCGCTGCCGGCCTATCATACGCTGTCGGAAAAACTTCAGCGCAAGCACCCGGACATTGAGTGGGTCAGGGCGGAGAACACCAGCGATGCGCTGAGTATGCTTAATCAGGGCAAGATTGATGCGGTCATTTCTACCCAGCTCGCCACACGTTTTATTATCGATCACTACTATCCTGACCAGCTGTTCTACAGCCGTATTCCCGATGAGCCGCCCGCACAAATCACCTTTGCCATGCCGCGCGGTGCCACGGAGCTGCAAGGTATTATGAACAAGGCGCTGGATGATATTCCGCCTAAAGAGATGCTCGATCTGGCCGGAAAATGGATGAAGATGCCTGAAGTTAAAATCGGCACCTGGGATCTTTACAGCCGTCCGTTCTACTGGGTTGTCGGGCTTGCCATGCTGCTTATTCTGAGCAGCCTGCTGTGGGGGGCCTGGCTGCTGAAGGCCGTACGCCGCAAGCGGGCGTCGCAGGCGGCGCTTAAATACCAGCTCAGCTTCCGACAGACGCTGTTTAACGCCATCCCGGTGCCGGTGTATGTGGTCAGAACCGACGGTGAACTCGACAGCTATAACCACGCGTTTGACACGTTCTTCAGCGCCGGGCAGCACGAGGCGTTGCAGTTTTCCCTGTTCGACAGACGTCATCCGCTGGCGGAGATTTTCCCCGCTGTCTACCGTGAAATCCAGCAGGGGCTAACCCCGGATACCGTGATCCCTCATCAGCTGGTGCTGCACAACGGCGAAGAGGAGCGGCTTATCCTGCACTGGATGACGCTGTGTCGTTTACCCGCCGACATGCCGCCCACCCTGATCTGCGGCTGGCAGGATATTACCGAATCCCGGCAGTTAATGCGCGAGTTGCAGATTGAGAAGGATAAAGCGATTGAGGCAAGCCAGGCGAAAAGTACCTTCCTCGCCAACATGAGTCACGAGATCCGCACGCCGGTCAGCGCGATAATGGGTTTCCTTGAACTGATGAATACCCGTAAACAGACGCCTGAAGAGAACCAGCAGTCGATTCAACTGGCCTATGCCACCGCGCAGTCGCTGATTGGCTTGATTGGCGACGTGCTGGACATGGAAAAGATCGAATCCGGTAAATTTGAGCTGGCGCCGGAATGGGTCGATGCCGACGCGCTGATCGGCACCACCATCGGCAACTTTGACGGGCTGGCCACGCAGAAAAAAATCTACCTGACGGTGCACTCTCATCTGGCTAAAGGGCTGTCGCTCTGGCTCGATCCTCAGGCCGTTAAGCAGGTGCTTGCCAACCTGATCGGCAATGCCATTAAGTTTACTCAACAAGGCGGCGTGGACGTCTGCGCGGAAACCCAGGCGCTGGATGACGGGCAGATCCGCCTGACGCTGCGGGTGAAGGACAGCGGAGTCGGGATTTCAGAGCAGGAGCAGGAGCAGCTCTTTCAGCCGTTCAGCCAGGCAAAAAGCGGCAAACGGCAAAACGGTTCAGGGTTGGGACTGGCGATTTGTCGTGAGCTGGTCGAACGCATGGGCGGACGGATAGAGATGCGCAGCCAGCCGGGTAGGGGAACCGTGGTCACCGTCACGCTGACCGCCGCCGTTTCGGCGCAGGTGACCCCCGTTTCGGTTCTGGCGAATAACATTGAAGAGCCGGCCAAGGCGCTGAGGATTTTGATCGCCGACGATCAGCCGACCAACAGACTGCTGCTGCGCCGTCAGCTGGATACGCTGGGTTACTACGTGGATGAGGCCATCGATGGCGTGGAGGCGCTGACGCTTATCGGCCAGCGGGCCTACGATCTGCTGATAACCGATCTGAATATGCCCAATATGGATGGCATTACCTTAACCCGTCGGGTGCGGGAAGAGGGTCGGCAGATGGTGATTTGGGGGCTTACCGCCAACGCACAGGCCGATGAACGGGAGCGTTGCCTGGCCGCGGGGATGAATCTGTGCCTGTTCAAACCGGTGGATTTACCGCAGCTGAAGGCGGCGCTGCGTGAAATTGATAAGCCGTTTCAGGATATCGCGCTCGGTGAGCTGATTGATATGACCACGCTGAATACCCTGTCGCTGGGCGATACAAAGCTGATGCGGCAAATGCTTGAACAGTCGCGGGTGGAAAACAGTAAAGATATTGAGGCGGCGCGTGACGCGATAGCGGATCGGGACTGGACGCGGGTACAGCGCTACCTGCACCGTATCAACGGCACCGCGCAGATACTGGGCGCAACCGCCATCCATACCCTCGCTGAACAGCTGGAAAATGCGCTGGCGAAGGGCCAGCACGAACCGATCATTGAGAGCGGCATCGCTGAGCTGGAACAGCGGCTGGCGGCGCTGAGCGCGGCGATCGAGGTCTTCTCCACAGGCGAATAGTCGGCTTCGGCCCTCCCTCTTATTCCTACGCTCGTAGTCCCGGAGCCACAGCAAAATAGGCTGTGGCTCATTGTTTTCTGATGCGCTTCAAATAAAGTTATCCTGTATAAATTTAAACCTTAAACAGGACATCACATGCTACGGGTTATATTTCAGGACATCGACTGTTACACCCAGTCAGGATGCTATTCGCTGGTTAGTCTGTTAAACGGCATCTCTGATACCCGACACGGTGAATTATCCGATCTCACCGTAAATACCGGAGAGGAAAAAATACTGTTCCGCTCGCAGCAGGCCAGTCTGCTTTCATGCAGTTGCGCTATTTTACACCGCCACGTTGCGATTGTGACGTTAATGCCGGAGGGGGAGCGAGCCGTGAATCCAACAGGCGAGATCGGTATTAGTCTGTCGGAACCCCTTTCCGGCTTTATGATAAAAATTAAAAGTGCGCTCCATATTGCGCGTCGTAACAGCGACTCTCAGTTTTGCCCCTGCTGTCGGGAAAAAAATAAGTTGATTTAAATCAACTTAACGCGTGCTTTACCATTTTATTAAAATGCAATTTTTTTAATTAACTGATTGATTATGAAATAAAAAATGATAATCGCCGTTCGTCGGACTACAGCTGTAGTCCGCCCCCTACAGCATCTCCGTACCGCTCTGATATCTTTTGATTATCGCGATATCTAGAATAAGCATCATGTTGTGAAGCACAGAAAAACAGGCAGAGGAATAAAGTAAACCAACTTCTGTTTCTGTGTCATTAAAGAATCCGGTTATGTTGTGTCAAATTAGCGCCTGCCGTTTTAAGACGACGCCATAACCTTATTAAATAGACTTTAATTTTTTAAAGGTAATAATATGAACAACAATGTAACCACTCAGACTAATGACAATGACGATGTTTACGCCTCTGTTGATTTAGCCACCTCATTACCGAAGTCCAGCTTCCCGGGTGCGGAGCGTAATCCTCGCAACGTTTTTAATGCCATCCGTGATGAGCTAATGCTGGACGGCAACTCCCGCCAGAATCTGGCTACCTTCTGCCAGACCTGGGTTGATGACGAAATTCGTGAACTCATGGATTTGTCCATCGACAAAAATATGATCGACAAAGATGAATATCCGCAGACTGCGGAAATCGAAGCCCGCTGCGTGCGGATGCTGGCCGACCTGTGGAATTCCCCAACCCCGGAAACCACCCTCGGCTGCTCAACCATCGGCTCATCCGAAGCCGCTATGCTGGGCGGACTGGCGCTGAAATGGCAGTGGCGTAAAAAACGTGCCGCGCAGGGCCTGTCTACCGACAAACCGAATATGGTCTGCGGACCGGTTCAGATTTGCTGGCATAAATTTGCCCGCTACTTCGATGTTGAACTGCGTGAAATCCCGCTGGAAGGCGACCGCCTGATCATGAGCCCGGAAGAAGTGCTCAAACGCGTGGATGAAAACACCATCGGCGTGGTGCCAACCCTGGGCGTGACCTTTACCTGCCAGTACGAGCCAGTGAAAGCGGTGAGCGATGCGCTGGATAAGCTGCAACAGGAAACCGGTCTGGACATTCCTATGCATATCGACGGCGCCAGCGGCGGCTTCCTCGCCCCGTTCTGCGCCCCTGAGCTGGAGTGGGATTTCCGCCTGCCGCGCGTGAAGTCCATTAACGCCTCGGGCCACAAATTTGGTCTGGCCCCGCTGGGCGCAGGCTGGGTGGTGTGGCGCGAAGCCAGCGACCTGCCGGAAGAGCTGATTTTCAACGTTAACTACCTGGGCGGCAACATGCCGACCTTCGCTCTCAACTTCTCACGTCCCGGTGGTCAGATTGTTGCGCAGTACTACAACTTCCTGCGCCTGGGCCGCGAAGGTTACGCCAAAATTCATAACGCCTGCTACGCCACGGCGCAGCACCTGGCGAATGAAATCGGCAAGATGGGACCGTTTGAGATCCTGTTTGACGGTGACAGCAGTAAGGGTATCCCGGCACTGGCCTGGAAACTGAAAGAGGGCGCGAACATCGGTGGCTACACCCTGTATGACCTGGCAGACAAGCTGCGCTCCCGCGGCTGGCAGGTTCCGGCCTACTCGATGCCGGCAGACCGCGAAGACCTGGTTATCCAGCGTATTCTGGTCCGTCACGGTGTGAGCTATGACCTGGGCTGTCTGCTGCTGGAAGATATGCAGCGCGCGCTGGACACCTTCGCTCAACATCCGGTTAGCCGTCCGCTGACCGAACGCGAAGGCAGCGGTTTCAACCACGCGTAAACCCACGCATCCGCTTTCAACGGGGCGCTAAGCCCGCCCCGTCGTCCACTTTAAAACCTTACTGAGAAGAAACCTCTTCTCTCAGGAGACTGTCATGGCGAGTACTCAAACCAACGCCGCTCCGAAGCAACTTTCGCTGCTTGGATTTTTTGCGATAACGGCATCCATGGTGATGGCCGTATATGAATATCCCACTTTTGCTACTTCTGGCTTTTCACTGATTTTCTTCCTGCTGTTGGGCGGCCTGCTGTGGTTTATCCCGGTCGGTCTGTGCGCCGCTGAAATGGCGACCGTTGACGGCTGGCAGGAAGGGGGGGTGTTTACCTGGGTGTCGAAGACGCTGGGTGAACGCTGGGGCTTTGCCGCGATTTCCTTCGGCTACCTGCAAATCGCCATCGGCTTTATCCCGATGCTCTATTTTGTGCTGGGCGCGCTGTCCTATATCCTGAAATGGCCTGAGCTGAATGAAAGCCCGGTAATCAAAACCGTTGCCGGACTGATTATTCTGTGGGCACTGGCGTTCACCCAGTTCGGGGGAACCAAAAACACCGCGCGTATTGCCAAGATCGGTTTCTTCTGCGGTATTCTGCTTCCCGCGCTGATTCTGGTTGTGCTGGCGCTTTGCTACCTGCACTCCGGCGCACCGATTGCCATTGAAATGAACGCTGCATCATTCTTCCCGGACTTTACCCAGATGGGTACGATGGTGGTGTTCGTTGCCTTCATCCTCAGCTATATGGGCGTGGAAGCCTCTGCTACTCACGTTAACGAGATGAAAAACCCGGGTCGCGACTACCCGCTGGCGATGCTGCTGCTGATGGGCGCGGCGATCACGCTGAGCTCCGTCGGTGGCCTGTCAATTGCCTCCGTTATCCCGCGTGACCAGATCAACCTGTCCGCCGGTGTGATGCAGACCTTTACCGTACTGATCAACCACTTTGGTCCGGGCTTCGAATGGGCTATCCGGGTGATTGCTGCACTGCTGCTGCTGGGCGTGCTGGCTGAAATCGCTGCATGGATTGTCGGACCGTCTCGCGGCATGCTGGTCACCGCGCAAAAAGGTATTCTGCCCGCCCGCTTCGCGAAGATGAATAAAAACGGTGTACCGGTTGTGCTGGTTATCTCCCAGCTGGTGATTACTTCCATCGCGCTGATTGTGCTGACCAATACCGGCGGCGGCAACAACATGTCGTTCCTGATTGCGCTGGCGCTGACCGTGGTGATTTACCTGTGCAGCTACTTCATGCTGTTCCTCGGCTACATTCAGCTGGTGCGCAAACAGCCTGAGAACAAACGTACCTTCAACATCCCAGGCGGCAAAGGCGTGAAGCTGACCGTGGCGGTGATTGGTCTGCTGACCTCGGTAATGGCGTTCGTGGTATCGTTCTTCCCACCAACCGGTCTGCCTGGCGGTGATGCCAATGATATCTATGCCGGTCTGCTGGTAGTCTGCTTCCTGATTGTGCTGGCGATCCCGTTCACCATCTATGCTCTGCACAACAAAAAAGCGAAAGCGACAAACCTGACTCTGAAACCGGTTACCGCTGACTCTGCGCCGGAAGGCCACTTCTTTATCCATCCGCGTGCCCGTGCAACTCATCACGTAGAGGTTGACGGCAAAAAAGTTCACTAACGCGTTTACGCTGTACGACAAAAAACCGGGGGAGGGTATCCCCCGGTTTTTTTTTATTGATAGGTCATTGTAAATGACATCACGCCGTTTGCCGTGCCGGTGGTAATACGATCGCCGGTTTGGTAATAGCGCGCTTTCAGGGGCACGGCAAAATAACCGCCGTTTACCGAGGTGCCCACCGGAATATTCGATCCCAGCGGCGCGGGCTGATTATTGTACAGCAGCTGAATGCCGACTCCGGACGCCGCTTTGTCACCTCCGGTGGTATTAATGACCCCTTTCATCGCGTCGTGGGTGTCTCCCTCCAACTTAACACTCACCTGGGTGCCGCCGGTGCAGCCCATCGGCAGAATAAACGACTGGGTGTGTTCCTCACCGGGCGTTGACCCTTTGCCGCTGAAGGCGTTCTTATTCACATCTTTCAGATTCACCGGCACAGATGTCGAGATCATGGTGCAGGCTGGCGTGATCACCCTGAAGGAATTGATCGCGACCTCCACCTCCGGAGAAAACCACAGCGCCAGGTTGTTCAGCAGGGCCAGCCCGCCCACCGTTTGTGCATTGACAATGCCACTATCGGTTAAGGCCGCGGTTTTATAAAAGGTGACGGTGACCTTGCCGGTTAAGGTGGGGGCTATCATCCCGCCGTTTTTAGTGCACATCGCCGCGGTGTCAGCATTACCCCGGATGGTGTTACTGCCGTTAACGGTAGCCTCGCCTCCGGGGCAGTCGGTTGTCGAACCGGAGATACTGTAGCCAACGCCTTTAATATTGGTTTTATAGACTCGACGACCGTTTAACATCGAATCGAATGTCCCGACCGCTTTAACACCAAAGGTCTGGTTGCTCACCACGCCGTTCTCGTTATCAAAACAGTAATAGGCATTAATTGTTGGCGTCACCGTCTGAGTACCGATAACGGCACCGACCGGCAGCTCCTTAGGTATGGTGAAATCCTGCGGCGATACGGTTGTTCTCGGCGTCAGCGTATTGCAGTTCCATGCCAGGGCTGACTGCGAGAACAAACCCAGCGTCAGCGCGGCGGTACTGATTAAAATTCGGTACATGTTTTCTCTCCGGCTCAGCGGCACTGCGCTGAGACGTTATGGGTTTTATCTGCGGGCCGGGTAATCTCATAGGTCGCCTGACAGCGTCCCCCCGACCAGTTCACCTCTACGGTGCCTTTCTCCGCTACGCCGCTAAGCCAGACGCGATTACGATCGTCAACGATACCTTCCGGCACCTCCGGACGATTTTTCACCGTGGCCGTTGCGCCGAACGGCACCGTTTTACCGCTCAGCTGCAACATAATTTTGTAGCCGGTAACGGTAGGAAAATCGGCCAGCGCCAGCGCTCCACGGGTCGGGATGACCGTACGGGTATCGCTGAGCACGTCGGTATTCGTATTCAGCGTTGCGGTATCGAGCGTCAAACCGTTCTTCCGGTAAGGCGTAACGTAAGGCACGATAGCCAGCCCTCTGCCGTCGGTGAGAATACCGCTGTTATTAGCCACTTTAACGTTTGACGCATTGTCTGCCTTCACCAGCGCCATGGTATCGCCGAGAGGCTGAGTGAGTGAGATGCCGTAAGGATGGACAACCAGCCCGCCCATTGCGCTGCCGGAAAACTGCCGGTTATCATGCCCGTAGTTGTATCCCAGCTGATACTCGCCGTAACGCCCTTTATAGTTAGCCCCGGTACTGCCCATCACATCCGACCCTTTACTGTTGTAGCCCTGCTGAATGTTCCAGCTCAGGTTTCTGTCCGTAAGCGCCGTGCCGGAGAGTCCCACCTGAGACGTGGTATCGCCTTTACGATTACTGTTAGCGGAGGCGGTCACCCAGCTGTCGGGCAGGAAGCGCGAAAGCGGGATTTGCAGGGTCAGGGAGACGATGTGATCGTTTTCGCTGCGCCATGGACCGCGTGAATAACTGTAGTTCACGCCGTAGTTAATATTGCTGATGCTGGAGTTGTAGCCCAGGTTCAGGTTGCGTTCGGTATCGCCGCCCCAGTAATCCTGCTGCCAGGCAGAGATATTCAGGTTACTGCGATCGCCAAGCCGCTGGTTCAGCGTCACCTGCGCCTTACTGCGTTTATTTCGCTCGTAGCGCCAGACATGCTCATCAAATTCACTGTCGCTGCCAGAACGGTATCTGCTGACGTCGCCATTCGCTTCCTGGAAATCACGGAAGCCGGAAGAGGAGTAGCGATAACCCATCAGACTCATCGAGGTGCCGGTAGAGGCAAAATCTTTCGCATACTGCGCCCGCAGTGAAATACCGTCTGCTGTGCCGGTGGGCATCTGCGCATGGGCAAAGGTGGTATCAACGGAGAGTGAACCAAAGTTACCCAATCCTTTGCCGATACCCAGCGCACCGGACCAGTAGTTACCGGAGGCCAGCGTACCGCCATAAACCGTACTGTCCCACGGCAGCCCGTAGCTCAGGGTCGTTTGCAGGAAGTCCGGCTCTTTATCCCCATGGTTCGCCGCGCGATATTTCCCCGCGGCCAGCGCATATTTAAACTGGCCTTCGCGCTGCATCACCGGTACCGCCGAAAACGGCTGAATAAACTGATGAAGTGACCCGTCCGCTTCCCGAACCGACACCTGCAAATCGCCGCTGGCGGCGGTCGGATAGAGATCGTCGATGACGAACGGCCCGGCCGGCACATAGGATTGCCAGATAATGTTGCCGCCCTGACGGACAGTAACCTGCGCGTTGCTCTGGGCAATGCCGCGAACCACCGGCGCAAAACCGCGCACGCTTTCGGGGAGCATCGTGTCATCGGAATAGAGCTGCGCACCGCGGAAATTGACGCTGTCAAAGATGCCGCTGCGGGTGTAGCCATCGCCCATACTGAACTGGCTTTTCAACACCCTGATGTCCCGCTCCAGCGAAGTGCTGAGCGTATTCCAACGCCGGACGCCATCGCTGTCGCTCCAGGTGGAATAGTTGCGCAGACGCCATGGCCCGACGTTAATGCCGCTACGCAGGTTGACGTAACTGTCGTTACGCGACTCGCCGGCGCTGTGGCTGTTGGCAGCCGACGCGTTGTAGTTGATAAAGAGCATATTCAGGCCGTCATCCCACTGCTCAGGGGATATGGCTCCCTGCGGATCGCGCTGCATAAACTCCTGCGGTACAGAGAGCTCCAGACGCATATCGTCAAACTGGAAATTGATCCGACTGCCGGGTAAAAGTGCGCTGAGATCGTCGATGCGCGCCGTTTCAGTTATCTGCATCCAGTCAGGATTGGCGTTGCGTTTAACACCCCATTTGATGAAGTCTGCGTGGTTCAGTACCGGATCCAGCGCCGTGCCGTTGCTTTCAAAAGCCACTTCGCGGGATTCGATATAATTTCCGTTTAAATAAATCGCTACGCGATAGTGACCCGGCAGCTGTCCGTCCGCTTTACTGAAGCGAGAAATATCAATATCACGCGGTATTTTTCCGCGGGTTTCGATAAATTCGGGTGCAAAATAGTCTTCGGCCAGCGCTGTCTGCGCGTGGCTGCCCAGATAAATAAGAACTGAAAGTTTAGAAAGTGTCGCGAAATTTAAAGCAGCATTGAACTGGAGCATGAATAATTAACCTACATTTTAGTTTTATGTTCAGCAGATATCCCCCCGAAGTCATTAATCGCACGCCACGACACGTCTCCTCCCGTTACCGCGGGTTGAGGGAGCGAAACCGTTTGGAAGGGTAAAATCATTGGGGGTTGTTCACGCTTCTTCCCGTTCACCTTCAGTTCATACAGCGAGACACTAAAAGGCGAGGGGTTATGAATCGTTAATTTCCCGGCTTCGTTTGAAAATGTTAACTGTTGGTACGCCAGTGCGGGGTCACCTTTCAATTCCGCCGGACGATAAAACAGTTTCATCTTGCTTTTTACTGCTATGAGTAATTCATTTTTTGCCTCCGGAGAGGAGGTGGGAATCGCTTTAATATTTAACCACTGCACGGTTTCCCTGTCGGTCGGTAGTCTGTTTTCGCCCAGCGTGACCCGCACCGAGTTCTGGGCGTGCGCATTCAGTTTAAACAGCGGCGGCGTAGTTGAAAATTCACTGTCACTTTCATCGCCATTTTCCGTTTTACTTATCCAGGACTGGATTAAATAAGGCTTGCTGTCCGGATTATTAACGCTGATGGCGGGCTGGCTGGCGGTGCCGTTATAAATAAGACGCGTACCGCCTATTTCCACACCGCTGGTCGCCACCGTGGAAATAAACAGTGCGCCTGCGGCAAAGGCTTTGCAGGTTTTCTGAAACATGAAGAGATCCTTAAACAGAATAAATCAGGGCCACGAATGGCCCTGGTTTTTACTTACTGATAAACAACTGTGAACGACGTTGAGGAGTTAGCAGTACCTGCGCCTACTGCACCGGTCGCCATGTATTTGGCGAAATAAGTCAGCGTATTGGCAACATCTTCTTCCAGCGCAACGCTGGCAGACGGTGTACCGACGGCGATCAGCGTCGCGTTATCCTGCTCATAAAGCGCCACGCCTACGTTAGATGCGGTCTGACCGGCGCTCAGTGCCAGAATAGACGGGTTAGCGCTGCTGGTGGTGCCGTCGAAACGAATGGTCGCGCTGGAGATACTCTCCGGGCAGGATTTCAGCACGATGTTAAAACGCTTGGCCGCCGCAGTGGCGCCGTTACCGCCTGAGAATGCGCTGGTAGCAACGGTACCCAGGTCAACAGGCTGCGCAATGGCAGACGGGTCAACGACGCACGCGGTACCGGTGATGTTACCGGTGAAGTTAATCACGCCATCACCAGCGGTAGCGGTAGCAGTGTGCAGGGCAGACAAAGACAGAAGAGCAGAAATCAGTGCGATCTTTTTCATTATTTAATCCAAAAAGTTTACGTTAAAATGAGTTAAGTTAAAATTCAGTACATCGTTAATGTGTTCAACAGCTATTATTAAGGTCTATCTTCCTCCAGAGGTCTGTCAATCCTGCGAGTAAGCTCATCGGACTAATGTGTGTCAGATTCACAGGATATTTTCTTTAAAAACTCTATTCGCGCAATGTTGCGGTACAAAGAGATGCGATTATCCAACTGTAATTTATTTATTAAGCTGCGACGATGCGCATAAAACGTTTTTATCGTTATGTTAAGGCGTGCAGACGTTTCGTTAGCATCGAAACCTTTCTGTAAGCACCAAAGTATTTCGCTTTCTCTTAACGTGAGCGTGTATTTAACCCGGTACGTATACCTGGAGTTATTAACAAGCAAGCATGATAATACTTCGCTTAACTGACATCGCTTATCTATAAATAACGTATTTTGCATATGTCTTAACGCATAGTAATCGAGATCGTTGCTGATAAAGGCAATGATTTTCCTATCCGGTAAGAATTGCTTTCTAATCTGTGAAAGATTCGTCGTTTCCACATCCACGATGTAGTAATTTTCATCAATCAGTGCAGGTGTTAATAATGCGCTAATCCCAACAATGAAAAAATAATCATCAGAAAAGACAGCGTCGGATAAAACCATAAAAATTCCCTTTTCGGTAAATCCTTTTTGATAATTTGATGTCAGTCGTTTACCTCATGTTTCGCAGTACAATTTACAGAAAATAATTCTGGATAACATCACAAAATTAGAGGATTTACGATGCATTTATTAAAACGATCGTTTCTTCTAATTTTTTAGTTAGTTAAGTGTAATGATCCATTATTTTCACATATCTTCAGTGTTTAACCCTGGTGCTTTGCCGCAATCGTACTATTTTAATCTGTACAGGATGAAGCGTTAAACTGATGATTCCGTCCGCTTCGAAAGCAAAAAATAAAATCAACACCGAAAACAGATTATTCTTAAGTATTATACCCCGGCTTATTATCTGAACCTGTCTCGCCGGAACAAGAGCAATTCTACGTGGTTAACAGATAAGTAACATCAGCCTTCCCTTATTGTTCTGTCAGGGGATGCCTACAGCTGTAGGCGGATTAAGGAACAAACTTATCAATAGCCCGATCGAGCGCATCCAGCAGGGCGTCAATGTATTCAAGTTCACTGAGCAGTTGTTCGGCGGTGACCGAGGACGGCAGACGCGCTTCCAGCGACTGTGCGGTGGCCATCAGTTCATTCACTCCCAGCAGCTGCGCGGTGCCGTTGATACGATGGATGTGGAGTTTGACTTGATGCAGATCGCCGGCGGCGGCATCGGTACGTGCAGCGGCTAAATCCCGCCGGTTTTCCCGCTGGGCATCTTCCAGGGCAGTGAGCATCAGCTGGCGGTTTCCCTGCGCCAGCATCGCCAGCCTTTCCATATCAAAGGCGGGTCTTTCCGCGCCGCTGACCCCGGAAAGCAGAGATGAGATTTGGCTGAGCGTGACGGGCTTAAACAGGCAGGCATTCATTCCGGCGGCCAGACAGCGTTCGCGCTCGTGTTCTTCGGCGGTAGCGGTCAGCCCCCAGATGATAAGAGTGTCATTAATCCGTCTCACCTCACGGGTCAGCGCAATGCCATCCATAATCGGCATGTTGAGATCGGTAATCAGCAGATCGTAGTCAGCCTGTCTCAAGGTGTGCAGGGCAACGTCACCGTTGCTGGCCTCATCTGCCCGTATTCCCAGCGTGGCAAGCTGGCTCTTGAGCAGTAGCCTGCTTGAGGGGTGGTCGTCAGCAATTAACACCCGCAGCGACGTCTGTTTCTCCGGCAGCGGCGCAGCGCTCTCAGGCGTTTCAGGCACCGCCTCAGCAGATATCTCGACCGGCAGACTTACCGTCGCGGTTGTTCCCTGGCCCACGGCACTCTCCAGAGAGATAGTGCCATTCATCTGCGTCATCAGCGCCCGGCAAATCGCCAGACCCAGCCCCGATCCGGAGTGATGCTCACCGGCTTTTCCCTGGCTGAAAGCGGTAAACAACCGTTCCTGCTCTTCCTCGCTCATCCCCGGCCCTGAATCCTGCACCGAAATGCGCAGCGTGCCGTTATCCCCGCTGGCCGTAAGCCGGATAAAGCCGCGATGGGTGAATTTCACCGCATTGCCAATAAGGTTAGTCAGCACCTGTCCCAGCAGCTGAGGATCGAACAGCATTGCCTCCTGCGGGTTCAGTCGGGTGCTGTTTTCCAGCACAATGCCTTTTTGCGCCGCCAGCGCGCTGAACAGCGCGATTTTTTCTTTGATCAGCGCATCTGCGTTGACCCACTGCGGCGTGACGTCCAGCAGGCCGGACTCTATTTTCTCCAGATCGAGGATTTCGCCAATCAGCTTCAGCAGCGACCGTGAGGCGAGGGCGGCCTGATCAATCGCCGCTTTGTCTTCATAGCGGTAGCGGGCGGAAGAGAGTTGCAGCAGCTCAAGAAAACCCATGATCGCACTGACCGGCGTGCGGATCTCGTGGCTCATATGGGAAAGGAAATCCCGTTTTTCTTCGTTCGCTCGCTCGGCGCGATTGCGTTCGTTTTCCAGTAACCGCTGCGAACGCTTGCGTCGACCGACTTCCCGGGCAAGATAAACTGCCCAGATCAGGGTACTGATCACCAGAAGGGTAGCCAGTGCAATAACCAGATAGAAAGGACGATTGTAGAGTTCCCAGGTCTGTATTTTTACCTCGGGCAGGCCGATCCATTTACTGACAATCTGAAAGATCTCTTTTTGCGGAATATTGTCCAGCGACTTTTCCAGAATCTGCCGCAGCTCCGGCTCCGAGCGCGGCACGGCAAAGCTGATCGGGGCAGACTCTTGTTCGCTTAGCGCCGACCAGCTTAGCCTTTCGGGATAGTAATGGTCGCTCAGGTAGCGGGCGGTGATTTGATTGGTAATGGCTGCATCGACCTTGCCCGTCGCCAGCCGGTTGATAGCAACGCTGGAGTTTTTTACCGCCTCCCAACGGACCTTCGGATATTGAGCCTTCATTTTCTGTAGCAGCGCACTGTCAGCGCTTATCGCCACGCGCGCATCGGGCCGTAAGGGATCCTGCCCGTCATCCTCTTTTCTGACCACGGTAACAAATTGAGTGGTCAGAAAAGGATGGGTGAAGGAGACATTGTTTTCCCGGTTTATGTCGTAGGTGGCGGGTTGCAGAATATGCCAGCCGCCTTTTTTCATCTCGGCACGCATCTCCTCTGCGGTGTTCACCACCACCGTTTCAAACTCCAGGCCGGTTTGTAGCGCGATCAGGTTGAGGATATCGCCCGCCACGCCGCGGGCGTTTAAGTCGCCGTCCACCATGGTGTAAGGCGCAAACCACGGATTGATGATCACTTTGAGTTTTTTATGATTGCTCAGCCACTGCTTTTCACGGGGCGTGAGATCAAGTGGTTCATCGAGGAATGACAGGTCGCCCTTATCGACCGTTGCCTGAATGATCTGACCTTGAGTGGGGCGATCGATCGCCTTCAGCGTACTGTTTATGATGGTCAACAGACGGGGGTCGGACGCCGAGAAAAGAAAGTGACTAGTTTTTTGCGGCGCCGGCCAGTATTCCACCGCGCTCAGCACCTGGCTGAACTCCTGGGAAAGCCAGCTTCCTGTGGTGAGTGAGTCGCCAATGAACCACGCGCTGTCCCCCCTGGCGACGGAGCTCAGCGCTTCCTGATAGTGGGAGTAGTTGATGATCACCGCGTTGGGAAAAGAGCGACGGATATAATCTGCGTGCGGGTAGCGATCGACGGTCGCAATACGGAGGCTTTGCATGCTTTGCAGCGGCGCCATCACGTTGGCGAGGGTAGCGACCAGCACCGGCCACGCATGCACCAGAGGCACCGACAGCTCAATGCCCGGTTCGCTAAAGGGAGCGCTCTCCAGACCGGTCAATACCGTATCAACTTCATTCGCCCTGAGCGCCGCGACGGCCGATCCCCGATCCTTAAAGTCAATTACCCGTAGGCGGATGTTCAGGGATTGCTGGATCAGCGCCAGATAATCGGCGTTGATGCCGCGGTAGCGCCCGGTGAGGGTGGTCTGCACCAGCGGCGGCAGAGCGGGATCGAAAACCGCCACCCGCACTGTTTTCCTCTGCTGTAGCCAGCGCCGGTCGTCTTCACTCAGAAAGACCGATACCGGTGCCGGATGAGTAAAACCCGACAGCTCCAGCTCTGAAATCGGTGCATTCCGGATACCGGTAGCCTGTCCGGCGGACAGCAACATCATCAGGAGCAGAGCGCACCACCTGTTCACGGTCAGCTCAACTTATTCTGATGAGCAAAAGAGAGCAGTTCGATGAGCGACTTGCACTCCAGTTTTTCCATCAACCGCGTTTTATAGGTACTGACCGTTTTGCTGCTGATATGCATCGCTGCACCAATCTGTGCGTTATCCATGCCGGTCAGAACATAGCTCAGCACTTTCATCTCCTGCGTGGAGAGTGATTCCAGACGCTGCACATCGCTCATTACCGTCGCGGGCGTCTCAAGAAACAGGGGGAAATAGCTAAAGCCGTTTTGTCCCGCGTTGACGGCGGCGATGATATTCTCCATATCCATCTTTTTACTGATAAACGCGCTGGCACCCGCCTCAGCGCAGCGCTTGCTAAAGTAGCGATCGTTCTTTGACGACACCACAATCAGCACGCCCATAAACTGCCCGGCCCGCAGTTTTTCAACCAGCTCCACGCCGTTGACACCGGGAATTTCAACGTCAATCACCACGATATCCGCCGTGGTATGGGCCAGCGCCTTCAGCGCTACGGCACCGTTTTCATACTCTTGCGTAATAGTGATGTGCTCTTTTTCAAGCACGCCGCGAATGGCCATCCGCGCAAGGGGATGATCGTCAACAATAATGGCAGTGCGGGATTTAAATTCGCTCATAAATCGGAAAGGCCCTCACGCGTTTATCACGCCGGTGCGCTGAGCATAGCGTAAAACGGTGCGATAAATAGCGTGGGTCATAGCAAATAATTACACATTCCGGGCGCGGTCGGTAAGCAGGGGCACTTCGCTATAGGTAACAGGAGTGTGGAGGGGAGAGAAGCTCCCTCAGACGCACACGTCTGAGGGAAAAAAATGGCGGATTAGTTATCCAGCTCGTTCATATTTTTAACCTGATCGCGGTTAATCTGTTCGGTTTTACCGGTCTGGGCATTTTTGTAGGAGATCAGGCCGGTATCGCTGTCAACCTGCGGCTTACCGTCGGTGACAATCGTTCTGCCGTCGGTCGTGTTAAGGGTTTGATTAGATGAGCAGCCGGCGAGAACAAACAGAGAGAGAGCGGCAACGGCGGTGGTCTTAAAGATGCTGAGTTTCATCAGTAATATCCTTATTGGTTAATGGGGTTTTCAGCCTGTAAGTGTAGAAGAAAATTTTGGTTTTGCAGGATTTTACAAAAAAAGCCCTTATCCCCGGTGGCTGCTCCCGCGTGGGCGGCAGTGGGGATAAGGGCTGGTGTGCTAAGCTGCTGTAAAACGTCCTCAATTTTTCCTGAGGAATTAACCGGCGTTCAGCTCGCTTTCAATCGTTTTCAATCCGGCAATCGCACAGGCTTCATCCAGATGACCGCCCGGAGCGCCGCCGACGCCGACCGCGCCAATAACCTGATCGCCGGCTTTAACCGGTACGCCGCCTGCCAGCAGCAGGAAGTCCGGGATATCGCGCAGGTTGGCGGCCCCCTCATTGGACTGAGAACCTTTCATCACATTACCGGTCAGGTTTTTCGTGGTGAGAGCGGTGAACGCTTTCATGCGGCTGGCTTCAACGGTGTGCGGGCCGGCAGTATCCATTCTTTTGATTAAAATCGGCGTGCCGGCGCGGTCAACCACGGTGACGGCAACGCTGTAGCCGTCTTTGGCACAGGCCTGCAACACGCTTTGCGCGACTTTATCAGAGAGATCGAGCGACAAGTTTTTCTGGTTCAGCACGCCCGTTGCGGCACCGGCGGTTGATACCATGCTGCCCAACAGGATGACGCTTAAAAGTGTACGTTTCATTTTATATGCTCCGTGATTGCAAATGGCGACAGGTCAATACTAGGGTACGGCGAGAAAAGCGGCTATTGCCGCGAATACGTAACTTTCCAGGTATTTTTACTTAGATCCGGCGGCGATATCACCGTAGACGTTCAGCAGCCTGGGCAGCGAGTTAACGTCCAGCTTGCTAAAAATATTGGCACGGTGCGCTTCCACGGTGCGCGGCGAGAGTGAGCATAAGCGGGCGATCTCCTTGCTGGAGTAGCCCTGAACAAGCTGATGCAGGATCTCATTTTCGCGGGCGGTAAGGGTGGCCAGTTTTTCCTGTAGCGGCAGCAGCCTCTGTTTCGCTTCAAGATAGACGGTTTGCTGAGCCATGGCCTCACCGACGATTTCGAACAGCAGGTCGGCATCAATCGGCTTGGTCAGAAATTCAAACGCGCCGTTCTTAAAGGCACGGCGACATAAATCAATATTGCCGTGCCCGGTCATAATAATCACCGGCAGATTAAGACCCTGCTGGTTCCACTCATCAAGCAGCGTCAGCCCGGTTTTACCCGGCATACGAATATCCAGCAGCATACAGCCGGTGAGTTCAGCGAGGTTTCCCGACTGCTGCTGAAATGACTGCGCGCTGTCAAAGGCCCGCGTCCGCCAGCCGACGGTCGACAGCAGCAGGCTCAGCGAGTCGCGGATGGCCGCGTCGTCGTCAATCAGCCAGATAACCTGTTCCATTACTTCTCCTCAGTATGCAGCGGAAACCACAGCCGCAGGCAGGCACCCTTTCCAGCCATATTGCTGGCTTCAATCGTGCCGTTAAGACGCTGTACAAGGGTATCGGTCAGCGCCATTCCCAGCCCGACGCCGTCGGCGCGGGTGGTATAGAACGGGATAAAAATCTGTTCCAGCGCTTCCGGTGAAAGCCCCGATCCGCCGTCGGTCAGGGTTAGGGCGATGCCCTCGTTCGTCTGCTCCGCGTCCAGATGGATCCAGGCGGTGCCCGGCGCATTGTCACTCTGCGCCTGAAGTGCATTGCTGACGATGTTATGAAGGATCTGTTCAACCCATAGCGGTGGTGCCGGGAGAGCGGGCAGGTTCGGCGGAAAACTGCTGGTTACGCGCACATTCCCGTCGCGAAGCTCATTATCGAGTAATTCGCAGACGCGCTGCCACAGCGCGGGCAGCGCCACCGGCAGATAGTCCGCGCGGCGGCTGGTTAACTTAAGACGAAACTGGCTAAGCAGGGCGTCGATACGCTTGATCTGCATGACCGAGGCATCCAGCAGTTCCGGCACCCGCGAAGGGTCGTCCTGCTTAATCAGGCGAACCGCCGCCTGGTTGTAACTCATGATGGCGGTTAGCGGCTGGTTGAGTTCGTGAACGATGCCTGCCGCCAGCTCACCCATGGTATTCAGACGGGTAAGTTCGGCATAGCGGGAGCGCAGATCGGCGATGTCCCGACGGCGCTTATTGACGCGATACTGGCTGAAGAGATAAATGACCGCTGCCCACAACAGCGCAGGTGAAAGGATTAGCAGCCACGGCAGCCGGGACCACTGCGGATTATCCCCGGCGCTAATCAGCAGCGGCTGCGTCGGGCTGGCCACGGCCTTCTGCCAGCGCCACCAGGAGGAGGGTGACGCGGTGCCCTCTTCAAACAGCGTGGCGCCGTTCCAGCTGATGGTCAGATGTCTAAACAGCACCTTTTCATCTATTGCGTTGAGCAGGCTGTTTAAATCAATCAGCAGCGAAATACCCGGAAGATTCAGCCAGTAGCGCGCGTGGCCTTCGGCAACGATAGGCAGACGCGGCTCCAGCGCGTTATAGCGGCGCCATTGAACAATCTGCGGCAGAATACGCTGAACCTCAGCGGCGTTCTGGCTGGCCGGAAGCAGCGGGATGATGGCGTCATTCTGCGACACTTTCACCGTGATTTCGCGGTAGAGAATGCGAAAATCCGCCGAGCGTTCTTCATACTGCTGCTGTAAAAACCAGGCGCCCGTTCCCGTCGCGCTGAGCAGCGTGAGCATCAGCCAGCAGGTGGCCTTTATCATGCTAACTCCCTGTAATATGCGATATCTTATCCGGTTAATCATAACCGAGCGCAGGGCTGGCGACATCTTATTGTGTGAAAAAATGCGCAGAGAATATTAATAGCGTTATCTCTGCCCTGGCAGCTCACTCTTGTGTCTCACGTAATTATGCTTTGAGTCCCTTTCAATGTTCCTGAAATCATCCATCTAAGGGAGAGTGCAAGAACCAGAGCCAGTGATATCCTCCAGTCACACTTAACTGAGGGCATCACTGGTTTTTCAGCGGCGAATTGATTGCCGCAGAGCCTTTGAAGCCAGGTTCAAAGCGCTCTGCCTGCTAAGCAGTATGAGCCTGGTGCGGGTAAGTTTTTAACTGATTTGTCGGGGGATATAGAGTATTTAATTCCTTCACAACCCGTTCTGGGAGCTCAGGGGCATTAGCTAATTTCCTGACGTTCATAATAATCTGGCTGGCATTATTATACTCAGGACCCCAGAGGTCATTGTTATCCGTCACATTTTTATACACGCTTACCAGCGTCTTTTCCCAGGCAGCAGCGATGTGAACTATTGAGGTGTCAGGGGATATGACTACGTCAGCGCTGTAAATCAGTGCCATAAGATGATGCAATGTATTAAATGGATTGAACACTGCATTTTCAGGCAAGGGGATGTCCAGCTGCTTATATCGGTCGATAATAACTAAGCTCACGTCAGGATAATGTTCATTTATTAGCCTGATGATGCCGGAAACCTGTTGCTGAGAAAAATCTCTTTCAGAACTCCCGGTCAAATAGTTGATGACAATTTTTTTACCCGTCAACGTATTGAAGTATTCCTTAACGTCATTTACATATTTTTCGGGAAGGTCTAAATCGTAGGGGGAACGGCTGTAATTATCGACATCTAAGGCTTCAGCCATTGCGGCAATGGCTTTTGTTACATGGTCTTTTCCGTTCTTGAAGGGTATCGACAGGCTGTAACGATTAATACAGTTCCATTTATTAAACCCGGCAACACACTTTGCGTTAATGTCATAATAGAGCTTCATTCTGTGTACCGGGATATCAAACAAACATAAATCAACGACCAGATCGTAAGCGTTGTTTCTAAGTGCGTTGATAGTGTCCACAGGAACAGTGTGATTGTATTCTTTCAAGAAGGTCTGATGGTTGCAATCGTCAGCTTCATAAATATTCCTGACGTGTTTGTTATATTTAAGGGCAATGGCGCTTTTATGGGTGACCAGAATATCAACGTCAAATCCGGTGTTATTTAGGGATTTTATTAGGGGTGTGGTTACGACGATATCGCCAATCGTTCCTTCATTCCTGATAAGCAGTACTGTTTTAACCTTTGAGATATCGAATGCGTTTTTTCGATGGCTATCCCATTTTATTTTGGCGATGAAGATTTTCAGATTGAGCTTAGCATCCTTAATAAGATAGTTTCTCTTCCTGTTTAATTCTCTGAGTTTCTTGAAACCGCCTTTCGAAACTGTTATTTCTAATTCCCTTTTCACAACTTCTCCGATATCTGATCTGAGTGATAAATCCCATCGCCATAACTAAGATTTTTCTTGCTTGGTGATGTTTTTTGATTTATTTCAATGAATTCATTGGCTTGATTTAAATCTCGATAGGCTTATTAAATCCGGGTTGGCTACCTTATGAAACTCCTCGAAATATAACAATTTACAGGCGGGTTGGCATCATAAAAAATAATCAATTTTCTTATGAGAATATTCCTGCTTATGGATTAAGAGTGGAGAGTTATACAAGTCGGTTTCGAGAGTTTTAACAGGTAAGTGACATGGCCAAAAGGATAGGTGCTCAAAAAAATCATCTATTCTGTGTCGAAAGGAAAGCCGTTATTGCGTCATCATCCAGCGATGATGTACAGGGCCGTCTACAAATTTTCGGTAACAGTTTTAAATGTTTATTCCTATGGATATATTATTAATTCATTGATTTTAAGTGTTTATTTGCAATCAATGGGTAAGCCTCTGTTAAGACTGTCGCGCTTTCGATCATATACAACTAGATGTAGATCAGATTTTTCGCACTTAAAGCCCTGCCGGGATAACTGTTTTTTAACCTGTGGCCGTTCCCTTAGCTGTAAAATGTCCTGTGCTCGTGATTCGTTTAAGCGGGGCTTTCGTAAACACTCAAGTTGCTTCAGCTTGTAAATAATTTATCGCCTAACTGTCTTTCGGAGCTAATGTTTTGACGGAACCTGCCTTTTGGCGTGGTCTGGTTTGGTTACACCCTCGAAAAATGCGGTGATTTTGCGTAGAATTTTCCCGTCATCTGAACCCGGACGGGTTCTGTGGAAAGTTACGAGTCAGTGACAGCCAGATCATTTCCAAACTGAAGCAAGCCGAGGCTGGAACGCCGGAGGCTGAACTATGTCGCGGGCATGGCATGAGCAGTGCCAGTTTCTATAAATAGCCATCCTTGTCGCCGGATAAAAAACATGCTGCACCGAGTTGTACATCGTGAATACTTTTATTGATGTACGTTATAATGTGCATTATGCTGTATGTAATTAAACATGCTTTTGGGTGAGTTATGGAACGCATTCTCGCAGAAAAATCCATCAATATCACAGAGTTAAGAAAAAATCCGGCGAAATACTTCATTGATGAGCCGGTTGCCGTTCTCTCCAACAACCGTCCTGCCGGTTACATGGTCAGTGCTAAGGTGTTTGAAGAGCTGATCGATCTGTTGGAGGAGAAACAGGGCAGGGTGCATATCGCTGCGCGATTCAGACCAACGGCTGAACGTTTAGGCGATATTGCGGATAGTGGGGAGAAGCTGCTGCAAAACGCCTCCGACAAGGATTTGACCGAGTTCACTGAATGAACATCAGGGTTTTCAAGTCAGCACTGATTAGACAGCAGTTAAGCCAGCAGGAGCTTGATGATTTGGCAGCAGATTTTCTGTCCTATAAAAAAGACGGGGAGTTGCCAGAGACCTTTGGCCGTGATGCGCCCTATGATGATGACCGCACCTATCCCTTGGTAAAAGAAGAGCAGGTGGCACACATTCATCTTGCCGGTGCAGATACACCATTCCCTAAATTTTTACGGCAGTTTAATCGAACCAGCGATAGGGCGCACTTAGTGTACTGTCAGGGCGCGATGGATCCCGATGCCCACCTGCTGATTATCATCCTGAAACCCGAAGCACATAAAATGGCGCGTAACAATAACCATATGCACAAGATCGGGAAGATAGCCGAAGCGTTCAGGATGAAATATTGATTTAGTTATTAGAACCCCGCTTACACCAGCAGGAGCATTACCATACCGTTATTGAGTTTTAAAGTTCACATAACGTTTTTATTCAGCATCTCACTTCAGGCAATAATCAACGGTTTGATACTTACCTGTTCCCGGGCCGGCCGTGGTTGTGCCGGCCCGGGAAGGGTAATATTACGCCCGGGTACGTCGGTATTCAGGGTGCGTGTTAACTCCCCACAGACCGGCTAAGGCGCTGACTACGGCACCAATAAGCAGTGCTATAAATGACCACAAGGCCATTCTCGCACCCGCACTGGCCGCAGCGTCAGCTTTTTCAATGGCTTCTTTCTTAAGTTCTGCATAGCGCTGTTTGGTCTCATTCAGCTGTCCCTCAACGTCATTAAGACGTTCCCTGACCTGAGCTATAGCGTTATCACGGGTTTGAATAAAGTTATCGACAGCTTTGTCAGCTTCCTCATCCGTCATCGTGGTATTTGCAGCCAAGGCCTTTTTAACCTCTTCCCGATCTACAGAATTAGCGACACGTTCTCCACGCGATTTCAGTTTATCGCCAAGACGGTTAAGAATGACATCACTGCTGTCAGGACTAACGGCAAGATCTTTTAATGCGCGGGTAATATCTGTACCGGCAGCTTTGAGCTGCGTCTGAAGGTACTCAGGCTGAAGTTCAGGAATGCCTGATTTTCTAAGCGCGTCTGTAATATTCTGGTCTGCATTATTTGCTTCAACGCGGGTATCCAGTCCCAGGCTTTCAGTAAGCTCAGAGGCTATATCTGCCGTTCCGCCGGCGGCTTTTCCAGCCAGATTACCCATGCCGCTTACGGCACTTCCGGTTGCAGAGGCAACTCCACTAACGGCACTGCCCGCCATGTTCAGAACGCCGCCCACCGCAGCAAATCCCAGCACAGAAGCAATGATCAGCGAAGTGGCCCAGCTCAGAAAACCGTGAACGGTCCCGTCCGTCCCTGCAAGACGGCCCGCGATAAATCCGCCGCAGGCCAGGCTAATCACAACTGAAATGACAGACCAGGCTATTACCGCCTTATCAGCACCATTGATAATATCCTCTGATTTTGGCTGTAACATTGAGAGGCCAAGGCTCGTGCCAAGCGTTGTGAAAAGTAGTGACAATGCAATGGCCGTCACCACCCCTGCAATCACGCTCCCCCAGGAGATACGTCTTAGCAGAACAGCATCTTGATGAATTTCCATAATATGTCCTTAAATTAGAATTAATACGCCAGTCACCTTAGAAGTGTAGGAGCGTTTTGGAAATATTCCGGACGACGCGACTGAATGACTATTTTATAAGCAGGGGTTCAATTTAAAATATTAATTTATAAGATGATTATTTTTTTTGCGTAGCCTTGAAATCATTAGCGTTAAATATAAATAAAAGCCATGCGAACTGAATAATGTACGGATTCACCCCTGATATAAATTTAATGATCCTACGAATTCAGTAAATTTTTAAAGGCAAGTGTGAGGATGCCGAAACTGGCCTTAGAACTCCGGATGGAACCGGGTGTGACATTGTAAACCGGGGGAGAGAAATGACAAATCCTGCCAAAGTGAGATGCCAACTCAACGGGCACAGTATCATCGCAAGCAAAATCATCTCGAGAAAAATGTGCTGCTGCGGTGGCTAACTTGAAAAGCATTGTCTATAAATCTATACAGGCAAAACAACTAACACTGAAAGGATAATCACATGAAAAAATTGTTAATTGCTCTGGTAGCATCAACGTTAGCATTTGGCGCATCAGCAGCAACATCAATCAGTAAGGATGAAGTTTCACACTTTAAACTGGAAAAAGTAGGCACTATCAACGTGGGACCTTCTGCGGGACAAGTGTCATCACCCTCTGACCTGCATGAAAAGCTATCAAAATTAGCTGATGAGAAGGGTGGGCAGTACTACGTGATCATTGCAGCGGAGCAGAGTGGTCCAAACTTTGAAGCGGTAGCTGAAGTCTACAAATAAGGCTACTGCCGACTGCTACTGCCGCCAGGCAGTAGCAGATTTTCCCCACCCACTCTTAGCTGCACCTCCTCACATCTCCTCAGCGCTTTACTGCCATACTGACACATCCAGTTGATATAGATAAAAACAGGTTGAAACGGTGTCAGAAATGTTGGATGAATAGACCAATGTAACTGGGACTAAAGTGGATACGGAGTGGAGCAAGGAATGGAATCGTCCGGAACTGTAAAGAAAATAGTTATGCTGGTCTTTGTGGGAAGCCTGACGGCGGGCTGCGTGCCGTTACATCCTTCCGGCTGCCATAAAACCACGGCGACGGGAAGCTGTAGTTCCGGCCGCTGGGACGATCCGGATGAATGGGGTGCGCAAGCGCGTGCAATCAGGGCAGCAATCAATGCCAAACTTGCCGAGCCACAAAACTGGAAAGGGAAGAAATGCAGGTTGCATATAGAATTTGAACAGGATGGCACGGCTTCAAATATATCAACCAGTAACGGAAATAAAGCCTACTGCGCAGCAATAAAATCAGCGGCTCAGAATGCCAAATTCCCCGCTTTCACTAAACCGGAACTCTATCGAGATTTTCAAAAGTCCGGCTTCGATATGCGCGGTGAGTAATGACCCTCTGAGTGTCGCAAGCTCTCTCTGGCAAACTTGCTTTTATCTTGTTCAATCAGGGGAAGGGCCACGCTCCAGAAACGTTGAAAGCGCGATATAGCTGCGAACAGAGCGAACACCTTCAAGGCTCTGAATCTCCATCAGGAAATTTTCCAGTGATTCAGTATCGTTAGCACGGACTTTAATAAATACGCAGCCATCCCCGGCAACGGTATGCAATTCTTCCACTTCTTTGCGGCTGGTGAACTGCAAAAGGGCGCGCGTCGTTTGATAGCTGCTGGTATCGATAATCAGGAACGTTAACAGCGTTCGTCCCAGCTTGCAGCCATCCAGTATTGCCACAGTACCCTTAATCACCCCGTCGCGCTTTAGTCGCTTTACGCGATCGTGAACCGCCGGGGCTGATAAATTTACAATCTCACTCAGTTCCGTGTAACTGCGACCGGCATCCTCTGCCAGGGCGCTTAATATTTTTCGGTCAATGGCATCCAGCTCCGCCGGTTTGTGCCTTGTCTGCCGAATACCATCTTTTTCTTTATCAAATGCGCTCATAGTGCTTCTCGATCTGAATGAAAGTATGAATATACTTTATTTCACCTAATAATATTAAGCCACAAAGTAGTTGATGGAGTTGTTATGCCTGTCGCACTTTTCGCCCTCGCCGTGGGCGCATTTGGTATCGGCCTGACTGAGTTTGTCATCGCCGGGATCCTCCCACAAATCGCCGCAGAATTTAGCGTCACTATCCCGAAAGCGGGAATGATGGCGACGTCATACGCGCTGGGCGTATTTATTGGTGCACCGCTGTTAACGATTATCGGCGCGCGGATCCCTCGCAAGGCGATGCTGATTGCGCTGGCGGGTATCTTTACGGTTGGTAATATCATAACGGCGATTGCGCCGACCATGGAGATAGCGATCCTTGGCCGTATTATCACCTCTTTTAACCACGGGGCCTTTTTTGGTATCGGCTCGATTATTGCTGCATCGTTGGTAGCGCCCGGACGGCAGGCGAGCGCCATTGCCTTTATGTTTTCGGGGCTGACGCTGGCTAATCTTGTCGGCGTTCCGGCGGGTACCTGGCTTGCTCAAACCTTTAGCTGGCGGCTGGTATTCTGGATAATTGCCGGTATCGGGCTGCTGACAATGGCCAGCGTCGCGGTGCTGGTTCCGCATATTGCGAAGGGCAAAGCGATAGCTTTACGTAATGAGCTACGTGCGTTCGTCGATCCGCAGGTGCTACTGGTCATGGGGATCACTGTTTTCGGTCCGGCGGCCTTTTTCACCTCAATTACCTATATTGCCCCGATGATGGTGCAGGAGGCGGGTTTCTCCGCAGGCGGCGTGGCAGGGTTAATGGTGCTGTTTGGTCTGGGGCTTGCTGTTGGCAACTGGACTGGCGGGCGATTTGCCGATCGCTCCCTGTTTGGTACGCTTTTCGTTACCCTTGCGGCCCAGGGAATGGTGCTGCTGGTGTTCTGGATCGGCGTCGAAAGTCAGTGGGTTGCCGGTATCTCGGTCTTTCTGATGGCGGCGTTCGGTTTCGCGACGGTCTCGCCGATTCAGAAACTGGTGATGGAGCGCGCCAGCCATGCGGGAGCCCCCACAATGGCGTCCTCGGTCAATATTGGCATGTTTAATCTGGGAAATGCGCTGGGGGCATGGGCTGGTGGAGCCACCATTGCCGCAGGGTTTGGTCTGGCATCACCGAACTGGGCGGGCGCTATTCTATCCTTCATTGCCTTGGGCCTCGCTTTCCTCGCGTGGCAAAGCGCGCGTAAGGGATTTATTTTGCCGGTACTTGAATAGGTTTCGTTAACATATAGGAAAAGATAAGTCAGCCATGAATATGCCTGGTCACATGGCAATATCAGGCTGTCCATCCTGAGGTTAAAACGACAGCGTCACTCTTCAGTGTGAAAACGCTGCCTGTGCTGGCTGGGCGTCACGCCCATAATTTTGCGGAAGATCTTGCGGAAGGCCGATGAGTCGGCGTATCCCACTTCCCATGCAATCGTATCGACAGCACGCCCGGTCAGCTCCAGTGCGTCTCGCGCCTTCATTATCCTGACATGTTGTAAGTAGTCCGTTGGCCTTAATCCCGTCGCTTTCTGGAAATGACGGAGAAAGGTCCGCGGTGACATTGACACCCGTTCGGCCATCGTCTCAATACTGTGCTGCTCGGAATAACAGGCGTGCAGGTGATGCTGCACCAGCAAAATCTTGCTGTCGCCATGCTCAAAATTTGGGATAAATACGGAATAGGGACTTTGTTCACGCCTTGGGGGATCGACCAGCAAAAATCGAGCGGTGGCAAGCATGGTGCCCGTTCCTGATATTTTCTCTACCAGGGTTAGGCCCAGATCTATCCACGCAAGAATGCCGCCAGCGGTAATAATATCGCCATCGTCGATAACCATTTTTTCCGCAACAACGTCTATCGCTGGAAAACGATCGGCTAAAGTTTGCGCAAAGGCCCAGTGCGTGGTTGCCCGGCGGTGATTAATTAACCCGGTTTCCGCCAGAACAAAGGCACCTGCGCAAACCGAGCACAGAGTGACACCCTTATTATAGAGTGTGTTCATCCAGTCGGCAGGCACCTTCATTGAGGTCATCAGCGCCGGCATCACCAGACTGGGCGGCACAATCAGGTAGCTCAAGCGGTGGGGTTCATCCGGATGGCTGTCCCAGACACACTCCACCGTATTATCCCTTTCATTTACCTGCCAGTGCGAAACACGTATCACCAGTTTGCAATCTTCTCCAGATAGGCTCATAGCCCAATCTGCAGCGATCCTGAACACATCGGTCAGGCCGTACACCGCGGCGAGTTGGCAGTCCTGGTAAATCAACAGGCCAATTTCAGCGACGATCCGATTCTTTGAGGAGTTCATGGTTGTCATTTTTAACACCTATAATGTCATATATGACAAGTGTATCCGCTTACGTATTACCTGACAATGTGTTCCACAAGGCGTGACCTGTTGATCCTTGGCGGCACGCTGTCGGTAAGTATTGGGCTCTCTCACTCATCCTTTGCCCAGGGTTTAAAATTATTATCACCTTCAGGAGATATCCCTATGAGTAACGGCATTATTACTACTAAAGACGGCACCCGAATTTTCTACAAAGACTGGGGCCCAAAAAGTGCACAACCTGTTGTCTTTCACCACGGCTGGCCGTTAAGTGCCGATGACTGGGACAATCAGATGCTGTTCTTCTTATCTGAAGGTTTTCGGGTGATCGCCCATGACCGCCGTGGTCACGGGCGTTCCGATCAAACCGATACCGGTAACGATATGACTACCTACGCGGAAGACGTGGCCGAACTTGCCAGGGCGCTGGATTTGAAGAACGCCATTCACATTGGCCACTCTACCGGCGGCGGCGAAGTGGCACGTTATGTCGCTCATGCTGAAAAAGGCAGGGTAGCAAAGGCGGTTTTGATGGGGGCTGTTCCTCCAATTATGCTCAAAACCCCCGCCAATCCACAGGGCTTACCTTTATCAGTATTTGACGGTTTCCGTTCTGCACTGGCTGCTAACCGCGCGCAATTTTTTATCGACGTGCCGGCAGGCCCGTTTTATGGCTTCAACCGACCAGGCGCGAAAGTCTTCCAGGGATTGATAAACAACTGGTGGCGTCAGGGAATGGCCGGCGGCGCTAAAGCGCAGTATGACTGTATTGCCGCATTCTCAGAAACTGACTTTACTGAAGATCTGAAAGCGATCGCCGTGCCGGTATTGGTAATGCATGGTGAAGATGATCAGATAGTCCCCATTGAAGATTCCGCGCACAAAGCCGTCAAACTGTTGAAGCATGGCACCCTGAAAACCTATCCGGGTCTGCCGCACGGCATGTTCGCGACCGATCCTGAAAAAATTAACCCTGATTTGCTGGCCTTCGCCAGAAGTTAACCATCGGGCCCGGAAGGATGTGTGGTGATTGCCTTAGATAATCAAAGGGTGATCAGCTCCTTCCGGACCTAAGCGATTCGACGGTACGCTTTGACGAGCCTGCCCCGTAGCGGCCTTTCCATTCCCATCCTAAAGCAAATACTTGATCGTGTAGAACGATCGTTCTACCATGAAGCTAAAAGGTGGAACGACTGTCCGACATCAGGCTCATCTCCGATACACGAAAAAATATCGGCAGACGGGCGTGCAGCAGCCGCAGTGTCGTTCCAGAAACTGTCTCTGAGGTTAAAAAAGATGGCTAAGGTCTCCGATATTGTTGTGCAGTGTTTAGAAAGCGAAGGCGTTGAGTATGTTTTCGGCATTCCCGGTGAGGAAAACCTCGACCTGTTGGAATCTCTTCGCAATTCGCAGATCAAGCTGATTATTACCCGTCACGAGCAATCCGCCGGTTTCATGGCCGCCACCTATGGCCGACTGACCGGCAGGGCGGGAGTATGCTTATCGACACTTGGCCCTGGCGCAACTAACCTGGCCACGGCAGGCGCCTACGCGTATCTGGGTGGCATGCCGATGCTGATGATTACTGGTCAGAAGCCGATCAAAAAATCCAGGCAGAGTCGTTTTCAAATTATCGACGTCTGCCGCATGATGGCCCCTATTACTAAATATACCCGCCAGCTCGCTTCGCCAGACTCTATTCCTGCACGCGTGCGTGAAGCATTCCGCCTGGCTGAAGAAGAAAAACCGGGCGCCGCGCATCTGGAACTTCCGGAAGACATTGCCGCTGAACAGACAGACAGCATGCCGATCCCGCGCAGCCTCAACCGTCGGCCGTTGGCAGAACCCTACTCTATTAACGCGGCTGTGGAGAGGCTGCGCAAGGCCCGCAGCCCAATTCTGGCGATCGGTGCGGGGGCCAGCCGCAAAATGGCTGCCCGGGCCTTGAGGCAGCTGATCGACAAGACCGGTATCCCGTTCGTCACGACGCAACTCGGCAAGGGTGTCGTGGACGAGCGTCACCCGCTTTTCGTCGGGAACGCCGCTCTGTCCAGCGGTGACTTCGTTCACCGGGCCTTCGACGCCGCCGATCTGATCGTCAATGTTGGTCATGATCTGAGCGAAAAACCTCCGTTTTTGATGGTCGGAGGGGGTACTGAAGTCATTCATATCGATTTCCGACCCGCTGAGGTCGATGCTCTGTACTTTCCGCAGATGGAAGTGATTGGTGATATAGCCGACACCGTACGGCGGATCGGCGACGCGCTGAACAACGCTGTGGAGTGGAATTTCACCCGTCACCTGGCGATCCGCGAGGCTAATGAACGACAGATTGCCGAAGGCGCAGATGATAGTCGCTATCCACTGTACCCACAGCGTCTGGTCGCCGACATTCGTCGTGCAATGCCGTCCGCAGGCATCGTGGCACTGGATAACGGTATTTATAAGATCTGGTTCGCCCGTAATTACAAAGCGCACGAACCGAATACCGTCCTGCTCGACAACGCCCTGGCGACCATGGGGGCGGGCTTACCGTCAGCGATGGCCGCTCATCTGGTTTATCCGGATCGTCCGGTGATTGCCGTGTGCGGCGATGGTGGCTTCATGATGAACAGCCAGGAGCTTGAAACCGCCCTGCGTTTATGCATGCACATCACCGTCGTCATTTTGCGTGACGACGGCTATGGCATGATCCGCTGTAAGCAGGCCAAAATGGGCTACGCCGAATTTGGTGTCAGCTACGGCAATCCAGACTTTGTGAAGTATGCTGAGGCATACGGCGCCAAGGGGTACCGCGTTGAGAGCGCCGGAGCCTTTCTACCGCTACTGGAGCACTGCATTAAAACGCCGGGCGTACATGTTATCGACTGCCCGGTCGATTACCGCGAGAACGATCATATTCTTAATTATGCACTCCGTGCGAGGTCGCTGGCCGTCTGAGGGCGATTCAGCACCGCGAATCATCTTCCGATAACCGGCAGCACGGCCTCAGCATGCCAGATCGCTTCCGGTGCCACGTCTACAATCCGCTCGGCACCGGGGAACGACCTGATGCGCTCCGGGTCCCAGTCGATGGAGCCGCGTCCGGTAAGCACGATGGCCTCACCCGTTTCAAAATCCGGAATAAACAGGCCGACCCTGCCGTCGCTCTCAATGTTGCCCAGCGTGTTGAAAAAGCGATTGCCGGAGAAATCGGGAAAGGAGAGGGTGCCATCTCCGTTGACACGGAGAAATCCCCGCTCTCCCCCCCGGTGCGACGCATCAACGCCGGCGCTTTCACCACTCAGTGAACCCGCCGCGCGGGAGGCGATGAAAAAAGTATCCGCGGCCTCAATAATTCGCCGAACGTCCGGATCGGATGCGTTATCGCGGCGTCGGCCCACGGCGACCGGCCCCTGCTGGCTTGGGGGAAGCTGTCGGGTCTGAATGTACTGCGGACAGTTGCCGTAGCTCTGATCGACCACGATGGTCATCTCACCCGCCGAGGCATGCTCTATCCGGCCATTCAGTCGATTGCGACGTCTGGTGGTCAGATCAATCCCGAGCAGGCCAACGCTGGCACCGGGTGAACGATCCAGGCCGAGTTCACTCGAAAGAACCGGTTCGCGATGAATTTCGAGCGTATCCGCAGTGGGGGAAACCAGGAAACCGCGTGGACCGAAAGCCGGAACGCACCACGGTCGGCCATATGAATCGAGCAGCCCCAGAAACAGCATCTGAAGATTTTCAAAGAAGTGACGATGTTGCTGCGGCATCTCGGCGCGCACAAAGCTTTCCGACCGCTTAAGCCACTCGTCTGAAACGCCGGCACGCGCCTGCACTGCACGCTCACCGTCATGAAAGATACTGCGTGTCTGCTGCATGGGGCCCCTCCTGGGGTCATTTACCGCTGCGGGAAGAAAGGTGCCCGGTACGGCGAAGCGATAGACCTGCTGGCATCAGGCGGTAAGCCATCGCCGACATAAATAACTTAACCCGCGTAAGTGAATTCAATTCGTATCCCACTCGGCTCATAGCACATCATGTGCATAGACGGCCCTTCGTGGATCGGGGTGGGTTCGAATTCAATGTCGATCTGATTTGCTTTCAACACTTCAAGGATTTGATACAGGCCCGCTTGGGTTTCCACCCGCAGCGCCAGGTGATGAAGACCGACATTGTTTTTGCGATCGAACTGAACGGGTTCTTCTGTTTGTGTTTTCCAGAGCGTGAGCATTATTGCCCCGTCTTTTACAAAGATCGCCGGATAGTCTTCACGTCGCTTAACTTCCTGCCAGCCAAGTAAACCAGTGAAGAACGCCGCGCTCTCTTCAAGATTTGATACGGCTAAGCCAATATGTTGTACACCCTGGGTCAATGACATCGTTTCGGTCCTCATTCTGAAAGGTTTATTCAGACATGACTGCCTGTCGACAGGTCTGCCTGCGCTGTGTGAAATCTGTTTCTTACGCGAGTCCATTCGTCATAACTGCTCGACCACCAGCCTGTAGCCGTAGTGCACCTGTGCCGGTGTGCAATTTGCAGTCGTCCATCCCGAAGATGAAGAGTTCGTGGTAAATTCGTTGTAACTGGTAAAGTGCTTAATTGAAGGTTACAGGTAATTCTGGTAACCTGTCAAAATTATTTATTAGGTTACAGGTGCGCATGGAAATCAAACATCTCTCTTCCCCGCCGCTGTTCCTGGGCGATAACCTCGCACTGGACTTCATCAACAGTGAATACGGCACGGGTGACAACAGGCATGATTGCTTTGATGATGCCCGCAGCGTTATCGACTGGCTGGAAAGGGTGAGTCTTGTGCCGACAGGAACCGTGGCTCCGCCTGAACTTCTTGAGGAGGCCCGACAGCTGCGCGATGCAGCTCGTGCCGTCGTGCATGCCGCCATGAAGTCAAGCGAGGCGGATCTGACGGTGGTTAACAGGGTGCTTGAAAGAGGGCGTCCTGAGAGGCGGTTGAAATGGGATCGGGATATGCAGCGGTATGGTGTAGAGGTTTGTACAGGCACTGACAGCTCCGCGGGCCTCCTCTGGCCCGTTGCCGACGCGCTGGTAAAACTGGTCACCCATGAAAAATTCGAATACGTTCGCCAGTGTGAAGCCCATGACTGTATTTTACTCTTTCACGATTTGAGTAAATCGCACCGACGTCGCTGGTGCAGCATGGCCACCTGCGGTAATCGCATGAAAGTGGCCGCATTCCGTAACAGGAAAGGTGCGTAGCAGGCCGGGCCACACAAGTTGCCCATGACTTCTCTGGCACCGACAGCGGCTTTTTCTTCAATAAATCCGGTTATCATTATTGTCAGTAATAAAGCTAAAATAACTTTATCTATGAACACCATTCATGAGTGTGCGATGAAGGGCATGCCTCCATAAGGAAATCGCCGATGCTGAAAGAAAACTTCAACGAACTGCAAATCTTTCTTGTGGTGGCAAGGGAGCGAAGTTTTACCAAAGCAGCGGGTAAACTGGGCGTTTCTCAGTCTGCACTCAGCCACGCGATGAAGGCACTGGAGAAAAGACTGAATATCCGCCTTCTGACCCGCACGACCCGAAGCGTGGCCCCTACAGAAGCCGGTGAGAGAATTATTGCCTGCCTTGAACCGCGCATCGCCGATCTTGAGCAGGAGCTGGAATCGCTGGTTCAACTGAACGGCACCGCCTCCGGTAATATCCGTCTATCTGCCGGCGATCATGCCGTGCGAAGTCTGGTATGGCCAAAGCTAAAACCCTTCCTCAAAGAATATCCGGAAATTAACCTCGAGCTGGTGGTTGATAACGGCTTTGTCGATATTGTTGAGGGGCGTTTTGATGCCGGGATCCGTTTGGGCGAAAGCCTGGATAAGGACATGATTGCGGTAAGAATAGGGCCGGACTTGAGAATGGCCTTAGTAGGAGCACCCTCTTATTTCGCTGCAAACCCCGTACCCGAAACGCCGCACGATTTACAAAATCATCGGTGTATCAATATGCGCCTGCCGACCGCCGGGGGACTTTACCACTGGGAGTTTGAGAAGGAAGGAAAGCCGTTGCGGGTCAGAGTGGAAGGACAGGTCACGTTTAATCAGCAGGCGGAAAGGATTGATGCGGCGCTATCCGGTTTTGGCATCGCCTGTATACCTGAAGACAGAGTGCAGGATTATATAAAGTCAGGAGAGCTTATTCAGGTTTTACAGGATTGGTGCCCATCTTTCCCCGGATATTATCTTTACTACCCGAGCCGTAAACAGCATCCGCCCGCTTTTGCGCTGATGATCGATGCACTTCGCTACCAGAAATAACGGGCCCATGGACCCGTCCGGGGATTAACGGCCTACGCGGGCCTGATGCTCTGGAGAATAACGTTCGCCGACGATTTTAATCGTTTCCAGCGCCTGGGTTATCTGATGCGAATCATCCTGCGAAAGAATGATGTCGGCAGCTCCCAGGTTTTCCTCCAGCCGGTGCAGTTTGGTGGTACCGGGGATAGGAGCAATCCAAGGCTTTTGTGCCAGCAGCCATGCCAGCGCGATTTGTGCAGACGTCACACCCTTCTCTGCCGCCAGTTCACCCAGTAATGAGACCAGCTTTTCATTGGCGGCAATCGCTTGTTCGGCGAACCGCGGCACGGAGCGGCGATAATCATCCTTGCCAAACGTCGTTCCTGGCTTAATTGATCCCGTCAGAAAGCCTTTTCCTAATGGGCTGAAGGGAACGAAACCAATGCCCAGTTCCTCCAGCAGCGGCAGGATCTCCTGCTCTGGTTCGCGCCACCACATTGAGTATTCGCTTTGCAGGGCAGTGACAGGTTGTACGGCATGCGCACGACGGATGGTTTGCGCACCCGCTTCGGACAGACCGAAATGTTTAACTTTGCCTTCTGCTATCAGATCTTTCACGGTCCCCGCGACATCTTCAATGGGGACATCCGGATCGACACGGTGTTGATATAGCAGGTCAATGACATCAGTCTTGAGGCGGCGTAACGATCCTTCCACAGCCACGCGGATATGCTCCGGACGGCTATTTAAAATCTGCTGCTTGTTGTCCGTACCGAAGGTAAAACCAAACTTAGTGGCGATAACCACACGTTGACGAAACGGCTTTAAGGCCTCACCGACAACGTCCTCATTCAGGAAGGGGCCATAGACTTCGGCGGTATCGAAGAACGTGACGCCACGTTCAACCGCAGCACGGATTAGCTCGATAGCCTGACGGGTATCCGTCGCCGGGCCGTAGCCGTGGCTTAAACCCATGCAACCGAGTCCCAGCGCGGAGACTTCGAGTTCGGATTGACCCAAATAACGTTTTTGCATTGAATAAGTCCCTCTTTTATCACGGCTTAAACATCAAGTTTGCGTCCGGCCAACCATTCAACCCTCGCCGGATCGCGGTGGGAGAAGAAAGCGCTGGTTGCGGTATCGATAGCTGTAATTTGCAGCATATCGTCAGAACTGAGTTCAAAATCGAGAATATTGATGTTTTCTGCCATGCGTTCTTTTCGCACCGACTTCGCCAGTGAAACGATGCCCCGCTGGAAGATCCAGCGCAGTACAACCTGGCCCACGCTTTTGCCATACTTCTGACCTATTGCCGTTAGCACGGGATGCTGGAACAGACCATTTTTACCCTCAGCAAACGGTGCCCAGGCTTCCGGCTGAATACCACGGCTTTGATTCCAGGGAACGGCATGCAGCTGCTGGTTAAAGGGGTTAACCTCAATCTGATTTACCGCCGGGGCCACATTGTTGAAGGCGATAAGATCCGCCAGTCTGTCAGGATGGAAGTTGCTGACGCCTATCGCGCGAATTTTACCTGCCTGCTGCAGTTCTTCCATGGCACGCCACGCTCCATGAACATCGCCGTAAGGCTGGTGGATCAGATACAGGTCAACGTAATCAAGCTGTAGCCGGTTCAGAGAGCGTTCGAACTGGGCTTTCGCGCCTGCGTAATGGGTATCCTGTAGCCACAGTTTGGTCGTTACAAACAGTTCGTTACGGGCGATTCCACTCTGTTTCAGTGCGTTCCCGACCTGGGTCTCATTCAGGTAAGACGCGGCGGTATCGATCAGGCGGTATCCCGTATCGATGGCGTCAATAACGGCTCTTTCGCATTCAGCGGCATCAGACATCTGAAACACACCAAAGCCCAGCAGAGGCATTTCAATACCGTTGTTCAGTTTCACCGTTTGCATGACGTTATCCTTAGGCTGTTGTGTTGGAAAAGCATAACGCAAAGTGATTTATTTGATTAGATGGGGTAATTGGCTAGGGTTTATTAGGTGTGTTCATTAATTTGGCAGGGGAGGGTTGGCTTTGTGTCAGGAGCGGACGCTGCAAGTCGGGTCGGTGCGTTTCACAGGCCCTCATGGACAAATTTATTACTCTGATGAAATTGAATGGGTGCATGCCTGTGAAAGAATGACCGATGCTGGTTTTAAAATAGCAACGTCATTCAATCCTAACTGAGATGTAAACGGAAAGACATTTGTTGACTTCGACGGATATAGGGTGGTTATCCAAAACAAGGCGCGGGCATAACCCAATAAATATTGCGATGTTGCCACAGCCTTGCAGCAAGCTTAACATCAGCTCACAGCTCACAGCTCACAGCTCACAGCTCACAGCTCACAGCTCACAGCTCACAGCTCACAGCTCACAGCTCACAGCTCAAAGCAGCCTATTATCGCTGTCAATCTCCATTACCGCACCCCATGAGAACCGAAATCAACCCTGACGTACAATAGTTTTCGATATCCAAACTGCCCACAAATACTGCCCGTTGCGGTCGTCGCTCCAGATCCTGACAATGAACCGCTTGATGATCGGGTATTGCCTGTGGGTCTTGCGGCGGCATCGATAACTGAAGCCTGACATTGACCCGACGAACCCAAGTAAAGTCGCCTCCGGACGGCTTTTTTATGTTAGCCGGCAGACCGTTTTTCGGCCTGCCGATGCCGTTCAGATGAAAGCAGCGGGCGAGATATTGAAGCGAGAGGCAAGTGCTTTGATATGATTCAGCGTCAGCTGGCGTTCACCGCTCAGTACACGCGATACCATTGATTTACTGCCAATCTCATTGGCAAAGTCAGAAAGCGTTAACTGATACTGGTCAATCAGAGTACGCAGCACAGCCAGGCCCGCCGGTATGCCATCCAGTTCCTCGCGAAACGCCTTAATTTCTGGCTGGCTGTTCTCCCAACTACTGATACGGGAACAAACGATCTCAAGCAGCGGGCTATGGGGATCGTTAATCAATAGATATTCGACCAGCTCAAGTGCGCTTTCATAGTCGGCCTGGCCGGGATGCGCCCCTAAAAGGGGGACTGCATTAACCAGTGCATTTGTTGCCTGAAGCGCGTCAGTATGTAGCATCATTTTTTCCCCTTTGTCCGGTGCTGCGCGGTAAATTTGTCATATTCAGTGTGGTTGAAAATATGTCTGATATAGAATTTTTGTCCTTCAAAGAATATCAGCGCTATGACTCTCAGGTTGTTATTGGCGACGTTAATAACGTAGTGCTTGTCCAGGTATTTGAAATTATCCAGTGACGGAAAAACCTGTTTCAACGCTTCTGGTGTGCCTCCGTTAACCTTTTCAAGAGTCCGTCCGAAGTCGGTAAGTTCATTGCGAAAATGTGGGAAACGTTCGCAGGCCTCCATCACAGTTTTCATTGAAATTAAGTGCATTACTGATCTTCCGTTGACTAGATGGCAACTATAATATCACGAGTTGCCATTTAGTCAACTAGAAGATCGGAAGGAATTTATCGGGGTACAAAAAGCAGGATATCGTAAGTTCCCTGGCGGCAAAGGGCAAAGGAGCAACGACGTACCCTTTTCCTCGGTCGTCGGGGTGATATGCTCAATGTACAGTGAGCTGATGCCGATGGCCTATCCCTTTTTCCGATCTGCACTCATAGCTGCCCGTCATGCAGAGCAACGATAAAAGACGCGCTTGGTAACGATCGGTTGACGGGTACAGAAACCACATCAACCGATGCCTGTAGGAGCCAACTGGCGATCTGAATGAGTAACAGAGAATATCTGGTTAAGTTTGAGATCTCCTGATTCCAGCCATACGAGCCAGGACATGATCTCTAAGCACGAATCGGTGAAAGAGTGCGGCCAGAATATGCCCGACGATCAGGCAGCAAAGTAGCCATGCCATAAGATCATGCGTCATATCCGCGGGTGCGACCATCCAGCTCACTTCCGTACCCGTTTCTGGTATTAACGCAATCCCCCAGGGATCCCATCCCTTACCGCTTCCATATACCCGCAGCAGAGCGAAGGCAGGGATCATGAACATCAGGAGATAAAGCACCACGTGTACTGTGAAGCTGGTTCGACCTGCCAATCCCTGGGAATGCGGAGGCCGATATCGGCGGTTGGCGAAGGCCCATGCGGCGCGCAGAATAATAAGCACGAGGGCCAGCAGACCAACCGTGCCGTGATCGGGTCCGAATCGAGAGATGAGTATAATGTTTTCTGATGGACCGAACGCACGCCAGGCCAATACCATGAAGAACTGCCAGAGCACAAGGTACGCCATCCCCCAGTGCAGTAAACGACTTACCAAACCGTAATAAGCTGGCGTGTCTGTCCACGTACAACCGTTGCCACGAATACCGGCGTTTTTCTTCATGCAATCCCCAACGAATTGAAACTGTTAACTGATGTTGAGAATAAAACAGATAGACGTGTAGTGAATACTATTACAGTCTGATTTTTTTCTGGCTGTCAGTGTGACCGTCATCAGAAGCGTTGGAGGCTTGAACTTTTAACCACTTATAACAGGAATATCCTTAAAGCGCGTCGTGTAACGGGGAGAGAGCATGTTTCTTTTCATCTGCCAGGCGCTATTGCGCTCCCCCTGACCTGCAAAGTAGATGCTGCCTTTACCTGCCATATTTATGCTATCCAGCACAGCCATCAGTTCGTCGGCGTTTGCCCTGGGCTGTTGCTCGCTAAACATATCAAACTGGGCAATGCCTGACGGGTAAAAATCGCTCAGGATTATCCCTGCTTTGGCATACCTGAAACCGTCACGCCAGATACTTTTTAGCCCCTGAAGCGCCAGGGCTGAAATATCCCGGGTGTCTGCGGTCGGGTAGTCACTTATTCGCGAGGCTGTATTTGAGTAACGTGGCTCACTTCCGTGACGGCCCGTAGCAATGAATACGTTTACCAGACGGCAGCGGGAGTTCTGCTTCCTGAGTTTTTCAGCGGCACGTGCAGCATGCATCATAATGGCCTGCTGAACCTCATCCGGGTTTGTAATACGCTCGCCAAACGATCGTGAGTCCAGTATCTGCTGTTTTGGCTGGGGAGCGTCATCCAAAGCCAGACACGATTCGCCGTTTAACTCACGCACCGTCCGTTCCACGATGACATCGAAGTTTTTACGTATCATGCTGATATTGCTGTCTGCCAGCTGGAGCGCATTATGGATCCCCAGTGTCTGCAACCGCAGCGTAATACGTTGCCCGATCCCCCAAATTTCGCCAACCTCAGTCAGCTGTAGCAATTTGCGCTGCCGTGAAGTGGCAGACAGATCGACAATTCCCTGCGTCCGCGACCATTTTTTAGCCGCATGATTTGCCAGTTTGGCCAGCGTCTTGGTTGGTGCCATCCCGACACCGATGTTAAGACCGGTTTCCTGAAGAACGCGTCGGCGCATCTGCTGCCCGAATATTTCCAGGGGCACCAGGTTTCCTATCCCGGTGAGGTCCAGAAAACTCTCATCAATAGAATAGACTTCCTGCCCCGCGGCCATTTCACCCAGTATCGCCATCATTCTGGCAGACATATCACCGTAGAGTTCATAGTTCGAGCTAAAGATGTGAACGCCATTATCACGAAAAAATTTATCGTTCAGGAAGAGTGGGGCGGCCATCTTTATACCCAGTTTTTTCGCTTCAGCCGAACGCGCAATAACGCAGCCATCATTATTTGAGACGACGCATACAGGCTTCCCACGCAGGTCAGGGCGAAAAACTGTCTCACAGGACGCATAAAAATTGTTGGCATCGGCCAGCGCGAAAAGGGTCATCTGGCGGCGGGTCCGTTGAATCCCAGCCCGGCAACGTCGCTGAGCGCGTAAGCGACTACGCCCCAGACGGGCAGCGGTTGCTCTGTATCCAGTAGAGTAATCGTTGAATCGGCATCCAGCGCTTCAAGCGCGGCTACGGGGTTTAACAGTAGCCGCCGCAAAGTCAGTTCCCCGTCAACCTCAGCGACTATCAGCTGACCGTGTGAGGGCGTCAGTGCGCGATCGACGGCAAGCACAGACCCCTCAATTATGCCGAAATCAGGGCAGGCGCTTGCGCTTCTCATCAGATAAGTTGAAACGGGCGATAACCAGACGAGGTCACCCAGATTAAGACGAGTTTCAATATAGTTCTGTGCGGGACTTTCAAAAGCCATCTGAATACTCCGATCGGGCATTAGCTATAGATTAGCAAATCCGTCAGCATAATCAGGATCCGTTTGAAAAAAGGGAACTAGCCTACGCTATACCTGTTCAGTAACGTTTATGGCCGCATCAGGGGTTCAATACCGATCCATTTCTGCGTCGGCTGATAGCAAAGTTTTAGCGGCGGAACCGTGATTTTCTGCCCGGTAATCTCCAGTTCGCTCAGATGAATGGTCCATTTTTCATTCGCGTACCTGTTATAAATAGTAAAGACGACATAGGCTGAACCATAGTCATCATTATTGGTAATTCTGGGGACGTTGCGGTGCACTTCGTCACTGTTAATGTCGTAAGGCGAAGGCCTTGAATATTCCATCCGATCATCCGGGAAATCATAGGGGAATGAGGTGGTGTTGAGGAAAATTTCGGGACGCGCGTTAACGCGTTTACCCTCGCCCAGATCGAGATAGGCTGTTCGGGCATCGAACATAATGGGCACAGGTGGCAGACCCTTGCTGCCCGGACGCGATGGCCGCTGCCGCCCTTTATTATAGGCAATCAGCTGTACATAAAATTCCGGTCTTGCCTCAGGTCCTTGTTTTTTAGGAATAGTGAAACTGGAACGTTTCTCAGAAACATTTCGGCCGGGGATCTGATGATCGTAGAGATAGGTTTCCAGCACGATATCATGCTTTCCGTCCGGGCCATTAACGCTAAAGGTATGTTCACTTTCGCAAAGATCGATATAAGCGGGCTTTTCCCGTGGATAAGGAATACACCCACTCAACAGCGTAACGGCAAGCGTAGCCGCTTTGCCCCATTTAAGATGCTTTGCTAATAACATGACTGAAAGCCTGCGTAATAAATTCTGAAGAATAGGTTAGGCGACACGCCTCTGCATAATCAACCTGTCACAGTGGTTTCTGCCTTAGCCTTAATCCGAAATTCGAGGATCTGCGTGAGGTTAACGATAAAATTGGCCAGCGCATAACGCTGGCCAACCTGTTGAGCATTACGGATGGCGAGGAGAAGATAAGCCGGGCATTATATCCGCGACCGCGCTGTTAACCTTTGCGCTGCCTGTAAATCTGCCAGCGTATCGATATCGTGAGTCATACCGTAATCCGACAGGAAAATATCCTTAACCCCTCGCCGTTGCCGCGCGCGTCTCACTATTTCTTTTGCTCCCGTATCGCCAGAAAGGGCGAGTAGTTCAGCCCGATGTTCCTGCCGGAATCCTACAGGATGGCCCGAATACTGCTGGTAGTGAGGCACGACTATTGCAGAGTCTTCAAGCTCTGCGGCGACGCGTTGCAGTGATGCGGGCTGAATTAAGGGAAGGTCGGCCGGCATAATTAGCCATCCCGGTGCCTGGCGTGTGGCGTAAACGCCAAGAGAAATAGACCTGCCCATGCCGCACGTTCCCCCTTGAGGACAGACCAGATGCCATTTCAAATTCGCGGTTTCAACGGCATGCAGCACATGTTCTAAAACCGACCTGCCGTTGAGCAGGGCGGCTAATTTATGGGTACTGCCTCCGGAGCTGAGAAAGCGTTCCCCGCGCCCGGCAGCGAGGATCAGGACGACGGGGGCAGGCACAATTCCTCCTCCTGCCGGAGACGTACAGAGGCGACCTCAGCCAGCACGGAGAGTGCCAGAGTATGCGCATCCCGGGCTTTGGGAAATATCCCGACAGGTGCCCGAATTTGCTCTGTCTCCTTCTGAGTCCACCCCAGCTCGTGGAGCTTTTGCAGACGTAAAGTGTGGGTGCGATAGCTGCCCAATACGCCGAGATAAAACGGTTTTGCCTCGCGCGCGGCCTGCAACACCGGCAGCTCCCGATCAAGATCGTGGTACAGCAAAACTACCGCCGTATTGGCATCGATCTGAACGCTGGCTGAGGCCGAAAAATGGTCGTAGGTATGACTGTCATATCCTGCGGCCGCCGCCAGGCTGGCGGTTGCCTGCGCTTCAAGAGAGCGCCCGTAAACGATCAGCCTTACGCAAGGACTGAACCCCACCTCAAAGCCGTTAAGACTCCAGCCCGTTCGGGTTTCCGTGGGCAGGCACACCAGCGATTGTGCCTGCGGATCGTAGCGCAGCCCGGCCGCTTTTCTTTGTTCCAGGCGGTTCAGCACGGCAAGAAGGGGCCGTGCTGAGCGCAGCTTATGAAGCGTCAGCGTGATCCCGCCGCCGCAGGGCAGCGCAATATCGATCCACTGCGACCCTGCACCATAGCGAATTTCGCGATCGCAGCCTGAGTCCATCACCTCCAGCGCTGCAAAAGCGGTGGCGGCCTCCACGCAGCCGCCGGAGACAAAACCGCAGTAGCGGCCATCTTCACGCACCACCATCTGCGCCCCGAGCGGGCGCGCCGCGCCGCCGCGTATTTCTACCAGCGTTACCAGCACCGCCGCTTTACCGGACATGAGCGCTTCAACGGCGAAGCGCAGAATGGCCCGGCGGTCATCGGTGAGAAACGCCTGCTCCGGCTTTTGCCGGTGCCCGACTGGGTCCAAAAGCGAGTAGGACATTGTTCCTCCTTAAACCACGTCCGGCAGCTTATCGAGCAGCTTATCCAGGGTGATGGGATAATCCCGTACCCGAATAGCGGTAGCGTTGTATACCGCGTTAGCGATAGCCGCGCTCACGCCGCACATGCCCAGCTCACCGACGCCTTTGGCCTTCATCGGGGAGGATATGGGGTCGGTATCATCCAGGAAAATCACCTCCTGCCGGGGAATATCCGCATGAACCGGCACCTCATACCCCGCCATATCGTGATTTACGAAGAAGCCCACACGGTCATCCACCGCCAGCTCCTCCATCAGCGCCGCACCCATACCCATGGTCATCGCACCAATCACCTGGCTGCGCGCAGTTTTCGGATTCAGAATGCGCCCCGCTGCGCACACCGCGAGCATGCGCCGGACCCGCACTTCCCCCGTTGCGCTGTGCACAGCGACCTCGACAAAATGGCCGGCAAAAGTTGACTGCTGATACTCCTCGCTGAGTGAGCCGAACTCAATGCTCTCTTCCGCTGTCAGTTTCCCGCCTGCGGCGGCCTCACGCAGCGTGGTGCTGCGGGCACCGCTGGTAATCATGCCGTCGTCAAACTGCGACTGCTCAGGATCAAACCCCACCGCCGAGGCAATCATCTCGCGGAGCTTCACACAGGCGGCATAAACGCCGGAGGTAGAGGTATTCGCGCCCCATTGTCCGCCGGAACCCGCCGAAACCGGGAAACTGGAATCGCCGAGGTGAACCGCAACCTGCTCCAGCGGGACGCCAAGCATTTCCGCAGCCGTCTGGGCCAGAATGGTGTAGCTGCCGGTGCCGATATCGGTCATGTCCGTTTCCACGGTAACGGTGCCGTTTTGCTCCAGGTGAACCCGCGCGCCTGATTTTTCGAGCAGATTATTGCGAAAGCCCGCCGCAACGCCGACACCGACCAGCCACTCACCGTCGCGCACCTGTCCGGGTTTCGCACTGCGCTGCCTCCAGCCAAATTTGTCCGCTCCGGTGCGTAAGCACTCGATAAGCTGACGGCGGGAGAAGCGGCGCGTCGGATCGGCGGGGTCAACCTGGGTGTCATTCAGAATGCGAAACTCGACGGGATCGATGCCCGCCTTTTCCGCCAGTTCATCCATCGCGATTTCCAGCGCCATCAGCCCGGGAGCTTCGCCGGGCGCGCGCATGGCGTTCCCTTCCGGCAAATCGAGCGTGGCGAGCCGCAGGCCGGTATGACGGTTTGCCCCGGCGTAGAGAAATTCGGTTTGCTGCACCGCCGGTTCCGGCGTGCCGCCGGGGAGGTTTCCGGACCAGCTATCGTGCGAGATGGCGGTGATTTTCCCGTCCTGGCCGGCACCGATACGCAGGTGCTGAAGGGTGGCGGGGCGGTGCGTGGTGTTATTGGCAATCGTGGGGCGGGGGAGCATAACTTTAACCGGGCGTTTCACCGCACGGGCGGCGAGGGCCGCCAGCAGCGCATCGCTTCTCAGGAACAGCTTGCCGCCGAACCCTCCGCCGATATACGGCGAGATAATACGCACATTCTCCACGGGCACTTGCAGCGTTTTCGCCAGATCGGTGCGGCACCAGTCAATCATCTGATTTGAGGTCCACACCGTAACCTTGTTGCCCTCCCAGATGGCCATTGAGGCATGCGGCTCCATCGCCATATGACTCTGATCCGGGGTCGTGTAGGTAGCATCAATCTTGACCGCAGCGGAGGCGAACGCCCCGTCAAAATCACCGACGTTTTTGTCGGGCGCGTCTTCCGGAGGCTGGCTGACGGCCTGCTTCTCGTCAGCCAGGGAGTAAGCGCCTTTCTCGCGGCAATAGTGCGCCTGCACCAGCGAGGCCGCCGCTCGCGCCTGTTCGAATGTCTCGGCCACCACCAGCGCAATCGCCTGATGGTAGTGCTCAATCGTGGGGCCGCCTAACAGTCTGGCGGTATTTTTGTCGCCTTTGTCGAGTACCCCGGCGTTAGCGGCGGTAATGACAGCCAGTACGCCCGGCGCTTTTTCTGCGGCGTCCGTATCAAGGGCGGTGAGGCGCCCTTTTGCAATAGCGGAACCGACCATATAGCCATAGGCGGCGTTTGGCGCTTCTTGATGCCATTCATAGGCATAGCGCGCCGCTCCGGTGGTTTTCAGCGGTCCGTCGATGCGGTCATGGGGACGGCCGACAACCTTCAGCCGATCGATCGGGTTTTCACCTGCGGGTTTATCAAATTTCATGCCTGTGCCCTCGCTTCAGACAATACCGAGGCAAGCGTTCGCTTCGCCAGCAGGAGTTTGAAGGTGTTTTCAGCGGTGGGTTGGGCGCTGGCGAACAGCGCGTCATAGGCGGCCTGTGCCCCCTGGGAGAGCTGAGCGTCCGCAGCCTCAATGCGCCAGGGCTTATGCGCGACTCCGCCCAGCGCGACGCGCCCACTGCCGTCCGGCTGGATAATCGCCGCGACCGACACCAGAGCAAAGGCGTAGGAGGCGCGATCGCGCACCTTGCGGTAGAGATGTTTTCCGCCGAGCGGCGGGGGTAACGTCACCGCAACGATAAGCTCACCGGGCAGAAGAACGGTTTCAATGTGCGGCGTTTTTCCCGGCTGGCGGTAAAAATCAGCAAGCTTAATACTGCGCGCTTTACCCTCCGGCGTAATGGTCTCCACCTCCGCATCCAGTAACCGCATCGCGACCGCCATATCGCTCGGATGGGTGGCAATGCAGGCTTCGCTGACGCCTACCACTGCGTGCTGACGGCTAAAGCCTTCCAGCGCCGCGCAGCCGCTGCCGGGCACGCGTTTATTACATGACTGATTGATGTCGTAAAAATAAGGACAGCGCGTGCGCTGGAGCAGATTACCAGCGGTAGTGGCCTGATTGCGTAACTGACCCGACGCACCGGCAAGCAGGGCGCGGGAGAGTACAGCATAATCCCGACGCACGCGCTCGTGAGCTGCCAAATCCGTGTTCCGCACTAATGCGCCGATGCGCAGTCCGCCCGCGTCGTTCACTTCAATCTTATCAAGCCCGAGCCCGTTCACATCGATAAGGTGGGTGGGCGTCTCAATTTCCAGCTTCATCAGGTCCAGCAGATTGGTCCCGCCAGCGATAAATTTCGCGCCGGGAACGCGCTGAGCGCTAAGTGCCGCTTCAGCCGGGGTATTCACACGTTCATAGGTAAACGCCTTCATGAGCTCATCTCCCCCGCAGCGTCTTCAATGGCGGCAAGGATGTTAGCGTAGGCGCCACAGCGACAGATGTTGCCGCTCATCCGTTCACGGATCTCATCGGCAGTTCTTTCCGGGGGAGAAACCAAATCGACCGTGACGTGACTGGGAATGCCGTCCTGAATCTCTTTCAGCACCGCGACCGACGAGCAAATTTGCCCGGGGGTGCAGTAGCCGCACTGGAAGCCATCATGCTTAATAAAGGCCTTCTGCATGGGGTGAAGGTGGTCTGTTGAACCCAGGCCTTCAATGGTGGTGACCTCAGCCCCCTGATGCATGACTGCAAGTGTCAGGCAGGCATTGAGTCTGCGACCGTTAACCAGCACGGTACAGGCACCGCACTGTCCGTGATCGCACCCTTTCTTAGTGCCGGTCAGATGCAGATTTTCCCGCAAAGCGTCCAGTAGCGTGGTTCGGGTATCCACCTCCAGCTGCTCGGTTTTCCCGTTCACCTTGAGTGTCAGGGGCATTATTTCAGGGGCGGAAGCGGCTGCCGGAACGCTTGCCGCAAGCGCAGAATGAGGATATTCCGCAGTGGTCGCCGCCGTCGCAGCGCTCCCTTTAGTCAGATCGCGACGGATCGGACTAAGATCGTGCGTGTTGTGCTCACCAACCCGACTATTTTCGGGGTATTTGCCTTGGTTGCTCATACCAGGCCTCCAGTATTAGAAAAGATAAAATAAGAGTGCATTGCGAAGTGTTATTGCTTTTTTAAACGTTAAGCATAGTCGGCGAGAGAGAGGATTAATCTTAAAACGTGAATGCAGCCTTGAACCCGGCTGATAAATCTATCTTCGCCGGGACGATAACGATGGTGGAGCCTGATTGTTGTTTTAATTTTGAGCGGCACCTGCTGCGCTGTTGAGCGTAAATAGCGTGATTATTGAGCTGGTAGTCCATGGTGGGCCATCACTGAACAGGGCAAGAAGAAGCGAAGAGATGATGCCACTGCCGCATTGTCACCGGGCTCGCGGCAGCGCAATGATTATTCGCCTTGCAGCACAGCGACCGGCTGTACGGCATATGCACAATATAAAGTTTATGCACCCGCCGGTTTAATCCGAAATTAATGAATCGTATTGACAGTTATTAGCAAGTAAAATAGGGTTTACGCCTTGTAACAAATGTGACACAAATTTATCAATCCCTTAATGTTATGAGGACCTTAATGAAAAGAATTTTATTGTGCGGGCTGGTATTGGCTACTGCATCATGTGCTGACTTTCCGAAAAATATTAGCGATCAGATGAAAGCCGTAAATCAGGCACTCACGCCTAAAACGTCTGATGCCGCACAGACGACCTCAACAAGAAAAATTGGTACTATTACTAACGACCAGTGCAAGAGCAGTATTGGCAAATCGCGTTCATATTTTGAACAATTAGTTGGGTTCAAGCTTAATGAAAGTAACTCATCCGGCTATACCTCTTTCTCTGAGACCTATAATCTTAAAATTTCCGATCGTAAAGATCGCTTCGGTGGTAATTTAGCAATTTGCATCATTTCTATCGATCCACAGTCTGACAAAGTCACGACGTTCTCAATGCCAACGTAAAATCAATTCAGGCCGGGGGGATGTTATTCCCCTTAGATGTTTTTTTTAAAGTTAGAATGACTCTTCAACGGCATTTATCCCAACTCTATTGTATGCTCATATCGTTTGTTTTAAACAGGGCCAACAAGTGGACATCAACTGGCATAGTTCTACCTTAACACGCGCTACAATCGTTGATAAAAACTACAAAAACACACAAAATGTGCGGCGTTTTATGATTAATGAGTGCGGTTCGGATTTCCGATTTGACCGCGAGTTTATCTCCTGGATCCGAAATGATGTTCCTAAAAATCTGGGTGATGTGGTGGATGAGTGGAAGCGCAGAGGTTCACTCTAAGGTAGGGGCGTCCGCTTCTTGCTAAGAGTAGTTCGTCACGTTCCTGTTTTATTTTTGATTAAACGGATTTGTTTATTGAGTCCTTATAAATGAAGGTTTAATTCTGGCTATTTCTATTGCAGAGCTTTTTATTTTAATAATCGGCTCAGCAACTCAGCAACTCAGCAACTCAGCAACTCAGCAACTCAACAATTCACAAAACTGCACATTATTTAAATCAGAAAGCTGGAGTGGATATTACCTTATATTCTTACTTCAGGCAGATGCTTCGCAGTGACATCCCAGCCATGCCTGTACACTACGTCAAGCCATTCACGGACCGTCGCCAGTCTTACGCGCCAGTTATCCTTTGTGGGCATGTCTGAGGAGCAGGGAATTCTTTCGACCAGTTATTTCGGGGCATCTGACGAAAGTACTGATTCAACGCTTTTTTGTAGTGAGAGAACTGAACGCCGGTTATAACTCTCTGGCGTTCGACTTAAAGGTGTGAGGAGATGAGTTAAAACACCATAAAAAAATCCACGCAGCGGCGTGGATTTTAAAGTTTTTCAGCCTTCAAGAGATCCACCAGAATCTCATGAAGCGACGGAAACGAATCTAATCAGACGTTGAACCGTGAATTTGAGTGTATCACATTGATATTTGTTTTTTATTTAAAAGTTTATCTTCATAATACTCATTCTTATACTCATTTTTTAGTTGGTATTGCTTTCGTAATGCGAAGGTCGGAGGTTCGTCTCATCTTATCGCAGCATATAAATCAATAAGTTACAGTTTTATCTGCATGTAACCTTACTATATTCTCTCCCGCGTACTTACTGGCGTACTTATTTAGCATTACATAACTGAGTGTCATGTACCCGTTCTCAAACAGATTCTGGCCTTACAGACGCTTTTTCATCTCGAGGGCTGGGTGAGGTTCAGTTGCTGTTTAAGCCCAGCAGATAAATGTGTTACGTTAGATCGACTGGACGGGGGCTCGCTCTTGAGAAAAGCACTATCCATCTACGAGAAACCAAAACAGGGGTGGGGCGCTACGTACAGTTATATGATCAGGCAATCGACTTTTTCAAGGTTCTAGGCCTTACCTCTGACAAATATCTATTCCCTTCGCAAGCTACAAAGAAGCCAATCCAGCAGAAGTATTTAACTGAAAACTAATGACGTCTAGGAGAAAGCGGCCAAATGCTTGATATACCTCATTGGACACCCCACGATCTACGTCGTACAGTACGAACGGGGTTATCTCGTTTGCAGTGTCCAAATGAGGTAGCAGAGGCCTATTGGGGTATACACGTGGCGGCGTTGAAGGGATTTATAATTTGTGTAAGTATGATGCTGAGTGCCGTAAGTGGTTGTAGGTATGGGCGGATTATTTGAATGGCCTGATAAAATAACAAATACGATGTATTATTAATATATATTGCTGCAATAGAAGGGATTATTCATGCTTAGCGGTTTCAATAACGAACAGCAAACTCTAATTGAGAAGTTATCATTAGTTGATGATCTAGAAGCTTGGGCAACTTATACCAGATATCTTGAAAAAGAAGTGAAGAAAAGCATCTACGAGTGTGCCAGACGTTTGTGGATTAAACGTAAAATACTTGATGGTAGTTTACTTATACATCCTAATGTTCGAAATGATTTAATAGAGCGTGAATATCGGCCATTATCTATTCACAAGAAAATGATTTGGGCTAGTGTATTAGCCTCTTATAAGGGGGAAGATAGTAAGGCGTATTTTAAAAGAATAAAAGGGAAGATAATTAAAAAATATGGTCTCAAATGGTGGAAAGATGTTGATAGTAGAATAAAGCCAGCTTATGCAGCGCAGCAACGTATTTTAAAGCGTGTTGGTGCTCTTGGTCCGGGAGTAAAATGCTTTGCCTCACAAAGTTCGTTTGTAGGCAGTATGTTAAATGATGAGCTTGATGCAGCATTAAGAATGATTCCAGAAGATTAATTGAAAACGCAATGAAGTTACCTTTTGAATAATAAATGAAATTACGTTATGTCGATTTTTATTGATATGGTTACCCTAAATATATGGCTGCAAGCAAGGCTTTTTATAAAATACAATATATTCTAGTTAACCCATGATTTTGGATTCAATAGCAAAAAGAATAAAAGATGAAATATCCCCCCGCGTTGGCGAGGGATATATTAATACTAGAGATTTTTTAAAAGGCCAAAATTATGTGGTTTGTCATGAGAACTTGAGCCGTCTATATACTCTTCGACAAACTTAGAGATTTTGTTGAGGATTTTTTTATCCTCAGTTATAAAACCTACTGGCAATGTGACAGGTAAGCTTTCAGGAAAATTAATGTGATAGAAAACAACAATAAATTCATTTTCTAGGTATAAAACTTCGACATTACCATCCATAAATCCTTCAGCAACACCATAGTTTAAATTAGCACTTTCTCTAAAATCATAAACCAGTTTGCTTAATGTCCTTCTATCTGCAGGACTTGATAGAGGAAGGTATAATTTAGGCGTAAATACCCTCTCAGGATTTTTACCTGTTGTCAGCTGGAGATTCTCTAACTCACTTAAGCAGTCAATGATTTGTGCTGATTTCCCCCAATAAGGATCAGACGGAGCTAACCATACTAGTTGCTTTGTTTTTTTGTCTTCTGATGTAGTTCTATTAGTAATGTATTTTTGGATCTTACTCGATATAAAGCTCCAGTTTGAATTGGAATATAATGGTCCTGCCAGTATTTTAGGCTTTTGTAAGTTGGCTAGAGATTCAGCGGATGCAATAGCAAAAGATGCGGGGCTGATAGATAAATCGTTAAAAACTTTTTTAGTCCATGTATCTTCAAAGTTAGCCATAGCTATCGCTATTATCGATATATTGGATGGTCTTTTATTATGACCTAGGCTTTTTGTTATCATTTCATGAATATCAGTGGAATCATCTAATAGATCGAAATCTTCTCGTTCAATAGGTCTTCCATCTACATCAACATAGAATTTACAAGTTAATCTAAGAGCATCTTTTGTTAATTTGTTTACTGCATCCATTGTGTATATGCTTGGGCGATCCGTCCCTTCAGTTCTAACACCTTTAAGATAGCCTTTGTCGAGATATTTATAAAATTCTTTCTGGAATTTTTCTTTAGCTAAATTTTCTGAGCAAGATAATAGTTTGTTGTCAACATGCAATTCAATCCCTTGTTTCCAGCGATCGAATGTACGCTTATTTCCTATGCAATTAAAGCCACATAACTCGAACGACAATGTTGTACCCGTCTCCTGAATTGATGAAGTCTTAGGGGGGGAACCAATACTATCAAAGTATCCTGTAGATTGTGGTGTAAGTTCAACACTCCCATGCGTATTAAAACGCAGATCTCCCTTATCCATGAGATCAGAAATAGCCTCATCAACTTCATCCTTATTTAATCCAATATAAGTTGCTATTTGTGAAGGTTTCATAGGTGCAAGCTGTACTAATCGCAAAACAAATTCTCTGATGAAAGATAAGCCTTGCTTAGTTACATATGAAAACTGGATGTTAAATCGATGAACTGGAACAAGAAAGTCCATTTCATGATAGCTCAATTTAATTTGCTCACTCATTTTGATACCTCTTCAAGATTTTTCTCGATATCAACTATTCGGTAATTTGGTGATTTCTCATAAAAGTTTTGCTTATCTTCAGATGAACGATTTGATATAAAGCTAAGAACTTTTCCTAGTGGAAGATCTTTATTAGCACCTGTCCACATATGTGTTGAACCCACGATTATTAATCGATCCATAGCTCGAGATATTGCAACGTTTATTCTATTGGGAGTTTTTAAAAATTTAGGCTTTTTATCAGAGCTAGAACGTGTTACAGAAAGAATTATGATTCTATTCTCTTTACCTTGATAACTATCGACAGTATCAATTTTTACCAATGATTTGAAATCATCATTCCAATCAATCTCATTAAATTTTTGCCTTATAATTCTTTTTTGTTCACCATACATACAAATTACACCAATAGCAGCCTCATCTTTTTTTACTATGTCCTTTAAGGAGTTAACGAAATCTGGTTTACAGGATATATTTTTTAGCAAGTTGATGATGATATCGGCTTCAGTACGATTGTAAATACTGATACCTTTATCCTCGCTGTGATAGCATTTCTTACCCAACTTAGATGTATCAATCCAAGTAACAATATTATGTAATGCAGCTGGGACATCGTTATAAATATCGGGAATTGAGCGAGACCCATTTTCAAGCTCGCCGTTATAGAAGGTTGCAGAAACAATATTACCAATTTGTGGGGCCATACGATATTGAGTGAGCAGAGATGCTCCTGCTTGAATTCCATACGGAGATTCAAAGCCTCTCGCAAAATCACTCTGTAAAATAGCATCTAAGTCAACATCCTTGTCTGCAATACCTAATTTTAAAGCAAGAGCTCTTTTATGAGCATCAGAATACAATGGAGGTAATTGTTTATGGTCACCGACTAAAAGTACACGTTTTCCTGATTGCATAGCTATAGCTAACTCACTTGCAATAGAGCGAGCAGCTTCGTCTATTATTACCCAATCATATTGATTTTCAGCTATGCCTAAATGTTTTTGTCCGATACCTACACATGTCCCTGTTACTAATTGCCTTGAGCGCGCAAAAAATTCTTCATAATTTACACGCTCTGTTTCTAAAACATCTATCATGTCACGAGATACAGCAGCCAAAGCAGTTGCTTTTTTTGCTTCATCAGGGCGAACCGAGTATCGTGAGCATAAATGATTAATGACTTCACGTTTCGCCATTCTTATATCTTTATCTGCGGGGTAATCTAGAAAATACACTTGAGATAAGGATTTTCGTATGCTTGCATCAAGAGATGCAATATTCAATTTCAACTGGTGTTGCTCGTCTTTTTCTAGCTGTTGATTTTGTATAGCATCAAAGCACTTACTCAAATTTTCGATTTGTTTAAATAGAACAAGTTCAGCTTCGACTATAGAGGAAATGAACTCAGGCTGTAATCCCAATGCTTGGGATAAGAATTCTACTCGATATTTAAACTCTGCTCTAAAAAGTTCTCTTTTTTCTGCAATTATAGCATTTGAGTAAACATCTTTAAGTCCTGTTGATACAGCCCCTTCACGATTGCTAAACCTCACAATATTTAAAGGTGTCCCTAAGCGTATACAGTGCTTTCTGATCCGTTCAGCGGCAGTATTAACTGCTTCATGTGATTGGCTAACCAATAAGATACTTTTGGATTTCTGTTTTTCAATAAGATAATGAACAAAAGCAGCAATGAACTCTGTTTTTCCAGTGCCAGGAGGACCCTGTAGTAAGGATAATGGGCCATTGTTTAGTAATTTTGAAAAAGCATTACGCTGTTGCTCATTAAGGATTATATTATTTCCATGATCATCTTTTCGATCGTATCGTGAAAAATCCGTATCTGTAACTTCAATTTTATATTGAGTAGCATCAATATTACAGTCAGTATCAAAATAGTGAGATAAATTACTTATAACACTTTCACGATCTAATATTCTTTGAAGGGCTGTTTTTCTCTTAATATATGAAGCTTTATCTGCTTTGGTTCTAAAGAAAACTTGATCGCCATCTTCTAAATGTTTGGCTTTAAAGCTAAGTTTATGTAAGCGAATTTCATTGAGTGCACTTTGTTTTAGTATGACTTCACCTAATCTGACTTCCTCATCACCTTTAGTTTGTAAAGCTTCCACGATATCAGTTTTTGCAAACCCTCCTAGGGCATCCATATCTGAAGAGTATGGCAAAATAATTTCGTTGTCATTATCTTCAACAGATACTACACCCCCCACTATCTCGATGTATGGATATGCTTCAGTCTCGGTTTCTAATATTGCTTTCCAGAGTTTAGCGGTAGAAATAGAGAGAACATTCTCTTTATTATTGCCCTGATCTAACTTTCTAAAAGCTTCTTTTAATTGTTCAGTTAAACCATCAATCTTTGGTTCTTCATCCTGATTGTAAACTGTATCTACCGTTCTTAAAAAGGCTTCATTAGTAGAAAGTTCTTTGGACAATCCGGATAGTTCCATTACTGAGCCAGATTGTATATGAATAGAGAAATCTAAGACTAACTGACATTTTTCAATATCTGATTTACGTAGGTTATCTCTAACATTCGGTCGAAAACAAACGATGAAAGCCTTTTCGGTAGTTCGGTAAATAGTTTTAACTTGCCCGCCAAGTCCAATGAAAGTAATAAGAACATCAGTGCTATTTTTGTTACTTTTCTCAACGTGAACGTATAGTTTTCCATTATCTGGATAAATTGTTAAATCTTCAAAAATTTCTTTTGCAGTAATTTCAATTATTGAGTTTGTAATATCCTTAGTGGGTAATAAAGCTTGTTTAAAACGCAGTAAATCTTTGAACCCAGCGTCACGGTCTTGTAGTTCATTTTTTATACAATTAGATAGCTCGGTAAAGTGTTCAGAATTACCTCCCCATTCGATACCGAGTAACTCACAGCTTAACCTCATAACTGCAAAGTTATCTCTTTCAAATCCAGTGCAACTGTCAAATTTTTCTGGACAATAGCGAGGGCTTTTAGGTTCATTACCATATAAACAAAAGTCAGGAATATCAATAATTATGATTTCAATTTCACTGCCTTCGCCATTCACTAGGATATTTTTAGGGTGCAAATCACCATGATAAATGCCCAATCCATGAAGGTGTTCAATTGCAGCTATCAACTTATTTATAATACTTATTTTTTCATCCTGCGTCACTTGCACAGTATCAAAAAAATTTCCAGTGCATTTGTCAGTAACAAGAAAGATGCTAGATGATTTTGTCGCTATGCCATATTCTCTAATGCAAGGTATATAAGGAGGATTTATGGATGCAATACGTTCAATACGTTTGAGAAAGTGAACTATTTTTGAGCCCAGTAATGGCTCATCATTAGTAGGATTTATATTGAGCCAGGCTTTAACTATGAGATCGCCTGAGATATAGACCTCCTTCTCGTCTGTTTCAACTATAAACTCATCATCTCTATACTGCCTCGAGTGATTTATTGTTCTTCTAAATGGTTCTAATTCAGAATCATCGAAGTCAAAGTGGTTATCAAGTTTTGGCTCTATTGATTTTAAAGCATCAAAAAGCTCTCCTGCGTCACAATAATATTTTCCATTGATGGCGTTGATTAAAATTTCGCTATACCAAAATGTGGATGCAGAGAGTTTATTCTGCATTTCCTCTAAACTAATCTCAGACATTCTCAAATTAGATAGTATATGCCAGCAAATAATACCAATGGATTCAACATCTTCTTGGAATGGAGTTAGTTCATTATCGGGTTTTGTACCAATAACTGACAACTGGCTTCTGTAATCACCAACTGTACCTATGGGTTGGTGATATGCCGAGATAAAATTAGATAAGGCAATTTCTTTACCTGGTGAAATCCATAAACTATGATCTGCAAGATCCCTATGGGCTATTTTTATTCTATGCAAATCAGCAAATTTCGCTATCAACAACTTAACTAAATTAATACGATCGGAATCTGAAAAGTTCAGTCCGAATTTCCCAATAAATTCATTAAAACGATTATGGCTTGGGGGTAGTTCAAATATTTCATTGAATTCTGTTGTTATATCTTCTTTCTGTATGCTAGTTAAAGAACGTAAACAGTGTTTGTAGAGATCATGGTTTTGGTGTTTAATATAACCAAGAACTTCACGCTCACGAGAGACAATACTATACCTTCCTTCAGGTGTGCCTCCTTTAACTCCGCGAAACTTACTAAAGTCCCATACTCTCAACAGTGCCTCATCTTGTCTAGATACTTCTGAAATAGCCAAGAACTCTCGATAAAGCTTTGTTGGGTGCTCATCAAATATTAATGTGCTTGATTTATACCCACCAACGCTAATGGGTTTAGGTGCCGTTGCATTAATATTGAATAAGTCGTCAAATACATGAAAATCTTTGTTTAATACTTGTGCGGCTGGATGTGGCCTGAACTTTTCTTGGAATGTTTTCTTGTCGGATAATGAAAGAAAATCATCTAAACTTAGTGTGTGAAGTCGTTCATGTTCCGGTAATTGTGAGAAACCCGCGTTACCAGTCATGACGATAAGAAACTCAACTGAAGGAGGAAAGTTTTTATTAGTGAATCGATGTCTTTCGCGTTTAATTTTATTATCTAATAAAAACTTTTTGTTGCGTGTAATGCTTACTGGGGAACGCCCCATTAAGCGAGAGTTTTTGTACCAGTTATCCTTGCTGGAAGTAACCTTCCCATTGTTCCAATCTTTCAATTCGATAATTAGCACATTGCAATGAGTAACAATCACTAAGTCGAATTCACCCTCGTATCCACTATTCACATCTACAAATCGAAAACCAGCATATCCTTTCCAGGGAAACATGCTTGAACCTGATATATTACGTAACTGTGCTTGCATTGACTTGCCATGGTTAGGCAGTTTTGGCGGTGGTGGGCTAAAGGTCGATTTTATTTTTTCAATAGCATTCAGTTCTTGTGCCTGTAATCCGCCTTCCCAAATTTTTATTTCCAAAATTATTCCTCAGTATATCTACTAGCGACTGAGAGAAAATACCACTGTAAATTGTTGCTGTCATCTATCCAGTTAGTTTATGTGATGTTCACTAACTTTATAATTTTAGAGATGATGTAAGTACACTCGTTTTAGTTCCACACACTTTTAGAGATTTCCGGTTTCTCAGCCATCACCCGGTATTCTTCCGGCGTCAGGTTATTCAGGGATTCATGGGGCCGCTCACTGTTGTATTCCGTCAGCCAGCGCTCCGTGATTTCCCGTGCTTCGTTCAGAGTTCTGAACAGATAAAAATCCAGGATTTCTGTCCGGTACGTCCTGTTAAAGCGTTCGATAAACGCGTTCTGCGTCGGCTTACCCGGCTTAATAAAGTCCAGCAACACACCGTGCTCCTCAGCCCATTGCGCCAGAGCCAGTGAGACCAGCTCTGGCCCGTTGTCCATCCGCATCTTCAGCGGATAGCCACGGTTTGCCACTATCCTGTCCAGCACCCGCACAACCCGTTGCGCCGGAATATTCAGGTCAATTTCTATCGCCAGAGCCTCGCGGTTAAAATCATCCACGACGTTGAAGGTCCGAAAGCGTCTGCCACATGTCAGGGCGTCGTGCATAAAATCAATCGACCAGCTCTTGTTAAGTGCTTCCGGCGTGGCCAGCGGAGCCGGATTACGCACCGGCAGACGTTGTTTACCCTTACGCCGGAAATTCAGTTTCAGCAGGCAGTAAATCTGGTGAACGCGTTTATGGTTCCAGGTATTACCGTGCCTGCGAAGCACCGGAAAAAGCTTCTTAAAACCGTAGCGCGGATAGCGTTCTGCCAGTTCAGTCAGCGCCTGGATCACCGGTTCATCACGCCGGGTATCAGGCTGATAAAAATATACCGTCCTGCTCAGCGATAACGTCCTGCATGCCTGGCGTATGCTCATCGTAAACTGCGCGGTCAGATAGCTGACGAGCTCACGCTTTATCGCTGGTCTTAAAGCTTTTTTTCGATAACGTCTTTCAGCGCCCGGCATTCCAGGCTCAGATCGGCAAACATCTGCTTCAGGCGACGATTTTCGTCTTCAAGATCTTTTATCTTTTTGATATCAGCGGCTTCCATCCCGCCATATTTCGCCTTCCAGTTGTAGTAGCTGGCTTCGGATATAGCGGCCTCGCGGCAGACATCTTTGAAGGTTCGTCCGGCTTCGACGGACTTCAGAACGGCGATAATCTGGTGTTCAGTGAATCGGATCTTGCGCATAGCGATCTCCTCAGGGGACATAGTCAGTATGTCGGAAGATCTCTAAAAGTGAATGGGCCGTTTTAGTTGGATACTTACAATTGAAGCAAACAAGCATCTTTGATTAATAGTCACCAAAGTGGCTTTATGACTTCTATTGTCAAAAATTGGTCGAAGGGGAAAAGGCTGGTGGGTTCCAGCCTTTGGCGGTCATCTCACCTTCTTGAAGATGAGCAAGACCAAAACAAGGCAAATGGCACTACCGAAAAATGCTGTGATCAAGAGATTATCTACTGACCGGGATAAATCATCTATGATCGCCTCGCATATACCTGCTTCCATCTCACTTGTTGAAGGGGGACCGTTGTATTTCCGGGTTAGCCCAAAGTCAAGCACTGGGATCATCAGGGCGATAGAGTAGATTGCGAATACTAAAGCAATGCCTCCCCACCTAAGAATCGCCTTTGTTCTACTCGTCAATGTCATACGAGCCACCTAAAACACCGCCAATCGTGCCACCAGAATAACCCGAAGATGATCCAACCGCTGACGCACTGTTAGCAAGCCCTTCCTCAACTTGTCCTGTGAGGCTTTCAGAGTTCAGCTTGAAGTGTTCGATGTTCGGATACTGTTCTCTAAATGCGCTGGTAACTTCCATAACGTTCATTGAGGACAGATCGCCGCTCTTCTCCATCAAGTAACGCTGCAAAGATATGGGAATAGTGAAATCTTCTTCATTGTCGATACGAAGTTGCGTTGTTGTTGATGTGTAACTGGTATCGAAGATTTTAGTCCCTGCTTTTCTGATCACTTGCACTGTGTGGGTTGTGCAGTTGCTGCCAGTCAGATCGTAAACGTCAATCACCCTTCCGCGCCGTTTGGTACGATCTCCCATCGCATCCGTGAAAACTGGTGTTTTACCGGAGTTCCATAGAGATTCAAAAATCCTGCGGGTTTCGTCGGGGGTAACGTCGTCGATCTGGAATACTTTCGCTTGGTATTTGTAGAGTTCTTCACGGTAGTAAAGACTCGCATCATCGCCAGTTAGGAAATTAAGAATCCCATCGCCCGTTAATGTAGCGGGGCCTTTCCTACCAAAGCGCCCGTAGGTGTAAACGAAGATCGAGTTATTCTCATGCACCGAAACGAAAGCATGTCCTGCATCGGTGATTTCAGTCCAGATGTAAACACCGTTCAGTAGCGGGTTATCTTCTGGCTTACAGGTGTCAGCAAAGCTATCAGTTGTAGGATCTGCAATTGGCCCCGGAAGTACAAGCATCTCGACGAGGTGAGATAAATCCAAGTGCGTTACTGTTGGTTCTCCACCCAGTTCGTAATAATCATCCCAATTTGAAGGAACGAACTTCGACTTGCAGGGGCAGGAACTATAGCTGTGTAGCGTTCCGGCAATTCTTATACCATGTATGTCGTCGTCTTCAAGCCCGCCGCAAATACGGTAATGACCTAGATGTTTGCCACAGGTAACTTTATGACCTTCGCACGCCATGTCTTTATCGAAAAACTGGTGATCAGTAAATCCTTCAAGGATTCTTCCGCCGCAAACAGTCTTATCACCTCTGAACAGAAAGTAACCCTGGGCTCCCATTAATGCTTACTCCCCGGGATGGTTAGAAATCCTTCCGGGAGTGTGTCACCTTCTCGTAAAGCCAGTTTGCTAATTGATTGAGGAGTAGAAATTATCTCATCACCATTATCGAGCATACTGCCAACGAGTGCAGCAGATGCACCCTGCATAACACGCGCCTTGCCAGTACCCGAAATAATGGTGGCCTCGCTGCCATCAGCATAAATAACTTTGTCGCCAACCCGAGCAACCCGATATCCTCCAGTAGTTGCACCACTTGAAGCATGATGAATAACTCCGCCGCGACGGGTCAGACTCCCAACGACTGCGTATCGGAAAATTTGGGCTAACGGGCGGCTTAAGCTCTGCTCGTTAATTTCTTCAAGTTCTTTCCGTGTTTCGTTGTCGCAATCGGACAAAAGTTGCTTATCGTATGGCGGCTGTAAATAAGATTCACGGATTTCAGGCGTTATTTCGTTGGTGTATTGCTGCATAGATCCCTCTACTTGCTATGGAAACAATCAAAGAGGTTATCTTACAATCAATAACCAGATGAGCAATAAGTATTAGAACTAAGTGAGTATGGAATAAATAAGGTTTACGAATGACGGTTCTAAACTCCGCAAGCTATCCCATTCCTGCTGATGGCAAAATTTTGAGAGACTCTGCATCACTTTGATGAGCGAAATCTATGGTTGCAATGTTCCAGCATATTAAGGCGGCGCACTTTAGTGATTTATGCACAGTCTTTCATCTGTAACTACTCTATGGCGTTCGACTCAAAGATGTCGGGAGATGAGTTAAAACACCATAAAAAAATCCACGCAGCCGCGTGGATTTAATAACGTTCTTCCAGCCTTCACAAGATCCATCAGAACCTCATGAAGCAACGGAAGCGAATCCAATCAGACGTTAAACAGGAAGTTCATCACATCGCCATCTTTCACGATGTAATCTTTCCCTTCAGAACGCATTTTCCCGGCTTCCTTGGCACCCTGTTCGCCCTTAAAGGCGATAAAGTCATCAAAGGCGATGGTCTGTGCGCGGATAAAGCCTTTTTCAAAGTCGGTGTGGATTTTACCGGCGGCCTGCGGTGCGGTTGCGCCTACCGGGATAGTCCAGGCACGCACTTCCTTCACGCCTGCGGTGAAGTAGGTTTGCAGGTTCAGCAGGGCGTAGCCGGCGCGGATCACGCGGTTCAGGCCCGGCTCTTCAATACCCAGCTCGGCCATAAACTCTTCGCGATCGCCGTCTTCCAGCTCGGCGATATCTGATTCCACCGCGGCACAGACCGGCACTACCACTGAACCTTCTTTCTTGGCGATTTCGCGCACGACATCCAGGTACGGGTTGTTTTCGAAGCCGTCTTCGTTAACGTTGGCGATGTACATGGTTGGCTTCAGGGTCAGGAAGCTCAGGTAGCGGATGGCGGCTTTATCTTCTTCGCTCAGATCCAGCGCACGCAGCATACCGGCGTTTTCCAGGTGCGGCAGGCATTTTTCCAGCGCGGCCTGTTCTGCCTTAGCATCTTTATCGCCGCCTTTTGCCTTCTTCTGCACGCGCTGAAGCGCACGTTCGCAGGTATCCAGATCAGAAAGCGCCAGTTCGGTATTGATGGTTTCAATATCGTCGGCCGGATCAACTTTATTATTAACGTGAATAATATTGTCGTTCTCAAAGCAGCGAACCACGTGGCCGATGGCTTCGGTTTCACGGATGTTGGTCAGGAACTGGTTGCCCAGGCCTTCACCTTTCGACGCGCCTTTTACCAGGCCGGCGATATCCACAAATTCCATCGTGGTTGGCAGAATGCGCTGAGGCTTAACAATCTCTGCCAGCTGATCCAGACGCGAGTCGGGCATTGGCACCACGCCGGTATTCGGCTCAATGGTACAGAACGGGAAGTTAGCTGCTTCGATGCCCGCTTTGGTTAACGCATTGAACAGGGTGGATTTCCCGACGTTTGGCAGGCCCACAATACCGCATTTGAATCCCATGTTTGAATCACCTTAATAGCTTGATAATCAAGGTATTGTACAATACCTCAATGTTGTCACAGACAGTGTCTTGATAGTTTCCGCGCATTATACACGTAAAATCAGTGCCGATGGCGTTGAATTGTCGTGCGCGGGGCAGGTTTCCCTTGAGATCGCTCTCGCATTTTTTCATACTGACAGTTCTTTACCCCCGGACCGGAGAACCGCGCAGATGCATCGCTTAACGCTTACGCCACCCTGAGATTGCCTCCCTCTGCGCAACCGTTCGTTGCCGTCATTTGTCATCTTCGATGATCCCGCCGTACACGGGCCGTATTCCGGCAGTTCGGTGCGGGCAAAGTCTGTTTAAAAATAATGAGAAACACTATGTTTAACCTGAGCAATTTCAGGGCGAAGGACGTCAAAAATGACGTGCTGGCCGGTGCCGTGGTCTCGGTGGCGCTGATCCCGGAAGCCACCGCCTTTTCCCTTCTGGCCGGTCTGTCGCCGACCATCGGCCTGCATACCGCGTTTATTCTCGGGGTTATTACCGCCTTCTTCGGCGGCAAGCCGGGGATGATCTCCGGCGCCGCCGGGTCCATCGTGGTGGTGCTTATCAGCCTGATTACCCAGCACGGCTATGAATACGTGCTGGTGGCCAGCATTCTCGCCGGGCTGATCCAGCTGGCGATAGGCGTACTGCGGCTGGGTAAGTTTATTCGTCTGGTGCCGCAGCCGGCGATTTACGGCTTTGTTAACGGTCTGGCGATTGTCATTATGCTGGCGCAGCTGCCGATGATTAAAGGGCAGGGGCCGTTGATGTATGCGCTGGTAGGGCTGGCCATGCTTATCGTCTGGCTGTTCCCGAAATTCACTAAAGTGATCCCCGGTTCGCTGGCGGCGCTGATTGCTATCAGCGCTATCGCCATTGGTTTTGGCCTTGATACCAAGCGGGTGGGCGATCTGGCGGATATCTCCGGCACGCTGCCGCAGTTCCATCTGCCGGTGGTGCCGCTGAGCTGGGAAACGCTAAAAATTGTGCTGCCGTATTCAGTGGTGATTGCGCTGGTGGGCCTGATTGAGTCGCTGCTGACCCTGGCGGTGCTGGATGAGATGGGCAGCAAGAAGGGCGCGGGTAATCAGGAGTGCGTGGCGCAGGGCATCGGTAACACGATCTGCGGCTTCTTCGGCAGTTTTGCCGGCTGCGCGATGATCGGCCAGTCGATTATTAACTTTACCTCCGGCGGGCGCGGACGCATTTCCAACCTGGTCGGGGCGCTGCTGCTGATCCTGTTTGTGGTCAGCCTGTCACAGTACATTGCCCTGCTGCCGGTTGCGGCGCTGGCCGGGATTATGTTTGTGGTCTGTATTAATACCTTCGAGTGGAGTTCGCTGCGGCGGATTAAACGCATGCCGAAAGCGGATGCGGTGATTATGGTTGCGGTTACCCTGGTGACCATCTTTACCGATCTGGCGATGGCGGTGATCTGCGGTGTGATTATCTCTGCGCTGGTGTTTGCCTGGCAGCACGCGCGTATCAGTATCGTCGGGCAGGAGAGTGAAGAAGGGCAGAAAACCTACCGGCTGGAGGGGCCGCTGTTCTTCGGCTCCACCACCAGTTTCCAGGAGCTGTTCAACCCGTCCGATGACCCGGAGCGGGTGGTGATTGATTTTGCCCGCACCCGGGTGATGGATTCCAGCGGCGTAGAGGCGCTGGATAAGCTGACCGCCCGCTATCTGGAGGCGGGGAAAACGCTGCGGCTGCGCCATCTGAGCGAAGACTGCGTCAGCCTGCTGAAGCGGGCCGGGCCGTACTGCACCCACGAACTGGACGATCCGGACTACAAGGTAGCCAGTAACGACGCGTAGCGCCGGAAGCTGTGCCAGTGAGTGATAAGCGGGTAACCGAGCCGCTTATCACCTCCGCTAGCGGCAGCCTGTTGGCAGGCTGCCCGCTGCCGAATCAGCCCGCTTTAAAGCTGTGCAGGCGATTCATCGCCTTCAGCCGATCTTCCTTCAACCACACTTCGGTGCAGCGCGCCGCTTCATCAATCGCATTATCGATCAGCGTCTGCTCGGCGGCCTGCGGTTTACCCAGCACAAACCCCACCACCTTATTACGGTCGCCCGGATGACCGATGCCGATACGCAGCCGGTGGAAATCAAGGCTGTTACCCAGCTTGCTGATGATGTCTTTCAAACCGTTGTGACCGCCGTGGCCGCCGCCCTGCTTGAACTTTGCCACGCCGGGCGGCAGATCCAGCTCGTCGTGCGCTACCAGAATTTCGTCCGGCGCGATGCGGTAAAACGTCGCCATTGCCGCGACCGCTTTGCCGCTGAGATTCATAAAGGTGGTGGGCACCAGCAGGCGCACGTCTTCACCGCCGACGTTCAGCCGCGCGGTGTAGCCATAAAACTTGCTCTCTTCCTTTAGCGACTGATTGTGACGTTCAGCCAGTAAATCGACATACCAGGCTCCGGCATTATGGCGCGTGGCGGCGTATTCTGCGCCGGGGTTGGCAAGGCCAACAATCAGTTTAATGCTGCTCACGTAATGTTTCCTGAGGGGACGGATAAAGTGGGTAGTTTACTTAAGCCGCGTGGATAACTCAAAGATCCGCTGGAGTAGGGTAAAAAGCTAATAGTCAACCTCGGTGATAATCCATTTTCTACCGATTATCAGGGTATTGCGTGTAAAGAACTGTCAAAGATTTAGCTATAAATGTGATCGAACCCGCATCCGGGCCGGTGATAATTTCCTAAACTATTGTCATCTGGCAATGGAATTTGCCCCAAAGGAACCAACTGGAGGTGCGTTATGAAACGTAAACATACACATGTGATGGGCAATGCCCTGATGGTACTGGGTTTAGTGGTTATGATCGTTGGGGTGGGTTACTCGGTGGTTAATCAGTTTCCGCAGCTACAGCTACCGCAGTTTATGGTACACGGCGCCATTTTCAGTATTTTTATTGGTGCGCTTCTCTGGCTGGTGGGTGCACGCGTGAGCGGGCGTGAAAAAATTGCCGACCGCTATTACTGGATACGTCACTGCGGCGAGAAGCGTTGCCGTCACGGTTACCGCCAGCACTGATAGCGGCTTTTCGGTCCTACTGCTTCTAAACTCACCGTGCCCGCAGCAGGCAGGCACGGTTAAAGACCAGTCTGCCCACGCTTCTGCCCACGCTCCCTTTCGCTGTAACCCTCTTCCCAATGCTGTTTATCTCTCACCGCATCGTCGCCTTTAATTCCGCGTTGCCGAAGATTAGCGGCCGTGCGCCCGTCCCGGCACCAGACAACACCAGATGACCCCCGCGCAGACAACCGTGATCGCGGCCAGCACCAGCATCAGCTGATGAAACGCGTTCTCCGCCAGCGGCAGGATCAGCGGATCGATCGCGGCACCGTTTAGCAGCGCCGGGGCAGGTTTGCCCGCCGCCTGCACGGAGTTGAACTGGCGGACCACCAGAAAGGTGAACAGACTGCTGACGCAGGCCAGTGCAACACCCTCACCGGCAACGCGCACCGTGTTAAATATCCCGGTTGCCATACCCGCACGCTGTACGGGCACTACGCTGACCGACAGATTATCCATCAGACCCCAGGGCAAGCCGGTGCCGCAGCCGATCGTCAGCATGGCCACCAGGGTCAGCGGCAGCGAGTCGTGCGGCGTAACCTGGCTTAGCAAACCGATGCCCGCCGCGGCCAGCAGCAGGCCCGCGCTGCTGACGGTGCCGGGATGGAAATGCCGGGTAAGCGTCACCGCCAGCGACGGAACCACCAGCATCGGCAGAGAAATAGCCAGCATCAGCAGCCCGGTGGTCAGCGCACCGTAGCCGTAAAACCCCATAAAACGCAGCGGTAGCAGTACCAGCAGCACCACAAAACAGAAGCAGGTCGCCACCGGCAGCAGCTGAACGCCGGTAAAGCGTCCGTAGCGGAACAGGCTGAGATCCAGCATGGGATAGACCGCGCGGCGTTCCACGACAACAAAGGCGACGGCGGTAATCAGCGAGGCCAGCAGTAGAGCCAGGCTGAGCAACGTCGTGCCGCCATCGGCCATTACCAGCATTCCCCAGGTAAACAGCGTCAGGGCGGCGCTGAAGACCCCGATCCCCGACCAGTCAAGAGGATGAGGAGCGGGATTGCGTGACTCAGCCAGATAACGGGTTCCGAATATCAGCGCGATGGCGCCAAACAGCGCACAGCAGAGGAAAACGCTCTGCCAGCCTGCCGCCTGTAGCAGCAGCCCGGCCACTATCGGCCCTGCCGCCAGGCCGACGCCAAAGCTCGTCCCCAGCAGACTGAAGGCCCGCGCCCGCGCAACGCCGCTAACACTGTGGGTCAGGGCGGCAGCACCGCCGGCCAGCGCGGCGGCTGCGGCTGCCCCCTGCAAGGCGCGGACTGCGTCCAGCCAGAGCACCGAAGGCAGCCACGGGGTCAGCAGCGAAAGCAGGGTGAACAGCGTAACGCCGCCGAGGAAAAGGCGTCGGCGACCGTAGCGGTCGGCCAGCGCGCCTGCGGCCATCAGCAGACTGCCGAAGCTCAGTAGGAAGGCGTTGGTTATCCAGCTCAGCGCCAGCGGCGAACCGCCCGGACTGACGGCGATGGCCGGGGTGGCAATCACCCCGGCGGAAAAGCTGAGCGGCAGCATCAGGGCGGCGCTGCACACGGCCAGCACGCTCCAGCGGCTGCCCTGCTGAACGTCATCGGAATAAGGCATTTACTGTCTCCACTATCATGTAAGTAGCAGACAGGATAGATTGGCATTTCCTGGCGATAAACGGGCCATACGGCGGATGATAAAGGACAAAAAGTATCGAATGAGCAGCGTGGAGAGCCTCAGCGGACTGACCGCATTTGTCAGAGCGGCGCAGGCGGGCAGTTTTGCGGCGGCGGCGGAGCGGCTTGGCGTATCGGCCTCGGCGGTCGGGAAAAGCGTGGCGCGGCTGGAAAGCAGCCTGGGCGTCAGTCTGTTTAACCGCAGCACCCGCAGCCTGAGCCTGACGGAGGAAGGTTCGCTGTTTTACGAGCGTAGCCAGCGCATCGTGCTGGAGCTGGAGGAGGCCGAGCAGGAGCTGTCGCGACTGATGTCCGCGCCGCGCGGGCGCCTGCGGCTCAGTTTTCCGGCCATCGGTTATCGCCTGCTGCTTCCTCTGCTGCCGGGCTTCACCGCCCGCTATCCCGACGTGGAGCTGGATTTGGATTTTAACGATCGCATTGTGGATGTTATCGGCGAGGGCTACGACGCGGTACTGCGCAGCGGTGAGTTTACCGACTCCAGGCTGAAAGCGCGGCGGATGGGCGGATTTCGCTTCCGGCTGGTGGCATCGCCTGACTACTTTACCCGGCACGCAAAGCCGCAGAAACCGTCCGATCTGAGCGATCACGCCTGCCTGCTGTACCGGTTTGCCGGAACGGGCCAGCTTCAGCCCTGGCAATTCGACGGTGTCGCGGCGGGCAGTTTGCCTCTCAGCGGAGCGCTGGTATTTAATAATCTGGAAGCGCAGATTTCTGCGGCCCGGCGGGGGCTGGGGCTGATCTATGTTCCTGATTTTGCGGTACAGGAGTACCTGCAAAACGGTGAACTGTGCAGCGTGCTGGGATCGTTTATCAGTACAGGCGGGCAGTTTTCACTGCTGTGGCCGGGGAACCGTCATTTACTGCCGAAGCTACGCGTGCTGATTGACTATCTGGCGGAGCATATTGGGCTGGAAAAATAACCGCCGTCATAAAGACGGCGGCTTTTAAATTAGCTGTGTCCCCGCCGCAGCGGGTGGCCGGAAAACCGGCCGGCTAATTAATGCTCAAACATGGCAGAGATAGACTCTTCGTTGCTGATGCGGCGAATAGCCTCAGCCAGCATGCCTGACAGGGTCAGGGTGCGCACGTTTGGCAGCGCCTTGATCTCTTCCGGCAGTGGAATGGTATCGCACACCACAACCTCATCAATCACCGAGTGGCGCAGATTTTCCACCGCGTTGCCGGAGAAGATAGGGTGAGTAGCGTAGGCGAATACGCGTTTGGCACCGCGCTCTTTCAGCGCTTCGGCGGCTTTACACAGCGTGCCGCCGGTGTCGATCATATCATCAACCAGAACGCAGTCGCGGCCTGCCACGTCGCCGATGATGTGCATCACCTGGGAGACGTTAGCGCGCGGACGACGCTTGTCGATAATTGCCATGTCGGTATCGTTCAGCAGTTTAGCGATAGCGCGCGCGCGCACAACGCCACCGATGTCCGGGGAAACCACAATCGGGTTTTCCAGGCCAATCTGCATCATGTCTTCCAGCAGGATCGGGCTGCCGAATACGTTATCAACCGGGACGTCAAAGAAACCCTGAATCTGTTCTGCGTGCAGATCGACGGTCAGTACGCGGTCAACGCCAACGCTGGAAAGGAAGTCGGCAACCACTTTGGCGGTAATCGGCACACGGGCAGAGCGCACGCGGCGATCCTGACGCGCGTAGCCAAAGTAAGGGATGACTGCTGTAATACGACCGGCGGAAGCACGACGCAGGGCATCAACCATAACAACCAGTTCCATCAGGTTATCGTTGGTTGGGGCACAGGTGGACTGGATGATGAAAATATCACCACCGCGTACATTTTCATTAATCTGTACGCTCACTTCACCATCGCTGAAACGACCGACGGCGGCGTCGCCCAGGCTGGTGTAAAGGCGGTTGGCAATACGTTGTGCTAGTTCCGGGGTGGCGTTACCAGCAAAAAGCTTCATATCAGGCACGAGAAGAACCTCAGGCTTTGCGTCGGGAGAATGAAAGTTCGTCAGGGTTGGCGCGGTACCGCTGACGATTTCATGCGGGTATTCAAAGCGTCGTGCAGTGTCCGGATCAGGGTGACACTGTCACGTCAGCTTACATGCGCCGAAAGAGTGCGGTGCAGCGGCGAAACGTTAACGCCTCGTGCTACAAATCCCTGCATCCCTTTCGGTGCCAACTCAAGCACCTGACGTGCGGCGGACTCGGTGTCAAACTCAGCAAACACACAAGCACCCGTTCCAGTCAGGCGCGACGGCGCGTATTCTAGCAGCCAGGAAACAAGCTGTTCAACCTCGCGAAAACGTTTTCTGACGACGGCCTCACAATCATTGCGGAAATCTGACTGCAACAGCTGGTCAATTCTACGATACGGCGTGTCGCGAGTCAGTAGCGGATCGTTGAAAACCTGCGGCGTGGCGACACTGACACCGGGGTGCATCACCAGATACCATTTCTCCGGCGGGGAGACGGCGGTCAGTTGTTCTCCCACCCCTTCGGCATAGGCGGCAAAGCCGTGAACGAACACCGGCACGTCGGCCCCCAGCGTCAGCCCCAGCGACGCCAGCTGGTCATTGCTGAAGCCGGTTTTCCACAGATGATTCAGCGCGACCAGCACCGTTGCCGCATTGGAGGAGCCTCCGCCCAGCCCGCCGCCCATTGGCAGACGTTTGTTAACGGCAAGGGTGGCGCCTGCGCGGGCGGGCAGTGTGCCGCGCTGGGCCGCGCTGTCGTGCAGCAGCCTGGCCGCGCGAACAATCAGGTTTTGGTCGTCCGCCACGCCCTCGACCGGGGTCAGCAGGCGAAGTTCGCCGCTGTCGTCGGCTTTAATCGTCAGCGTATCGCCGTAGTCAAGAAACTGAAACAGCGTTTGCAGATTGTGGTAGCCGTCCGCACGACGGCCGGTGATGTAGAGAAATAAATTAAGTTTTGCCGGTGCCGGCCACTGCTCGATCATTTCAGCGTCCAGTTATCCATTTTCAGCTTGATGCGCTGGCTACCTTCTTTCAGCTCCAGATTAGAGGGCAGCGCAGGCGTCTGTTTGCTGTCGTAACCGGAATAGGTCACGTGCCAGGTCTTACCGTTCTGGCTGTAGTTCAGCTCACGCAGCAGATAGCGGTCGTTCAGTGAATAGTCGGTGGCGTCGCCCGGCAGGCCGAGGATCCACTGGCGCAAATTATCCAGCGGAATGGTCATGCCGGTCAGCTGAGAAATCAGCTGTGCCGCGTCGCGGCTGACGTAGCGCTTGCCTTTGGCATCAACAATTTGCGCAACCTGTCCCTGCTGATCGAGCTGTAGCTCGGTGCTGCCCAGCGGGTTGGTTAGCAGCAGACGATAGCGGTCCGGCGCCGTCTGCTGCCAGTTGAAGCGGGCATAGACTTTTTGTTGGTCCGAGATGAAGGCAAAGGCGCCGCGGGTCTCGTACTGGGTGATTTTTTCGACGGCCTGCTGGTGTTCACGCCACTCGGGGGAGGTGGGGCTCTGGCCGGGAGCCTGAGGTTCAGGGGTGATGCCACAGGCGGCCAGCAGCAGGCTGGCGACGGGAATTAACCGCATTACGCGGCGATTCGACAATAACATTATCAGTTCAGCTCCTCGGACTCATTTCGGGCATACTTGCCGCAATCAACCGCCCACGCTAACCAGCTTGCCGGGCGGCGTCAACGCTCAAAGTATCTGTTTTGCGCGATAACAGAAAAATCTTGTTTCAGCGATAGGCCACGCATCACTTTTATTGATCCCGCGCATCTTGTAGAATGCGCTGCAGAAAACCCTATCAACTGTGGGATATACCCAATCTGGCACCATGACGTTACTGGCTCTTGGCATTAATCACAAAACGGCCCCCGTTGCGCTGCGTGAACGTGTTACGTTCTCGCCGGACTCGCTTGATCAGGCGTTGGACAGCCTGCTGGCGCAGCCGTTGGTGCAGGGCGGCGTTGTGCTGTCTACCTGCAACCGCACCGAGATCTATCTCAGTGTAGAACAGCAGGAGAATTTGCAAGAGCAGTTAGTAACGTGGCTGTGTAACTATCATCAGCTCAGCATTGATGAGCTGCAAAAAAGTCTTTACTGGCACCATGACGATCGGGCGGTCAGCCACCTGATGCGCGTCGCCAGCGGGCTGGATTCCCTGGTACTCGGCGAACCGCAGATCCTGGGGCAGGTAAAAAAAGCCTTTGCCGACTCCCAGCGCGGCCACTCGCGCTCCAGCGAGCTGGAGCGCATGTTCCAGAAATCATTCTCTGTCGCTAAACGTGTCCGTACGGAAACCGAAATCGGTGCCAGCGCGGTGTCGGTGGCGTTTGCCGCCTGTAGCCTTGCGCGCCAGATTTTTGAATCACTCTCAACGGTCAACGTGCTGCTGGTCGGTGCGGGAGAAACCATTGAACTGGCAGCCCGGCATCTGCGTGAACACAAGGTCAGCAAACTGATGATAGCCAACCGCACCCGCGAACGCGCCCAGCTACTGGCTGATGAAGTTGGCGCTGAAGTCATTAGCCTCCAGGACATTGATTCCCGCCTGGCCGAAGCCGATATTATTATCAGCTCAACCGCCAGCCCGCTGCCGATTATCGGCAAAGGCATGGTTGAGCGGGCGCTGAAGCAGCGCCGCAACCAGCCGATGCTGCTGGTGGATATTGCCGTCCCGCGCGATATTGAGCCGGAAGTGGGCAAGCTGCCGAACGCCTATCTCTACAGCGTTGATGATTTAGAAGCGATCATTGAAAGCAACCTCGCTCAGCGTAAAGCGGCGGCGGTGCAGGCTGAAACCATCGTAGTGCAGGAAAGCAGTGAGTTTATGTCCTGGCTGCGGGCGCAGGGCGCCGTTGAAACCATTCGCGAGTACCGTACCCAGGCCGACCAGGTGCGTAGCGAACTGGAAGCGCGCGCGCTCTCCGCGCTACAAAACGGCGGCAGTGCGGAAGAGATCATTCGCGATCTTGCGCATAAGCTGACCAACCGACTGATCCATGCTCCTACCAAATCTCTTCAGCAGGCCGCGCGCGACGGCGATGACGAACGCCTGCAAATTTTACGCGATGCCCTCGGGCTGGAATAGCGTTTAAGCCTCTCTTTTACAAGGTAAAATAATACGAATGAAGCCTTCTATTGTTGCCAAACTGGAAGCATTACAGGAACGTCACGAAGAAGTTGAGGCGATGCTGGGTGATGCCGGTGTGATTGCCGACCAGGAACGTTTTCGCGCGCTGTCGCGTGAATATGCCCAGTTGACCGATGTCAGCCAGTGCTTTCGTCGGTGGCAGCAGACTCAGGAAGATATCGAAACCGCTGAGCTGATGTTGGACGACGCGGAGATGCGCGATATGGCGCAGGAAGAGCTGAAAGAAGCGCGTGAGGCCAGTGAAGAGCTGGAACAGCAGCTACAGGTTCTGCTGCTGCCGAAAGATCCGGACGACGAGCGTAACTGCTATCTGGAAGTGCGTGCCGGAACCGGCGGTGACGAAGCCGCTATTTTCGCCGGTGACCTGTTCCGCATGTACAGCCGCTACGCCGAATCCCGCCGCTGGAAAGTGGAAATCATGAGCGCCAACGACGGTGAGCACGGCGGCTATAAAGAGATCATCGCTAAAGTGGTGGGTGAAGGCGCGTACGGGCGGCTGAAGTTTGAATCCGGCGGCCACCGCGTGCAGCGCGTACCGGAAACGGAATCTCAGGGGCGTATTCACACCTCCGCCTGCACCGTCGCGGTGATGCCGGAACTGCCGGAAGCCGAGCTGCCGGATATCAATCCTTCCGATCTGAAAATTGACACCTTCCGCTCCTCCGGGGCGGGCGGTCAGCACGTTAACACCACCGACTCCGCCATCCGTATTACCCACCTGCCCACCGGCATTGTGGTGGAGTGCCAGGACGAGCGTTCGCAGCATAAAAACAAAGCCAAGGCGCTCGGCGTGCTCGGTTCGCGCATTCGCGCCGCTGAGATGGCCCGCCGGCAGCAGGAAGAGTCCTCAACCCGCCGCAACCTGCTGGGCAGCGGCGATCGCTCCGACCGTAACCGTACCTATAACTTCCCCCAGGGCCGCGTGACCGACCACCGTATCAACCTGACTATCTACCGCCTGGATGAGGCAATGGAAGGGAAGCTGGACTCGCTGATTGAACCCATCGTGCAGGAATACCAGGCCGATCAGCTTGCCGCGCTTGCCGGGCAGGAGTGATGCAGATCCGAGCCTGGCTGCGTGATGCCACCGCCCGCCTGGTCAACAGCGACAGCGCAAAGCGCGATGCGGAAATCCTGCTGGCCCAGGTGAGTGGCAAATCCCGCAGCTGGCTGATTGCCTTTGACGACAGCGAGCTGGACAGTGCGCAGCTGGAAAAGCTGGAGGCGCTGCTGGCACGGCGGGAGGCGGGCGAACCCATTGCCTATCTGACCGGCGAGCGAGAGTTCTGGTCGCTGCCACTCAGCGTCTCCCCGCACACCCTGATCCCCCGGCCGGACAGCGAAGTGCTGGTGGAGCAGGCGCTGGCGCGTCTGCCGGCGGAGGCCGACAGCGTGCTGGACCTGGGGACCGGCAGCGGGGCTATTGCGCTGGCGATAGCCAGCGAACGGCCCGGCTGCCGGGTGACCGGCGTTGATCGCATTCCCGCCGCCGTGGAGCTGGCCCGGCACAATGCCGCGAAGCTGGCGCTGAGCAATGCGCACTTTCAGCACAGCAACTGGTTCTCTGCGCTGGCGGAGGAGCGTTTTACGATGATTGTGAGTAATCCTCCCTATATTGATGCCGCCGATACGCACCTCGGCGAAGGCGACGTTCGCTTTGAACCGGCCAGCGCGCTGGTGGCCGCCGACGGGGGGCTGGCCGATATCAGGATCATCGCTGCCGCTGCGGGTCAGCATCTGCTGGCGGAAGGCTGGCTGCTTCTGGAGCACGGCTGGCAACAGGCGGCAGAGGTACGTCAGATATTGCGCGATAACAACTTCTGTGCGGTAGAAACCTGTCAGGATTACGGGGGCAACGATCGCGTCACCTTCGGACAAAAGCCGGCTTAATAAGGAGCAAACATGGCTGAATGGTATCTTCCGCTAAAACATTTTCATCTGTTAACCGTTTGCATTACCGTGCTGATGTTTGTGCTGCGTTTCTTCTGGATGCAGCGCGGTTCACCGATGATGAAACGGCGCTGGGTTCGCATTGTCCCCCATCTTAACGATACGCTGCTGTTGCTTTCCGGTGTGCTGCTGGTCACGATAACTCACTTTTACCCGTTTACGCCGCAGGGCAGCTGGCTGACTGAGAAGCTGTTTGGCGTTATTATCTATATTGCACTGGGCTTTATTGCCCTCGGACGACGTCCGCGAGCGCAGAAAGTGCGCTGGATTGCGTTCATTGTGGCCCTGGTCGTGGTTTATGCGATCGTAAGGTTAGCCACAACCAAAATGCCATTGTTGGGGTTTGTATGACGTCCTTAGCTGATTTTGATTTTACCGCCGCGCCGCTCAGTGAAGCGGTTATCACGGCATCGCTGGCTATTCGCAGCGACTTTCCGGCTGAAAACGTCAGGAAGCAACTGTCGGCACTGGTGGCCGAAGCGCGTGCGACCATCTCGCCGCAGCTTGAACCCGATATACAGCTTGAACAGCTGATCGAACTCTTCTGGAACCAGTGGGGCTTCGGCGGCGCAGGCGGCGTCTACCGTCTGTCCGATGTTCTCTGGCTGGACAACGTGTTGCGCACCCGTCAGGGTACGGCGGTATCGCTTGGCGTGCTGTTCCTGCACATCGCCGATCAGCTGGAGCTGCCGCTTTTCCCGGTGATTTTCCCCACGCAGCTGATCCTGCGCGCCGAATGGATTGATGAGGATATGTGGCTGATTAATCCTTTTGACGGTGAAACGCTGGATGAACACACGCTGGAAGTGTGGCTGAAAGGGAATATCGGGCCGATTGCCGAACTGTACGATGACGACTTGCAGGAGGCGGAGCCGCTGTCCGTCCTGCGCAAGATGCTGGACACCCTGAAGTCGGCGCTGATGGAAGAAAAGCAGATGGAGATGGCGCTACAGGTCAGCCAGATACTGGTACAGATGGATCCGGACGATCCCTATGAAATCCGTGACCGTGGCCTGATTTTTGCCCAGCTTGACTGTGAGCATGTGGCGCTGAGCGATCTGGCCTACTTTGTTGAGCAGTGCCCGGAAGATCCGGTCAGCGAAATGATTAAGTTGCAAATTCACTCTATTGAACAGAAACAGATAACCCTGCACTAAGCGAGTCACTGACTCAACGTGCAGGGTTGATACCTCTAAGACATAAGGCGAAGACATGAAACAAAAAGTGGTTAGCATTGGCGACATCCCGGTAGCAAACGATCTGCCATTCGTCCTGTTTGGTGGTATGAACGTTCTGGAATCCCGCGATCTGGCGATGCGTATCTGTGAACACTACGTCACCGTCACCCAGAAGCTGGGCATTCCTTATGTGTTCAAAGCCTCGTTTGATAAAGCCAACCGCTCTTCAATTCACTCTTATCGCGGACCGGGCCTGGAAGAGGGCATGAAGATTTTCCAGGAGCTGAAGCAGACCTTCGGCGTGAAAATCATTACTGACGTCCACGAAGCAAGCCAGGCGCAGCCGGTCGCGGACGTGGTTGACGTGATCCAGCTTCCGGCCTTCCTCGCCCGCCAGACCGACCTCGTGGAAGCGATGGCGAAAACCGGCGCGGTGATCAACGTGAAGAAACCCCAGTTTGTCAGCCCGGGTCAGATGGGCAACATCGTTGATAAATTTGCCGAAGGCGGAAACGATAAAGTGATCCTGTGCGATCGCGGCGCTAACTTTGGCTACGACAACCTGGTGGTTGACATGCTGGGCTTCAACGTCATGAAGCAGGTCTCCAACGGCAGCCCGGTGATCTTCGACGTCACCCACGCGCTACAGTGCCGCGATCCGATGGGCGCAGCGTCCAGCGGTCGTCGTGCCCAGGTGGCCGAACTGGCGCGTGCCGGTATTGCCGTTGGCATCGCCGGTCTGTTTATTGAAGCTCACCCGGACCCGGCCAATGCAAAATGCGACGGCCCGTCGGCGCTGCCGCTCGACAAGCTGGAGCCGTTCCTGGTGCAGATGAAGGCGATTGACGATCTGGTGAAGAGTTTTGCCGAGCTGGATACCAGCAACTAACCTCTCTGATTTCTTTTCGGGCCTGTATTCAGGCCCGCTTTCTTTCCTGCCTTTATTCCTTCCGCTATTTTCCGTTTACCGGAATAGAAACAACCGTATTACTCAAGGAGCCACAATGAAAAAATCAATCACCCTGCTGATGGCCGCCGTGATCGCGATGGCCGTAAGCGGCTGTAGCAGCAGCGGCGTCGATAATCAGCAGCTGCGGGATCGCTACTTTGTTCTGAGTTCAGTTGATGGCAAGCCAGTGACGGCACGTGAGGGTATCCGGCCGGGTATCCGTTTCTCCCCGGAGATGCGGGTCAGCGGCGTCATGTGCAACCGCTTCTTTGGTCAGGGTCAGCTTTCCGGGGAGCAGCTGCACGTACCGCAGCTGGCGTCCACGCGGATGCGCTGTCGTGACGATCAATTAAATCAGTGGGAACAGATGCTGGGCAGGGTGCTGGAGGCAGGGGTAACGCTGTCGCTACACCAGCAGACGCTGACGCTGAGCGGTTCGGGTCATAAGCTGGTCTATCGGGCTGAGCAGAGCAGCCAGGATAACTAAAGGCAAGATGCCAGCACGGCTGCTGGCATCTTCACGGTTTACAGCATTATCGTCATCAGATAGGCGATAAACAGCGCCAGGTGCGCCGCGCCGTTAAGCACGTTGGTGCGCCCGGTAGAGAACGAGATATGGCACAGGACGAGTGCAGAAACCATCACCACCGTCTGCGGCGCTTCCAGCCCAAACATCAGCTCCTGCCCGGTCAGAGAGGCAATGATGGTGACGGCAGGAACGGTCAGCGAGATGGTTGCCAGAACCGAACCGAAGAATAAATTCATCGCACGCTGAACCTGGTTTTGCAGCACGGCCCTGATCGCACCCAGCCCTTCAGGGGAGAGGATCAGCAGAGCCACCAGGAAGCCGGTGAACTGCTCCGGCGCGTTCATCGTTTCCAGCAAAGAACCCAGCGGATTCGCATTCATTTTGGTAACGGCAATAACCGCGACCAGATGAACCAGCAGCCAGAGGGTGTGGCGGGCGCTGCTATGAGCAGAAGGCTTGCCGTGGTGCGGATCGCCGTCGTCGTCCTCATGCTCGTAGACAAACAGGCTCTGATGCGTTTTGGTCTGGATCAGCAGAAACACGCCGTACATCCCGGCAGAAATGGCTGACACCAGCAGCGCCTGCGTCGTGGTGAAGTTACCGCCGGGCAGGGCATCCGGGAACACCAGCACAATAATAGCCAGCGGGAAAATGGCGATAATATACTGTTTGATCCCCACCAGATTGACGTACTGCGTGGCGAATTTACGACCGCCCAGCAGCAGAGCAAAGCCCACCAGCCCGCAGGTAACGATCATAATGATTGAGTAAAGCGTATCGCGCATTAACGTCGGTCCGGCATCGCCGGTCGCCATTAGCGCAGAAATTAGGCTGACTTCTAGAATAACTACCGAAAGGCTGAGGATCAGCGAGCCGTAGGGTTCGCCCAGACGGTGTGCCAGCACGTCAGCGTGGCGAACAACGCTGAATGCGCTGCTGAGAATGCCGACCAGGGCCAGCAGGTTAATTCCGACTACAAGAGGTAAAGAAGAGGTGTTGCCCCAAAACCACAGCACCAGCAGAGCGGCAATTGGTAAAAACAGGGAGTACTCGGTGTGGCGTGTTTTGCTGCTCTCGTGCGCACTCATAGGCTAACGCTCCTTAATGAAATCCGTTGGCCTGAAACCGGGTAAATTCCGGGGGCCATGATAACGTCGTGAATGAAGTATCACTGACAAGTGATGAAAGTGTAATCTTTTTTTCAAACCTTGCCGAAAAAATTTACGCTATTTTACGGATTGGCATCATAAATAAGGTAAAAGTCCTATTTTCACAACTTTTCGTTTTATCATAATGAAAATGAAGGGTGTTTAGGTGTTAATAATCACTTAATTCGGTCTTAAAATTCCGCTTTTCCATTCGTTCACTGGGCTAAATCTACGGGGTTAAGCTAAAAAACAGCGAATGACCAAAATTAAAGGCGCATCCTCAAGGGTCAGGCGAACCGTTAACCGGACCGCCCGATCTGAACGCGATGCCCGCGTAGCGGCATCAGGCTAACGGATTTTTTGCCCGCCGCCAGTTCAACCGCGCAGGCAGCCAGCGCTGGGTGATATCCGGCGCGCGTTCGTCGATCAGCTGCGTCATCATCTCAAAGCAGTTCCACGCCAGCAGGCTCTCATCCTGCTCCACGGTATCGATCCGTACCGACAGGGCGTCATAGAGATAGTGGTCGTCAAAACTGCACAGGTGCATCGGCGTATCCATCAGCCCGTGCTGGCTGAGGTAGCGCAGCACCCCTTCCTGCAAGCCGCAGGCGGCACAGAACAGCGCCTGCGGCACGCGGCCCAGCCTGGCGTACAGCTCGGCAAACATCGCATAGCCGGAGCTGGCGTGGTAGTGGCCGTGCATAATCCACTCGGGCTGCACGGTCATCCCGGCCCGCTCCAGGCCCAGACGATAGCCGGCCAGACGATCGCGGGTAGGGGAGATTCGCGGCTGTCCGCCAAAGAAGTAGATTTCGTCGTAGCCTTCGCGGGCGACCGCCTCCAGCAGGGTGGCCGTCGGCGCGGTGGCATCGGTGATCACCAGCGGCAGCGAGGAGTCGCCGAGGTGACGGTCAAATAAAACCACCGGCAGCTGCTGATTAATTTTCTGATACTCAGCATCGTTAAGCATGCTGGAGGCGACAATCAGCCCGTCAATCTGACGCTGGATCAGGTTACTGACCGCCAGCGTTTCCTGACTGGCATTTTCGGCGGTGCAGGCAATCAGCAGTTGCAGTCCAGCGTCACGGCAGAGCATCTCAAGCTCGTGAGAGAAGCGGGCGAAACCGTGGTTGGTCATTTCAGGCACCACCAGCCCGAGGGTATGGCTGCGGCTGGAGTTCAGCGCGCGGGCATGAATGCTCGGCTGATAATGATGCTGGCGGGCGGTTTCCATAACCCGTGCGCGCGTAGATTCCGCCACGCGCAGCTCTTTTCCGCGGCCATTAAGCACCAGGCTGGCGGTGGATTTGGACACACCGGCCAGCCGGGCGATATCGTTAATGGTGATACGTTTGTTTTTAGTCACAGTCGCTTAGGCGTGATGGAACAGGCGATCATTCTATCACGCCTTGCCGCAACCTCCAGTGATGCAGGGTAATCTGCGCACTGCCGCTGAAGCGGACCAGCGGCGGGCTTTCCGGGAAATAGCGCGCCGACATCACCGCGTCCCCGCCGTTGATAAAGATCTCCACGCTGGAACGGTCGCAAAGGATCTGTAGCCTCTGCACGTCGCCCGCCCAGCGGCGCTCCTCCGGTTCACCGGTTCGCAGATTTCTGCGACGCAGCGTCACGCCGTCCGTCGTAACGCTGAGGGTCAGCGCCTCGCCAAAGCAGGCAGAAAAACTGCCGTCAGCCGTCAGCTCCAGCTCGGCGCTCTCCGCCTCCAGCGCGGGCAGGCTATCGGCGACCGCCGCAAACTGCGTCTCCCGCTCACGCAGCTGCTGAAGTTCCCGTGCCGGGCGCTGGAGCAGACGATCGTTGTGCAGCGCCAGCTCACGCGGGCAGGTCATGGTGTGGATCCAGCCGTAGTCCAGCGTGGGCTGACAGAACTCATCATCATCCGGCAGCCCCATCCAGCCAATCAGCAGGCGGCGGCCGTCGTCGCTGAGGCAGGTCTGCGGCGCGTAAAACTCAAAGCCGAGATCCAGCTCATGAAACTCGCCGTGGCTGAGCCGCGCGCCGTCGTAATCCAGCGAACCGTAGAAATAGCCGCTCTGAAAGGTATTACGATAGCGCCAGCCCTCTGCCGCCAGCCCCTGCGGACAGACCAGCAGGACATCCCGATGGCCCAGGCGAAACAGGTCAGGGCACTCCCACATATAGCCGAACTCGCCCAGCCCGTTCAGGCCGCTACCGGCGATCTCTCCCCTTAGCGTCCAGTGATGCAAATCGGGCGAGGAGAGCAGCAGCACTTTCCCCTGAAGCCGGAGATCCTGCGCGGCCAGCACCATATACCAGCGGCCGTCGTGCTGCCATACCTTGGGATCGCGCACGTGGCCGGTATAGCCTTCCGGCAGCGCCAGCACCGGGCCGAGTTTGCGAAACTCGCCGTGCTCATCGGCAACCGCCAGGCACTGCCAGGCGGTACGGCCCTCTGCAAACTTCACGTTGCCGGTGTAGACCAGCGTCAGCGCGCCGTGGTTGTCCACCGCGCTGCCGGAGTAGCAGCCGTGGCTTTCATAGGCCTCGGACGGCGCCAGCGCCAGCGGCTCGTGCCGCCACTGCACTAAATCGGATGAACTCCAGCGGCCCCAGAACTTGGCGCCGTGGGCGCAGGCCAGCGGATTCCACTGATAGCACAGCGTGTAGCGGCCGTTGAAGCGGATAAAGCCGTTGGGATCGTTCATTAACCCGACGGGCGGCGCCAGATGCCACGCCGGGCGGTGGGGATCCGCCGCGGCGCGCTGCTGTCCACTGAGCACCGCCCGCAGCGCCTGTTTCAGCAGATGGACTTCACTCATGCTTTCACCTCAACCTTGATTTTAAGCAGCAGCGACAGCGTAAACGCGGTGGCGAAGGCAATCACCATGCCGATCAGATAGTTCAGTATCGAACTGCTTTGCACAATCGCCAGTCCCGGCAGCGCGGTCAGGCCGACCGCCACCATATTGACATGCATCGCCACCACCCACGCTCCGCCGACGGCACCGCCGATAAGACCGGCGATAAACGGCTTGATAAAGCGCAGATTGATACCAAAAATGGCCGCTTCGGTAATGCCCAGCATCGCTGAAAATGCCGACGGCAGCACAATACTGCGGGTGCGCACGTCGCGGGTTTTAAACCAGACGGCCAGACATGCGCCGCCCTGCGCCACGTTTGCCATCGACCAGATGGGCAGCAGGAAGTTAACCCCGATAGAGGGATTCCCCAGCAGCCCGGCCTCGATAGCGTGGAAGCTGTGGTGAACGCCGGTAATCACAATCACCGAATAGAGCCCGCCGAACAGCAGCCCCGCCAGCCACCCGGCGTGGGTGATCAGCGTGCTGAGCACCAGAGAGATCCCCTCACCCAGCCCGCGACCCGCCGGGCCGATAATCAGCAGGGCAACAAAACCGGAGATAATCACCGTCAGGAAGGGGGTCAGGATAATATCCAGCGCGTTGGGAACGATCCGGCGCAGGGTTTTCTCACAGTGGCTCATAAACCAGACCGTCAGCAGAACCGGAAAAACCGTGCCCTGATAACCGATCATCGCAATCTCCAGACCAAAGAAATTCATGGTCTGAAAACCCTCCGCCACGCCCCAGGCGTTGGTCAGCGCCGGGTGGGTCAGAATTCCCCCAAGCGTTGCGCCCAGATAGGGGTTGCCGCCAAACTCACGGGCGGCGGTAAAGCCGATCAGGATCGGCAGAATGATAAACGCCGCCGAGCTGCACATATCGAGCATGATAAACAGCGCGCTGCTGGCATCCACCCACCCCCAGGTTTTCACCATGCCCAGCAGACCCATCATCAGGCCGGAGGCCACGATCGCCGGAATGATCGGCACAAAGATATTCGACAGTACCCGGGCAATCCGCTGAAGCGGGTTGAGTTTTTTCGCCGCGATGTCGGCGGCTTCACTCTTGCTGGATTCATTAATCCCCGCGGCCTTAATAAACGCCGCGTGGACTTTATTGACGATGCCGCTGCCAAAAATGATCTGCATCTGCCCGGCGTTGCGGAAACAGCCCTTGACCCCTTCGACAGACTCAATGGCGTCTTTTTGTACCTTATCATCATCGACCATCACCAGCCGCAGGCGGGTGGCGCAGTGCGCGGCGCTGGCGATATTTTCCCGGCCGCCCAGCAGCGGCAGCAGTTCACGGGCTATTTTGTCAAAATCCATCGGGACCTCAGTGGTATAGTAATTTTTGCAGATCGGTTATCAGAACCAGGTTTCCATCTGTACGCCAACGTTCCACTGACCGCCCGCGCCGAAGCCGGTGCTGCCAAAGGCGTCATCGCTGGCATAGCGATCCAGTGAACTGTTCCAGTCCATCCAGGTGACGAAAAGCCGAATTTCAGGTCGGGTAAAGAAGTCGCCGATATCCGCGACCTTGAAGGTTGGCGCAAAGGTCAGCTTCCAGAAATCACCGGAAACCGCCTGGCGATCCTTATATCCCTGCGGGTCAAGATCCATATATTGATAACTGCCCTCCCAGGCCAGCGCAAAACTTGGGCTTATTTCCTGGATCAGCCGCGCATTCAGCGTGGCCCAGCGATAGCTGTCGCCCTCGACATAGCGGCTGCGGCTGGTTTGCGCCAGCAGCGCCGGGGCGAAGCTCCAGCGATCGCTGAGTGGCGTGACGCCGTAGGTGGCCAGTCGCCAGGTCTGCGCCGACTGCGTCAGATTACCGTCAGAGCCGATGCCCTTAACCTCGGCGCCCAGGCCGTGGCCATACAGCACGGCGGTTTTCGCCTGACCCTCGCGCAGGCCCCAGAAACTGTCGTTGTGCAGCGCCAGCATCGCGTGCAGACCGGTATCGCCCGCTCTGTCGTTCTGCCGGGCGGTGTTAATCCGCTCATCGTTATCCTTCGCCCGCAGCCCGCTGAGCATCAGCTGGAACGGACCGGCAAAGTTATTGGTAGTCAGGATATAGTTTTGAATGGTGTTATCGATGGCTTCGATATCGCCAAAATTACGTCCGTAGAGCGAGAAGTTACTCTTTAAGCCGTCGCGCCACTGCACGTCATAGATCCCGCCGCCGGTTCCGGCGAGGAACACCACGTCCGAATCCAGCCAGTGAATATCGAAGTTGTCGCGGTCGAAGCGTTTACCCGCCCACAGGGTGCTGTGGTCAAATACGCCGGTGAAATCCGGCAGATTGCCCAGTTCAACAAACGCCTGGCGGATATTGAGGTCGCTGGTGCTGCCGGTCCAGTCGTTGTAATCCTTCTGCCCGTCGGCCAGCATCGCCTTGAAGCGGGTGGTAGCCCCGTTCGCCAGCTGCTGCTTGTGCTCAAAGTTAAGTTCAACGTAGGTATTGTTCTCATTTCCGAGGCGGCCAACCGCGCCGCCGGTTTCGCCTGCCGGGGTCAGATAGGGGCCGCTCTGCGTTCCGGCGGCCGAATCGTTCATGATCAGGCCGGAACGGGCGTAGCCGTGAAACTCAAAGCCGTCGGCGAAGGAGGGGTTAGCGGCGGCAGTCGCCGCGGGAGCAACGTCCCCGGCGGTCGGCTCACCGGCCGGTCGCTGAGAAGACGGCGCGACAGCGGCGTGGCCGGAAGCTGCCACCGCGTGGGTACTCTGCTTAGCAGAGTCGGCCCGCTGGCTTTGTGCACTGAGCGTAGCTGCGGTTTTCTCTGCCCGCGCCGCGCGGGCTTCCGCATCGGCAGCGCGGTCTTCAGCCTGTTGCAGGCGGGCTTCCATAGCCAACAGACGGGCTTCCAGGCTGTTCAGAGTCGGGGCAGCCAAGCCGGACGCAGGAATAGCCAGCGCCAGGCCGATGGCCAGAGTCAGTACTGAGGGTTTGATCATCTTCGCGGTTTTCCAGAGTATGTGTTTTATGATTTTTGCTAAACCGGTTCGATGGCGAGATTATGCTAATTGTTTCGATCTGTTCAATCTGATTTGCTAACCCGGTTTAGGAAGTGTGATCGGGTTAGCAGTTTACTCACGCTATTCTCCGATCCTGTCGAGATCGGCAGCGTATGGCAGGGCGGTCATCGCGCCTTTGGCGGTGGTGGCCGCCGCGCCGCTGCGCTGGGCCTGGCGGATCGCGGCCGACAGCTGACGGGGAGCCAGCGGATCGTCCTCCTGCGCCAGCGCAGCCAGCAGCCCGGCAACGAAGGCGTCCCCGGCGCCGGTGGTATCCACCACGCTGACGCGCGGGGCGGGGAAGTGCTGCGTGGTGCCGTTCTGCCACAGCCAGACGCCGTTGGCACCGCAGGTCACCAGCAGCAGCGCGGGCCGGTAGCGCCGGGTAAAGTCGGTCATCCGGTCGGTGAGATCGTCGGCGTCACTGAGCGTGGCCAGCTCGTCCTCCGACAGTTTAATGACGTCGGACTGCGCGAAGACGCTGTCCAGCAATGAGGAGAGCAGCCCACGGTCGGGCCACAGATCGTCGCGCAGGTTCGGATCGAAGCTGACCCAGCCACCGGCACGGCGGACCGCGCGTATCGCCTCCAGCGCCGCGCTGCGGCTGGGTTCGGCGCTGAGAGCGATAGAGCACAGATGCAGCCCGTCACCGGGTGAAAAGCGGGGTAGCTGTTCCGGGGTGAGGAACAGATCGGCCGCAGGCCGGACCATAAAGGTAAACTGTCGCTCCCCCTGGGGATCAAGGCTGACCAGCACCGTTGAGGTACGCTGGCCGGGAGTGAGAAACATGCTGCTGATATCCACACGCTCATCGCGCAGGGTCTGTTGGAGAAACAGGCCGAAAGGGTCGTCCCCCACGCAGCCGATAAAGGCACTGTTGCCGCCGAGCCGCGCCACGCCTACCGCGACGTTGGCGGGCGCGCCGCCGGGGCATTTCAGCAGCCGGTCGTTTTGCTCCGGCAGCAGGTCAATAACGGCATCGCCCAATACCCAGATTCGTTTTGTCATGATTGTTGTCCTGAAAGAAAATCTGACAGTAAGCTAAACTGGTTTAGCAAAAAAGAAAAGGTTTAATGTGCCACGTTTTTCGCCGTCGGCAGGAGCCGATTGCAGACCGCGCTGAGCGGGTAGTGCATTTCCCCCGACGCGCGCGGCACCGGCATTATTTTCCTTAACAGCCCGCGACCGGCTTGAAAGCCGCGCCATAAATGCATATGGTCAGCATAAGTGCGCAGTAAAATTCGAATAATAGCCTTCTCAGCAACGGCGGCGTTAACAGCAATGAATGTGAGTAGTGGCATCTGGAGGTAAGAGTGCTGACAAGAGATTTCTTATTGAAAGCTGACTGTAAGACCGCGTTTGGGGATATCGATGAATCCCTGCTGTGGAGTGCGGAGCAGCGAGCGGCCTCGCTGGCGTCCGCCCTGGCATGTCGTCCCGATCACAGTGCGGTGTGGATTTTTGGTTACGGATCTCTGATGTGGAACCCGGTATTTGAAGCGGATGAAGTGGCGGAGGGTACCCTGCAAGGCTGGCATCGCGCCTTCTGCCTGCGGCTGACCGCCGGACGTGGAACGGCCAATCAGCCCGGACGGATGCTGGCGCTGAAGGAGGGGGGGCACACTTCCGGGTTGGCATTCAGCCTGCCGGAGGCCAGGCTGCACGAAGAGCTGGAGCTGCTGTGGAAGCGTGAAATGATCACCGGCTGCTATCTGCCCACCTGGTGTGAGCTGGCGCTGGACGACGGTCGCAGGGTGACCGCGCTGGTGTTTGTGATGGATCCGCGCCATCCGCTGTATGAAAACGACTCCTGTCCGCAGACTATTGCCCCGCTGATTGCCCGGGCCACGGGGCCGCTGGGTACCAACGCACAGTATCTGTTCTCGCTGGAAAAAGAGCTGAACCAGCGCGGCATGAGCGACGCTTGCCTCACCGACCTGGCTCATCAGGTGCGCGAACTCCAGCGCTGTCACGGCGGGATGGCGGGATAACTCCCGCCGCATCCACCGGCTACTGCGCCGGATTAATTAACCAGGTTCCGGCGCGATCGATGGTCAGCCGCTGGCTGTAGTTCCCCTCCGTACCCTGAACCTGCAAACTGTACTCCCCGGCGGCCAGGTTCAGCGACGCATAGCCGCTTTTATTCGGCCTTGCCGTCATGGTTTTACCGTTCAGCAGCAGGGTTTCACCGGCGTTCAGCTTCAGATACACCGTTGCCATCGCCGTGGCGTCGGCGGGCAGCGCCCCGGCTGAAACCCCAACGGTCGCCGTGTCCGCAGGGGCGCTATCCTCACCGCGATTTAACAGCCAGACGACGCAGCCGGTCACCAGCAGCGCCAGGCCGCCGAGCGCCATCGACAGCCGCGCCGGTCGCGGTGCGGAACGCGGCGCCGTAACCGGTTCGGCCGTGCCCGCCCCCGGATTGACGATGACGATCGGCGGCGCGGTATCCTCTACGGGCTCGGCCGATGCCGATGCGGGCGGCGGCAGCGGTTCGCTGATACAGCTGACCAGCGCTTCAACGTCGGTGACCGAAAGATCGACCAGCGCGGCCAGCTCATCTATCGACTGCGGGCGCTGCGTTGCATCCATCGCCAGCGCACGGTCAACCGCGTTAAGCAGCGGCAGCGAATACCCCGGCGGAAGCAGCGTACTCAGCGGGCGATAGCTGTCTTCGATACTGCGCACTACGCTGACCGGCGGCGGACTGCCCACGATCAGGGTGTGCAGCACGGCACCCAGCGCGTAAATATCGGTCCACGGGCCCTGTTCGCCGTCGCTCTCTTCACAGTACTGCTCAAGCGGCGCGAAGCCGGGTTTAAGCATGATTTCGGTTTGATCGGACAAATTGCCGATCTCTTTACGGGCAGAGCCGAAATCCAGCAGCACCGGCAGCTGATTGTCCTGGATCTGAATGTTATCCAGCGAGATATCGCGGTGGAGATAGCCCGCATGATGAATGGTGGCGATTGCGCCAAACAGCGGCGGCAGCAGCTGGCGGATCAACGCCTCGTCGATCGACTGTGGACGGTCTCTCTGCCACTCCTTCAGGGTGATACCGCTGTAAAACAGCGTGCCCATATAGGCGGTGCCGTTACCCTCCCAGAAGCGCAGAACGTGCAGCAGCCCGGGATGGTTAAAACGTGCCAGCAGGCGTGCCTCCTGTACAAAGCTGTTCAGTCCGGCGGTGAACAGCCGCTGGTGACGTTCACCGCGCAGAATAACCGAGCTATCTTCGCTGCGGGTAGCCAGCGAAACCGGCATATATTCCTTGATGGCAATGGTGCGTTCCAGCAGATGATCCCAGGCACGATAAACGATGCCGAAGCCGCCGTCACCGATGACTTCCTGAATTTCAAACTCATTAAAGCGATACCCGGGCGGCAGGGCTTCACCGGTATTCCTTGTCTGCGCATGTGCCGACATAAAAAATCTCCTAACGTACGGGACGTCAGTGTTCAGTTAACGGTGCGCCAGGCACCCGTTGTCGGGTCGGCAAGTTCGTCATGCAGGGCATCCACCAGCAGGACGTTCACTTTGACACCCGGATTAATCAGCGGCGACCAGGCGTCCTGCTGCGTCTCAACCCGCTCCTTCAGCGCAGCGGTGTCGTTGGCCTGCTGCCGATCCATTTTTATCAGCAGCGTACCGTCAAACGACCAGACGTGCAGCGCGGGGATAAACGGCAGGATCAGCCAGCTGTCGGGGGAGTTCGCCAGACTGACGATCATCCGCTGATTGTTCACGCTCACCATGTTCAGTTCTCCGGCGGCCGGGTGCAGATGACGCAGGGGATAGCCCTGATAAAACGTGACCGCCAGCGGCAGCGGCTGACCGGCCAGGCTCAGCTCGCTGTGACCTTCCAGCCAGCCTTCCGTTGTGCAGGTCATCTCTTTGTTTTCCGGTATAAACAGCGACTGACCGCGGTTATCCCACCAGGTGCGGAAATGACAGCCGCCGGGCAGATCGAAATGCTGAAGCGGGGCGGTATTGGCAGGAAGGGAAGGCTCCTGCGACGCGGCGCGACCATCGGGCGCGGAGGCCGTTCCACCGTCGGTCACTACCGGCTGCCAGTTCTGTGTCTTCAGGGCCGTTCCGACCGCCAGCACCGAGCCACGGCCGTTGGTCATTTGCCACGGCAGCGCCTGGAGCGTAGCGCACTGGTTAGTCAGCAGATTGCCCACCTGGGGTAAAAACCGCGCCAGCGCCTCGGCGTCGGTCGCTTTACCGGCAACGATGCGTAAACTCAGCGTTTTCTGGCACCAGGACTGCGGCGACGTATCGCTGACGTTGTCAATAAACACTTCCAGCTCCTGGCTGGGAGAGTAGACTACCCGGTAATCTTCGGCCCTGGCGCTGACGGAGGCCATCAGGATCAGGGCAACGGACAAGCCGTATTTCATAGCGTTCCTTTATTCAGTGCGCGGGGTTAAAAACCGGGCTGAGTCCGTGGGCGTCAGCAGCAGCGTCGTCTCCTGCGGTGACCCGCACCAGACCGCGACGGCGCTCAGATTATCGTTCTTCTCACCGCGATCGATGGCCTTTTGCATCAACGCCAGCCACTCCTGCGGCGAGTTCACCATGCGTAGCGCCAGCGCCATCTCGTCCGGTGTCAGATTACTCCAAAAACCGTCGCTGCAAAGCAGAAACGCATCCCCGTCTTCCAGCGGCAGCGCCGGACTGTAGTCATGGGTGTGCGCACCCTGCGCACCCAGCACATTATAGAGTAAGTGACTGTTAATGCCCGTATTCTCATAACCGGCGTCGCGAAACTGCTGCACCAGGCTGTGGTCGCGGGTTACGCTGTGTACCGCGCCCCGGCGAAAAAGATAGACGCGGCTGTCCCCGGCGTGGATCCACCACGCCCGCAGGCGCAGGCGATCGATAAACAGCGCCGCCAGGGTAGTGCTCATTTGCTTCAGCTTCGGATCCCGCTGCTGTGCCTCGCGGATCGCCCGCTCGGTGGCCGCCACCGCGTCCACCGTCTGCTGCGGGGTCAGCGCGGTGTGTCTGTCCACCTCAGACAGCAGGGTATTGCAGGCAATGGCCGCCGCCTGCTCTCCGCCCGGACTGCCCGCCACGCCGTCGCAGACCAGAAAACAGCCGAACCCCTCATTCAGCAGTGCGCCGGTGGTATCCTGGTTACTGGCCCGCCCACCGATCTGGGAGAGGATATGGAAACGGATATTCATGGTGCCGCCGCCGGGGTCTGCGAATCCTTGTACTGATTTACCTCCATCTCATAGGCCTGGAGAAAGGCTTCGCCAAACAGCGTATGGAAGTCATCTTCTATTTCGCCAGCGGTATTCTGGTAATGGCGAACAAAGTAATCCCACAGCGCCGCTTTGCGAGAGCTGCTGAGCGCCAGGCGGGGAAGCGCGCCGTCGCCGCGGGCGTCATCCTCCAGCCGCTGGGGATTAAAGGATTGCAGCATGGCGGCGATAATGGCCCGGATGCCCGAGGTCATCCCCAGCTGATGAGCCTGGAGATCGACCAGCGCGTCGCGTACCGCCTGCTCCGGCGGCATAAATCCGGGCATCTGACTCTGATAAATCTGCATCAGCACCGTTTTACCGCTCGGCAGCAGTTTAAACGGATTATTGGCCTCGTTAAGGATCATGGTCATTTCGGCCTTAACGCCGCGCTTAAGGATAGAACGTGAAGAGAGCAGGGCCACCGTTCCCTGCGAGAACAGGCTCAGCAGGCGTCCGGTCAGACGCATCTGCTCCTCGGTTATCGCCGTATTGTCCGCTGTCGCCTCCAGCCCCATTCCCTCCAGCAGGGCGAGGAACAGACGACGCTCGTGGCTGATATCGCCAGCCGACAGATCGCTGACGCTGGCGTTCGCCTCGCCGGGAGGCACGATAGCAAGCCTGGCGGCGGCGTCGCGGGCGGCACGCTGCTCAAGCTCTGCCGCGCTGAGTTTATCCGGTGCGGCTGACGGGGGCAGGGCATCGGTGGCTAAAATACCCAGCGGATCGCTGCCGCCATCGTGTGTTCCAGTGAACAGCAGCAGCGGATCGTCCTGTACCTCAGGGTCCGCCTGCCGGTGCAGCGGATCGCTGACCGCAATGTGATAATCACCGATTTCAAGTCGATCGCCGTGCCGTAACAACACCTGATCGTTGCGGGCCAGCGGCGTACCGTTGTGGATCACCGCCGTTACGCTGCCCTGGCTGGTCAGGCGGCATTCGCCGCCGGCGGTAACGTGAACCAGCGCCTGCAAACGGGAAATAGCCCGGTCGGGGTCGGGCAGTACCAGGTCATTATCACTGCTGCGACCGATGGTGCCGCCCGGTGGCGTAAAGTCGCAGCTAACGGGAACGTCCCGATCCTGCAAAAGCGTGAATCGCATGGTTTTTCCTGCTGCGTTCCGACTCGCTAGTCGGAACGATCAAACATCGGTGGATAGAGTCCGTGGCGTCCCGCCTGTGCTGCGGCACACGGATGAAACAGCTGCGTAAACAGCGTTGCGGTCAGATTGCCGCTGTGTTTATGGCTGGTCAGCGGATAGCCGTCGCTCTGGTTGGTCCACCAGTAGCTGATGTACTGCAACGGATCGAAGCGCTGTGACACCTCATCCCATGACAGGGACGTGCGCCGGTCGCGCAGCTCAGCCGCGGCCGCGCTGTCAATGCTTGCCATTTCGGGCAGCGGTCGCAGCGCATCAATCGCCCGATCCAGCTGTTCACGGGTTTGCCGCAGGCTTACCGCCTGCTGTAGCACGGCACCCAGCGACTGGAACCAGCGGCCGGAAACCGCCAGCTGAGCCGGATGCCAGCGCTGTACCGGGACGGTCAGGGTCGCCAGCAGCGGCCAGTCGCGGCCTACCCGGTCCCGCGAAGGCATCAGGCAGCCGATCTGCACCTGCTGCGTGCCGAGAGTCGCGGGCAGGGCGAAGTTCCAGACCGGCGCGCGGGCAAAGATCTCGCTACTGTTGCCGTGGCTCTGCGGCCACTGCATCAGACCGGAGGTAAACCAGCCGGACCAGCCGGCAATCAGCGGTTCCGACAGGCGCTGTTGTAGAAAGTCACCCGCCGTCGGGAGCTTGCCATACCATCCCAGCTCAGTGTTGGCTGTCATCTTGCTTTCTCATTATCAGTGCGCTGTCGCGGGCGTAGGGTGACGTCTGGATCTGCCTGTCGAGCAGCTGGCTTAAATGCCAGTCAATCTGCTTAAGCTGCGGCGCGGTGAGTGCGGATGAGGCGTGGCGCGACAGATTTTGCATCACCCAGCGGCGTAAAAATTTACCGTCATAGCTGCGCGGCTGATAAAGCATCTGATAGGCCCGCAGGGCGCTTTGCCTGAACGCCGCGTCGGCACCATCATCTTCGTGCAGGGTTAAGGTAATCGCCTGCGCTACGCGGGGCAGAAGCAGTGACCTCAGGGCATTCTGGTACAGCCCCCCGCTGGCATTATTGATCTGTTCGCCGCGATACAGGCCCGCACGCATCAACAGCGGCGGCGAGGCCGGAGTAAAATCCTCCGGCTTCGGCAGCGCAACCAGACTGTTGAGGAAGGGCAGCAGCCCGGCAATATCCGCACTGTCGCTCTCGCTTAGCGTGGCGGCCTGCTGATGGATAATCGGCAGACGTTCGGCAACCTCGTGCAGATAACGCTGATTTTGATCGTAGCTGATAAACCACAGCGCGCTGCATATCAACAGACCGGCGGCCAGAACGGCATAGCCTACCCGGTGCAGCCGTCGGTTGCGTTGTTCCCAGCGACGATCGCTGCCCGCCAGCGCACTTTCGCGGAAGACCACTTTGCTGAGCAGATCGTGAATAAAATAGCTCTGGCCTTTATTGGCGGGAATGGGCGCGCTGCGGCTGACGCTGTTCCAACTGGCGATGAACTGCCCCTGCGCCTGTGGCAGCTGGAGTTTGCGCGCCAGCTGTCCCATCACCCGGTCGAACGGCAGACCTTCCTGCGTTCCGCTGGTGAAAAACAGACCACGCGGGGTCCAGGGCAGATCGCCTTCGCGTGCGGAGAAAATCGTCTCCAGGTACTCCGCCAGCAGCGGACGCAGAGTCGCAAACTCCTGCGGGAACAGAAAACAGTCGGCGCGTGCGGTCAGTTCATCGTGCCGTGCCATATTTTCCGGCAGGTCGGCCATCAGCTGATGGCAAAGATGGGTGAACAGCGAGGTAAACTGTAAAGAGAGCGTGTTAGGGTCCGACCGGCTTTTTTCCAGCGGGAAGGTGAAGCCAAACACCTGTTCACGCCGGGCTTTGTCGCAGCCGTCAAAATAGTGCATGAATCCCTTAAGCAGATCGCTTTTGGTCACCATGATATAGACCGGGAAAGGGATCCCCGTTTGCTGATGCAGTTCGGCCATGCGGCTGCGCAGCGCCACTGCCTGAGCGTGGCGCACATCCTGCGGATCGCTGAGCAGATCGGCCACGCTGAGGGTCACGATCACGCCATTGATCGGCTGCCGCGGACGGTAGCGCTTAAGCAGGGTAATAAACGTCTGCCACTCGCTGGCATCGCGGGTGCGTTCGCTTTCCTGTAGCGCATAGCGCCCGGCGGTATCCAGCAGCACCGCCTGTCGGGTAAACCACCAGTCGCAGTGGCGGGTGCCGCCAACCCCGCGCAGTGCGCCCTTGCTGAACCGCTCGGGCAGGGCGAACTCTAGCCCGGAATTTAGCAGGGCCGTGGTTTTACCCGCACCCGGCGCACCGACGATCAGATACCAGGGAAGCTGATAGAGATAGCGGGCGTTGAAGAAGCGCAGCCAGCGGTAGCGCGGCGGTGCCGAACTCTGCGGGAACTGAATTTTTTTCAGTAGCCGGGTGGCTTCGTAAAAACGCGCGTCCAGCAACGCGCTGGTGGCCTGCAACGCGGCCTGTTCGCGGCTGTCCAGCTGTAGACGGGCCAGCATCCGCCGGTTGCACCAGGCGCGATAAACCTGCGGCAGCAGCATAAACAGCGCCCACAGCAGATAACACAGAACGATCGCCCACTGGCGGCTGTGGCTGCTGTCCAGCAGTTGAAACTGGCTGAGGGTAAGCAGCGGTCCCAGCATCCAGATCAGCGCGCAGAGGGCGCTGACGCCGAGCAGTCCCCATATCAACCGGTTGGTCAGCAGGGCGAAAACGTTTCTCAATATCATGATTTACCGCTACTCCTGCCGTCGCTGCCGCGTTCCGGGGCGATAAACAGCGTGATTTCTACGCGGCGATTCTGCGCCCGGTTTTCCGCGCTGTCGTTGGGCATTAGCGCACCGCTGTCACCCCGGCCCTGGGTGCGAATTGCGACACCCGGCTGAGAGATAATCTGCTGCATCAGGCTGGCAATCGCCGAGGCCTGCGCCTGTGAATATTCGTAGCTGGAGGGGAAGCGCTCAACGCGGCGCTGCCGGTCGTCGCTGAATACGCTGACCAGCAGCGTGCCGTGAACCGCTTCCAGCGCGGTCGCGACCCTGGCGATCAGCCCGCGCCCTTGCGGGGAAAGGACGGTGCCGGAGGCATTAAACAGCCCGTCAACCGGCAGGATCACCCGGCTACCGCTGCTGGTATCCACCACGTCCAGCTGATGGGCGGCAATTAAGTCGCTCAGCCGTAGACGCAGATCGGTCAGCGCCTGCGGCGCGGCGCCGCGCTGACCGGCAGAGGCCTCCGGCAGCGGGGTCTGCCAGATCTGATGCAGCAGCGTGGCGCTGCTGTTGCCCAGCCGCCAGTTCAGGCTGGTGAAAATCAGGCAGGCGATAAAGGCGACGAGGGCGGTGCAGACCCACAGCGGCACCGGGGCTCGCCAGGGGGCTGCGGATTTCGGCGTTTCCGCGGCAGGAGAGAGCAGGCCGCCCGTGCCGGAGGCGGCATCGCGAACGTTAGCGATCAGCTGTGCCAGCCGGTCGCGCACCGCGTCACGCTGGCTGCGGCCGTTTTCCATGGTGCGATAGCGCCCCTCATAGTCCAGCAGCAGAGCGTAGTTAATCACCTCCAGCAGCCACAGATGCCGATCGGGATTTTGCGACAGGCGCGAGAGCAGCTGAAAAACTTTCTCGCCGCCCCAGCCCTCGTTATGAAAGGTGACCAGCAGCCCGTTGCCGGACCACACTCCCCGGTTGCCCCACGGGGTTTGTGCGGCGGCTTCATCCAGCGCCGCACACAGGCAGTAGCGTGCGCCGATGATCGTTTCAAACGGCAGCGACAGCTGACGGCAGCGGTTTTCAAACAGCCGCACCTCATCCACCAGCTGCTGTCGTAAACCGGCCGGGTCGTCATGGCTGACGGCCTGGCGGATTTGCACGATCGCGTTGAGCAGCGGCGCGGCCGCCGTCAGCAGGGGATTGCCGAGGTCCGGGTTACAGTCAGTCGCCGGGGAGTGTTCAGCCATCATCAGAAATAGTGGATCTCAGCTGTGTGCCGGACGGTGGGCGGGATACCCGCGACGGCCTGCGTGTGATTATCAGTAACCTTCATTGGCCGGGCAAGCCGACTATTGCAGGATCCAGGTAGCCGTATCGCCGCTGCGACACGCCTTGCTTTGCCCCCCAACGTCCACGCACACTTTTTTACTGTTCTTGCGCGGACGCGGGCGATCGTTTCGCAGCGTAGCATTGTATTGATCGCTGACCACGCCGGCCTTGCGCGGCACGTAGCCGATCAACTGCTGCGGCTCTTCCCCGGCGATGGCCAGCCAGCCTTCCGATTCACCCAGCACCGTAAACGACTTGCCGTTTTCCAGATAACGCACAATCCGGCCACTAAAATCGGGCCGCGTCATCACCGAGGCGTTATATAAAGCGCGATACTGCTGATTAACCGGCGTAAAAGAGGTGGGTGCCTGAACCGCATAGCGGTGAACCAGCGTGACGCCGTTAACACGGCTGGTCACCAGGGTGTCATCGTCCGGCTGTGACGGTGCCGTTTTGCAACCGGCAAGCGAGAGCACGGCCAGCAGAATTAACGCGCTGCGAATTTTCACTTTGAACCCCGTGAATCTGTTCTGAATGACGCTTTTGGGAATGAAACCATTGCAGGCGTCGGGTGAACATGTTACGCGACAGCCTGATGCGCCAGATTTTGCCTGAAAGGGCGTAAAACGGCAATTTGAATAGCGTGTTTTTATCTAATTTTCCTTATCTCCCGCGCAGTTGGCGTGAAAGCCGCCGGTAGACGCTGACAGTGGCGCTGGCCGTTATCATATCGGCACGTTTCTTGCTTGCCACTGCACAGCGCAATGACAACGGAGAACGACTATGAACGCTGCCGCCCCGACTGCACTTGACTGGCTACTGGCCTCACGCCAGAGCGAAATCGCCAGCCTGCGTCACCTGCTGCACGCCGGGCAGCTTACCGGTGAAATCAGCCAGCTTATCCACGTCCTCCAGCGTGAGCGCGGAGCCAGCAATATCTGGATTTGCTCACAGGGGGAGCTGTTTGGCGATGAGCTGCCGCAGCGCGGGCGCGATGTGACGCACTGTATGAAAAGCGTTGTGGCGCTGCTGCCCGCGCTGCCCGCCGCCGGGGAGACCCGCCCCGGCAGCAGCAGACTGTTTAGCCGTATTGCCGCCGCGCTGTACGCGTTGAGTGAACTTCCGGCGCTGCGTCAGCAGGTGCGCGTGCTGGACATCACGCATGCGGTGGCGATGGCACGTTTCAGCGCCGTTATTCGTCATCTGCTGAACCTGGTCTTTGAGATGGTGGATACCGCCTGCGATCCCGGCGTATCGCGCGCGCTGCTGGCCATGTTCAGTTTTATGCAGGGGAAGGAGCTGGTGGGCCAGGAGCGGGCCATCGGCTCGGCGGGCTTTGCCGCCGGGCGCTTTACCGCCGAACAGAGTGCGCAGATGCTGGCGCTGATTGAGGCGCAGGAGCGCTGCTTCAGTCACTTTATCCGGTTTGCGGATGCGCACAGCCTGCAATGCTGGCAGGGGCTGGGTGAGAATGAAAGCGAGGTTGAGCGCCTGCGCCGCGTTGCCTGTACCGGCGCGCGGACCGATGAACGCGGCGCGGCAGTGGCGCTGCGCTGGTATCAGCGGCTGACGCAGCGTATTGACGGGCTGAAAAACGTTGAGGATAGCCTGGCTCACGCGCTGATGCAGCGCTGTCGTCAGAGCATTGCCGATGCCGAAGCACAAACCAGCCTGCCCGCCGGTGAGCTTCAGCAGCAGCTGGCGGCGGAGGAGAGCCAGCCCTCCGCCCGTTTTTACCTGAGCGTAGAGGGCTGGGCGGCACAGCCCGCGTCGGCGCTGGCCGCAGACGGGTTAACGCCGCAGCTCGGGCGTTCCGTGCTGGGGCTGATCCAGCAGCAGGCGAAGCGTCTTCAGGATCAGGACGATGAGCTGGCGTCAATGCGTGCCAGCCTGGAGGAACGCAAGCAGATCGATCGCGCCAAGCTGCTGCTGATGCGGCATCACCACTACAGTGAGGAGCAGGCCTGGCAGACGCTGCGTAAGATGGCGATGAATCAGAACAAGCGGATGGTGGAGATCGCCGCTGCGCTGCTGGCCGTGGCGTCCGCATTCAGTGATACCCCGAAATAAGTAGATGCACAAACAGTGTGCATTTATTGCCTCACTGCGGAGCAGCCGTATACGCGATAATCCCTTTCTGCCACGGTAGCCGGCCGCTGATTTCGCTAAAGCCGCCGCTGGCAGGCGTCCGTGCGGGGGTTCTCCGGCAGTTGGCAATCCTGGCACAGCGTTTGCAACAATAACTTCATAACATCGCGCATTTGCTCAACCAACGGAGGTCGAGCGAGTGCTTTGGATAAAGGCGTCCAGCCGCATGCTCAGTGCATGACGGAGGACGCCTTTTTTTATGGTTTTTTTTCAGGAAGACAGAAGATGAGCAAACCGCGTTTCCCGCTGTCCCGCCGTCGTTTCCTCACCGCATCAGCGGCGGTAGGGGCCAGTTATCTGCTGCCCGGCATGGCATCCCGCCTCTGGGCCGCCGGCTCCGATGCCCCGGAAAAAGCGACCGTCCGCGTGGGGTTTATCCCGCTCACCGACTGTGCGCCGCTGGTGATGGCGGCGGAAAAGGGGTTTGACAAGAAATACGGTCTGACCCTGCAACTCAGTAAAGAGGCCAGCTGGGCAGGCGTGCGCGACAAGCTGACCTCCGGTGAGCTGGACGCGGCGCACGCGCTGTACGGCATGATCTATGCGCTACAGCTTGGCGTGGCCGGACCGCAGCACGCGATGGCCAACCTGATGACGCTGAACAACAACGGTCAGGCCATTACCCTGTCAAATCAGCTTAGAAGTGACGGTGTCACCGATTTGGCAGGGCTGAAGGACGCGGTGGCGGCGAAACCGGCCGGAACCTACACCTTTGCCCACACCTTTCCCACCAGCACCCACGCGATGTGGCTCTACTACTGGCTAGCCAGCGGCGGCATCGATCCCTTCAGCGACGTGCGCACCGTGGTCGTGCCGCCGCCGCAGATGGTGATGAATATGAAGATTGGCAACATGAGCGGCTACTGCGTTGGCGAACCCTGGAATCAGCGTGCCATCAGCGAAAACGTGGGCTTTACCGCCGTGACCAGCCAGCAAATTTGGCCGGATCACCCGGAAAAAGTCCTCGCCACCCGCGCGGCCTGGGTTAAAGACAATCCGCACACCGCCAGGGCGCTGACCGCCGCGGTGATGGAGGCGGCCCGCTGGATCGATGCGTCTGACGATAACCGCCGCGAAACCGCACAGGTCATTGCCGGGCGCGGCTACCTCAACACCCGGCCGGAAACCATCGTGGGTCGGATGCTCGGGCAGTACGAGAACGGCCTGGGCCAGCGCTGGCAGGATGCCCACGCCATGCGCTTCTTCGGCGACGGCAGCGTCAGCTTCCCGTGGCTGTCGGACGGCATGTGGTTCCTGACTCAGCAGAAGCGCTGGGGACTGCTGAAGGAAGATCCTGACTATCTGGCGGTCGCCGGGCAGGTTAACCGAATTGATATCTGGCAGCAGGCCGCCGACGCGGTAGGCGGGATCGCCACACCGGGCGGCACCCTGCGCAGCAGCACGCTGATTGACGGCACGGTCTGGGACGGCAGCGATCCTGCCGCCTATGCCGCCGGCTTCGCCATTAAACGTTGAGGAGAACACAGATGAAAAATCAGGCACAGATCGTTCCACCGGCCACGGACGCGGCGCGGGTTAGCGCGCAGGTGATTGCCTTGAAAACGGCGCCAGCGGTAAAGGCTGTTCCGAAGAAGTCGCGGCTGAGGCCGCTGCTACAGCGGGCGATCCCGGCCGTCGGCGGCATTATGGTGCTGCTGGCTGTCTGGCAGGTGGCCGCGCTCAACAGCACCGGTTTTCCCGGTCCGCTCAGTACCTGGCACGCGGCGGTAACGCTGTTTGCCGATCCGTTCTATGACGCCGGGCCGAACGACCAGGGCATTGGCTGGAACGTGCTGGCTTCGCTCCAGCGGGTGGCCATCGGTTTTGGTCTGGCGGCGTTAGTCGGGATCCCGGCCGGTTTCCTGATTGGCCGTTTCACTTTCCTCGCCCGTATGTGCAACCCGGTGATTGCCCTGCTGCGACCGGTCAGCCCGCTGGCGTGGCTGCCGATTGGTCTGCTGCTGTTTCAGCGCGCGGAGCCGGCATCCAGCTGGACCATCTTTATCTGCTCCATCTGGCCAATGATTATTAACACCGCCGAAGGCGTGCGGCGTATCCCGCAGGACTACCTGAACGTGGCGCGGGTGCTGAGGCTGTCTGAATTTACCATCATGCGCAAGATCCTGTTCCCGGCGGTGCTGCCCGCGGTGCTGACCGGGGTAAGGCTGTCGATTGGTATCGCCTGGCTGGTGATCGTTGCCGCCGAGATGCTTACCGGCGGTCTGGGCATCGGTTTCTGGATCTGGAACGAGTGGAACAATCTCAACGTGGAAAACATTCTGGTCGCCATCGTAATTATCGGCGTGGTCGGGCTGCTGCTGGAGCAGGGGCTGATGCTGCTGGCCCGCCGGTTCTCATGGCAGGACAACGCCCAGGGGGGTAAATAATGAGCCATATCATTCAGGTACAGCAGGTCAGCCAGCGTTTTAACACCGCCAGCGGCGAGTTCCTGGCGCTGGATAATGTCAGCTTTGATATCGCCGAGGGGGAAACCCTCAGCCTGATCGGGCACTCCGGCTGCGGTAAATCGACGCTGCTGAACCTGATCGCCGGGCTGACCCGTCCGTCGCAGGGGGTTCTGCTGTGCGACAACCGTGAAATCGATGGCCCCGGTCCGGAGCGGGCGGTGGTCTTTCAGCACCACTCGCTGCTGCCGTGGCTGTCCGCCTGGGACAACGTGGCGCTGGCGGTTGAGCAGGTGTTTAAGGGACAGATGAGCCGGGCGGAGATGCAGCAGTGGATCGCGCACAACCTGGAGCTGGTGCAGATGGGCCACGCGATGAATAAGCGTCCGGGGGAGCTTTCCGGCGGCATGAAGCAGCGCGTGGGGATCGCCAGGGCGCTGGCGATGAAGCCGAGGGTGCTGCTGATGGATGAACCTTTTGGCGCGCTGGATGCGCTGACCCGCGCCAGGCTTCAGGATGCAGTGATGGATATCCAGATGAAGCTGAAAACCACCATCGTGCTGATCACCCATGACGTTGACGAGGCGGTGCTGCTCTCCGATCGGGTGATGATGATGACCAACGGCCCGGCGGCCAGGATCGGGGAGATCCTGACCATCGATCTGCCGCGTCCGCGCTCCCGCGTGGCGCTGGCCGACGACCCGCGCTATCACCATCTGCGTCAGCAGATCCTGCACTTCCTTTATGAAAAACATGCGGCCTGAAACCATGAAAAAATCAACGCTGGTAGTTATTGGCCACGGTATGGTCGGCCATCATTTTCTGGAGCAGCTGGTGAGCCGGCAGCTCCACCTGCACTATCACATCGTGGTCTACGGCGAAGAGCGCCATGTCGCCTACGACCGCGTCCATCTCTCGGCCTATTTTGCCGGTCAGGGCCACGCCGAACTGTCGCTGGTCAGCGAGGGATTCTTTGAAGAGAGCGGCATTGAGCTGCGCACCGGCCGCGAAGTGGTGGCGATTGACCGGCAGCGGCAGTGCGTGCGGGAGGTGGACGGCAGCGAACAGCCGTACGATCGTCTGGTGCTGGCGACCGGATCCACGCCGTTTAAACCGCCGGTGCCGGGCGGTGACGGCGAGAGCTGTTTTGTCTACCGCACGCTGGACGATCTGGACGCCATTTCCGCGAAGGCGGCCACCTCAACCCGCGGAGTGGTGATCGGCGGCGGGCTGCTGGGCCTGGAGGCCGCCAACGCGCTGAAGCAGCTGGGGCTGGAAACGTCGGTGGTTGAGTTCGCACCGCGTCTGATGGCGGTTCAGCTGGACGACGGCGGAGCGGCGATGCTGCGGCATAAGATTGAGGCGCTGGGCGTGGCGGTTTACGCCAGCAAATCCACGCAGAGTATTACCACTGCGCCCGACGGTAGCCTGACGCTGAACTTTGCTGACAACACCACGCTGAGCACCGACCTGGTGTTGTTCTCCGCCGGTATCCGTCCACGCGACAGGCTGGCGGCCGACGCCGGACTGACGCTCGGCCCGCGCGGGGGCATCGACATTAACGACGCCTGTATCACCTCCGATCCGCGTATTGCGGCGATTGGCGAATGCGCCCTGTGGAACGGGCAGATTTTCGGCCTGGTGGCACCGGGCTATCAGATGGCGCGTGTGCTGGCCGCCGGGCTTGCGGGAGAGGCGGCGGCGTTCGTCGGCGCGGATATGAGCACCAAACTCAAGCTGCTGGGGGTGGAGGTGGCTTCGCTGGGCGATGCGCACGGCCGGACCGAAGGGAGCCAGAGCTATCACTGGACCAACGGGCCGAAGGAGATTTACAAAAAAATCGTGGTGTCGAAGGACGGCAGCCGTCTGCTGGGCGGGGTGCTGGTGGGCGACAGCAGCGAGTACAGCACCCTGTTGCAAATGATGCTTAACGGCATGGCGCTGCCCGCCGCGCCGGAAAGCCTGATCCTGCCGCAGAGCGAAGGAACCCCCTCAAAAGCGCTGGGCGTGGCCATGCTGCCGGACAGCGCGCAAATCTGTTCCTGTTACAGTGTCACGAAAGGCGACCTGTGCAGTGCGGTAAAGTCGGGCTGCGGCGATATGGCCGCGTTAAAAAGCTGTACCCGCGCGGCGACCGGGTGCGGTGGCTGTACCGCGCTGGTTAAACAGGTGATGGAGTATCAGCTGGCGGATCTCGGTGTGGAGGTGAAAAAAGATATCTGTGAACACTTCCCGCACTCCCGGCAGGCGCTGCATTCGCTGATCCGTATGGGCAATATCAGAAGCTTCGACGCGCTGCTGGCGCAGCACGGTCACGGCCGCGGCTGTGAAATCTGTAAGCCGCTGGTGGCCTCGCTGCTGGCCTCGTGCTGGAACGAGTATCTGCTTAAGCCCCAGCATCTGCCGCTTCAGGATACCAACGATCGCTATTTTGCCAATATTCAGAAGGACGGCAGCTACTCGGTGGTGCCGCGCATTCCCGCCGGGGAGATCACCCCGCAGGCGCTGATTGCCATTGGTCAGGTGGCCGCTGAGTATAACCTTTACACCAAAATTACCGGCGGCCAGCGTATCGATCTGTTTGGCGCGCAGCTGGACCAGCTGCCGGCTATCTGGCAGGCGCTGGTCGCCGCCGGATTTGAAACCGGGCACGCCTACGGCAAGTCCCTGCGCACGGTAAAATCCTGCGTCGGTTCCACCTGGTGTCGCTACGGCGTACAGGATTCAACGGGCTTTGCCATCCGCCTGGAGGATCGTTACAAGGGGCTGCGCGCACCGCATAAAATCAAGATGGCGGTGTCCGGCTGTACCCGCGAATGCGCCGAAGCGCAGAGCAAGGACATTGGGGTGATTGCCACCGGCGGCGGCTGGAACCTTTACGTCTGCGGCAACGGCGGTATGAAGCCGCGCCACGCGGATCTGTTTGCCAGCGATCTCGATGACGAGACGCTGATCCGCTACGTCGATCGCCTGCTGATGTTCTACGTGCGTACCGCTGACCGGCTTCAGCGCACCAGCGTGTGGATGGATAACCTGGAAGGCGGCCTGGCGTACCTGCGCGATGTGGTGATTAACGATGTGCTGGGGATCAACGCGGAGCTGGAGCAGGAGATGGATCGGGTGGTGGCCGCCTATCAGTGTGAGTGGCAGACCACGCTGGCCGACGACAGCCGTCTGGCGCTGTTCCGAACCGCCGTCAACCACAGCGGACCGGATGAAACCCTGCGCTGGGAGCAGGAGCGCGGGCAGATCCGTCCGGCAACCGGCCGCCGCCCGGTCGCGCCATCCCCGGCGCTGGCGGAGTGGACCGCCGTTTGCCGTCTGGATGATATTCCCGTTCAGGCCGGGATCGGGGCGCGTCTTGGTGGCCAGCGGATCGCGCTGTTCCGGCTTGACGACAGGGTTTACGCCCTCGATGACAACGAGCCGGGCACCGATGCCAGCGTGCTGTCACGCGGCATCCTCGGTGATGCCGCCGGGGTGCCGCTGGTGATTTCGCCGCTGTATAAACAGCGCTTCCGGCTGAGCGACGGTCAAAGCCTGGACGATCCGGCGCTAAGCCAGCGCTGCTGGCAGGTGAAAGTTGAACAGGGGCGGGTGTGGGTTGCGGCGGTCGCGGTCGAAGTCGCGCGCTTGCAAACCGCGTCAGCGCTGTGAGGTGAGCCATGACCCGAACACTGGCCGGACTGGATAAACTATTAAACCCCGGCGGCGCGGCCGCCGGCGGAGGGGAGGTGTGGCTGGTCGGCGCCGGGCCGGGCGCACCGGATCTGTTGACGCTGCGGGCGCTGCGGCTGATTGAGGGGGCGCGGGTGGTGGTTTACGACCGGCTGGTCAGCGCGGAGATCCTCGCCCTGATCCCCGCCGAGGCGCTCTGTATTGACGTGGGTAAAACGCCCGGTTTCCACGCCATGAGCCAGCAGCAGATTAATCAGCTGCTGGTGGATCTGGCGCGCAGCGGGCAGCAGGTGGTGCGGCTGAAGGGCGGCGATCCGTTTATTTTTGGTCGCGGCGGTGAGGAGATGCAGTGCCTGCAACGGGCCGGAGTGCCCTGTCATATCGTGCCGGGGATCACCGCCGCAACGGGCTGCGCGGCGGCCAGCGGTATTCCGCTCACCCATCGCGGCCTGGCGCGGTCGGTGCGTTTTATTACCGGCCACGGCAGCGACGGCAGGCCGCAGGCTGACTGGGCAAGCCTGCGCGATGCCGAACAGACGCTGGTGTTTTATATGGGGCTAACGTGGAGTGCGGAGCTGAGCAGGCAGCTGATTGCCTCCGGGCGTGCGCCGCAGACGCCGCTGGCGATCGTTGAGCGCGGCACCCGGGCCGATCAGCGGGTGATCGTTACCCGTCTGGACAGGCTGGCGCAGACCGTGGCGGCTGAAAAACCGCAGTCGCCGAGTCTGCTGATTGTTGGAGAGGTGGTCGGGCTGTATCAGGGCGCCACCAGCACTTTGATACCCAGCGCTTCAAACGCCGCAATCGACTGCTGAGCAATGCCACTGTCGGTGATCAGATAGTCGATTTTGCTCCACTCGCAGGGCAGTGCAAACATCGACACCTTATCGATTTTGCTTGAGTCGGCCACCACGTACACGGTGTTGGCCGAATTGATCATGGCCGTTTTCACCTTGATATCCGTTTCGCTGGGCACGCTGAGACCCAGACGCGGAGAGATGCAGGCGGTGGCGAGAAACAGTTTTTCCGCCAGCACGTTTTCAAAAAAACCGGCGGCTTTTTCACCGGAGGTTGAAAGCGTGGGAAATTTAAAGGTGCCCCCGGTGAGCAGGATATTGATCCCCGGCTCTCCCCCCAGCTTCAGCGCGATGTTAACGCCGGTCGTCACCACCGAAAGACGGTGAATATGCGCCAAATGATTGGCGATAGCGGTGGTGGTTGTACCGCTATCGAAAATCACCGTATCGCCGTTTTCGATATGCTGGGCCGCCAGCCGACCAATCGCATCTTTTGCTTCAAGATGCGTTTGTCTTTCAAGCTGCAGCGCGCCGGTATTCTGTTTGCCGGTCATCAGCGTTGCACCGCCATGATAACGCTGAACAAATCCCTCTTTTTGCAGTACACGCAGATCGGTGCGCAGCGTGGCTTCGGTCAGCCCGAACGTTTCCGTCAGCCTTTTCACCGTGACCGTACCGTCTTCGCGGATCATCTCGAGAATTTTCTCCCGACGCTGCTGCATATCAGTCAGTTGTTCGTTTTTGCTTTTCAAGTGAAAGACTCCATTTGCCTGATTACTCAGACGATCGCGCTTCGGCCAGCCCCTGGAGTAAATAGTACCCGCCACCCGGCAGAAATGCGAGTACCACACTGGACTCCGTTATTTTCGAATGAAAGTCAAAAGGCTCCTTGCCGCTGTTTTTACTGCTGTTTTTATCAGCAAAGTTGGCGACTGGTAACGGATGAAGAAAAGAAACCCGTATTTACAATGGGTTATTTATCGTTTTTGTTTTTGTTTGAAATATGACACGCCACACAATATGGTTTGAAACGACAGCGTATATTTTTATTCGAAAATGAAAACTCACAATCGACAGTGACATCGCTACGCTATCCGACCCGCGCTCTGCCCGCGGTCCCGGATCGGCTTACCGTCGCATAAGGACCCTGAAAATATGAGTAGTGAATACGATGTGAACCTGCGCTACGGCGTGGATATTGGACTGGATCTCAGCGGCAAAGTGGCGGTGGTTACCGGCGGGCTGGGCGGTATCGCGATGGCCAGCAACCAGATGCTGTTGGAAAAAGGGGCTTCGCTGGCGCTGCTCTATCCCGCTTTTGAACAGGATAAAGTGGACGGCATTGCCGAACAGTTTACTGCGGATCGCGTGCAGTTCGTTCAGTGCGACGTCACCGATCCCGACTCCGTCGAGCAGGCCATTGCCCGGGTTGAAGCCCACTACGGCCATATCGACATCTTAGTCAACTGCGCCGGCTACGTGATGCTTCAGCCGGTGCTGGAAACCGATTTTAGCGAATGGCAAAAGCAGGTGGCGGTTAACCTGACCGGTCCGTTCCTTTGCTCGCAGGCGGTTGCACGCCGGATGGTCAAGGCCGGTAACGGCGGAAAAATTATTAATATCGCTTCGCAGGCGGCCTCGATTGCCATCGACAACCACGTTGCTTACACCTCCGCCAAGGCGGGCCTGCTCGGCATGACCAAGGTGATGGCGAAAGAGTTTGCGCCGCACAAAATCAACGTAAACACCCTGTCACCGACCGTGGTCCTGACGCCGATGGGCGAGAAGGCCTGGCGTGGTGAAAAAGGGGAGGCGATGAAGAAGCTGATCCCGATGGGCCGCTTTGCCTATACCGATGAAATTGCCGCCGCCGTGCTGTTCTTTGCCAGCAACGGTAGCGACATGATTACCGGCGCTGACCTGATGATAGATGGTGGATTCACCATCTGGTAATGCCCGGCGCACCAACCCAGAGAAACTGTTGTACCTGATTGAAACGCTGTCCCTGCACATAACAATATAGCGAGAACATCATCATGAAAATGCGTTTAACTCTGTTAGCCCTTGCCACCGCCTGCTCTTTCTCCCACGCGGTTTCCGCCGCCGAGAAAGGCACCATTATGATCCTGGTTAACTCACTGGATAACCCGTATTACGCTTCTGAAGCCAAAGGCGCCGACCAAAAGGCAAAAGAGCTGGGTTACAAAACCACCGTGCTCTCTCACGGTGAGGATGTGAAAAAGCAGAGCGAACTGATCGACGCGGCGATTGGTAAGAAGGTTCAGGGCATCGTTCTGGACAACGCCGACTCGACCGCCAGCGTAGCGGCCATTCAGAAAGCCAAAGATGCCGGGATCCCGGTGGTGCTGATTAACCGCGAAATTCCGGTTGATGGCGTTGCGCTGGAACAGATCACCCACAACAACTTCCAGGCTGGTTCCGACGTGGCGGGCGTTTTCGTCGAGGCGATGGGTGAAAAGGGCAAATATGCCGAACTGACCTGTAACCTGGCCGATAACAACTGCGTGACCCGCTCAAAATCCTTCCACCAGGTGCTGGATCAGTATCCGGATCTGAAAAGCGTCGCCAAACAGGACGCCAAAGGCACGCTGATTGACGGCAAACGCATTATGGACAGCATCTTACAGGCTCATCCTGACGTTAAAGGTGTGATCTGCGGTAACGGGCCGGTGGCGCTGGGCGCGATTGCCGCGCTGAAGGCCGCCGGGCGTGACGATGTGATTGTGGTGGGGATCGACGGCAGCAACGACGAGCGCGACGCGGTAAAAGCCGGTTCACTGAAGGCGACCGTTATGCTTCAGGCGCAGGCGATTGCCGCCCAGGGCGTGACCGATCTCGATAACTATATCCAGAAAGGCACCAAGCCGGAGAAACAGCGTGTGATGTTCCGCGGCATTTTGATCAACCAGGACAACGCCGACAAAGTCCAGGACTTCAACTTTAAATCCTGATATTGGCCAACTGCGCTCCTGCGGGAGCGCACGGGAGAGAACTATGTTCAGGCGAGTCTGGCTGGTCGTAGCCACATTAACCCTTGGGGGTTGTCGCATTGTGTCGCAGCAGGAGCTGGCCGATCTGAAAAATCCACCGAATCCGGCGATGGCGAAGGTGAATGCGACCTGGCAACAAAAAATTGTGCCGCAGATCGTCAGCGAAGCCAAACCGCTGGCGGAGATGATGAAAGCGCTGGGCGCGGAAAAGGATTTCGACAGCGCCTGTAAAACGCTGGGCCACCGCAGCCAGGAGGAAAATCCCTGCGTGTTTAGCGTGCGAATCGAGGGGACGGTGAGCGCGGTGGATACCGCCTCGCGTAACGGGAAGATGACCGTACGGGACAGCGGCGGTCAGGATGTTGTGGTGCAAATCGGGCCGATCATTCGCGGTACGGCGCTGCGCGATGTCTATAAAGGTGCAAGCTACCAGGACTTTAACGATCAGGTGCTGTTCGGCGACTTTGGTCGTGCAATCAATAATCTGGCCTCGGAAGAAGTGCAGAAGCTCCAGCCGAAGGTGGGTGACCGGGTTGAGGTGGATGGCGTATTCAGCAGCTGGGATATTCCGCAAACGCCGCCCGATATAACGCCGGCCCACGTCGTGAACAGCGGGAGGCCGTGATGATGGAGCCGACGTCAGCGGAACAGTCCCCAATCATTATTGAAACGCGCGACGTTTCGCGCATCTATCCCGGCGTAACTGCGCTGGACCAGGTGAACTATCGCGTCTATCGCAACCAGGTGAACGTGCTGATCGGTGAGAACGGCGCGGGAAAATCCACCATGATGAAAATGCTGGCCGGGGTGGAAGTCCCCTCGTCCGGTCAGATCCTGCTGGAAGGGGAGCCAGTTACGCTGCACTCCACGCACCAGGCGGAAAAACACGGTATCAGCATTATTTTTCAGGAGCTGAACCTGTTTCCCAACATGAATGTGATGGACAACATCTTTATGGGCAACGAGTTTTTCCAGCGCGGCCGTATTAACGAAAAATATCAGTATGCGCTGGCGAAATCCCTGCTGGAACGGCTGGAGCTGGAGGTGGACCCCTATGCGCCGCTGGGCGAACTGGGGATCGGCCATCAGCAGCTGGTGGAGATTGCACGGGCGCTGTCGAAAGATACCCGCGTGCTGATTATGGATGAGCCCACGTCGGCCCTCAGTCAGTCCGAAGTGAAGGTGCTGTTTAATGTGATTGCCGCGCTGAAACGTCGCGGCGTGACCATTATCTACATCTCCCACCGGCTGGAAGAGCTGATGGAAATTGGCGATCGCATCACTATTTTTCGCGACGGACGGTTTATCAGCGAGCGGGAAGTGCGCGATGCCAGCGTCCCGTGGATTATCGCCCAAATGGTGGGGGATAAGAAAAAACAGTTCGACTATTCGCCCGCCCCGCAGGGTGAGGTGGTGCTGGAGGTGAACGGTTTGACGGCCCTGCGTGAGGACGGCGGCTATAAGCTGAATGAGGTGGGACTGAGCCTGCGCAAAGGTGAGGTGCTGGGCGTTTACGGCCTGCTGGGCGCGGGGCGCACCGAGCTGTTCAAGGGCGTAATCGGCCTGATGCCCTGCCAGCACGGTAGCATTACGCTGAACGGTGAGTGCCTCGACAAGCGTGATTTCCAGTACCGGCTGAAAAAAGGCATTGCCCTGGTGCCGGAGGACCGCAAGGGCGAAGGCATGATCGGTCTGATGTCCATCAAAAGCAATATGACGTTAAGCGACCTCAGCCTGCGCGGTTTCCTGCGGGCGCTGGGCCTGCTGCGTCCGAAACAGGAGCAGGAAAAGATCGCCGATATGGTGCAGCGGCTGGCCATCAAGGTTAGCGACAGCGAACTGCCGATTACTTCCCTGAGCGGCGGCAACCAGCAAAAGGTGGTGCTGGGCAAAGCGCTGATGACCGGGCCGGAGGTGGTGCTGCTGGATGAACCGACCCGCGGTATCGACGTGGGCGCGAAAACCGACGTTTATCATCTGATTGGCCGCATGGCGCACGAGGGGCTGGCGGTGATGTTCTCCTCTTCTGAACTGGACGAAGTAATGGCGCTGGCCGACCGCATTCTGGTGATGGCCGATGGCCGTATCACTGCGGATCTCAACCGTGCCGAGGCCACCCGGGAAATGTTAATCACCGCATCAACGCCGCACGACTAAGCGGGCTTGAGGACCATAAAAATGAATCAGAAATACTTGCTCTATATGTATCTGCTGAAGGCGAGAACCTTTATCGCCCTGCTGATCGTCATTGTATTTTTCAGCATCATGGTGCCGAACTTTTTAACGCCGTCCAACCTGCTGATTATGACCCAGCATGTGGCGATCACCGGGCTGCTGGCCATCGGGATGACGCTGGTGATCCTGACCGGGGGCATTGACCTGTCGGTGGGGGCAGTTGCCGGTATCTGCGGCATGGTGGCCGGTGCGCTGCTGACCAGCGGCATTCCGCTGTGGGACGGACAGGTGCTGTTCCTCAGCGTGCCGGAGGTGATCCTGGCGGTGGCGGGCTTTGGCATTCTGGCCGGGCTGGTCAACGGTGTGGTGATCACCCGCCTCGGCGTGGCCCCGTTTATTTGTACCCTCGGCATGATGTACGTGGCGCGCGGCGCGGCGCTGCTGTTTAACGATGGCAGCACCTATTCCAATCTGGTGGGGATGCCTCAGCTGGGCAATACCGGTTTTGCTCTGTTCGGCAGCGGATCGTTTCTCGGCGTTTATTTCCCTATCTGGCTGATGGTGGGCTTTCTGCTGCTGGGGCTGTATATCACCCGTAAAACCCCGCTGGGGCGCTATATCTATGCCGTAGGCGGCAACGAGTCGGCGGCCCGTCTTGCCGGGGTGCCTGTAGTTAACGTTAAGGTATTTGTCTACGCCTTCTCCGGGCTGTGTGCCGGGCTGGTTGGGCTGGTAGTGGCTTCACAGCTGCAAACCGCGCACCCGATGACCGGCAACATGTTTGAGATGGATGCCATTGGGGCCACCGTGCTGGGCGGCACCGCGCTGGCGGGCGGACGGGGCCGCGTCTCCGGTTCGATTATCGGTGCCTTTGTTATCGTTTTCCTTGCCGACGGCATGGTGATGATGGGCGTCAGCGACTTCTGGCAGATGGTGATTAAAGGGCTGGTGATTGTGACCGCCGTGGTTATCGATCAGTTCCAGCAGCGTTTGCAGAGCCGGGTGGTTCTGATGCGCAGGCATGAAAAAAAGCAGGCGGCCGCGCCGCTCTCTGAGGTCCGCCCAGGCTGACGGCCCGCTCACTCACTTTATAGTTAAGGAAACAGCAGATGGAACGTAACTTTACAGGTAAAACCGTGGTGATCACCGGCGCCTGCCGGGGCATCGGTGCCGGCATTGCGGAACGTTTTGCCCGCGACGGTGCCAATCTGGTGATGGTGTCCAACGCGGAGCGGGTCTTTGCCACGGCCGATGCGCTGAAGGAAAAATATGGCAGCGAGATCCTGGCGTTGCAGGTAGACGTGACCGATGAAGAGCAGGTCACCGGGCTGTATCAGCAGGCGGCGGCGCGTTTCGGCACCATTGATGTGTCGATTCAAAACGCCGGGGTGATCACCATTGATTACTTCGACAAAATGCCGAAGGCGGATTTTGAGCGGGTGCTGGCGGTTAATACCACCGGGGTGTGGCTGTGCTGCCGCGAGGCGGCAAAGTATATGGTTAAGCAGCGCGCCGGCAGTCTGATTAATACGTCGTCCGGCCAGGGACGTCAGGGCTTTATTTATACGCCGCACTATGCGGCCAGCAAGATGGGGGTGATCGGTATCACCCAGAGTCTGGCGCAGGAGCTGGCCCCGTGGAACGTTACGGTCAATGCCTTCTGTCCGGGGATTATTGAGAGTGAGATGTGGGATTATAACGATCGCGTGTGGGGGGAGATCCTGAGCAGCGAGGCGAAAACCTACGGTAAGGGTGAGCTGATGGCGGAGTGGGTGCAGGGGATCCCGCTTAAGCGTGCCGGGCAGCCGCAGGATGTGGCCGGGCTGGTGGCGTTTTTGGCATCGGATGATGCCCGCTATATTACCGGGCAGACTATTAACGTTGACGGTGGTTTGATTATGTCTTAACTGTGGCGTTGGAGCGTGAGTCTGGCGATCCCACGGACCGGCGGCGCCCCCTGACGGGCCGGTCCTCGCGCCGCTTCGCGGTTCCTTCACGTCGTTCGTCAGCCCGTTGGACCGTCACAGACGGGCGTCCTGCCCGGCTGTGCCTTTCACCGCGTCCCTGCGGCGAATCCAGGCTTCCTTACTCCGTTCAGCGCTGTGGATTGCCCGTCAGGGATCGCCGCCGGTCCGCTTTGTTAATCAGGCGTGGACGGTGGAGGGCGTGAGTGTGCTGTTTTCTGTGAGCGCCGCCGGTTCGCTTTAGTAGTTATGCGTAAACGATGGGGTTTCATTAGTGTGCCGATTGCTGTGAGTACCGCTGGTCAGCGGTAAAGTTTGCCGGTTTTTGAACGTGCTTTCGATTATGTGTTAAGGTTATTTTGATCAAATTTGTGAGATGTCACTCATTTAAGTCATCAAAAATCGATTGCCTTTAATGCTTAACACGAAAATAAAACGCTATACCCAACGCTATCGCCTTTCGTTTGTGCTGCTGGCCTTAACCGGCCTGTCGGCGGGCGGTGCGTGGGCTTTTGACACCGATACCCGGGTTGAGGATGCGCCTTTTGACGATCCCGCAAAGTTCAGCAGTATGGTGCAGCAGCTCCCGGCGCTGAGTCACGATGAACAGGATAACCAGTTGGAAACCCGTTTAGCCGAAGCGGTCAAAAGCATCGGCGAGGCGAGTATGGCCAGCGACAGCGACAGACCGCTGCGCGATCAGGCAGAAATGTGGGCCTTTAACCGCTTTCGCGATTTCGCGACTCAGCGGGCGGAAAGGGAGGGGGAGCAGCTGTTGTCACCCTACGGCCGTGCCAACGTTTCGCTGGCGGTGGACGACGTCGGACGCTTTAACGGCACGTCGGCGCAGCTGATGACCCCGTGGCAGGATAACTATCGCTATCTCACTTTCAGTCAGCTGGGCGTGGAGCAAACAGAATACGGTGCCGTCGGCAACGCCGGGCTGGGACAGCGCTGGATGGTGGGCAGCTGGCGGCTGGGCTATAACGCGTTCGTCGATAGCCTGTTGGCTGAGGATCGGCAGCGCGCATCGTTGGGGACCGAACTGTGGGGCGACTCTCTGCGTTTTTCCGCCAACTACTATCAGCCGCTGAGCGGGGCGTATCACAATGTCAGTAGCGTCAGCCAGCGCCGTATGGTCCGGGGCTATGACATCACAACGCGCGGCTACCTGCCGTTCTACCGGCAGCTGGGCGTTTCCCTGCGATACGAACAGTATCTCGGACGCAATATCGATCTGTTCCACAGCGGAACGCTGGCGAATAACCCCACGGCGGTGTCGCTGGGCATCAACTATACCCCGGTTCCGCTGTTTACCTTCAGCGCCAGCCATAAAGAGGGCGACGGCGGCGAGTCGCAGGACCGGTTCGCGCTGAAGATGAACTACCGCATCGGCGTGGCGCTCAGCAAACAGCTTTCCGCCAGTAATGTCGATGCGGCGCAGTCGCTGAGCGGCAGCCGCTACGATGCGGTGAGCCGCAGTAACGCCCCGGTGATGGCCTTCCGTCAGCGAAAATCGCTGTCGGTATTTCTGGCTACTCCGCCGTGGCAGGTGCAGCCCGGGGAAACGCTGCCGCTGAAACTGCAAATTCGCAACACTCATCCCGTCAGGACGGTCAGCTGGCAGGGCGATACCCGGGCGCTGAGCCTGACTCCGCCCGCCGACGCCCGCAGTCCGCAGGGCTGGAGTATTATCATCCCGCCCTGGGACAGCACGCCGGGCGCCACCAACGCCTATCGCCTGTCGGTTACGCTTGAAGACAGTAAACAGCAGAAAGTGACCTCAAACTGGATTGTGCTGAAGCTGGTTTCGCCGGTTACGCTTGATAGCTCCCATAGCGAGAATGAAGATTTTCTGATGCCCTGAGCAGGGTTTGCTGTAGCCCGCTGAAAGGGAAGATCTTGTCAAGATAGCACCCGCAAATATATGTGACTAAAGTCACAAAATAATCCTTTCCAGGCTCAGGGTTTTTCTGCACAATCTGCGAAAAATTTCACTCACCTGCCTATCATGATCATCCGTCCGCATCGTCACTGGTTTGTCCGTCTGTTTGCCTGGCACGGCTCTGTGCTACCCGGAATTTGGTTTCGCCTGACGCTTAATTTAATGATGTCGGTGATCGCTATTCTTTGTCTGGACTGGTATGAGACGCTGGGGATTAAGCTGACGCTGGCCCCATTTAGTCTGCTGGGGGTCTCTATTGCGGTGTTCCTCGGTTTCCGCAACAGCGTCTGCTTCGCCCGCTATATCGAAGCGCGCCAGTTCTGGGGAAATCTGCTGATAGCCTGCCGTAACCTGCAACGGCTGGCGCTGGCGATCTCTCCCTCGGAAGCGCCGCGGGTCACCTCGCTGCTGTTGGCCTTTTGCTACAGCCTTAAGCACCAGCTGCGCCGCAGCGATGCCCGTGAGGATCTCTATCGCTATCTGGGAAATGAGGCCGATGAGATCCTGACACGTCGTTCGCCCACCAACTTTATTGAGCTACAGATTTCTAACTGGCTGGCGGTGCAACGTCGTAACGGCAATCTGTCGGATATTCTCTATGCGCACATGGACAGCAGCATCAATCAGCTCTCCCAGGTGCTGGGCGGGTGTGAACGTCTGGCGAGTATGCCGATCCCCTTTGCCTATGGCCTGCTGCTGCACCGCACGGTGTATCTGTTCTGCACGCTGCTGCCGTTTGCGCTGGTGCCGGATCTGCACTACATGACGCCGCTGGTCTCGGTGTTTATCGCCTATACCTTCCTGTCGCTGGATACCCTGGCCGAAGAGCTGGAGATGCCGTTTGGCCTCGCCAGTAATCATCTGCCGCTGGATGCCATGTGTACCAATATCGAGATTAACCTGCGGGAAATGAATCTGGAGCAGGATCTGCCGGATACGCCGCAGCCTGATTTACACTATCGCCTGACCTGATAAGCGGCGTTGGGCGGCCGTTTCCGGTCGCCCCCGACATCAGAACTGATAGGTCAGACCTATGCCGGTCACATCATCACTGGCCACTCCCAGCGGATTATTGTCGCTGAGCAGATTAAGTTTGTATTCCGCGTAGACCAGGAAGTTTTTGTTAAAGTAGTAGTTGCCGCCGAAGGAGACATACCTGAAGAGATCGGCGTTGCCGATGCCCTCAATATCCTGCCCGCGCGATGAGACATAGGCCAGCGACGGACGCAGACCGTTCAGGAACTGGTACTGGGCTACCGCTTCAAAGTTAACCGCTTTATTGGCAAAGCCGCCGCTGATTGGCGTTGCGTTATGGGTGTTGCCGTACAGCGCCGCCAGATAAATCTGGTTGGCGTCATACTTCACCGCCGTGGCCCACAGCTCGGCACGGTTGCCTTCGCCCCGGCGGGCGTTGTTCTGTGCCTCGGTGCGCCCAATGCTGGCGTAGCTGCCTACCAGCCCCAGACCCCAGTCGGCATTCCAGCTGACCGAGGTGGCGAAACCGTCGCCGTTGGAGCGACGAACCGCATCGCTGCCGGTACGATCGTTTTTCCCTTCGTACTGTAAGGCCACGTTCAGCCCGTCTACCAAACCAAACAGGTTACTGTTGCGCCAGGTGGCCACGCCGGTAGAGCGCGAGGAGAGGAAGCCGTCGGCATAGCCGGAGTCACCGCCGAATTTTGGCAGCACGTCGGTTAACGCCAGCGCATCGTAGATCAGGCCATAGTTACGACCGTAGTCAAATGAACCCCACTTACCAAATTTTAATCCGGCAAAGCCAAGACGGGTTTTGTCTCCGCTCAGGGCATCGGCACCTTCGGTTTTGTTCAGCTGAAAGTTGTACTGCCAGTTAGCGTAACCGGTCAGACTCTCGTTAATCTGTGTTTCCCCCTTAAAGCCGAAGCGGGCGTAGGAAACATCGCCATCGTTGCTGCGGTCGTCGGACAGCAGATGGCCGACGTTGATCTTGCCATACAGGTCCAGCTTATTGCCGTCTTTGTTAAAAATCTCTGCCGCCTGCACGCCGCCCGTGGTCAGCAGTGCCGGTATTACTAATGCCAATAAGGAACGCTTCATCTTAATAACCCTGTTTAATTTATATTTTATGTGCATTTTGTGCGGTTTGAAAAATGACATAAAAATATGTTTCATAAAAACTAAATAGTTGTAACAAATTATTTCTATCTGGTTTTGCAAGGGTTAACCACTTCTTTTACTTATTTGTCCGGAGGCATTTGTTATGCGATTTTCAGTATTGTGATACGAAGAATGTTTTTAAGATGTTGTTTTTAATCTAATAAATTAAAATACTAATTTTAACTTATATATAATAAATTAAATGACTTGTTCGTTTTTTATCGGAAAGTTCATTTATTAATCATTTCTATTGAAAGGTTATGGGCTAATGATAATTTTATTTAAGCTTTTTCGTTAACATAAAATGTCTGTATGTAATTTTTAAAGTTCACTCTTTTTAATAAGAGCTCTTCACGAATTAAACGTATTGCGGAGGCGTTAATTGTTAATGAATTGATCTCGTAACCCCGGATGTGGCCGATGCGTTGGCGTGCGTTGTTTTGGTGCAGGTTGCCCTGCCGCGGTGCGTTAACTGCCTCTTTTTACGACCAAATTCTAGCATCGATCACATAAACACTATTTTATTTTACCAATGCATAATTCTGCTCTTTTTTGTGTCGCCACGAGGCGAATTCAGATTGTTATTCACTTTTTATGCATTTAGTGTGAATAGAAAGTTTACGTAACTCATTGATATTTGGTTGTTGTAACAGGTTTATGCATTTATTTTGCTGGCTGGCACGCCGTGTGCAACTTACAGTAGAGCTGCAATGAATCATTTCATTAACATTAAATACACCTTCAGTTCACCCCGACATGTTCAGGGTTAGCGAAAAACGAGGCCGCTATGCAACCGTCAATCACCCGTGAAAATTTTGACCAATGGATTGTCCCGACTTACGCCCCTGCCAGCTTTATTCCGGTGAGAGCGGAAGGTTCAACGCTGTGGGATCAGGAAGGCAACTCCTACATCGACTTCGCCGGGGGGATTGCGGTCAATGCGCTGGGTCACGCGCATCCTGATTTGCAGCTGGCGCTGCAACAGCAGGCGGCGCTGCTGTGGCATACCGGTAACGGTTACACCAACGAACCGATCCTGCGGCTGGCGAAGCAGCTGGTGGATGCCACCTTTGCCGACCGCGCCTTCTTCTGCAACTCCGGCGCAGAAGCGAACGAAGCGGCGCTGAAGCTGGCAAGAAAGGTTGCGCACGACGCGGGCAACGAGCAGAAGAGTGGCATTGTGGCGTTTAAAAATGCTTTCCACGGCCGCACGCTGTTTACCGTTTCTGCCGGGGGACAGCCGGCCTACTCGAAAGATTTCGCGCCGCTGCCCGGCGGCATTGAGCACGCGGTATATAACGACCTGGCCTCCGCCGCGGCGCTGATTAACGATCGGACCTGCGCGGTTATCGTCGAGCCTATCCAGGGAGAGGGCGGTGTGGTTCCGGCTGAACCGGCTTTCTTGCGCGGCCTGCGTGAGCTGTGTGACAGGCATCAGGCGCTGCTGATTTTTGATGAAGTGCAAAGCGGCGTAGGCCGTACCGGTTCGCTGTATGCCTATATGCACTACGGCGTTACCCCGGACGTGCTGACCACCGCGAAAGCGCTCGGCGGCGGTTTCCCGATTGGCGCCATGCTGACCACGGAAAGCCTGGCGGCACACCTGAATATCGGCAGCCACGGTACAACCTACGGCGGGAATCCGCTGGCCGGAGCGGTAGGCGGTAAGGTTATGGAGCTGATTAATCGTCCTGAAATTCTGGCGGGCGTGGTCGAACGTCATCGCTGGTTCGTTGAGGGGCTGAATGAGATCAATCAGCGACTCCAGCTGTTCAGCGAAGTGCGCGGTCTGGGTCTGCTGATCGGCTGCGTGCTTAACCAGGATTACAGCGGCAAAGCGAAACTGATTAGCCAGGCCGCCGCTCGTGAAGGGCTGATGGTATTGATTGCCGGTGCCAACGTGGTGCGTTTCGCGCCGTCGCTGATTATCAGCCAGCAGGAAGTCACGGAGGGGCTGGCACGCTTCGAACGCGCCTGCAAGTCCGTCACTGAAGGAGCCGCCGTATGATGTTTATTCGTCCCGTTGAGCGAGACGATCTGGCACAGCTGATGTCTCTCGCCGGTAAAACCGGCGGGGGACTGACCTCGCTGCCCGCTGACTCGGCAACGCTGTCAGCGCGTATCGATCGTTCATTAATGACCTGGCAGGGAAAACTGCCGCGTGCTGAACAGGGATACGTTTTCGTACTTGCCGACGGTGACACCGGTAAAGCGGTGGGGATCTGCGCCATTGAAGTGGCGGTGGGCTTACAGGACCCCTGGTACAACTTCCGGGTGGGTACTCAGGTTCACGCGTCAAAAGAGTTGAACGTTTATAACAGCCTGCCGACGCTGTCGCTGTGCAACGATCACACCGGCAGCAGCGAGCTGTGTACGCTGTTTCTCGATCCCGATTACCGTAACGGTAAAAATGGTTATCTGCTGTCGAAATCGCGCTTTCTGTTTATGGCCGCCTTCCGCGATCGCTTTATGCAGAAGATCGTGGCCGAAATGCGCGGGATCAGTGACGAGCAGGGTAGGTCGCCGTTCTGGGATAGCGTGGGGCACCGCTTTTTCTCCATGTCGTTCAGCGACGCCGATTATCTCAGCGGCACCGGGCAGAAGGCGTTTATCGCCGAACTGATGCCCAAGCATCCGCTGTATATCGATTACCTGTCGCCGGAGGCCAGAGCGGTGATCGGCCAGGTGCATCCGCAAACGGCTCCGGCGCGTGCGGTGCTGGAGGCCGAAGGTTTCCGCTTCCAGAACTATGTCGACATCTTTGACGGTGGGCCAACGCTGGAGTGCGATATCGATCGGGTTCGCGCCATCCGTAAAAGCCGCTCGCTGAGCGCGGTTATCACCGAACGCATCGATGAAACGCTGCCCGTTTGCCTGGTGGCAAATGAAAACTATCAGCAGTTCCGCGTGATGCTGCTGCCTGCCGATCCGCGAAGCGACCGGATCGCCGTGACCGCAGAACAGGCGGAAATTTTACACTATCAGCCGGGGGATACCCTGCGCGTAGTGGCACTTTGTGGTGAGGAGAAAAAAGCATGACGCACTGTATTAATGGTCAGTGGCTGACCGGCCGCGGCGAGACGATGGTGAAGCAGGATCCGGTGAGCGGAGAGACGCTGTGGCAGGGTGTATCCGCAACGGCAGAACAGGTTACCGAAGCCGTCGCCGCGGCCCGTGCCGCCTTTTCCGGCTGGGCGCGCCGCCCGCTGGCTGAACGTCAGGCAACGGCAGAACGCTTTGCGCAGCTGCTGGAGAGCCATAAAAGCGAACTGAGTGAGACGATCTCCCGTGAAACCGGCAAGCCGCGCTGGGAAACCCTGACCGAAGTCCAGGCGATGATTAACAAAGTGGCGATTTCACTGCGCGCCCTGCACGCCCGCACCGGAGAGCACGGCGAGGGGGAGAGTTCGCTGCGCCACCGCCCGCACGGCGTGATGGCGGTGTTCGGGCCGTATAATTTCCCCGGACATCTGCCCAACGGCCATATTGTGCCTGCGCTGCTGGCGGGGAATACCGTGGTTTTCAAACCCAGCGAGCTGACCCCGCTTACCGCTGAGCTGACCATCAAACTCTGGATGAGCGCCGGATTACCGGACGGCGTGGTTAACCTGGTGCAGGGCGGTCGCGATACCGGCCAGGTACTGGCGCAGGAGCCGAATATTGACGGCGTACTGTTTACCGGCAGTGCGGCCACCGGCTATCAGCTGCACCGTCAGCTGGCGGGGCAGCCGGAGAGAATGCTGGCGCTGGAAATGGGCGGCAATAACCCGCTGATTGTTGAAGATCCCGACGATATTGATGCCGCCGTACATATTGCGGTGCAGTCCGCCTTTATCAGCGCCGGGCAGCGCTGTACCTGCGCCCGTCGCATGCTGGTCAGGAAGGGGGCGGCGGGTGATGCCTTCCTCAAACGCCTGGTTGAAGTGACGGCGAAAATCCGCGTCGGCGCGTGGAATGCCGAGCCGCAGCCCTTTATGGGCAGCGTGATTTCCACTGCGGCCGCCGGACGTATTTACGCCGAGTGGCAGGCAAGGGTGGAGGCCGGTGGACGGGTGCTGCTGCCGATGCAGTGGCCGCAGCGCGACAGCGCCATCCTCACGCCGGGTATTATTGATGTGACCGATCTGCAAAATCTGCCGGATGAAGAGGTCTTTGGCCCGCTGCTGGCGGTGATCCGCTACGACGACTTCGACGCGGCTATCCGCATCGCCAACAACACCCGCTACGGTCTGGCCTGCGGGCTGATTTCCCCGCAGCGCGAGAAGTTTGAGCATCTGCTGATTGAAGCGCGTGCCGGGATCGTTAACTGGAACAAACCGCTGACCGGAGCGGCCAGCACCGCACCCTTTGGCGGAGTGGGCGCATCGGGCAACCACCGCGCCAGCGCCTGGTATGCTGCGGACTACTGCGCATGGCCGATGGCGACCCTGGAATCAGCCGAGTTAACCCTGCCTGCCAGCCTGTCACCGGGTCTGGACTTCGCCGCAGAAGGAGAAACGCGATGAGCGCCCGTGAAGTGAATTTTGACGGTTTACCCGGTCTGACCCATCACTACGCCGGTTTGTCCTTTGGCAATGAAGCCTCGACCCGTAACCAGCATCAGCAGTCGAATCCAAAGCTGGCGGCGCAGCAGGGGCTGATCAAGATGAAAACCCTGGCCGATCTCGGCTTTGTGCAGGGGGTGATCCCGCCGCACGAAAGGCCAAACGTGGAGGCGCTGCGCCAGATCGGTTTCAGCGGCAGCGATGCGCAGGTGGTGGCGCTGGCGGCGAAGCAGGCGCCGCAGCTGCTTTCCGCGGTGAGTTCGGCCTCCTCGATGTGGGTGGCGAATGCAGCGACGGTTTCTCCTTCGGCCGACAGTGCCGATGGCCGTGTTCACCTTACCGTTGCCAATCTGAATAATAAGTTCCATCGGGCGATTGAAGCGCCGACCACTGCGAACCTGCTGCGGGCAATTTTCCGCGATCGGGATCATTTCACCGTACACGATGCCCTGCCGCAGGTGGCGCTGTTTGGCGATGAGGGCGCGGCAAACCATAACCGCTTCAGCCAGGGCTACGGCGCGCCGGGCGTGCAGATGTTCGTCTATGGCCGCAGCGAATACGGCGGAACGTCGCCTTCGCGCTATCCCGCACGTCAGACGCGGGAAGCCAGCGAAGCGGTGGCGCGGCTGCACCAGCTCGATCCGGCGCGTACGGTGTTTGCCCAGCAGGAGCCGTCGGTGATTGATCGGGGCGTATTCCACAACGACGTGATTGCGGTCAGCAATCAGCGGGCGCTGTTCTGTCATCAGCAGGCGTTTGTGAATCAGCCGCAGCTGCTGGCGGAGCTGGCGGAGAAAATCCCCGGTTTTACCGCGATTGAAGTGCCGTCAGACCGCGTCAGCGTGGCGGATGCGGTATCAACCTATCTGTTTAACAGCCAGCTGTTAAGTAAGCCGGACGGCAAAATGCTGCTGGTCCTGCCGGAGGAGGCGCGTCGTCATCCGGGCGTCTGGGCGTGGCTCAGTGAGCTGGTTGAAAGCGGCGGTCTGATTGATGAACTGAAAGTGTTTGACCTGCGCGAAAGCATGTTTAACGGTGGCGGACCGGCCTGTCTGCGCCTGCGCGTGGTGCTGGATGAGGCACAGCAGGCGGCGGTCAATCCGGCGGTGATGATGAACGACAGTCTGTTCCACACGCTTAATGGCTGGGTCGATCGCCACTACCGCGATCGCCTGTCGCAGGCCGACCTCGCCGATCCGCAGCTGCTGCTGGAAGGGCGGGAAGCTCTCGATGAGCTGACTAAGCTGCTAAACTTAGGCAACGTATACCGTTTTCAGCAGTAACATTCACGTTGCAGGGCCGGTGAGTTATCCCGGCCCGTCAGGGCTGAGCGGCGATGTTTAAGGAGTAATGATGCAGGATTTTCTCACACTCACCCTTACCGGCAACCGCCCCGGCTCTACAGAGGGGCAAAATCAGCACCTTAGCTGGCGCTGGCACGATGTCGGTATTCTGGAGTTAACCCCCCATCACGCCGTTCCCATGGCGCTGGTTATTTCGACCGGCATCCACGGCAATGAAACGGCTCCGGTTGAAATCGTCGACGGACTGGTCAACTCGCTGCTGCGCGGCGAAGCGCCTCTGGCTGCCCGGCTGCTGGTGATCTACGGCAATCCGGCGGCCCTGCGGCAGAATAAACGCTTTTTGCACGGTGATATGAACCGCATGTTTGGCGGCAGATGGCAGCAGTATGAGGACTGCCCGGAGGCGCGCCGCGCCTGGCGGCTGGAGCAGGCGATGGAAAACTTCTGGCAGGCGGGCGACTGCGACGAGGTGCGCTGGCATATTGATATGCATACGGCAATCCGCGGGTCGTACCATCCGCGCTTCGGGGTGATGCCCCAGCGTGAAACGCCGTGGCCGGATGATTTTCTTCACTGGCTGGGGGCGGCGGGGCTGGAGGCGCTGGTGTTCCATCGTGCGCCCGGTGGGACGTTTACTCACTACAGCTGCCACCACTTCCACGCGGCCAGCTGTACGCTGGAGCTGGGTAAAGCCCAGCCTTTTGGACAGAACGATTTGACGCAGTTCTCTGCGGCGCGCGATGCGCTGTTTGCGCTGGTGAGCGGCGCTCCGCTGCCTGACGTCTCGGTCGCGCCGCTGCGATATCGCGTGTCCCAGCAGATTACAAGGCTGTCCGATCGCTTCGTGCTGCATATGGGGGCGGAGACGCTGAACTTTACCGCCTTCGCCCAGGGAACGCGGCTGGCAGAAGATGGCGATACCCACTATTTCGTGCAGCAGGGGCGCGAGTACGTGCTGTTCCCGAATCCCAACGTAGCAATCGGGTTAAGAGCCGGGCTGATGCTGGTGCTGGAGGATTAGGGTATCAGGATAAGACCGTGACGTTCGGGTCACCGTGCAGGCCCGGCATCCGCAGGCGGAAATTAGCGTGGCGGGTGTCGGGCCGCACCCTTCGTATCAATCCCACAGTAAAGTGTAAAGATGTTTACTTCCCCCTTCCGCAATCCTGCCGCACCGATTACACTTCTCCATAATTTCTGCTTAAACTCCTGCAAATTCATATTCTTTTTCAATTCTTAACCCAAATCTTCGCAATCTCTCCATCATTGATGATTAATTGTCTTTTATGCTTTCAGGCCTTTACCAACCCTCTGAGTACTTGACGCAGGGCAACGTAGACTGGCTTTCGACATCGCGACATCGGGTCGCCACTGAACTGAAACACAAGGACATTATTATGCGTAAATTAACTTCCCTGTTTGTTGCCGCTACGCTGGCGGTGGGTGCTGCTAATATCGTTCATGCAGCGGCGGACAACCTGACTCCTCCGCCTGCCGGTGCTGATAAAACCATGCAGCATAAGCCACCGCGTCACGGCGGCGGTCCGCACGACATGTTTAAAAATCTGAATCTGACCGATGCGCAGAAACAGCAGATCCGCGACATCATGAAAGAGTCCCGCAAGGATATGAAACGTCCTACGCTGGAAGAGCGCCGTGCAATGCACAGCATTGTAGCCGCTGACAGCTTCGACCGTACCAAAGCGGAAGCCCAGGCAACTCAGATGGCGGCGAACGGCAAAGCGCGTGCGCTCTCTATGCTGGAAACGCAGAACAAAATGTATAACGTACTGACGCCGGAGCAGAAAAAACAGTTCAATCAGGATTTTGAGAAACGTCTGACTGAAAAACCGCAGCACGAAGGTAAAATGCTGCCAGCCGACGACTAACCCTCGCTGACGGTATCTGAAACCGCCGACGTTGCCCACAACAGCCTTTGAGGTCGTGTGGGCAGCATCGGCGGTTTTGTTGTTTGGGGGCTACAGATCGATGATGGGAAGCCTGCCCGTGATCAGCGGCCGGCTGAGAATTTTATAGCCATCGCTGTCAAAGCCGGGCGAGGCCGTAGAGAGCGCGGCTGCTTCGGCAATATCGTTAACGGACCCCAGGTAGAGCCAGTTGTTGATGACGTGGATCTGGGTTCGGTCAACGCCCGTTTCAACCACCCCGATCGCCCCTTTCCACGGCCAGCACTGCACGCGCACAACCTCCAGCGCCGCCAACAGCCTTTGGTCATGCGCTTCAACGCTCTCTTTACCGCAGCAGGCGCCCGCACAGCGGCGCAGGCTGGCGCGAAAACAGCCGCGCCCGGCGGTCAGCGGTTCCATTCCAAGCAGGCCGTAGCAGAGTGCATTTTCATCGGCAATTTTTTGCAGGTGTTGCAGCGCGGCGCGGCGGTTGGCGTACAGGCCGAACAGGTTGGGGGTATGGGAGAAATCAACCTCTTTTGCGTAAACCACCTGCGGGCGATGACCGATCAGTTGCAGGGCGCAGAGCTGGCGGTTTTTCCTCAGCCGCTTGTTGAACAGCGGCTGCCGGATTTTGATCATCTGCGCTTCCAGCAGCAGCGCGCCGAGTTCTCCGGCGGTGGTGATGAAACTGATACGCCGGGACTGGCGCAGCATGGATGCCTCATCCGGCGTACGCAGATGAGACATCACGCGGGTACGGATATTGACACTCTTGCCGATATAGAGCGGCAGCGTGTCGCTTTCTCCGTGAAAGGTATAGACCCCGGGCAGGTTGGGCAGATCGGCAATCCACTCGCGCAAATGCTCGGGGTACTGATAGATGGCCGCCGCCTCATACTCAAGGCGATGACCGACGGCTTTTCTGACCACTTCTTGCTCCGCTTACTGGTTTTTCATACAGTATAGCAGAAAAATATCCGCACTACTTTTTCCAGAAATCGTCGAAAACGGTGATCGGCGTGCGGCGCTTGTGCTCCGTTTTCGTATACCAGCCCTCGATGATTTTGGCCGCGGCCGGGTCGATGGTTTCACCCTGCAAATAACGGTCGATCATTTCATAGGTTACGCCCAGCGCCACTTCATCCTGTAAGCCGGGGCGACTGTCTTCGAGATCGGCCGTTGGCTGCTTCAGATAAAGATGTTCAGGGCAGCCCAGCGCCTTCAGCAGCTGTTTACCCTGGCCCTTGTTGAGACGGAAAAGGGGATTAATATCGGTGCCGCCGTCGCCGTACTTGGTAAAGAAGCCGGTCAGCGCCTCTGCCGCATGGTCGGTGCCGACCACCACGCCGGCGGTCATGCCCGCAATGCTGTACTGCGCCTTCATACGCTCACGCGCCTTCTCATTGCCGCGTATAAAGTCGGAGAGGGCGATCCCGGCATCGTGCAGCGCTTTCTCGCTGGCCAGCACCGCCTCTTTGATATTGACCGTCAGCACGCGGTCCGGCTGGATAAAGGCGATAGCGTCCTGGCAGTCCTGCTCATCCGCCTGCACGCCGTAGGGCAAACGCACGGCGATAAACTGTAAGTCACCGTTACCGCTCTCTTCCCGCAGCTCATCAATAGCCATCTGACACAGTTTACCGGCCAGGGTGGAGTCCTGCCCGCCGCTGATACCCAGCACCAGCGTTTTCAGAAACGGGTAGGTTTTCAGATAGGATTTCAGAAACTCAACGCTGGTGCGAATTTCTGCCTGCACATCGATCGTTGGTTTGACGCCCAGTGCCGCAATAATGTCCTGTTGCAGAGCCATTTACCTTTCCTCATTTTCAGCGCCGACGCACGGCAGCCGGTTTAGTTTGTCGGGTTAAGCTAACGCGCCCGGCGCAGATCATCAATAATCATTCTGTTATACCTCGCGCCGGTTGCTGATTATTCAGGCGTTTTCCGGTTTCCGCGCCAGCAGCGTAAACATGATGATGGCCAGCGTGTAGCATCCAAAGATTGTTGCCGCCATGGTCATCACCGACGTGCCGCCGATGCTGGTCACCGGCACGCTGATGCCGCCGAGGGTAAACATGGTGACCCCGATCACCGCCGAGGCGCTGCCGGCCCGATGTCCCTGGCTTTGCATCGCCAGCGACGAGGCGGTTACCGAAATCACCCCGTTGCTGGCCACGCTGAAGAACAGCGCCACCAGCACCACCGGCAGGGCGGCAGCGGTTACTCCGGCCAGCAGCAGGGCGCTGGCTGAGACAAACGCCAGCGTCAGGCCGCCTTTCAGCACGCGATACTCTCCCCACAGCGGGCTGAGGCGGGCGCTGACCTGTGAGGCAATAATCAGGCCGACGCCGTTAGCGGCGAAGCAGAAGCTGAACGCCTGCGGGGAAAGGTGGTAGATCTCCTGTAAAACGAACGGAGAAGCGCCAATGTAGGCAAACATCCCGGACATCATAAAGCCCTGGGTGAGGCAAAAGCCCATAAACGGACGATAGGTAACGACCTTGCCCAGCGCCGCCCATGCCGAGAGGAGGCTGCCCTGGCTGCGCCGCTCGGGGATCAGCGTTTCGTGCAGCTTAAGCCGCGCCAGAATAAACAGCAGTACGGCAATCAGCGCAATCGCGACAAACAGCCCGCGCCAGTCGAGGAAGGTCAGCATGGCGCCGCCCATAACCGGTGCCGCAATCGGGGCGAGGCCGTTAACCAGCATCAGTAGAGCGAAGAAGCGCGTCAGCTCATGGCCACTGTACATATCGCGGGCGATAGCGCGTGACAGTACCGCGCCGCCGGCACCGGCCATCCCTTGAAACAAACGCGCCAGCAGCAGCTGGTTGATATCCTGCGCGATGGCACAGCCGACGGATGCGACCAGCAGCAGTCCCAGCGACAGCAGCAGCGGACGAAGGCGACCATATTTATCGCTGAGCGGGCCGAAGATCAGCTGCCCGAGGCCAAGGCCAAGCAGCCCGGCGGTAAGGCTGAGCTGGGCAACGGCGGTTGGGGTATTCAGGTCGGCGGCCAGCTCCGGCAGCGCCGGAAGATAGAGATCCAGGCACAGCGGGCCGAGCGCTGCCAGTAGGCCGAGCGTAATGGCATAACCCAGACGTTTGGAGGATGCGGGTGTCATGAAGCCTCAGAATAAAAAGCAAAGGGTAAATGTTTTGATCAAGGGTATGAAGCAATTCTGCCGTGGCAATGTGGGGCGTTAGCCGCTGCCTTCATCACGATAGCGTTGGCCAACGTGGGGAACGTTCATTCTCAACAGACGCAGTATAAGACCCGGTCGGGCGCAACTGTAACAAATTTGTCTCTAGAAGTTGAAAATATTGAGTTTATATCCCAGGCTTATTCAACACGGACAATAAATGAGGAATAACATATGCGTAAAGTGACGGGATTAATTGGTGCTGCGGTAGCACTAGCGGTGTTAGCTGGCTGTACTGCCTACGATCGTGCAGAGAGCTATGTCACCACGCCTGTAGTCAAGGATGTGAAAAAAGGCATGACCCGTCAGCAGGTTCGCGATATCGCTGGCCCTGCCTCTACTGAAATCACCATGGTTCACGCGCGCGGCACCTGCCAGACCTATGTGCTGGGCGAGCGTGACGGCAAGCTGCAAACCTATTTTGTTAGCTACAGCGATACCGGGAAAGTGATGAACTACGGCTTCCAGAGCTGTAAAGAGTATGACACCGACCCACAGGCCGGTCAGTAATTCGTTAACGGCAGATGCGCGGTGACGGGCATCTGCCATTAGCAAGAACGGCAGATGCGCTTATTCAGACATCTGCATTAAGCAAAAGCGGCAACGGTTGAGTACTTCACCGTTGCCGCTTTTTTTTGCAGGTTTTGTCGTTTAACCCCGCCGCAGCCGCGTCTTCTTATTCCTGCTCAGAAGACGGACCCGGCAGGAAAGGGTTAACGGTGCGCCAGTTCCGCTTCGTTTTCCGCATCGGTGTTCATCACCTGCTTATCCGTCAGCTTCAGCCACTGGCTGGTTAACGTCCCGGCGGTCATCGACCCGTTGACGTTAAGCGCCGTACGTCCCATATCAATCAGCGGTTCAATGGAGATCAGCAGGGCTACCAGGGTAACCGGCAGACCCATCGCCGGCAGCACAATCAGCGCCGCGAAGGTTGCACCGCCGCCCACGCCGGCAACACCGGCCGAGCTGAGCGTCACAATACCAATCAGCGTGGCGATCCACAGCGGATCGAACGGGTTGATGCCGACGGTTGGCGCAACCATCACCGCCAGCATCGTCGGATAAAGCCCGGCACAGCCGTTCTGTCCAATGGTCGCACCGAATGACGCCGCGAAGCTGGCGATCGATTCCGGGATACCCAGGCGACGGGTCTGCGCTTCAACGCTTAGCGGAATGGTCGCCGCACTGGAGCGGCTGGTGAAGGCAAAAGTAATGACCGGCCATACCTTGCGGAAGAAACGCAGAGGGTTCACTCCGTTCACCGACAGCAGCAGGGCGTGTACGGCAAACATAATGGCCAGGCCAAGATAAGATGCCAGCACGAAGCTGCCCAGCTTGATAATATCGCTGAGGTTAGAACTGGCGACCACTTTGGTCATCAGCGCCATAACCCCGTACGGCGTAAGTGTCATGATCAGGCGAACCAGCTTCATAACCAGCGCTTGCAGGGTATCAATCGCCTTCAGCACCCGCTGGCCTTTTTCTGCATCATCCTTCAGCAGTCGCAGCGCCGCTACGCCGAGGAAGGCGGCAAAAATCACCACGCTGATGATTGAGGTCGGGTTGGCACCGGCCAGGTCAGCAAACGGATTTTTAGGAATAAAGGACAGCAGCAGCTGCGGCGCGCTGAGGTCGGCCACTTTGCCCGCATAGTTGCTTTGAATGGCCGACAGACGCGCCGTTTCCTGCACACCCTGCACCAGTCCGTTCGCGTTCAGACCAAACAGCCAGGTTACGAAGACACCGACCGCCGCGGCAATTGCCGTGGTAAACAGCAGCACCCCGATGGTGAGCACGCTGATTTTTCCCAGTGAAGAGGCATTATGCAGGCGGGCGACGGCGCTCAGGATTGATGCAAACACCAGCGGCATAATGATCATTTGCAGCAGCTGAACATAGCCGTTGCCGACCAGGTTAAACCAGCTGACGGACTGTTTGATCACTTCGCTGTTTTCACCATAGACAGTATGCAGCACCAGCCCAAACAGGACGCCGACGACCAGCCCGGTCAGCACCTTTTTTGACAGGCTCCAGCCGCGGCGACCCACTTTTGCCAGCAGCAGCAGCAGGGCAACAAAGGCCACAAGGTTAATAATTAGAGGGTAGTTCATTGCCGTTTTCTCCAAAAATGACGGCACGGGGGCACCGTGGTTGCGACGGTTAATTTCTGTCGCGCAATAAGTGATATCAGTTGCGGAATGGTAGCAGTTCGTGAAGAAGTAGCATTATATCCAAAAGGAATTAATTATAACCAAGCGAGTGTTTATGCGTGTTTATTGACCGGATTGAGGGTTAATTATCCGACTGATGCTGTTCTGAACCGTATTCAACATTGAACCGGTCCAGCCGCCTGCACCAAAATGTTGCGTGCCGGGGGGGAAAAAGACCGCATATACGACCAGCGCAAGGCAGAGAAACCGCTCCAGCTGATTACCTTTTTGGCTGTTGAGGATCGGCAGTCGGAAGCGCCAGCGGCAGGGCCACAGCAGCGGCACACCCGCAGGCGTCAGCATGTCGGCCACGATATGGCTGAGATAGCCTAACACCATCCCCTGAAACGCATCGGCGGGGATAATCCACCCGGCGGGAAGCTTGAGCTGTAGCAGCGCCACGCCGCCGGCGACGGCCAAAAGACTGTGGGTAAAACCACGATGGCCAAAGGCGCGGGCGATGGGCTGCGACAGCCATTTAAGACGCTGACCCAGCACGGACTTCGGATGATCGATATCCGGCAGCAGGCAGGTAAGCAGCGCAGCAGGAATAAGGTGCCACCAGTCGGCGTCTGCCAGAACGGGAGTCAGTTCGGCACGCTTGGCGAAAATTGCGCTGGCAATAGCAAAAATGAGATGGCCTTCGGCCGTCATTGGATGCACCTGAATACATAGCTGTCAATGCATCCAGTATAGGGGATATATACAGTAGAATAAATATGTGACGCTGTAACGAAAGATAAATATTTCGCTACGCCGGGCGGGTGTGGAACGGCGGCGCGCGGCGCCACCGTTTACAGCGATACCCATCCGCTGGCTACGCCGTTAAGCCGGTTTAGCGGCCAAGTAGATGTTCCGGCATGATTTTGGTTAAGGAATCCAGACGGACATCGGCCAGCGCCCAGCGCGGATCGTTACGGTCATCCTCTGCCGGAACAACGATGGAGCGCATACGTGCGGCTTTGGTGGCAATCATGCCGTTAAACGAATCTTCCAGAGTAACGCAGTTGAGCGGATCGACGCCCAGGCTGTCGGCGGCGTTAAGATAGACCTGCGGATGCGGTTTGCTATAGGGCAGTGACTCTGCGGAGGCCAGCACGCTAAAGTAACTGCGCAGGCCGAACATATCCAGCACCCGCTCCAGCATAAACAGCGGGGAGGCAGAGGCGAGGCCAATTTTCAACCCTTTATCCTGGCAAAGCTGCAGCGCATGTTCAACGCCGGGCAGCAGCGGGCGGGTGGTTTCTACCAGCTCCAGCGCACGGTTTATAACAAGGCGGGTAACCTCTTCCTGAGAAGGCGTACTCCAGGGGGACGTCTCGTACCACATACGCACAACCTGATCGATGCGTAAACCCACCGTATCGGGCATTTCGTGGCGGCGACTGAGATCCAGATCCAGGCCACTGAAAATATCCAGCTCGGCCTGATGCCATAGCGGTTCGGAATCGATCAGCAGGCCATCCATATCGAAAATGGCGGCGAGTACGGGGCGTTGATAGGACATTCTGTATCTCCATTTAACAGTTTTCTGCATTTTACCATGAAGCGGGTTTGGAAAAAATTGACGTAGTTTTTACTCAACAGGAGCGGAATGCGCAAAGTGCCCTGCGGAAACGTATTTAGCAGGCACTTTTCTGTGACTACAGGTAGACTGACAGCCGTAAACCATCTGGAAGGAAGAAAGCATGACTTATCAACAGGCTGGCCGGGTTGCGGTGCTTAAGCGTATTGTAGGCTGGATTATCTTTATCCCGGCACTGCTATCAACCCTGATTTCACTGCTTCTCTTTGTGGAAAAAAGCCAGGAACAGCGGGACGGTATCAATGCGGTAATGCAGGATTTTACCCATGTGATGATTGATATGATCCGCTTTAATACGGGTTTTTTAGACCGTTTCTGGACCGGGTCACCGGTGCCGGACTTTAACGGCGGCAGTAACGTTCTGTTCTGGGTCATCTACATTCTGATCTTCGTGGGTCTGGCGCTACAGGCTTCCGGCGCACGTATGTGGCGTCAGGCCCGTCACCTGCGAGAGGGTATTGACGACCGGATGATTCTGGAACAGGCGAGGGGGCCAGAGGGGCTGACCCGCCAGCAGCTGGAAGAGAAAATCGTCATGCCACGGCACACCATTTTCCTACAGATTTTCCCCCTGTATATTTTGCCAATCCTCGTTGCCGTGGCGGGATATTTTGTTCTGAAACTGGCCGGTTTTATCCATTAATTGGCGCGCGCTCGGTATCATGCCGGGCGCGCGTGACGCTTACCCGTTTCATCCGCATCCAGCAGAACCAGGACCGCTCGTTGCGCTTCGGCCAGCCAGCTGCCGCCGAACACATTGGCTCTGTTCAGCAAATAGTAGAGCTGATACACCGGCTGGCGTTCGAGATAACCTTCCGGCAGCGGCCATACCGACCGGTAGCCTGCCATAATCTCCGGCGGCAGCTCCGGATACCAGGAGAGCATCGCCAGATCGCATTCGCGGTCACCCCAGTAACAGGCGGGATCGAAAATCCACGGGCCGCTGTCGCTTCCGATGCAGTTAGCGGGCCACAGGTCGCCGTGCAGCAGTGACGGTGCCGGATGGTGGGAAGCCAGTACGCGTTGGGTGCAGCGGACGATCAGTTCAGTATCGCCGTAGAGAATGCCCTTTTCAGCGGCCAGCTGAAGCTGCCAGCCAATGCGCTGTTCGGCGAAAAACTGTGACCAGCGGCGAAGCCAGCTGTTGGGCTGTGGTGAAGTGGTGATGTTGTTGTCGAAGTCGAGGCCAAACTGCGGCTGTTCACTCCACTGATGCAGGCGCGCCAGCTGTTCGCCGAGCTGTCGTGCGCTTTCTGCATTCAGCGGTTGCGGCGAGGTATACTCCAGCAGCAAAAAGCTGGTGTCGCGATCGCTGCCTACGCCGTAAACCGCGGGAACGCGTACCGTCTTACTTCGTGCCAGCAGCTGGAGCTGATCGGCTTCCCATGTGAACAGGTCCAGCATTTCGCGCTGGTTACATTTTACGAAAACCTGATGTTCGCCGTATTTCAGATGCCACGCAGGATGCACGTCCCCGCCCGGTAACTCCTGACGTGCGGTGATTTCCCCCGCGCCGAGTTGTTCACTTAACAGACGACTGATGGCTGACCACATAGGAAGCTCCTCTTTTGTACGCTGCGAACAGGGCTATCTTAATGATTAAAGAATAACCAGTTTGAGCGGTAGTGCACGTTAATCGTACACTTTTACAAAAACTTAGCTTTGATCCTGCTTATTAAATTGCGACAAAGTCTGTACTTCAACCTCCGGTCGTTTATCCAGAAGCATCTCGCCAATGCTCTGCGCCTGCTGCCTGATCTCATCGATTTCCAGTGCGCTGACGATACCAAAGTTATTGGTGCCCAGCTCATGCGGGTGGCCCTGATCGTCGCTCAGCGTGGTTGAAAAACCAGCACTTACCATAGTGCTGCTAAGCTCCAGGAGATGGGTCAGCCCCATTTGATTTAAGTGGAAGGTGACAACGTATTGATTAATTCCTGATGTACTCATGACGGTAATCCTTCTTTGGGTAGAAATCTTTTCAGCATAGGTCATGTCACGAAGAATGCGGCTTTATAAATCCAGTTGAAGTTTATTAACATAAGTTGCAGAGACAACGATAGCCTGGCTACGGCGGACAGCATTCCGTGCACAAAGCCCCGATCCCGCGTCCAATTATCTGTTCGGGGAGAGTGTGACATCTTGCCCTGACGACCCGGCTAACGGGTGGCATCCTGTGCGGGTGGATAGGGTGGGAGATGCGCCGCTGATAGAATTAATATTTTGTTACATGACTGCACACTTCAGGCATGAAGATCCGCCAGTCTGTAGATAATTCTTATTTACAGGCTGATGTTTTCCCGGCAAATACCCTCTATAATGCGCGCCGTTAATGAGAGCAGTCTCATTTATTAGCTATTTTTGTCATGATGCTTACGAAAAAGAGTGATTTAACAATTTGTTACGATTATGACCGTAAATTGCGTTGATCGTCCTCCAAAAGGCTTCAGACTCCATCCTTTAAAACTGTCGTACGGGTCACACTACATGAAAGCGCTTAGTAAAATTTCAGTCGTTCTGCTGCTCACCGGGGGAGCACTCTGTCAGTCAGCCCTGGCGGATAACAACGTATTTACGGTTATGGATGACCCGAGCACGGCTAAAACAGATTTTGAAGGAAACGCAGCGGCGGGTTACCTCGCCCAGAGCGGCAACTCCAAAAGTTCGTCCGTGACCGCGAATACCAACATGACCTGGTATCAGCCAAGCACCGCGTACAGTCTGTGGGCTAACGCCAGCAACACCTCTTCTAACGATGAACGTTCTTCCGAAACCTATCAGGTCGGCGGACGTACCCGTTATAATATGAACACCGCCGACTACCTGTTTGGTCAGGCAAGCTGGCTGAACGACCGTTTTAACGGCTACGATGGTCGTTCCATCCTTGCCGCCGGTTATGGTCGCCAGATCCTTAACGGCCCGGTTCATTCGCTTCGTCTGGAAGCCGGTCCTGGCGTTCGCTATGACGACTATCATGACGGTGGTCATCAGACTCAAGCGCTGGCCTATGGCGCAATGAGCTACCAGTGGCAGCTGACCGACAACACCAAATTTATTCAGGGTGTGTCCGTACTGGGCAGTGACGATACGACCGTCAACTCTGAAACCGGTTTGCAGGTGGCTATAAATCAACACTTTGCACTGAAGCTGGCCTACAACGTGACCTGGAACCAGAATCCGCCGGAGTCCGCGCCGAAGAAAACCGATACCAAGACCTCGGTACTGCTTTCTTACGCAATGTAATTGCCTTCGGGCCGGTTTTCCGGCCCGTTTTCCAGCCAACATCCCCCGGCAATCCCCCTTCGTTATTGATTCCGCACCGTGCAATTGCGCCCTATGGCGTGTAAGATACGATTTCTTCAAAGGTTTCTCCGTTTAGGGACACATTTGAATCTGTGTACCAGGCGTAGTACCAAATTGGCAAATGTGAGCTAATTTCAAGAGCTAACAGTCTGATGTATAAAGTAAAACTAATGTTTGTATGTAGCCTTGCGTATGAGCACCCAGCCCCGCGTATTGCCATCCATAATCGTTTAAGTCGGAATAAAATTGTCTTTCGGCTTATAGGGTTACAATCCATACCTGTATAAATATACATGTACCCGTGTAAGTTCGTGCTATAAAATCTGTGTACCAAAAAAGCGAACCTATGCCACTCAACGACACCAAACTCAGAAAAATTGCAGGTAAGCCTTATGATGGCCCCTTGGAGATGCCTGACAGCGGCGGCCTGTCGGTCAGGATCAGTCCCAAAGGTGTCATCACCTTTCAGCTGCGCTATCGCATTGACGGGAACCTGAAGCGCCTCAAAATAGGACGCTATGGCGATATTTCGTTGCGCGATGCCCGCGACACTGCAGAGGAATACCGGAAGCTTGTCGCAGAAGGGCGTGACCCGGGCGTGGCTAAGATGATGCAACTGAATGAGACCATTACCTCACCGACCGTTAAGGTACTTGTTGATGAGTGGCTGTCGAGTTCGGCGGCCATGCTGCTGGTAAAACACGCATACTGGAAACGTGCACTGAACAGGCATGTCACAACACATGTTGGCAAGATGGTTGCCGACGAAATGAAAATTTCTCACTGGGAGCCAGTTTTTATCCGCATCAGAAATAACGATGCGCCGGTAATGGCTAGTGGCGTACTGGTGAAAATGAAGCAGATCATTAGCTATGCCATGCGTCGTGGACGGGTTGCGCCGCTGGGTATATGCTGGTGGTCAGAAGTGGAAAGGCTTGGTGACGCGCCGGGAAATAGAGCGGGAAGTGTGCGCGTGGGGTGTGAAATGACAGCGCGAGCCTGGGTAATCATCGCCATAGAGCTGCTGCTGAGTGCGCTGATGGTATACGTGCTGATGGGGCAGGTTAGCGCCGAGAAGAAACGCGCTGATGCCGCTGAGCTGCTGGCAACCCAGCGACAGCAGACGATTGACGATATGCAGGTGCGCCAGCGCGATGTTGCAGCACTGGACGCCAAATACACCGGAGAACTGGCTGATGCCAAAGCTAGGCTTGATGATCTGCAGCATTGTGTTCGCTCTGACAAGTGTGGGCTGCGCTTCAAAGCAACCTGCCCAAAAGATAACGCCACCGGCACCGCCAGCGTGGATGATGCAGCCAGCCCCCGACTTACTGACTCCGCTGAACGGGATTATTTCACTCTCAGAGATCGAATCGAAGTCGCCGGAAAGCAAATAACTGGCTTGCAGCAGTATATTGTTGAACAGTGCCTTAAATAATTAAAGATGTCATCCCATCATTCTTAATCGCGCACTGTTAACGACTGAAGAAATTGTGGGCTTCGAGATAGTTTCCGGCAATCACCCTTCCAAGTGGGCTCAATACATAGCTATTAAATTCTTCGATTCCTTCAATCGAAAAAGCCTCCAATATTGAAGATAGTGTTGAAAAGTTTTCCTTAAAAGAGTTTTCATCAGTAATCTCTACACCTGTTCTTTCTTTTATGAGGTCAAGATAACTTTTTTTGTAAGTTTGCTCTGAATTTATGCAACCTTTAATTATTAGCATGTCCTTATTTACGGATTTTAAAGAATCCAGTGCTGATAATATTTTTTTGTAATCAAGCTCATAAACTTTATAAAAGGGAGCCATGATATCGAAGCAAGCTTGAAGTGGTAATGCTGGCACTGACAGGCCTTCAATCTCAGGCGTGACAATCTCTGTAATATCGACTCCGTTCTTAATCTTATGGCAGAAGCGAAAATAATGAATTAATGAGAGGAGTTTAATTTCGCTTGTGGTTAACCTCTGCGTGATATCCAAGGCATGATCTAAAATTAGATTTTCTTCTTCTTCAGAGCTTTTAAATTTTGACACTATTAGTTCTTTGAGTAGTTCTGATTTAGCATCAAACCCTTTTCTTGCGACCTGAATAACAGCTTGGTTGAGGGTGTATTGAATATCGGGATCAGCGAGTTTTGCTCTTAATTTTGCATCAACATCTTTAGATAGTTTTTCTGCAATTTGTTGGCCAAATTCTTGAGCCCTTGAGTCGACTAAAGCGAACGCATCTTTACGAAGAGATGTCATCTCACTTTTCACGATGAGTTGGCAAATTGCCATGACCTCAGTTGTAGTATTACCAAAGTGAGCATCACCTGTAACTTGTATAGCTGAAGAGTTATCACCCACGCTTTGGCCGGATTTCTCAAATAAATTCATTTTTTATCCTTTTCATTAATGGTCATGTTACCACCAACCTGTATGCCACTCGAGTTATTTCCGATTGTTTGACTAACTTCTTTCTCCTTAGTTTTGTTGCTTTTTAAATTGGCTAGGGCGGTTAGAAAAACGACTAAACTCGCTAATGCTGCAAGCACTGTAACTAATGTTTGGCTGCTAAAGGCTTGATAGCCAAAGCCTGAGGTAGATATAAAAGATACAAGCACGATTAACTTTCTCACCAACATCTCCAGAGATAACAATGGCACTCAACGACAAACAAGGAATGTTTTGTCGCGAGTACCTCATTGATTTGAACGCTACACAAGCGGCTATCAGAGCGGGGTACAGCGATGAAACTGAAAACCGCATAGCATCTAAATTGTTGTCAAAAGTTGACATCCAAAACAGAATCGCCGAACTCAAAGCACAACGCAACGAGCAAGTTAATATTGATGCTGCTTACCCTAATACTGTGGCCAGCGCCAACGGCATTGATCTGATTCACGATTACAATGCGCTAACTGCTAAGCGGTATGGAAGTCTGAGTATCGACAATGCTGCATATCTGATGAGTAGCCAGATTTGGACAGATGCAATGATAACACCAACATCTGCTGACCTGTCTGCTCAGTCAAAAGGAGTGATCGCTCCGTCGCTCTCCTCGGACGGACTGCACATGAACTCTCCCATCGAGCAGTTAGTAATTGATAAGCTCATCAAACCAAAAATGCAGGAACTGTGGTTTAGCTGACACACTGGCATGGATGCTAAATAACTCTAAATTTCATGCCTATAAAACGCCCATCAAGATTATCCCTTGATCCCTCCACAAAAATGATAATACTGTACATTTATACAGTAATCTTTGCCGGAGGTCATCATGCCCCGCTACAACGAAATTCCTATCGCGTTTCGCAACAGCATCATCATCGAGCCGACCGGCCGACGCATCGTTCGCACTGTCGATTTTGTACGTGAACTTGCAGCGCTGAATCATGATTTTTCGCTGAGAGATGCGAATATCTGGATAGAGCACTATCAATGCTCATTCCGTGACGTATCGACTGAAGAGGGTGAGCGGCGGACGTTTCAGCTGTTCAACCCCAACAACGGGGGGTGCTGACATGGGATTCGCATCACCGGCCCAGGACTATACAGAAACCCGGCTATCTCTCGATGATCTGTTCATCAAGCGCCCGGCTGCGACGTATTTCATCAGGTCCAGCGTGGGTTATCCGCACATCGGAATCATGCCGGACTCACTGCTGGTTGTTGACAGCAGTGGACGGGTCCGTTGTGATTGCAAGCGTAGAGGGGGGGTATCGGATATTCGTTTTGCGGATGTACCCCGGCCCGACGCTGACTGACCCGGCGTCGTGTGAAGTTGTCAAGGTGATGGATGGCGATAGCGAGGGAACAGAGATATTCGGCGTGGTCACATACGCTGTGAACGACAACGTTTGAGTTTGATGATGTGCCTGTGTGAGCTGGCGCATTGGCAAGTTGTATTATCTCAGGTTTGGCCTGACACAGCTATAGCATTGGTTAAACCCTAATCTGTCAGGCCGCTCTGAGCCAGGTGCAGACGCTGCTGACTACCTAGTTGAGGCCAAATTTTGAGCTTAGCTTAATAACCCTTCAACTTCCTTTGAAATTCTATCAATCTTCTGAATCATGATTTTTGATGGAATTAAATCCTGGCCATGAACCAAAGCATTGCGATATTTTATTATTTCCCTCAAGTCGTCATTTAACCTACTGTCAATGCGCCCTAAGCTAACTAACTCATTTAAAATATTTGAAATAGAACGACGTCTTGTCTTTTTTATATAATTTTCATAAAATTGATCTGTAACAATATCATAATCATTGAATTGGACTACATCATGGTTTGGCTTAAGAAGTAGTCTGGTAATGAATGATTCCAACTGATTGAATTTGTATAGGAATAGAGAGAGGGAAACAGTGTTGTTATCGTAGTTTTTATTTTCATTTTGTTCTTCAATCGTAGAGTTGTTATTGAGGTCGGCATCGCGTTCATTCATATTTGACTCGGATTGAGTGGAAGTGGTTTTATTTTCTTCATGCTTATCTATAGAATTCTTTATTTCCTCGCTTGCTTTTTCAATTTTATCCAAGCGTAGTACGTACAGAATGAAATAACTAAAAAGGAAAATAGTTATAGTGAAAAGCACCGTACAAAAATTTTTAGATACAACTCTGATAACGTCTACTTCATCATCAAATGACACCAAGGTAAAAACAGCCAGTAGAATGGTTGACAGCGAAAAAAAAGTTAAAGCAAATAATAGGATTCTTTCTTCTTTTTGAGTTAATTTTATTGCATCTATTTTAGTTGGATCATTTTCTTTCTGTTTGTCTTGGTTGTTTCTAAGAAATATATAACCTGTGACTGTTAGGCCATAAATGGCAGCAATAACTTGTGCTTGTGTAGAGTATACATATAGATGTTGTTCTTCACTAAGAAAATACCATGGATTTTCAAACCCTTTGCATATCCATATATAAGAAATAATCGCTGTTAATAAAACTAAAAGAGTAATAGTCAGTTTCACTTAAGCTATCCTGCTGATGGGGTGCATTCACTTTTGATGACCTATTTTGATAGCATTTTGAAAATCAATCAATAGACAGAAATAAAAAAAGGTGTGACCTGCTCCCAATTGATTAAGATGCCGCAATGTTAGTAATGCGATTACTTGGCTGCGACATCGACGGTGAACTTCCGCTCCTCGCTCAAAACAAACTGTCAGATTTGATTGTAAGGTGGAAAAGAAAACCCTCAGCTCAAATCTGAGCTGACACTGCCGAGTAGTTGATTGTTTACCCGGTCCGCGCGCAATTGCCTACATAGTAACTTCACGTCTCAAGAATTTTAACCAGAACGATACCGTATTGTTCAAGTTGTAAGGAGAGGGACGGAGCGCAAAACTAATGGGAGTGTTACTGATAACTGAGGATGGCCTAGCGTTCGAGGAAGAGGCTCTGGACGAGGTGACGATTATCGGGCGGGTGACATACAATGCGCTGAAGATAATGCCGAAGCATAGACAGGCGATCTATAGCTAACAACATTGTTTTCGTTGAAAGTCTGTGGTCGTGCAATTCTGTGCCGTGGGGTGTAGGATATCTTGCTTCGAAAGTTTTAGCCTAATTAGACACTTTCGAATCTGTGTACCAAACTGTGTACCAAACTAACAAATGTGGGTTAGTTGATGGCGCTAAGTTTTTGAAAACCCGATAAAAAAAGATTATGTAAGTAGCCTTGCGTATGGGTTACCACTGCAATTAAGGATGTTACATGCCAGTTATTACTCTTCCTGACGGAAGTAAGCGTTCGTTTGACCACGCCGTAAGCGTGATGGATATTGCCCTGGATATCGGTCCTGGCCTGGCGAAAGCCTGTATTGCCGGACGGGTAAACGGTGAGCTGGTGGATGCGGCCGATCCTATCGTTGACGACGCGAATGTCGCCATCATCACCGCTAAAGACGAAGCCGGTCTGGAAATTATTCGTCACTCCTGTGCGCACCTGTTAGGGCACGCAATTAAACAGCTGTGGCCAAATACGAAAATGGCTATCGGCCCGGTTATCGACAACGGTTTTTACTACGACGTTGATCTCGACCATACGCTGACGCAGGAAGATATTGAGCTGCTGGAAAAGCGTATGCACCAGCTGGCCGAAACAAACTACGACGTTATCAAGAAGAAAGTCAGTTGGCAGGAAGCGCGCGATGTCTTTGAGGCACGCGGCGAAAGCTACAAAACGACTATTCTTGATGAAAACATCAGCCATGACGATCGTCCTGGCCTGTATCAGCATGAAGAATACATCGATATGTGCCGCGGTCCGCACGTACCGAATATGCGCTTCTGCCATCACTTTAAACTGCAAAAAGTGTCTGGTGCCTACTGGCGCGGCGACAGCAACAATAAAATGCTTCAGCGTATCTACGGCACCGCGTGGGCCGATAAGAAACAGCTGGCGGCCTATCTGCTGCGTCTTGAAGAAGCCGCGAAGCGCGATCACCGTAAAATCGGTAAGCAGCTTGACCTGTATCACATGCAGGAAGAAGCGCCGGGCATGGTCTTCTGGCACAACGACGGCTGGACCATTTTCCGCGAGCTGGAAGTGTTCGTCCGCACCAAGCTGAAAGAGTACGATTACCAGGAAGTGAAAGGTCCGTTTATGATGGACCGTGTGCTGTGGGAAAAAACCGGCCACTGGGAAAACTACAAAGAAGCGATGTTCACCACCTCTTCTGAGAACCGTGAATACTGCATTAAGCCGATGAACTGCCCCGGACACGTACAGATCTTCAACCAGGGTCTGAAGTCATACCGCGATCTGCCGCTGCGTATGGCCGAGTTCGGTAGCTGCCATCGTAATGAGCCATCCGGGGCGCTGCACGGCCTGATGCGCGTGCGTGGCTTCACTCAGGATGACGCCCATATCTTCTGTACAGAAGAGCAGGTGCGCGATGAGGTTAATAGCTGCATCCGTATGGTGTACGATATGTACAGCACCTTCGGTTTTGAAAAGATCGTGGTGAAGCTGTCAACCCGTCCTGAAAAACGTATCGGTTCAGACGACCTGTGGGATCGTTCCGAGGCCGATCTCGCCGCTGCGCTGAAAGAGAACGGTATTCCGTTCGACTATCAGCCGGGTGAGGGCGCGTTCTACGGTCCGAAAATTGAGTTTACGCTGCATGACTGCCTCGATCGTGCATGGCAGTGTGGCACCGTACAGCTCGACTTCTCTCTGCCGGGCCGTCTGAATGCTTCCTATATTGGGGAAGGGAATGAGCGCCAGGTGCCGGTGATGATCCACCGTGCAATTCTGGGGTCCATGGAGCGTTTCATCGGAATTTTAACCGAAGAATACGCCGGCTTCTTCCCAACCTGGCTTGCTCCGGTACAAGTTGTGGTAATGAATATTACCGATGGTCAGTCCGAATATGTTGCAGAATTGACCCGAAAACTGCAGAATGCGGGCATTCGCGCAAAAGCGGACTTGAGAAACGAGAAGATAGGCTTTAAAATCCGTGAACACACCTTACGTCGTGTCCCGTATATGTTGGTCTGTGGTGATAAAGAGGTGGAAGCAGGCAAAGTTGCCGTTCGCACCCGCCGTGGTAAAGACCTGGGAAGCATGGACGTAAACGAAGTGATCGCGAAACTGCAGAATGAAATTCGCAGTCGCAATCTTCATCAATTGGAGGAATAAAGTATTAAAGGTGGAAAACGAGTTCAACCGGCGCGTCCTAATCGCATAAACAGAGAAATTCGCGCCACTGAGGTTCGTCTGACTGGCGTTGATGGCGAACAGATTGGTATTGTCAGTCTGAATGAAGCTTTAGAAAAAGCCGAAGAAGCAGGCGTCGACCTTGTCGAGATTAGCCCTAACGCCGAGCCGCCAGTTTGCCGTATTATGGATTACGGCAAGTTCCTTTATGAAAAAAGCAAATCTTCTAAGGAACAGAAGAAAAAGCAAAAAGTTATCCAGGTTAAGGAAATCAAATTCCGTCCTGGTACCGATGATGGCGACTATCAGGTAAAACTACGCAACCTGATTCGCTTTCTGGAAGATGGCGATAAAGCCAAAATCACGCTGCGGTTCCGTGGTCGTGAGATGGCGCACCAGCAGATCGGTATGGAAGTGCTTAACCGCGTCCGTAAAGACCTGTGTGAAGATATTGATCTGGCCATTGTCGAATCCTTCCCTACGAAGATCGAAGGTCGCCAGATGATTATGGTGCTCGCTCCCAAGAAGAAACAGTAGGCCCTAAAGTAGTCCTGCCGCGTGCTTCGGTATGCGGCGTGACTCGCCTGTCTGGTTCATTTTATTAACAATGCGAAGTGGATATTTTTTAAATGCCAAAGATTAAAACTGTACGTGGCGCGGCCAAGCGCTTCAAGAAGACCGCTTCTGGCGGCTTCAAGCGTAAACACGCTAACCTGCGTCATATTCTGACTAAAAAATCTACTAAGCGTAAACGCCACCTGCGTCCGAAAGGCATGGTGTCTAAAGGCGATCTGGGTCTGGTTATTGCCTGCCTGCCGTACGCATAAGTATTTTTTTTAAACATTCAGAATATTAACAGGAGAGCTAAATGGCTCGTGTAAAACGTGGTGTAGTTGCTCGCGCACGTCACAAAAAAATCTTAAAACAAGCTAAAGGCTATTACGGCGCACGTTCACGTGTATACCGCGTTGCCTTCCAGGCTGTTATCAAAGCTGGTCAGTATGCTTACCGTGACCGTCGTCAACGTAAGCGTCAGTTCCGTCAGCTGTGGATCGCGCGTATTAACGCCGCTGCCCGCACTAACGGCATGTCTTACAGCCGCTTCATCAATGGCCTGAAAAAGGCTTCTATTGAGATCGACCGTAAGATTCTGGCTGACATCGCTGTATTCGACAAAGCAGTATTCTCTGCTCTGGTAGAAAAAGCGAAAGCAGCTCTGGCGTAAGTCAGATTTGAAGAGGGGAGCCTGTCTCCCCTTTTTTATTGCCCGTAACCTAAGCAAAAGATTGACATTTTTGTCGCCGCGCATTTCAATAGAGTAGTTCCAGCAGGCAACCAGGTAACAAGACGCATGAATGCTGATTTTCGTTTCTTTTTTTACTTTAGCACCTGATTCTCGGGGGCTTTTGCGCAAAGAAAAGAAACGAAAAAACGCGCTAAAAGCCTCCCCCGTGGAGGCTTTTTTCGTTTCAGCGCCAGGACATTACGACTCGCAGTCCGTAACCTTACGGTGAATGAGTCCAGACTAAAAACAGACCGGCCACGTGGCTGGAAGGAAGAGGAAAGCATGTCACATCTCGCAGACCTGGTGGCAAAAGCGAAAGCTGCCATCAATGACGCTCAGGATGTCGCCGCGTTAGATAACGTGCGCGTCGAATACCTGGGGAAGAAAGGGTTTCTTACGCTGCAAATGACCACCCTGCGTGAGCTGCCGGCGGAAGATCGCCCGGCGGCCGGTGCGGTGATCAACGAAGCCAAGCAGCAGGTGCAGGACGCGCTGAACGCGCAGAAAAATGCGCTGGAATCTGCGGTGATGAACGCGCGTCTGGCTCAGGAAACTATCGACGTATCCCTGCCGGGGCGTCGCATTGAAAACGGTGGGCTGCACCCGGTAACCCGCACCATCGACCGTATTGAAACTTTCTTTGGCGAGCTGGGCTTCTCTGTTGAAACCGGTCCTGAAATCGAAGATGACTACCACAACTTTGACGCGCTGAATATTCCGGGCCACCATCCTGCGCGTGCCGACCACGATACGTTCTGGTTTGACGCCACCCGCCTGCTGCGTACGCAGACATCCGGCGTGCAGATCCGCACCATGGAAAAACAGCAGCCGCCGATCCGCGTGATTGTGCCGGGCCGCGTTTATCGTAACGACTACGATCAGACCCACACCCCGATGTTCCATCAGATGGAAGGGCTGATCGTTGATAAGAACATCAGCTTTACCAATCTGAAAGGCACGCTGCACGACTTCCTTAACAACTTCTTTGAAGCTGACCTTCAGGTTCGGTTCCGCCCGTCCTACTTCCCGTTCACCGAGCCTTCTGCTGAAGTTGACGTGATGGGCAAAAACGGCAAATGGCTGGAGGTGCTGGGCTGCGGTATGGTGCATCCGAACGTGCTGCGCAACGTGGGCATCGATCCGGAAGTCTATTCTGGTTTCGCCTTCGGTATGGGCATGGAGCGTCTGACGATGCTGCGCTATGGCGTGACCGATCTGCGTGCTTTCTTCGAAAACGATTTACGTTTTCTCAAACAGTTTAAATAAGGGCGGGTAAAACCAATGAAATTCAGTGAATTCTGGCTGCGTGAATGGGTCAACCCGGCCATTGACAGCGAAGCCCTGTCCGATCAAATCACCATGGCCGGTCTGGAAGTGGACGGCGTGGAAGCGGTAGCCGGTGCCTTTAACGGCGTGGTGGTGGGTGAAGTGGTTGAGTGCGGCCAGCACCCTAACGCCGACAAGCTGCGCGTGACCAAAATTAACGTGGGCGGCGACCGCCTGCTGGATATCGTCTGCGGCGCGCCGAACTGCCGCCAGGGACTGAAGGTGGCCGTTGCCACCGTGGGCGCGGTGCTGCCCGGCGACTTCAAAATTAAAGCGGCAAAGCTGCGCGGTGAGCCGTCTGAAGGCATGCTCTGCTCCTACTCTGAACTGGCGATTTCCGACGATCATCAGGGCATTATCGAACTGCCGCTGGATGCGCCGGTCGGCACCGACATTCGCGAATATCTTAAGCTGGACGACAGCACCATTGAGATCAGCGTTACGCCTAACCGTGCCGACTGCCTGGGAATTATTGGCGTGGCGCGCGACGTTGCCGTGCTGAACAAGCTGCCGCTGGCTGAGCCGGAAATCACCCCGGTTGCCGCCACGCTGAGCGACACGTTCCCGATCCGCGTCAGCGCGCCGGAAGCCTGTCCGCGCTACGTGGGCCGGGTAGTGAAGGGGATCAACGTTAAGGCGGCAACGCCGCTGTGGATGAAAGAGAAGCTGCGCCGCTGCGGTATCCGCTCTATCGATCCGGTCGTTGATATCACCAACTATGTGCTGCTGGAGCTGGGTCAGCCGATGCACGCCTTCGATCTCGATCGCATTAACGGCGAAATTAACGTTCGTATGGCGAAAGAGGGGGAGAAACTGACTCTGCTCGACGGTAATGAAGCCACTCTCAGCGCCGATACGCTGGTGATTGCCGACACCGGTCGGGCGCTGGCGATGGCCGGTATTTTCGGTGGTGAACACTCCGGTGTGAATGCGGAAACGCAGAACGTACTGCTGGAGTCCGCCTTCTTTAGCCCGCTGTCGATTGCCGGGCGCGCGCGCCGTCACGGTCTGCATACCGATGCCTCTCATCGCTACGAGCGTGGCGTGGATCCGGCGCTTCAGTTCAAAGCGATTGAACGCGCTACGGCTCTGCTGCTGGCGATCTGCGGCGGTGAGGCCGGTCCGTTAATTGATGTCACCAGCGAGGCACACCTGCCGAAGCGAGCAACCATTACCCTGCGCCGCGAGAAGCTGGACCGTCTGATTGGTCATGTTATCCCTGATGCGGACGTGAGCGATATTCTGGCCCGTCTCGGCTGCGAGGTTACGGCAGGCAGCGGAGAGTGGCAGGCGACGGCACCGAGCTGGCGTTTCGACATGGAGATCGAAGAAGATCTGGTGGAAGAAGTGGCGCGTATCTACGGCTACAACAATATTCCGCACGTTCCGGTACAGGCATCGCTGGTGATGACTCAGCACCGCGAAGCGAACCTCTCCCTGAAACGCGTGAAAGCGCTGCTGGTGGATAAAGGTTATCAGGAAGCAATCACCTATAGCTTCGTTGACCCGAAAATTCAGGCGCTGCTGCACCCGGGCGAAGAAAATCTGCTGCTGCCAAGCCCGATTTCCGTAGAAATGTCGGCAATGCGTCTGTCACTCTGGAGCGGCCTGCTGGGTGCAGCGGTTTACAACCAGAATCGTCAGCAGTCTCGCGTACGCCTGTTTGAAAGCGGCCTGCGCTTTGTCCCTGATACGCAGGCAAACCTGGGTATCCGCCAGGATGTTATGCTGTCAGCGGTGATCACCGGCAATCGTAACGAAGAGCACTGGGATCTGGCGCGTCAGGCGGTTGACTTCTATGATTTGAAAGGCGATTTAGAGTCGCTGCTGGAATTAACCGGCAAGCTGGATGACATTCAGTTTGTGGCAGAGCAAAATCCCGCGCTGCATCCGGGGCAGAGTGCCGCCATTTATTTACACGGCGAAGCCATTGGTTTCATCGGCGTTGTGCATCCGGAACTTGAGCGAAAACTGGATCTTAACGGCCGTACGGTGGTGTTTGAACTGCTGTGGGGTAAGGTTGCAGACCGCGTCCTGCCTGATGTCAGCGGCATTTCTCGCTTCCCGGCGAACCGCCGTGATATCGCCGTAGTGATCGCGGAAAACGTCCCGGCAGCAGATATCATCACAGAGTGTAAGAAAGTTGGCGTAAATCAGGTAGTTGGCGTAAACTTGTTTGATGTGTACCGCGGTAAGGGTGTAGATGAGGGTTATAAGAGCCTCGCGATCAGCCTGATTCTGCAAGATACCACCCGGACACTCGAAGAAGAGGAGATTGCCGCTACCGTTGCAAAATGTGTAGAGGCACTGAAAGAGCGATTCCAAGCATCCTTGAGGGATTGAACCTATGGCGCTTACAAAAGCTGAAATGTCCGAATACCTGTTTGAAAAGCTTGGGCTTAGCAAACGGGATGCCAAAGAGCTGGTAGAGCTGTTCTTTGAAGAAGTGCGTCGTGCTTTGGAGAACGGTGAGCAGGTTAAACTGTCAGGATTTGGCAATTTCGACCTTCGCGACAAGAATCAACGTCCGGGACGTAACCCCAAAACCGGGGAAGATATTCCGATTACGGCCCGTCGGGTAGTGACTTTCCGTCCAGGCCAGAAGTTGAAGAGCCGGGTAGAAAACGCTTCACCGAAAGAAGACTGAGTTATTCGCAATTCAAAAGGCCGCGTTAGCGGCCTTTTCATTTCCTTTTTTTAAATTTCCCTCTAAAATTAACCCTCTGTTTTCTCAGAAAAACGTCCGTTATGAGCCTGCTCGATCAACAGATACTACGCACAAAAGTTCGCGCCAGGCTGTGGCTCTGCGGGCTGTCGGCGTTTTGTCTGCTGCTGCTGCTTCTCAGCCTCAGCGTGGGGGAGCGCTGGATCTCTCCTTCACAGTGGTTAACGCCCGATGCCGAACTGTTTGTCTGGCAGCTGCGGCTGCCGCGTTCGCTGGCGGTCATTCTTGTCGGGGCAACGCTGGCCGTAGCGGGGGCAACCATGCAGGCGCTGTTTAATAATCCGCTCTCTGAACCGGGTCTGCTGGGGGTCTCCGGCGGGGCCGGGGTGGGGCTGGTGCTGGCGATATTCCTTGGCAACGGCGATCCCTGGCTGATGAGTATCGCCGCCGTTGCCGGTGCGCTGCTGGTGACTCTGCTGCTGCTGCGCTTTGCCCGACGGCATCTTTCCGGCAGCCGCCTGCTGCTGGCCGGCGTTGCGCTGGGCATTATCTGTAGCGCTGTCATGACCTGGGCCGTGTACTTCAGCAGCAGCCTCGATTTGCGCCAGCTGATGTACTGGATGATGGGCGGCTTTGGCGGCGTTGGCTGGCGCGAACGCTGGCTGATGCTGGCGCTGCTGCCGGTCCTGCTGTGGCTCAGCACCCGCTTTCGGGTACTCAACCTGCTGGCGCTGGGCGAAACCTCAGCCCGCCAGCTGGGGCTGCCGTTGGCGCTGTGGCGCAATCTGCTGGTGCTGGCGATCGGCTGGCTGGTCGGGGTCAGCGTTGCGCTGGCCGGGGCGATAGGCTTTATCGGACTGGTGATCCCGCATATTCTCCGGCTAAACGGCCTTAGCGATCACCGTATCCTGCTGCCCGCCTGCGCCCTGGCCGGGGCCGGTATATTGCTGGCGGCAGATATTATTGCCCGGGTGGCGCTCAGCTCCGCCGAACTGCCGGTGGGGGTCGTCACCGCTACGCTGGGCGCGCCGGTCTTTATCTGGCTATTATTAAGCAACCGTTAGCCGCTGACCGCGGTTATCCCTTTACGTTAAACAGGAACATTCAATGAGTATTTTCGCGACAGAACTGACGACGCTGGACGGTGAGAAGACCACCCTGGCACAGTGGCAGGGTGAGGTATTATTGGTGGTTAACGTCGCGTCGAAGTGTGGTCTGACGCCGCAGTATGCCCAGCTGGAAGAGCTGCACAGGCAGTGGCATGACCAGGGACTGACGGTGCTGGGCTTTCCCTGCAACGCGTTTCTGGAGCAGGAGCCGGGCACGGAAGCTGAAATTAAAACGTTCTGTAGCACCACCTACGGCGTCACCTTCCCGATGTTCAGCAAGATTGAGGTGAACGGCCCGCAGCGTCATCCGCTGTATGCGCAGCTGGCGGCGGAACAGCCGCAGGCTCTGGCTCCGGCGGGCAGCGGTTTCCTTGAGCGCATGACCAGCAAAGGGCGTGCGCCGAAGCAGCCGGGCGATATCCTGTGGAACTTTGAAAAGTTCCTGATTGCGCGTGACGGGCGCGTGATCCGGCGCTTCTCTCCAGATATGGAACCGCAGGACGAGGTCATCGTCAATGCCATCAGGCAGGCGCTGGCAGGCTGAGTGCAGCTTAACGTTTGCCAGGTCGCCGTCGCGCAGCGGCTGTATCCCTTCAGTGCCGGGGTAAACCGGGGGCAGCGGATACACCTTGTCGGGCCAAACGGGGCGGGAAAAAGCTCGCTGCTGGCGTCGCTGGCCGGTCTGCTACCCGCCGAAGGCGAGATTGCGTTTGCCGGGAAGCCGCTGGGCGAGTGGTCCGGGCCGCTGCTGTCACGTCATCGCGCCTGGCTACCGCAGCAGCAGTCTCCTCCGGCACAGATGGCGGTGTGGCACTATTTATTGATGCACGATCTGCATCCACAGATAAAACGTCAGCAGCGGCTGCTACACTTCACCGACGCTTTGCAGATTAGTGATAAGCTGCACCGGCCCCTCGGCCAGCTGTCGGGCGGGGAATGGCAGCGGGTGCGGCTGGCCGCGGTGCTGTATCAGCTCAGCCAGCCGGAGGGCGAGCTGCTGCTGCTGGATGAACCGCTGACCGGGCTGGATATCGGCCAGCAGGCAGCGTTCGATCGTCTGCTGCCGGAGCTGGCTGAACGCGGTATCACGGTGATCATGAGCAGCCACGATTTGAACCATACGCTGCAACACGCCGACTGCGTATGGCTGATGCGGCCGCAGCAGCCCGCGCTACAGGGAACGCCGCGTGAGGTGCTGACGCCGGAGCACCTCTCCGCGCTCTATAAGGTGCCGTTTCGCCTGCTAGATGTTGAAGGGCGGCCCTTTCTTACCACGTTCAGCTGAAGGTGGTCTGACGTTGTCAGCTTTACGGCACGGCCGTTAAAGCGTGAGTTAATACTCCAGAGGATGGTGTTATGCGTTACTGGTTTGTGCTGATGGTGATGATCCTTGCCGGCTGTAGCAGCCGCCACGCTCCGCCGCCCAAAACCCAGCTTGCCGACAGGATTATGGTCATCGCCCAACTGGACGATCAGCTTTCCCAGTGGCGGGGAACGCCGTACATCTATGGCGGCATGAGTCGGGGCGGCGTTGACTGCTCTGGCTTTGTCTATCTGACCTTCCGCGATCGTTTCGATTTGCAGCTGCCGCGTACCACCTCGGCGCAGACCGACATCGGTACGCGAATTGATAAGTCAGAGCTGCTGCCCGGTGATTTGGTATTCTTTAAAACCGGCAGCGGGGAAAGCGGCCTGCACGTCGGGATTTACGATACCGACAATCAATTTATTCATGCTTCGACCAGCCGGGGCGTCATACGCTCCTCGCTGGAGAATGTCTACTGGCGTAAGGCCTTCTGGCAGGCGCGGCGGATATAACCATTCAGTTCAGACGCCGCTGCGCGGAGGGAGACACCATGCAATTTAACAACACCTGGCGACAGGAACTGAACGGCTGCTACAGCATCGTAGAGCCCACGCCGCTGGCTAACCCCCGGCTGCTGTACCACAACGCACCACTGGCCGGGGAGCTGGCGCTGGATGCCGCACTTTTTGCGCCGGAGAACGTGGGGCTGTGGAGCGGTGAAAGTCTGGCGGAGGGGATGCAGCCGCTGGCGCAGGTCTATAGCGGACATCAGTTTGGCGTCTGGGCCGGGCAGCTTGGCGACGGGCGCGGGCTGCTGCTGGGTGAACAGCTGCTGGCGGACGGCCGCAAAGTGGACTGGCATCTGAAGGGGGCCGGGCTGACGCCGTACTCGCGTATGGGCGACGGCAGGGCGGTGCTGCGTTCGACGCTGCGCGAGTTTCTGGCCTCTGAAGCGATGCACGCACTGGGTATTCCCACCACCCGTGCGCTGACCGTTGTCACCAGCGATGAGCCGGTGTATCGCGAAACCACCGAACGCGGTGCCATGCTGCTGCGCGTGGCGGAAAGCCATTTGCGCTTTGGCCATTTCGAGCACTTCTACTATCTTGGCGACCCACAGAAGGTGACCGCGCTGGCCGACTATGCCATCCGCCATCACTGGCCCCATTTACAGCAGGAGGCCGATAAATATCTGCTGTGGTTCAGCGACGTGGTGAAACGCACGGCACGGCTGATTGCCGGCTGGCAGAGCGTCGGTTTTGCCCACGGGGTGATGAACACCGATAACATGTCGATTCTCGGGCTGACGCTGGACTACGGCCCCTATGGTTTCCTTGATGACTATCAGCCCGGCTTTATCTGTAACCATACCGACCACCAGGGGCGCTACAGCTTTGAGAATCAGCCGATGGTCGGGCTGTGGAACCTCAACCGGCTGGCGCATGCGCTTTCGGGTCTGATGACCACCGATCAGCTGAAGCAGGCGCTGGCGCTGTATGAAACGGAGCTGATGCGCGCCTGGGGTGAAAAGATGCGGGCGAAGCTCGGACTGATGACCCCGGACAAGCACGATAACGATATTCTGACAGGACTGCTGTCGCTGATGACGCGCGAGGGCAGCGACTATACGCGCACCTTCCGCCTGCTCAGCGACAGCGAACAGCAGCAGTCCCGCTCCCCGCTGCGCGATGAATTTATCGACCGGGAGGCGTTTGACAGCTGGTACAACGTCTGGCGTCAGCGGGTGCTCCAGGAGGCACGCAGCGATGAGGAGCGGCAGCGGAGCATGAAGCAGGCGAATCCTGCGCTGGTGCTGCGCAACTATCTGGCCCAGCAGGTGATTGAACAGGCGGAGAAAGACGATATCGGTGAGCTGACGAGGCTGCATCAGGCGCTGTCGCGTCCGTTTGACGACGCACCAGAATTCAGCGATCTGATGCGTCGTCCGCCCGAGTGGGGTAAAAAAATTGAGGTCAGCTGCTCCAGCTAGCGGCGCATGGAGACCTGCGGTACGCCCTCGGTCAGATGAGGGTGTACCATTACATCGGCATGATACCAGCGCGTTAACGTCTCTTCGTCCAGCACCCCGGCAGGGGTGCCCTCCGCCACCAGTTTGCCCTGCGCCAGCAGCATTACCCGATCCGACCACAGCGACGCCAGGTTCAGGTCGTGCAGCACGCAGCAGACGCTGAGCGGGTGCCGCTGCGTCAGCTGTGAGAGCAGGCGCAGCAGATGCTGCTGGTGGTAGAGATCCAGCGCCGAGGTAGGTTCGTCGAGGAACAGCCAGCCGCGCGGACCGTCCTCCTGCCACAGCTGCGCCAGCGCACGCGCCAGCTGAACGCGCTGCTGTTCACCGCCGGAGAGTTGCAGATAGTCGCGTGCGGCCAGATCCGCGCAGCCGGTCAGCGCCATCACCTCGTGGACAATCGCCTTTTTAGGCTTGCCAGGCCAGGGGGCACGGCCCATTGCCACCACCTCGGCGACGCTAAGGGGAAAGGCCATGCTGCTCTGCTGGCGCATCACTGCGCGCTGCTGCGAAAGATGCGCCGGGGACCACGCGCTGAGCGTTTTTCCCTTTAGCGTACAGCTGCCGCGCTGCGGATGATAGAAGCCGGTCAGCAGGCGCAGCAGGGTCGATTTTCCGGCGCCGTTAGGCCCAATCAGCGACACCAGCTCACCGGGACGCAGGCTAAGGGTAATATCCTCAATCAGCCAACGCTGGCCCAGCTGATAGCTCAGGCCGCTGGCGGTCAGTAAATCAGCCATTCATGCCTCCACGCCGACGCAGAATTAACCACAGGAACCACGGGCCGCCGATCAGACTGGTCAGCAGACCGACGGGCATCTCAGCCGGTGCCACCAGCGTACGCGCCAGCGTATCCGACAGCAGCAGCAGAATAGCGCCGCTCAGCAGGGAAGAAGGCAGCAGCCAGCGGTGATCTCCGCCGAGGCAGAAGCGCATCAGATGGGGAACCACCAGGCCAATAAACCCAATAATCCCGCTGACCGAGACGGCGGCCGCGACCAGCAGGGCGCTGAGCACCAGCAGATAGCGCTGGGTACGCAGGACGTCAACCCCAAGGTAGTGCGCCTCTTCTTCGCCCAGCTGAAGCAGGTTCAGGCGTCCGGCCAGCCGCTGTACCAGCACCATCGTCGGCACCACTACGGAGGCGCACACCAGCACGGTTGTCCACTGGGCCGAGCCCAGGCTACCCATTCCCCACAATGACAGCTGACGAAGCTGCTGGTCGGTGCTGACCCAAGAGAGAACGCCCACCGCCGCACCGCACAGGGCGTTTACCGCAATACCTACCAGCAGCAGGCGGCTCAGTCCGCTAAAACCCTGACGGCTGAGCAGAAAGATCAGCAGCGTCACCGCAATACTGCCAGCGAATGCGGCCAGCAGGGGAACATAGAGCGCCAGCATGCCGGGCAGCGTAATCGACAGCACAATCGAAAACGCCACCGCCAGCGCCGCGCCGCTGCTGATCCCCAGCAGGCCCGGATCGGCCAGCGGGTTGCGGAACAGGCCCTGCATCACGCAGCCGGAGAGCGCCAGCGCGCCGCCAACGATCACCGCCAGCAGCACGCGCGGCAGTCTGATGGTGAACCAGATCTGCCACAGACTGCTGTCCGTTCCGGCATGCCACAGCATCGGCAGCGACAGTTTCATCGCCCCGATATTGGCTGCGCTGACGGCCAGCGTCAGCAGCAGCAGCAGCAAAATACCCAGCCAGCGCATAGCCCGTCCTGACATCACTTCAGGGTTTCCGCAGTCTGACGCAGTTTGATAATCGCGGCCGGGGTGTCGATGCCGAAGCCCAGGATCGCCATATCATCAATAACCAGAACCTGCTTGTTTTTGGCGGCCGGAGTCAGGGCCAGGCCCGGAAGTTTCCACAGATTCTCTTCGCCACCCAGCGTACGGATGCCGTCAGCGGTCACCACGATCAGCTCAGGCGCACTGGCTACCACGCCTTCCTGCGACAGCGTTTGATAGCGTTGAATAGAGCCCATGGCGTTTTGCAGTCCGGCAATCTTAATCGCGCTGTCGGCAGAGGTGCCGCTGCCGGCGGCCATCGCACCCATACCCTGATGAGCCAGGATAAACAGAACTTTGACCGGAAGCTGAGTTTTCGGAATGGTTGCCAGCTCAGCGGTCACTTTTTTCTGAAGCGCGACGCCCGCCTCTTCGCGGTGCAGCGCGGCGGCGACGGTGGCAATTTTCTCGTTAATGGCGGAGACGTCGGTTTTACCGGTGACATCCACCACCTTAACGCCGTTCTGTGCCACCTGCTCCAGCGCCAGCGCCGGTTTTGCCAGCTCGGTGGTCAGTACCAGCGTCGGTTTCAGCGCCAGTATGCCTTCCGGGTTAAGCTGGCGCATATAGCCGACGTCAGGCAGTTTTCTCGCCGCCTCAGGATGCAGGCTGGTGGTATCGCGCGCCACCAGATCCTGCTGTGCGTCGAGCGCATAGACGATCTGGGTAACATCGCCGCCGATAGTAATGATGCGTTCGGCGGCCAGGGCAGAGAATGACAGCGGCAGGGTACAGAGAGCGGCTAACCAGGATTTCATGCTGAAACTTCCTCGCTGTTCAGGGTCGCTAACTGTTCCCGCCACCGGCTCTGTTCCGGCTGTCCTTCGCTGCGCTGTCCGTAAAGCTGAGCAATCTGAGTACCGTCTGCGGCAAACAGCTCCAGGCTGGTGACAACGCCATCCGCGGTAGGTTTACGGGTGATCCAGCTCTCCGCAATCTCCAGCTCCTGAAGGTGAAGCGTAAAGGCGGGATTGAAGATGTTCAGCCAGCTGTGCATAGGCATCAGTTTTTCGATCGTCCCGGTGAAAATCTGGGTGCAGGCGCGATTGCTGACGAAAATCATAATTTCATTGCCGTCGCGCTTAACGGTGTCCAGCAGCGAGGCCAGCGAGGTATTGCTGACGCGAACGGCCAGATCGCTGGCGACGGAGCGGAATGCCTGCTGGCGAGAAACGTTATGACGCTTCAGCAACCGGAAGAACTGGTGGACATCGGTCATTGCCCGCCACTCGCTCTCAAGCGTTGCGGCATCCACGCTGCTGGCATAGCCGGCGGGCTCTGCGGCGGCCACGGTGAACTCAGCCGTTGGTTCCGTGCTGAATTCGTTCAGCAGCATCTGCCACTCGGCCATATCGGTTTTGTCGGTGGCGTAAACTTTCAGTACGGCGTCACCCTGACGATCGAAGAACTGAATGCTCTGGCGTTCGCCGTGTGCGGTCATCTCTTTCAGATGGAATACGCTGGCCCACTGATTAACGAACACCCGCAGATCCAGCGCGCGCGGATTAAGCACAATCCCGCCATGGTCGCCCAGATGAACGTTGCTGAACACGCCAAGCTGTTCGTGAACCGCGTATTCATTACGGGTAATGCATTTGGTTTCGCCGACTTTTTCCAGCGCGTGAACCAGTTCGCTCATTGCCGGACGCAGAGCAGCGGCCTGATGACCCACGCGGGCATAGGTCAGTTCGGCCTCGCTAATTCCCATCAGCGCGGCGAGATCGCGGGCATATTTTTTCGGATGTTCTTCTTTGAGTTCTGTGTAACGTTGGTAGTGCGCGGTCATTGCTGCTCCTCACAAAGTTCAGTCACGGACAAAGGTCAGTGACAATCATTACCACTGATGACAGGTAAAATCACGGTCGCCGATCGCAGATCGCACCCTGCGAATAAATCCGATGGACAGGCGTAGATAACTTAAGAAAACTCATTATCAGAATGATAATCATTATCAGGGAAAGAGCGCACGGCGCAAGCAGAAATTAATTAAGAAAAGGCAAGAAAAGCGGATAGGGTGAAGACTGACCATAAAATGGCCAGTCCGGAGATTAGAAACGGTTGGCGGTGGCGTCCGCCAGCTGTTGCAGTACGTCGGCACTGTCTTCCCAGCCCAGGCAGGGATCGGTAATTGACTGGCCGTAGACCAGCGGGGCATCGGGCCGTACTTTCTGCGTGCCCTCCCGCAGGAAGCTTTCAATCATTACGCCGGCCACGGCGGTTGATCCGCTGCGGATCTGTTCGGCGATCGACCGCGCGACCTCTTTTTGCAGGAGGTGCTGCTTCAGACAGTTACCGTGGCTGAAGTCAACGACCAGCTGCTGCGGCAAATGATGCTCACGCAGATCGGCGGCGGCGGCGGCGATATCCTCAGCATGGTAGTTAGGCTGCTTCCCGCCGCGCATAATGACGTGGCCGGAGGGGTTGCCGCTGGTCTGATAGATGGTCATCTGCCCGTGCTTATCCGGGGAGAGGAACATATGGCTGGCGCGGGCGGCGCGGATGGCATCAACTGCGATACGGATATTGCCGTCGGTGCCGTTTTTGAAACCGACCGGGCAGGAGAGGGCAGAGGCCATTTCACGGTGGATCTGGCTTTCGGTCGTCCGTGCTCCAATCGCACCCCAGCTGATCAGGTCGGCAATATACTGGCCGATCACCATATCCAGGAACTCGGTTGCGGTTGGCAGGCCCAGCGTATTGATATCCAGCAGCAGCTTGCGCGCCACCTCAAGGCCGTGATTGATGCGGAAACTGCCGTCCAGATCGGGATCGGATATCAGCCCCTTCCAGCCCACCACGGTACGCGGTTTTTCAAAATAGGCCCGCATCACAATTTCCAGCCGCGACTGATACCTGTCGCGCAGCTCTTTTAGCCGTGCGGCGTACTCCAGCGCAGCGGCGGGATCGTGCAGGGAGCAGGGCCCAATCACCACCAGCAGACGCTTGTCTTCACCCGACAGGATCCGGGCGATACGCTGGCGGGATGCGATCACATTGTCGGCGACCGCTGCGGAGATGGGGTGTTTTGCCAGCAGATCGGCAGGCGTTATCAGGCTGTCGATGCGCGCGGTCCGCAGTTCATCTGTTTTGTTCATTGGCTTCTCTAAATTTTTGTCTTCACAACGGCAGGAATACCGGGAAGTAATGGCGTTCACCTTAAAGCAAATGGCGATGATTTCAACCATCGCCAGCTGATAAATACCAGAAAAAGTGCCGGGTGCAGCGGCCAGAATGACCTTTAGTACATTCTGCGGTCCAGTCCCATAATGTCGAGTATTTTCGTGGCAATTTCCTCGACGGAATAATTGGTGCTGTTGAGGTAGCGGATCTTATTGGTACGGAACAGTGCCTCCACCTCGCCTACCTCCAGGCGACACTGACGCATTGAGGCATAGCGGGTATTTTCCGCTCGTTCCTGACGGATCGCCGCAAGGCGCTCGGGATCGATAGTCAGCCCAAACAGCTTATTGTGAAACGGCTTCAGCGCCGGGGGCAGCTTCAGATTATCCATATCGTCGGCGATAAACGGATAGTTTGCGGCACGGATACCGAACTGCATGGCCAGATAGAGACTGGTGGGGGTTTTACCACAGCGTGAAACCCCCAGCAGGATCACCTGAGCATCCTCCAGTCCGCGCAGCGAGATGCCGTCATCGTGCGCGAGGGTATAGTCAATGGCGGCAATACGGGCATCGTATTTACCCAGGTTGCTGGCGGTCAGGCCGTGGGTCCGGTTGGCAATCGGCGCAGGAGCGACCCCTAACTCCTGCTGTAAAGGTGCGACCAGCGACTGCACGATGTCCTGGCAGAAGCCGTCGCTTTGCAGAATAATTTCTCGTATTTCCGGGGTGACGATTGAGATAAAGACCAGGGGCCGCAGGCCGCTGCGCTGATAAAGGGCGTTGATCTGCGCCTTCACCGCCTGCGCACGTTGAACGTTTTCCACAAACGGCAGGGTGACGCTGTGGGTATCGACGGGGAACTGTGAGAGCACGGCGTGGCCCAGCACTTCGGCGGTGATCGCCGTACCGTCTGAAATATAGAAAACACTGCGTTCGGCGTTCACGTCCATTTTATCTCCATCATGAGTTATCAGAGCAGACTAATTTATTCCCGACCGGGAAAGCAAATTGTGATTGTTCCGACAAAGTAAAATAAAAAAACCATAATTACGGTGAGTTGGAATATTTGTTTTTGTATACTGTCTTGCGTCGATATAATTCCTATAAATGAAATAACGTTTCTGTTTTATATGCCCGTTTACCGCACCCTTTTTTAAAATCATGCTGATTTGGCATTATGACGTTTGTTGCGCAAACGATTTTCGGTTAACGTGGGGCGTTTTCACAACTTATTGATATAATTGACATATTTAAATATGCTTCGTCGATCTGTCGCATTATTGAGCGTGGGTTTGTCTTAAAAAGGCACTCCTTCCGTTGCTTGAACGATTCAACACTTTCTTAATCCCCCGCAGTTATGCCAGTCTCATTAAGCAATGCTGTATCCCTGATATTCTTAATTAAATCTTACAAGGATTGCTTCAATGTCCAATAAAGGCGAATTGCCGCTTGTGCTCTGGTATAACCAGCTTGGCATGAACGATGTCGATCGGGTGGGAGGCAAAAATGCTTCTCTGGGTGAAATGATTACTAACCTGTCATCTCTGGGCGTGTCCGTGCCGAACGGCTTTGCGACCACCGCAGATGCGTTTAACCAGTTCCTCGATCAAAGCGGCGTTAACCAGCGGATCTATGCGCTGCTGGATGAAACTGATATTGATGATATTGACCAGTTGGGAAAAGCGGGTAAACAAATCCGCCAGTGGATTATCGACACGCCGTTCCAGCCGGAAATGGAGCAGGCGGTGCGTGAAGCCTACGAACAGCTTTCTACCGACGATGCCGATGCCTCCTTTGCCGTGCGCTCTTCCGCTACCGCAGAAGATATGCCGGACGCCTCCTTTGCCGGGCAGCAGGAAACCTTCCTCAACGTACAGGGCTATGACGCGGTGCTGGTGGCGATAAAGCACGTTTTCGCCTCACTGTTTAACGACCGCGCCATCTCCTACCGCGTACACCAGGGTTACGACCATCGTGGCGTGGCGCTCTCTGCGGGCGTACAGCGCATGGTGCGCTCAGACCTGGCCTCGTCCGGCGTCATGTTTACCATCGATACCGAGTCAGGTTTCGACCAGGTAGTGTTTGTTACTGCCGCGCTTGGCCTGGGTGAAATGGTGGTGCAGGGGGCGGTTAACCCTGATGAATTCTACGTGCATAAGCCAACGCTGGCCGCCGGCCGTCCGGCTATCGTTCGCCGTAATATGGGATCGAAAAAGATCCGCATGGTTTACGCCGACTCGCAGGAGCACGGCAAACAGGTGGCCATTGAAGACGTGCCGGAAACGGAACGCGATCGCTTCTGCCTGAGCAGTGAAGAAGTCGAAGCGCTGGCGGTACAGGCGGTGCAGATTGAGAAGCACTACGGGCGCCCGATGGATATCGAGTGGGCGAAGGATGGTCATACCGGCAAGCTGTTTATCGTGCAGGCCCGCCCGGAAACCGTTCGCTCCAACGGCCAGGTGATGGAGCGTTATACCATGCAGGGCAAAGGCAAAACGCTGGTGGAGGGCCGCGCTATCGGCCACCGCATCGGTGCCGGCGTGGTGAAGGTTATCCACGATATCTCCGAAATGAACCGTATTGAGAAAGGCGACGTGCTGGTTACCGACATGACCGACCCGGACTGGGAACCGATCATGAAGAAGGCTTCGGCGATTGTGACCAATCGCGGCGGCCGTACCTGCCATGCGGCAATTATCGCCCGTGAGCTGGGTATCCCGGCGGTTGTCGGCTGCGGCGATGCCACCGATCATCTGCGCGATGGACAGAAAGTGACCGTCTCCTGCGCCGAAGGGGACACCGGCTACGTCTATAACGACCTGCTGGACTTTGAAGTGAAAAGTTCGCAGGTTGATGAGCTGCCGTCGCTGCCGCTGAAAATTATGATGAACGTGGGTAACCCGGACCGCGCCTTTGACTTTGCCTGCCTGCCCAACGAAGGGGTTGGCCTCGCGCGGCTGGAGTTTATCATCAACCGTATGATCGGCGTGCATCCGAAGGCGCTGCTGGAATTCGACAGGCAGACCCCGGAACTCCAGCAGCAGATCCGCACCATGATGAAGGGATTTGACGATCCGGTTGAGTTTTATATCGCCCGCCTGACCGAAGGGATCGCCACACTGGGTGCGGCATTTTCACCGAAGCGCGTGATCGTGCGTCTGTCCGACTTTAAAACGAACGAGTACGCGAATCTGGTTGGCGGTGAGCGTTATGAGCCGGAAGAAGAGAACCCGATGCTGGGCTTCCGCGGCGCAGGCCGCTACGTGGCGGACAGCTTCCGCGACTGTTTTGCGCTGGAGTGTGCAGCGGTCAAGCGCGTACGTAACGAAATGGGACTGACCAACGTTGAGATCATGGTGCCGTTTGTGCGTACCGTGGCGCAGGCGAAGGCGGTGGTGGAAGAGCTGGAAAGTCAGGGGCTTAAGCGGGGCGAAAACGGACTGAAGATCATCATGATGTGTGAGATCCCGTCCAATGCGCTGCTGGCCGAACAGTTCCTGGAGTACTTCGACGGCTTCTCCATTGGTTCAAACGATATGACCCAGCTCACTCTGGGGCTGGATCGCGACTCTGGCGTGGTCTCTGCCCTGTTTGATGAGCGCAACGACGCGGTGAAGGCGCTGCTGTCGATGGCAATCCGCGCGGCGAAGAAGCAGGGGAAATATGTCGGTATTTGCGGTCAGGGACCGTCGGACCATGAAGACTTTGCGGCCTGGTTGATGGAAGAGGGGATCGACAGTCTGTCCCTGAACCCGGACACCGTGGTGCAGACCTGGCTGTCGCTGGGCGAACTGAAGCCGTAAGCCCGTTCTGAAGAAGAAGCGTGGTCGATTATTTCTGACGTCCACCGAAAAAAATAAAGCCGCCGTCGTTAAAAGACAGCGGCTTTTTTTATGCCGAAAAGCAGATAAAAAAAAGCCCATCACTGGGGATGGGCAAAGACTACACACAGCAATTTTGTACTTCACTCAGGGAAAGGGTGTTTAAAAATCAGTAGGTTGATTTCAAACATAGCAACAATAGTATGCAACGCCCTTTACCTCGTATGTAGGAATTCTCTCATTAGTTTAAAGGCGGTAATAGTTTGACGTTCGCTTATCTGAGCGTAGAGGTGATAACAGAAGAAAAAGGAAAGTAATCCGCGATAAACGGGCAGAAATCACTGCGCGGCTGCTGAAATAATACAGTTTTGCTAATCAAAGCGGCCAGCAGCGCTGGCCGGATTATTGACGTTACTGCTGACGACGTGCGTCGTTTTCAAATTCAACCAGCTCTTCGACCACCATGGTGGGGTCGTCGTGCGGTGCCGGAACCTCGTGGATCCAGACGGACACCAGACGATAGGAGACGGCCAGCACCACCGGGCCAATAAACAGGCCGATCATACCAAATGCAATCAGCCCGCCAATGACCCCGGAGAGGATAAGGATCAGCGGGAGATCGGCGCCCATACGGATCAGCATCGGACGCAGTACGTTGTCGAGCGTTCCCACGATGCAGCTCCAGACCAGCAGTGCGGTTCCCCATGTGGTGTCGCCGCTCCAGTACAGCCAGATAATAGCCGGCACCAGAACGGTCAGCGGGCCGAGCTGAACCAGGCAGGAGAGGATCATCAGCACGGTGAGGATGGTGGCATAGGGGATACCTGAAACCGCAAGACCAATGCCGCCCAGCACGCCCTGTACCAGCGCGGTCACCACGACGCCGAGGGCGACGGCGCGGATGGCCTGTGCAGCAAGCAGGACGGCTGCGTCACCGCGACGTGCGGCAAGGCGGAAGGCGAAGTGCCGGATGCCGCGGACAACCTGCTCACCGCGCCAGTAGAGCAGGGCGCTGAATAACAGCATCAAACCCAGGTGCAGCATAAAACGGCCAAAATAGCCCGCCTGAGCAACAAAGAACCCGGTTGTACGGCCGATATAGGGCTGCAACTTCGCTAACAGCGCCGTGCCGCCGCCGGCGATCAGGTTATGGTACGCGGAGTAGAGTTTGTCGCCGACCAGCGGGATGTTGTCGAGCCACTCCAGCGTGGGCATATGCAGATTGCCGGAGCCGATCAGCGCCAGCAGAGGGGCGCTGTTGTCCAGCAGGCTATTGACCAGCAGTGCGACGGGGATGATAAACAGCAGCAGCAGCAGCAGCGTCATAACGAGCACCGCCAGCGAACGGCGCCCCCATAGCCAGCGCTGAATTCGAATCATTAACGGCCAGGTGGCGATGACCACCATGCTGGCCCAGGCGAAACCCATAATAAAAGGCTGTACCACCCAAAAACAGGCGATGATGGCAATGCTGATAAACAGCAGCGTAAACACGATCTGCGGCAGATCCCAACCGTTGTAGACATTCTTCATTTTTTTATCTCTGAAAATCAGCGTCTGCACGGCAGTTACGCTAACGAAGTAGGTTTAATCATGATGGATGAAGAGATTTAATGACAGAGGCAACAGGTTATTCTTTTAGTTCACTTTTTGAAATAACGGCAGGGCATAAAAAAATGTGATAAAACGGATAGCTGCGCCGTGTGAGTAGCGTAATTGATCCATACAACACTTTTGGTCACCCGATAATGATTCCACAGATTTCCCAGGCACCGGGCCTTGTTCAACTGGTGCTGACGTTTTTGGATGCGTTGAAGCAGCAAGGTTTTACCGGCGATACGGCAACCAGCTATGCCGATCGCCTGACAATGTCCACCGATAACAGCATCTATCAGCTGTTGCCCGATGCGGTTGTCTTTCCACGTTCGACTGCCGACGTCGCGCTGATTGCCCGGCTTGCGGGTGAAACTCGCTTTGAATCGCTGGTCTTCGCCCCGCGCGGCGGGGGAACCGGCACCAACGGTCAGTCCCTCAATCGGGGGATCGTGGTGGATATGTCGCGCCATATGAAGCGCATTCTTGAGATTAATACCGAAGAGGGCTGGGTAAAAGTTGAGGCCGGCGTCGTTAAAGATCAGCTGAATGCCTACCTTAAACCCTTTGGCTATTTCTTCTCGCCCGAACTTTCAACCAGTAACCGCGCCACCCTCGGTGGCATGATCAATACCGATGCCTCCGGGCAGGGGTCGCTGGTGTACGGTAAAACCTCCGATCACGTTCTCGGTCTGAGGGCGGTGCTGCTGGGCGGCGATATACTGGATACCCGCGCGATGCCGGTTGAGCTGGCCGAGCGGCTGGCAGAGGAGCGCGGCGCGGAAGGTAATATCTACCGCGTGGTGCTGGAACGCTGCCGCCAGCAGCGCCAGCTTATTCTGGATAAGTTTCCCAAACTCAACCGCTTTCTCACCGGTTACGACCTGCGCCACGTTCTCAGCGATGATTTACAACAGATCGATCTGACCCGCCTGCTGTGCGGCGCCGAAGGGACGCTGGCATTTATTGCCGAAGCGCGGCTGGATATCACGCCGATCCCGAAGGTTCGGCGACTGGTCAATATCAAATATGACTCCTTCGACTCTGCGCTGCGCAATGCCCCGTTTATGGTGGAGGCGAAAGCGCTGTCGGTGGAAACCGTTGATTCAAAAGTGCTGAATCTGGCGAAGGAAGATATTGTCTGGCACTCGGTCAGCGAACTGATCTCTGACGTGCCGGATAAAGAGATGCTGGGCCTGAATATGGTGGAGTTTGCCGGTAACGACAAACCGCTGATTGACGGCCAGGTAGACGCGCTCTGTGAGCGGCTGGACTCGCTGATGGCGCAGGGGCAGGGCGGCGTGATTGGCTATCAGCTCTGTAACGACGTCGACGGAATCGAACGCATCTACGGCATGCGGAAAAAAGCGGTGGGGCTGTTGGGCAATGCCAAAGGCCGTGCCAAGCCGCTGCCGTTTGTCGAGGATACCTGCGTGCCGCCGGAAAATCTGGCGGACTATATCGTTGACTTCCGCGCCCTGCTGGACGGTCACAACCTGAGCTATGGCATGTTCGGTCACGTCGATGCCGGAGTTCTGCACGTTCGACCGGCGCTGGACATGTGCGATCCGCAGCAGGAGATCCTGCTGAAAACCCTCTCCGACGAGGTGGTGGCGCTGACCGCCCGCTACGGTGGCCTGCTGTGGGGCGAACACGGAAAAGGCTTCCGCGCAGAGTACAGTCCGTCATTCTTTGGCGACGCGCTGTACACCGAGCTGCGGCGCATTAAGGCGGCGTTCGATCCGGCCAACCGGCTGAATCCCGGCAAGATCTGCGCCCCGCTGGGCGTTGACGATCCGATGCTGAAAGTGGACGCGGAGAAGCGCGGCGGCTGGGATCGGCAGATCCCCGTGGCGGTGCGCACCGACTGGCGCGGAGCGATGGAGTGCAACGGCAACGGCCTGTGCTTCAACTTCGACGTCAACAGCCCGATGTGCCCGTCGATGAAAATAACCAGCAACCGCATACACTCTCCCAAGGGGCGCGCGACGCTGACCCGCGAATGGCTGCGACTGCTGGCGGAGCAGGGGGTCGATCCGCTGGTACTGGAGCAGCAGCTGCCGAAAAAGGGCGTCAGCCTGCGCGGGATGATCGAGCGTACCCGCAACAGCTGGCGTGCACGACAGGGCGAATATGACTTTTCGCATGAGGTGAAGGAGGCGATGTCCGGCTGTCTGGCCTGTAAAGCCTGTTCCACCCAGTGTCCGATTAAGATTGACGTGCCGGGATTCCGCTCACGGTTCCTCCAGCTCTATCACACCCGCTACCTGCGCCCGACCAGTGATTATCTGGTGGCCGCGGTGGAAAGCTATGCCCCGCTGATGGCCAGGGCGCCGAAAACCTTTAACTTCTTCCTGCGCCAGCGCTGGGTAGGGGCATTAAGCAAACGTCAGCTCGGCATGGTCGATCTGCCGCTGCTCTCTTCGCCAACCCTAAAACAGCGGCTGGCCAACCACCCCGGCAGCAGCACCACGCTGGAGCAGCTGGAGCAGCTTAACGCCGCGCAGCGTGAACAGTTTGTGCTGGTGGTGCAGGATCCGTTTACCAGCTACTACGAAGCGCAGCTTATTGAAGATTTCGTCCGGCTGATAAGCAAGCTCGGTTTTACCCCGGTGGTACTGCCGTTTTCGCCGAACGGTAAGGCGCAGCATGTTAAGGGCTTCCTGCAACAGTTTGCCCGTACCGCGCAGAAAACTTCGGACTTCCTTAACCGGGTAGCGCAGCTCGGCATGCCAATGGTCGGCGTCGATCCGGCGCTGGTGCTGTGCTACCGCGATGAATACCGGCAGACGCTGGGCGAGAAACGCGGGGACTTCAGCGTTCAACTGGTGCATGAGTGGCTGCAAACCGCACTGGCGGATCGCGACGTGCTGCCTTCTGGCGGCGACTCCTGGTATCTGTTCGGTCACTGTACCGAGGTGACCGCGCTGCCGGGATCGGTCAAACAGTGGGAAACGATTTTCTCACGCTTCGGCGCGAAGCTGGAAAGCATCAGCGTTGGCTGCTGCGGCATGGCCGGAACCTACGGCCATGAAACGAAAAACCTGGAAAACTCGCTGGGTATCTTTGAACTGTCCTGGCAGCTGGCGCTACAAAAACTGCCTCGCCAGCGCTGTCTGGCGACCGGCTACTCCTGCCGTAGCCAGGTTAAGCGTGTGGAGGGCAGCGGGATGCGCCATCCGCTACAGGCTTTACTGGAGATCGTATAATGGCAATCTGGCAACGTGAGGTGACGCTGGAACAGCTAAACCACCACAGCAAGGGAACAATGGTTGAACATCTGGGCATCCATTTTACCGCGCTGAACGAGGACAGTCTGGAAGGGGTGATGCCGGTGGATAGCCGGACCCGCCAGCCCTTCGGACTGCTGCACGGCGGCGCATCGGTGACGCTGGCGGAAACGCTGGGATCCATGGCGGGCTACCTCTGTACCCGCGGTGAGCAGCAGGTGGTGGGACTGGAGATTAACGCCAACCACGTCCGCTCAGCGCGGGAAGGGGAGGTGCGCGGCGTGTGCCGGGCGGTGCATCTTGGCCGTACTCATCAGGTGTGGCAGATTGAGATTTACGGCCCGGATAGTCGATTATGCTGTACGTCGCGCTTAACCACCGCGGTGATAAGCCAATAACCCCAATTTATCCGGGGTTTTTAGCTGCGCAGCCGCGCGGTATACTGGTTGAGGATTACATAATCCACGAGGCGTGTTTCACAAAATCGCTTTGCAGCACCGTTGCTTTATCCCACTCGCCGTTGAGCGCCAGCTGATGGCACAGGCGACTAAGAGAATGGCGGGCCAGCTGCCAGGCCTGCATGCGGAACAGGCGTTCGCGGGATGTATTGCTGAGTTCAGCAACCAGTCGTTGATGAAGTTTGCCCATGGCGTGCAGATAGCTCAGATCGTCACCGTTAAGCTGGCAAAGCTCAGCCATATCCAGGCAGGTATCATTGAACTTGCGCAGCTGTTCAATGGTACATTCCGGGCGGTTAAGCTTTGCCTGTGCCATATAAAAATCGACGGTGATGTCACGTATAGAAAACGTATATTCATCAATTTTGTGTTGTAGCCACGCACTCATCGACAGATTCATTGCTGGTCCCAGTCGCGCTAATGATAATCATTATCATATTATAACTGCGTTAATATTCAATCATCCGGTGGGATTTTTTATCGATAAATGCCGCCTGTTAAAAAAATTGGTAATAACGATAAGCATCGCGACGGATTAAGGTGAATGATAACGATTAAGATCGGCCAGGGTGTCACAACTTATAAACATCTTATTTTCAATAATTTATCTTTTTCATATTTGGCCAGAAGAGAGCGACACAATCCGTTTTACCGGGGCTAAACTTACTTAAGAAGATAAGAAAAGTGCCGAGGGGCTAATATCCCTGCAAAACAAGAGGTTGAAGTGATACTGGTTATCACTAACATAGAGGCAGTAGCCCGAAGGGCTAACGTATCGCGAGGTAATTTATGCAATCATCAAATCCAGCTTCTTTTTCTCCGGATGATTTTATCTGGAAAGGACTGACGCTTACCGACAGCGCCGCTAAACAAATCGCTAACCTGGTGAATGGCGACCCTGAAATCAAAGGTCTGAAGCTCGGTGTGAAAACGTCCGGCTGCGCGGGTTTTGGTTACACCATGGACCTGGTGAAAGAGACGGCGAAGGATGATTTGGCGTTTAGCCATAACGGTGCGTCGCTGTTCGTGCCTCTTGAGGCAATGCCCTACATTGATGGTACAGAAGTTGATTTCGTACGCGAAGGCCTGAACCAGATTTTCAAATTTAATAATCCTAAAGCTCAACACGCCTGTGGCTGTGGTGAAAGCTTTGGCGTTGAGTAAACCCTATGTCTCGTAATACTGACGCATCTGATGATGTACAGGTTTGGGAAGGCAGCCATCAGAACTACAAAGAAGGCTTCTTTACCCAACTGGAAACCGAACAGTTTGATCACGGCATCAACGAAGATGTCGTGCGGGCGATTTCGGCTAAGCGTAATGAACCAGAGTGGATGCTTGAATTCCGCCTGAAGGCGTTTGCCGCCTGGCAGCAGATGGAAGAACCACACTGGCTGAAGGCCAACTATAAAAAGCTGGACTATCAGGATTACAGCTACTATTCCGCACCCTCCTGCGGCAGCTGTGATGATTCCTGCGCCTCCGAACCTGGTGCAACTCAGACCTCCGGCAGCGAAGCACCAAACTACCTGACTCAGGAAGTTGAAGACGCCTTTAAACAGCTCGGTGTACCGGTGCGTGAAGGTCAGGAAGTGGCCGTTGACGCCATTTTCGACTCCGTATCCGTTTCCACCACCTACCGCGACAAGCTGGCGAAAGAGGGGATTATTTTCTGCTCCTTCGGTGAAGCTATTCACGATCACCCCGAGCTGGTTCAGAAGTATATGGGCACCGTAGTGCCGTCAAACGACAACTTCTTTGCCGCGCTGAACTCCGCCGTTGCCTCGGACGGCACCTTCGTCTACATCCCGAAAGGGGTGCGCTGTCCGATGGAGCTCTCAACTTATTTCCGTATCAACGCCGCGAAAACCGGTCAGTTTGAACGGACCATCCTGATCGCCGATGAAGGCAGCTACGTTAGTTATATTGAAGGCTGCTCCGCGCCGGTGCGGGACACTTACCAGCTGCATGCGGCGGTGGTGGAAGTGATTATCCATAAAGACGCGGAAGTGAAATATTCCACCGTGCAGAACTGGTTCTCCGGCGGCGAGAGCGAAGGCGGCATTCTGAACTTCGTGACCAAGCGTGCGCTGTGCGAAGGTGAGAACAGTAAAATGTCCTGGACCCAGTCAGAAACCGGCTCGGCCATCACCTGGAAGTACCCCAGCGTTATTCTGCGCGGCGACAACTCTATCGGCGAATTCTTCTCGGTGGCACTGACCAGCGGACGCCAGCAGGCCGATACCGGCACCAAGATGATCCACATTGGTAAAAATACCAAGTCGACTATCATCTCGAAGGGGATCTCCGCCGGCACCAGCGAGAACACCTACCGCGGGCTGGTAAAAATTATGCCGACCGCCACCAACGCCCGTAACTTCACCCAGTGCGACTCAATGCTGATCGGCGCAGAATGCGGTGCGCATACGTTCCCGTATGTTGAAGTGCGTAATAACACCGCGCAGCTGGAGCACGAAGCGACCACCTCGCGTATCGGTGAAGATCAGCTGTTCTACTGCCTGCAACGCGGGATCAGCGAAGACGATGCGATTTCGATGATCGTCAACGGCTTCTGCAAGGATGTTTTCTCTGAGCTGCCGCTGGAGTTTGCGGTAGAAGCGCAAAAACTGTTGGCAATCAGCCTGGAACATAGCGTGGGCTAACTGCCGCGCATAAGAACACTACCCCACAATACCCGCTGCTGACGCGGATACCCCGCGCAGCAGCAGCGATAACTATTATGGGTATATTTACAGTGTCGAAAGACACTGCACAGGAAACCATATGTTAAGCATTAAAGATTTACAGGTCAGCGTTGAAGATAAAGCTATCCTGCGTGGATTGAATCTTGAAATTAAACCCGGGGAAGTTCACGCCATCATGGGGCCGAACGGCTCAGGGAAAAGTACCCTGTCCGCAACGCTTGCCGGCCGCGAAGATTACGAAGTCACCGGCGGTTCCGTTGAGTTCAAGGGCAAAGACCTGCTGGAGCTGGCCCCGGAAGACCGTGCCGGTGAAGGCATCTTTATGGCTTTCCAGTATCCGGTTGAAATTCCCGGCGTCAGCAACCAGTTTTTCCTGCAAACCTCGGTCAACGCCGTGCGTAAATATCGTGGACATGACGCGCTGGACCGCTTCGATTTCCAGGATTTTATCGAAGAGAAAATTCACCTGCTGAAAATGCCTGAAGATCTGCTGACCCGCTCCGTCAACGTCGGTTTCTCCGGCGGTGAGAAAAAGCGTAACGATATTCTGCAAATGGCGGCGCTGGAGCCGGATCTGTGCATCCTTGACGAGACAGACTCCGGTCTGGACATCGACGCCCTTAAGATCGTTGCCAATGGCGTTAACAGCCTGCGTGACGGTAAGCGTTCATTTATTATCGTCACCCACTATCAGCGTATTCTGGACTACATCAAGCCGGACTTCGTCCACGTGCTGTATCAGGGCAAAATTGTTAAATCGGGCGATTTCTCGCTGGTTAAACAGCTGGAGGAGCAAGGCTATGGCTGGCTTACCGACGAAGAGTGATACCGCGCTGCAACAGTGGCACCACCTGTTTGAAACCCGCGCTGACCAGCGCTCAATGCAGGCCCAGCAGCACTGGCAGCAGCTGCTGCGCGTAGGTCTGCCGACCCGCAAGCAGGAAAACTGGAAGTATACGCCGCTGGATACGCTGCTTAACCATCAGTTCGTCCTGCCACAGCAGGCAGAGCTGAGCGCGGAAAGCCTCGACGGGCTGGCGCTGGCTATTGATGCCGTGCGTCTGGTCTTTGTTGACGGCCGTTTTTCTGCCGCCCTGAGCGACAGCGAATACGGTGCGTTTACCGTTCAGGTTGCCCGGGCCGGTGAGCGTCGTGAGCTGAATGCCCCGATCCAACCCGAGGTGTTCCTGCATCTGACCGAAAGCCTGGCCGAAGACGTCACCCTGATTCATCTGGCGCGCGGCAAGGCGGCTGAACGTCCGCTCTACCTGCTGCATATCAGCAGCGGCAGCGCGGAAGGCGAGATGAATACCTCTCACTACCGCCACCACTTACAGCTGGATGAAGCGGCGGAGGCAACGGTCATTGAACACTACGTCAGCCTGAACAGCGCCACTCACTTTACCGGCGCGCGCTTTACCGCCGAAGTGGGCAACAACGCACAGCTGACCCACTACAAGCTGGCGTTCGAAGACCGCAGCAGCTACCACTTCTCGCACAACGATCTGGTTCTTGGCCGCGACGTGCGCGTGCAGAGCCACAGCTTCCTGCTGGGAGCGGGCCTGACCCGTCACAACACCAGCGGCCAGCTGAACGGTGAGGGCAGCGATCTGGCGATCAACAGCCTGATGCTGCCGGTGGAGAAAGAGGTGTGCGACAGCCGGACCTATCTGGAGCACAACAAGGGCTACTGCCAGAGTCGTCAGCTGCACAAAACTATCGTGCGTGACCGCGCCCGTGCGGTGTTTAACGGCATGATCAAAGTGGCGAAGTATGCGCTGAAGACCGACGGACAGATGTCGAATAACAATCTGCTGCTGGGCCGCCTCGCAGAGGTGGATACCAAACCCCAGCTGGAGATTTATGCCGATGACGTCAAGTGCGGTCACGGTGCGACCATCGGACGTATTGACGAAGAGCAGATGTTCTATCTGCGCGCGCGCGGCATTGATGAAGACGCCGCGCAGCGGATGATCATTTACGCCTTTGCCGCCGAGCTGACCGAGGCTATTGGCGATGATACGCTGCGTGAAGTGGTGATGCAGCGTATTGCAACGCGCTTTCCCGGAGGTTTGCAATGAGTTTTGATCTGGCTCGGGTACGGGCGGATTTCCCGCTGCTGTCGCGTGAGGTTAACGGTCAGCCGCTGGCCTACCTCGACAGCGCTGCCAGTGCGCAAAAACCGCAGGTGGTGATTGATGCCGAGAGCCAGTTCTATGAGCAGGGTTATGCCGCCGTTCACCGCGGCATTCACACGCTCAGCGCGGAAGCGACCACGGCGATGGAACAGGTGCGCGTGCAGGCCGCGCGCTTCCTGAATGCCCCCTCTGCGGAAGAGATTGTATTTGTTAAAGGCACCACGGAAGCCATTAACCTGGTGGCCAACAGCTGGGGAGGAAGTGAGCTTCGGGCCGGTGACAACATCATCGTTACCGAGATGGAGCACCATGCCAATATCGTTCCTTGGCAGATGGTGGCGGCGCGTATTGGGGTAGAGGTGCGCTTTATTCCGCTTACCGCGACCGGTGAGCTGGATCTGGCGCAGCTGCCCGCGCTGATTGACGACCGCACGCGGCTGCTGGCGGTGACCCATGTTTCCAACGTGCTCGGCACCGTTAACCCGGTTAAAGCGCTGGTGGCACAGGCCAGGGCCGCCGGTCTGGTTACCCTGGTGGACGGCGCGCAGGCGATTATGCACGGCACGGTTGACGTGCAGGATATCGACTGTGATTTTTACGTCTTCTCCGGGCATAAAATTTACGCGCCTACCGGCATCGGCATTCTCTATGGCCGCAGGGCGCTGCTGGATCGGATGCCGCCGTGGGAAGGCGGGGGTTCGATGATTGCTACCGTCAGTTTGACGGCCGGCTCCACCTGGGCTGAGGCGCCCGGGCGTTTCGAAGCCGGAACCCCGAATACCGGTGCGATTATCGGTCTGGGTGCGGCGCTTACCTACGTCAGTGAACTGGGGCTGGAGGCGATCCAGCAGCGCGAACAGCAGCTGATGCGCTACGCTCTGGATAAGCTGTCAGAGGTGCCCGATCTTAGGATCTACGGTCCACAGGATCGTAGCGGGGTCATTGCCTTTAATCTGGGCAAGCATCACGCTTTCGACGTTGGCAGCTTCCTGGATAACTACGGTATTGCTATCCGTACCGGCCATCACTGCGCGATGCCGCTGATGCAGCACTACGGCGTACCGGCGATGTGTCGTGCCTCGTTTGTTCTGTATAATACTGAAGAAGAAGCCGATCGTCTGGCGGCGGGATTGATTCGTATCCACCGTCTGTTAGGGGGCTGATCGCTCGCTGAGCACGCGCGATGTAAGCCGTTAAGGGCGAGGCGTGCCTCGCCCTTACTACATCTGATGACGATCGGTGGTCATGTCGTTAGGACGCCGATTTAAGTGAGGAAGCAATGGCAACTCTGCCAGATAAAGAAAAACTGGTGCGCAACTTTAACCGTTGTGCGAACCAGGAAGAGAAGTATTTGTATATTATTGAGCTGGGCTCCCGGCTGGACGCCGCAACCCAGGCGCTTCATCAGCAGGAAAATCTGATTGCCGGCTGTCAAAGCCAGGTCTGGATCGTGGCTGATACCGATGAGCAGGGCAGGATGGTGCTACAGGGTGACAGCGATGCTGCGCTGGTCAAGGGGCTGATTGCGATTGTCTTTGCCGTTTATCAGCAGATGACCCCGCAGGAGATTGTTGATTTTGACGTTCGCCCGATTTTTACCGATCTTTCTCTGACTCAGCAGCTGACGCCGTCCCGCTCCCAGGGACTTGAGGCAATGATTCGTGAAATTCGTAGGAAAGCGCTGATTTTCACCGGCGGCTGAGTTGTTAAACTACTCGGTCTGAGCCCCGCTGAAGCGTAGCGGGGTTTTTCTCCCCATCCCTAACCGAGAAAACTGCATGAAACCTCTGTACCGTTTTGCATGTATGGTTACCCTGCTCTCCGGCGCTTACGGCGCCAGCGCGACCGAATACCCTTTGCCGCCCGACAACAGTCGTCTGATTGGCGAGAACTCCACCTATATCGTGCCCAATGACGGCAGGCCGCTGGAGGCCGTCGCAAAGCAGTATATGATTGGTATGCTCGGCATGCTGGAAGCCAACCCGGGCACCGACCCCTGGCTGCCAAAGCCGGGCACCCAGCTGACCATTCCTACCCAGATGCTGCTGCCGGATACCAAACGTGAAGGTATCGTCATTAACGTCGCGGAGCTGCGGCTGTACTACTATCCGAAAGGTGAAGACAAGGTTATCGTTTATCCTATCGGCATCGGCCAGCTCGGGGCGAATACCCCGGCGATGGTCACCACCATCAGCCAGAAAATCCCTAATCCAACATGGACCCCCACGCCAAATATCCGTAAACGCTACGCCGCTAAGGGCGAAATCCTGCCGGTGACCATTCCAGCCGGGCCGGATAATCCTATGGGCCTGTACGCGATGCGTCTGGCCTACGGTAAGGGCCACTATTTGATCCACGGGACTAATGCCGATTTTGGTATTGGTATGCGCGTCAGCTCCGGCTGTATTCGTCTGCGCCCGGATGACATCGAGGCCTTGTTCAACAGCGTACCGCAGGGCACCCGCGTTCAGGTGATTAACCAGCCGGTTAAATACGCGACGGAGCCGGACGGTAAACGTTGGATTGAGGTGCATCAGCCGCTCTCCCACAGCGAGAATGACGATCCGCAGACCATGCCGATCGCGCTCAGCCCGGCGGCTAAAAAATTCATCAGCAGTTCGGCCAGCGATGAAGGGATGATCAAAGCGGCCATTGAGCGTCGCTCCGGCATGCCAATTCTGGTCAGCGAGGGTGAAGCGGTGCAGGACAGTACAACAATGCCTGAATTCCTTCAGCAGAAGGATTCTGCGGGCGTTAAAGGCCAACCGGCGGTCATCTCCCAGGCGGTGGGTGAAAGCGCTGAGAATTGATTGCAGAGCGTCTGACGGGGCAGGGAGTTTATGCCCCCGAGGAGCGGGGAAAAAAGCAAAAAAAATGGCGCACACTGTGCGCCATTTTCATTACCAGAACTCTTACTTACGGTAAGAGTGAGCCTGGTTGTCCAGACGCTGGTTAGCACGAGCTGCGTCATCTTTAGCAGCCTGAACGTCAGAGCGAACTGCGTTCACGTCGTTGCTCAGCTGGTCAACTTTAGCGTTCAGAGTCTGAACGTCAGTAGACAGCTGGTCGATTTTAGCGTTGCTTGAGCAACCAGCCAGCAGAGTTGAACCCAGGATTACCGCGCCCAGTACCAGTTTAGTACGATTCATTATTTATACCCTCTAGATTAAGTTAATCTCCATGTAGCGTTACAAGTATTACACAAAGTATTTTCTAATGAGAATAATTTTTTGATGAGAACGTGCTTAAATTTGATCGTTCGCTCAAAGAAGCATCTTCTTTCGGCTTTAAGGCAAAAAATTAAGCGAAAACAGACGATTTTAATCGGACAGGTCTTAGATTTGCGTGTGCTTGAATAGTTAATTTCGATTGGAAATTTTGTGAAATGAGGTTACGCAAATTGAAAAAAAGGCGTCACTAAGGACGCCTTATTACGCAGTTTAAAGAGGTATATTACAAAACGTGCACTGAAGCTGTGTTTGTCGTACCGCTTGGCACCAGCGCACCGGAAACCATCACCACCACGTCGCCTTTCTGGGCATAGCCGCTGGCGATGGCCGCTTCTTTACCCAGACGGAAGAAATCGTCGGTAGAGGCGATTTCAGGCACCATACAGGTGATGATGCCTTTGCTCAGCAGCAGCTGATGGCTGGTGGTTTCGTTAGTGGTCAGCGCCAGGATAGTGGCGTGCGGGAAGTATTTACGCACGGCTTTAGCCGATTTGCCGCCTTCGGTAGCGACCACAATCAGCGGCGCTTCCAGGTTCTCGGCGGTTTCTACCGCACCGCGGCACACCGCTTCGGTGATGCGCATTTTACGGCTGTCGTTGCGCGGATCGGTGCGGCTCTTCATCACGCGATCGGTACGCTCGCAGATGGTCGCCATGATGCCCACGGATTCCAGCGGATATTTACCCTTGGCGCTCTCACCGGACAGCATAACCGCATCGGTGCCGTCGAGGATGGCGTTGGCGACGTCGCCGGCTTCAGCACGGGTAGGGCGCGGGTTTTTGATCATTGAATCCAGCATTTGTGTCGCGGTGATCACCACTTTGCTGGCGCGGTTGCATTTTTTGATCATCATCTTCTGCGCGAAGATAACTTCTTCAACCGGGATCTCAACGCCCAGGTCGCCGCGGGCAACCATGATACCGTCGGAGGCTTCCAGGATTTCATCGAAGTTGTTCAGACCTTCCTGATTTTCAATCTTAGAGATGATCTGGATGTTCTCGCCACCGTGCGCCTTCAGGTGCTCACGGATTTCCAGCACGTCGGAGCGTTTGCGGATGAAAGATGCGGCAACGAAATCGACGCCCTGTTCACAGCCGAAAATCAGATCAAGCTTATCTTTTTCAGCCAGCGCAGGCAGCTGAATAGAAACGCCCGGCAGGTTAACGCCTTTGTTTTCACCCAGATCGCCGTTGTTGCGCACCAGACACACCACGGTGCTGTCGGTCACTTCAATCACTTCCATTCCAATCAGGCCATCGTCAACCAGCACGGTGTCGCCGATTTTCAGATCGGTGGCAAAGCCAGAGTAGGTGACGGCAACGCGCTCGGTGTTACCAATGACGCTTTGATCGGTGGTGAAGGTAAAGGTTTGACCGGCCTTCAGCGGAACATCATTACCGCCTTCCAGCTTCATTGTACGAATTTCCGGGCCTTTAGTATCCAGCAGGACGGCGGCCTGGTAACCGGTATTGGTCATTACGGCGCGCAGGTTGGCGATGCGCTGACCGTGTTCTTCATAGTTGCCGTGAGAGAAGTTAAGACGCATAACGTTCATGCCTGCTTCAAGCAGGTTGGTGAGCATTTCTTCAGATTCGGTTTTCGGACCGATAGTACAAACAATCTTAGTCTTTTTCATGACGGTTTATCTATTAAGTTGAGATGGATGATAAGAACGGATCCCAGCGGAAGAACCCCTGGAGGAGAATTCGGTGCAAGTGTGCAGATAGTGATACTGAGTAAGGATAGGCGACAGTTTAGCTGTGTGCAGAGGAAGTTCAGACGTGGTTTCGGCGTGAGCACAACATCTTGTTGCGCAACGGAGGCGACTTATAAATTGTGTATTTACCATGCGCTGAAACCATTCAAGTGAGACAACGCTGTGCATTATAGTCGCTAAGTGTTCGAAAACCAATTAAAAAGCGTTAAGACGTTTTAGTAAATGATTCGTTAAAGAGTGTTGCGCAACGGTGTGGGTTAAGGCGTTCGGGATGAAAAAAGGGAGGAAAAAAGAGTGGTGCGTTCTAGAGGACTCGAACCTCCGACCCCCACCATGTCAAGGTGGTGCTCTAACCAACTGAGCTAAGAACGCATTATGTTCTCTCTGGTGCGTCCGAGTGGACTCGAACCACCGACCCCCACCATGTCAAGGTGGTGCTCTAACCAACTGAGCTACGGACGCAAATTGTTTCATCAGAGAGTGGTGCGTTCTAGAGGACTCGAACCTCCGACCCCCACCATGTCAAGGTGGTGCTCTAACCAACTGAGCTAAGAACGCACTGCTGCTATCAGGGTGACAGCGGGGACGAATATTAACGGCCCCCACCACGGCTGGCAAGGAGAAAAAGGTTTTTTTCTGCCTGACTGCTGCGCATCTGTGCGAAGCGCAGCAAATTTAACCATAATTCAGCGAAATACACCGAAAAATTAACGCGCTGCGCGTGCCAGAATCTGACTGGCCGGCTGTTTTTGCAGGCGCACGATCCGCACGATCATCAGCACCGCCGAGCTGGTCAGGCCGATGATAAAGCCGATCCAGAATCCGGCGGGCCCCATCGGTTGCACAACCCAGTCCGTCATCGCCAGCACGTAGCCGCTGGGCAGGCCCAGGATCCAGTAGGCGACAAAGGTGATGTAGAAAATCGCCCGGGTATCTTTGTAGCCGCGCAGAATGCCGCTGCCTATCACCTGAACCGAATCGGAGAACTGATAAACCGCCGCCAGCAGCATCAGCTGTGCGGCCAGCGTGACCACTTCGGGATTATTGTTGTACAGCAGGGCAATCTCATGCCGCCAGGTCACGGTAAACAGCGCGGTCAGACAGGCCATACCAATGCCCACGCCCTGTGCGGTCCAGGCGGAAATGCGCGCCTGTTCCGTTGAGCCTTGCCCCAGGCGAAAGCCCACGCGAATGGTGGTCGCCACGCCGAGAGAGAGCGGGATAACAAACATCAGTGAGCTGAAGTTCAGCGCAATCTGGTGTCCTGCCACCTTCACAATACCCAACGGGGAGACCAGCAGGGCGACCACGGCAAACAGCGTGACCTCGAAAAACAGCGCCATTGCGATGGGCAGACCCAGACCGATCAGACGGCGCAGTACCTTCCAGTCCGGCGGGGAGAAGCGAGTTTCCAGACGAATATCACGCATCGAGCCCGCCCGCCGCACCCAGCTTTTCATGGCGATAAACATGACCCAGTAAACGGAGGCGGTTGCCACGCCGCAGCCAACGCCACCGAGGGCGGGCATGCCAAAATGACCATAAATGAAGATGTAGTTAACCGGAATATTGACCAGCAGCCCGATAAAACCCATTACCATGCCGGGCAGGGTTTTAGACAGTCCTTCGCACTGGTTACGGGCCACCTGGAAAAACAGGTATCCCGGGGCACCCCACAGCAGTGCGTGGAGGTAGCCTATCGCCTTTTCCGACAGTAAAGGATCAACATTGTGCATGGCACCAATCAGATGCCCGGCATTGTACAGCACCACCATCACTAACACCGATGAGAATCCGGCAAGCCAGTATGCCTGACGAACCTGCCAGGCGATGCGATCGCGGCGTCCCGACCCGTTAAGCTGTGCCACTACCGGCGTCAGGGCCAGAATTAAACCGTGGCCAAAAAGAATAGCCGGTAACCAGATTGATGTGCCTACGGCAACGGCCGCCATATCCGTGGCGCTAACGGCACCGGCCATGACCGTATCAACAAACCCCATGGACGTTTGCGCAACCTGCGCAAGGATCACGGGAATGGCCAGAACTAATAACTGACGCGCCTCTGTGAGGTACTTCTGCACGCAATACACCTATATTTATTGTTGTGGGGGGAGTCTCTGTTGTGGGAAAAGGGCGTTTAGCCTTCGTCGCAGCATAGCAGGCCGACCAGTGTAGTGTCCGCAGAGGAATTAGCCAATAAGTCGCGAGAAGAATAGCTCTTCATGTCACGCAAATAAGTCGCAGTTAATTTGGCTTTAGCCTGTAGCCAGGGCAAACTAGACGCAGTGAAAACATATTATTAGAGGCAAGAGTCATGTTTACCGGTATTGTGCAGGGCACGGCTGAAGTGCTGGCAATTGAAGAGAAACCTAACTTTCGAACCCATATCGTCAAAATGCCGGAAGCCTTATTACCCGGGCTGGAGCTGGGCGCATCGGTTTCTCACAACGGCTGCTGTCTGACGGTGACGGAAGTGAACGGCGATCGCGTCAGCTTCGATCTGGTGAAAGAGACGCTGCGGATAACCAACCTGGGCGATTTACAGGTGGGCGACACCGTTAACGTTGAGCGCGCGGCGAAGTTCAGTGATGAGATTGGTGGGCATCTGATGTCCGGCCATATCATGACCACGGCGGAAATCAGTAAAATTATCACCTCGGAAAACAACCGTGAAATTTGGTTTAAACCGCTGGACAGCGCCCAGATGAAGTACATTCTGCATAAGGGCTTTATCGGCATTGACGGTATCAGCCTGACGGTAGGAGAGGTGACGAAAACCCGTTTTTGCGTGCATCTGATACCTGAAACGCTGGCGCGCACCACGCTGGGCGAAAAGCGCCTCGAGCACCGCGTGAATATTGAGATCGATCCGCATACTCAGGCCATTGTAGAGACGGTTGAACGCGTACTGGCACAGCGGGAGGCCGCTCTGTTGGCCGCCGCAGTAAAAGCCGACGTTGAAGAACAGGCGTAAAAAGCGGCAAATTCTGGCAAAGACTTTCACGAAAGATGAGAAGGCTATAAATAACGTTTTATCTTTCCGGGTTAACGGCGCATGCTGCCGTTAACCCGTTAACCCGTTAACCCGTTAACCCGTTAACCCGTTAACCCGTTAACCCGTTAACCCGTTAACCCGTTATTAGCCGGTCATTACAGAGTTTAACGCGCTACCCGCAGTCCCCCCTCCGCGCCGTGAGTAAAGACAACCTGCCAAAGCTGAATATCGCGGGCGCGAAACGCACCGGCGCAGGCATTCAGATAATAACTGAACATCCGTTTAAAGCGGCTGCCGTACTTTTCCTCAAGCTGCGGCCAGGCGGTAAGAAAACGCTCGTACCAGGCCATCAGGGTTAAATCGTAATCGGCGCCGATATTGTGCCAGTCCTCCATTACAAAATGGGGTTCGCTGGCGTTGGCAATATGGCGCACCGACGGCAGACAGCCGTTAGGGAAGATATATTTATCAATCCACGCATCGACATTGCCATCGGTCTTATTTGCGCCAATGGTGTGCAGCAGGAAAATACCGTCCGGTTTTAAATTACGATCGACGACGGAAAAATAGGTGGCATAGTTTTTTGGCCCGACGTGCTCAAACATACCGACGGAAACAATACGGTCAAACTGCCGATCCAGATCGCGATAGTCCTGAAGCAGGATGGTGACATCCAGACCTTCGCAGCGCTGTTGCGCAAGCTTCTGCTGCTCGGCGGAAATCGTCACGCCAAATACGCTGACGCCGTAATGACGTGCGGCGTACTCCGCCAGCCCGCCCCAGCCGCAGCCGATATCCAACAGCGACATGCCGGGCTTCAGCTGTAGTTTTTCACAGATCATTTTCAGCTTGGCTTCCTGCGCAGCCTCCAGGGTATTGGCCTGTTTCCAGTAGCCGCAGGAATATTGCATATAGGGATCGAGCATCAGTGAGAACAGGTCATTACCTAAATCATAATGCTCTTTACCGACGATCCAGGCACGTTTACGCGACTGAAGATTAGTGAGGCGCGCGGCGGCGATCCGCAGCGTGTCTTTAAAATGGTGGGGAAGCTGTTGGTCAAGTTTTGCCAGCAGCACGCGCTGAAAAAAGATATCCAGGCGATCACACTGCCACCATCCGTCCATAAAACTTTCGCCCAGTCCGAGCGATCCATCCTGTAGGACACGTTTAAAAAACTCTGGATTACTGACGTTAATATCCCAGGGGCGGGAACCGTTAATTTCGATATCGGCCTTAAGTAATAATTCCCGGACAATACGAAACCACTGATTCTCTTCCAGGCTCACTTCTTCTATACACGATGAACTCATAGCTTCTCCACCACCTGTGTGATTGAAACCTGAGAAAAGGATAGACCCCGCTCTTCAGGTTTACGAGAAAACACACGGCTAAGCCGCAGTCTGATATCCGACGTAAACAGAGGATTGAATTTAAAATCTTGCAGGAGCCGTAACGAACGTTACGCAGAGGCACACCATGACAGCCCTGTCAGGATTAGAATCATCCGACATCAACGGTGGTGATGCGCGGAAGTAATAGGTTTAAAGCATGGAATTTTTATTGTACCCGACGAGTATATGCTCACCGGGTACAATATTCAACGGATTATTGTTAGCCTGCTAAGTAAGTGATTTTACTTGTATCAGTGAGGATTTTCGGCTGTTTCCAGCGTCAGTTTACGCGCCGCAGGACGCTGAATCAGATACCCGGCCAGCGCCAGCAAAATCGTTGATGACATCACCACAACCGTGGTTTGTAACGGCGACTGGATCCAGGTCGATACGGCAAGACTGGCAAGAAAACAGAGGCCGAGCTGAAGCATATTTTGTAACGCAGCGGCTTTACCGGTTGCCTGAGGAAACGGCAGCAGGGCGCTGGCGACCACTACCGGATAAATAGCGCCGCTGGCCATCGACATGCCGCAAAACGGCAGCAGCAGGGCGAAAATAGAGGGCTGCGGCTGCTGTGCGGCCAGATAGAGCGCGATAATACTCAGGCTGAAAAATATCAGCAGCCAGGCCAGCATCTGGCCACCGGAGAAGCGATTAAGCAGCGTGCGGCAACCGTATCCACCGATTAGAAAAGCGACGGTTTGCGGCGCATAGCTCAGCCCGATATCCGCCGGTGACAGTCCAAGATTACCCAAAATAAACGGCGAACCGGTCAGCCAGGCAAAGAAACTGGCGGAGCAGGCGGCGTAGATAATCACGTTACCGCTGTACATCGGAGATTTAAGCAGCGTAAAGAATCCCGGCGACGGCAGCGGCGTTGAACCCGCCTTCTGCTTTTGACGAGCGGGCAGCCGAAGCGTAGCCAGCAGCAGCAGCAGGCTGATAATCAGCAGCGCAACGAAGATCGAACGCCAGGTGAAGTGATTCAGCAGCCAGGCTCCAAGCAGCGGAGCGAGCGCCGGAGAGAGTGCGACCAGCGGCATAATGGTGGCAAAAACACGGTTTGCCTGGGCACCGCTGTAGCGATCGACAACCAGCGCCTGCCAGCTGACGGCGGCGGCACACACGCCGATAGCCTGAACAAAGCGGAAGAACAGCAGCCAATGCGTCGTTTTAACCCACAGCATGGCAGCGCAGCCGACGATAAACAGCATCAACCCCATCAGCAGCACCGGCTTGCGGCCAATGCGGTCAGACAGCGGTCCCCATATCAGCTGCGCACAGGCAAAACCGGCCAGAAAAATACTCAGGCTGGCGCTAATGGCACCGGCGCCGGTGCCAAGGTCCTGGCGCATTTCACCGAAGGCGGGCAGATACATATCGGTAGCGAGAAAACCCAGCATGCTCAGCATAGCCAGATAAGTAATAAAACGTTTGGATGGCATTTTTCTACTCTTAGACAACAGGTGTTTTTTGGCAGGCAGTGTAAAGGGGTATACTCCGGCTTGTGAAACGGTAATATTCGTCAGTTGCATTGAAAAATTTTGAAGGCAAAGCCATGTGGTCAGAACATTCTCTGGAAGTCATTGAAGCGGTTGCCAGAACGGGCAGTTTTAGCGCTGCCGCGGCGGAGCTTCATCGCGTCCCTTCTGCCGTAAGCTATACCGTGCGTCAGCTGGAGCAGTGGCTGGCCGTAAGCCTGTTTGAACGCCGCCATCGCGATGTGGTTCTGACGGAGGCGGGGCGCGTATTTAATGAAGAAGGCCGTTTTGTTATCAAAAAAATGCTTGCCACGCGCCGCCGCTGTCAACAGGTGGCGAACGGCTGGCGCGGACAGATCAACATTGCCGTTGACTGCATTGTCAGGCCGCAGCGCACCCGCCGGCTGATCGTCGATTTCTATCGTCACTTCCCCGATATGGAGCTACATATCTTCCCGGAAGTCTTCAACGGCGTCTGGGACGCGCTGGCGGATGGGCGGGTGGATGTGGCCATTGGTGCGACCCAGGCCGTACCGGTCGGCGGCCGGTTTTCCTTTCGGGATATGGGCAGCCTTAACTGGCGGTGTATGGTGCAGGCGGGGCACCCGCTGTTAAAACGTGCCACGCCGCTAAGCGATGAGCTGCTGCGGGAGTGGCCGTCGCTGGTGCTGGAAGATACCTCACGCGCGCTGCCAAAGCGCATGACCTGGACGCTGGATAACCAGCGCAGGCTGGTGGTGCCGGACTGGGAAAGCGCGCTTGACTGTCTGGCGGCCGGGCTGTGCGTGGGGATGGTGCCGGGGCACTTCGCCCAGGCATGGCGGGTAGGGGGAGAACTCGCAGAACTGGAGCTGGCCAATCCTATCCCACACAGCCCCTGCTGTCTGAGCTGGCTGGAGCAGAGCGCCTCACCGGCGCTGAGCTGGCTGCTGGATTATCTTGGCGACAGCGACACGTTAAACGCCGAGTGGCTCAGCGAACAGCCGGTGTGAAGCGGCATTTCTCCCGCGGGTCCATCAGCGGCGGTAGTCGCGGAACGGACCATCGATCACCGAGCGACGCTCAATAAGCGTAGGATGCACCTCGATAGTCTGCGGCTCTTCGCGTTTGCTGGTGATGCGGTCCAGCAGCATATCGAAGGCGGTTTCGCCAAGCTGTTCCTTCGGCTGATGCACCGTGGTCAGCGCCGGCGTAAAGTAGCGCGCGTTGCGCACGTTATCGTATCCAATGACCGAAATATCCTGCGGAACGCGCAGGCCCATTTCATCAGCGGCGCAAATTGCCCCCATTGCCATCACATCGCCGCCGCAAAAAACGGCCGTCGGGCGCTGTTTCTGACCGAGGATCTGCTGCATTGCGCGATAGCCGGACTCCGGCTCAAAATCCCCCTGTACCAGCCACTCATTTCGCAGCGTAATACCGGCTTCGTTCAGCGCCTTGAGAAAACCGGCATGGCGACCGCCGCCGGTATTACGCTCCAGCTGACCGGGGATCGCCCCGATGTCGCGATGGCCGCGCTCGATAAGGTAGCGACCCGCAAGATAGCCGCCTTCAAAAGCATTATCCAGAACGGTATCGGTGAAATCACCGCGCGATTCGCTCCAGTCCATCACCACCATCGGGATATTACGATTCTCTTCCAGGATGGCAATCAGCGAGTCTGGATACTCTGAGCACATCACCAGCAGTCCGTCCACGCGCTTTTGCGCCATCATAGACAGGTAGGCCTGCTGCTTTTCTAATTCGTTGTGGGCGTTGCCAAGGATCAGGGTATAGCCTTTAGCGAAGCAGCGGTTTTCCACGGCTTCAATAATTTCGGCAAAGTAGGGGGCTTCGCTGGAGGTTGCCAGCAGGCCGATAGTCTTGGTGTGGTTAACCTTCAGACTGCGGGCCACGGCACTCGGCGAGTAGTGCAGTTCTTTTATTGCTGCCCATACCGCATCGCGGGTCTGTTCGGCTACAAAGCGCGTTTTATTAATAACGTGGGAGACCGTGGTTGTTGAAACCCCGGCACGCTTTGCCACATCCTTAATTGTTGCCATTAAACTTATACTCCTGGCGTTATCTTAACTATCTGATAACAAGTGGGTTAAACGTTTGCCTGGATGCAGCCAATTCCCGACAGTCCAGAAAATTTTGGGTGCTGTCGCAGGGGGTCGGGAAAGGGGTAAAGCGTCCGTAGAGTGACTGCAAAGCGGGCAAAAAAACGTTCCGCTGCTGTTGCGCAACGGAAAAAAGGAATTCTAACAAGGCTGGGCAGAGAAAACGAGATTTTTACGGGGAACTGTGGGAAAATATTTGTGCATACATTTTACAGGGTTATTAAGGAGAGACGATGAATACCGATCTGAAATTCTCACTGCTGACCACGGTGGGTGCGCTGCTGATGATTATTGTTTTTAGCTTTACGGCTATTCTGCACTAATAAAAAAGGAGGAGCTTAGCTCCTCCTTTTTTACACTTTGATGCGCGTGGCGACGACCGCCGTTCGTTGCGCAACTAGCGGACAGTTTTCGGCGTCATCATCCGACGGGCACCGATATAGTGCTCCTGCCAGTAGTCTTCGCTCAGGGCGCTGACCTGGATATCTTTACCGGTGCGCGGTGACTGGATAAATTTACCGCCGCCCAGATACACCCCAACGTGGTCGGCCGTACCGCGGCCGTTAATGCGGAAGAAGACCAGATCGCCTTTTTCCAGCTTGTCGCGCTTAATCGGTGCCGCATCGCGCAGGTGATACATTTCATTGGCGGTGCGTGGAATTTTGAAATTCACCAAGTCTTTATAGGCGTACCACACCAGGCCACTACAGTCGAAGCCGGTCGATGGCGACGCGCCGCCCCACTGATAAGGCTTACCCAGCTGTCCCATCAGTTTACTCATCGCCGTTTCACGGGCTTTCTGGTAGCGCGCACGGTGCGTTTTGCTGAGTTTAAGCGGTGACTCAAGCAGGCTGTCTTCGCGCTCAACGAGCGTCGGCGCACCCTTCAGTCTGGATTTTGACTTCAGCGCCAGGCGATCGCGTCCGTAGCGCTTTTTCTCCATTTTGCCGATGCGGGTGGTTTTAACCAGCTTGGTGGCGGCCGTCTTTTCCTGGCTTTTTTTCAGCCGCTGTTTTTGCGACAGCGCAATCCCGGTTTTCTTCGTCGTGGCAGAGGCGCCCGCTTTTTTGGTCTGCGGCTCTTTCACTTTTTTTGCGGCAACAGTTTTTACCGGACGGCGCTTGCGGCGCTCATCATCACGTGCCGTATTGCGGTCTACTTTGTGCTGATTAGCATTAACGGGAGCATGAGGCGATGCATGCGCCACATTGAAGAACAGCTGGGCAAAGGCCAGCGTGACAAGCGTGATGAGTAAACGCATCGTTCCCATTAACAGTGTTAACTCGGTATAGTGACTGCAGGGCAATCGGAAAAGAAATTCTGCATTTAGCAGAGGTTGTGGCAATTCTAATCTAACTTCTTAACAAAAGGTAAGATGTTTTTTGTTTCAATAAGGTAGATTAAGTAAATGAGTGGTTATTGAACACAATCAGCTGCTTAACGCAGCATAATATGCAACTCATCACCGCCAGCCCCGCTTAAAATGACATGAAAATGTGAACTTGTTTTCGTGATAATGCAGGTTGTTGCGCTTTGTTTATCCAACCTGCTGAAAATGTCATTTTCAACACCGGAGCAGAATCGCTACAATAACTAAACATGAAGTGTCGTACTGAGGAAGTTATTTATGAGTACTATTGAAAAAATCCAGCGCCAGATCGCAGAAAACCCAATTCTGCTCTACATGAAAGGTTCACCGAAGCTGCCAAACTGTGGCTTCTCGGCTCAGGCCGTTCAGGCGTTGTCCGCCTGCGGCGAGCGTTTTGCCTATGTCGATATCCTGCAAAACCCGGATATCCGTGCAGAGCTGCCGGGCTATGCCAACTGGCCAACCTTCCCACAGCTGTGGGTAGACGGTGAGCTGGTCGGCGGATGCGACATCATCATTGAGATGTTCCAGCGCGGTGAGCTACAGCAGCTGATTAAAGAAACCGCACAGAAATACCCGGCACCCGCCGCAGAATAAGTCATCAGCGTACGGTTGAAGGCAAAAAACCCTGCATTTGCAGGGTTTTTTTTGGCGTAAATTAAACGGACGATACTGCCAGGCGCAGATCAGGCCTCGTTTTCTGTGGCCGCCAGCGGCCAGCCGCCCAGACGCTTCCAGCGGTTAACCAGCTCACAGAACAGATCGGCGGTTTGCAGCGTGTCATACAGCGCAGAGTGCGCCTGGCTGCTGTCAAAGGCAATCCCGGCGGCGGTACAGGCTTTAGCCAGCACAGTTTGTCCTACAACCAGCCCGCTGAGCGCGGCGGTATCAAAGGTGACAAACGGATGGAAGGGATTACGCTTCAGGCTGGCGCGCTCGGCGGCGGCATTCATAAAATTCAGATCGAACGTGGCATTGTGCGCCACCATAATCGCCCGGCTACAGCCGGTATCCTTGATCCCCTTACGCACCAGCTTAAAAATGGCATGCAGCGCCTCGTACTCGCTCACCGCACCGCGCAGCGGATTGGCAGGATCGATGCCGTTGAAGGCCAGCGCTTCCGGCTGTAAAACGGAACCGATAAAAGGCTCAACGTGAAAATGCAGGGTCTCGTCTTTCTCCAGCCAGCCGTCCTGATTCATTTTTAAGGTGACGGCGGCGATCTCCAGTAGCGCGTTGGTTTTCGCGTCAAATCCTGCGGTTTCAACATCAATAACCACCGGATAGAAACCGCGAAAACGGCTGCTAAGCGTGTTCACTTCATTTAATTCAGACATCAGCTTCTCATTGGCGCAAAAAGGCAGGGCGTATTATGGCAAACTTTGCATCGTGATGCAGCAGGCAGGTGCAGGTAAGAAGAGGGGGGCCGCAGCCCCCTGACGGGCTTAGTGGCCCAGGCCGTTGCCGGCGTGTTTGTTCTCGATCAGCTCAATTTTATAGCCGTCCGGATCTTCCACAAAGGCAATCACCGTGGTGCCGCCTTTAACGGGACCGGCTTCACGGGTCACGTTACCGCCGTCATTGCGAATACGATCGCAGGTGGCGGCCACATCATCAACGCCCAGCGCAATATGGCCGTAGGCGTTACCCAGGTCGTAACTGTCCACGCCCCAGTTATAGGTCAGCTCAATCACCGCACCTTCACTCTCATCGGTGTAGCCAACGAAGGCAAGATTGTATTTGTATTCGGTGTTTTCACTGGTGCGCAGCAGGCGCATGCCCAGCACCTTGGTGTAGAAATCAATCGAACGTTGCAGATCGCCAACGCGTAGCATGGTGTGAAGTAAACGCATAACATCCTCTTTTGTCGGCGTCATCGGCGGATGACGATAGAAAAACAGTATAGCGATAATCATCGCGGACGTGGTCCCCGAAACAATTATCGCTATAAAAACAGGCCATTATATCACAGGCAGTGGGCTAAAACCGATGCATTTAACTCAGCGCAGGATAATCGGTATAGCCGGCTGCGCCGCCGCCGTAGAAGGTTTCCGGATGAGGCTCGTTCAGAGCTGCGCCCTGTTGCAGGCGTTCAACCAGGTCCGGGTTGGCGATGTAGCTACGGCCAAACGCCACCGCATCAATCAGCCCCTGCTCGATTAGCGTTTCGGCTTTCTCTGCGGTATAGGCCCCGGCTGCGACAATAACACCGGGATAAACTGCGCGGATGGCTTTGCGGAATTCGCTGCTATAGGGCTGACCGCCCGCCCAGTCCGGTTCTGAAATGTGCAGATAGGCAAGGTTACGTTTGGCCAGCTCAGCAATGTAATAGAGCGCGGCTTCCTCCTGATCTTCCCGGTTGTCCAGGCCGTTGAACGGGCCGAGCGGAGAGATACGGATACCGATGCGGTCGGCATGCCAGCCTTCGATAGCGGCATCAACCACCTCCAGCGCGAAGCGGGTACGGTTCTCGATGCTGCCGCCGTATTGATCTGTGCGCTGGTTGGACGCCGGGGAGAGGAACTGATGGATAAGATAACCGTGGGCGGAATGCAGCTCCACCAGGTCGAAGTCGGCTTCGCGGGCGTTAATGATGGCCTGACGGAAATCGGCGACGACGCCGGCAACCTCTGCGGTGGTCAGCTCGCGCGGTGTGGAGGTCTCTTCACGGGTGGCGTTGCCGTCGGCATCACGGAGCGTGGTGCGGGTTTCGGCGCGAATGGCTGATGAGGAGACCGGGGCCGCGCCGCCCGGTTGCAGGCTGGCGTGGGAAATACGCCCCGTATGCCACAGCTGAACCGAGCTGTGTCCGCCGTCCTGATGAATCCCCGCATTAATTTCACGCCATGCCGCAATTTGTTCCGCAGTGTGCAGACCGGGTGCGCCGGCATAGCCCTTAGCCTGGAAGGAAATCTGCGTGGCTTCGGTGATGATAAGACCCGCCGAGGCGCGCTGACGATAGTATTCGCCCATCAGCGGGGTAGGGATATCGCCCGGTTCAATGCTACGCAGACGCGTCAGCGGGGCCATAAAAATACGGTTAGGTACGGTAATCGCACCGGTTTTCAACGGGGTAAACAGTGTATTCAACGTCATGATGCACTCCTGGTAGACCGGTCGGCTAGTAAGGTGATTTTTTTTAAGCTACGCGCAAAATCCGCGTGATTTCATTTACGGCTATAACTAATGGGGTACTGCTGCGGCAGATTTTGGTGTGCAGACTGGCCCCCATCCACAGCATATAAAGCGTTCGCGCTGCTTCAGTCGCGGAGATTTCGCTATGCAGATAACCCTCCCGCTGTGCTTTTTCGAGCGCGTCGGTCAGCGTACTGATGAGCGCCGACGATCCGGCGGCCAGCGCACTGCGCATCTCTTCTGACAGATCGCAAACCTCCGCAGAGAGTTTCACGGAAAGGCAGCCGACAAACTGGTGTTCCTGCCATTTCTCCACGGCCTGCTGATAATACTCCAGCACGCTCAGGCGAGTATCCCCCTGAGAAGCGTCGAAGAAACTCCGCATATTCTGTACATAGCGGGCGAAATAGCGCTCCAGCATGGCGACGCCAAAGGCTTCTTTTGACGGGAAGTAGTAGTAAAACGAGCCCTTGGGTACGCCCGCCTGCTTAAGCAGTTCGATCAATCCTGTACCGTTGAAGCCACTCTTCACGCAGAGCTGCTCACCGATATTGAGGATATGTTCGCGGGTATCGAAACGGGTCGTTTTGTTCATGAGGGCAGAGTACCCGACCGACTGGTCGATTACAACGTGGGTTGCGGAATGGAGCACAATCCGCCTGGCCGGATATGATGAAAACGGCCAGGCGGACAGTAGTTTTTGATATGACGGCAGCAGGCCGACAGGTTACCAGGCAGCGGTAAACTGTTGACGAATAAACTGGGGCTTCTCTATCTCATCCAGAATTGCTACCGCCAGGTCGGCAACGCTAATCGAGGCCGGCTGCTCACCGTTCATTAACAGCGCCGTTGTACCCAGACGGAATGTGCCGGTGCGCGGACCCGGCTCCAGCAGCGCGGCCGGAGACAGATAGGTCCAGTCCAGCGCCTGTTCCTCCGCCTGAAGCTGGTTGCGCAGCGCGCGGGCACCCAGCGCGCCGGGTTTAATATCGGTCGGGAAGGCGTCGGTATCAACCAGCTCAACGCCCGGAGCCACCTGCAAACTGCCCGCGCCGCCGACCACCAGCAGACGTTTAACCTCGCTGTGCTTCACGGCTTTCAGGATCTGTTGACTGCCGCGGCTAAATTTGTCGTACAGATCGCTTTCGGCCCATCCCGGATTGAAGGCGCTAATCACCGCATCCTGATCCTTGAGCAGGGTGCTGAGCCATGCGTTATCGTGGATATCGCCCTGTGCCCGCGTCAGGCCAGGTTCCGGCGCCAGTGTGTTTGCCGAGCGGGAAACCGCCACAACCTGGTGCCCACGCGACAGCGCTTCTTTAATAATTTCCTGGCCGACGAATCCGGTTGCGCCAATTACGGTAATCTTCATAGTATTTTCCTCATTAATGGGTCAGGACTGCACTCTACAGCTTAACAACGGGGCGGATAAGTGGCATATTTTGGCTTTTATAATGAAGTAATACTTACGAATCATGGAAAAACTCAACCGCATGGCCGTTTTCGCCGTGGTGGTCAGTGAAGGTTCTCTGGCCGCGGCAGCCCGTCGACTGGGCATGTCACCTTCGGCGGTCAGTCAGCATCTGCGTGCGCTGGAGCAGGCTGTTGGCGTTCCGTTGCTCTACCGCTCGACGCGAAAACTGACGCTGACCGACGCCGGAGCCGCCTTTTATCCCGGCTGCGAGGCCATGCTGAATCACGCGCAGGAGGCTGAACGGCGGCTGGCTGAGATGCGCGATACGCTAAGCGGCGAGCTGCGTATCAGCGCGACGGTGGGCATTGGCGGCCAGCCGCTGTGCAGCGCGCTGTCGCCGCTGCTGCTTCAGCACCCCGGGCTGCGACTTCGCATCATCGCCACCGATAACGTGCTGGATATGATCGAGCATCGTGTTGATATCGCCCTGCGCTTCAGCAGTCGTCTGGCCGATGCCAGCATGATTGCTCACCCGCTTGCCGCCTGGCCGATGGTGATTTGCGCTGCGCCGGGATACCTTTCCCGTCACGGCGTACCGCAAACGCCGCAGGATCTCGAACAGCATCGCTGGATACACGGGCATGTTTACCATCGCAATATAGAACTCCGCCATCCGCGGGAGCAGACGCAGACGCTGCGCCTTACCGAAGGTCAGGTGCTGAGTGACAGTATGCTGGTTATCCGGGCGTTCACCGTTGCCGGGATGGGCGTGTCCCTCCAGCCGCTGCATGAAATCCATCAGGAACTCAACGGCGGTCAGCTGATGAGGCTACTACCGGAGTGGCGGACGCCGTCGCTGAAGCTGACCGCGCTCACCCTGGAGCGGGTGCTGCCGGAGAAAAATCGTCAGGCGCTGCGTGCGCTGCGAGACTATTTTGCCAAAATCCCGTTGTCCGGGCTTGCGCAGTAGCCAGCGGCGATCTTCAATAGAAGCACAACGGTCTGACGGGAGGTGGCGTGGCAGAGCAACTAGAGTTTTTTCCGGTTCCCAGCCCCTGTCGCGGTATTTGCCAGGCAGACGATCGCGGCTACTGCCGTGGCTGCCTTCGCAGCCGCGATGAACGCTTTAACTGGAACCACTTCAGCGATACGCAAAAGCGTGAGGTGCTGCGGCTATGCCATCAGCGATACCTGCGCCTGCATCGGGTAAAAGCCGCTGCCGCTGCCGATGAGCCGCAACAACCGACGCTGTTTTGAACCGAGTGGCACGACGCGGTTTCGCCAGCTTATGGCCGGAGTTGTCCGCATACCAGGCGGAGCGGGGTTAATCGGGCGTTTCACGCTGTAGTTGTTTCACGCGGGCGCAGCTGCGAAAGCGAGCAGTACAGCCGCCACACAATACCGGCCAGTTCAATCTCCTGCGGGAGTTGACTCCCGATCAGCAGATCGATGCGCTGCTGTAGTGTAGCCAGCGTATCATTCAGCGAAACGTGATGGACGCCGCGTTCGCTGATGATGTTTTGCAAATCATGCAGTATCGCATCCCGTACCGTCGAAAGCGCGGGGGAGGTCGTCTTCCACCTGCGCAGCTGCCAGGCTATTTGGGAACAGTTAAGCAGAACGACACCCCAGCGTAGCAGCCATGTCCTCGCGCCTTCGTCGCGGCTGTTGTTCAGCTGGTTAATGCGATGATAAATCTGCGACTCAAAGCTGCTCTCACTCAGGCGCGGCCTGCGCCCCAGCTGATCGAGAAACTCGCGGCGCAGTGCGCGAATATGACGACGGCTGCGGCGTTTGTCCGAGCTGGGTCGCAGGATGCCAAAGGCGATCCCCGCCAGCATCACGCCGCAGACTTTTGCCAGGTTATCGTTAATAAAGGTTTGATAGTCGTAGGTTGGGGGATTACTCACCGCAATAAACGATCCCATAAACACAATCAGCATCGCCCACAGCGGCGCGTATTTCTTCTGCTGTAGCTTAAACAGCTGCATCGTCATCAGCAGGGGAAACAGCACGATTAAAAACTGCCACAGCACGGTGATTTGCACCATCAGACCGAACATCATTACGAAGCTGAACAGCGACAGCAGGGTCAGCGTTTTCAGCAGCAGAACGATGTTGGACGAGGGCGACGGCGAGGAGGAGTAAAGCACACAGGCAATTGCCGCCAGCGTCACCCCGGCAGCTCCTGCGTCCCATTGTGTGGCGATCCAGTAGCTACAGGCCATAACAACAACGCTGAACGTTCGTAATGCACTCCAGCCCGCCTCCGCACTGTCGGCCTGGCGCGCCAGCGCCGGGACGGGGGGGGGGGAAAGCCGCGTGTCGGCATCCGCATTCTCAAACTGCCGAAGCCAGCGGGTAATGTTGAGGTGCAGCCAGCAAAAATAGCGCAGGTGGCTCCAGTAGGCGCGATGGCGATAATCACTGTTAGCAGAGGGCGCGGCGGATTGCAGGATCAGGGCCAGGCTGTACTTATCGCAGTCCTTCTGCGCCAGCCTTGCCAGCAGCTGGTGAGTGGCCGTGTACAGTATCTCCGGCGGATCCTCCCAGTTAAGCAGCATACGCCGCAGGCTGGAGATGACGCTGGTCAGACGGAGCTGCTGGTGCAGTACATAGTTCAGCACATTATTCTGCCGACGGAAGCGGTAGTGACTCCAGAAGGCCTGGATACGCAGCAGATTCATGGTCAGGATCTGGCTGATGACACTCTCGTGCGCGTGACGCATATTATCAGTGGTTTCACGTTGCAGCAGCAGACTGGCGTGCTCCAGCAGTTTTCCGTGCATCTGCTTCAGCGAATTGATCAGCGTATCGCCGTCGGAGGTGCTGGGTAACACCATCATCATCAGTGCGCCACAGAGAATACCGGATATCACTTCACAGACGCGCGCCTGGGCGATAGTCCACAGTTCGCTGGGGTCGGTAACATTAACGCAGCTAAAGGCAATGATCGCGGCGGTGTAGCCCGACAGCGAAAAAGCGTAGGCAACGTTGTTCTGATAGTGATTAGAGGTCCAGGTGCAAAAGGCCAGCCAGCTGGCGATGGTGATGGCAAAAAGCCAGGGCTCATTCAGGGTATGGCCGGCAATCATCAGCGCTGCACAGGCCCCAATCATACTGCCAACGATACGGCCCAGGCTTTTACTGATAACGCCACCGACGGTAGGAAAGCTGACCACCGCCGCAGAGGTGAGCGCCCAGTAGGGCTGATCCAGCTGCAGGCCGTAGGCGATACTCAGTGCCAGGCACATCGCCAGGGTATTGCGCAGCGCATAGCGCCATTGCCCGGCGGTGGCTTTTATCCACGGCAGCTGCCGCCAGTCAAGCCAGCTAATATTCATGGCAACCTCAGTCCTGCACGGAAATGGTCACGGTAGTGCCCGCAACCAGCGGAAGATCGGCAGGAACATCCGTTAAACGAATGCGTACCGGTACGCGCTGCGCCAGCCGCACCCAGGGAACATTAGGCTTGATGTCAGGCACCAGTCCGCTGCCGTTCTCAACGCTCTGGTCGTAAATTGCGCGACCGATACTTTCAACGGTGCCGCTGAGTTCCCGGTTATCGCTGTAGAGCCGAAGTCGGGCCGTAGCCCCCGGGCGGATATGGCGAAGTTTGGTCTCTTCGAAGTAGCCCATCACGTAGAATGAATGGCTGTCTACCAGCGCAAACAGGGGTGAACCGCTGCTGGCGTAGTCGCCCACGCGGGTTGTCAGATTATTGATCCAGCCATCCTCCGGGGCATACACCACTGTTTGCGAGAGCTCCCATTTCGCGCGGTCGAGCTGCGACTGCGCGGTTTTGGCACTGGCTTCCATGGATTTCACCGCCAGGTTAGCTTCGTCCAGCGCCTCTGCGGAGATAACGTTGCGCGGCAGGCTTTGCCTGCGGTTCGCTTCGTGCCGGGCTTTCAGCAGCTCCGACTGGGCTTTTGCCAGCTGAGATTCGGCATTGTCTACCGCGATGCGATAGGGATCGTCGTCAAGACTGAACAGCTTAGCGCCCCTGTTCACGAACTCATTATCCCTGACGTACAGGTGCATGATCCGCCCTGAAACCTGCGGTGTGACAGTGACCAGCTCCGCGCGGACCTTGCCATCGCGCGTCCAGGGGGACTGCATGTAATAGTTCCAAAGCCACCAGCCAGAACAAAGCGCCGCTGCAACAAAAATCAATGTTGACAGATATTTAAGTGTATTCAGTTTCATTATTTCATCCGGAAATCATCAACCACAGCCACAGGGAAGCGCATACGCAGAGTATAAAAATTGACAGATCCAGGAGCGTTGGATGCCAGAGCTCCCCCGAGTACATCCAGTCACGAAGCAGGTGATGAAGCACTAACCAGATAAAAAAACCGGTAAGGACGGCTTTAAACAGCGGAGGAAAATAGAGCGAAGAACCAAAGACCAGGTCGGTGATTGGCGCCGCTATGGGGGAGAACACTGTCATCACACTATAAATCCTTCTTGTCGTCGGCCCACTGGCGACTAAAAAACTGATACAAGCGCTTATAGGAGCGATTTGTATTTTTTCCTGTAAACTCGCAAAGTAGTCTAGAATGAGGCTTTATAGCTAGCAAGCTAATTATAAGGAGCAGAAATTGGATACCCCACTGGGAACTGACCTTGCAAGACTGGTGCGTATCTGGCGTGCGCTGATCGATCAGCGGCTGAAGCCGCTTGAGTTGACGCAGACACACTGGGTTACACTGCATAACATTCATCAGCTTCCGCCTGAACAGTCGCAGATCCAGCTGGCGAAGGCGATAGGTATCGAGCAACCTTCGCTGGTGCGTACGCTGGATCAGCTGGAAGAGAAGGGGCTTATCGTTCGCACCACCTGTGCCAATGACCGCCGCGCAAAGCGTATCCGCCTGACGCGTGAAGCCGAACCCATTATAACCCAAGTTGAAAACGTCATTGATGCAACGCGTGACGATATCCTGTCAGGGATCTCCCAGGCTGAGGTCGATAAGCTGGTGACGCTGATTGCCCGTTTGGAAAAGAATATCGTTGATCTGCAACGGAAGAGTGAATAGCCGGCGGTTCAAAGCCGTAAGAACGCAAGGTTCTTACGGCCAGGAGGATCATCCCTGAATAGTGTGTCGCATTAAATATCGTCGATGGTGTGGTCAACCACAATTTCCAACGTTTTGCGAATAATGTCGCAAGCTACTACGTCATTCGCCGATTCAAGAAGAGTGATCAGCCGGGCAATAATGGCTTTATTGGTCAGATGACCGTCAGAAGCCATTATGCTGCTAATCACATGTCCAAGCAGGGCGGATTCCTCTGCCAGCATATCGCCGGCATTACGTAAGTATTCAGACAAGGCAGAGGCCGGAACATTTGCGTAACCCTCTGATTTCTTGAGCGTAGCTTGATTCATTTATCACACCGTTAATGGAAAGTAGTCTGTGGTTGCTGTCAGTGTTTTTTTGTGGCACCCAACTTCTGACCGTTGCCAAAAATAGAGTAAACGTTGTCTCTATCCGGCTCGGCCGCGTTGCCGGGTTGACCATGGTTGTCAGAGGCAGGGTTTGACTCTGTCAGTTGATCAGTTATTTTAGCAATCATCATTCTCCTCTGACTGTCTGACTCTTTGGCCTCCATGGCCCGCAACCTGGCAATCAGCGTTTGCGTATTAATTGGGCCTCGTTCCTGAAGAAGGGAAAGCGCTGCCTCTCCGATGATTTCATCTGTCAGACTATCGTGTTCAATTTTATTCATAACAACATCTCTCGCTTATCGCGATGCGACGTACACAGCGCGCGGTTAAGCTTAACTCTCGAACAGCATGCCTATCAGTTGTTGATAGTGGGTCTCCTCGTCAGAACCCGATGCCTGCTCGAGGCGGGCAAGCAATTTGGTGCAAATAGACTTTCGATTCAGCGTCATCCCGGCATTAAGGATTTCAACAACGATGTGACCTAACGTTTCCTGCTGCGACGGCAGGGAAGCACTGTTGAAATAGCGGGTAATGGCATTTGCAGTATCCGGAATGTAAGCATTCTGAGGCATCTGTCACTCCTGTTGTATCGATGATTACTCAAGTTACTAATAAATTTATATCAATGTGACCGCGCTGTACAAGTAAAGTTGTACAAAAAAATATAAAATTTTATCATAAAAAATATTAATCGTTATTTATCAATATGTTAATTTCTATTGTTAAATTGTCTGCGTTCAGGCTTGTACAGCTTTGTCGGTTTTAAATGTTGCAAGATAAAAGTAAACCTGTACCAGAAATAACGCGTCACTTATACAGGGGCAAATTAACCTCAACCTGTGTCTAAGTGATTCTTCAATCAGGGAAAATTATCTTTGCCGAAGCAGGACGTATTCCGTTTCATCTGCTAACCTGACAGATTATTTACTCATCGTCTGGAAGTATCATGCTCACTACCCTGATTTATCGCAGCCATATCTGTGAACACGTTCCGGTTAAGATTCTGGAAGAGATGGTCGCGGCTGCAAATGTGAAAAATAGTCAGGAAGATGTGACGGGAATACTGCTGTTCAACGGCGTTCACTTCTTCCAGCTGCTAGAAGGGCCGGAGGAGAGTGTCTTTAAACTTTACAGCCGCATCTGTGAAGATGACCGGCACTGTAACGTGGTTGAACTGCTTTGTGACTATGCGCCTACGCGTCGGTTTGGTATGGCGGGTATGGAGCTTTTTGATTTACGCGAGCATGACAGGGATGATGTGTTGCAAAGCGTTCTGGATAAAGGAACGTCGAAGTATCAGTTAAAGTACGACGACCGGGCGCTACAGTTTTTCCGCACTTTCGTCGAATCCAGGGAAAAAGAGAGTTACTTTGAAATTCCCTCGGCCGATTCATGGGAATTTATATCGGACAACAACGCACGTGAACTCGATTCTGCCCTTCGCGAGCGTCAGACGGCGTGCTGTTTTGCCTTCCAACCGATCGTGGATCCGCTGGCTAAGCAGATTATCTCACTGGAAGCACTGATCCGCACCCCGGACAACCAGCCCGCCCAAGCTTTCTTCGACGGGCTGGAGGGGGATGCCGTCTACGAGGCCGATCTCCGCAGCAAAAAGGTGGCCTTTGCTACGGCGGCAGCACTACAGATCGGCACACAGGCGCTCTCCGTTAACCTGCTTCCCATGACCCTGGTCAGGGTGCCCGGTGCGGTGGATTTTCTGCTGCGGGAGATTGCGCTCAATGGGCTTATTCCTGAACAGATTATTGTAGAATTCACTGAAAGCGAGGTGATTTCACGGCTCGATGAGTTTACCTATGCGGTCAGGCAGCTCAAAGCGGAAGGGATCCGCGTGGCTATCGATCACTTTGGCGGTGGCTTTGCCGGCCTCTCTCTGTTGGCGCAGTTCCAACCGGAAAGAATTAAAATCAACCGCGATCTCATCGTTGATGTCCATAAGAGCGGTCCCCGTCAGGCCATCGTTCGGGCTATAATCCAATGCTGCGCCTCACTGGAGATGGTTGTCTCTGCCGTTGGGGTTGAGCAGCCGGAAGAGTGGATGTGGCTGGAGTCAGCGGGAATTTCGCACTTCCAGGGGCATCTTTTTGCCAGCCCTGCCTTTAGCGGCATACCAGCCGTAACCTGGCCGGAGTTAAAGGTTGATTGCTAAAGATTTCTGCGCTGCGCTGGATAAGAATAAAACGTTAAGCTGTACGAGATTTATCTGATTTTTAAAACACTGTACAAGTTTGACCGGGTCAGCTAGCTTAGGGATGAGAGTTGAAGTATGAGGCATGAGGAAATGGATGGCGTTTTATACGATAGGTGATGTCGCAGAGCGATGTGGGATCAACCCGGTGACGTTACGTGCCTGGCAGCGCCGCTATGAACTGCTGAAGCCGAAACGGACGGAAGGGGGGCATCGGCAGTTCGACGAGGAAGATATCCAGCGCATTGAGGAGATCAAGCGCTGGATTGAGAGCGGTGTGTCGGTAGGTAAGGTTAAAGCGTTGCTGGATGAAAGCCGCGTCAGCGTTGATGACGGCTGGCGTTCACTCCAGGAAGAGATGATGATGGTGCTTCGTCAGGCAAGGCCGGCGAAACTGCGGATCCTGCTGGCGGATTTAGCTCAAAAGCATGATGTCGATACGCTGATTGATAATATCTTCACGCCGGTCCGCCAGCGATTAACGCTGGATCACAATACCGCGCAGATTATGTCCAGCCTGCTCAACGGTGCCCTGATCGATTACGCCGTTTCGTCACTGGTCGCATCCCGTAAGAAAGCGGGAAAAAGTGCACTACTGATGGGATGGGGCAACCCAGACCGTACCGGCATCTGGCTTGAAGCTTGGCGCCTTTCACAGCAGGGCTGGCAAATTGATGTACTGTCAGAGCCCTTGGAAGTCCCGCGGCCCGAACTGTTTCCGGGGCAGCATATGTTTCTGTGGACGGGCAAACAGCCAACGTCGCGTCAGCAGGAACAGCTCAGTCACTGGCAGGAACAGGGTTATTCCGTCGCCTTTCATCGGGGATAATTCCTTAACCGGCAGTTTGCTGCGATGGATCTCAGGTAACGCGGTTGCGGAGGGGTTTACCCGGAGGAAGAAAATGCGCGAGGAAGGTCTGACAAGCGCGCAGTATTCAATCGGGTTGAACGCTGCGCGCTTTTCTCGCCCGAGTCGTCAGGCGAGAAGTATCACAGGGATTAGCGTGGAGAAACGGTAATCTGGCTGCCGTTTGACGCCATGGCTACGCGCTGGCCCACGGCGAAGCGGCTGGCGGCCTGCTTCTGCACCACCATAATAGTATTGCCGTCGTCCTTACGGATTTCCAGCTCAACGCCCTGGCTCTTATTCATCCCACCCTGAATGCCCTGACCGGCTACTCCACCGGCAACGGCACCCGCTGCGGTTGCAAGCTTACGACCAGAGCCGCCACCGATGGTGTTACCCAGGAACCCACCCAGTACGGCACCGCCAATCGCCCCAACCACGTTGTTTTCATCGCCACCCTGAATCTGGATAGGGCGTACGGAAACCAACGTACCATAGGAGACACTTTGTACCTGCTTGGCTTCAGATGCGGAATAAACATCGCCTGAAAGCGTATCGTTAGTCACACAGCCAGCCAGCGTCATCCCGACAAGTGTCACGGATAAAAAGCGCTTAATCATGGTTAGAACTCCTTAGTATTGCAGTCACTGCACATACTGATGCAGCATTGAATAGCATCATTATATGTTACCCGCTGTGCATTACTCACTATCAGAATGGAAAAAAGTAAAAGAAAATATAAAACGGGATGCCTAAACCTCGCATCAATCACGCCACAATTTGCATCGAAAAAAGATAAGCCAACGTCATTTATCTAAAAATGTTCTCAAAATCATGGTATTGACAGGATTTATTTGCCAGGCTGAGAGCATAATTATCACGCCCTCATCGGGTTAAGGCAGAAGTATGAAATCGGGAAGGTACATTGGCGTCATGTCGGGCACCAGCCTTGACGGTATTGATGTCGTTATCGCGGTGATAGACGACCAGATGGTGGCTCAGCAGGCCAGCTATACGCATCCTATACCGCTGGAATTACGCCAGGCAATCCTCGCCATCTGCCAGGGCCAGGCGCTGACCCTTTCGCAGCTGGGGCAGCTGGATACCCGGCTGGGAAAACTGTTTGCTGAAGCCATCAATACGCTGTTGAAACGCCAGGGGCTGTCGCACGACGATATCACCGCTATCGGCTGCCACGGGCAGACGGTATGGCATGAACCCCACGGCGAGGCACCGAGCACCCTGCAAATTGGCGATAACAATCAAATCGTCGCCGCCACCGGCATCACCGTAGTGGGGGATTTCCGACGCCGTGATATGGCGCTGGGCGGGCAGGGCGCGCCGCTGGTTCCCGCGTTCCACCAGGCCATTCTGATGCATCCAACCGAGCGCAGAATGGTGCTGAATATTGGCGGCATCGCCAATCTTTCCCTGCTTATCCCCGACAGGCCGCTGCGCGGATTCGATACCGGCCCGGGCAATATGCTGCTCGATGCCTGGATCTGGCGGCAGAAAAGTCAGTCCTACGATCGGGACGGTAGCTGGGCCGCCAGCGGTCAGATTATTTATCCGCTGTTGCAGCAGATGCTGAGCGACCCCTATTTCTCCCTCAGCGCGCCGAAAAGCACGGGGCGGGAGTATTTTAATCTCAGCTGGATAGATCGCCATCTGGCCTCGTTCCCGGGCGTGGCGGCGCAGGATGTGCAGGCTACCCTGGTTGAACTCACCGCCACCACCATCGCTGAGCAGGTGATGCTAAACGGCGGCTGTGAACGTCTGCTGATCTGCGGCGGCGGCGGTAAAAACGCCCTGCTGGTTTCAAGGCTGGTCGCCCAGCTGCCCGGCACCGAAGTCACCAGTACCGATAAAGCCGGGATTAGCGGTGACGATATGGAAGCGCTGGCCTTTGCATGGCTGGCGTGGCGGACCTTAAGCGGGCTGCCGGGGAATCTTCCTACGGTGACCGGCGCGCGCGAATCCAGCGTTCTGGGCGCGATTTTCCCCGCCAACCGTTCGCTGCGGTGATTGCATCTGTCGAAAGCGCATTTTACCCTGCGTATTGAGCTAAGCGAATTAACAGGAGTTTATGATGAAAAAAGGGCTTATTGCCGTTGCACTGCTACTTTCGGGCTGTAATCTGAGTCAGCACACCGCTCAGGACGAGACAAAAACGCTGCACTATCTCTGCGGCACGCTCCCTCTGACCGTTCAGCTGGATAACACCCGGGAGGAGGTCAGCATGATCCTTGACGGCAAACAGCTAACGCTGAAACAGCAGATAGCGGCGTCGGGCGCACGCTACGGCGACGGTAACTATATATTCTGGTCAAAAGGCAACACCGCCTTTGTTGAGCGCAACGATAAGGTCATTATCGACGACTGCCAGCTCCAGAGCGGCAGTTAATTTATTGAAACCTTAAAGGGTGGGGCGCACAATGCCCTCTCCCTTTTCAACCAGAAGTGATAGCGATGAGCGACAGCGATCACCTGCAACAAATTGCCCACCTGCGGCGTGAGTACACCCGCGGCGGTTTACGCCGCAAAGATCTTCCCGATGACCCGTTAACCCTGTTTGAACACTGGCTGGATCAGGCTATCGCGGCACAGCTTCCGGACCCGTCTGCGATGAGCGTCGCCACCGTTGACGAAAACGGTCAGCCTTACCAGCGCATCGTGCTGTTAAAACATTTCGACCGTAAGGGCATGGTCTTCTATACCAACCTGGGCAGCCGCAAGGCGCAACAGCTGGAAAAGAATCCGCGTATCAGCCTGCTGTTCCCCTGGCATATGCTGGAACGTCAGGTGATGGTGCTGGGCAGCGTTGAACGTTTGTCAACGCTGGACGTGGTGAGATACTTCCACAGCCGGCCGCGTGAAAGTCAGCTGGGGGCATGGGTTTCCAGGCAGTCGAGCCGGATTTCAGCCCGTGGCGTGCTGGAGGGGAAGTTTCTTGAGATTAAGCAAAAATTTCAGCAGGGTGAGATCCCGCTGCCGAGTTTCTGGGGCGGCTACCGCATTAAAATTGACTCAATGGAATTCTGGCAGGGTGGCGCGCACCGCTTGCACGACCGATTTTTCTATCAGCGCGCGGACGGCGAGAGCTGGACAGTTGACCGCCTGGCCCCCTGAGTGCCAAATGAATTGTGAAATAATGGCTTAAGCGCTGGATCCAGGTGGACCGGGCCATTATTCTATAGCCCTTATTTTCTCCGCGTGTCAGCGGAAAGCTGTGTACCAGCTTAGGTGCAGACTTTTTTTACATGGAGTCTTAGATGGCCAGCAGTAACCTGATCAAACAATTGCAAGAGCGGGGCCTGGTAGCCCAGGTAACGGATGAGGACGCGTTAGGAGAAAAACTGGCGCAGGGACCAGTCTCTCTTTATTGCGGCTTCGATCCAACCGCCGACAGCTTGCACTTGGGGCATCTGGTGCCGTTACTCTGCCTGAAACGCTTTCAGGATGCCGGTCACCGACCGGTGGCGCTGGTAGGGGGAGCAACCGGTTTAATCGGTGACCCGAGCTTTAAAGCGGAAGAGCGTAAGCTGAACACCACCGATACCGTCAATGAGTGGGTAGAAAAAATTCGCCAGCAGGTCGCGCCATTCCTGGATTTTGACTGCGGTGAAAACAGCGCCATCGCCGCCAACAACTACGACTGGTTCGGCGGCATGAATGTGCTGACCTTCCTGCGCGATATTGGCAAGTTCTTCTCCGTCAATCAGATGATTAACCGTGAAGCGGTCAAACAGCGTCTGAATCGTGATGACCAGGGTATCTCCTTTACTGAGTTCTCTTACAACCTCCTCCAGGGCTATGACTTCGCCGCGCTGAATGAACGCCATAACGTGGTACTGCAAATTGGTGGGTCCGATCAGTGGGGTAACATCACCTCCGGTATCGATTTAACCCGTCGCCTGCATCAAAACCAGGTCTTCGGCCTGACCGTACCGCTGATCACCAAGTCTGACGGCACCAAGTTCGGTAAAACCGAAGGCGGCGCGGTGTGGCTGGATCCGAAGAAAACCAGTCCTTACAAGTTCTATCAGTTCTGGATCAATACTGCGGATGCGGACGTGTACCGCTTCCTGAAGTTCTTCACCTTTATGAGCATTGACGAGATTAATGCGCTGGAAGAGGAAGATAAGAACAGCGGTAAAGCGCCGCGCGCGCAGTATGTCCTGGCTGAAAAAGTCACCTCGCTGGTCCACGGAGCAGAAGGCCTGGCAGCCGCGCAGCGTATTACGGAGAGTCTGTTCTCCGGTTCGCTGAGTTCGCTGAACGAGCAGGATCTGGCGCAGCTGGCGCAGGACGGCATGCCTACCGCCGAAGTTGAAATCGGTCAGGATTTGCAGCAGGCGCTGGTAAACGCGGAGCTGGCACCCTCACGCGGTCAGGCGCGCAAGCTGATTGATGCGAAATCCATCAGCCTCAACGGTGCGCTGCAAACTGACGCCGAGTACGTGCCGGGAGAGGGCGATCGCCTGTTTGGGCGCTATACGCTGCTGCGCCGCGGCAAAAAGAATTACAGCCTAATCAGCTGGAAATAAATCGACTGCGGGGTCACCCTCGCTGTAAAAGCCGGGTTAACCGGCTTTTTTATTGGCAGGAAGAACAGGTTAGCACGATGAAAAATATTCTCTCTATCCAGTCCCATACGGTGTTTGGTCATGCGGGTAACAGTGCAGCAGAGTTCCCGATGCGTCGGCTTGGTGCCAACGTCTGGCCGTTAAACACCGTACAGTTTTCTAACCATACGCAGTACGGCAAATGGACCGGTACGGTCATGCCGGCGACGCATCTGACCGATATCGTGCGCGGAATTGCCGATATCGATCGCCTGAAAACCTGTGATGCGGTGCTGAGCGGCTATCTGGGTTCAGCCGAACAGGGTGAGCAGATCCTTGAAATCGTTCGTATGGTCAAGGAGGCGAATCCCGACGCCTGGTATTTCTGCGATCCGGTTATGGGCCACCCTGAAAAGGGATGTATTGTGGCGCCCGGGGTGGCGGAGTTTCATCTGCACTCGGCGCTGCCCGCCAGCGACATTATTGCCCCGAACCTGCTTGAGCTGGAGATGCTGAGCGGGCGCAGCGTGGACAACGTCGCGCAGGCGGTAGAGGCGGCGCGTGAGCTGATCGCCAAAGGGCCGAAGGTGGTGCTGGTGAAACATCTGGCCCGCGCCGGCTATCGCAGCGACCGTTTTGAAATGCTGTTGGTAACGGCCGATGAGGCCTGGCACATCAGCCGTCCGCTGATCGATTTTGGTGTCCGTCAGCCGGTTGGCGTGGGTGATTTGAGCAGCGGTCTGCTGCTGGTCGATCTGCTGCACGGTCTGCCGCTACAGCAGGCGCTGGAGCACGTCACCGCCGCGGTATACGAAGTGATGCTGAAAACGCATCAGATGGGTGAGTATGAGCTTCAACTTGTTGCCGCACAGCAGGCGATAGCCGAACCCGTGCACCATTTTGCCGCCGTAAAACTGTAGTCCTTTCGGGCAGGCGGTTAACGCCTGCCCGGCATTGATCAGACCAGTCCTTCCGCCTTCAGCGCAGCGGCAACGGCCGGGCGCTCAGCCACCCGATCAAACCAGCTGTTCAGCGCATCCAGACCTGTCAGGTCTAACTTCATCGCGTGAGCCCAGCGGGTAACGGTAAACAGATAGGCATCCGCAACGGTAAAGCGCAGGCCCATCAGCCACTGTTTTTCCTTCAGCTCACCGTTGACGTAGATGAACTTCTTCTCCAGCTGTTCGCGGGTAAGGGCTTTGACCTCGTCGCTGGTGGTGGGACGAAACAGCGGAGTAAATCCTTTATGCAGCTCGGTCGCGATGTAGTTCAGCCACTCCAGCGTATGATAGCGGGTCAGACTTCCGCACGGCGCAAGCAGCTGGCGATCGCTCTTCAGGTCAGCCAGATACTGCACGATAGCCACGCCCTCAGTCAGCAGCGTACCGTCATCCAGTAACAGGGCTGGAACCTGCCCCTTCGGATTAATTTGCAGGTAGTCTTCGCCCTGTTCGGTTTGTTTGGTTTGCAGATTGACGGTGATAAGGGTGAAGTCGATGCCGGTTTCGCGCAGAATAATGTGGGGTGACAGCGAACAGGCGCCGGGTTTACAGAACAGCTTCATTGCGTTCTCCTGAGTTGTAGGGACGTTCCTGTTTTATCTTACTGCGCGAAACATAAAATGTCAGCGCGGGAGATCAACTGTTTAGCAGGTTTAAGAGGCGGGAAGGGGAGGCAGAACGGCCCGACGCGCTTGCCCCGGGCCTGAGAACAACAAATTAGCGACTACTTTGGCTGAACATCCAGCGTCATACGGTTAAGCAGACGGGCGGTAAACATCATAACGATGGCGATAACGCCGGTGACCACGCCAATCTTCAGGAAGACGTCGCCGTAAATATGCAGTGACTGCAACGGGTCGGTAATATCTTCCGGCACGGCCATCAGGTTAGCGACCTTACCGGCAACCATCGCGGCACCCGCAGTGGTCAGGAACCACGAGCCCATAATAAAGCCCATCAAACGCTGCGGCACCAGCTGAGCGACCATGGCCAGGCCAAGACCGGAAATCATCAGTTCACCGATACTTTGCATCGCGTAGCTGAGGATCAGCCAGTTAACGGAGACGATACCCATCTGGTTAGCAAAGGATGCGCCCAGCGGCAGCACCAGGAAAGCCCCTGAGCACAGCAGCATACCCAGCGCAAACTTGTGCGGCATCGGCATACGGTCGCCCATCTTATTGTACAGCGCCGCCAGCAGCGGGCTGAACACCATGATCCAGAACGGATTAAGCGCCTGGAACTGCTCCGGTTCGAAGGTAATGCCGAGCAGGGTATGCTCAACGTTGCGGATAGCAAAGAAGTTAAGCGACGTTGGCATCTGCATATACAGCACGAAGAAGACGATGGCTTGCAGCATCAGGATAAAGGCGACAATCATTTTTCGCCGGGCGGCCCCTTCCATTTTCAGCGTCTCTTTGACAAAGACCACGACGATCCCGGCGGCGACAGCGGCCAGCACCGCACGCGCAATCCCCTGATTATGCAGCAGCCAGGCCGCGAGCAGAATCAACACCACCACGCCCACCAGCGTTGCCAGCAGGCTGCCGATGTTAAGCGGGGCGAAGTCGGGTTTCGAACCGTGGTTCTTAACCCATTTACGGAACAGCATAAAGTTGGCGAGCGTAATTAGCATACCGACAAACGACAGCGAGAACGCCACGCTCCAGCCGTATTTCGCCGCCAGCCACGGGGTGGCCAACATGGAGAAGAACGAACCGATATTAATCGACATGTAATACATGGTGAACGCACCGTCGATGCGCGGATCGTCTTTCTCATAGCAGGTGGACAGCAGGGCGGACGGGTTTGCCTTGAACAGGCCGTTGCCGACGGCGATGGTGGCCATGCCGAAGTAAACCAACGTCAGATTGTGCCCGGACCACGCAATCAGCGCGTAGCCGAGGGCCAGCACCAGCGTTCCCAGCACAATCACCCTTTTGGTTCCCAGCACTTTGTCACCCAGCCAGCCGCCAACGGCAACCATGCCGTAGACCAGTGCGCTGAATGAGGAGAACAGGGTGATTGAATCTGACTCGGACATCCCCAGCATTTTCACCAGGTAGACCGCCATAATACCTTGCAGGCCGTAGTAGCCGAAACGTTCCCAAAGTTCTATGGAGAAGATGAGATAAAACGCCTTAGGCTGTTTGAACGCGTTGAGGCTTGTTGCCTCGGGTTGTTTGTTTGCAGTTGACACTCGTACCTCTGAAATCAGGACCTGTTTTTTGGCAGGAATTAAGCCGGTGTAGCGCGGGACGTGCGCCCACCTTATAGTTATAGAACAGGAAATTCGTGCATCAATTTCGCCGATCGTTACGCGCAGGGCAAGACTTTTTTCAATCTTGTTATTATTCGTTAATCCAGTTTGCTAATCATGAATACACTTTTTATTTAGTGTTTAATGCTGGGATTAATAAAATTAACGCTATTTTATTTTTGTTGTGGCGTGAGCTTTAATCAATGTGGAGAAGGCTCTGCTGCACGCTTTCCAGCAAGGATAAACCGTAGTCAGGAAACACGTTCTTCGTTTAACAGCATGGCCTGGATAAAAAATACATGTAATTCATATAATTATGCTGGTAACGATTGAGCTGAATCACAGTAAGCAGTTTTTTGTGACATAAATCAAAAAATACCGGATAATTCACGAAGAAAAAAAACGGCCGCCGTTATCGGAACGACAGCGCCGGGTCATTTGCTAAATATCGACCTTATCTGGAAACTCGCATAAATCTTCAATCAGGCAGGAGCCGCAGCGCGGTTTACGGGCTACGCAGGTATAGCGACCGTGTAGGATCAGCCAGTGGTGGCAGTCTACCTTGAACTCTTTTGGCACCACCCTGAGCAGCCGATCCTCAACCTCTTCCACGTTTTTACCCGGGGCAAAACAGGTACGGTTACAGACGCGGAAAATATGGGTATCGACGGCGATAGTCGGCCAGCCAAAGGCGGTGTTCAGAACGACATTCGCCGTTTTCCGACCCACGCCCGGCAGCGCTTCCAGCGCCTCGCGACTTTCCGGGACCTCTCCACCGTGCTGTTCCAGCAGAATGCGGCAGGTTTTAATGACATTCTCCGCTTTGCTGTTAAACAGGCCGATGGTCTTGATGTACTCTTTCACGCCGTCAACGCCGAGCGCCAGTATAGACGCCGGCGTATTGGCCACCGGATAGAGCTTCGCGGTTGCCTTATTGACGCTGACATCGGTCGCCTGCGCGGAGAGCAGCACTGAAATCAGCAGTTCGAAAGGGGAGGTAAACACCAGTTCCGTGGTCGGGTGCGGGTTATTGTCCCGCAGCCGGGTCAAAATCTGATATCGCTTTTCCTTGTTCACTGGGCCATTTTTCCATCCGGCAGCGCCCGGGCCTCGACTTCAGCCTTCAGTGCGGCGCGCTGTTTCATTTTATTGTCGATCAGATACTTCGCCGCCAGCAGCATGCCGAGGCCAATAAAAGCACCGGGAGGCAGCATCGCCAGCAGCATAGGTGAGTCAAAGTGGATGACTTCAATCCGCATCGCCTTCGCCCAGGGGCCAAGCAGCTGATCGGCACCGTTAAAAATTGTACCGTTGCCGATAATTTCACGGATTGAACCCAGAACCACCATCACGCTGGTGGCGCCAAGGCCAATCGCTGCGCCGTCCAGCGCCGAGAGCGGCACGCTGCTTTTTGAGGCTACCGCCTCCGCACGCCCCACCACAATGCAGTTGGTGACGATAAGCGGAATAAAGATCCCCAGCGACTGATACAGGCCGTAGGCAAAGGCGTTAATCAGCATCTGCACGCAGCTGACCACCGCAGCAATGATCATCACATAAATCGGAATACGAATTTCCGACGGCACCCAGCGGCGTGACAGGGAAATGCCGCTGTTGGTCAGGATTAACACCAGCGTCGTTGCCAGCCCCAGCCCGAGAGCATTGGTGGCGGTTGAGGTGACGGCCAGCAGCGGACACAGCCCCAGCAGCTGAACCAGCGCGGAGTTATTCTTCCACAGCCCGCCTATCAGCAGCGTTTTCGCTTCACTCATTTTCATCTCCACAGGTTGGCAGTGATGAAATCTGCCCCTTTAATGTTTCAATATACAGCGTTGTCCGCTTCACCGCATTCACCACGGCGCGGGGCGTAATGGTTGCACCGGTAAACTGGTCGAAATCGCCGCCGTCTTTCTTCACGGCAAAGCGCGTGTCGTCCGCGCCTTTTAGCTGCCTGCCGTTAAAACTATTGATCCAGTCAGAGATGCGCAGTTCAATTTTATCGCCCAGCCCCGGCGTTTCATGATGCTCCACAACCCGGGTTCCGTAGACGGTGCCCGTAAAATTAGCACCCACCACCATCTGAATAGCGCCGGAGTAACCGTCGGGTGCCGTGGTTTCAATCGCCACGGCGACCGGTTTGCCGTCTTTTCGCGCCACATAGAGATGATGCGGCGCATCGTTACCCAGCGCCGGATTACTGACGATATAACACTCTTGCTGAATGGCGTTATTATAGATATCCGGCGGGATAACCTGGTCCAGCAGTACCTTCTGCTGAAGCGCGGTTTGATGGGCGATAGTGGGTTTGGTTACGTAGTTGACCACGGCGGTCATGCCGGTGGTAACTGCTGCGAAAATCGCCAGCGTTACGCCGTTTTTACGAATGGCATCCAGCATCATTTCTCCTTACGGTGACCGTACACGCGCGGCTGCGTGTAGTAGTCAATCAGCGGGACGCAGATATTGGTTAACAGCACCGCAAAGGCCACGCCGTCGGGATAGCCGCCAAAACTGCGGATCAGCCACACCAGCAGACCTATCAGCACGCCATAAAACAGCCGACCTTTATTCGTGGTGGAGGCGGTAACCGGATCGGTCGCAATAAAGAAGGCGCCGAGCATCGTTGCGCCGGAAAACAGATGAATGGTCGGCGACAGCAGGGTATCGGGCGACGCCAGCCAGCCAATAGTGGCAAACAGCGCCAGCGACGCGAGAAAGCTGACCGGGATATGCCAGCGGATGCTGTTAGTGCCCAGCAGGAAGATCCCCCCGGCCAGGAAACCCATATTCACCCACTGCCAGCCAAGCCCGCCCAGTACGCCGCTGTAAACAGGCTGAGCCAGCAGCTGTTCCGCGCTGTGCCCGGCGCGTAAACCGGTCTTGAAGGTATCCAAAGGCGTAGCCTGGCTCACGCCGTCGATGCCAACCTGCAACTGCTGCATGGTATGCCCGTCCAGGGTGTGAAACTGGAAAATCATACTCAGGGTATCGCTGAAGGTCGGCACGATACCCTGTAACCCGTGCGGCGGAAGCCAGCTGGTCATCTGCACCGGGAAGGAGATCAGCAGAACCACATAACCGACCATCGCCGGGTTAAAGGGGTTCTGGCCAAGTCCGCCGTAAAGCTGCTTGGAGATGATCACGGCGAACAGTGTCCCGATCACCACAATCCACCACGGTGCCAGCGAAGGAATACTGATCCCCAGCAGTAGGGCGGTTAGCAGCGCCGAGTTATCCTTCAGGGTAGGCGCCAGCGGGAGCTTACGCAGCCGTAAAATTGCGGCTTCGGCCGCAATGCCAACGACGGCGGCAAGCAGAACCTGAATCAGGTTACCCCAGCCGAAGAAATACCACTGCGCCGCCATACCGGGTATGGCGGCGATCAGCACCAGCATCATTATCGTGCCGGTACTGCGGCGATTGTGGGTATAGGGTGAACTTGCAATACGAAATGCCATTTAATCCTCTTGCGCCGAAGGCTGCTGAGCTTTGCGCGCTTTTACCCGCGCAATCGCCGCAGCCACCGCTGCTTTACGTGCATCATCAGAAGCAGGTGCTTCATTATCATCACAATCATTATCTGCATCAGCCTGCTGCGCGGCTTTCTTCGCCTTGGCGCGGGCAATCGCGGCGGCAACGGCGGCCTTGCGCGGATCCTCCGGCGCGGCGTCCTGCGGTGCCGGTGCGGAAACGGTGTCGTCGCCGGTGCCTGCATCAGCCTGCTGCGCGGCTTTCTTCGCCTTGGCGCGGGCAATCGCGGCGGCAACGGCGGCCTTGCGCGGATCCTCCGGCGCGGCGTCCTGCGGTGCCGGTGCGGAAACGGTGTCGCCGCCGGTGCCTGCATCAGCCTGCTGCGCGGCCTTCTTCGCCTTGGCGCGGGCAATCGCGGCGGCAACGGCGGCCTTACGCGGATCCTCCGGCGCGGCGTCCTGCGGTGCCGGTGCGGAAACGGTGTCGTCGCCGGTGCCTGCATCAGCCTGCGGCGCGGCCTTCTTCGCCTTGGCGCGGGCAATCGCGGCGGCAACGGCGGCCTTACGCGGATCTTCAGCCTGACGGGTAACCGGCTCGGTCTCCGCCTGTTTCTCGGCCTGGCGCGCTTTCGCCTCGGCCAGCCGTGCTTCGCGCAGCGCGATGCGGGCAGCGTCATCAGCCGGACGCGCCGCCGATGCTTCCTCCGCATTGTTCTGCTGCTGTTTTGCCTTCACGCGTTCACGCGCGGCATTAAGCGCATCGGCATCGCTGGTAGCGACGGAGCGTTTAGCCTGCTGGTGCTTCGCTTCGCGCGCCAGCTTCTCACGCTCAAGGCGATCCTGGCGTGCTTCAAATCTCGCCTTCGCCAGCGCGTTACGCTGCGCCTCCTGGTCGATGGCCTGAATTTCGGCCTTCTCCTGGCGGTAGTACTGCACCAGCGGAATATTGCTCGGGCAGACATAGGCACAGGCTCCGCATTCAATGCAGTCGGCTATGTTATGCTCCCGCGCCTTATCGTGATCGCTGCCGCGGCTATACCAGTAAAGCTGCTGCGGCAGCAAACCGGCAGGGCAGGCGTCGGCGCAGGCGCTACAGCGGATGCAGCCCTTTTCAGCTTCCGTCGGCCCCATTTCGCTGGCGGAAGGGGCCAGTATGCAGTTGGTAATTTTAACTACCGGCACATCCAGCGCGGGTAGGGTAAAGCCCATTAGCGGACCGCCCATCACCACCATCTGTTCATTGCCGGGCGTGAAGTCAGCCTGCTGAAGCAGATGGCCGATCGGCGTACCGATGCGTCCCCAGACGTTGCCCGGACGCTTGACCGCTTCTCCGGTCAGCGTCACCACGCGCTCTGTCAGCGGCTCACCGTCAATCACGGCGCGCTTCACCGCAAAGGCAGTGCCCACGTTCTGCATCAGAACGCCGATATCGGTAGAGCGGCCACCGTGCGGAACCTCTTTACCGGTCAGAATACGGGTCAGCTGCTTGGCGCCGCCGGAGGGATACTTGGTCGGGATCACGCGGATTTGCAGATCGGTTTCTTTCCCCAGCGCCGTCCGCAGTGCGGCAATCGCCTCAGGCTTATTGTCCTCAATACCGATCAGCACCCGTTCAGCCTGAAGGATCCACGCCAGAATGCGGCTGCCGATCAGAACCTCGTCGGCGCAGTCCTGCATCAGCCGGTCGTCGGCGGTAATATAGGGTTCACACTCCGCCGCGTTGATAATCAGCGTATTAACCCCGTGCAGGCCACCTTTCAGTTTGGTTGCGGTAGGGAAGCCCGCACCGCCCAGCCCGGCAACGCCGGCCTGGTGCACGCGCGCAACCAGATCGCTGCGCTCAAGCTGACGGTAGTCGCTGACCGTCTGCCGCTCAATCCAGCGATCTTCGCCGTCCGGCTCAATGAATATACAGAGTTCCGCCAGTGCAGAAGGGTGGGCGGTCATATGCGGCGCAATTTTGGTTACCGTACCGGACGTTGGCGCGTGAATGGGCAGCATCCGCCCGGAGCCAAACGTCAGCGGCTGGCCGCGCAGTACGCGGTCGCCGGGCCGCACGCAGATCTCACCCTCGCTGCCGATATGCTGCTTTAGCGGCAGAATAAACTTGTCCGGCAGCGGCAGGCGGCGCAGCGGCGTGCCGTTTGACTGGGTCTTCATCTCTGGCGGGTGGATACCGCCTTCAAAGTCCCAGAGTGCGTCTTTTTTGAATAATTTTAACAGGTTAAACATGATTTTCTACAGGAATAACCCGGACAGGGATAGTCTGCATATCCCATTTCCAGTTAGCGGTGGTGGTCGCAACCGGACGCATCTCAATGCAGTCGGTCGGGCACGGGGCAACGCAGAGATCGCAGCCGGTACAGACATCGCTTAACACCGTATGCATGGCGCGGGTGGCTCCGACGATGGCATCAACCGGACAGGCCTGGATGCATTTGGTACAGCCGATGCAGTTGGCTTCATCGATCCAGGCAATTTTACGTTCCGGCTCACGCTCGGCTTCATCCCCCAGAGGCTGAGGATCAACGTTCAGCAGCGCCGCCAGCTTAAGCATGGTCTGCTCACCGCCGGGCGCGCACTTATTGATCATCTCACCGCTGTTGGCGACGGCCTCCGCGTAGGGGCGGCAGCCGGGATAGGTACACTGGCCGCACTGACTCTGCGGCAGCAGGGCATCTATCTGCTCGACAATCGGGTCCTCTTCAACCTTGAAACGGCGCGAGGCATACCCTAACAGGCCACCGAAGATCAAACTGAGGGCACTTAATACCACAACAGCAATCCAGATAGCGCTCATCAGAACTTAACCAGGCCTGTAAAGCCCATAAAGGCCAGCGCCATCAGACCGGCGGTCACCAGTGCAATGGAGGAACCTTTAAAGGGAGCGGGAACGTCGGCCAGCACCAGGCGTTCGCGAATACCGGCGAACAGGACCATCACCAGTGAAAAGCCCACCGAGGCGCTGAAGCCATACAGCGCAGCCTGAAGAAAGGTGTGATTGAGGTTAACGCTTAGCAGCGGAACGCCCAGCACGGCACAGTTGGTGGTGATCAGCGGCAGGAAGATGCCCAGCAGACGATAGAGATCCGGGCTGGTTTTGCGCACCACCATCTCAGTGAACTGGACGACCACGGCAATCACCAGAATGTAGGCCATGGTGCGCAGATAGACCAGATCGAGTGGCAGCAGGATCAGATGGTTCACCAGCCATGCGCAGATCGAGGCGAGGGTGATAACAAATGTGGTGGCAAGTCCCATACCGATAGCCGTTTCCAGTTTTTTAGAAACGCCCATAAAGGGACAAAGGCCGAGAAACTTCACCAGAACGAAGTTATTCACCAGCACTGTGCCAATAAAAAGGAGCAGGTAGTCGGTCATTCTTAAGCCTGAAAAAGGGAGAAAACGCAGATTTGTCTCACCGCTAAGGGGGCCACTCTGCCCGCGAAGGTCAACACGCGATGGACAGATCTACGGCTTGAAATTTCGAAAGTTGATTATCGGATATTGCGCGCGTGACCACAACCGTTCCACACAAGGGAACGGCGTTATTGCGCACTCAGGATTAAATTATTGACGATTTTTACATCATCACGGGTTGATAAAGGTCGTTTTAACTCGTCTGGCGCGTTTGAAATAGGGCACCAGCGCGGCGGCGGCCAGTAACGCAATTAGCAGCGTTTGAACCGCTTTAGCATCGGTAACCGGGGAAAAAGCAAAAACCTTGAGCGCCAGCAGCACGGTCAGCAGCAGCCAGATGATGTAGTGTCGCGGCAGCCGCTGAGAGCGTTTAAAGAAAAGCAGGGTCACCCACACGCTGTAGCACCAGACCAGAACGGAGGTCAGTACGGAAAACCCCCACTGATAGAGGACGTTACTTTGCAGGTTTAACAGCTCGTTGCGCAGCGCGGGATCGAGCAGGGCGCTGATAAACATGAACATCACCAGCGTGGTGGAAAGCAGAGTCATGAGAAGCCAGGCCAGCGGCAACAGCAGCCAGCCGCCGATACGATTTTGGGAATTAACAGCCACGGGGTGTCCTCAATCCAACCAGAAGTAGCGCGAATAATCGCGCCAGCGGAGTGCGACTATACGAAAAAAATCGCGTTGGATCACCAGGCGATGTTTTACACCACGTAATGCCAGAGTGTCTTGGGTACGCAGCCGGGATCGAATAAACGCCCCCCGGCGGTCAGTTCTGCACGGCGGTGATCGGCGGCGCGATACATCAGGATTATTTCACTATCATCAGCGATTGAATAGTTAAGGTGGTCGAAAAGCTTTTCCAAACTTTCAGGGTTATTAACTTTGCGAAACTTTAGCAGGTAGTCGTGAATGCTCATGGGTGCCGTACTGTGCATCAATTAGAGAAAGTCAGTATATAACGAGTACTTACGGATTCCAGCGGAGTATGAATAAAAAACATCAGTTTCGGATAAGTGACTAAGGAATTTTCTTTCTAAGATAAATCCTGGCGAAGCGTGAGAAACCTCACAAATCAGTATAATTTTTGGCCCGCATTAAGTACCGCCCCGGACGACAGAACTTTACGCGGTGCTGTAATCGCTTCCAAATCAATGCGGTGCAACCGCTTCTGTTTATTACATTTATTTAACCGCTTTTTCCTTCACCACAGCCGTTTATTCCATATCGTCCGGTCCGGGGTTTGCGGCGGCTCGGGGAAGATCTCTTTGATTTGTAGTGTTTTGTGAGCGCCGTCGAATATGTTTTGTTATTAATAGGCCAGGATTTAGAGGCTCTTACCCTATACGGCAAAATCCCATCAGAGGAAAAATGATCATGTGGAAGCGTTTACTCTTACCTGTTCTTATCAGCGCAAGCCTCTCCGCACCGGTGATGGCAGAGTCCATGACCGTCGGTTTCTCACAGGTTGGCTCTGAATCCGGCTGGCGCGCGGCGGAAACCAGCGTAGCGAAAACCGAAGCGCAGAAGCGCGGCATCACCCTGAAAATTGCGGATGGCCAGCAAAAACAGGAAAACCAGATCAAGGCAGTGCGTTCATTTATCGCCCAGGGCGTGGATGCCATTTTCATTGCGCCGGTAGTACAGACAGGCTGGGAACCGGTGCTGGAAGAAGCGAAGGATGCCAAAATTCCGGTCTTCCTGCTTGACCGCGCCATCGTGGTGAAAGACAAATCGCTTTACCAGGCGGTTGTTACCGCGGACAACGTTCTGGAAGGCAAGCTGATCGGCGACTGGCTGGTGAAAGAGCAGGCCGGTAAGCCGTGTAACGTGGTCGAACTTCAGGGAACCGTGGGTGCCAGCGTAGCGATTGACCGTAAAAAAGGCTTCGCCGAGGCCATTGCCAATACGCCGGATATTAAGGTTATCCGTTCACAAAGCGGCGACTTTACCCGTAGCAAGGGTAAAGAGGTAATGGAGAGCTTTATCAAGGCAGAGAACAACGGCAAGAATATCTGCATGGTTTATGCGCACAACGATGATATGGCGATTGGGGCAATTCAGGCCATCAAAGAAGCCGGGCTTAAGCCGGGTAAAGACATTCTGATCGGATCGATAGACGGCGTACCGGATATCTATAAAGCGATGCTGGCCGGGGAAGCGAACGCGAACGTGGAGCTGACGCCTAACATGGCAGGCCCGGCCTTCGACGCCCTGGAAAAACTGAAAAAAGACGGCACCGCGCCACCGAAAATTATCAAAACTGAAACCAAACTGTTCCTGCCGGCCGACGCTCAGAAGGAGCTGGACAGCAAAAAAGGGATGGGTTACTGAGCCACGTGCCGCCTCATGCGGGGCGGCTTTTTTCATGGTTTGAGGCGCAGCGTATGAACACCGACACCTCTCCTGCCACGCTGCTGGAAATCAGCGGCGTCAGTAAATCCTTCCCCGGCGTTCGCGCGCTGGACAACGTTTCATTCAGTATTCGCGCGGGTGAGATTATGGCGCTGCTGGGTGAGAACGGCGCGGGAAAATCCACGCTGATTAAAGTTCTGACCGGGGTTTATCAGCGCGACGGCGGCACGGTTATGCTTTCCGGGCAGGCCATTAGCCCGCGCAGCACCGCCGAGGCCCAGCGACTGGGTATCGGCACCGTCTATCAGGAAGTTAACCTGCTGCCGAATATGTCGGTGGCGGACAACCTTTATATCGGACGGGAGCCAAAACGCTTCGGTCTGATCGATCGTAAAACGCTGAATCAGCGTGCGGTAAAACTGCTGCGCGACTACGGCTTCGAGCTGGACGTCACCCGCCCCCTGGGACACTACTCGGTGGCGATGCAGCAGATTATCGCCATCTGCCGCGCCGTGGATCTCTCGGCGAAAGTGCTTATCCTGGACGAACCCACCGCCAGCCTGGACGCCAGCGAAGTGGAAATGCTGTTTACGCTGATGGATCAGCTGCGGGCGAAGGGAATGAGTCTGATCTTTGTCACCCATTTTCTTGACCAGGTGTACCGCATTACTGACCGCATCACTGTCCTGCGCAACGGACAATATATCGCGACCCGGGACACACGTACGCTGCCGCAGATTGAGCTTATCAAGCTGATGCTGGGGCGTGAACTGCTGGAAACCGCGCTTCAGCGCGCCGGCAGTACGTTGCGAAGTGAAAATCCAGTGGTCGAGTTTAAGAACTATGGCAAAAAAGGCACCATCGAACCCTTCAGCCTAAGCGTTCGCCCCGGGGAAGCGGTCGGCCTGGCCGGTCTGCTCGGCTCCGGCCGCACCGAAACGGCCGAGCTGCTGTTTGGCATTAAACGTGCCGACTCCGGCAATGCTTTTATTAAGGGAAAACCCCAGACCATCCGCAGCCCGGCGCAGGCCTCCCGCCTCGGGATGGGGTTCTGCCCGGAGGATCGTAAAACTGACGGCATTATCGGTGCCGCCTCGGTGCGGGAAAATATCATTCTGGCGCTTCAGGCGCAGCGGGGCTGGCTGCGCCCGATTAAGCGCCGTGAACAGCAGCAGATTGCCGAACGGTTTATCAAGAGTCTGTCGATCCGCACCCCGGACGCCGAGCAGCCGGTGGAGCTGCTCTCTGGCGGCAATCAGCAGAAGGTGCTGCTGTCACGCTGGCTGGTCACCCGTCCGCAGTTTTTAATTCTCGACGAGCCAACGCGCGGTATCGACGTTGGCGCGCACGCTGAAATTATCCGCCTGATTGAAACGCTGTGCGCCGACGGTCTGGCGCTGCTGGTGATCTCCTCTGAGCTGGAGGAGCTGGTGGGCTACGCCGACCGGGTGATTATCCTGCGCGACAGACAGCAGGTTGCCGAAATACCGCTGGAGCAGCTGTCGGTAGCCGCTATCGTCAATGCGATCGCGGCAGGGGGAGAACAGCATGCTTGAAAGCCACTTAGTACCGGGAAAAACGCCGATGTTGAAACGTAAACTTCCGCCGGGGCTACCGCAGATTGGCGCACTGATCCTGGTGCTGTTGATTGACAGCCTGGTGGCGAATAACTTTTTCGCCATTCATTTGCAGGACGGGCGGCTGTTCGGCAGCCCGATAGACATTCTTAACCGCGCCGCGCCGGTAGCCATTCTTGCGATTGGCATGACGCTGGTGATTGCGACCGGCGGTATCGATCTGTCGGTTGGCGCGGTAATGGCGATTGCCGGCGCCACCGCCGCGACGATGACCGTAGCCGGCCACAGCCTGCCGGTGGTGATTCTGGCCACGCTCGGCAGCGGCCTGCTTTGCGGGCTGTGGAACGGCGTGCTGGTGTCGCTGCTGAAAATTCAGCCCTTTGTCGCCACGCTGATCCTGATGGTTGCCGGACGGGGCATTGCACAGCTGATAACCCAAGGGCAGATCGTCACCTTTAACAGCGATGCGCTGGCCCGCTTTGGCAGCGGCACGCTGCTGTGGCTGCCGGTGCCGCTGTGGATCACGCTGGGGCTGGCGCTGCTGGTATGGCTGCTCACCCGTAAAACTGCGCTGGGCATGTTTATCGAGGCCGTAGGGATAAACCTGCGCGCCGCCCGCAACGCCGGGGTTAACGGCTGGCTGGTAGTGATGAGCACCTATGTGCTGAGCGGTCTCTGTGCTGCCGTGGCCGGGCTGATTGTTGCAGCCGATATTCGCGGTGCCGATGCCAACAATGCCGGGCTGTGGCTGGAGCTGGACGCCATTCTTGCGGTGGTTATCGGCGGGGCTTCACTGATGGGCGGGCGCTTTAATCTGCTGCTGTCGCTGATTGGGGCGCTGATTATTCAGGCGATGAACACCGGTATTTTGCTCTCCGGTTTTCGTCCCGAGCTTAACCAGGTCGTCAAGGCGGTGGTGGTAATGATCGTGCTGCTGCTTCAGTCGCCACGCTTTATTCAACTGTTTAAAAGAGGGACGCGCGGTGGTTAAACGTCATCTTCCGTTAATGATAACCCTGCTGGTCTTTGTCGCCGGTTATCTGTTCTGCCTGAGCCAGTTCCCCGGCTTCGCCTCCACCCGGGTGATTGCCAATATTCTGACCGATAATGCCTTCCTGGGGATTATCGCCGTCGGTATGACTTTCGTTATCCTCTCCGGCGGTATCGATCTGTCGGTCGGCGCGGTGATTGCCTTTAGCGGGGTGTTTCTTGCCCGCGCCATCGGGGATTTTAACCTTCATCCGCTGGTGGCCTTTGCTCTGGTCATGGTGCTGGGATCGGCATTCGGTGCGTTTATGGGCTGGCTGATTGACGCACTGAAAATTCCGGCGTTTATTATCACCCTCGCCGGGATGTTTTTTCTGCGCGGCTGTAGTTATCTGGTGGCTGAAAGTTCACTGCCTATCGATCATCCGTTTTACAGCACGCTGTCGTCGATGGCATGGAAAATTCCCGGAGGCGGGCGGCTCAGCCTGCTGGCACTGATTATGCTGATGGTTGTGGCGCTGGGAATTCTTATCGCTCACCGTACCCGCTTTGGTAGCCAGGTTTATGCGATTGGCGGCAATGCGAATTCGGCACAGCTGATGGGGATTTCCACCCGCGGCACCACGGTACGCGTGTATATGCTCTCTTCCGCGCTGGCAACGCTGGCGGGGATTGTCTTCTCTATCTACACCTCGGCGGGCTATGCGCTGGCAGGGATGGGGGTTGAGCTGGATGCCATTGCTTCGGTTGTGATTGGCGGCACGCTGCTGTCCGGCGGCGTGGGTACGGTGCTGGGCACGCTTTTCGGCGTGTTGATCCAGGGGCTGATTCAGACGTGGATTAACTTTGACGGCACGCTGAGTTCATGGTGGACCAAGATTGCCATCGGGGTGCTGCTGTTCGCCTTTATCGCGTTGCAGCGGCTGCTGACGGTGATGTGGGATCGCCAGCAGAACGCGCCGGTTAAGCGGCTGAGTCTCTGACGGGACCGGGTGATGAGGGATGCCTTGGGCATCGGTGTTTACGCGGCGCTGCGGGGACGGGGCGGCCAGGTCCTCGCGCCGCTGCGCGGTGCCTTCACTGCGTTTGTCGGCCCGTCGGACCGCCGCAGATGGCCCTCCGTGGCCAGCTGCGTCTTTCGCCCACGTCCCTGTGGGCGAATCCTGGCCTCCGCACTGCGTTCAGCGCTGCGGATTGTCCGCCCCGTCCCCGCCGCGCCGCGTTAGCTTAATGCGGTGGGAAAGGGAATATAGGGGACAGGCAGTCCAGCACTAACATGTTCAAAAGTCCGATGTCTGCGCAATGAGTAGGGGGAACAGACGCCGCGGCTACCGGATAATCCACAGCGCTGAACGAAGAAAGGAAGCCAGGATTCGCCGCATGGACGCGGCGAAAGGTGCAGCCGGGGCAGGAAGCCCCGTCTGCACCGTTCCGACGGGCTGACGCACGCAGTGAAGGCACCGCGAAGCGGCGCGAGGACAGCCGGTAGCCGCGGCGTCTGTTCCCCAATCACCGGCAGCCGGATACCGCCACGCATACTGCGCGTTAAGCTCCGCGCCATGAACCATCACATCCTCATAATATTCATGCCGATTATTTCCAGGTCAAACCGCCCAAAGGAATTACGGGGTTTTCGCCACTGAGCAGGGATCCTAATACCACAGCACTACCGGCGGCTAACGTGAAACCCAAACTACCTTGACCAATATTCAACCATAAATTTTGATAACGGGTACGTCCCAGCAGGGGCGGCCCGGCTGGGGTGGAAGGGCGCATGCCGGCCCAGGCTTCGGCATTTTTAATGCCTTGCAGTTCAGGGAACGTGTCGGAAACGATATTTTTTAATGCCCGGATGCGCTCAGGGCGTAGTTTATCGCCGTCGTAACCAATATCGACCATTGCTGCAATTCGTAACCGATCGCCAAGCCGGGCGTAAACAACCTTATGACCGTAATCCGTTACGCTGACGTCAGGCGCGATAGCGGGTTGTTCAGGATAGGCAAGAGTCAGGCTGTAACCTTTGAGGGCGCACAGTGATACGGCAACGCCGGCTCCTCCAAGCAACGCGCTGCTGCCATTACCAGCGGCCACCACGTAATCATCTCCAACGATAGTTCCCCGGCTGGTTTCTACAGAGCGAATGCGGTCGTCATCTCTATTCAGGCGTTTTACTTCGCAGTTGCAGGTCAGTTTAAAAAGGTTACTGGCGTTGAGCTTTTCAAGCAGCGCCTGGCAAAATTTATGACAATCGGCTGTTTCGTCACCGGGTGAATAAATACCGCCTTGCAGCAAAGAACCGACGTGTTTGAGTGAAGGTTCTAAATCAACACACTCATCACTGTTCAAAGATTGTTGATATTGAAGGTTAATTCCTTTAATCGCTTTATTGAAATCATGCGAATGCCGATAGACGATGAGCTTGCCAGAACGCCTCCAGTTAAAATCGGTTAAATTATCATTCTCCAGCCACTCCTGCATCACCTGACGGCTTAGCAGCGACAGACGAAGAATATGATCTTTATTGATTTTATTGGTCTGGCTATTACAGGCCCGAAGGAACTGCAGTAGCCAACGCCATTGATCAAATGACATCCGCAGCCGCATATTTAGAGGGGAGTCACTCTTTCCCATCCATTTAATTCCTTGCAGAGGCACTCCGCAGTCGGCAAGCGGTGTAACATACTGATAGCTGAGCTGGCCACCATTAGCAAAACTGGTGGTTCCGCCTGCCTGTAAATGACGTTCAATTAATTCAACTTGATGGCCGCTTTTAATTAATACATAGGCCGTTGCTAATCCGATTACGCCACCACCAATAATGACAATTCTTTTTTTCATGATCTGAAATATTCATCGCTGATAAAATTCTCTGGCGTTATCTCAAATCATTTTCTTCGTCTGTACAATTGACATTTCATTTTCAGGGTATAACCCATGGTTAACTTGCTGCATCCGGGTACGCAGTTGTTTACAGAGAAAGTCGACAAACTTTTGTGCGATAGGGCTTAGGGAGACATCCGCCCGCCGCAGCAGACAAAGTGTGACCGTCATTGGCGGTGAGATCGAATGGATCATCTCTCGCTCCAGATTGTGCTGAGCGGAAAAAATGTCAGTAACACTGCACCCCATACCCAGTTTCACAAACTCAGTCGCCATGTAATAGGTCTGTACGTTCAGTCTGGTGGTGGAGAAGTCGCGTCGCGTTGCAATGGCGGCAGAGAGCGAGTGGGAGCCAGGAGATATCCAGCGCTGCTGGTCTATCTCATCAATGGCTACTGCTCCCTGACGGTACTGCCGATCGACGTAGACCAGGGGCACTTCGGCAACCGCAGTGCTGATGATTTCACCTTGCTGCACGGGCTGGAGCGTTAACGCCAGGTCGATCTCACGGATGTCCAATTTTTTGATGAGTGTCTCAGTGTGATCGGTGGTGAGCGTCATCACAAAATTGGTGTTGCGTTGATAGAAATCGGTGACGATTTTCGGCACCAGGCTCAGACCCAGACTAGGTAAGCAGCCAAGAGTAATTTTAGCCCGCGTATCCCGAGCCAGATTGTCAGCAAGCAATCGCAGGTTATCCAGATCCTGAAAAATATCCTGTGCTTTATCAAACAGCGCCAACGCCTCAGCAGTAGGAAGCAGCTTGCCACGCACCCGTTGAAAGAGTTTAAAACCCAGCCTCTGCTCGGCGCTTTTCAAGGTTTTACTGGCCGCCGGTTGGGAGATATTCATCGACTCTGCTGCGCGTGAAAGTGAGCCGTAAATCATCACAGCGTGAAAAATTTCCAGGTGACGTAGTTTCATGTTGTGTTAACTCAGGGTTATACAGGTTAGATAAAAGGTCATTGTACAATAACGAAGTATTAACATAATTTTAATAACTTAACATCACTACATTTACTCTTCTGTGCTGTTTTTCCGCTCCTGTAGGCTATTTTGCCCAAGCGGGTCTGCGATCATAATTATTCAAGGAGCGAGATGAGTAACTCAGCGTTCTCTTATAATCCGACTAATCGATGGCACATCACCAAAAAGAACATCATTACAGGTCTGTTATTGGTGTGTTTTTTAGCGATCGCGTTCTGGTGCCATGGGCGGCCCGATAATGAATTGGGGTTCCTGGGCTTTATGCCTTTGGTCGTATTAGCCCTGTTGTCACTCATTGGTGTTGATATTGTGCTGGCCGTTATCTCATTAATTATTATCGCGATGATAATGACATCCACTACTTTACCGGAAATGGGCACAATGCTGGCAAAGTCTACCGGTTCATTCATCGCTACCGTGGGATTGATTATTATGCTCGGTGCCGGCGTGGGGGAAGTGATTTGGTCAAATGGGGCTGGCCCAATCTACGCAGCTAAAATACATGCTTTACAACGGTTGGGTGATAGTGCTCGCCAATATGATTCTCTTCGCCGTTCTTTTTCAGCTGTTGGCGTAAGCGCTTAAATCATTAGTGACCGCCTGGGCGGTCACCTTTAATGAAGGCTGTTACAGAGAGTTTTTTACCGGGGCCGAAATCAAAACGCATCCTGCTGCAAATACCGCCACGCATACTGCGCGTAAAGCTCAGCACCCTGAACCATCACATCCTCATCAATGTTGAAACAGCCGTGATGATGCGCCCAGTCGGTGCCCTTAGCCGCGTTGCCGCAGCCCAGCAGCGCAAAACAGCCGGGGATATTCTCAATAAAGAAACTGAAATCCTCCCCGCCGGTGGTCGGACGCTCGGCGTACAGCACCTCTTCACCAAACGCGTCACGAATCACCGACTGCGCCAGCAGCGCACTGCGCTCCTCATTGATTACCGGCAGCGTGCCATAGGTATACTCCACCTCTGCCGTGGCACCGTACACCGCCGCCGTCTGATGCGCATAACGCTCGATAGCGGCCTTGAGACGCTCGCGGGTTTCCACGTTGAAACAGCGCACCGTTCCGTCCAGCACCGCATTCTCAGCAATTACGTTAAAACGCGTGCCTACCTCCATGCGGCCAATGGTGACCACCGCCGACTCCAGCGGCGACGTTTCGCGGGACACAATCGCCTGAACATTCATCACAAACGCCGATGCCACCACGGCCGCATCAACGCAGGCTTCCGGCATCGAACCGTGGCCGCCGCGCCCTTTGAATCTCACCTTCAGCAAGTCGGCTGAGGCAAAGCTGGATCCCACGTTGCAGGAAATCTTGCCGGAGGCCGTAGTTGTCCAGATATGCATACCAAACACATTATCCACGCCCTCAATCGCTCCCTGACGGACCATCTCCCGCGCGCCCTCGGCAATCTCTTCTGCCGGCTGAAAAATCAGCCTGACATTGCCACGAAGATCGGCGCGATGCGCCTGAAGGGCTCTGGCCGCGCTGAGCAGCATGGCGGTATGCGCATCGTGACCGCAGGCGTGCATTTTACCCTCGTTCTGCGATCGGTAGCTTAAGTCGCGGCTTAGTTCCTGCACCGGCAGGGCGTCCATATCGGCACGCAGCGCCACGGTTTTCCCCGGCTGCCCACCCTTGATTTCCGCAATAATCCCCGTCGGTTTGGTCAGCCGGTAAGCAATACCCATCTCTTCCAGCGCCTGAGCCACCTTCTGCGTGGTGCGCACTTCCTCCCACGGCAGTTCCGGGTGAGCGTGAAGATCGCGTCGGAAGGCGATCATCGTCTCTGTATATGCGCGAACGGACTGTGCAATGGCCTGATTGATCATGAGTTTCTATCCCTTATCTCTTATACCGGTTTACAGAAAAATTCGTTAAACAGCGGGAATGATATAGCTGACCATAATGCCCGCCAGCACCACCGACACCATGGTGACGGAAATAAACCCACCGACCAGCATAGGAGCCAGCATATGCTGCATCAGCACCTCGCGCTCCTTTTCATCTTTGGTCAGCGCGGTGATCGCTTCGTTGGTAATGATGTAGTCCGCCGGAAAGCCGTACATTGAGGTCAGGGCAATAGCAAACGCCATCTCGGTGCTGACGCCCAGCAATTTGCCGACCAGCCAGGAAACAATGAACATACCGACCACCGCGGTGGCTATCAGTATCAGCATCGGCACCAGCAGACGCAGCAGCATCTCCGGGGTGGCCTTATTCAGCGTGTCGAAGATAAACAGCATCAGCCCCATCACCGCGAAGCCAAACCCGTTGGCCTTTTGCAGCGGCTGCTTTTCCAGAAAGCCGAGAGAGGTGGCCACCACGCCGAACAGCAGGCAGAGCACAAACGGGCTGACCGCGACAACCGGCGCCAGCCAGCCGGACACCAGATAAGCCAGCCAGCCGACTAACGCCAGGCGCATAAATTTAAAATAGCTGGTGTTGTAGTGTGCGGGATAACGCCTGAACAGGCGGGGCATCACCGCATCCGTTGCCGGAGCCGCCTCGGTTTTATCCGTGACCGCGGCGGCAACTGTCTCCTGCCATTCCCCCTGACGGTACTTCTTCAGCACACGCTTGCCCTCGCGCTGGAGCATAATCGCCGTCAGCGGATAGCCCGCAAAACCCTGCATCACGTAAATCAGAATGGCAAAAACGGACAGATCGATAAGCCCGGCCGCCGCTGCGCCCTTGGACATGATGATCGCTGACACGATACCGCCCACCAGCGGAGGAATGGTGACGATGGCGGTATTGCGGTCAAACATCAGCATACAGACGATAAAGACCGTGACCATAATGCCGCCAATACCGGCGAGAGAAATGACAATCGTCTTCCACTGGCGCATCAGTTCATTAACGGACAGCAGGGTGCCCATATTGGTGATCAGCAAATACATCAGCATCACGGCCACGGCCGGGGTGATCCCGGCAAGGCTGACAATATCCTGCGGGAAAAAAGTCCAGTAGCCGACCAGGAACAACACGGCGCAGACAAATACCGAGGGAACCCACGCTTTGGTTCTGACCGATACCAGATCACCCAGATATAAAATAACGACAACCAGTAAAAGAGCAAACATTTGCGACATAAAACACTTCCCTTTGCGTTTCTAAAAGCGACCCTGTAGTCGAATAATGTGTTTCTTTAAAAAAATGATTTTTATCAGCAGGATATGAGCGGGTGATGTCCCGTTTTTTAGCATGAAAAACCGCGAGGCTCGTGACAGGCTGAACCTGATAATTAACACAGCCATTAACCTAAAACCAGAAAAAATAGCATTTAATGCGACGGTTAAGATTAAACAGTCTTAATAAGACCGGAGTGAAACTGTTTAGTTGGATTATTTCTCAGGAAGGGCTGATAACGCACTCAGCGGGCGGAGGAAGAGGGAGAATATTTCAAAAACAGGGAAAGAGGTGGCAAATAATCCGGTAAACCTGGCGGGTTTACCGGATTAGTCAGATTACCGGGCCAGACGATACCAGGCGTCATTCCAGCGCAGCGCATCGCGGAAACCGTGCAGGGTGGTGTCGTTATCGATGATAACCACCTCAATATTGTGCAGCTCACCGTAAAGGCGCATATCTTCCACCGTCAGCGCCTGGCTGAACACCGTATGATGCGCACCGCCGCCGAGGATCCAGGCTTCAGATGCGGTGGCCAGTGAAGGCTGCGCCTTCCACAGCGCGCGGGCTACCGGCAGCGCAGGCAGGTCGTGCGGCTGCTCAATGGCATCCACCACATTGACCAGCAGGCGGAAACGATCGCCCATATCAATCACGCTGGCATTCACCGCCCGGCCCGCCGGCGCGGAGAAGATCAGTCGCGCAGGATCGGCCTTGCCACCGATACCCAGCGGCTGAACATCCACCAGCGGTCTGGCTTCGCGGGCGATGGACGGGCACACTTCCAGCATATGCGAACCCAGTACCAGATCGTTGCCCGGTGAGAAGTGGTAGGTGTAATCCTCCATAAACGAGGTGCCCCCCGGCAGATCCCCGGCCATCGCCTTGAAGATATGCAGCAGCGCGGCGGTCTTCCAGTCGCCTTCGCCTGCAAAGCCGTAGCCCTGCTGCATCAGGCGCTGCACCGGCAGGCCCGGAAGCTGGGTCATGCCGTGCAGCGTCTGGAAGTTGGTGGTAAAGGCGCGGCAGCCTTCGCCGTCCAGGAAGCGCTTCAGCCCCAGCTCAATGCGGGCAGCGTCCAGCACGTTCTGCCGCCTGTCGCCGTTCACCGCCGCCGCCGGAGAGAATTGATAACTGCTTTCATACTCGTCAATCAGCGCGCTGACGTCGCCGTCGCTGACCTGGTTAATAACCTCTACCAGATCGCCCACGCCCCAGCCGTTAACCGCATAGCCAAACTGGATCTGTGCCGCAACCTTATCGCCATCGGTCACCGCCACTTCACGCATATTGTCACCAAAGCGTGCCACCTTCAGCTGCTGGCTGGCCAGTTTTGCCGCCGCGCCGCGCATCCACTGTCCGATGCGGCTCAGCGCGTGGGGATCCTGCCAGTGGCCGGTAACCACCTGATGCTGGAGGCGCATACGCGCGCCGATAAAACCGAATTCACGGCCGCCGTGTGCGGTCTGATTCAGGTTCATAAAGTCCATATCCATGCTGTCCCACGGGATCTCGGCGTTGAACTGGGTATGGAACTGAAGCAGGGGTTTATTGAGGATCGACAGGCCGCCAATCCACATTTTTGCCGGAGAAAACGTGTGCAGCCAGGTGATAATCCCCAGGCAATTCTGGTCGTAGTTAGCATCACGGCACAGCGCCAGCGCCTCATCGGGGCTTTTGACTAGCGGCTTAAGCTGGAGTGGGAAGGGCAATTTGCCTTCGCGGTTAATCTGGTCCACCACCTGCCGACCGTGTTGCTCAACCTGACGCAGCGTTTCCGCGCCGTACAAATGCTGTGTACCAATTACAAACCAGACGGTTGCGGTGTTTAACTGGGTCATAAAACCACTCCTTCACTGACGGATAAGGGTTGGGGTGCAAACTGCGGCTCGGCAATTTCACACCATTGAAGATAACGTTGATAAAGCTGCTCATAGCGCGCCACGCGCTCCGGATTCGGTTGCAGGGTCTGCGCCAACGGGCTGGCCATCTGCTGCTGCGCGGCGGGAATATCGGCATACACGCCCGCGGCAACGGCGGCGAAAATCGCCGCGCCCAGGGCACAGCATTCGTCAGAAGCGACGATATCCAGCGGGCGATTCATCACATCGCAGCACACCTGCATAATTGCCGGCGACTTACGCGCAATGCCGCCCAGCGTCAGGATCTGCTGCACCGGAATATCCTGGCTTTCGAAGCACTCCATAATGGTTCGGGCGCCGAACGCGGTCGAGGCGATAAAACCGCCGAACAGCGACGGAGCATCGGTGCCGAGGTTAAGGTCAGTGATGACCCCCTTCAGGCGCTGGTTGGCAAACGGGGTGCGGCGGCCGTTAAACCAGTCCAGTACCACCGGCAGATGGTCAAGCTGCGGATCGGCAGCCCAGGCAGTGGTCAACTGCTCCAGCAGCCCCTGACGCAGTGGCTCCAGCTGCGCTTTCAGCGCCGGCTGCTGCTGCATCGCCTGCACCAGCGGCCAGCTCAGCAGGCGGCTGAACCAGGCATACATGTCGCCGAATGCCGACTGTCCGGCCTCAAGGCCGATCATGCCCGGCACCACGCTGCCGTCCACCTGGCCACAGATCCCTTTAATGGCCCGTTCACCCACGCGATCGGCGTCGGCAATCAGAATGTCGCAGGTTGATGTACCAATCACTTTCACCAGCGTATACGGCTTCGCCCCGGCCCCGACCGCCCCCATATGGCAGTCGAAAGCGCCGCCGGAAAGGGTGATGCCTTCAGGCAGGCCGAGACGTTCCGCCCATTCCGCGGTAAGGGTGCCCACCGGGATATCGGCGGTCCAGGTCTCGCTGAACAGCGGAGCGTCCAGGTCGCGGGTGAGCAGCGGATCCAGCGTTTCAAGGAACGCCGCGTCAGGCAGCCCCCGCCACAGCGGATGCCACAGGGACTTATGCCCGGCGGCGCAGCGGCCCCGGCGCAGGCTGGCCGGGGCGGTGGTGCCGCTTAACAGCGCAGGCACCCAGTCACACAGTTCAACCCAGGAGACGGCGGCTTCACGCACCGCCGCATCGTGACGGCTGATGTGCAGGATTTTGGCCCAGAACCACTCAGAGGAGTAAATCCCCCCGATATAGCGCGAATAATCCGCGAACTCACCGCCGTGGCACAGGCGGGTGATCTCTTCGGCCTCTTCAATCGCGGTGTGGTCTTTCCACAGGACAAACATCGCGTTGGGGTTTTCGGCAAACTCGGGGCGCAGCGCCAGTACCCGTCCTTCGCGGTCGACGGGGGCAGGGGTGGAGCCGGTGGAATCCACGCCAATCCCCACCACGCGTTGGCTCAGCTCCGTACCGAGTTGCGTTACAACGTCACGTATGGCCTGCTCCAGCGCCTCAATATAGTCCGCCGGATGGTGGCGAAACTGGTTGCGGCTGGGCTGACAGTAGCGGCCCTCCTGCCAGCGGGGATAAGCGACCACCTGCTTAGCCAGTTCACGTCCGCTGGCACATTCAACCGCCAGCGCCCGTACCGAATCGCTGCCAAAATCCAGACCGAGGGTAATCGCACCCTTGTTCATAGTGGTTCTCCAGACACGTAGTGAAGTCCTTCTATCCTGAGAACCTGGCGCGGAACCGGTTAGCTTTCACTGGCTGCAAATATGCATTTTTCTGTCGTAGATAGGGGTTATGTGATGGGCTTCAAATGTTAGAGAACGGTTAAAACGGCTGAATAGATGGACAAAACCACTGTAATCACAGGCTGTGATAGCGCTCTACATTTTTTGGTGGGTTTGCGGGTAAAACTAGCGTAACGCCGTCGCTGTCCGATCGTCGGTATCATCATAACGTGTTGTTTAACAGCTTTTAATTTTTTAACCGTCCGATTGTTACCGTTTACATAATCCCGCAATAAGCGGGCACAGAGCCGGAGAGTCTCATGCACAAATTTACTAAAGCCCTCGCAGCAATCAGCCTTGCCGCCGTTATGTCACAATCCGCTATCGCGGAGACCATGAAACTGGGTTTTCTGGTTAAGCAGCCGGAAGAGCCGTGGTTCCAGACCGAATGGAAGTTCGCCGATAAAGCGGGTCAGGATCTGGGTTTTGAGGTGATCAAAATTGCCGTGCCGGACGGCGAAAAAACCCTCAATGCCATCGACAGTCTGGCGGCCAGCGGCGCGAAAGGATTTGTCATCTGTACGCCGGACCCCAAACTCGGTTCGGCCATTGTTGCCAAGGCGCGCAGCTATGGCCTGAAAGTGATTGCGGTGGACGATCAGTTTGTTACCGCGAAAGGCAAGCCGATGGATACCGTGCCGCTGGTGATGATGGCGGCCACGAAGATTGGTGAACGTCAGGGCCAGGAACTCTATAAGGAGATGCAGAAACGCGGCTGGGATGTGAAGGAAACGGGAGTGATGGCCATCACCGCCGATGAGCTGGATACCGCCCGTCGTCGTACCGGCGGATCGATGGATGCGCTAAAAGCGGCCGGATTCCCGGAAAAACAGATCTACAAGGTGCCGACCAAATCTAATGATATCCCCGGCGCATTCGATGCCGGCAACTCGCTGCTGGTACAGCATCCCGAAGTGAAAAACTGGCTGGTGGTCGGCATGAACGACAACACCGTGCTGGGCGGCGTGCGCGCAACGGAAGGCCAGGGCTTTAAAGCGGCTAACGTGATCGGCATTGGTATCAACGGCGTGGATGCGGTCAGCGAACTCTCTAAAAATCAGGCAACCGGTTTCTACGGTTCGCTGCTGCCAAGCCCGGACGTTCACGGCTATCGCAGCATCCAAATGCTGCATGACTGGGTCACCAACGGCAAGGAGCCGGAGAAATTCACCGAGGTGACCGACGTGGTGCTGATTAACCGCGACAACTTCAAAGCTGAACTGGCGAAAAAGGGACTGATGTAAGCCGGGCATTGATGGCGCAAACCCGCCGGAACGGGCGGGTTTGCGGTAGTCCAGTCATGTAATCAGAGGAATTTTTATGGTCAGAGAACCCGCCTACCTCAGCTTTCACGGTATCGCTAAAACGTTTCCTGGCGTGAAGGCGCTTCAGGACATCAGCTTTGACTGTCACGCCGGCGAGGTCCACGCGCTGATGGGAGAAAACGGTGCCGGGAAATCCACGCTGCTGAAAATCCTCAGCGGCAGCTATCGCGCCAGCGGCGGAGAAATCCGGCTTAAGGGCCAGCCGGTCAACTTTCAGCACACCACCGATGCGCTCGATGCCGGGGTCGCCATTATCTACCAGGAACTGCACCTGGTGCCGGAAATGACCGTGGCAGAGAACATCTTTTTAGGCCAGCTGCCGCAGCGCGCCGGTCTGGTTAACCGACGCCGCCTGCGGGAGGAAGCCGCGAAGCAGCTGGCCGTGCTGGGCATGGACATCGACCCTGGCCTGCCGCTGAAATACCTGTCTCTCGGTCAGTGGCAGATGGTGGAAATTGCCAAAGCGCTAGCGCGCAACGCGCAGGTTATCGCCTTTGACGAGCCAACCAGCTCACTCTCGGCGCGTGAAATCGACAAGCTGTTCCGCGTTATCCGCCAGCTGCGCGACGATGGCCGCGTGGTGCTCTATGTTTCGCACCGCATGGAGGAAATTTTTGCCCTCAGCGATGCGATAACCGTATTTAAAGACGGGCGCTATGTGCGCACCTTTAGCGATATGGCCACCTGCAATCACGAACAGCTGGTACAGGCGATGGTCGGGCGCGACATCGGCGATATTTATGGCTACAGCCCGCGGCCCCACGGCGAGGTCCGGCTGCGGCTGGATAACGTGCAGGCGAAAGGCGTACGCAGCCCGGTGTCGTTCAGCGTGCGGGCCGGGGAGATTGTCGGTCTGTTTGGCCTGGTCGGTGCCGGACGCAGTGAGCTGATGAAGGGGCTGTTTGGCGCCACGCGTTTGACCGGCGGTGAACTGTGGCTGGACGGTAAAAAACTGACCCTGCGTGAGCCGGTTGAAGCTATTCGCGCCGGCATTATGCTGTGCCCGGAGGATCGTAAAGCCGACGGCATCATTCCGGTGCATTCGGTCCGCGAGAACATCAATATCAGCGCCCGGCGCAATAACCTGAACGCGGGCTGCCTGATCAACAGGCAGTGGGAAGAGCAGAATGCCGGGCAGCATATCCGTTCGCTGAACATTAAAACCCCCTCGGCGGAGCAGCTGATCATGAACCTCTCCGGCGGGAACCAGCAGAAGGCCATTCTCGGCCGCTGGCTGTCGGAAGAGATGAAAGTGATCATGCTGGATGAGCCCACGCGCGGCATTGACGTCGGGGCGAAAAACGAAATTTATCAGCTGATTTACGCGCTGGCCGAACGCGGTATTGCCGTACTGTTCGCCTCCAGCGATCTGCCGGAAGTGATGGGGCTGGCCGACCGTATCCTGGTGATGCGCGAGGGCGAAATCGCCGGCGAACTGGACCACGACGATGCCACCGAAGCGCTGACGCTCGGACTGGCGATGCCAAAAACCGCAAAACCAGCCACCGCGGTGGCCTGAAATGCAGGAGAAACCCATGTCTTCCACGACTTCATCCGCCGCACCGTCGGCATCACAGCGCATCAGCTTAGGGCGCATCTGGGATAACTTCGGCATGCTGGTGGTCTTTGCCGTGCTGTTCCTCGCCTGTTCCCTGTTTGTGCCGAACTTTGCCAGCATCATCAATATGAAGGGGCTGGGGCTGGCCATCTCGATGTCCGGCATGGTGGCCTGCGGCATGCTGTTCTGCCTGGCCTCCGGCGACTTCGACCTGTCGGTCGCCTCAGTTATTGCCTGCGCCGGGGTGACCTGCGCGGTGGTGATCAATATGACCGAAAGCCTGTGGATTGGCGTATCCGCCGGTCTGCTGCTTGGCGTGGCCTGCGGCTTCGTTAACGGTTTTGTCATCGCTAAACTGAAAATTAATGCGCTGATCACCACGCTGGCCACCATGCAGATCGTCCGCGGCCTGGCGTATATCTTCTCCGACGGTAAAGCGGTGGGCATCGAAGACGAACGCTTCTTTGCTCTCGGCTACGCCAGCTGGCTGGGCGTGCCGGCCCCGGTCTGGTTGACCATTATCACCCTGGTGCTGTTCGCCTTCCTGCTGAATAAAACCACCTTTGGCCGCAATACGCTGGCGATTGGCGGCAACGAAGAGGCCGCGCGTCTGGCCGGGGTGCCGGTGGTGCGTACGCGGATCATCATCTTCATCCTCTCCGGGCTGGTGTCGGCGGCGGCGGGAATTATTCTGGCATCGCGCATGACCAGCGGGCAGCCGATGACCTCAATAGGCTATGAGCTGATCGTCATTTCTGCCTGCGTACTGGGCGGTGTCTCCCTGAAGGGCGGTATTGGTAAGATTTCCTACGTGATAGCCGGGGTGCTGATCCTCGGAACCGTGGAGAATGCAATGAATTTACTCAATATCTCGCCTTTCTCACAGTACGTTGTTCGCGGTTTGATATTGTTAGCAGCGGTGATCTTCGACCGCTACAAACAGAAGGCAAAAGCAGCCTGATCGGGAGGGTATTATGTACCATCGTCTGGCGCCGGTGGCGCAATCTAACCCTTTACTGCCGGGATATCAGTTCGGTGCCTGGCTGGTTGCCGGACTGACGCCGATCAACGCCGACGGCCCACTGGACTTTTATGTTGACCGGCCGCACGGCATGAAGGGCTACATCCTGAACCTGACGGTGAAGGGGCGCGGGCAGATCTTTGACGGTGAGGACGCCTTCGACTGTGAAGAGGGCGATCTGCTGCTGTTTCAGCCGAAAACCCCGCACTACTACGGCCGTTCGCCGGAGAGTGAGGCCTGGCATCACCGCTGGGTCTATTTCCGTCCCCGGGCCTACTGGAGCGACTGGCTGGCCTTCCAGGATGAGGTGCAGGGCGTAGGGCGGCTGCATCTGCCGGAATCGCTGCGCGGTGAGTTTGACCGGCTGTTTGCCAGCATTGAAAGCACCCATAATTCCGGGCGGCGCTTTGCGGAAGAGCTGGCGATGAACCTGCTGGAGCGCCTGCTGCTGCGGGCGGTAGAAGAAGATCCGCGCAGCCATCAGCAGGTGCGCGATGCCCGGGTGATCGAAGCCTGCCAGTACGTAACGAACAACCTGGCGGCGGAAGTGAAGATTGAGGAGGTGGCGAAGCACGTTTGTCTGTCTCCCTCCCGTCTGGCCCACCTGTTCCGCGAACAGATGGGGGTTAACCTGCTGCGCTGGCGTGAGGACCAGCGGGTGATCCGCGCCCGGCTGCTGCTGCAAACCACCCAGGAGCCGATTGCCAGCATTGGCCGCGAGGTGGGCTATGACGATCAGCTCTATTTCTCGCGGGTCTTTCGCAAACGCGTCGGCGTCAGCCCCAGCGATTTTCGTCGCCGCAGCCTGGATGCGCACGATGCGCTGGTGGCCCAGGAGACATGGTATGTACCACGGCGTGCGAATGAATAAGAATAAGAATGATTACCTCTTGTCCTCGCTGGCCCAATCGTCTTAAATCAATAGGCAACCAGAAGAGGGAAAATGATGACTGACAAAATTCGCGTTGGACTGGTGGGATATGGTTTCGCCAGTAAAACGTTTCACGCACCGCTAATCAGCGGCACGGCCGATATGGAGCTGGCGGCGATTTCCACCAGTGACGCCGCTAAAGTTCACGCGGACTGGCCTTCGGTACAAACCGTTACCGATCCGCAGGCTCTGTTCGACGATCCGACAATTCAGCTAATCGTTATTCCTACCCCTAACGACACCCACTTCCCGCTGGCGAAAGCCGCACTGAACGCGGGCAAGAATGTGGTGGTGGACAAACCTTTTACCGTGACACTGTCACAGGCGCGTGAGCTGGATGCGCTGGCTAAGGCTAACGGGCTGCTGCTGTCGGTGTTCCACAACCGCCGCTGGGACAGCGATTTCCTGACCGTCAAATCGCTGCTGAAGGACGGCACGCTCGGCGAAGTTCGCTACTTTGAGTCGCACTTCGACCGCTTCCGTCTGGAAGTGCGTCAGCGCTGGCGCGAACAGAAGGGTGCGGGCAGCGGGATCTGGTACGATCTGGGGCCGCATCTCATCGACCAGGCGCTCCAGCTGTTCGGTTCGCCGGTAGCGATGAACGTCGATCTTGCCGAGCTGCGTCCGTCCGCGCAAACCACCGACTATTTCCACGCCACGCTTATCTATCCACAGCGTCGGGTTGTTCTGCACGCCAGCATGCTGGTGGCCGCACAGTCTCCGCGCTATCAGATCCACGGTACTCAGGGCAGCTACGTGAAATATGGCCTGGATCCGCAGGAGGACAGCCTGAAAGCCGGTGCGCGTCCGCCGCAGGAAGACTGGGGATACGACATGCGCGACGGCGTGCTGACGGTGGTAAACGGCGATGTGCTGGACGAACAAACGCTGCTGACCATTCCGGGCAACTATCCGGCGTACTATGCCGGGATCCGCGATGCGCTGAACGGCGTGGGTGAGAACCCGGTGCGGGCGGAAGAGGCTATCCAGGTGATGGAACTGATCGAACTGGGCATACAGTCCGCCGAAAAACGCCAGACCCTGTCACTGAAATAAAAGCCTGTCGCCGATACCGTCCGTCGGTTCGGCGTTCGGCAAGGGGGGAAACGGCCGTGGCCGTTTCCCCTCTCTGCATCAGGCCCGGCGTTTACGCCGCTACCCGCGCACGCACCGCCGCTTTCTCCGCCTCGCTGAGGAAGGCGATTTTCAGCCCGTTCTCCTGAGCCGTGCGGATCTGCTGCTGGCTCAACCCTGCTGCCGGTGCCGCGACCCGGTACTCATGATCGATCTCAATTCCCTGCACCGCCGGATCGTCGGTGTTGAGGGTGGCAAGAATACCCTGCTCGAGGAAGGTTTTCAGCGGGTGCCGGGCGAGAGACGCCACGGTGCTGGTTTGAATATTTGACGTCAGGCAGGATTCAATGCCGATGCCGTTTTCCGCCAGGTAGGCCATCAACGCCGGATCTTCCACCGCTTTCACCCCATGACCGATGCGTTCGGCCCCCAGCTCACGGATTGCCTGCCAGATGCTTTGCGCACCGGCGGCTTCGCCCGCGTGGACGGTTATACGCAGCCCGGCGTCGCGGGCGCGGTTGAAGTGGCTGAGGAACTGTGTGCCCGGGAAGCCCAGCTCATCGCCGGCCAGATCCAGTGCGGTAACGCCATCGCGGTGGGTTAGCAGGGCATCCAGCTCGCGCAGGCAGGCTTCTTCACCGAACGTGCGGCTCATAATACCAATCAGCCGCACCTCAATATTGTGCTGCGCACAGCCCGCTTTCACCCCGTCAATCACCGCTTCCACCACGCCCGCCACCGGCAGGCCGTGGGTCATTGCCATATAGCCCGGTGAGAACCGCAGCTCGGCATAATGGATCCCGGCGCGGGCCGCGTCCTCAACGTTTTCCTGCGCCACGCGGCGGCAGGCGTCCAGTGAGCCAAGCACTTTGACTCCCCAGTCCAGTTTATTAAGAAAACTGACCAGGTCCGGCTGGGTTTCAATGACCTGTACATGCGGACGCAGGGTGTCCAGTGTGTTGCCGGGCAGGGTAAGGTTAAATTCGCGGCCGAGATCCAGAATGGTCTGGGCACGAATATTGCCATCAAGGTGGCGATGAATATCGGTAAGGGGAAGCTGAAGGTCAATCATGGCCGGCACTCTACGGGTTGTGAGAAAGTGCGTAGCATTATAAAAACTATTTGCGCAACAGCACCAGCGTTTTGCGCAACGATCCTGTCGGTTGCTGGATTAATCGTCTGCATCCTGGCAATAACAACAAAAAGGGCACCGCAGAGGGTGCCCTTGTCAGCCGAAAGCGGGCTGATTACTCTGGTGCGACCTGCGGCTGAATGTCGCCGCCGATACCGCCCAGCATATAGCGAGACAGGAACAGATCCAGCGGCATTTTCTCACCGTTCATGGTGACCTGGCCGTTAGCGTACTGCAAGGTGGTGGAGATATTATTATCCTTCTGGGTGGTCAGCTTAAACATCTGGCCCATTGCCGCCATCCCCTTGACCTGCTGGTCAGCAAGCTTCGCCGCCTGATCCTTATCGTAGCCTTCGCTCATCGCCACGGTGGTCATCATTTCGGTCGCCATATCCATTGAAATTTTCAGGTTGGCGTCAAATGATTTCAGGACATTATCCACTTCCTGCGCAACGTTTTGCGCCGCGGCGGCGGCAGTAGCCGGATCTTTAAACTGCACGGCGAGATTGAAGCTGCTTTCGCCTTTGTCATTTTTCCAGCTCAGCGGCGCGATATTGATGGACGGACTGCCCTTCAACAGCAGCGGCAGATTAGCCGCAAGTAGTTCGCTGACGCGTTCCTGATACAGCTCAGGATTGTTAACCACCGCCGGATCGTTGGTCAGAGCCATCACCTGATTATTATAGGTGGTGGAGAACTCTTTCATGGCTTTGCCATCAAAATTATCCAGTTTGATCAGCAATTTACCATTACCAAAATCCTGACCCTTCAGCTTGAGGCTGCCCAGGGTATAGTCGATCTGACCGGATACACGGTTGTCTTTCGAGTCAAAGGTGGACTTGCCTTTAAGATCGTCAAGCGTCAGCGCGTCTTTACCATTAATCGAGGCGGAGATGGTTTTCAGCGCCAGATCCTGATCGCCGATGCGCAGTCCTTCCGGGCTGAGATGGCTGTTACCGTCCAGCGTGATGCCGTTGAGGGTAAACGTCACCGGCATATCCAGCTCGTTTTTGGTCGCGATGGTCATGCTGTCAATCTGACTACGCAGGCTCACCTTATCGCCTTTGTCGTCGGCGCTGATATTCACCGTACCGCCGCTGGAGACAAAGCGTTCACCGGTCTGCGCATTGTTATAGTCAACCGGCACCAGCTGGAAATCCGAGTCGGTGCTGCCGCTGTAGCCTACGCGCGTCTCAGCCTTAACAATCGACTGGCCCTGGGTGTAATCAAACAGCTTTGCCACCACGTCGGTCTTTTCCAGTTCGCTGTGGACTGAAGCCATGCTTGGGATCAGGTTGAATTTTTTCAGCTGCGCCAGCGGGAAAGGACCGTGATCGATATCGGCCTTCACCACAATGCTTTGACCGGGTTTAAGAATGGAATTGTCTTCGGTCTGTGAACCGGACTGAAGAACAAGACGAACCTTACTGCTGAACAGACCACGCTGATAGTCCTGATAGCTTAACTGCAAACGGCCTTCGCCCGCGGTCTCACTGATTTGTGCGTTCGCCTGTTCAATCAGCCGGTCCATGTTTTTTTCCAGCTGCTTGCCGGTCAACCACGCGCCGCCGGTCCAGATCACGCCCAGGGCAACGATAACGCCTACGGCAATCTTGGTTTTTTTCATCTGTAAGTCGTCCTTTCTTTTGATTCACGAACGCCGGTTAGCCTGGCCAAATCCAGCAGGTAACACTGCGGCGATAAAAAACGCCTTGCGGCGTTTTATATAATAACTTCAATAATATTAGCAATTATGACGGATTACGTCAGCCGTATTTAGACAGATCGTTAAACGCGCGCGCAACGCGGCCGCTGCCCGACAGCGTAATCGGGGATTCATCGGCGGCGATAAATGCCGACTCGCCCGGACGCAGCGTCAGCCGCTGTTCACCGCTGCTCAGCACCGCCTGGCCTTCGATACAGAAGATAATCGCTGCGCTTTGCTGTTCAACCGTCAGCGGTTCGGCGTTTAACGTATGAATTGAAAAAGCAAAATCCTCAACCGGGATCGGGAAATTCTGCGTTGCCCCCGCCTGTACCGGAACGGTCAGCAGCGATCCGGCCGGTTTTTCATCAAATTTCAGGTTGGCCAGCAGTTCGGGGATATCGATATATTTCGGCGTCAGACCGGCGCGCAGCACGTTGTCCGAGTTGGCCATTATCTCCAGCGCCACGCCGTGCAGATAGGCGTGAGGCGTTTCGGCAAACAGGAACATGGCTTCGCCCGGCTGAAGCTCAATCACATTCAACAGCAGGGGAGAGAACAGGCCGCTGTCGTCCGGGTAGACCTCAGCAATATTGCCAATCGTCAGCCAGGGCTCACCCTGCTGCACGGCCAGCTCATTGCGCAGGATGGTCAGCGCCCGCGATTTAACCTCGCCTTCCATTGACAGCAGGCCGGCAAACAGCTCCGCCAGATGGGCTTCGTCGGGGCTCTCAATAAAGCGGGCGATCGCCGGATGTGCGGCGGCAACCGGCTGAAGCAGCGAAACAATCTGCTGCCGCGGGCGGAAGCCGTTTATCGCCTGAAACGGCGTCAGGGCGTAGACCAGCTCTGGCTTGTGGTTGTCATCTTTATAGTTACGGTTTGCGGCGCTCAGCGGGATACCGGCGGCGTTCTCTCGCGCGTAGCCTTCAACGGCAGCGACCTTGCTGGGGTGAACCTGAATCGACAGCGGCTGCTCGGCGCAAAGCACCTTAAACAGGAAGGGCAGTTCGTTAAAGCGCGTCGCCACGGCGTCGCCAAGCAGCGCCACCTTGTTGGCCTCAATCACTTCGCGCAGTGAACGTTGCTGGCCATTAACCACAATCTGCGAGGAGCTTTTAGGGTGCGCGCCCATCCACAGTTCTGCCATGGGCTGCTGTGACGGATTTTCAATACCGTAAAGCTCGGTCAGCGCAGTTTGACTTCCCCAGGCGTAGTTTTGCAGTGAGTTGATTAATTTTTGCATCATATATCCCTGTTAAACTTTGTTCAGACGTAATTATTGCGGATAGTAATACCGAAAAACGAGGCATGAAGACAATCTTAAAAATGGCTTAGCGTTATCCGACGTTCAATAAATGCGAATGAGTCGCATAATGATAAACAGTTATGTGCCATACTTGAGTTCGCAGTCTCTGACCCCTGAAGACGAAAGCGGGTCATTTAATCCATAAGCTTGTGCAAAAGGAGAGAGGAATGGCAGCCCACCGCATTGAAAAAGACTCAATGGGACCTATTGACGTACCGGCTGATAAACTGTGGGGCGCGCAGACCCAGCGTTCGCTGGAGCATTTTCGCATCTCAACGGAGAAAATGCCGGTTGAACTGGTGTATGCCCTGGCACTGACCAAGCGTGCCGCCGCGAAAGTGAACAACGACCTCGGACTTCTGCCTGCGGAACGCGCCACCGCCATTATCAGCGCGGCGGATGAAGTTCTGGCCGACAAACACAGCACGGAATTCCCCCTCGCGATCTGGCAGACCGGTTCCGGGACGCAAACCAACATGAACATGAACGAGGTGCTTGCCAACCGTGCCAGTGAGATCCTGGGCGGCGAACGCGGCATGTCGCGACTGGTTCACCCTAACGATGACGTGAATAAGAGCCAAAGCTCAAATGACGTCTTCCCGACGGCGATGCACGTGGCGGCGGTGGTTGCGGTACAGGAACACCTGCTGCCGCAGCTGAAAACGCTGCAAAAGACGCTGAGCGATAAAGCCGACGCCTACCGGGATATCGTGAAAATTGGTCGTACCCACTTGCAGGACGCCACGCCGCTAACCCTGGGGCAGGAGATCTCCGGCTGGGTGGCGATGCTGACGCACAGCCTGAAACACATCGAGCAGAGTCTGCCGCACGTTGCTGAACTGGCTCTGGGCGGAACGGCAGTGGGAACCGGTTTGAATACCCACCCTGAATACGCGGTGCGCGTGGCGAAAGAGCTGGCCGATCTGACCCACCAGCCGTTCGTTACCGCGCCGAACAAGTTCGAATCGCTGGCAACCTGCGATGCCCTGGTCCACGCTCACGGCGCGCTGAAAGGACTGGCGGCCTCGCTGATGAAAATTGCCAACGACGTCCGCTGGCTGTCATCCGGCCCGCGCTGCGGCATTGGTGAAATCGCGATACCGGAAAACGAGCCGGGCAGCTCAATCATGCCGGGTAAAGTCAACCCGACCCAGTGCGAAGCCATGACCATGCTGTGCTGTCAGGTTATGGGCAATGACGTTGCGGTAAACATCGGCGGTGCCTCCGGTAACTTCGAGCTGAACGTGTATCGCCCGATGGTGATCCATAACTTCCTGCAATCCGTGCGTCTGCTGGCTGACGGTATTGACAGCTTTAATCACCACTGCGCCGTTGGCATTGAGCCAAACCGCGACCGCATTACCCAGCTGCTGAACGAGTCGCTGATGCTGGTTACCGCGCTCAATACCCATATCGGTTACGATAAGGCGGCGGAAATTGCCAAAAAAGCGCATAAAGAAGGCCTGACCTTGAAAGGTTCCGCTCTGAAACTCGGCTATCTGACCGAAGCCGAATTCGACGAGTGGGTGCGCCCGGAAGAAATGGTCGGCAGCATGAAGCTGTAATTCTTTCGTTATCACTCTGAAGGCGGGTTATCCGCCTTCTTTTTTGGCCAGACCACCGCGTTATCTGACCACTGCCCGTAATTTACCCTGTAAATAATCGCGTCCCCCCTCGTTATCTGACATTTTCTCTGTAAATAACCGCGTTACCTTCCGCTATCTGTCATTACCCTGCAAATAGCCGCACCCTGCTGCCAGTGCAGCAGGGTTTATTGCGAGAACACCTAATTAACAAAGAACGACACATAGTTTGAATACGACTTTGACACCGGATCATCTGCCTTTTCTGCTGTGACCGGGTGGGAGCGGAGGGCAGGTAACTGCTTTATCGACGGTGGTGTTGCGGCGTAGCAGCGCACGGCGTCCCCCGTTTAAATCAGCGTTTAAAGTCATGGCATTATTTACGACGAAATTACCCCTTTAGGATTAGACAATTTTCTTACAAGATAAGAAATATCTAAAATAAAAGATAACCTGTATTTAACAGGCATGTTTTATATTCCCTGCGCAGGTTAAAATTACCGTAAATATTACGTTGCTTTTCTACTGCCTGTTCCAATAGTATCGCCGTCTGAATATTTTACGACATGTAAAATTTAACAACATTATCTGATATTTTTTGATTACTGACGCTTTCAGGACTGAAAGCATCATGGATGAACCAGATTGACCGCATCAGGAGCAGGGAATGCGCCGGGAATATACACAGCTTTTATCACAATTCATGCGCTGCGGTTTGCTGAGCCTTTCTGCCGCCGCTACGCCGCTTTTTGCCGCACCTGAAACCTTTGTCGCACCGCAAAGCGGACCAGCAGAGCGGCATGCCGCCGCCATTGATGCACAGGAACAGCTCCGTCAGCAGGAGCGTGAACGCGTTCTGCGCGAGCAGAATACCCCGCAGCCCGACGCACGGCTGCCCCGTCAGGACGTCATTCTGCCGGACTACCCGGAAAACGAGCATCCCTGTTTCACAATCCATACTCTGCGGCTGGAAGGCGAGTCCGCCGCGCGCTTTCAGTGGGCGCTGGACGCTGCCGCCGGTGCCAGAGGCCGCTGCCTCGGCAACCAGGGCATTGTGCTGGCCATCAATCAGGTGCAGAACGCTGTGCTGGCCGCGGGCTACGTGACAACCAGGGTAATGGCGCAGGAGCAGGATTTGACCCGCGGCGTGCTGACCCTGACTCTTCAGCCTGGCCGTATCGGTCAGATCCGCTTCGACGGCCCGGTTTCCTGGCGCGGCAGACTGTGGAACGCGATCCCGGCTTCATCCGGGGATATTCTGAATTTGCGGGATATCGAGCAGGGGCTGGATAACCTCAAACGCCCGCCGAGCGCGAATGCCGATATCAACATTGTTCCCGGAAAGCAGGACGCCACCAGCGATCTGCTGGTCAACTGGCAGGAGGGACGCCCGGTGCGGCTCAGCCTGTCGCTGGACGACAGCGGCTCCAGAAGTACCGGGCGCTATCTCGGCACCGCAACCCTGGCGGTCGATGCCCCCTTTGCGCAGAACGATCTGTTCTACGCCAGCGCGGGCAAGGATCTGTTTGAACACGGGCCGTTCGGTAACCACTCCTCTACGCTGAACTACTTTTTCCCGCTGGGCAACTGGGGGCTATCCGCCAACTACAACGACTACACCTATCATCAAAATATTCCTAATGTGAACGAGGTACTGAGCTACAGCGGCAAGAGTGAGAACGCGCAGGCAACGGTTTCACGGCTGCTGTTCCGCAACCGGTCGCACAAGACCACCCTCAACCTGCGGCTGTGGTCAAAACGCTCCACCAATGCGGTGGACGGCATCAGCATTGACCAGCAGCACCGCCGTACGGCGGGCTGGGAGGTGGGCCTCAGTCAGAACAGCTACTTCGGCGACACCCAGCTTGATGCCAGCGTTAACTGGCATCGCGGCACCGGCGCGCTGGGCGCACTCCGCGCGCCGGAAGAGGAGACGCACAGCGGCAGCGCCCGCACCGGCATTCTGCTGGCAGACGTCAGCCTGAATCAGCCTTTTAACCTGGCAGAGCAGCCCTGGCGCTATTACACCAGCGTGCGCGGGCAGTGGAGCGCCAATCCGCTGACGCCGCAGGAGCGGATGGCGATTGCCGGACGCTACACGGTGCGCGGCTTCGACGGCGAACAGATGCTCTCCGGCGAGAAGGGACTGCTGTGGCGCAATGAGCTGGCGTGGAACGTGCTGTCGCGCGGACAGGAGCTTTATCTGGCGCTGGACTATGGCCGGGTAGACGGTCCCGGCACCCGCTATCTTGCCGGTCATCAGCTGATGGGCAGCGCGATCGGCGTGCGCGGCGCCATCTGGAAACGCTTCAGCTATGACCTGTTTGCCGGGATGCCGCTGGTGAAACCCGACAACTTCCACACCTCGGGCGCCACGGCGGGCTTCAGCGTCAATCTGGAAATCTGACGCACGGTACACTTTCTGCACCACGCAGCCCGCAGACGGGGCTGCACGGACTGACTTTTTTCACGGACGAACATCATGAACAAGCACTGCTATCGCCTTATTTTCAGCCGCACCCACGGGGAACTGCGGGTCGTTTCCGAGCTGGCCCGCAGCTGTAGCAGCGAACCGGGACAGCACCGGGGCGCGGGCGCGCCGCGTCTGTGGGTCACGGTACGCCGCAGCGTCTGGCTGCTGGGGCTGGCGCTCTCCGGCGGGCAGGCGATAGCGGGGGGCATCGTGGCGGACGGCGGTGCGGCAAACGGCCAGCGGCCGCAGGTGATCGCCACCCAAAACGGCCTGTCGCAGGTCAACATTACCGCGCCAAATCAGGCCGGGCTGTCGCACAACCGCTTCACGCAGTTCGACGTTGACCGGAAGGGGGCGATTCTTAACAACTCCGCGACCATGACCTCCACGCAGCTGGCCGGAATGGTGCAGGGCAACCCGAACCTGAAGCCGGGCAGCGGCGCGGCGCGGGTTATCCTTAACGAAGTGAACAGCAGCAGCCCCAGCCAGCTGCGCGGTTTCCTGGAAGTGGCGGGCGGCCGGGCGCAGGTCATTGTGGCGAACCCCGCCGGGATCCTGTGCAACGGCTGCGGCACGCTTAACGCCGGGCGCATGACGCTGACCACCGGTAAACCGCAGCTGGATGCCGGCGGCCGCCTGACCGGGTATCAGGTCGAACGCGGCACCGTACAGATTGAGGGCGGCGGGCTTAACGGCGACAGCCGCCACGACACCGGCTATGTGGAGATCCTCGCCCGGGCGGTCAACGTCAACGCCGCCATCCACGCAAAGGACGATCTGCTGGTGGTCGCCGGACGCAACCGCATCAGCGCCGACGGGCAGGAGATTTTTCCGCTGCTGACGCCGGACGGCACGCAGCCGGCGGTGGCGATTGATATGGGCCAGATGGGCGGCATGTACAGCGGCCAGATCCGCATGATTGGCACCGAAGCCGGGGTCGGCGTGCGCAACCAGGGCGGCCATATACAGGCGGGTAAAACCCTCAGCGTCAGCAGCGCGGGGCGCCTGGTCTGGCAGTCAGCCGGGCAGCAGGAGGCGGTAACCCAGGCCGGTGGCGACATCGCGCTGAAGGCGCAGGAGAGTATTGAGTACCGCGGCAAACTGCACAGCGGCGGCACGCTGACCGTTGACAGTCACACCGGAAAACTGACGCAGTCCGGCACCCTGGCGGCGGCCGGAAACGTTCAGCTCTCTGCCGCGGGCGGCATTGAGAGCAGCGGCCACCTGCTGGCAGGCAGCGATACCGACAGCAAACTTATTCGCAGCGCCGATCTGACCCTGAAAACGCAGGGCGACATCCGCGCCAGCGGCAGCCTGCTGAGTAAAAAAGAGGTCAGCCTGACCGCGCGGCAGATTGATATCAGCCACAGTCAGCTGGCCGCGGGCCGCGCCTCGCTCAATGCAAAAGAGGGCGGCGTCGCGCTCAGGGATACCCGTATCGACAGCGACCGGCTGGTGGTGCGCGCTGCGCAGAAGGTGGATGCGGACCGCTCGCAGGTGAAAACCGGCCAGTGGGAGGTCAGCGCCGTCAGCCTGAGCAATCAGCAGGGCGCGTGGTCACAAACGCAGAATGCGCTCAGCACGTTCACGCTGAGCGGGGAGCTGGATAACCGTGGCGGCACGGTTGAGGCGCAGCAGCTGGCGCTGAGTGCGGGCAGCGTGCTCAACCGCCAGGGGCACCTGCTGTCGCTCGGCAGCGCCGCGCAGCGCTGGCAGATTGCCGGTGAGCTGAACAACGACGGCGGCGAACTGGGCAGCAACGGCGATCTGCGGCTGGACACCGTCCGCCTCAGCAACCGCGACGGCAAACTGACCAGCGACGCCGGGCTGGAGATTAACGCGGCAGGCGACATCAACAACGCCGGAGGCAGCCTGGTGGCGGGCAAGCTGCTGGCGCTGAACGCCGCAGGGATCCTCGACAACCGGGGCGGCACGCTGAACGGCGGCCCGCTACAGATGCAGACGCAGCAGCTGCTCAACGCCGGAGGAGCGGTGATAAGCCAGGGCGACCTGGTCCTGGCCTCACATCAGGATATGAGCAACGAACAGGGCTTCCTCGGTGCGGGCGGTGCGCTGAGCATCAGCACCGACGGCAGCTGGAGCAACCGCGACGGCACCGCCCAGGCCGGAAAGCTGCTGAGCGTGATGGCGAAGAATATTGATAACACCGGGGGCAAACTGCTTTCCGGTGACCGGCTGACGCTGAACGCGGCGGACACGCTGGAGAACCGTCGCGGGGAGATCGGCGGCGACACGCTGAGCCTCACCGCGCGCCAGCTGAACAATGCGCAGGGCAAGGTGATCGTTCAACGGACGCTGGCGCTGAACATTGCGCAGGGGCTGGACAACGGCGGCGGCCTGCTGGCCTCAGGCGGAGAGCTGAACCTGGCGGCCGGGCAGTGGAGTAACCGCGTCGGCACCGTGCAGGGCAGTCGCAGCGTGAGCATCAACACGCAGTCCGCCGATAACGACGGCGGCAAAGTGCTTTCCGGACAGTCCCTCTCCCTCAGCGCGGCCGGAACGCTGAGCAACCGCGACGGGGAAATCAGCGGGAATGACCTGACGCTGAGCGCCGGGCAGCTGGATAATGCCGCCGGACGGGTGCTGGCCGCGCACGATCTCTCCCTGAGCGCACAGCGGTCGCTGACCAACGGCGGCGGGCTGCTGGAGGCGGCAAACCGGCTGACGGTAGAGACCGCCGACTGGGATAACAGGCAGGGTATCGCCCAGGGCGGCGGTGCGGTCAACGCGGTGGTCGGCAGCCTGCGTAATACGGCGGGACGGCTCCAGTCCGGCGGCGGGCTGTCGCTGACCGGCAGCGGCGATATTCTGAACCAGGGCGGCATTCTGACCGCGCAGCAGGCGCTGAGCTGGCAGGGCGGCACCACCGGCGGCTTTAATAACGACGGCGGTGCGCTGCAAAGCGGCGGCGACCTTATTCTGAACGGCCGCTACCTGAGCAACCGTCAGCAGGGAACGGTGCTGAGCCGGCAGGCGCTGTCGCTTGCGCTGACGGGAGAGTGGGATAACCGGGGCGGCACGCTGACCGCGGGCGGACACACCGCGGTGCAGGCGGCGGCGCTGAGCAATGCGCAGGGCACCCTCAACGTGCTGAGCAGCCTGGATATGCAGTTGACCCGCACGCTGGATAACGGCAGCGGCCGCATCTTCAGCAGCCTGTCGCAGACGCTGCGGGCGCAGGAGATCCTCAACGTGCGGGGGTGGATGGGCAGCCAGCAGGGCTGGCGCGCCGTTGCTGACGCGGTGGATAACCGCGAAGGCAGCGTGCAGAGCCAGGGCGACGCCCTGCTGACGGCGGCGACGCTGAACAATGACGGCGGAGCCGTGCAGTCGGCCGAGTCGCTGGCGCTGCGCGTCGCGCAGGATATCAGCAACCGCGCCGGTAAACTCAGCGCGGGCGGCGGGCTGAGCGTGGCGGGCCGCGCAGCCGGTACTGCGGCGGGCAGCGTGGACAACCGCGGCGGCCAGCTGCTGGCCGGTGACGGTCTGGACGTGAACGCGCGGGCGGTGGATAACCGCCAGAACGGGCTGCTGTACGCTGAAAAATCGCTACACCTGGCGCTGAGCGGCACCCTGGATAACCGCGAAGGCCGGGTGCAGGGCGGTGCGGTCACGCTGGGGGCGGCCTCCCTGCTGAACGACGGCGGGGCCGTTGACGCACGTCAGCAGCTGGCGCTGCGTATTCTGGAGACGCTGAGCAATGCCTCCGGCGCCGTGCGCAGCAACGATGCGATGCAGATCGACGCCGGGCGCATCGTTAACCGGCAGGGGGTGTTCAGCAGCCAGGGGCAGATGATGCTGACCGCCGGGGAACTGGATAACGCCGACGGCAGGGTCATCAGCCGCGGCCGTGGCGTCTATCGCCTGGATACCCTGAACAATCAGCGCGGCAAACTGCACGGCGGCGATGCGCTGGAGCTGACCGCCGCCCGGATTGCGAATCAGGCCGGTGAGCTGGTCTCCACCGGGGACTTTACGCTGAACGCCGTGCAGCTGGATAACAGCGGCGCAGGCATGATCAGCAGCCAGGCCGCGCTGAACGTGCAGTCCGACAGGCTTGTCAACCGCGACGACGGCCTGCTGCTGGGCACCACGCAGACCCGCATTACCGCGCGAGAGCTGGACAACACCGCCGGTCGGCTGCAAAGCAGCGGCACCCTGAACCTCACCGGGCTTGCCGCCGTGGATAACCGCCGTGGCCGTATCATTGCTAACGGTACGTTGAGTCTTGACGGCGGCAGCGCTGCGCCGGTAGTGAACAATCAGGGCGGCGTGGTACAGAGCGGCGACACCCTGAGCCTGCGCACCCGCACGCTGGATAATCAGGGCGGCACGGTACAGAGCCAGAAAACGCTGACGCTGAACGTGCAGCAGGATTATACCCAGCGCAGCGGCGACACGCTGAGCAGCAACACGGCGGTGGTGATGACCGTCGGCGGCGTATTGACCAACCTGGGCAGCTGGCTGCTGCCGGGCAGCCTGACGCTGAACAGCGCCCACTTTACCAATCCGGGAACGCTGGTCGCGACGGCACTACAGCTGACCACCGGTACGTTAAGCAACCGGGGACGGCTGGAGGCCGACCGGATGACGCTGAACGCTGACAGCCTCAGCAACGTCTCGGCGATTATGGGCGACAGCATTGAGGTGAACGCACGCACCCTGGATAACAGCGGCGCGGCGGCGGTGATTGCCGCGCTGGAGACGTTAGATCTGCACGCCCGCGAGCGCATCAGCAACCGCGACGGTGCGCTGATCTACAGCGCCGATCGCCTGACCCTCAGCAGCGGCGATCTGATCGAAAACCGGGCCAGCTATATTGAGGCCGATGGCGATATCACGATGACCGCCCGCCGTCTGGACAACCTGCGCGAAGGGCTGGAGATTGAGCGCGAAGCGGAAAAAAGTGACTATAAATGGCACCGTTACAACTACTACTGGCGCGCCTATCATTTCACCATCATGCCGGACGTCACGCCGCTGGCACCGACGACGCAGCGGCTGACCTTCCGCAATGACGAGGCGGCGAAGACTAACCGCTACGGTACGCTGCTGGCGATTGATACCGCCGGTAAACGTGCGCAGGTTCGCGTTAAAAATAATAAAGGCGAGCTGACCGATTTGTGGGTGAACTACCTTGCACTGAAGTCTGACGCGGACGGCAGCTATGCCATGACGTTCTATGAAACGCGCGGTACGCAGCAGATCGCGAACGTACCGACGCCTTACCACAATACGGTGTGGCGCGAATACAACAGTAAACCCCGGATCGAGCAGTGGGATCCGCAGGCGCATCTGGATCTCGCCAGCCTGTTGATGGTGTCGGATTACAGCAACCTGCGTGAACGGTCTGTCACCGGGACAGTGACACGCGATAAACTGATTGCCGAAGGCACCGGCGCGCGTATTCTGTCCGGTGGCAATATGGCACTGCATATCAGCGACACGCTGCTTAACGATGCCAGCACCATTACCGCTAACGGCAATCTGCAGATTGACGGGGGCGGTAGCGTGGAGAACAAAGGCTATTCCGTCAACGAGCGGCGTCAGGAATACATCGTTGACCACTATGACCGGGATGCTAAGCACTGGTATCCGACATTCAATACCGATCAAACCACGGCGCTTACTACCGTTGACGGCATTATCACCGGCAACGGCAGCGTGACCATCAGCGGCGCAAAAATTACCAATACGACGGTGAATCAGGCGCAAATCAGCAGTGCTGAGGCTGCGCTGAAGGCGGCGGAGGCCGAACGCGCCGAATGGCAGAACAATTCGTTGGGCTTTACCGTGGAGGGCGGCGGAAGGGATCAGGGGCTGACGCCGCTAACTCCGGGCAGCCAGGCATCGCAGGGGGAGAACCCCGGCAGTCTCGTCGCGCCGAGCCGTCCGCTGCTGCCCGCCGAAGTGGCGCTGACGGCAAAACAGCACCTGGCAGGCGTCGCCACCTCCATCCCGAACAACGGCCTGTTCCGTCAGCAAAGCGGCAGCAGCAGCCCGTTCCTGGTGGTCACCGACGAGCGCTTTACCAGCCGCACGAAATTTATCAGCAGCGACTATATGCTGTCGCGAGTGGGCTACGATCCGGCGCAGGCGCATAAACGGCTGGGCGACGGCTTCTATGAGCAGAAGGTAGTGCGTGAGCAGGTGCTGGCGCTGACCGGCCGGGCCTCGGTACACGGCGAAGATGCCATGACCCAGTACCAGAACCTGATGAATAACGGCGTTAAAGTGGCCGAAGCCTTCCATCTGGTGCCCGGCGTGGCGCTGACTCCGCAGCAGATCGCCGCGCTACAGCAGGATATCGTCTGGCTGGTCAGTGAGACGGTCAATACGGCCAGCGGCCCGCAGACGGTTTGGGTGCCGAAAGTGTATCTGGCACCGGACACGCTGCGGCTGACCGGCGACGGCGCGCTGATTGCCGGTGGCGATCTGCAGCTGTCGGCGGACAGCGTACAGAACGCCGGTAACCTGTTTGCCGAGAAGGCGCTGAGCGTGGATGCCGCTGATTTCAGCCATCAGGGTGGCGATATCCGCGCGGGCAGTATCGACGTGCAGGCCGGGAATCTGTCGGTGAGCACCAATCTACAGGACGCGCTGCGCCAGGCAACGATGAGCGCCGGGAATATCAACCTGAGCGGCACGGATATCAGTCTGCACGGCGCGAAGCTGGATGCTACGGAGGATCTCAGCCTCAGCGCGCGCAACAGTCTGGATATCGGGACGGCGAAAAGCAGTCATTCCGGCAGCGTGGACGTCATCGCGGGTGTGATGGGCAACCGCAACATCAACGCCGCTATTGAAAACGATGACAGCCGCATGGCACAGGTCAGCGGTGAATGGCAGAACGCGCTGGGCAGCCAGCTCAGCGCCGGTGGCAACCTCAGCCTGACCGCCGGGAAGGACATCACCTTACAGGGAAGCCAGGTGAAAGCGGGTGACCAGCTGGGCGTGAAGGCGGGCGGCGATATCCGGCTGCTGGCGGACACCACCACTAACAGCACGCATCTGGATGCCAACAGCCGTACCTCGTCGGTGAGCAACGATCGTCGGGAAGATCGGCTGACGCTCAGCACCCTGAGCGGCGATAAGGGCGTGACCCTGATTGCCGGTGACAAACTGCATGCCGAAGGGGCACAGGTTGACAGCACCGGCGGCGGGATCGGCGTAAGCGCGCAGGATGTCACACTCAAGGAAGTACATCAGCAGACCAGCGCCCTGGACAGCGAGAGTCACCGCGGCGGAAAAAGTAAAAGCAGCCGGCTGGAAGACACCGCCCGCGATGCGGCGATCGGCAGTACCCTCAGCGGTCGCGACGGCGTGACCATCATTGCCCGCGAAGGCGATATTGCAATAACCGGCAGCACGCTGCACAGCGAGAAGGGCGGGATAGCGCTACAGGCGAAGAACGATGTCGTGCTGAACAGCGCCACGGAGCGCGAGTCTGACTATGTGGAGTCGCACTCGTCGAAAAAAGGCTTCCTGAAAAAAACGTCTACCGACAGGGTGCAGAACGACAGCGTGACGCGTGAGCAGGGCACCCTGCTCAGCGGCGACACGGTCAGCATTAGCGCGGGCCGCGACCTGACCATCAGCGGATCGGCGGTAGCGGCCGACGGCGACGTGGCGCTAAAGGCGGGCAACAACGTGTCCGTCGTGGCCGCCACGGAGCAGGAGTCGCATTACCTGCTGGAGCAGAAGAAAAAGAGCGGGCTGATGGGCAGCGGCGGCATCGGTTTTACCATCGGTAAGCAGTCCACCCGCCACGAGATCGATGAGAAGGGCACCACCCAGAGCCAGAGCGTCAGCACGATTGGCAGCACCCAGGGCAGCGTCAGCATCACCGCCGGGGACCGCCTGCATATCGGCGGCGCTGACCTGGTGGCGGGCAAAGACCTCAGCCTGACCGGTGACAGCGTGCAGATCGATCCGGGCTTTGACCAGCGTACCCGTACCGAGACGTTTGAGTCGAAGCAGAGCGGACTGACCGTGGCGCTGTCGGGGACGGCGGGCAGCGCGCTGAATACCGCGGTGACCACGGCGAATCAGGCGAGAAAAGAGGGCGACGGACGGCTGAGCGCCCTTCAGGGCACCAAAGCCGCGCTGTCCGGCGTACAGGCGGCACAGGCGCTGGAGCAGGACGGACTGGCTACGGACGCCGCCGACCGTTACAACGCCGCCGCCGGACTGGCGAAGGATGACCGGAACGCCGCGCAGGGCGCAACCAACACCGTGGGTATCAGCGCCTCTTACGGCAGCCAGTCGTTAAAAAGCGAGACGCGCAGCGAGAGCAGCCGATCGCAGGGCAGCACGCTGACCGCCGGGCAGAATATGGCGATTACGGCCACCGGTAAAAAGGGCGGCGCGCAGAGCGGCGACATCACCGTGGGCGGCAGCGCACTGAAGGCGGGCGGCGACCTGACGCTGGATGCGGCGCGGGACATCAGCCTGCTGTCAGCGCAGAACACCGAACGTACCGACGGTAAAAACAGCAGTAAGGGCGGCAATATCGGCGTGGGTATCGGCGTCGGCTCCGGCGGCTACGGCATCAGCGTGTCGGCGGGCGTTAACGCCGGTAAGGGGCACGAGAACGGCAACGGCCTGAGCCACAGCGAAACCACGCTGGACGCAGGCAACCGCGTCAGCCTGACCAGCGGGCGTGACACCACGCTGAAGGGTGCGCAGGTGAGCGGTGAACAGATTACCGCCGACGTCGGCCGCAACCTGACGCTGCAAAGTGAGCAGGACAGCGATCGCTACGATGCCTCGCAGAAGGACATCAGTGCGGGCGGCAGCTTCACCTTCGGCTCGATGACCGGCTCGGGCTACGTCAGCGCCACGCAGGACAAGCTGCACAGCAACTTTGACAGCGTGAAGGAGCAGACCGGGCTGTACGCGGGCAGCGGCGGCTACGATATCCGGGTGGGCGAGCACACCCAGCTGGACGGCGCGGTGATAGCCAGCACCGCGGACAGGGATAAAAACAGCCTGGATACCGGCACGCTGGGCTGGAGCGACATCGACAACCGGGCGGATTTCAGTGCGAAGCACAGCGGCGGTTCGCTGAGCAGCGGCGGGCCGGTGGGTAAAGATCTGCTGACCAATATGTCAGGCGGTATGCTGAGCGGGGCAAATAACAGCGGCCACGATGAAGGCACAACGAAGGCGGCCGTCAGCGACGGCAGCCTGACCATCCGCGACACGGCGAAGCAGCAGCAGGATATCGCGGAACTGAACCGCGACACGGAGCACGCGAACGACGGCAGCATCAGCCCGATCTTTAACAAGGAGAAAGAGCAGAAGCGGCTGAAGGAAGCGCAGCTGATTGGCGAAATCGGTATGCAGGCGATGGACGTGGCGCGCACGCAGGGCGAGATCAATGCGCTGAAAGCGGGTAAAGCGGAGCTTGAAGCGAGAGGTATAAAGGCACCGGGTAAGAATGCCACACCGGAAGAGCAGGTCGCCTATGATGCGTTGCTGGCAAATACTTCAGCATATAAAGACACGCAGGGCAGATGGGGAACCGGCGGTGCCATTCAGCAGGGCTTTGAGGCCGCCGTTGCAGCCTTGCAGGGCCTGGCCGGAGGAAATATCGCTCAGGCACTGTCGGGTGCATCTGCGCCCTATCTGGCTGAGATCATCAAGCTGAAGGCTCCTGATGAAGCGAGTCGGGTTATGGCTCATGCCGTGCTGGGTGCGGTGGTTGCACAGGCAGGTGCAGGCAAGGGTCTGTCGGGGGCTGCGGGAGCAGTGACCTCAGCGATGATTGGGGAAAGCATCAAGAAGTCACTGTACGGCGATATTCCTGTAACCCAACTGAGTGAAGAGCAGAAGCAAACACTGGTTGCGCTGGGTAGTCTGGCTTCAGGGCTGGCGGGAGGACTTGCCAGCGGTGATGCGACAGGTGCGATGGCGGGTGCGCAGGCAGGAAAGAACGAGCTCAGCAATAACATGGTGAGTATGGGCATGTTGTCACAAATGCTGGCCCAGGAGACGCTGAACTCGGCTGCGATGGCGGAGGCAGGTAAAGGTGGAGCGAATGAGCAGGCGGCGCTGGCCCTGACGAAGAAAGTGAAGGCAGGGTTAGATACGGCCTGTCTGCAAAATGCAGGCTGTGTGCTGATGGCAATTGTAGCAGCCCAGAATCAGGCAGGCCCGAATGGACCTTCTCATACCGGCGGTGATCAGACAGCAGGGCCGGGTCTGAGTAATACAGGTGGAAATCAGTTACCGGAGCAGGGAGAAAACCATACTGGTAACAATAGTGGTCAGACTCATGTAGGGCCAAATAATACTGGTGGAAATCAAACGGTAGAACAGTCACCCAGCAATACGGGTAATACCGGAGATGTTCCTGACCTGCCAAATTATATGGAAAGTCAGGGGTATGAGCCTAATAAGGGATCGGTTGGCAATATGGGCGAGTTCCTGAAGCAATCAGGCTTCGGTAATGCCATTAAAGATAATACTCAAAAAACCAACCAGCAGTATCAGGGGTAGAGTATTTACAAAGCTACTGATAATGTAGGGGATTACATTAAAAAAGGTGATCAGCTATATCTTGATAATCTACATAAGGACCATGTTGAGGTTTTTGATAAAAGAGGGAATTTTAAAGCTGTTGTAAATCTTGATGGTACTATAAATAAATCAAAAACTGATGCTGCTATAGGTAGGAAGTTAAAATGACAGAGCTTAATAAAGTTAAAGAAGCAATCCGGGAACTATTTTTGTTGACAAGGAATGAGGATGGTTTTACAGGTGATGACTGGAATATTGATTATAATTTGGATTTAGATAGTGAATTATTTAAAGAATTAAATAGTTTACATATAGAGATAGAGCTTTTAACTAATGCTGTTAAAGAAAAGGATTTTGTTACTATTAAATGTGCTTTGATCATGGCTAGGCTTCATGCTCTTAATTTATCTAATTTGTTTCTTAATTTATTTGAAGATATAGAGAAAATTGGTTGGTCAGAAGAATATAAATTACCCAATATTCCTGATGACTATCAAATACCAGAGATTTACAACTATCCTAAGAAATAGATATCAATCGAGACATTTGAGTCGAAGCAGAGCGGGCTGACCGTGGCGCTGCCCGGCGTACAGGCGGCGCAGGCGCTGGAGCGTGAGGGGCTGGCCACCGATGCGGCCGACCGTTACAACGCCGCCGCCGGACTGGCGAAGGATGACCGGAACGCCGCGCAGGGCGCAATCAACACCGTGGGTATCAGCGCCTCTTACGGCAGCCAGTTGTCAAAAAGCGAGACGCGCAGCGAGAGCAGCCGGTCGCAGGGCAGCACGCTGACCGCCGGGCAGAACATGTCGATAACGGCCACCGGTAAAAAGGGCGGCGCGCAGAGCGGCGACATCACCGTGGGCGGCAGCGCACTGAAGGCGGGCGGCGACCTGACGCTGGATGTGGCGCGGGACATCAGCCTGCTGTCGGCGCAGAACACCGAGCGCACCGACGGTAAAAACAGCAGTAAGGGCGGCAATATCGGCGTGGGTATCGGCGTCGGCTCAGGCGGCTACGGCATCAGCGTCTCGGCGGGCGTCAACGCCGGTAAGGGACACGAGAACGGCAACGGACTGAGCCACAGCGAGACGACGCTGGACGCGGGCAACCGCGTCAGCCTGACCAGCGGGCGTGACACCACGCTGAAGGGCGCGCAGGTAAGCGGTGAACAGATTACCGCCGATGTCGGCCGCAACCTGACGCTGCAAAGTGAGCAGGACAGCGACCGCTACAATGCGTCGCAGAAGGACATCAGCGCGGGCGGAAGCTTCACCTTCGGCTCGATGACCGGCTCGGGCTACGTCAGCGCCACGCAGGACAAGCTGCACAGCAACTTTGACAGCGTGAAGGAGCAGACCGGGCTGTACGCGGGCAGCGGCGGCTACGATATCCGGGTGGGGGAACACACTCAGCTGGACGGCGCGGTGATAGCCAGCACCGCGGACAGGGATAAAAACAGCCTGGATACCGGCACGCTGGGCTGGAGCGACATCGACAACCGGGCAGATTTCAGTGCGACGCACAGCGGCGGTTCGCTGAGCAGCGGTGGCCCGGTGGGGAAAGATCTGCTGACCAATATGTCAGGCGGTATGCTGAGCGGAGCAAATAACAGCGGCCACGATGAAGGCACAACGAAGGCGGCAGTCAGCGACGGCAGCCTGACCATCCGCGACACGGCGAACCAGCAGCAGGATATCGCGGAGCTGAACCGGGACACGGAACACGCGAACGACGGCAGCATCAGCCCGATCTTTAACAAGGAGAAAGAGCAGAAGCGGCTGAAGGAAGCGCAGCTGATTGGCGAGCTGGGCATGCAGGCGATGGACGTGGCGCGCACGCAGGGCGAGATCAACGCGCTGAAGGCGCAGACGGATCCGGCGAAACTTGAAGCGGCGCGGGCGCAGCTCATTAAAGAGGGGCTGGCCACGACGGACGCCGCGGTACAGAAGCGGGCGTACGATAATGCGCAGGCGGAGTACGGCACCGGCAGCAACGTGCAGAAAGCGATGCAGGCAGTAACGGGCGCGCTGACCGCGCTGGCGGGGAATAATCTTGCCGGTGCGCTGGCCAGCGGTGCATCGCCGTATCTGGCAACGGAAATCAAGAAACGCGTTGGTGAAGATAATATCGCTGCGAACGCCATGGCGCATGCAGTACTGGGCGCGATAACGGCGGAGCTGAACAACCAGTCGGCGCTGGCGGGTGGCGTGGGTGCAGGCGGAGGAGAGCTGGCGGCGAGGGTGATAGCCGGTGAGCTGTTCCCGGGCAAGGAGCTGTCGAAACTGTCGGAGAGTGAGAAGCAGCAGGTCAGCGGGCTGAGCCAGCTTGCGGCAGGGATCGCAGGCGGACTGGCTGCGGGGAACTCGCTGGGTGCGGTTACCGGGGCGCAGGCAGGGAAGAATGCTGTAGAGAATAACTTCCTGAGCAGAGAGGAAAAGACAGAGTTTGAGATAGCGAAGCAGACGCTCAAAAACAGTAAAGACCCGGCAGAGCGTGAGAAAGCGCAGCAGAAATATAATGCACTGCTTGAGAAAGATATCAGCAGTGACAAGGCAGTTATAGCTGCGTGCGGCAACGGGCAGGCGACCAGTGCGGCCTGTGCCAGTGAACGCCTGAAAGTTATTGGAGCAAAAGAAGGATATGAAAGCTTTGGTAACTACAACTCAAAAGCCAGCCAGATGTATCCCGACGCTTACGGGCAGATAGTAAACCTGCTGAATATCACCAGTGTTGATGCACAGAATCAGCAGCAGGTGAAGGATGCGATGGTAAACTACTTTATGATCAATCTGGACGTTGATCAAAAAACCGCGCAAGGTTACGTCGAAACGAAACAGGGTATGGAAATTGCACTAGCTTCGATGACTCCACTAGTTGGTCAAGCTGCGGCAAATAAAATTAGTTCTCTGGTTAACAAAGCGAATCAGTACCCATCGGGGATTAGCTTTAAGTTTAATCAACCGGAACATCTGGCACAACTTGATGGCTATAGTCAGAAAAAAGGAATTACTGGTGCGCATAATGCTGATGCTTTCAATAAAGCTGTTGCTGATAATGGTGTGAAAATCCTATCCCAAGAACCTGGAGTCAATGGAATTACACACATTAAATATCAGATACCTGCGAAAGATAGGGCAGGTAATATCGTTGGGTATAAAAATGAAGTGTTAGAAAAAACCATTTATGATCCAAAAGTATTTAGCGATAAAAAAATATTACAGTTAGGCCAGCAAGCAGCAGCAAGTGGCTATAAAGATGCAATTGCTTCTGGTAATAGAGAGTATATGGCAACTTCTGGTGGTGTTAAATTTCAAGTATATCTGGATCAGAAAACTGGTGCTGTAACTAACTTCTTCCCGGTGACAAAATGAATGAGTATCTGTTTGAAAAGATAGATTATGAAAATGATGGGGAATGGGTTTTAAAAGACTTTTTTAACTCATTGAATCTTCAAGGTAAGCTCCTTTATGGAGTAGATAATATAATTAAAAGATGTGGTTTTGTTATAAATGAGACGTATTGTCATTATCCTGACTTACAGGATATAGATCCTGATTTTCATTTTGAAGGCATAATGTTTGGTGTTTGGGAAGGTGAGATAGTTGTGTCTGAAAAAGTAGGTTTTGAATATGTGCGGCTAGCTTGTGAAAACTACGTGAAACTTCATCCGGAAGATAAAGAGAAAATTAACGAATTACTGGCTAAAATCCCTGTTTGATAAAAATAGATCCCTGCTTTGTAGCTGGGATCTATTTATTTTTAGTCAGTTACGGGCATGTCGCTCCGGCATATTGATCACCTCGATCATCTCTGTGACCTGGTGCTGCTTACGAACCGAAAGCTTACAGACCTTCCTCAGTGTCTGCATAAACTCCGGCCCCTGCGGGGCTGCCGGTTCGCGTGCCGCCAGCACCAAGCAGCCTGACAATATCCGGATATCAACCGGCATGCCGGTCTCAAATCCCGCCTCAGTCATTCAGAGGCTCTGTCTGTCGCAACCAGTGATGACAGCTATGGTGGTGCAATTAAAAAGACCAGATGCAGGCAGGTAACCGCGTCAGCCTGACCAGCGGGCGTGACACCACGCTGAAGGGCGCGCAGGTGAGCGGAGAGCAGATTACCGCCGACGTCGGCCGTAACCTGACGCTGCAAAGTGAGCAGGACAGCGACCGCTACGATGCCTCGCAGAAGGACATCAGCGCGGGCGGCAGCTTCACCTTCGGCTCGATGACCGGCTCGGGCTACGTCAGCGCCACGCAGGACAAGCTGCACAGCAACTTTGACAGCGTGAAGGAGCAGACCGGGCTGTACGCGGGCAGTGGCGGCTTCGACATCCGGGTGGGGGAACATACCCAGCTGGACGGCGCGGTGATAGCCAGCACGGCGGAGAAGGGTAAAAACAGCCTGGATACCGGCACGCTGGGCTGGAGCGACATCGACAACCGGGCGGATTTCAGTGCGAAGCACAGCGGCGGTTCGCTGAGCAGCGGCGGGCCGGTGGGTAAAGATCTGCTGACCAATATGTCAGGCGGTATGCTGAGCGGGGCAAATAACAGCGGCCACGATGAAGGCACAACGAAGGCGGCAGTCAGCGACGGCAGCCTGACCATCCGCGACACGGCGAAGCAGCAGCAGGATATCGCGGAGCTGAACCGGGACACGGAACACGCGAACGACGGCAGCATCAGCCCGATCTTTAACAAGGAGAAAGAGCAGAAGCGGCTGAAGGAAGCGCAGCTGATTGGCGAGCTGGGCATGCAGGCGATGGACGTTGCGCGCACGCAGGGCGAGATAAATGCGCTGAAGGCGCAGACGGATCCGGCGAAGCTGGGAGAAGCGCGGGCTCAGCTCATTAAAGAGGGCAAGGCCACGACGGAGGGCGCAGTACAGAAGCGGGCGTACGATAATGCGCAGGCGGAGTACGGCACCGGCAGCAACGTGCAGAAGGCGATGCAGGCGGTGACGGGTGCGCTGACCGCGCTGGCGGGAAATAACCTGGCCGGTGCGCTGGCCAGCGGTGCATCGCCGTATCTGGCAACGGAAATCAAAAAGCTGACCACGGACGCTAAAACCAAAGAGGTGAACGTTGCCGCCAACGCCATGGCGCACGCGGTACTGGGCGCGATAACGGCGGAGCTGAACAACCAGTCGGCGCTGGCGGGCGGAGTGGGTGCTGGGGGCGGAGAGCTGGCGGCAAGAGTGATAGCCAGTCAGCTGTTCCCGGGCAAGGAGCTGTCGGCGCTGTCGGAAAGTGAGAAGCAGCAGGTCAGCGGGCTGAGCCAGCTTGCGGCAGGGATAGCAGGCGGACTGGCTGCGGGGAACTCGCTGGGTGCGGTTACCGGGGCGCAGGCGGGGAAGAACGCTGTTGAGAACAACATATTTGGATGTACAGGGTCGTCAGATCCTTTATGTGTGGGTAAAAAAGACCTAGTCACAACTGGAGGAGGGGGACTAGGTCCTATAGGCGCAGGCGGAGCTGGAGCGGCCGGGGTGCTGGCGACGGGTGGAGATGACAATGAAAAAGAGAGTCAGCCAAATGTCGGAAAAGATCTGACGGACAAAGATAAGGCAGAAGCAGGTGGTGCTGGGTCGGGTGCTCCGGGTGGCTGGGGACCGGAGGATGAGGAGAAAGCTCGTGGTAATCAGCAAAGTCAATCTGAACAATCTGGGGCTACCAACTCTGAACCTCTTTTAGTGGAAGAAAAGATCGGTATATTGAGGGATGCTGCGAAAGGGAACAAAGGTAACTTTGGATTAGGCCAAGCCACTGCTAAAGAAGCTAATGCTCTTGGTGAGGCTTGGGTTGGCCCAGGACACAGAATATCAGCAGACGGGACAACATGGGTGAGCCGTGACGGTTTAAGAACCTATCGCCCACCGTCAGCAAAACCAAATAGTACACAAGCAACTACAGGTGTACAGGCTAATTTTGAACAAAAACTGACCCCTGGGGGCAGACCGATCAGCAATGGGCATCTGGATATTACAAAATGAAAATAGAATTAAAATCGTTAAGATCCTTGGAAATTGAAGATGATCTTATAAATTATTGGCCAAATGATCCCTTGAATTTTGGTAGTTGGATTCGTGCAATAATTGGGCCTAAAAATCAAGAGGGTGCGGAATTTTTTGATATTTTGATTTGTACACCGCTATGGCTTCAGAAAGAATTATTGACTAATAAAGTAATTTCTGGAAAAGGAACTTTCATAATTAATGAATATGATTACGATGAAATAGTTAACTATTTAACAAAGCAGATTATGTCATGCCAGTCAAATGACTGGTCCGATGCATCTATCCGGCTAAGTAGAATCGGATTCTGGGAATTTGAAGATTATAAACCTATGTAGGTTAAACTACCCCGGCCACAGAGCCGGGATTTACTTATCCACTGATCAGTTAGAGGTTCTGGTCCGCGATCTGCTGATCGCCTCATTAGATCCGAGACCTGCCGCTACTCACGTGCCGACAGCTTTCATGATCCTACCCGCATCATGTGGACACGTCCCTAAGCGAGGGTCTGGTTTTCGAACTGTTCGGGGCTGACACCGCCGCAGGCACTGTGACGACGCCAGCGATTGTAATCGCACTCGATATAATTAAAT